>Ga0172367_10000021_pt1 | contig 238053 bp, 296 predicted proteins | sample Lak10m_FD_114542 | JGI IMG/M metagenome (GOLD analysis project Ga0172367, IMG submission 114542) | Freshwater microbial communities from Kabuno Bay, South-Kivu, Congo - kab_022012_10m | ecosystem: Environmental > Aquatic > Freshwater > Lake | place: Democratic Republic of the Congo... | reverse complement strand
GGTGTAGTTTTGCGGCTGAGCTGAGGGGCTTGCAAGAATATCTCGTAGACGTTTACCATCAAGATGGAACGTTTCAATAAATTCCTGAGCAGAATCTCCCGTGAACTCAGCTATGACACGGGAATTGAGAAATTCGCCACGGATATAGAGGGGAATGTCACCGCTGAGGTGAGAGTCTCCTCTCTTGCGGGAAGTAACCCGATCGTCCTGAGCCTGAGTCCGATCGGGGAAACGTTCAATGCAAACTGGAATATTGAAGGAATCGCGGACAATATGCCGGTGTCCCTGGTGCAATTCTCCCCGTCCCCAACGTTTTTTGCCAGCTGACGGAACTCACGCATTCAGCCTCTACTTCCAGGTAAAAGACAAGTATGGCAATCCCCTGGATAGTACCGATCTCTGGATCAATTTTTCAGTGGGTGAATCATTCCTGACAAGCATCTCGACTGGCGGTGTTGCATATGCACAATACGGGCCAAAGGATATGATTGGAACCTATATGATAACGGTCAGGGCAGTCCGGAACGCGAGCACTCTCTGCAGCACCGGCACATCCGGATTTTGCAGCCAGAATCTCAATTACTCCAGTCAAGATCCCGTTGATATGATCCTAACCGCAAGCCCCCAGACCTTTGTGAGTCTCGATATCGATGAAACTTCACAGTCGGCGATTCAGGTCCAGGTGGTAGACATCCTGGGGAATCCGGTTGAGAATAAATCGGTAGTTTTCACGATGGGGGCCGAGAGTTTCCCCGGTGGTCCCTACAATGAAACAACTGCTTCGCGGCTTGCCCTGGGGACACCCCCCATAACCGTTCAGACAGACAGCAACGGGTTTGCGAACGTTCAATTCATTTCCGGTAAATTCTCCGCAGAGAGAAGTATCGGTGAGTTCAACGCAACGGCGACAGGAGTCCGGACCGTAACTGCCAGCTGGACAAACCGGAAGATGGGTGAGGTGAAGACGAGCGACATCGTCTTCAACTGGAAAAATTACCCGTATCTCACCGTAACCTCAGCCGTCGACAAGACGAGCGCAAAAGTGGGGGATCCTCTCCGTGTTTCCGTCGTAGTTGCAGGAAATGGCGCGGCTCTCCAGCCAAAACCTATTGACGTGGTACTGTGTCTCGATCGTTCCGGGAGTATGCTTGAGAATACAACTGCCGTAGATGACAACATGGTTGTTTCAAAGGCAGCCGCAAACAATTTTGCCCGGTGCCTTACCTACGGGAGAGATAAGATCGGGATCGTATCGTTCGGCGACAACAGTGCCACTCACGGATGGGTGAATTTATCTCCGACATTCTACCCGGCAACGAAAAATAACTATGCACATTACGACTGGGGAAACGTCTATGGGTACTGGTACTGGGTAGCGAGAGACAGCAGAGATGAATGCGGTACGAACTGCGACGGCTCGTATGATTCCCCCTATGATCCTACGTCCCCTCACCAGCAATACCTTAACTCGCATTATAACAATGGAAAGCCCGTGAATTACGGGTCCAGTATGTATAGCGTGGATCTGCCCTTCGGTGCAAACAGCATGGGTGATGTAAGTAACGCTCTTAACGACATCATCCCTTCCGGCGGGATCCCGACCCGGGAAGGGCTGTCCGCCGCGGTAAGTATGTTTCCGCCAGCGATTTACGGACGAGTCCGGGCGATCATTCTGCAGACAGATGGCGCCTTCACGTCCGGTCACGATCCGACAACCAGTCCCAGTGTCATAACCGCAGTGAATACGAGTAAAATCGCTATCTATCCCATCGGTCTCGGTGTCGATAGCACGACAAAAGGCTATTTGGAGAGTTATGCACGACAGACGGCCGGAAAATATTACGACGCTGCCGCTCCCTCCCCGCTGAACCAGATCTATTCCGCAATAGCCGGAGACCTGAATCAGCCGGCCGGTGGATCAATTGCCCTGAATCTGGACCTTGGTACAATCACCGTTGACAACTCTGTGGTCAATTCCGATCTATACCTGGATTATATGGCCATTCCCTTCGGTGGTCGGACAACCGGAACTCCGGATCCCCTTCACGATTCGACGTATATCAACATGTTCCACACGAATTCCGGTGGATCCATGACAACATATTACACGTATACCCGGGATATACCCAGAACTGGACTCCTGGCAGAAAACTGGACTTTGCGATCGGAACCACAAAACTTGGTGACACACGGCAGACATCATTCCAGTTCAATCTTACAGAAAATGGTACCCTTGTCCTGTTCGGACCAAACAGCGACTCCACGATCTCGTTTACCGACAGCTCCACCGGACTTACCCAGACGTCCACACTGGACTTAAAAACGATCTCGGTATATCAGCCGGTAGCCATCCAGGGGTTCGGACTGAAATCGCTCGTTGTCGATCATCTCCAGTTTATCGGAGGAAGTCCTGATCCAGACATCTGGACAATCCGGTGGAACACCACCTATACCGGTGCATCCAAGGCAGTTGAGAAAGTTGAATACCTGAGCAGCGAACCGGGCTCCCAGTGTCTTACCGTACCGGTATCGATCACAGATAAACCTCCGTCGGCAACACCGATTATGGACACTTCGAGCATTGATGCGAGTTTGTGGAAACCGGATGCAACCTATTATACTATCCGGGTTTCAGCCATTGCTGCAATCAATGATGCAAGCCCGAACTCTGCTTCAATCGGGAAAACGAAGTCAGTGACCCTGTGAAACCCCTTTATTAAACTTGAATAATTTTTGATCCACGAAATCAGTGCCCTGAAAAGTGCAGGCAAAATGTACTCTCGTCTCTCACGAAGGTTTCAGGAAAAAGGATTACCTGAGTGGCTTCCCAGGTTTTTGGGAATCCCGGGTTCAGGTAGTTACTTTACGCAACAATTTTCGAAATCGGGATCTCCAGAATATCCTCTGCCCCGCACTCCTTAAGTCGCGGGATCAGCTTGTTCACCGCATTCTTGGGGACAACCGTCTGGATGCTGTAATAATCGATCCCATGGAGCCTGCTGACCGTAGGTTTTTCATTGCCGGAAGCGAAGTAACGTCTTCTCCATCGCAGCTGTCGGGACATTCATGGTAAGAAGAACCTTGTGACGGGCATCGATCACGCCGAACAGGAGCGTCCTGATCTCCTCGTTCTCCTTTCGCTTGACCGGGTCAGCCCAGCTCGCCTTGTTCGCGATAACCACCGTGTGGGACTCCATGATCTGCCCTATGATCTTGAGACCGTTCTTGCGCAGTGTCGTTCCGGTCTCGGTCAGGTCGACAACAACATCCATCAGGTCCGGGACTTTAGCTTCCGATGCACCATACGAATTGAAGAGCTGCACGGGGATATTCGGGTGCTCGAAAAATTTTCGCGTCAGTTCCGGGTACTCGGTCGTAACCCGGCTATCAGGTCGGATCTGGCTGACGCTCTCGATCGGTTCGTCCCGGTGAACTGCGATCACGATCTTGACGTTTCCCTCGCCGGTCTTGCTATAAGAGAGATCAGCAACTTCCACAACATCGGAGTTTGTCTCATGTACCCAGTCGAGGCCAGAGATACCAAGATCGAAATACCCCTTATTGACATAGGTCGGGCTCTCCTGGGGCATGAGGACTTTTATTTTTCTGATACGATTGTCGGCTATGCGGGGGTTATAGTCCCGGTCGGTACGCTTTACCTCGAGATCAGCCTCTTTGAAGAGCTGAAGGGTCTGCGCCTCGAGGCTGCCGGGAGTGCGATAGAAATCATGCCTTTACTATCCGGCGCTGAAAAACCATTAATATACGAGTTAAAAAAAATACAAAAATTTAATCGAATAAATGAATGATAAGCCCGCTCAGCAGCTTTGGCTCGAACCACGTTGACTTAGGTGGCATGACCCCGCCGGCATCCGCAATGGCAAGAACGGTCTCGACCCGGACCGGCTGCATTGCAAATGCGAGCCGGAACACTCCGTTGTCCACGAGTTTTTCGAGGTCTGCGACTGGTCTCGCTCCCCCGAGATACTGGGACCGGGCATCGCCTCTCGGGTCCGAGATGCCAAGTATTCCTTCGAGAACATTCTTCTGAAGCACCGCAACATCGAGTGTATCAAGCGGTGCGGCATGGGAATCGGTCGGGCGGGTGCACTCGTACCATTTTCCCCCGAGATACATGTGTACAATGTGGTATTTCTCCGGGTTCTGGATCTTCGGCTGGATGTTAAAACTGGAACCATCAACCTTCCCGTATTCATGGATTGCAAAAAACCGGCCCATCTCTTTCATGAACGACTCCGGGGTGAATGGTCCCAGATCCGTAAGAAGCCTGCTGTACCCGTGGATCTTCACCTTGTCGTGGGCGAACATGACCCCCATGAACCGGGTGACTTCGCCCTCCGCAGGCTTCCCGGCTGCAATACGCCGGTCGGCAACATTGACTGCCGCTTTTGCCCGGTGGTGGCCGTCTGCAATATAGAGGGAGGAGATCGATGCAAAAAGGGATTCGAGGCGTGATTACATATATTTTCCCGTACGTAACCAATATGGTAGGGTAAACACTTTTGTCTGGGGAGCACACAGGATGTATATCATCCTCCCTTTCGCGCGAGAAGAAATACCCATGATCCGTTCTCAACCCTCATGCCACCCGGCAGTACCGGTTATCCGCCGGGCACTTCCTGCCGATATCCCGGCGATCGCGGAAATCGAGAAGAAATCGTTTGGCGATCCGTGGGATCAGGAGGTATTTGCCGAGGCACTCGGGTATTTCCCGACAACCTATTTTGTCGCTGTCGTGAACGGCGTTGTTGCCGGGTTTGTAGTTGGAGCCCTTGAAGATACCGGAGAGAACCTCTATGGGCATATCTGCAATCTTGCCGTCAGCACAGAGTACCGGCATCGCGGGATCGGGGCCATGATCGTCAAAAGAGCGGAGCAGCAGTTCGCGCTCGAGCTTGCCACCGGTGTGCAGCTGGAGGTCCGGGTCTCCAATAAAATTGCGCAGCGATTTTACCGGCGGCTCGGGTACCGCGAGGCAATTACCATCGACAGCTATTACGCGAATGGTGAAGATGCTATCCTGATGATGAAATGGTTCCGGTTCTAAAAACACTCTTCCGGCCTTGAATCGAATAAAAACAGTTTTTCTCTATGCCGTAAAATGTAACCGGTATTGCCTTTGAACCGGTGAATGTTGATTGAACGATTTCGAGCCTCAAACGAACCCCCGGGAGGACACCCCAGTCCCCCCTAAACCTTCTCCTGTGAACGCGGAGAGTTGTCAACAACCCCTCCCGCCGGGTGAAGAACTTGGACTGCGCCGCGGGATCCGGCCCTGGATGGCGAATCTTATTGCCCTCGGCGGGATCATCGGATCAGCGTATTTTATTGGTTCAGGCTATCTCGTCTCCCAGCTGGGTCCGAGTGTCATCCTGATCTATGCCCTCGGCGGCCTGATCATCTGGACCGTCATGCAGTCCTTTGCCGAACTGGTCGTCAATGTACCGCGCCAGGGAAACTTCATCAGTTATTCCGCGGAGTTTATGTCTCCCACCTGGGCGGTCGGGACCGGCTGGAGTTACTGGTTCAACTGGTGCGCGTACATCCCATCGGAGGCGGTCGCAGGTGGGATTATTATGCATGTATTCGCCCCCTCCGTTCCCGTGGTCATGTGGGCGATCGCGTTCCTCATTACGATCACTCTCCTGAACCTGATCCATGTCGGAGGGTTTGGGTGGGTCGAGAGCTCTCTTGCAATCGTCAAGATCGCCCATAACGTTGCGTTCTGCGCTGTGGCGGCTTTGATCGTGCTCGGCCTCATCGGGACGGCCGGGTTTATCGGTACAAGCATCGCATTCCCGCCGAATTCTGATCTCTACTCGGATATTTTCCCGGCCGGTGCGTTCGTACTTATCACTAATCTCGCGATTATTCTCGTGAACTTCCAGGGATCCGAGATTGTGGGTCTTGCCGCCGCCGAGACGCAGAATCCGGAGAAGACCGTGCCAAAAGCATGCCGGCAGGTCGTCCACCGGATCCTCCGGGTCGATATCATCCCCATCCTCCTCCTGATCCTGATCATTCCCTTTGCCGAAGCGGGAATCAGCGACAGCGTCTTCTCGACCGCCCTCGCGAAATACGGGTTTGCCGAGATAGCTGCTGTCCTTTCTTTCATCGTCCTGACTGCGGCCTTCTCCTGTGCCAACAGCGGGTTCTATGGTGCAGTCCGGGCCCTCTACGCCCTCTCGCTCGAAGGGATGGCGCCAAAAGTTTTCTCGCGCCTGAACCGGCAGTGCGTCCCGATGATCGCTACCCTGTTCACCCTGGTCGTCTGCTGGACGGTCCTCTCGCTCTGGTGGTTCACGAATGGCGAAGGGGAACTCTATCTCTGGCTTCTCTCGGTGTCTGCGTTCACCGGGGCGATCTGCTGGATCTCGATCTGCTGGGCGCAGGTAGTTTTCCGGAAGCGGATTTACGAGCGCGGGTACACTGATGCGGACATTATCGCCCCTGCCCCCTTCTCTCCATGGATGCCGGTTATCATCGGTGTTGTTCTCGAGATAATTGCGCTTGCCGTACTTGCGTTCAACCCGGATCTCTCGGGATCGCTCTACTTGTCTGTTCCGGTTGTTGTCATCCCCATGGTCATCTACTGGCTGGGCCGCAAGACCGGGAGAGTCAAGGGGATCAGGCTCCTCAACAACGGTGAGAGATCGTTCGACGAACTTTTCCCGGATAAGCGCGGTCAGGGCAGGATCTGAATTCTCTCTCCCGGAAAATGAATCGGGCCGATGAAAAGGGGAAATTTGAGAAGAGAGCGCGAAAAAGTTGTGACTGGGGCCTCCGGATTCAGCCACGGCCTAGCTGCTGGTGGGCCCGGGCAAGGTGCTGGGCCGCAAGTGCCCCGAGCAGGGAGAGCTCCCCGGCAAGAACTCCTGCCGCGATAATCTCCGCGAGTTTTTTCGCGTTGGCGCCGGCCGGGTTCCCGCTGCCGGCAACGCCGAGCATCTGCAGGCACTCGTGCTGGGTGTCGACAGCGGTCCCGCCGCCAACAGTTCCAACCGGGAGGGAAGGCAGAGTAACCGCCACATAGGCACCGGTTTCTGTCTGGTCGACCGTTGTCATGCAGGTACTCCCGTCGATTGCGTGGGCCGCATCCTGCCCGCACGCGATGAACATGGCTGCGACCACGTTTGCCGCGTGGGCGTTGAAGCCCATCGCGCCGGCCCGGGCCGAGCCGATAAGGTTTTTCCGGTAGTTTACCTCGGCAAGGGTCTTCGCATCGGTCTTGAGGATCTGCGCAATCTGCTCGTGCGAGAGCGCGATTCCGGCAACCACGCTTCTCCCCCTGCCCATGATGCTGTTGATTGCAGCCGGCTTCTTGTCGGTACACATGTTCCCGGAGAGTGCGATGAGCCGTGCGCCGGTCCCGGCTGCTACCAGATCCGCGACCTTCGCGCTTGCGATCGTGACCATGTTCATGCCCATGGCATCCTTGGTGTCGAACTCGAGCCGGACAAAGACGCTCGTTCCTGCAACAAACGTTACGATATCGGTCAGTTTCCCATGACTCGTTGTACACTCCGCTGCAACCCGGAGTTTCTCGTAATGCGCCGCAACCCAGTCGGCTACCTCTTTTGCGTGGATAACGCTCTTCGCCGCGAAGACCGGCGCGCGGGTCATGCCGTCATGCAGGATCCGTACCTCGGCTCCCCTTGCCTTTGCGATCGCCCCGCATCCCCGGTTCACCGATGCAACCAGTGCGCCTTCTGTTGTAGCGAGCGGGAGGTAAAAGCTTCCTTGTGCGTATTCACCTTTAACCTGGACCGGCCCCGCGACCCCGAGGGGCACCTGGATCGTGCCGATCATGTTCTCGCAGTTGCGTTTCACCACGCGCTCGACATCGATCGAGAAGATGCCGATATTTTCAAGCGTGGATCCGGTCTCCTTCCGGATGAAATCCCGTCGGACACGGATAGCATCTACGGGCGCGAGCTCTTTCTCCAGCTCGTAGAGCTTCATGGAACCGGCCTTGAGTTTTGTGTGAATGAGACCCTCTTTCTCGGAATCCACCCCGGATTCCGCTCCGCGGGGGGTGCTCCCGCGCTGTCCCGCATCATCAACCATGAATAATGGTACAGCGTATAAATTTATGATACAGGTGGTCAGCGATGGTTGAGCAGTGGTGTATGAGAATTCCCGCGAAAGATGGAGAAACCGTCCGGCAGCAGCTCATTCGTGAGGGGGCACTGGATTATTCCCTGAAAGTCCGGAAAGAAGGCCCCGACCTCCTCCTTCCCATCACTGGTCCACGCGAGGAAGCGGAGCGGTGCAGTTTCGAGCAGGGACCTGCACATCACGTACTCCCCCGGCACGAGCTCGTGGGCGGGATTGTCATCATGCAGGATCGCGATCCTGAAGGTGCAGAACAGATCCTCGCATCTCGCCCCTCGGTCCATACCGTCCTTTGCGCTGCAAGTGAGGTCGCGGGTGAGTACCGGACCCGGGAGTTCGAGGTCCTTGCCGGGAAACCCACGACCCGGACCGAGGTTATCGAGTACGGGCACCGGTTCGTTGTGGATCTCTCGCGTGCGTACTTCTCGGCCCGGCTCTCCTCAGAACGTCAGCGTATCCTCGCGCAGACCGGGAACCACGAGCTGGTCCTCGATATGTTCGCAGGTGTCGGGCCGTTTGCGATCACGCTTGCCGCCCGGGCGGACTGTGTCATTGCGACAGATCTCAATCCGGAGGCGATCGCCCTGATGAGCGAGAACGTGGAGAAGAACCGGATACGAAATGTGCTGCCGGTTCTTGCCGACGCCCATCATCTTCCCTTGCTCCTGCCTTGGAAGTTCGACCGGATCGTGATGAATCTCCCGCTCTCGGGTACGGATTTTCTTGGAGATGGGTTCAGGCTCTGCAAAACCGGGGGGATGATCCATTTCTATTCGCTTGTCTCTGCGGAGCGGGAGCATGAACGAAAAATCACGGAACTTGGTGGAAAAATTCTCGCAGAGCGGGTTGTTCGGTCCTATTCGCCTGGCCAGTGGCACGTGGTATATGACATTACCGTTTAGAAGATAGCCAGTGAATAGATCAAAAGCCGGAACCGAATGTTCGGCCGGCTAAAAAAAATGGTGCAATACGGATCGCGCCAAAAATATTTTTGCCGGCCCGGTCGATCGATCCTGGCCCCGGTCTGCTGTGCGGAACGATGGAGACCTACGGGAAAATGCAAAAGAAAAGCGGGCGGGCGCTATGTTGTGGCAGAGGATCGCCCGGCGTTTACTTTTATCGTATACCCGATTGCTGCCAGAGAGATGACGAGGATTACAACCGATATGCCCACCGCATCCCCGCCGAACACCATCCCGCCCATCGTGGTTCCCATGGCGGATGAGACCATCCACACAAAGGGCCAGAGGATCAGGATATTGGAAGTCGCCCTGAAGATGCCCCCGGAGATAATTCCCACAATCAGGTGCATGAGAATCCCCCCGGCCGGGTAAGTACCAATATGGTAAGCCCCGAACGCGAGGGAAGAGAAGAGAATTCCCGAGATAATCCCGAACGCCCGGTCGAAACAGAGGAGGATCCAGCCGAAGACAAAGAACGGCTCCCAGACCATGCATGCGTTCACGATCAGGTGCGGCAGGAGGCCGGGTCCCGGGTACAGCGCAACCAGCCGGGAGAGGAACAGGGCTGCAAGAATAATCCCTATAATGAGACTCGGGATCCAGCGGTTGCGGGTGCCGATGCAACGCTTGACCCGGCCGCTGACCCGACCTCCGATCCCCCGTGGACTGCGCCCAGCGAGAGCGTCGGTGGCGCAGCGGGGCATGAGAGAGTGACCTTATACTGTCGGTGTTCCTTTGCAGGTCATGAGCGCGGCTGTATCATTGTACGTGTACGAATATGCCTTCGTGCAGGTATCGAAGAAGGGTTTCGCCGAATTGGGTAGTGCACCGGCTGCATTGAAGGGGATGAGCGTACTCTTCTGGCCGGCACACTGTTTGCAGGTTTTTCCCGCCGGAACATATGAGCAGGATATCGAGGTATCATTCACATATCCTTCAGAAACGGGGCAGCAGTACCCATACCAGGTTTCGTTGTTGAAACTGCCGCCTCATGGGAGGTTCGAATAGTAGTTACAGTCAGATAAAATCCCGACAAAGTGGGTTGCGCTGGGGTACGAACATCCCAGGATGGGACACTTGCGCTTGCGCAGTGATGGATTGGTTCGGCAGCCTGGTATACTGCATCGAAGTGCGTTGCCTCAACAACCATGGCTACGTTGAAACCATCGACCCAGCTCACGTCGTACCAGTCATCGGTATCGTCGAGGTTCATCTCTCCTTTGATCACGGGGGCATCGGATCCAACGCCCCCGCACTCGAGCCGGCTCCTCCCATCCGTTCCCTTGCAGTTACCGGTCTCGCAGGTTTCGATCCCTTCACATTGAAGGAGCAGCTGGTCCTTGGATAAAATGCACCCTGTCACCCGGTGTTGAAGGCGAATATTTGTGTTCCGGTGTTCGCATCGAGCTAAAACCTCCCCCGCTGATCGGGGATTCGTTGCAGACAAGTGGTGACAGATGATTTGCCGGGTTATTGTACCCGCTCAGGGCATCGATCTGTGCCTGGATCATCGTGGAGTTCTGGCATCCGGTTATTTGGTTGGCGCCGGGACAGTTATACCAGGTTCCCGCAGTCTGGGAAAGCCCCGTCTCGTCACAACATTGCGGGACCGGATCCGTTATCGAGCAGGCAGTGCCGCTCCAGCAATAGAGTTTTTCCTGAATAACCCCCGGGCAGCACAGTGGCTCGGAGGTCCCTGTCGCTATCGAAGTATTGCACAATAACTGCTGGCTGGATGTGTTCGCATTTGCCGGGCAGAGCGAACATGCCGAGCCCTTCTGAAGTGTGTGGGTACTGTTGTCGATAACCCCGTCGCCTGTCCCCTTTGGTCCGCCTTGAAGGTTAATCCAGATGTCCTGATCACAGGTATTTACAAACGTGACATTATGATCGGCAGCAACCGGTATGACCAGGATCATGAAAACAAGGACCAGAAATATTTACCACCATCTCATTTCATTCGCCTTTTGTTTGTCGTGTGCGCCACCAATAGCCGTGGGCTTTGGAACCTCAAGCATACGTAGACCTCTCGCGTGCGCTCACGTGTTTGTACACAGGGTAAATAATCGTGTACGGACATATAGGATATCCGAAATTCCCCTAATATAATTGACCCTCTATTAGAACCGGGTTTCCGGCGCAGTGCATTTAATTGCACTCGGGTCGTACGCTATCTTCCGTAATTATCTGGGTGTTGTGATGGAAAACCTCTGGAAACCACTAGCGATCGTTTTTTTTGCCCTGTTCGTATCGTTGGTTGTGTTCAGTCTCCTCGGAACGCCCAGCCAGGCGGGAAAGATGCCCCTCTCCGGCCCCTCCTCCCGAAATATCTCCGGTCAGGCTGATGGGGCAATGAACTTTATCCGTTCCAATCTTATCGGTTCAGGTGAGAGCGTCCGGCTGGTCAATGTATCCGAAGAGAACGGAGTTGACCGGCTCTCCATAGAATATGCGTCCGCGAGCGGCAAGCAGATCATCGATGTTTTTGTGACGAGTGATGGGAAGTACCTGTTTCCCGTTTCGTACCGGCTGAATGACGGGAGCAGGACCGGCGGTTCAACACCGGTTGCCACGGGATCTTCCGCAGCGTCTCCGACATGTGCCGGAACGGTGAAACAGGATATCCCGGTGCTTGAGGCCTTCGTCGTTTCCTATTGCCCGTACGGGATCCAGATGCAGAACATTCTTGGGGAGATCGTCGAGAAAATCCCGGTTCTTGGGGCGCATATCAAGGTCCGTTTCATCGGTGAAATCTCGAATGGAACTATCCGGTCAATGCATGGCCCGACCGAGGCCGCGGAGAACCTTAAGCAGATCTGTATCCGCGAGGAGCAGTCCGATATGTACTGGAAGTATGTCTCCTGTTTCCTGAATTTGTCAGGTTCCTCATCCTGCATATCAGGTGCGGGCATCGATTCCGTGAAATTATCCGGGTGCACAAGTGATCCGGGCCGGGGTATCAGGTACGCGAAAGAGGATTTCACGAGAGCTTCCGGTTACAGCATTTCGTCGTCCCCGACTCTTGTTCTCAACGGTGCCAGGGTCAGCGAATTTAACTTCGGGGGCAGGTCCCCGGAAGCAGTCAAATCGCTTCTTTGCTGCGGGTTCGCGAACCAACCGGGCGCATGTTCGACTACTCTGGGATCCGGAACAACCCCGGGCCAGGGAAGCTGCTGAAGCAGTTCCGCACTTCTCTTTTTTTCTTTTTCTCAGATTTTTTCACTATCATAACCGTCACCCCATGAGATAGACTGCCTCTTCCGGTAACCATGTGATCTGTTGTCCGATACATTGTAGACAGGCTCGATCGATTACAGGTATGCCGGTTTTCTCAAATCCACCGGTACTGTTGTCCTGGGAAAAAGACGTAGGACCCGCTCCTCACGTTTGGCGGGTACCCGTACCGGGGAAAAGAGGTGTACGTTGTTACCGGTCCAGGGCCGGGCAGCGTGACGAGAATGTCACGTTTAGCGGGGAAGAGCTCGTGGATTTGATCATCCGGGCGCTCAGGGCTCGCGACGGGAATGGGACATGGCTTGTTGGCGGAGTTCACCTTGTCCTGCTCTTTCTGGCCGAGCGGCTGATCAATGAGATCATCGTTTCAATCCCTCTGATCCTTCTCGGGTCCGGTATTCCTTTGTTTATGCCGCAGGCCCACGAGATCCATCGGGGGCTCGTGAGCTCTGAAGGTTTTCCGAGCAGTTTTGTGCAGCTGAAGTACCGATTTAAAAATCCCGCGTGATTCTTTGGTTCAGAATTTTTAAAAAACGAAAGAAAATAGCCGGCCCAATATTTTTTCTATGGGGCAGGGACATTCTCGTGTCTCTTCAAAACTCGGAGGAATCAAAAAAATTTATTCCACCGGCACGAACTTCGTGCCGTAGTGGATGATACCGCTCTCGCCATCGGTGGCGATCTTGCGGAAGGTGCTCTTCACCCGCATGCCGATCTTCGCGTCTTTGGGGTCAACGATGATCTGGCTTGTCATCTGCGGGCCTTCGTCCAGCTTGATGATGCCAAGAACGTACGGCCCTGCAGAGGAGAACTGGTCGGGGGCTGTCTGGATGGTCGTGTAGGTGACGACCGTCCCGAAGCCTGCAAACTTGTGGTCTACGATCTTGCCGTTCCTGCGGCAGTCCGGGCAGAACGAGCGCGGCGGGAAGAAATGCCGGCCGCAGGTCGTGCACTTGGTGCCGATCAGATTGTACCGCTGGGGGATCTTTCTCCAGAATCGTGCTACGGTCATGATTATACCCTCCCGAGGATGTGGACGGCGACCGTTGCACCGGTCCCGCCAACGTTGTGGGTCATGCCGATCTTCGCGTTCTCGACCTGCCGCTTACCCGCGTCGCCGCGGAGCTGGGTGACGATCTCGTACACCTGCTTGATGCCGGTCGCGCCGACCGGGTGACCGCATGCTTTGAGGCCGCCACTCGTGTTGACCGGGATCTTCCCGCCAAGGGCGGTATCACCCTCGGCGGTGAACTTCCCGGCCGTTCCCTTCTCGCAGAAGCCGAGGTCTTCGATCGCGCAGATCTCCGCGATGGAGAAGCAGTCGTGGACCTCGACCATGTTGATGTCCTTGTGCGTGAGCTTCGCCATCTTAAACGCACGGTCGCCGGCCGCAACCGTAGCGTCGAGCGTCGAGATGTCGCGCCGGTCATGCAGCGCGATCGAGTCGCTTGCCTGAGCGGTCGCGAGCACCTTGATAGGGGTGTCGGTAAACTCGCGGGCCCGGTCGAGCGGGGCTACGATGACCGCAGCTGCACCATCCGTGATGGGCGAGCAGTCGAAGAGCCGCAGCGGGTCGGCGACCATGGTCGACCGGAGAACGGTCTCGAGCGTGATCTCCTGCGGGAACTGGGCGATCGGGTTCCGGGCGCCGTTGAAGTGGTTCTTCACCGCTACCTGCGCAAGCTGCTCCCGGGTCATCGGGTACTTGTGCATGTAGTCCTTCGCTATCATTGCGTAGAGACCGGGGAATGTTGCACCTACAAACCCTTCCCACTCGCGGTCAGCCGCGCCGGTCAGGGCATCGGTGCTTGCACCGGGCTCGACATCGGTCATCTTCTCGACCCCGGCCGCGACCACGATATCTTCTATGCCGCTTGCGACTGCAATCACAGCCTGCCGGAAGGCGAGGCCTCCTGATGCGCATGCAGCCTCGACCCGGGTCGCGGGGATGTGCCGGGTTGCCATGCCTGCGTAATCGGCGATGAGGGCACCGATGTGCTCCTGCTCGATGAACCGGCCGGCGCTCATGTTGCCGACATACATCGCATCGATCTTCTCGCCCGAGAGCTGTGCGTCTTCGAGAGCGAGCGCGCCAGCTTCGACAAAGAGGTCACGGAACGACCGCTCCCAGTGTTCGCCGAACTTCGTGCACCCGATCCCGATTACCGCTACGTCTCTCATGATTGCATCACCAGTTTGCCCTTGTGCATAGCATATTTCGCATAGTCGAGATAGATCGGATTTTTCAGGAGCTTCTCGACCCCCGGTGCCGCGTCCCTCTTGAACCTTTCCGAGAGGATTGCATCGGTGACTTCGATGTCGAACGCATCGCTGCCTGCACCGGATCCGAAGGAGCAGACAAAGATCCGATCGCCCGGCTTCGCGATATCGAGCGTTGCCGCAAGACCGATGGGTGACGCACCCGAGTACGTGTTCCCGAGCCGTGGCACGACAAGGCCCAGCTTGATCTGTTCTGTGGTGAACCCGAGGGTCTTTGCAACCTTCTGCGGGAACTTGGCGTTCGGCTGGTGAAAGACTGCGTAATCGAAATCCTTTGCAGTCTTCTTTGTCTGCTCCATCATGAGCCGGCTTGCGCCCTCGACGTGCTTGAAGTATCCCGGCTCCCCGGTAAACCTGCCCCCGTGGCGCGGGTAGTCCTGTCCTTCCCGGCGCCAGAAGTCCGGCGTGTCGGAGGTGAACGAGCAGGTGTGCTTGATCGTCGCGATCGGGTCATCGTTCCCGATGATGTACGCTGCTGCTCCTGCTGCCGCGGTGTACTCGAGCGCATCACCCGGTGCTCCCTGGGAGACATCGGACCCGATGGCAACGCCGTATTTCACCATGCCGCTCTTGACAAGGCCCATGCAGGTCTGGATCGCTGCCGTTCCTGCCTTGCAGGCGAACTCATAGTCCGCTGCGGTCATGTTCGGGGTTGCACCGATCGCCTCACCCACGGTACACGCAGTCGGCTTCACCGCGTACGGGTGCGACTCGCTTCCCACGTAGACAGCGCCGATCTCCGCTGGACTGATAGCCCGGCGTGCAAGTGCGCTCCGTGCCGCTTCGACCGCGAATGTTGCTGCGTCTTCATCAAGATCGGGAACGGATTTTTCAAAAACGCCCAGTCCGCCCGTGATGTCCGCGGCGTTTCCGCCCCAGACGCGTGCGATCTCCTCAACCTTGATCCGGTATCTCGGTATGTATACACCGTAGGTAACGATTCCTACCATTTTTTATCCCTCAAAGTAGTCACGATTTTGTCAATATCCATGCCCGTGCACATGACGGTGATGCGATCCTGTTCGGCCATCTTTGCAACAATCGGGTGGACCTCAGCGGCCTCAATGCCCTGGAGGATCACGCACCGGGGTTTGAAAGGAGTAACCCGGATCGCAACCATCGGTGATTTTCCGGTAGAAACGTTCGTGAAGATGACTGCTCTCTCCGTGCTCCAGCCGTAGATGCGGTTGAATTCATCGGAAGAGAGCTGCATGATCGCGTTTAAGCTGTTGACAACAGTATAACCAAATATGGTCTGATCTATGGATCCCGAGAGAAGAGTGCAGCCTATCGCTTCGGAGAATTCTCCGAGCGGTACGGTTTTCTCGTACTCGTGAAGATCATAGATGACATCGTTGTCAACACCGGAAAAGAGCATGGATGAAAATTTCTGGATTTGCTTACCACCATTCTCTTCATCGATCGCGAGCAGGGTGTCCACGATCTTTCCGACAACGGCAGTCCCGGGACTCTTCCTTCTTCCGCTCTCATAATCGCTGATCACGGAAGGAGACACACCGAGCCGGTCCGAAAGGACGCCCGGCGGGATCTCGAAGTTCATACGCCATTTCCTGAGCGCGTGTCCCGGCGAGTCCGACAGCGTAATCTCACCCGCCATCTTTTCGGCGAGCTGACTTCGCTTTACGGGTTTCATGCTCAGTTAGATCGACCCGTGCTGTTATATAATTAACGAACGTGACTTCGACAGTGAACGAATTATGACGGAGAACTGCGCATAAGCAACCCATAAATAGGAAGCATCCCAATTTTGATAATCATGATACCAGCTGAGGATCTCCAGTGCCTTAAGGCGATAGCGCTGCGGGGCGGGTGCAGGTCACCGGTCTTTGTCTCGACCCAGAGCATTGGCGAGCTGCTCGGGATCAGCCAGCAGACCGCGTCGCGGAGACTGAAAGGGCTCGAAACCGCAGGGTTCATCACCCGGACCATGACCCCGGATGGCCAGCACGTAACGCTGACAAAAACCGGAGAGGAAGAGCTCAGGCGCGAATACCAGGAGTACGGCAGGATATTTTCCGAAGGCAGCAAGGGATACGTTATGAGCGGAACCGTTGTCAGTGGGATTGGCGAAGGCAAATATTACATGAGTCTCCCTGCGTACAAGGAGCAGTTCAATACGCATCTCGGGTTCGAGCCGTACCCGGGCACGTTCAATATCAAACTCTCCACATCGTGCATGCCGGTCCGGAAGAAGGTTGAAGCGCTTAACTGGATTCGGATCAAGGGTTTTTCTACGGATGGCCGTACCTTCGGCAACGCCCGGTGCATCCCGTGCCGGATCGATGATGTGAAGTGCGGGATCGTAGTCCCGGGCAGGACACATTATCCGGAAGATATCATCGAGGTCATCGCACCCATCGCGCTGCGCCGGAAGCTCGGGGTCGAGGACACCGACAGCGTAAGCGTCGAGGTGGGATAAGTGACCGTGATGGATAAGGCACTCGCAGATCTCCGCGACGGGAAGTTCATCCTCCTCTACGATTTCGATGACCGCGAAGGCGAGACGGATTTTGCGATCCGGTCCGATGCGGTCACACCAAAAGATATTGTCCGGATGCGCAAGGATGGCGGGGGGCTGATCTGTACCGCGGTTCACCCGGTGGCCGCCCAGCGGCTCGGCCTTCCGTTTGCAAGCGATGCCCTCCGGGCAATCTCTGTCGCTGAGCGGGAGGGGGACATTCCCTACGACCGGAAGAACCACTCGTCGTTCTCGCTCTGGGTGAACCACCGGAATACGTTCACAGGTATCACCGACCGGGACCGGACCCTGACGGTCAACGCGATCGCCGAGCAGGTGAAGCGGGCGCTCAACAGCGGCGGCGTGAACTTCCACGAGACCTTCCGTACACCCGGCCATATGGCGCTCCTCCGGGCTGCCGACGGCCTGCTCGACCAGCGGAAAGGCCAGACCGAGCTCTCGGTGGCGATGGCGGATATGGCGGGGATCACGCCCTCGATCACGATCTGCGAGATGCTGGACGACGAGTCCGGCTACGCTCTCTCAAAAGCCGATGCGAAACTCTACGCCCGGAAGCACGGACTCGTGTTCGTTGAGGGCAACGATGTGATCGAGCGGTGGGAAGAGCTGAAGACGTGCGGGAAGAAAAGATAATCCCAGTCTCTTTTGCCGGAGACTTTTTTCCATCGTCCCTGGCATCAGATCCTTTGAAAATTTCCCGGTTGGAATCGAGCTTAAAAAAATGAGAATTTTTTGACACTTACATCTTGATCTGCGCAAGCGCATCATATGCCATCTTCCGGTACACTGCCGGGTCGACCGTGGCGTACTGCTCTTTTGCTTTCACGATATCCGGTGAACTTCTGGTTGCAAGCGCATCGATACGATCGAGCGTCCGTGCAGCGGTGTCGATTGTCCAGATGTCCCGGGTCTCCTTATCTACTACTGTTATTGATTCTACCCGGACGGTAACGGTAAATGCCCCATCCGGTTTCTGGTACAGGCTGGGTTTCCCGATGACCGCGACGAATGCCGGAGTCTCGACTTTTGCGAGCTGCTGCATCGCTTCGGGTTGGTAACTCCCCGCCATGATGAAGAACGTCCCGGTCGGGTCAACGACCCGGCCCCGGTAGAAGATGTTCTGCTCTCCCTGCCGCTGTTTCTCGGTCAGCGTCCCGACCAGGAAGATGCGGTTCGACCGCTCCCCGGTCGGGAGGAGCACAAAGGTGGGGCTCTTCTCATCCTCGCCTTCGCGGAATTGGTACCTGCATTCACGGAGCTCGGCGGCAAAGACCCGGCGTGCCGGCTCGCGCTCGAATGCTCCGTCCCTGCGGCCTGACATGTCCCGGGCGTTCATGCTCATGATGCACCCCCGGCCCTGTTCAGGAGCGCCGTATGTTCCCCGCTCTCGAACTTCACCTTCTCGCAGGCATTCGCGAGCAGCCGGTTATCGATCTCACGGCCTTTGCACATGAAGTATCGGCCGAGTACCGCATCCCGCATCCGGAGGAACACCTCGTCCATGCCAAGTGGGTTGTTATCAGCGATCTCTTTTGCGGCATCGAGCGAGATGCCTGTCAGAGACTCTACCGCATCGCGCTGGAGCAGGATGTTGTGGGTCTTCTCCCCGTCATCCAGCCAGCCCTTGATCCGGAGATCGTAGTGGAAGTTCGGCTGGATCTCGTGGACGGGGCAGTAATTCTGCCGTGAGAGTGCACGGTTGCACCCCTCAACCGGGCAGCGCTTGATGATCCCGGAGCCCGGGGCGATGTGGACGATCGCCCCGCGAACCGAGGTCTCCCCGCCGCTCACCGTGATGTCCGTCTCCTCCTGCATGATCATTGCAGTGTTCAGGTTGAGGGACAGCCTGCCGTTGAACTCGTCGACTTGCGCATAGTAGATCGCGTACACTGCGCCGACCGCGAGTTTCTCCTTGCCGGGTTCCTTCCAGATTACAAACTTGATCGTACCGGTCTCATCGCCGAGGAGGCCGGACTGCAACATGCGCTCGTGGGATGTGTCCCATTCCTGTACGACCTTCGCCCTGACACTGCCGATGCCGACATGAAGATCCTTTATAGGAGTTGTCGAGGGGATGAGCGCCCGTTCTTCTGCGCTGATATCCTTAACCGATGTCCCCGAATGAATCTTGAGACTTGAAACACCTTTGTACTCGTCCACCACGGCAGACTCGATACGATACCACGAGTCCACAGACATCGGGGGTGCGTTTGATTTTGCCCACGCAACAAACCGGATTGCGCCCGCCTCATCGGCTATCACGCCGCTCTGGGCGATCGAAGGCGATGCCGGTGCCGAGACCGAGACGACCTTCCCTTCTATAGTCACCCATTCGCCGGGTACTGCATCGCCGATCTTCTTCTCTTCCGTCCCGCTGGTGCCCTTTGCTGCTCCGCCCGATCCCAGTGCAGGTACGTTGAACTCCTTTGCAAGTTCGTTCGTTACGCTGCGTTCGGCTTCGGATGGCTGGACTCCAAACTCAGCGACAAGGCGCCGGAGCTTGGTCTCGATCTTTTTTGGATCCATCTCGGATCCTTTCTGAGAGAACTTACGGGAGATTCTTTCTGCTGCTTCGGAATAATCCATTTCATACATCTCCAACTATCAAGAAAATTTACTGTCAGCATATATTGTATGGTGCGTGTTGTGAAAGTGTCGGAATGATTCCTGCCTGGTCCCAAACAATACGGATTTTGTCCAGGTTCTCTATGGTGAAGTTTATGTGAAAGCAAGGCGACATAGTGTGTCATGGCTGACATAAACGCAGACAGTACTATCTACGATCTTCTCAAGGCAAAGCCCGAAGCCACTGAAGCGCTCTTCAAGTTCGGCATGGGCTGCGTCGGCTGTGCGATCGCCCGCGGCGAAACCATCCGCGAAGCGGCAGAAGCCCACGGTATCCCCCTGGCTGAGCTCCTCAAGGCACTCGGCATCAACGAGAAGTAACGTCCCCGGGCCGGCGGGCGGATTCCTTGGAAAACCCCCAAAAAAATCAAATCTCTTTTTTCGCGGGGAGAGTGTCCCGCATTTGCTTGAGCTCGCGCAGCGATGCACCCGGATATTTTTTTGCATAATCCGCAACGGCCGGTTCGTGCAGGAGCATGCACCGGGCACAGTTCCAGACCTTCCCGCCCCCCGAGCTCTCCACCCACTGGCCAAGAGTCTCATCCCTGCACGGGTAAAACGGGCAGTAGCAGAAGTCACACCGCTGCCCGGGGAAGTGACAGGGATAGTATTGGCAATTCTCCGGCGTCCACTCGACCCAGTGCTCTCCTTTGAACCTGCTGAAGATGAAATAGGCCGGCCGGTCATAGTGAAGGGCGTCCCCGCTGCGTTTCAGCGCTTCTGGAATCCCGCGCAGCACCGCTTCCCGCACGCGTCTACCGGCTTCCGTTGCCCGCCCGGCAGATGGGTGGCCACTCCCTCCTTCGCATGCAGCGATCACTGCATCGGCAGGTGTACCGGTAACCCCTGTGCCTGCGGCAAGGAGCGCCTCGGCTTTTGCCTCGGTTGCAACAAGGATTGTCTCCAGGAGCGCAGAATCCTCAAAACCTTCCGCGCTGTATGCGATGATGGCGATCTGCCCGTTCCCGGAATCTGATGCCTTATGGACATTCGCGGTGATGAAGATTGTAATAAAATCGTACTGGAGTACGCAAAGACACGTTACCGGCACCAGTGTCAGGATGCCAAAAAAATCGTCGGCAGTACCGGCAGCAGCGGCCACAAACCCGAGTTCCTTTTCCGTATTCTCATGGCCCCGGCCTTCCGGGACGGAATGGCTGATGAGGGTAGAGACAGATCGTATGCCGCCAAAGATGCCGGTGCTCGCAGCGCGGAACGATCCGCGGATGAAAAGAGTAGTCGGATTGAGATTATATCTCATGCAACCGAATAACGCGTCCGGTCTTTGAGTTCCTGTTGTTTCCCAGCGTTCCAGCCGGAGACATCCTGCAGGTACCCGGTAACCCTGCTTACCTGAACGACATCGTGGGAACCGCATTCGGGGCAGACCGGCTTCCCGCAGAGCGGGCAGTACTCGATACCGGAGATGATCTCGTGCGTGCACCGGCAGTGGTCGAGGGGACACATCACCTCAAGGTGCGTCTCGCCGCAGTTGGGGCAGGGACTCTCCTCAACAATGAGGTGGCAAGTGTGGCACTTGTATTTGCGCTCGCCTTTTGGGATATTGTCGAGTTTCTGGTATTTTTTTGCGAGGTTCTGTTGCTCTGCCGTCCAGTCCATAGTAACTACATTGCACGACTGACTAATAAACTTTTAGACACTTTCCTTAATCGGATTCGCGATTGCGGTACACACAAGCGCGCGTAGAGAGATTGAGGCGATATACGTGAACATTTTAAAGAACGGACAAATTTTTTTGTCCGAAACCGGAAACTCCGGGGTTTTTCTCATGCGGCTTCACGCAAACCTTACAGAGGATATCCTGCCGAAACCACGGGGGACATCGCGGGAATGACAATTGCTGAATAGAAAAGTAAGGATCCGGAAATCTACGTTCGCGCTTTCCGGATATGGGCGAATTGTTCCGCTGCTGCTTTCGGATCCTGCGCTTCGTAGATGGACCGTCCCACGATGATCCCGTCCACCATCGCTGCGATTGCATCGGCATCGCCGCCCTGTGTACCAACGCCGGGCGAGAGGATCTTCTTGTTCCCGACAAAACTTCTCAGGAGCTTTACCCGGACCGGGCGCGTAGCCGGGGCAATGATTCCGTCAGCCCCGCACTCGATCGCGATGCGGGCGATATGTTCACCGACACATCCGTGGAAAAACTCTGCGCCGCCCGGGTTGCTCATCTCGGCAACGACATAGCATTCTCCCCCATGCCGGAGCGCGGAGTTGACGCATGCCTGGACCGAGTCCTTCCCGGGGAACCCGTGACAGATGATCCCGGAGAACCCGGCGGCAAAGACCTGGTCGGCGATAAGTTTGTTCGTGTTCGGGATATCGGCGACCTTGAAGTCAGCGATCAGCGGGAGACCGATGGCCCTGAGATCTCTTGCAATCGAGAGGCCTGCCGAAAGAATCAGAGGATAACCAAGCTTGATGGCGTCGATATGCGGTGCGCATGCCTTCGCGATGCTGACCGCTTTCTCTTTCTCCATCACGTCAAGCGCGAGAATAAGATCAGTCATGATGCATCCGCTCCATCACGGCTGCGACAAGGACCGGGAGGGTGATCGTCGCATCGCCATACACGGTGACTGCCTGAGCCTCTTCCGTGATCTTACCCCACGACCGGGCCTCGTCCAGCGTCGCTCCCGAGAGACCGCCAAGGTCCGGCCGGTCACCGGTCAACTGTACCGCGTAGTTAAACCCGTTCGGGGTCATGAGCATGCTCTGGAGGATAAAGTTCTTCGGAACCCCGCCCCCAACGAGCATCGCGCCGGCCTTCTTTGCCGTGAAACAGGTGTCCATAAGTGCCGGCATGTCGGCGAATGCATCCACCGTTACATGGTTCGTCTGCGAGAAGAGCCAGTACTGCAGGCCGATCATCGAATCCTGAATCGCGGGACAGTAGACCGGGACTTCGTTGTGCACAGCGGTGTGGAGAATTCCGGATTTGAGCCGGCTGCCGATGTGCCGGAGTAGTCCCGAGATGGAGATCCGGCTCTGCGGTTCGAGTTCCCCGAAGACGCCCTGCATGAACTCCTCGAAGTGTTCGAAAGCCTCGTTCGGGAGATAGACATCGTAGATCCGGTTAATTTCGTCATGCCGGAGCTCGATGTCATCGCAGAACGCGGTACCGTGGAAGTGTTTGCCCCCGATCGCCTCGATAATGTCGTGGGTGAGGTTTGCCCCGGTTGAAACCAGGATATCGATATGTCCCCCGCGAACGAGATCGGATACGATCCCGCCCATACCGGCCGGCACCATCGCGCCGGCAAGGCCAAAGAACTTCGTTGTCTCCTTATCCTTAAGCATGCTCTCGTAGATGTTTACTGCACGGTAGAGTGCCCCGCCGTTATATGCGCCGGCTTTTCCCATTGCATCGATGAGTTCACCGACCGTCATGGCCGGTTTCACGTGCAGCTGGGTGACCGGCTCGTCGCATGATCGTGTCATTATTCACCAGGTTGTTGGAACGATATTGGTGCTGTTGGGAGATAACAGCTATTCTAAAAAATCCAGAGTAAACAAATAGTACAGTTAAAATTTCACGGAAAACTGTGTAATCGGGTTTCATGGGATCAGCCGGCATTTCAATGGGGCTCTCTGGCTGGTATTCAAGTGGTGATAACAATTTCGGAACGGTCCGGGTATCTGGAAGGTTTACGGGGAATTGCGACATTTGTCGTTTACCTGGGCCATTTTTTCCCGCTGTTCGTTGGGGTTTCGTTGATCAGTATTCTCTTTGGTATATGGCGTAGTTTTAGTGTCTGTATATTTTTCGTACTTAGTGGATACGTCCTTACTACTGGTTTCTTTCGCTCTGGTGATCCCGAGTACCTTATCTCTGGTGCTGTGAGGAGATATATGCGCCTTCTGGTCTCAATATCCTTTCTTCTCGCTATCGTGTATCTTTTTATTTACCCGGGCCTTTTGGATCTCGGAAATTTTTCTGCATTTCGGATGATGATCTATCAAGCTTTCTGGGGTGTTTTTTTTCAGGGCCAAACCATATTCGGACCGTTTAATACAAGTTACACCGGGGTACTCTGGACAATGACGGTAGAATTTATCGGGAGTTTTATTGTCTTTGCCTTTGCGTCACTATTTGGGAAGCTCCGTAACCGCTGGCTTTTCTGTCTCGCAATAATCACAACCCCTGTTCTCCTTCTATGTTCGCATCTTGTGTATAAGTATGTGGATTTGAACGGTATGGCATCCGCAAAGTAGATCTATGCCCGCTTTTTTATTTCACACCCGCCGCAGTAGCTTTTTGCTGCTTTTTAGTGCAAAATCCGTCTTTTGAACTTCATTTAACCGGCGGTTAACTTCCGGAGGAAACCCTGACTAAAGAATCGTAGGGAACGCCACGCCCCATAGCTGAACCGAGTAATCCCAGCAAAGAAAATCAAAAATATGCGTTTTCGAAGAGTATCGAGGGGAAAATCCGGCCTTCGTATGAAGCTTTAATAAAATCTTCTTGTCTTCAGCCCACAACCGATTCATACCGGTCTGACTCTGATATCCATCTCTGCGATAGCCCGGTATATTATCTATCGCCCGCCGGCTTTGGGTCCAGCGATCGAAGACGAACGACTGGAACGGCTGCCAGATCGTTACCCAGCAGAATATAACGAGAACCTGTTGTATGATTTCAGCGACAGGCTCTCCCTTGAACTGTACACAGACCGCAATCCCGGCAAAAGACAGGAGACAGACCGCAATGGTAAGCCGGAACTCCCTGAGCCCGATCTTCCCGGTAAGTTTTGTATCCCGCTCAACCTCCCCGGCGCGGTTGAGGAAATGTGCCCGGATCGCTGCAATGATCGTGTCGGGACCTTCCGGCGGAACATCGCGGGCCGGAATCCGTATCTCAAGCATGTCCGGCAGCTTTTCCCGGCTGACTCCCGGCACATCCAGAACCTGCCGGAAGATCTGTCCCTCGACCCGGTCCGAAAGTTCCCGGTGATCTGCCGGGGAAGGATCATCGGGATCATAAAAATGTGCGATTGTCCTGAAAGCGACCGATGCCGCGTTGGTCTCTGGTATTTTTTCTTCTTTCATGTGTAAGCCCCGACTTTCATGTGTAAGCCCCGATCATCATTGAAAAATCTTCTTTGGTATGAGGTGTTCCACAGGCTGTGCAATAATCGCTTGGAATTTTTCTTCCGGCTCCCGCCCAGGCATCCGATCTATCGACCATCCGCTCTCTCGCGGTAAGCGCCCGATGTCCGATTAGCCTGCATGACATGCATGACCCGCATGCAGCCCCGGCTTCACGGATTGCAGCAACCGGTCTCCTTTTTTTTAACAACACGATTATTGTTCCCGGAGTGAATTATTACCGGAATGCCGCGCCCGGAAGCTGTTCCTGACAATTCCGCAGTCCCGAACGAGGAACGGATGGGAATAGCTCTCCAGTACGATCTCTTTGCATGGCGCGAGCAGCTGGCACGGAGTATAGCCCGGAATAATCTTGCGCTCCGGAGTGAAGGGATCACAACCCTGGTTAACCAGATCATCTTACGGATCCTTTTCCTGTGCTTTGCCGAGGATCGCGGGTTTCAGTCCGGGGATTTGGTCCAGCGGCTATCTGCTTCGGAGAACCGGTATCGCGCACTCATTAGTGCGACAGGAATTCTTGACGATCTCTGGTCCGATCTCGCTCAACAAACTGACCATCCCTCGGGAGCAAATGACCATCTAACCGAAGATCTGGCGATTGAAAATTCCGTAATGGAAAAGATCTTCCTGCGTCTGATCTCACCGGAGCGGCCGTATGATTTTGCGCGCCTCTCCCTGGAACTGGTCGCGGATGTGCTTGAGGTCTATCTTCGCCGGACCGTGCGGCGATCCGCCACACACCAGGCCGAAATTGTCTACGAGCACACGACCGCGGTAGCCGGCGGCAACCGGGTTCCCCGCCCGGAGATGACAGAGTATCTCGTCAGGGAAACGATCCGGCAGTCAACTGCCAACCGCTCGCGCAAAGAGATTCTTCCCCTCAGGATCGTTGATCCGGCATGCGGACCGGGCCGGGTGCTCCTCATCGCGTTCCGTTATCTTGTGAGCTCGCAGTTCGGGAGCACGAGTACCAGTGACGAGCGAAGAGCAGTTGTCGAAGATTCTCTTCACGGCGTTGACGCGAACCGGCACGCAGTTACCGTTGCCCGGTTACTCCTCGCGCTCGCGCTCTGCGATTCTATTCCTCAAACACAAACCCGCGAGCACGGCGATCTCGCTGAGACGATCCGGGATGGTGCCCCCTCACTCCGCAATGCTATCCGGTGCGGGAATCCTCTTATCGGCCCCGGGATCGTTCACGATGAATCGTGGGCATTCTGCCCTGCCCGGGAACGGCACAAACTCGATCCCTTTGCGTGGGTGTCCGCGTTTCCGGAGATATTTACGGCCGGAGGCTTCGATGCCGTGATCTGCATCCCTCCCATGGGACCTGTCGATCAGAAGGAATGGACCCAACGGTATTTTCAGCGGCATTATGCGATGTTTGCTCCCGGCGCGGAGTTGTCCGGGTATTATGTTGAGCAGGCCCTCTTTCTCCTGCGAGCCGGAGGCACGCTTGGTCATTGCATGAGCGATCGTTTTATGCGGGGACGGGACGGCAGCCCCCTGCGCTCGCTCCTGGTAAAAAAGCAACTCGAAGAGATCGTGGATCTCCGTGCTTCCGGAGACACGCGCGATGATGACGGCCTCTGCATTCTCCGGCTCACGAAAACCCCCCCGGTACATCCATTTCCGGTTACGGTAGCGGGCCCGGGCTTCCTGAGTAATCCCGCAAAATATGTTGCGGCGCATCACTTTCCGGTCAACCCCGCAGCGCTTGATGCGGGAGGCTGGTCATTCCGCGACACCCGTGTCGAAGCACTCATCGCCAAGATTTCAGAAACCGGAACGCCGCTTGAAGTGGTAGTGATGGGACAGGTTCATACCGGAACCGGCGCCGGGATTGACCGGTTGGCTCTCATTGATGAAGAGACCAGAAAGGAACTCATCCTCCATGACCCCCGGGCAAAAAAATTCATCGTTCCCCTAATCTCCGGCGTGGATATTGGTCGATACCGGATAACGAGCCGCCGGTTTGCAATTATCATCCCGAAAGGGTGGACGGACGCTCACCACCGGACCTCTGGCAGCCCGTGGCGCTGGTTTAAGCAGAGGCATGCCTCAGTCGCCCGGCTGTTGAAAAAAACTTCGGGCGAGACGGTTCCCGGAAATCGGGAGGGTCACTGGTGGGAAAGTTCGGAGACTGGTGACCTGCACGACCGGCGGCCATCCATTTTCTTTCCTGTGCAATCCCGTGACCCGGCGTTTGCATCGTGTGATGGCCGGGTGATCCCCGATGAAACGGCCGGTGCAGTTCGCTCCACAAGTCTCTACCTTCTCGGGCTTATGAACAGCCGGCTCATTGCGTTTTTCCTGCAAAATTTTCCGCGGCGATCCGTGGGGCCGGATATTATTTCTCGGGACGCCATTCTGACTCTTCCCATCTACACACCGGATCTAGACGATCCCACTGACCGTACCCGGCACGATCGCATGGTGGCATTAATCCATCGTATGAATGACCGGCAGAAAAAAATCCTGGACCCACCGACTGATGCGGATCTCGAGCGGCTGGAACGTGAGATCCAATCCATCGATTCCCGGATCAACGCCCTGGTGTACGAGCTGTACGGTCTGACGAAAGAAGAGGCTGACTTCGTGGAGTCGTGAACCCGCATTTTTTTTCGACGTGAATGCAACCGTCGCCCGCGAAGGGGCAAAAGAAGGCAGATCCCCAGAAATATGACCTGAAATACGTGCCCGGAAGCAGGGTTGCCGGAAGCCTGCTAAATTGCAGGGTCAAAGTCTGTTAAAATGCACGATTTTCAAAAAAAGACCTTGAAAAATGCTAAAATTTTCCGGCGTGGACCGGGATTTCCCGTTCCGGAAAATTGAGTCCGTCCGATTGGGAAAAGAAGCTATTATTGATGTTATTTGGGATCACTTCCTTCAGGGTCACGAACCCTCTCATCCGGTTCCCTGAGGAAAAACACCCTGCGGACCGGAGCATTCTTCCACCGCTCCTCATCGAAGTGGGTGTTCCGGTATCCCTCTGTAGTGTTGAACTCAATTTCTGCGGTAGTTCCCGGCAGGAGGTAGAATCTCCTCCAGGCCCGTTCGTTCTGGGTCCGGATCCAGAGCTCGCGTAGTACATTCCGTGGTAGCGGGAGGTCCCTGAGCTCCGCGACTTCGTCCGGAAATTTGTTCTCGATGATGATATCGTCATCGATCGCATACCGGATCTTTTTCAGCTTTACCGCGACGATTGCACCCGGCCGGAACATAAAAGCATCAAAGGGGAGATCCCTTTCGGTATTTTCAATCCAGCGATAACCCATATTCCCGGCGCAGACTTTCGCTTCGGCCCGGATCTCTTTCGGTCGTCGACCTCTCATACCATTCACATCCTTTATCCGGCTCTTTCTCCGATTTTTTAATCTTCGGGAATTTTTTATTCGGGATTATTTTGGTAAAAAATGAACTGTTTGGGGATACGCTTTCTTGTCGGAAACATTCCGTAGCTGTCTGTCGGCTTCATCTTTTTTTTAAAAAAAAAAATTCCGGCTCACCACGGCACAATGGCTTTGCCAGGTGCCTCCGGGCTGTCGGCGGCACTTCGTACCAGCTGGGCTTCAGCATTCTTTTGTGTTCCGTCACCTCCGGCTCCCGTCTTCGTGCCCCGCAGTTTCTGCATTTGTATCCCTTGTCCTTCCCATCGCTTGTCATCCGCTTTTCACAGGTATGGCACACTGGCGGCCGGGTCATGAGTGCCTTTGCGAGAGAAACGATTTTGAGCTTCTCGAGATTGATGCTGCCTTTCTTGAAACTGCCAGCAGCGATCACTCTATCGCCCGGCGCCAGCTGGCGGATGATATTGCGGAATCCTTTGGTTGGTTCGTAGGCCATGCACCGGACCCGGCAACCCCCCCCCGCAATCTCAAAGGAAACATGGCCCCCGGTTCCGGTCGCTGGCTTGCCTTCCACCGTCCCTTTCACATAATAGGAGATCCCTTCGCGCAGGTTCCCGATTGTTCCGGGGAGAAGATGTGCATCGGTCCCCTGGTTTGTGACCCAGATCTGCTCGATACCCGGTTCTTCGGATTCGATCAGCGAGCGGGCCAGCATGACCCATGAGGGGCTCTCGCCCCGGATGCCGAACAGGACCGGGTCGGGTGTATGCGGGACGCAGACGACGACATCGTTCTGCTCGTCTACGGTATCCCAAGTATGGGGGAAGGTTGCCTTCTCTGCGGCAAAGAGGCTGGACCGGTCAACGCTTCGCGGGGTGCCAAAAAAATCCGGCTTCCGGTATACGAGGATCTCTGATGTCCGGTCGTCAAGTTCGCTTGCAACGGCCGCTGTCGACCCGATCAGGCCGCGCCGGTTCTTGTACCCGCGAAAAAGAGCGCCATTGTCTTCAAGGATTTTTACCGCTTCATCGATCCCGCAAAAATCCTTCACGGCTTTTTCATAAAAGGCCGGGTCTGGCGGGTATTCAGACACAACAACACCCGGGTTTGTATTTGCGCAGAAAAAATCCGCAAGCTCCTCGACCGCTGCACAAGCGATTGCAAAAGCACGTCCGGGATCGCCATCTACGTCAAGCATCACCGCTGCGTTCCCCCGGGTCTTCCAGGTCACGTTGGGGTTCAGCCGCACGAGCCTTGCTTCCCGCACCCGCATGTGTTCGCGTATCAGCCTGCGGGCAAGCACCGCCCCGAGATAGGTCGTGCACATTCCCGCTGGCGAATCCGTGTCATCGATCCCGATGCGCATATCCATTTAATATATCCTCAGGCTCTATCCATTCTTTACGGACAATGTCTCAGGACCGCCAGCTCCAGCTGGTTACCAGCGTAATGATCACGGCAGGCTTTCAGGTCTCCGAACGATTCTTGATCAGGCCCCGGAGTTTCGATCTTATAGCACGCAACAACGGAACGCTCCTCGTCATCAAGGTTGTCTCCCATATTGACAGCGTGAGCGAAGAGGTAGCCGGTGATCTCAACCTGATTGCGCGTCACCTCGGGGGTGTCCCGCTTATCATTGGCGAGAGAGCGCGGGAGGCTGAGCTGGAACGTGGCGCGGTCTACATCAGGTACGGGATCTACGCCATCAGCCCATCGACGCTGTATGATTATTTCGTGGAAAAGATTCCCCCGCTGGTCTACGCATCGCCCGGCGGCCTGTACGTCAATATCGATGGTGAAATTCTCCGGGACCTGCGCGAGAAACGGAGCATGTCGCTTGGGGATCTTGGGCAGGTACTTGGTGTCTCACGGCGCACGATCAGCAAGTACGAGAGCGGGATGGGTACAACGCTTGAAGTCGCCATAAAGATCGAAGAGCTTTTCAACACCGGGGTTGTGGAATCGATCGATCTCATGAAACAAGAATGGCAAAAGGAGCCGAGGTGCGAACTCAACGCAGCCAGGAGGAATCCAGATGTCCCGATCGCATTCCTCGAATCGTTCGGGATCCACCTCCATACCCTCCGCGGCGCTCCGTTCCAGGCCCTGCTGACATTTGAAAAACACACGATTCTTACCGGCTACGGGCCAGCAGATAAAGTCGTGAAACGTGCTGCGCTCATCGGGAACCTCTCGCAGATCGTGAAAAATCACGCAATGTGCATTATCATCGGATACCACAAGCAGAAAAAAATCGGGAAGACGCTTGTGATCGGTGAGGAGTCCCTCCACCGGATTACCGACGGATTCCAACTTCTCGACATGATTGGCGACTGAACTTTTTTCAATTATATTTATATAGAACCACAAACCAACTTTAGTGCTAATTTAGTGCAAATGTGGTGATCTTTATGTCACAACAACTTGGTGGACAACAGATTCTGATTCTCAAAGAAGGAAGCACCCGCACCCGGGGCCGCGACGCCCAGGGTATGAACATCACTGCCGCAAAGGCAGTGGCAAGTGCAGTCCGGACCACGCTCGGTCCCAAGGGTATGGACAAAATGCTCGTCGACACGATCGGCGATGTCGTGATCACGAACGACGGTGTCACCATCCTTAAGGAAATGGACATCGAACACCCGGCCGCAAAGATGATGGTCGAGGTCGCAAAGACCCAGGACGATGAAGTTGGCGACGGAACTACTTCCGCAGTCGTCATTGCCGGCGAACTTCTCAAGAAGGCAGAAGACCTCCTCGAGCAGGACGTCCACCCGACTATCATCGCAGCAGGCTACCGCCAGGCAGCAGAGAAGGCGCAGCTGCTCCTCAAGGATATTGCGTTCGATATCAAGGTGAGCGACAAGGCACTTCTCAAGAACATCGCGGGAACCGCGATGACCGGCAAGGGAGCAGAGGCGTCGAAGGACAAGCTCTGTGACCTCGTTGTCAAGGCTATCACCATGGTGACCGATGAAGACGGAACCGTTGACATCGAGAACATCAAGGTTGAGAAGAAGACCGGCGGGTCAATTGAGGATTCCGAGATCGTTGAGGGCGTCATCATCGACAAGGAAAGAGTTCACCCCACGATGCCAAAGATGGTGACAAACGCGAAGATTCTCCTTCTCAACGCGGCAGTCGAGTTCAAGAAGACCGAAGTCGACGCAGAGATCAACATCACCAGCCCCGACCAGTTACAGGCATTCCTCGATGAGGAAGAGCGCATGGTCCGGAGCATCGTCGACAAGATCGTCAAGAGCGGTGCAAACGTCCTCTTCTGCCAGAAGGGTATCGACGACATCGCACAGCACTACCTTGCAAAGGCAGGTATCTTTGCGACCCGCCGAGTCAAGAAGAGTGACATGGAGAAGCTTGCCCGCGCAACCGGCGGAAGCCTCGTCTCATCCATCGACGCGATCAGCAAAGAGGAACTCGGAAAGGCCGGGCTTGTTGAGGAACGCAAGGTCGGCGGCGAAGAGATGACCTTTGTCGAGAAGTGCAAGAACCCGAAGGCAGTCTCGCTCATCGTCAAGGGTGGCACTGAGCACGTTGTCGACGAGCTTGAACGCGCGATTCACGACGCACTCCGCGTTGTCGGCGTCGTTGTCGAGGACAAGAAGGTTGTCGCCGGCGGCGGTGCACCCGAGACCGAGCTCTCGCTCCGTCTCCGCGAGTATGCAGCAAGTGTTGGTGGCAGGGCGCAGCTTGCTATCGAGGCATTCGCAAGCGCGCTCGAGATCATCCCGAGAACCCTTGCAGAGAACGCAGGACTCGACCCCATCGATATGCTCGTCGAGATCCGTGCAGCTCACGAGAAGGGCAAGAAGACCGACGGTCTTAACGTATTCGAAGGCAAGGCAGTCGACATGAAGGCAGCTGGCGTTGTCGAGCCCCTCCGGGTAAAGACCCAGGCGATCTCCTCCGCAGCAGAAGCTGCAGTCATGATCCTCCGCATTGACGATGTCATTGCATCGTCGAAGTCTGCAGCAGCACCCGAGGGTGGAATGCCCCCCGGCATGGGCGGAATGGGTGGCATGGGCGGTATGCCCCCCGGCATGGGCGACTACTGATTTGTCAGCCGTCTCCAAACTTTTTTTTATTCAGAATTCGAACGAATCGGAAAGATTTCTGCAAACCACCGGCAGATCTTCTTAAATTCATCCGCAGATTTGTCGTGTTTTTTGTCAGAGACTCCCGCTCCTGAAGCACCGGGAGAACATGCAGGAGCTGGCATTTTTTATGGAGGCAGTTTTTGTTCACATTCCGCAAAAATGTGCGAACAAAAACCCAAAAAACGTAGGGGAGTACCCGGCTCCTGGCGAGTAAGCGTGACAATTGGCTTCTGAAACCCAGAAGCGATTATGGAAAGAGAATCGTAAAAAAAAGTTTTCCGTAATGCAATTTTACGCCGTTTTAGTAACCAACGATTGACGGGCCCGATTTAATGATAATGGTCCCTGTCATGTTCGGGAACTTTGGATCGTTGAATGTATACGTGCCTTCATCCGCGCCGAATGAAAAGGTAAATTGTCCCCCTGGCAGCATATCTCCAGAATTAAACATTCCCGCGTGAGTACCGGTGGATTTCACTGAGTAAATCATACTGTCATCGTTGATCCAGCTTACCCCTGTGCCCGGAAGGAGCGTGGTGGCGGATGGAACAAATGAGCCGTTAACAATATGGATGACATTTTTTGTTACGAGCTTTGTTGCTGTGGGTGCGACCGTAACCTGCTTTGTCATCGTCACATTGGGTACTTCGATTGTTGTGGGTGGCAGCGTAACGTTGGGGACTGTGGTCATGCCTGCAGTCGGGACCGTTGCCATTTGTGTAGTTTCTACTACCGGTGGAACCGTAGTGACTTCCGTGACCGGGGCAGTTGTCGGGACCGTTGTTGCAGGAGTTGTTGCCGGGGCCTGGGTACATCCGGCTGCCAGTACCAGAACAATCACAAGAATTATTAATCCGAAATATCTTTTCATGGAAAATAAATTCAATTCCCCGGTAATTAAATTTATTGGCTTTGTTGCGACCGTTTTTCAGTTTAAGAATAAAATCAGGGCTTGTTGGAACAAATTAACGTTTTTTGCACGATTTTCCGGATTACCTAAGGATCGGGCCGATCATCATTTCAGACATTTTATCAGTTTCTATTTTACCGATTCCTGCGGTCTTTGGAGATCCAGGCACGATTTTCCGGAGAGACCGGCAAAAGGTTAATGAACCCAAAGACCTGTGGTATCTGCCATGAATAATCGCTTCATCGGTACAAAATACCGGACCGATTGCTATAACTGCAAAAAGTCTGTGGACCAGATTATCGAGGCCGTACCATATCAGGCCCGGGTGACATGCAGCAACTGCGGGGCGACCCCGGTCTTCGTCCCCAGGATAGAGGATGTTGCAATGCCCGGGAGTTTTTCGAAGAGCGGCCCGTACCCTGTCTGTCTGTCTGGTCGCTCGTTGATGAGGCAGAGTGCCGGAACTGTCATACAACCGGTCCCCACGATCTCTCTGTTGGCACGCGACATCTCACCGTGCAGTGCAGAAATTGCGGGTTTACGCATTTCTACAAATTCGATCTCGAATTTATTGCAACAGATGAGACGATGTTCTGACTTTTTTTTATCTATGCCGGAATTTTCTTTACCAGGATCTGGAAAAAAAGAAAATCGTTAAGCCGGGAGTTATTTTTCTTCCCGTACCATGGTTATTGCTTTCTTCGGGCATTGGTGTGCGCAGACACCGCATCCCTTGCAAAACGTAAGATCCACTTCGAGTTCATGATTGATCGCAGCATCCGGGCAGTACATCTCGCACAGTCTGCACGTGTTGCAGGTCTCCTTATTGACGACCGGCTGGAATACTCTCCATGAACCGGTCTTTCCTGCAGCACCTTCTGTCGGCCTGCTGATTGCAAGACGCTTTCTTAACGTGCTCATGCGCTCATCTCCTTGTAGGCAGCCTCTGCCGCCTTGACGTTTCGTTCATCAGAGAACATCTCGCTGATCGCTTTCTTAGCGGAGTCAACCGACACTATTCCCATTTTTGCGAGCGCCCCCAGCACCGGAGTATTCAGAATTGGTGCCCCCGCGACGATAAGATTCTCTTTGAGTGCAATACCGGTCAGGTCAACATTGCAGGACGAGAATCCTGAAAATTCGTATTTGTGTGCGCTATTGATAAGGACCCTGCCCCCGGTTTTGAGTCCCTGGAGGACATCGACAGTGTCCATTACGCTTGCGTCGAGCACAACAACGAGATCCGGTTTTTTGATCTGGCTGTAAATCCGGATAGATTTGTCATCGATCCGGACGAACGATACGATAGGTGCGCCCCGGCGTTCGGCCCCGTAGAACGGGCATGCGGTCGCATACTTCCCGTCATGCATGGCAGCGAGTGCCAGAAGGTGTGCGGCAGTAACCCCGCCCTGCCCGCCCCGTGAATGGATCCGTATCTCATACACGGTCGTTCACCCCGAACCAGAACTCCTCGTCTATTCTTCTTGTACGGACAAAATCCGCGATGTCTTCATACGTAACTTCCTGTCCGCCAAGACCGGCGATGACACTGTACACGTTCACACCACACCGGGCCCGGATCTCGTTTGCGAGAATTCCCCCGAATCCGAACGAATAACCGCGGTCGATGACTACGATGTCTTTTCCTTTGAGTTCCAGAACCGGGAACGGGCGAAGCCAGCGAAGCCGGAGGGAGCCTGCCTTTATTCCCTCCGAACGGAGGTTGTCGATTGCGACTTCTGCTTCTTTACCCAGGGTTCCCATCGCGATAACAACAATTTCCGCATCTTCGCACCGGTACTGCTCGGTAAACCCGTACTTCCTGCCGAAACGCGCTGCGAAATCCTTTTCGGCCTGCTCGATCGCCTTCACGGAATCCCGCATCGAACGCTCGATTTCCCACCTGAATTTGAAGTGCTGGTCCGGACCGGTGAGTCCCCCGTACCCCTGCGGGTTCTTTGGATCGATCGCATGTTTAAGATGCAGGGGCGGGATATAGTCCCCGAGCTCGACCGTGTCGAGCGGCTGCATGATATGGGAGAGCGAGAAGCCGTCAAGGTTTACCATTACGGGCAGGAGCACGTCATGGTGCTCGGCAATCCGGAACGCCATCAGGGTTGCATCGTATGCTTCCTGTACCGTGCTCACGTACACCTGGAGCCAGCCGGTATCCCGCTCCTGGAGCGCATCGGTATGCTCTGCCCAGATATTCCACCCGGGACCGATGGACCTGTTGACGTTTGCCATGACAATGGGGAGCCGTGCGCCGGCGGCCCAGTTGGTCATCTCATGCATGTACAGGAGACCGTGGGAGCTGGTCGCAGTAAATGTCCTGACCCCGGTAATGCTTGCGCCGATGCACGCTGCCATTGCCGAGTGTTCGCTCTCGACCGGGATATACCGGCTGTTAAGCTCGCCGCCAGCTACAAACTCTGCGATCTGTTCGACGATTTCGGTCTGTGGTGTAATCGGGTAGGCGGCGATAACCTCCGGCTTCACCTGTTTTACGGCTTCGGCAACTGCCTTGTTACCGGTTGCTATCTTTTTCATTCCCGGGCCTCCTCTTGCGTGAGTTTCCTGATATTGGATTCGAGGCGCTTTTTTAAGGTCTCCAGGGATTTTGGATCGATACCCTTGAATCTCCCCTGGGGTGCGAGATACTCTTCGAGAGGGATCGGCTTCTTGATCGCCGCCCTCGATTGTGCGCTGATCGTGAGTTTTCCATCTTCACGTTCCCAGAGAACCCACATCCCGGATTTGACCGCAAGTTTTCCCATCTCGACGCTCTTCTCGGTCGAAAATCTCCATCCCGGCGGGCATGGGGCAAGAAGGTGGATAAACGTAGGACCACGGAACGTCAGGGCCTTCTGCACCTTTTTGAAGAGATCCTGCGGGTACGCGGCGCAGGCCGTGGCCATGTAGGGAGGATCATGAGCTGCCACGATCGCATCGATATCCTTTTTGACATCGGTCTTTCCCCCGGGAGTTGTCGTCGTCCTTGCTCCGATCGGCGTTCCCCCGGATCGCTGCATCCCGGTATTTCCGTATGCTTCGTTATCGTAACAGATGTAAAGGAAATCGGTGCCCCGTTCGAACGCACCGGAAAGCGACTGGATGCCGATGTCCAGTGTCCCGCCGTCACCCGCGTAGACGATCACATTGGTTTTCTTTCCTGTTGAACGAAATGCGTTCGACATTCCGGATGCGCACGCAGCTGCCGCAGCGAAAGCAACATTGTACACGGGAACGTTGAAAGCCGTGTTCGGATAAATTCCCTGGATTACACTCGTGCAGCATGCGGGAATGACGAGAGCCGTATCCGGGCCGGCAGCCTTCAGCACATACCTGAGTGCGAGTGAATCGCTACACCCGGCGCAGGCGGATGTACATTTCATGATATATTCTTCTTTTGGTATCTCGGCGATAGTGTCCAACTCCTTGGAGTTGTTCCTCAGACTCGCGAACAATGATCGCGATTCTATCAATAATCTTGCTTGTCATATCAAAAAAGATTCTCTTGCCGTGAATCGGGACTTCTTTGATAACAACCGGGAGATTGATCCGCGTTAATGGACAACAGGCAATTGTATTTCATTTTGTGATAAAACAATTCTTTGGTACAGATTTTTCTTTATGCGTTTTTTTACTTTCACCCTGTCCGCTTCGGGATTTATACCCCGGACTCTTCAACAAGAGTATGGTGAGGAAAACCCTCTCGATGGTGTCCAGTCAACCCGGCGCCGATCGCTCCTCACACCCTCTCATACAAGGATGGTGGATACCTGCAATTCCACCGGAAACCTTTTCGGAAAAATGAAAAAATTTCTTTTGCCGGTTTCTTCCGGTCAATAGTTTCCGTGATCGGATGATTCAGGTATTCTGCGTTCTCGTCCGCAGATACGTTCATTTTATTTTATCAGGAATGTGCCGTGAAAAGAACAATATATTTTAGGAACATTTTTCTAATGTCACTTATGGCTCTTCGATCGCTCAATCTCCCCGGCGTTGGAACAAAATATGAATTTGAGACCGACAAAGGAAATACGGCTGCGATTTTTTAACGAAGACCGGCACCATCCTGATGTACACCCTGCAGAAAGGTTGTAAGGCACCCAGTGCTGCAGATATGACTCCTGTTGAGGCACGGAGGCTGGGGAATATCCTTACCGGTGCGATCATCGAAGCGGACTAGGAAAGTGTCGAGATTGCATTCTCGGCTCTTGCGGACCTGAGGATTACTATCCATATGTTTATTATTCCAAAGCCGATCGGAGGAAAGACCATTGAGGATCTGCAGATCCGGGCAAAGAGCGGCGCGACAGTAATCGCTGTCTGCCGGCCTGATAAAAATATTATTAACCTGCCCCCGTCATTTGTTTTTGAAGCCGGGGATGCTGCGCTCGTAATCGGTGAGAGCAACCAGATAAAAATGTTTGAACGGGAAATAATGGTGACTTAATGGAAGGGATCGTCCTCGCGCTGTCTGCCTGATCCTTGCGCTCGTTACCAAATATCTCTTTGTCCCTCCCATACCATTCTACATCATGGCAGGGTTTGTCCTCAGCAAAAGCGGCCTTGCCCTTGTGGCAAACGACCAGATCAGTACGTTCTTTTCGGACATGGGACTGATCTTCCTGCTCTTCTTCATGGGCCTTGGCCTCAAGCTCGAGCGGGTTGCTGCAAACCGGACCGATGTTCTGACAAGTGGGATCATCGATCTCAACGTGAATATACTGATCGGGTTTGTCGCCGCATGCCTGTTCGGATTTACGCTCATTGAGTCCGCGGTGATTGCTGCTGCTTTTTATATATCGAGCACGGCAATGGCTGTTACTTCGCTCATCGAGAACCGGAAACTTATGCTCCGGGAGGCAGAGACCGTCATCTGGCTGATGGTGTTTGAGGATCTTGTCCTGATTGGATTTCTTGCGATTATCTCCGCAGGGAACCAGAACCCCCTCCTCCTCCTCCACCTCTTCCTTAAGATTGCGGGAGTTCTCGCCGTGCTTTACGCGCTCGCCCATTGGGGAAAGGAGTTCCTGATCTCCATCCTTGATCGGGATGATGAACTCCCGATCATCTTCACCTTTGCCGCGATCCTCACAACGACATCGTTCCGATGTTCCTTGGTGTGCCGGAGACCATGATGGTGATAGCGCTCGGGGCTGCTTTTGCAACAACTGATCCGGATGCTTTCGAGCAACATGCCCGGCCGTTCAAGGATGTCTTCCTTGTAACCTTTTTTGTCTTCTTTGGCGTGACCATCGATTTCTCCGGGGGAGCCAATCTGCTCATGATACCGGTGATCTCGCTTCTTGCGGTTCTGAGCAAGTTTGTGTCCGGTATCATTACCGGTGTAGTGATTCATGGCTCCGCGATGTCAGGTGTCGAGATCTGGGGCAACACCATCGGGTGGGGTGAGTTTTCTATCGCACTTACGTCACTTTATGGATTCCCGATCGTTGCGACAACGATTGCCGGTGTAGTAATCATCACATCGATTGTCGGATCGTTTACGGCAAAATATAGTACCGGCCTGAGAAAAGGGCTTCTTCATGTGGGGCGGAGGAAGTCACCAACGCGCCACATGCACTAAAATTATATTTTCGTCAGCTCTGGCTTTTGTGTTCATGGTCAGCTGTTTTCACCAATTCGTTATGATCGCACGTCGATCGTTTTTCGATTACGCGCTGGACGATAAGGCGGGAACTACAAAGCCCGCCGTCAATGAGTTTTCCTATCCGGACAATTTCGGCCGAAAGGTTCCGGGCTGCAAGTTGCTCCCTGAGGGCATCCCCCCTGAACATCTGGTTGAAACCTATTGTGATAAAATCCGGGCGGATCTCTTCGATCGGCCGGAATATATCTGTCTTATCCCCAAGGACCGCATGATCCACAGGCTTCAGCGCCGCAACCATCTGGAGCCGGTGCTCCTCCGGTATGATCGGGCGGGGTTTGTGCTTGACATTCGAATCCCGTGCGATAATAACATAGAGTTCATCGCCAAGTTTTTTTGATTCTTCCAGATAGTAGAGGTGACCCGGGTGGAGGATGTCGAATGTCCCTGTTGCAACAACCCGGCGTACGGTCATGGGAGAACCTCCATCCGGTAGGGTTCGCCGTCCGCCGTGAAACAGCGCCAGTCACCCGGGTCGTACGGATGCCCGATAATAAAATGGAATCTTCCGGAACGCGGGAAAAAATTTATGTCCGCATCCGATGGCCTGATCGCTCCGCTCGGGTGACTATGAGCGCTCCCGGCAAGATGGGTATCGAGCGGCATCATGTCGAAGATGACCGAGGCCGAGTCGCTCCCGGTTATGGTTCCCGGCAGCATGTTGAGTTCTTCGATTACTCCCTCCCGTTCCTTTAACAAAGCAACGAATTCATGGGGATGACTCTCGCGTCCGAGCTCTAAAAGAAGATTGAGGAGTTCCTGTCGTATGCCGCGGATGTTCATGTACCTGATCAATCTCCTTTAAAGACAACTCTTTGCAGTAGAGGATAAATCTGTGCTGTTCCAAGAAAAACTCTCGCAAGAAGAGGATCAGCGTTCGACCTTTGCGAGGTCGGCACTGATGTCGAGTGAAGTATTAATGGCCGAATTTTCTGACGGTGGAAATGCAACGAAAAGTTACGGAGTCGCATCGAGTTCGATGATAGTATCTGCCCCGACATCGAAATCGAGGAGGTGGCCGGCGGTCTCGCGGTTGTCACTGATATAGTGAAGATGGTATCCTGCCATGTTGGGACCGCTCATGAATCCCGGGAGATACAGGCCGACAACAGTTCCTTCCGCATTTTTGTACGTGAAAACCGACTGGTTTGCAGCTGCTGCAACAAGTGAGGGATGGGGTTGTTGCTGCTCCGGACTTTCATAACCGGGAACTTCCCGTGAATCCGGATCGCGTAGATGGTATTTTTTGAGGGCAGTTTCGTGGTAAGATAATTCGTGATTTCGGTATAGTTCATGGGGTGTTCTGTTTTTATTGCGTAGTCCCGTTCAAACCATGTTACCGTGGAGAACGGCGTCCTCTCACTATCCGGTGCCTGGATCACGGTACCGTCTGATCGTGCCTGGAATACTTTCCCTTCGATTACGATCATCTCGCCATCGAGCCCGTCAAACGTGCCGATACCAAAATCGCCATGTTTTTTCAACTCGCCGACAGTCTGCACCCCCCCCCGAATGCGCCCTGTGCAAGGGCGTTCATTGTCGAAATCTGATAAGGGTCTCCCGGTCCGTGTGCTGAGTCGCCTTTTCTACGCTTCCATACACTGAAGCTCCGCAGAAGACGATGACAACTGCAAGGTCGATGCCGAGGAAAAAAGTTTAGCGTCCATGATTCCGGTCCCGGGAGGATGAAAAGCTTACTTTCTTCCTGTCACTTTGATGACATGGAACCCGAACTGTGTCTTGACCGGTCCGACAATCGTGCCTGCATCGTTTCCGAACGCCGCAGTCTCGAACTCTGGCACCATCTGCCCATTGCCGAACCAGCCTAGGTCCCCTCCGTTCTTTCCGGAGGGACATTTGGAGAACCGTTTTGCAACTTCTGCAAAGTCTTCTCCATCCTTGATCCGCTTCATCAGTTGGGTCGCTTCGTATTCGGTCTTGACAAGAATATGGGATGCACGTGCCTGTTGTGCCATGCATTACAGGTGCGTTTTTCCGGGCATAAAATAGTTGGTTGACGGCATTTTTTTAAAACTCGCCATCCTGTTCGAAACTTCTCCCGTACCGGATGGCAAGTTCCGCTTTGTAGAGTTCCCGGCCCAGATAGCCTGCATGATCGAGAAGGGATACGTCGCCGCTCGAAATCAGGGAGTACAGGACATCCTGCCAGCGCTCTCCGGCAACTGCCCTGCCGCGTATCACCGCGACAATATTGTTGCCTTCGATCCCAATCCGGAAGTTGCCTTTCGGATCGTAGGTGATCTCTTCCGGCATTCTGCGGGCCCGGACAATCCGTTCGTACTCAAGCGGCGGCTCACGCCTGCGCCGCTTCTCCTTGAGGAACATGAGATCGATGCCAAGATCCTTGGGGTACGGCCGGTCTTTTGCGAGCACCATCATCCGGGTGGCTCTTTGCATCTCCCGGATCGACCTCTGTGTTTTATCCGAATGCTCGCTGGTGAAAATGATGGCAGCGCCGATCTCCATGGCCGCACCTGCAAGAAGGGCGTTTATCCCGACTGAGTCCGCGTCAAAGAGTTCGACGACATTCCCCGCGCCAAAAAAGAGGGGATATCCGGGATCCGGTCCCGGGAAATTTTTCAGGGATTGCACGAACCCCGACCCGGCCGGCTGGAGCAGAGGATCGGCTATGATGCAACCAATACCTGCTTCCCGCGCTGCTGCGATGTTGTCCTGAAGCGTGTTGTGCCCGGGAACGATCACCGCTGCGACGCCCGCTTCAGCAACTGCCTTTCCAACGACGGGAATATTCTGCTCATTCAGGCTGAGGATGAGATCGGCCCGGTCGAGCGCAGCCCGGATCAGATCCGGATCCTGGGTATCCACTGCAAGAGGCCGGTCGATCCCGTCGAGGCTTGTGAAGACCCGTAACACATCTTTGGGTTTTGCATCGAACCCGAACCCGAGATCGACAATATCTGCGCCTGCCTCGAAATATCCCGTGACTTTTTCCCGGATATCTCCGCACCGGTGGGCATCCATGATCTCTGCGAGCACTTTTATCCGGGACTTCCCCCCGATCTTCATGCCGCGTATCATGCAATCCGGATCAGCTTCTGCCTCGTTAAGGGAGATCCGGTGCAGTGCATCTTCTTCCCTTTTTGCCGCAAGGAAATCGTCAGCAGGCATTGTGCGCGACAGAGCAATCCGGTCAACCATCGGAAGGATCCGGTCGAGATCTGCCGCGTGGCGGGGGCCACGGTATACGGGAACTCCCGTATCCTTCTCCACCTGCTCAAACGATGCGGTACACATCCCGGGGACGATAACAAGATCGAACTTCCCGTTCCGGATTAATGTGTGAAGTGTGTGGGGGGTGAGAAATGATGCAATCTCCCCGGTAACGACGACTTCTGCATCGTACCCCGCTGCCGCTTTCCTTACAGCCTCTTCGGTGGCAGCGCCGGTGGGGAGGAGAATGCGCATAAGTTCCCTTAATACCAGAGAGATAAAAACACTATTGAAACAATGCTGAGCTGCGACCTGCACGTGCACACGAACTTCTCCAAGGATGGCGAGAGCAGCGTGGAGGATATTCTCCGGCAAGCGGAGGCAGTCGGACTCGATGTCATAGCAATAACCGATCATGACACCACAGAAGGAGCAAAAAAAGCACTTACCTGCGAGTCCCCGGTCCTCGTAATCCCGGGAATAGAAGTCTCGACAAAAGACGGCCATCTCCTTGTTCTCGGTGTCACCGAGATTATCCCGTCCGGACTGGATGTGGTTGCAACCATCAGGATGGCTCGGAAGATGGGCGCCCTGCTCATTCTCCCTCACCCGTACCATGTCTGGCGCCACGGGGTTGCCCGGAGGAGAAAATCCGGAATGTCTGCAGTCGATGCAGTGGAGGCATTCAACAGCCGGTATATTGTCGGCTCGGCGAACACGAAAGCTGCCCGGATCGCCCGGCGCCTCGGTAAACCCTGTGTCGGCGGGAGCGACGCCCACAATGCAAGGTTTGTCGGGTACGGAAGAACGTGCGTGGAGGCAGAAAAGAACATTCCCTCGATTCTTGCCGCAATACGTGACGGACGTGTCTCGTGCGGGGGAAAGAAGACCCCGCTTCGCACGTACACCCGGCAATCACTCAGGAACACATGGAGAAAGATCAAGCGGATAACCCGGCGTGTCAAACTCCGGTAAGGATGGCGTTCCGGGTCTCGTATCTCGGGAGCAGGTTTTACGGGTCCCAGCTGCAGGAGACCGAACGTACGGTCGAAGGCGAGTTTATCGCCGCATGCCAGAGGCTTAAGCTCTTTTCCGACTGGCGGAAAGCCGGTTTCCTGTCCGCCGGCCGGACCGACCGGGGCGTCCACGCGTGCGGACAGATCGTCGCGTTTACCACGGAAGCCCCGGGCCGGGCGATCGAGACGCTGAACCGTCAGCTCCCCCCGGATTGCTGGTGTACCGGCTATTCCATCGTCTCAGGGCAGTTTCATCCGAGATTCGATGCAGTGTCCCGGACCTACCGGTACTATTTCCCGGGACATTTTCCCGACCCGGCCCACAGGGAGCGGATGGACCGGGCGGCCCGGTCTTTTATCGGGAGCCACAATTTTGCCAATTTTGCCCGGGTCCAGGGGAAAAACCCTTACCGGAATATTCTTGGGATACGCATCACTGAGGAAGATGGTTTTGTTTTCCTTGAAGTGAAAGCAGAAAGTTTTCTCTGGCATCAGGTACGCTGTATGGCATCTGCGCTGGCCCGGATCGGAACGCTTGAGGCACCGGAAGATTCGATCCGGCAGCTGCTCGAATCCGCTGCGGAGAGATCGATCCCGCCTGCTCCCGCGGAAGGACTTGTTCTCTCTGACACTGATTGCGGGATTCAGTGGTGTGCGCTTACCCCCGGGGAGCGCAGCGGGAGCTACGTGGACCATCTCATCGCGCACCATGCCCTTATGGGAAAAGTCTGCAGGGTTCTTAAGGCAGGAATCAAAGAAAACGCCTTAAAATCCCAGTAAAATCGTCAGATACAATATGTAAGCCTTTTTTACGGGTTTTTAGAAATTACACTACACTGGTAAATCAAGATGGCAGTCATCAAGAGTGTTGAGATAAATGTCCTGGGCGAAGATCTAAGCCCTGTTCGGTATTGTATTTGGTCTGGTTTACGGGATTATTATCGGTCTTGGCCTCGTGGCTCACGGCTTTGGCATGGAAAAGTCCGGAATTGCAGCGTTTGGCCTCATGTCGATTATTATCTTCCCGATAATCTTTGGTATCATTTCGTTCATTGTGGGTGCGATAACAGCGTTCCTCTACAATGCATTTGCAGGCAAGATCGGTGGTATCCAAATCGAGCTTTCAGAAAAGTAATTTTTTTATTGCGGATTGAACGCCCCGTCTATCTAGCGGGATAGTTCGTCCCGCGCCGCGCGGTATCAGTTGAGGATATCTTCTTCCGATCCCATACCCGTATGAGGTTCCGGAAAACCGCGGTGCATTGTTTTCTTCGCAGGGGAAAATACCGGGCATACTGCTTTTGCGTTATTGCAGAGAGTAACGACGACATCCACAGGTATTCCGGCAAATTCATCGAGCGTCTTCGATCGGTGGCGGGAGATATCGACGCCGATCTCCTGCATTACCCTGATCGCATGGGGACTGACCCGTGACTGCCGCGTCCCGGCGCTGAAGACCTCATACCGACCGTCAAATTTTGCCCTGAGTAACCCTTCTGCCATCTGGGACCGGGCTGCATTTGCGGTACAGATAAAGAGACCTTTTGTCTTGCCAGCCATTCCGTTATCAACTTCCGTTCTAGCATCGAAGGGTAATGGGTAATGTGTCTTGCGGTCAGAGTTCCGGAGAGCTGTTTTGAACAGAGATCTTTGTTCCGGTCTGTGGTCAAACCATAACAGGGATTATCATGTGGCGGGTAAACCGGGGAGTACGGTATGGCGAAATTTGCATGCAGTTCGTGTGGAAAATGCTGTGAATCTCTTGGTTCGTACATCGTTATCGAACGGAAGATGGGGGCCCGGGATTTTTATTGCCGGAATACAATTACCGGAGAGCTTTTTCCTGCACATATCCAGCCCGAATACGCAGATGAGTTTGAGAAGAAATCTGCTGACGAGGCAGCCGGAATGTCCGGCTGCCCGGTAAAAGCGTGTGCCTTTCTTGTCAGGAATCCGGGGGTTGGAGGCTACGGTTGCGCGATCTACCCCACGCGCCCCCGTGTGTGCCGGGAGTTCTGGTGCTATTATATGAACGTCTATGATAAAATGGGCGGGCTACGGGGAAGGGTAATCGGCCGGAACGCGATCAAAACAACGGATCTGTCGCTCGAAAATTTTTGGAACGAACATATCGTCCCTGTTCCCTGTTCGAACCGGCCGGGATTTCGGGATCCGGATTGGACGAAAAAGGTTCTGGCACTCCTTCCTGCACAGGGATATCGCGGCGAGCCCGTTGAATGACACTTAAAAAAGTACGACAAAAAAAGAAAAGCCGCTCCCGGCGAGATCGCTCGTGAACTCCCTGATGGTGCCCCGGTCCTTATTTCACTATAGTTCCCGCTACCCTGGAAGCACGCGTATCCGTCGCGGTGTTGCGTAACCGGCCCCGCGCCGAAACAAGGGAAAACACCCTTTGCTGTCCATATCCAGCTCCCTCCCTCAAGCGTTGAAAGATTCCTGCAGGATCAGAGAGGCATGGTCTCGGAAAAAAATGCACACAGATCGCATGCACCAGAAGAGCCGGAAAAAGGTTTTGCCGGGTAATTACCCCGGCCGCTTAAAAATTTTTGAAAGTATTTCAATAGCTGTGAGTTTTTCCTGAGAAAAATTATTTTGAAGTCGTCATTTGTCTGCTTGCATCCTTCCCCGCGGAAGAGCGCCCACTCTTCGCAGGTGGTACCGTTCGGGAAGGTGCATATGCCATATTCGTCATCCGGTCCCTTCATTATGTCAGTGGTTCCGCCAATCTTACCGCAGTTTACCGAAGCCGGGTTTGCCATCCCGGTCTGAGAAACCTGGGGCGCAGGTACAGTGGTTGTCTGTACCGTTGTTGCTGGAGTCTGTGCCGGTGAAGACGTCTGCGTACAGCCGGTAATAAGAGGGCCGGCAACGACACAGAGGCCTAGAATTACAAAAATACTTGTTCTGGACATTGTAATTCCATCACAATTACGATGTGTGAGAAATGAAGATAAAAATAAATTTTTTTGGATTTTGGGATTTTTTAGATCGAGCCCGCGTCCTCTTTCATGCGGGAGACATACTTGCGAAACTCACGCTCCATTGCGGGAACATCCCCCAGATGTTTTTCGACGATATTGACGATGGCGCTTCCTACAATGACACCGTCAGCTCCACCAGCCGCGCACGCCTCGCATGTTCCGGCGAAAAAATGCCAAAGCCGAGAGCAAGGGGGAGATCCGTATGCATTCGCACCCTCCGAAGCAGATCAATGGCATCGGATGAAACGGTTTCCCGGACTCCCGTTACCCCGAGAACCGCGACAAGGTAAAGGTACCCTTTTGCCCGCTTTGCGATCTTCCGGATCCTCGCATCGGTTGTTGTCCGGGCGATCAGGAATATCGGAGCAATATCGCAGGCTGCAGCTATCCTTGTTATTTCCTCTGATTCCTCGACCGGCATGTCCGCAATGAGAATGCCATCCACGCCGGATTCTTGTGCTTCGCGATAAAAGTTCCCGATTCCGCGGTGGAGGACCGTGTTATAGTACGTCAGGAATACTATCGGAATCGCAGACTCCTTCCGGATCTCCCGGACAATCCCGAAGATCGTATCCGGTGTGGTCTCGGATGAGAGCGCACGCTCGTCTGCTTTCTGGATTGCTGGTCCGTCGGCTACCGGATCGGAAAAGGGAATCCCCAGCTCGAGGATGTCGGTTCTTCCGGCGATCAGGGCCTTTGCGATCCTGATACTTGTGTCCCGGTCCGGATCTCCTGCAACTGTGAAGCCAATGGACGCAGGGCACTTCCTGTTTTGAAAACGTCTTCGATCCTTCCCATCAGGTACACCTCATTATCTTCGATACTTCGTTGACATTCTTGTCCCCGCGGCCGGAGAGGTTGATTGCCACGATGTCGTTCGTATCGAACCTGCCGACATTTTTCCTCACGTACGCGATCGCGTGAGCTGATTCGAGCGCGGGGATGATCTCCTCTTTTTTCGACAGGAAGGAGAATGCTTCGAGAACCTCAGAATCATTCACCGCAGTGTAGTGCGCCCGCTTGTTGTCCTTCAGCATTGCGTGCTCAGGGCCAACTCCCGGGTAATCGAGACTCGCGGAGATGCTGTGGGTGGGCAGGACCTGGCCATCCGCATCCTGGAGGAGGTACGAGAGCGTGCCGTGCAGCACACCTGCTTCTCCGGCACAGAGCGTTGCAGAATGTTCACCGGTGTCGATGCCTTTTCCTCCGGCTCGACGCCGATCAATTTAATGTCATCGTTCAGGAACGGATGAAAAATCCCTATCGCGTTCGATCCGCCCCCGACACATGCAACAATGCTGTCGGGAAGCCGCCCCTCTTTTCTCATGTTCTGTTCCCGCGCCTCCCGCCCGATGATCGACTGGAATTCCCGGACCATCAGGGGATACGGGTGGGGACCGACAACCGAGCCGATAAGATAATATGTATCACGTACTGTTGCGACCCAGTCCCGGAACGCTTCGCTCGTTGCGTCCTTGAGCGTTCGCGTTCCCGATTTAACGGGGATAACTTTCGCACCCATCAGTTTCATCCGGAAGACGTTGAGTGCCTGGCGCCGGGTATCGATCTCTCCCATGTAGACCTCTACCGGAAGGCCAAGCACCGCGCCGACAATTGCCGTAGCAACCCCGTGCTGACCTGCGCCGGTCTCCGCAATGAGGCGTTTCTTTCCCATATGCTTTGCAAGAAGACCCTGTTCCAGCGTGTTGTTCAGCTTATGCGAGCCCCCGTGGACAAGGTCTTCGCGCTTGAGATAGACTTTGCACCCGAGCTCTTCTGAAATATTCCCGCAGAGCGTGAGCGGTGTCGGACGCCCGGCAAATTCCTGCTGGAGCGAGAAGAGCTCCCGGTTGAACTTTTTATCCCCGTGGATCTTCATAAACGCTGCTTCGAGTTCCTGAAGGGCGTTCATCATCGTTTCGGGAACGTATTGCCCCCCGTAGTCTCCGAATCTTCCCGTCTTTCCATCCATCATGTGCTCCTGCATGCAGCGATAAACGCCCGGATTTTCTCCGTATCCTTAATCCCCGGCGAGATTTCAACGCCGGTTGCAACATCAACCGCGTACGGATGAACCTGCCGAACAGCGTCTCCGACATTCTCCGGTGTCAGTCCCCCGGCAAGGACCGGGATTCCTGCTGTATTGATTACCGCTCTGACCCGGGAAAGATCGAAGCTCTTTCCCTTCCCATGGCTTTCGTCCACGATGATTGCGTTGCAGTCGTCCGGCATGGGATCATCACGCCCGATGGCCCGGATCACCCGGACTCCTTGATCATCTGCGAACACGAACGGGTGGAAGATCTGGATCGCTGTGGGGTGAATTGCGAGAATCTCCGCCAGCTCTGATGGGAAAGTGGTATGGGTAACAGCGACGGTTGCCGTGAACGGGCCGAGAGAGTCAAAAATTGCTTTTGCCTGTTCCGGCGACATCGAACGAGGCGATTTTGAGAACATGACGACCCCGATTGCATCCGCACCCTCTCGTTCTGCAACAATCGCATCCTCCTGACGGGTAATTCCGCAAATTTTTATGCGCATACAAACTCCTCCAGTTTTTTCCGCGGTTGATCGTGCGCCATAATGGATGAACCGATCAGGAATGCGTCGCAATAGGATTTCATCTGCCGAACGCATCCCGCTCTCCGATACGATCAACCGCCCGGTCTCCCGTGCCTTCCCTGAAAGTGTCCGGGTGATAGAGCGATCGATGGTCATGGTAGCGAGATCCCGGTTGTTGATCCCGATCAGTTCCGTTTCTGTTGCGAGGGTGGATTCGATCTCATCAGCGGAATGGATCTCGACGAGAGGTTCCAGATTGAAATCCCTTGCCCGTTCCACAAACGCCGGAAGCCGGTCCTTAAGCACTGCTGCGATCAGGAGGATCGCGTCTGCCCCGAGCGCCCGGGTCTCCCCGATCTATCTCTCATCGATGATGAAGTCTTTCCGCAGGACCGGGACCTCGACCGCCGTTTTTACCCTTGCAATATCTTGTCCCGTCCCTCCGAAGAAGTACGGTTCGGTAAGGATCGAGAGTGCCACGCATCCACCATTCACCAGCACGCCCGCCATCGCTGGCATGTCAACGTTCCTCCGGATGATCCCCCGGCTGGGCGAGGCGCATTTGATCTCGGCGATAACTGCGTTCCCCCTGTTCCGGTTCCGTATTGCGGCTGTAAGACTCACCTGTTTGCGGGATGCATTCTCCGGGAATTCCGATGGCAGCAGCGCCACCCTTTTCTCCGTTCGTTTTACATGTCGTCAATTATCATGCCATCCCCCGTGAGAAATCGACCATCACATCGAGTTTTGAACGTGCATTTCCGGAGTCAATGGATTGGGCAGCACGAATAATCCCTTCTTTCATATCCCGTACCTGGCCCCCGACATAGATGGCAGCACCTGCATTCATGAGGACGATGTCTCGTGCAGCCTCGTGCTCTCCTTCAAGAATCCCCCGGACAATCCGTGCATTTTCCGCTGCGGTTCCCCCTGCGAGATCAGAAAGCGGGACTCTTGGGAAACCATACATCCCGGGATGAATGGTGTAATGGTGAATCCCGCCGCCGGTGAGTTCTGAAACCAGGGTAGGCCCGGTGGTCGTTATTTCATCGAGACCTGAACCGTGCACGACCATCGCATGTGAGAGACCGAGAAGCCGGAGGACTTCTGCAATTTTTGGAGCGAGATCCGGGTGGTAAACGCCGAGCAGTTGTGCCTCCGCACCGGCCGGATTTGCTTGCGGCCCGAGGCTGTTGAAGATGGTCCGGCACCCGATCTCCCTGCGCCCGGTCATCGCGTATCTCATTGCCGGATGGTGATTCGGCACAAAGAGAAATGCAATCCCGTTTTTTTCAATGAGCATCTCCTGCTCTTCCGTGCTCATGGTGAGACGGACGCCAAGTTCCGCGAGGACATCCGCAGATCCGCACCCGCTGCTGACCCCGCGGTTCCCGTGCTTTACTACCGGAACTCCGGTACCTGCGGCAACAAAAGCAGCTGCAGTGCTGATGTTGAACATCTGTGCACCATCTCCTCCGGTCCCGCAGGTGTCGACAAGCATATGTTTCATCCTCGGTTTTACCCGGACCGCGTGTTCCCGCATGACCCGGGCAAACGCGGCAAGTTCCTCCGGTGTCTTTCCTTTCATCCTCATCGCGATGAGAAAACCGGCGATCTGTAACGGGGAGATATCTCCTCTCATTATTCCGGTCATGATGCCCGCCGCTTCTTCCCGGGTAAGATCCTGGCGTTCAAACAGTCGGGCGATAGCAGACTTCGCAGTCATCGTACCGCTCCGATATCGAGGAAATTCTTAATGATCCTGTCGCCCTCCGGGGTGAGAATGCTCTCCGGGTGGAACTGGATACCCGCGATCGGGTACCGTGTGTGGTACACTCCCATGACATACCCGTCGTCAATGCCTCTTGCGGAAACCTGCAGCTCGGGAGGCAGCGCGTCTTCATCTGCTATGAGTGAATGGTAACGCGTCGCGGTGAACGGATCTGGAATCCCCCGAAAGATTCCTTTACGGTCGTGTCGGATTTCCGAGGTTTTCCCGTGCATGAGACGGGCCGCCCGTACCACTTTACCGCCAAATACCGTGCAGATCGCCTGGTGACCCGGGCAGACCCCCAGCGTAGGTACCGCCCTGCTCATTGTTTCGAGGATCTCAATGCAAACCCCGGCATCCTGCGGGGTCCCCGGACCGGGCGAGAGGATAATCCGGTTGCAACCGGTTTTTTCAAGACGCTCAAGCTGGGTATCGCACGTGAAGACGACAGGTTCCGCGCCGAGCCTCCCGACCTGCTGGTACAGGTTGAACGTGAAACTGTCGTAACAATCGATAATCAGTACCTTCGTGGTGAGACACCGGCCTTTTCGATCGCTTTTTGCATGGCAGCAGCCTAGTTCTCTGTCTCCTCCCACTCGTTCTCAGGAACCGAGTCGGCGACAATTCCCACGCCGACCTCGATCGATGCTTGCGTTCCCTGCACGATAACCGTCCTAATCGCTATCGCAAACTCGAGGCTTCGGTCAAATCTAATCCAGCCTACAGCACCGGCATAGAGTCCCCGGTGTTCCTCCCCTTCTTCGCCGATTATCTGCATTGCCCGGATCTTGGGCGCGCTGGAGATCGCTCCCGCCGGGAAGCAGGATTTGAGGGCGTCGTAGCAATCGAGATTGTCTTTCAGAACCCCGTCAACCGTAGAGACAATGTGCTGTACGTGAGAGAACTTCTCGATCCCCATGAATTCCCCGACATTGATCGATCCGAACCGGCAGATTCTCCCGAGATCGTTCTGGGCAAGATCGACAAACATCGTGTGTTCGGCACGATCTTTGCAGTCGAGCAGGAGTTCCTGTGCCAGATGCTTGTCTTCCCTCTCATCACGTCCCCGGGGCCTGGTGCCGGCAATAGGGACCGTTGTAACCTTTCGCTTCTCGATCCGCACCAGCATCTCCGGCCTCGCCCCGATCACTTGTTCATCGCCGAAATCGAGGTAATACATGTACGGGCTCGGGTTGATCTCGCGGAGGGCCACGTAAATCCCGAAGGAATCCCGTTCAATTGCACACTCGATGCGATGAGAGATTACGGCCTGGAAGATATCCCCGGCAACAATATGTTCTTTCACCCGTTCTACCGACCGCTCGAATGCTTCCCGGGAAACAGATGAGGTGAAGGCGGGTGATCCCATTCCTGTTTCTGCGGTATATCCGGTAGAGGTCTGCGTGCTCCCTTCCCCGTCAAGCCCGGCAATCAGATCGTGGATCTCCCGGATTTTTGTGATACTATTTTCGTATTCATATGCAGGATCGGAGTCATAGGTGCGGAACGGGCTGCTAAAGATGTACAGTTTCCGGTCCCGGTGATCGAAGACGATGCAGTCCTTGGCAAGCATGAATCGTGCATCCCGGCTGCACGGATCTTTTGCGTTTTCCTTTCCCCCTTGTACCTTCTGACACAGGGTGTAGATGCAGTCATAGGCGAAGTACCCGACCATTCCCCCGAAAAATCTCGGCGCTTTCACATTTACTTAGTGAAACCGGGAGAGAACGGATCTGACCTGGTCTATGGGATTTTCCCCCAACGGATCCCGGGCGATGGCAACAAATGCCGGGTTACCCTGTACTGTGACTTCCTTTCCAATGGTAACAAGTGCCTCCGGTTCGATGCCGATGAATGAGTAGCGTGCGATCTTCTTACTTCCGTCGATTGATTCGAGGAGAAATCCGCAGCCCTTCCGGGAAGCGGTGTAAACTTCGAGGGGAGAGATCCGGGGAAGCGGGATCTCAGCACACAGCGGGATAATCAGCGGTTTTGGCTGGTTACTTGTTGCTGTAATAAATTCGGCGAGATCGTGGTTAAGTTTTAAGGGAAGTTCGGTAGCCATGTGATCTTTTCCAGTTGTAGCCGGCAAATCGTCTCATACGGCCGGCATTTCCGAGATTTTTCAACAATCGTCAACAGGTTCCGGAAATTCCGATCACCCTGTGGCAGATGCCTGCCGCACAGGTCTACTTTGTATATATTTATACATTGCTGTTATTTTTTTAGCATTGATGTGATGTTTACTGCAAGCGCGACTAAAATTGCCCGATTGGGTTCATCCCTGGTGGGATGGAATTCCGGAAAAAGAAGTTTTGCTGTGATCCCCGGAGAAAGGACCGGCAATCGGAAGTCCATGAATTATTAAGGGACCCGGTAGGTAAGCTGGATATGTCTGACCCGAAATGATCTTATCAGAAAAAAAGTTAATGCCGGTTTTTCAAGTATCAAAAGGAACGATGATGAACCCTGATAGGGTAAAAAAATGCTCAATAAAACCGATCCCATCACTCGGTCCTGATACCCCTTCCTTTGAGTTCTTCCGATTTTTTCTCTGAGCACACTTCGCACCGGAACTCCGGTTCGTGATCGTGTGCCTTGTCGTAACTGCCGGACCTGACCAGCCGGTACCCGCGTGCCGTTTTACCGCAGTCGACGCAGGTAATCTTTTCCTTGACTTCCCACTGTGCGGTAATGGACTGTGCTGTGAAAATGTACTGGTCTACCCAGAAGAAAATCAGGCCGCCTATCAGGTTGGCCACAATTGCGGCAACAAGCTGGCCCATGGAAGCAAGGATGATACCAACTCCGGCAAGGATGGGCGTGCTTGCCTGCCACCTGAGAAGGTAGAGTCCGTAACGTTTGAGATTGACCTGCATACCGTAAGATCCCCTTGTCCAGAAGATACATGTTGCGATCGGGCAACGGCCAGCCCGGTAACGAGACCCGACATCAAACCCTATATGCCCCCATTGACTAACCGTTAACAACATTTCCGGGGAAAAACGATGCGTCGTTGCCTGGATAGGTCACTCGGATGGGTTTTTGCCTCCCGGATGATCGGAATTATCTGTTTCCTTACTGTCCTCGTACTTGCAAATATCCTGCTGTGTTATATCCCGGTCCCGGTCTACCACACCGCCGTTGCCTTAATCGATGAAAATTTCTGGGTTCTCGTGCTTATTGCGATCCTCCTTCTCGCCGGCGACGTTTTCATGGCCCTGGCATTCCCGCTCAATCTCCCAGCCCCGGTTTTCAGGGCGTTTGGGAGCGTTTTCTGCATCGCCTTCCTCCTCAAGGTGATCCTGTGGATCGATGGCGTCGCATCGACCGATCTGTACCCCATATTCTGGTCCCTCTCGTATGATCGTACCCCTTGTCTTCATCTTTGTTCTTGCTGCCGGGTACCTTGACATCCTGCGCCAGATCTGGTGGAAGCCGAAGCGCGGTCCCGATGATGTTGTGATTGTCACACCGGAACCTGAACCGGGAAGCAACCGGTCTCCGGAGACAAAATCGTGGGAGGAATTAGGTGTGGAATTCCGGCTCGTTATGTACGACATCCTTCACCAGTTCCGCGATGAAGTGAAAAAACGGTGATCCCCCCGTGGGGGCGATCGCTCTTCGGGACTTTTCCGGGAGAGGCTGCCTCACTGTTGTCTTAATTCTTATCCGGATTAACGATGCCGTATACAGTACATGGGGTCCAGCTACAGGCAACATCTCCCATACCGCTCCCGGAAGAACACCCCTTAAATAAATTCCTGGTAAGATACGAAAAGCGGTTTCTCTGGTACGCAATAAGCACGCTACCCAAAGATTTCTTAAAAAAAAGAGATTAGAACCGGGGTTTCCGGTGCTTCGGGAGGCAGTCTCTGCAATAGACTGGCCTGCCCTCGGTGGGCTTGAAGGGGACTTCGCACTCTTTTCCACAGTCTGAGCAGACTGTCTTTGTCATTTCTCTGGGACTGAAATCTCTCGGGCCGCCAAAACTTCTTCTTTCCATTGTATTACTCGTGCAGCGTTTGTTCTGCGCATATATATCTGTGCGAAGACTATATATATGTCACTATTATTCATACCGCCAGTAGCGCACCCGATTACCGGATCATGGAATAATCTCGCACCCGTTGAATTTTTCGTGCGAGAAGTCTTCGAGGGAAATTCTTTTCTTTGCGATAAGCTCCTTTACCCGGGGCAGAGCACCGGTCAGGGCGTCATGGAGGTTCTTTACGGTTATGCACACCACTTTTCGCTCGCGATCTTCCCAAGGGTGGGTGATATTTGAGTAGAGGCAGCGACCCCCACAGAAACCAAGGATCGTGCAATCCAGACAATCACCTCCGATCGGAACAGCCTTGAGGTGTAACGGATCTGCGTCCGAAATATGGCCTACGTAATAGTCCGACATCCCGATCATCACCGGGCAGGGTGCAATATGCCCGTCAGTCAGGATACTGTAATTGGCATACCCTGACCCGCACCGGAGCCTGCTTGCCCGTCCGTTGAGGAGATCCTCCATCGGGTCGAGGAACGGGTACCACCGGAGTACCTTCCCTTCCCTCTCCATATGATCGACCCAGTCCCGAACGAGGGCCTGAATCCCCGGGTTGTACTCTGTCTCCGCCCATTCCTCAAACCTGCGCCTCGAAAAATCTCCGGCAAAGTCTGCATCGAGCTGCCAGTGGATGGAGGTAAAGGAATTATCTGGATTCCGGGAAAGCCACCGGACCGCGGCGACGATACCGGTCTTCTCCGTCACGGTCATACGAGCAATAAGTTCCCCGGCAAAACCGTTCGACCGGATAAGGCGGACGTTATCCATTACCTTCCGGTAAACGCCCGGCCCCCGGTTTCCATCGGTCAACTCTTCCGGCCCGTCAAGAGAGACGAGGATCGTAGAGAACCGGTTCACGATGTCCGGCGGGAGCCGGTCGAGGAGGAGCCCGTTGGTCTGGATCATGAACCTGCTCACCGGCGCACTCCTGATAATTGTGGTGATAAGATCCGCCCGGAGAAGAGGCTCGCCTCCGTAAAATGTCAGCGTAGCCGTTGGATCTTTTTCCAGGAACTTCGAGAGCGTATCAAGATCTGCGGAGAATTCCGCGGGAACATCCGGATCGATCGCTATCTTGTGGATGGATGTCTCATCCGCCAGCTCTTCGAATGCTTTTGCCCGGCAATAATTGCAGCAGAGGTTACAATTATCGGTCAGGATAATGTGGAAGTACACGTGAACCTTTAGTATTATGTGTATTCGCTGACGATAAATCCGCGTCTGGACCCGTGAAAACCCGAAATGCCGGACCGGTTGATCCTAAATCGGAAGGACACATACGCTTCAACCAGGGAGATTCAGCTCATGCCCGACAAGTTATCTTCATCATTAATCTGGAACGCGGCTAACTATAACAAAAGTTCTTCGGCACAGCAGAAGTGGGCGCAGGAACTTATCGGCAAGCTCCGGCTTCGGGGCGATGAACGGGTGCATGAATCGGGTGCGGGGACGGCAGGATAACGGCAGCAATCGCGGAGATAGTCCCTCAGGGCTGCGTTGTCGGGGTGGACTCCTCCGGGGATATGATCCGCCAAAGCCACTTTCCGCGGGAAAAATATCCCCGTCTTTCCTTTGCATTCATGGCCGCTCAACAACTGGACTGCTCTTCAAAATTTGATATTGTCTTCTCCAATGCGGCCCTTCACTGGATAAACGATCACCGGCCGGTACTTGCCGGGATCAGGAAATGTCTCCGGGCCGGGGGATGGATGCTTGTCCCGATGGGCGGGAAAGGAAACGCAGCGGATGTGCTCGGCGTCTTTGAAGTGATGCGACACGAACCGGCATGGAGGCAGTATTTCGCCGGCTTCTCCTTAACTTTCGGATTCTTCAGCGCAGAAGAGTATCGGCTTTGGCTCTGGGAAGCAGGCCTGTCTCCGGTCCGCGTTGAACTTATCCGGAAGGATATGAGCTACCCTTCCCGGGAGGGGTTCGCAGGATAGATTCGCACGACCTGGATTCCGCATCTGAGGAGAATCCCAGAAGATCTCCGTGCAGGTTTTATCGAAGGAATTATCGATCGCTATCTTGTACTTTATCCCCCCGATGAGAATGGGGTAATCCACATCGGTATGGTAAGGCTCGAGGTCGAAGCAATCGTGAAATGATCCGGGACCGGAAAAGCATGGGGAGCAAATCGCGAGCAGTTCAGCCAGTGACTGTATATATCCGGTACATGTACAGGTGCATCTTCACTATAGTACACACAGTGTACACTATAGAGGCGACAGAACGTAAGAAGACTAACCTCCGGAAGATAAGGAAGATTAGCGAGACCGAACGGTTTTCACAACGAAAACCCGGAAGTCAGGCGCCCGAACTGCAGTTTCCTGCCCGGCGGAGCAACCGATGAAAGAACCGGGAAATGAGGATGCCTTCACCGGTCTTGAGCTTGTCATCCTTATTGTTGTCGTGCTCGCAGCGGGAGTGCTGCTGGTAGTCCTCTTCAGCGGAAACGGCGAAACAACTTCTCCGCACGGTCTTATTGTCCGCTCGGTATCGATGACCAGCACCGGGCTCAGGCTTGTCGGTGGGGTGACCGGCTTTGCCGCTACGGATGGCAAAACATCGGATGTGCTCGTCCGGTACCGGGAACCGGATCCCGGAAAACGTGGCAGCACTGAACTGACGACAGCCTTGTTTCTGAGCCGAATCGTCAGCACAACATCCGGCATCGACATGGATCAGGTGGGCGTAACATGGATCAGCAGCGGTGTTGTCGAGTAGCTTGAAAAAACAAATTTATCTCCAATTGTGTGCCTGGGCTGGTCGTTCGCCGGTAAATTCAATATGCTCCCCGGGCAGTCGGCTGATGCCGATAATATCCTTGAACCCAACGAACAGTTCGAACTCTTCATCTGCCCTTCAAACGCGACCGTGCCCTACCAGGAATTTATCGTCGTAATCGACCCAGCGCGGGGTGCGCTTCCTCTTCCGGTCTCCCGGAGCGCACCGGCGCTCATTCGGCCTGTAATACAGCTCGGATAATCAATTCTGGGCATTTTAAAATGATTTTTAAACGGCGTGATTCGTGTGTCACAATACCCGAAATACCTTCAAAAATATTCCCAAAAACAGAACATCGACGGGGTTCCGACGGAAACCTTTTATATTATCAGACGTTAAACCTCCAATATCAAAATCAAATCTGGTTTTGAGGTGTTTAAATGGGAACAAAAATCGGAAAAGAAAAGATTTCGCGCGAAAAGGGATTTCTCTACTTCATCGGTAAGGATGGCTACGTATGGGCAGCCCCGATGAAGCACAACAAGACCGGCAAGAAGAAGAAAGTCGGTACTGAGAAGATCGCCAAGGAAAAGGGCTTCATGTACTACATTGGCAAAGACGGATACGTCGCAAAAGCCAAGATGAAGAACGCATAATCTGAAATTTTCCTTTTGCACGCAGTCCGCATACCGGCCGGTTCCGGTCGGGCGGACTGCCCACAGAATTTTCTCCCCCACGGGGGAGTTTCTCGCTTTCGTTTTTCCTGCGGGAATTTTTCCCCGGCACCCTGTGACGGTTTGCCATTACCGCGGGCTTTATGCTGTATACGAGTCCAGAACGAGATAATCTCCGAAGGGATCGTTCATGTCTTCGCTTGTCAGCAAAAAATTTACCGAATGGACCCGGGGATTTGATACCCGGCAGGGGCTTCTGCGGTCCCAAGCATTACCTCCTTGCAGAAATGTACCGGAAACTGGATCTTGACGTAATGTATGCAACGTTTGCGTTCTCGTGGAACAATCCCGAGATCCGGTATCCCCCCGGGCTCCGGGAAATCGTCCGGCGCCTTCCCGTGAGCCATCACCTCGCTTGTCGTGTCCGGATCGGATGCCGGTGGGTTCTCGTGGATGCAACATGGGACCCTCCGCTTGCAAAAGCCGGGTTCCCGGTGAATCGCAATTGGGACGGGGTCGCCGATATGCGATACGCTTTTAAGCCGATCCCCTCGACGGTCAGGACCGCGTTTTGCCGGACGGCAACAAACGAGCCCTGCCGAAGCCGGGAAGAAGCCTCGCTCTGCCCCCTTGACGGTGAGTGGGATTATGGGGACCGCACCGAACGTCCCCGGTATGCAGCGGAAAAGATACCCCTGACCCCGGATCAGATCTCCCTGGGCAGACAATTTTCTCGGGAGTTTAGCCGCTGGCTCGAACAGGTCAGGGTACCGGACTCGTAAGAATCAGGGTGCCCCGGGTCTCCGGCATGCCGGGGCTCTGGTCCCGGAGATAAGACTAAAACAATTTTTTATTGTTCTGGTAATATATGGTGCCATGAAAAAATTCCTTACCCCGATGGCCGCTCTTTCTCTCATCGCGATCATCACACTGCTTGCACTTGCCGGGTGTTTAGGAACACAGGCTGCGGAGACCCAACCGTCATCCGCATCCGGTCCTGCCGTCCAAAATCCGTCGGCGCCGGTGACTACTGCGGCGAATGCGATCCCGAAACGCACCATCCCCGCCGGTGCACTGAAAATGGGAGCCACGGCAAGCTTCGGATCCGATGCGCAGAACCCCGCGACGATTACCCTGCAAAGGTATGCCATATGGGATAAGTACGAATGGAAAAACACCTACTGGGGGAACCACTTCTTCAATACCACCCCCGCGGAAGGAAACAAATTCCTTGTCCTCTACCTGGAGATGTCAAACCCGGGTCCAAACCCGTGCTTGCACCAAGCCCCACCCAGTTCGTATTGTACACGAGTTGCAAGACCTATCATTACTCTCCGACCGGAGATCCGATATCGTGGATTAACGGGACCGACATGAAGCAGATCGACTATGCATTCATCGAAGAACGCCCAGATCGGAATCTCAACTCCGATCCGAACAACTCAATCGAAGGCTACATAATCTACGAGGTTCCCGCAAGTTTCGATCCTTCGCAGGCCTACGTGGATCTTAACCTGATGGGAGTAAAAACTGTAGACTGGCAGTTTACCTGATATAGACCGGGAGAACAGGATCCGGGCAGGCCCGGGACCGATTTTTCTTTTTTGATCCGTTTTCGATCGTTCAAACCCGGGTGTTCCCGTTTTCCGGAATCCGTTTGTTGTCGTCACGGGCAGCATAAACAACCGAACGAATCGCAGTTACGACACTGTCCGGACGGTCCAGCTGAACGTAATGGCTGGTATTCGGGACAACCAGGTACGTTCCGTTGGACGACTCCTCTGCCATCTCCTTCTGGAGCGTGCGGAAAACCGTATTCGCGTACACGTTTTCAGAGGAATCCTGCGAGAAACCCATATCGTTCCCCGAAGAGATCACGACAAGCGGGATAGTACCAAGAGAGTTGATGTTCTCCTGTTTCAGCTCATCAAAGATGGCAAACCCGCTATCAGCCTCAAGAGCGCGAGCCTCCCAGAACTGCGGCCGAGTGGCAAGCAGCGCCCGTTACGCATTCTGTTCGTACGGAGGCAGGCGGGGATCCACCGGAACCCGCGAGAGGTTCCGGGCAAATATCTCGTCCGCCGCACGCAGCTCATCGACACGAAGGCTCGCAACTGCCGATGCGATCGCGGTTTTCTGCTGCCGGGTGAAATTTTCGCCCGTCCGGGTCATCTGCAACTCGGAACCCGGGTCGACAAGCACCATCTCGGCAACATCATCCGGGAACCGGTGTGCGTAGTCACGCACGTACTCGCCCCCGAGCGAGTGGCTGACGAGGATGTATTGCGGGGAGATGCCTGCATGGAAAAGGAGCGTGTGCAGCCGTTCCGTTACTCCCCTGGAGGTGAGCGGGCCCCTGATCGGATCGCTCCAGCCGTACCCGAGCCGGTCATAGGAGCAGACCCGGGTAAAATTTGCAACCTGCGGCTGGACCCGGGCCCACGAAAGAGAGATATCGGTCGATCCTGCCTCCAGGACGACCGTCGGGCTCCCGGTCCCTTCGCACCGGATATGCATCCGGCTTCCGTTTACCTCAACAAGCGTGCCCGGTGCCGGGTACTTCTCCACGAGTGCTGAAGCCGGATCCCGGGTGACCGGGAGCTGAGGGGCAACCGGGGTGGTGGAACCCCCCGGGCTCGTGCATCCCGTGGCGAGAATGGCACCGATAAGGATGACAGCAACCGTAAAAATGAGGAAATTACCGGGAAAACGGGGCATTTCTTTTTCTCCGGACACTGGTCAGGTCTTTTCCGGCGCGGCATTACCGACCGGCGGCGACCGGAAGAAGAGCCCGAGGATAATAAAGGGGGCAATGTACAGCAGATCGACATACCCTATTCCGGAGACGATAAACCCCAAACCGATGCATGCAACCCCCAGGGGAACAAGGAACTTCTTTGCAAGGAACGCCGATCCCTCGCCCGTAAGTTCCGGCACCAGCAGTTCCGGGTGGGATCGCGCATAGTGCCATCCGCAGACGAGTACCATCGCAAGGATAAAATAGTTCAGCTGGAACAAGACATCGCCTACGGCAGCCATCTCTCCACCTGTGGAGAAAATCGACGTGAAGGGGACAAAGACAACGACCATCAGCGAAACGAGATGGATGTAGAGGAATTTGAAATCGAAGGTCTTCATCCGGTGGAAAACCTGGAAATAAAAGAGCCAGAACATGCCGAGGATGAGGAATGCGCCAATAAAATCAATCACCGCATAGACCGCGAGAGTAAGATAATGGGTAAGTGAAACCGCAGTATCGATAGCCCCCGGCCCCGGTGTCTGGAGGTTCCTGATCATCAGGGTCAGCGTGAACGCGTAGATGGCGTTTGTGATTCGTTCGAGGTTTACCTTGCTGATCGGTTCGTTGACAGTCATTTCGGGTTCCCTGGTACTGGAACTTGGTTTTTTGGATCTTTTGGATCTTTTCTTCTTTTAGGTTTGTAACGGATAACCGATCCCGGAACCACAACCTCTAATCTTTCCGGCCCCGAATACTCCTCATGAGATCTGCCCCGCTTCTGGTCACGTTCCTCATTCTTGTCTCTGTCATCGCAGCCGGGTGCCTCTCCGGGGAGAGGACTGCGCTTGCGGCTGCTATCCCTGCGCCCATGACAAGCGATGGATCGTACCAGTATGGCGGGACGGCGGTTGCGATATCGGTGAAATCCGAGGATGTGTCCACCCATTCCCCGCTGGCCCGGATCCTCTTCTTCAAGGCACTTACCCTCTCCACGCAGTACGCTGAATATAACGAATCCATCCCCTACTTCGACAAAGCCTTAACCGTCGACGAGAACTTCACCGTCGCCTGGGTGGGAAGGGGAGTCACCTTCCACAATATGCACCGTTATGATGAAGCGGTCAGGTCCTATGACCGGGCGCTCGCGTTAAACGGGAACGATACGACGGTCTGGCAACTTAAGGGAATTACCCTGAACGATATGGGGAAGGAATCCGAGGCTGCAGAGTGCACCCGGAAAGCTGTGGAGCTCGCTACCGCGGGCAAGGGGAAATAGCGGAGGAAAAGCCCCTTTTTCCATGGAGAGAAGGCGACAGGTTCAGTTCTACGAGGTATTGTCCGATTGATAATGCCCGATCAAAAACCCATGAAAATGGTTTTCTCCTTACGGCATCCACGTAACCCTGTGCAGCAAACCGGTGGCGACGGTTCCGGCCTTCCCGAGGAAAAAAGGATTTCTTCCCCTTCTTCCGGAGAAAGAACGATCCCTGCGCCACAGCCTGTTTTCCTTTTTACCGGCCTGGTCATCAAGATTATTACTACCATAATCGGTGGTTCCCTTACCCAGGTGACCGATCTCTTCCGCAGTTTTTCCGAAGTACTTGCGGTCAGTTTTTCCTACCTGAGTCTCCGGAAGACCGCAAAGGGCAGGGACGAGGCCTACCATTTTGTACGGCAAACTGGAGAGCCTTGCGAGCCTTGTCGTTGCCGGGGTCATCCTGATCACCTTCCTTGTCGTGATCTTCGACATGGCAGTCCGGCTGCTGAACCCGCCATCGGTCGGAAATGTCGGGTACGGACTGGTCTTTGCGATAGTCTCGTTTTTTGTGGATCTCTATTTCTGGCGCCGGAACCACAAAATCTCGCTTAAGGAACACTCTCCCCTCATGGAATCGCAGTCGCGTCTGTTCCGGACAAAGATGCTTGTCAATGTCTGTGTCATCCTGACGCTCGCGTTCACGCTGGCATACCGGGATAACCCCGGCGTTGTCTGGATAGATGTCATCGGGTCGGCGCTTATCGGCGGGTTTATGCTGGTAATGGCATACCGGCTCCTGACATCATCGGTGTATGAGCTTGTTGATGGCACCCTGGACGAATCCCTCCAGATCGTGATCCTCCGCGAGCTGGCAGGATTCTTCCACGAATACGAGCGGTTCCACGGCTGGCGCAGCAGACCGAGGTCTATATCGACATCTTCCTTGAATTTGACCCCGTCCGTACGAAGGGGGATGTGCAGGCCGTTATGGGCCGGATAAAAGCGAAGATAGAGTCCGAGATTGCGAATAGTCACGTGTACGTCATCACGACAAATGAGGAAGTGAAATGAACGGAAAACCCGCCGGCTTTCCCTCCCAGCCCGGCTCGCTCGTTTTGAGGTGTGGGTTCCGGTGACTGCGCTTGTGATCCTGAACCCATACGCGGCACGGGGAACTGCCCGGAAACACTAGCCCCGGTTCCGCGAGGAGCTGGTGGGCCAGGGGCTTGTCTTCGATCTTGCTATTACAAAAGGCCCCGGACAGGCCACCCGGTTTGCTGCCGAAGTGGTCCGGCAGGGCAGAAGTCCTGTCATCGCCGCCGGGGGTGACGGGACGATCAGCGAGATCGTAAACGGGATGGTTTCTCACCGGGAATCCGGGGTAAGGCCCGGCCCGATCGGCATTGTTCCGCTGGGATCTTCCAATGATCTCTGCAAGACCCTGGGGATTCCGCTTGATCCGGAAGGATGCGCCCGGGCTATTGTCCAGAGCAGGAGCGCGAGCATCGATCTCTGCAGGATAAACAACCGGTATTTTGTCCTCAACGGTGCAGTTGGGATCGAGGCCGAGATCAGCCTGATCCAGTCAGGTATCCGGTGGATATCGGGACCGGTCTGGTACCAGCTTGCTGCGCTGAAAGGCCTCCTCTCTGCGCAGCAGTGGAATGTCCGCATCCGCTGGGAGTCCGAGAGCTATTGTGGGCCGCTTATCCTTGTAACCGTGGGAAACGCACCGCGGACCGGGGGGTTTTACCTCTCACCGCATGCTGATATCCGGGACGGTCTCCCGACCTGTGTCTATGTTCTGTCCAGGAACCGGGTCGATTTTATCCGGACCATGCGAAGGGCGCTCAGAAAGCCCGGTGAAAGAAACTACGTGGAACTCCCGGGTGTTTTTGAAATCCACGCCCCCTGGCTGCATGTGGAGATGACCCCGGCAACATCATCCCACGCGGACGGTGAGATCATGACAGAAGCCGGGCACCGGTTCCATTACACCATTGTTCCCGGGGGAATAGACATTCTCGGATGATCCGAAGGCTCCGGAAGGAGGCCTTGTGCACGGGCCGGTTCCGGTTAGGGGGAGGGGGGACCCTCTGCCCCCCTCCCCCCTCTACCCCCTGCCAGGCCCGGTAAAACCGGGAGAGCCGGAATACCAATGTTTTTCGTGGCGGGGCAACAACATGGTCCGGCGGTGCCGTGGATGTCACGAAGGGTATCATCTATCTCCCGATCGGAAATCCTTCCCTTGACTTCCAGCCGGATATCCGGGCACCCGGGCCGAACAGGTATTCCAATGAAGTGGTGACACTCAACATTGCCGACGGGAAGATCCTCTGGGATACCCCGTTCATAGCGCAGGGAAGCGTCCTTCCCGATGTCGTTCCCCTTGACGGTCACGACTGGGATGCCGCATGGGGGACGAACCTTGTAACGGTAAATGCGGGTAACGGGCCCCAGAACCCGGTAATCGGCCATAACAAATGCGGCGATATCATGGCGATGGACGCTGCGACCGGAAAACCGGTATGGTGGCTCAACACGATCTTCACCCAGAACGTGAAGCAGCAGTCAAGCAGAGCAGGCTCCGATGTTGTATGGCCGGGACCGGGCGCGCCGGAATCGAATCCTTCACCGCTACTGATGGAAAATACCTCTACACGGCAGGAAGCTCCACGCCGGTTCGGTACTACAGTTCTCCCCCGAATCCCACAAGCGGACAGCTTTCTGAAGGCGGAGCAGCTCCTGCATTCGATGCGATCGGCAACGGATTTGGTGACGGTACCATAAAGGCGATTGATCTGGTGACGGGAAGAATAGCCTGGAAATATGACTCACCGTATGGGACGTATGTTTCGCCGCTGGTAACGAACGGCGTGGTCTTCTCAGACCATGTTACCGACACGGGAAAACCCTATGCTTATAGCGATTTCGCGGGTCCGTCGGACACCCCCTCTGGAACCTTCCGGTATGCTGACGGCACTTGATGCCGATACCGGTAGGGTTCTCTGGGAGTTCAATGTCGGTGCACAGGTTGGTATCGGCGGCCCCTCTATTGGGAATGGGTACCTTCTTGTTCCTACTGGTGGTATCCAGATCCCGAATAACGGCGGGTACGTTATTGCATTCGGCCTCCCCGGGACCTGAAGATAAAAAAAACTCTTTTTTTTCACATTTTTTGTCCCGACAGATCCCTCAAAATTCTGATAAAAATCTCCGGAGATATCCGGGGCCATTTCTGGTGCGATACTCCCATGCCACCTTAAATGATGGCTGAACCAAAAACATATGCTCTCTCCTGCAACGCCGGAAATTCTCAATTATTTTTCTCTGATAATTACATCCGATCCGAAAAGTAAAGATCCCGGACTTGCGAGAATTCCGTTCGCTCGTAATTTTTTTGTACGGTACAATCAAATTCTCAAAGGCTGGTCTTTAACAATCCATCAAATCCTTAATCGGAAAAAACGGACACATTGACGGGGCAGTCGACAACTACGGATCCTTTAAGATCCGGAGCATTATTACACTCGTAAAATTCAGTTGACTCATCAACCTTCGGACAACTTCATCTCCTCTGTTTATTGCACAGAAATGAACCCCGAGATCATCGGGGAAAATTGCCGGAGGGCTCGTTGGCAGGACCTTATGCCCGGCTATAGAAGAAAAAGAAAAAGAGAAAAATTTTGGAATTGTTACGTCACAATGAATGTCCCGAACACAATGGTCGGATGTACATCGCAGCGGAAGAAATACGTACCCGGCGTTGAAGGAACATCGAACTCATAGGTACTGGTCTTTGCGCCGGTAATAAAATCACTGACAAAGATCTTCTTGGTCGCAGAGGAATCCGTGTACAGGGCAAAGTTGTGTGCTACGCTCCCATCATTGTTGACAAAGGTCATCACGACATGGGATCCTGTCGGGGCAGTCAGCGTGGGTTTGTCAAAAGCGATATTCTGGCACGTCAGGGTCATTGCAACCGTTTGTCCGCTACCGGATGAGGCTGCTGCGGCTGTTGGTGGAATCGCTGCGGCTGCAGCTCCCGAATCCGCTACCGTTACCATGACCGACTGGACGACCGGTGGCTGGACTGGCGTGTGATCATTGTTTGCGAGCTCGACAGAGAATGCGTGCATTCCGGCAGGGCCGTTCATGAACGTGTATGTCGTTCCGGAAACGTGTGCCCATGCAGCATTCTTGTCTGCGGGTCTTGCCGGTTTCCCGGCATCGGTGGGAATCGGATTGACGTCCATGTAGAAGTGGAGGTGCCCTTCGCCCGGAACACTTGTCTTGCTCTGCTTGTCGACAACATTGAAGTTGCTGATCTGTGCCGTCACGATTACATTTCCCGCAGGAACCGTTGCCCCATTCTGGGGAGAAATAATCGTCAGGGCTGGGGCCCCTGATGATGCAACAACCGGGGCGGTCTCCATCGCTGTTGGAACTGTCGTTGTTGCCACCGTCTGGCTGCCGTAATTCGATGTGCACCTGGCCATAAGGGCCGCAGCGATAACAGCTGCCAGTAAGATAATCGCAGTACTGGTTTTCATACGCTAGCGATAATAGCCATAGATATGATAAATCTTGCGGGGTTTTTCCCAAATGAATCTTAAAAACAGTGGGCCCGTCGTGATTCGAACACGAGATCTTCGCCGTGAGAAGGCGACGTCATAGCCAACTAGACCACGAGCCCCTATGCATCGACCGGGAATTGAACCCGGGCTATAGGCTTGGAAGGCCTAAGTCATACCACTAGACCATCGATGCGATGCTTTACAATTTTAGCGGGGCAGCGTATTAATGGTTGTCCTTTCTGTAGGCACCCGGTGACATACCCATGATCAGCGATTACTTCGGCTGTGGGAGCGCAGGGACGCCCCACTGGTCCGGTATGATTGCAGCGCAGAGAGACATAAGCGGGCCAAGGACCAGCCCGGTCCAGAATAATACCCGAATATGCCGATCAGGCCGAGAAAGAGACGTGTGGTTCCCGGCAGTGTCGTCCGTGCCAGCCGCATAGCCCAGATACCAAGGATTGCAGGGACCATGGCAAATGCCGGGGCAACCGGCACATAGGGAGAGAGCCCGGCTGTCTGGATAAGCCGGATCATCTGCACAAAAACAATTGCCGAACTCCCCAGATAGAACAGCCCTGAGCACGTCGCAAGCCAGAACCAGAGTGGATGCCTGACTCCTTTTTTTGTTCGCGGCGGACTATGAGAACAAAGCCGAGAACAACGATGGCAAGTGCGGGTGCGACGAACTCAAGGGCCGACTGGCTACCCCCGGTAGAGAGATTCTGGATATCTGTCGGGATCAGTCCGGCAAATGGCAGGAGATCGCTTCTCGTCGCCACCGGCATAATGAGAGCGATAGTCAAGATGATAAAAGCTGGAATCAACCGCCGGATCATAGAACAGCATTGGACACCCGGAAGATAAATTAAGGATCCATCCATGCTCAATGCTCAGGAGGACGATTGCGATGCACTCGCCGATTCAAAAAACCGGTGTCCCTTTTCAGGGTAAGCGCGCAGCAGAACCTTTACTGGTTTTCGTTCCACGAGCTCCCAATCGGGGCATCGCTGCCTGAGGCACGGATCTCGCGGGCCCGGTTAAAATAGAACCGTGACTCCCCGGTTCGTCCCAGGTCTTTTAAGCATACCCCGATATGGGCCCAGCTGTCAGCATTGTCGGGAACGAGGTTTACTACTTTCTTGAACGTCCCGACCGCGGATTCGAGATACATGGTATTCATGTACATAATGCCGATCCGTTCAAGTGTCTCGCCAAGATTGTTCAGCATCTCCGCATCATCAGGTGCGAGTTCTACAGCCCGGAGAAAAGACCTGAGCGCTTCGTCAAGTACGGCAATGGCTGCCGGGTAATCTTTCTCCTTCAAAAACCGGCCCCGGCCTTCCTGGTACAACCCGGCTGCTCTTCCGAGCTCACGTTCAGGAGTCCTAGAGTCAGGGCCGGCGTTTACTGTCGCCGTTGCCAGGAACGGGAGTTCCTCCTTGTTCTCCTCATCTTTGAACGGCGTATCGGTAATGGTGTCGGTAATGTCCCGGACCGATCCAGACCGATCCAATCGCAGCCATGAAGTTACCTTCGCTGTCATAGGCCGGCATCGCTTTCATCCAGAGCGTTCACTTTTGTTTGTCAGGTTTTATTCCGGTCGTGACCGCAACAACGGGTCCCTGCTTGACCCGGCTGACGAGCATGTACTTCTGTTTCCGGATCTCATCATCAGAATCAAAGAGCCGATCGACAAACATCTTCTTTTTTTACAGAAAAACGACTCCGCATACCTGCAATCTCCTTTTCCGAGGATATCGAATGCAGCGATGTCGGTGAGTTGTTCCATCGCCTCATTCCAGGCAAGCACGATATCATCCGGATCAACCGCGAAGCTGGGATCTGATGAAAAATCAATGAGCTCGGAGACAACTTTCCGGGTGAAAGCAGGGGACTTCTGCGTTCGTTTCTTCTCTACCGATCTCTCAACCATGGTTACGAGTTCCCTGAACTGTTGTGCAGGGTCGGTCCCTTTTTTTACGTAACCATCCGCCCCGTTGTTGAGAGCATCAATCGCGGCTTTTTCCTGGCTGACTCCGGTAAAAATAATGATTGGTGTTGTGTCTCCCCGGGACCGGAGGAGCTTCAGGAACTCGATCCTGTTGATCCCCGGCATCTCGTAATCGAGGATGATTGCATCGAATGATTTCCCGGCAAGAATCTTCTGGGCGTCTTTTACCGATTCTGCTGTCTGCATAGTCATCTCACGCGACTGGTCTGCGAGGATCGAGAAAACCTCAAGGAACGCAGAATTGTCGTCAACAAAAAGAACGGAGAGCATGGAAGTTTCGATCCATAATTTTGCCCTTGGGTAATAAAATTTTCCCAAAAACGGCCATCCGGAATACTTAAGACACGTTCAATGCCATTCCGGAATTTAAAAATCCGAATTTTATAAATCCCCTCAAAAAAATGGTCGGTTTCCGCGAATCAAAAAAATACAGGAATGGTACTGGGGGGATTAGTATCCCCGGAGTTCTGCTTCCACTTTTTCGAGGTTTGCTATCCGCTTCTCAAGTGCGGGGTGGGTGGAGAAGAGCTCCATAATGGTGTTGCCCGAGAGGGCGGGTATGATAAAGAAGGCGTTTGCACCCTCGACTTTTGCTTTTGCCTCAACCGGTACCGCATCCATCCTTCCGCTGATCTTATTTAATGCGGAGATGAGAGCACGGGGGTTTCGGGTGATGTAACCGCTGCCACGGTCTGCCGCAAACTCACGGTACCGCGAGAGGGCAAGGATGAGGAGCGTACTAATGGCGTACACGATAATCGAGACGATCCAGATGACAATAAAACCGCCACCTTCCCGGTCCCTGCCCCCTAACAGGGCGGAGAAAAAGAAGCTCTGCATAATCATCGAGGCTATCATAGCGATGAAACTTGCCATGGTCATGGTCAGGATGTCGCGATTCTTGACATGCGAGAGCTCATGGGCAAGGACGGCTTCGAGTTCATCCTTGTTCAGCAGGCGCATGATCGAATCCGTGCATGCGACTACCGCATGTTTCGGGCTTCTGCCCGTTGCAAACGCATTCGGAACCGGGCTCTGCATTATGGCAATTCTCGGCTTTGGAAGATCTGCATCCTTACAGAGTCTTTCCACGGTCCGGTGAAGGTCCGGGTATTCATCCGACTCGATAATTCGTGCCCCGGTCGACCAGAGCACCATCTTGTCTGAGAAGAAGTACTGAACGAGCCCCATGCCAACAGCCAGAATCACAAAGAGCCAGATGCTGGCGCTGGGGAACAGCACCAGCAGTATTGTCATAAAGATAAGGTAGAGGATCAAAAGCAGGAAACCAGTAAACAGTACCCGTGCCGTTAGTCCCCAGTCGCGTTTCCACTCCATAGTTGTTACATGTACGTACCTTGCGCTCATAAATCATTCGACAATTACAATAAATCGCGAGTATTCGTGAGATTTTCAGGGGAATTCCTGTGCTTCTCAAGGGACACTCGGTACCCGCCTTCCGGAAGATCAATACAAAAGCTATTATTTTGGGAACATCAGACGAGTTATCCATGGCTGAAGTCGATCCCGAAGCGCTGGCTGACGTGGCATACGGCATCTTCGAGCACCTTCTTAACCGCGGTCTTTTGGCAACCGGCAGGTACCTGTTTGCCCTTGTCGAGGGAGGCGTTGACTTCAAATCCGATCTGACCCGGATTTTCGATGAGTTCGCAAAAGAATACCCCCAGCTTGCAGAAGCCCTGCTGGGTCGTTTTTCCAATGTAGATACGATCTACGCGATGCTCAGGGAAGGGGAAGGAGTCCTTCCCTCAAAAACGTTGCAGACCTATTGGATCGTTCAGGATGCTCCCGGCAGTCTGCCGGAAGCAACCGAAGATGAGAATGCAGGCAAGTGGCTGATCTTCCAGGAACCGGATGTTGTTGATGGCGAATGGAAGAAGGTGAGGGATGCAACGGTGGCCGGGGAGCTTGGCATATCCGCGAAGGTAAGCACGGCAAAACCAAACCCTGACTCGCGGGACACCCGGAAGGTCATTTATGTTTACACAAAGGACTGGGCTGAAGAGGCCGATGTAATGCGTATCAGAGAGAAGCTTCGTGAGCTTGGCTTTGTTGACCGTATCGGATACAAGCGGAATATTGAGACTTTTGCCGGGGAATATGCAAAGAAAGGGAAGCGCGTTACGTATTATTCCGCGTGATTTTTGTTCTAGCAAATTCTAAAATCCCTGTTTTACTTTTGCAAAAACTGCTTTCTGTCGTTCTGAAAGCGTCATCAATTTGCAGGTGCCCCGTATCGGAGCGCTGATATTTTCTCTGAATACCGGTATGAGGGACAGATAAATCCCGTATCGCCACCGTGGTACGCTTCGGGAAAATACCAAAAGAACCTGAATAAAACCTGAAAAAAGATAGTTATGTCGTACGATTACGCTTTCCTTTCCTTGTTCTTGGGGCGGAGATTCTGGTAACCGCACTTGCGGCAGCTGGTGGCGCGGATCGCATTGCGGGCGTTACAGTGCATGCATATTTTTACATTGAGTAACCGTGCTTCGGCTTCTGGAAACTTTGCCATTATTAAACACTCCTGTTTCTGCCCTTATAACAAAGCTGTGAGACTTCTTAACCGTTTGTGTTCCGGGCGTTTTCCATGCGATACTCTTTGACAAACCATTCGCGGAAATACAAAAGTGCTTTTGCCCTGTGGGAGATCCTGCTCTTTTCCTCAAGCGTGAGTTCGGCAAGGGTCCGCTCTTCCCATTCAAAGATGGAGTCATAGCCAAATCCACCATCCCCTCTCGGGCTCAGAGCAATCCTTCCGTGAATTGTACCGGGAAATACCCGTTCACCTTGTCTATTGGCAAATGCTATTGCGGTGGTAAAATGTGCTTTGCGGTTCTCAGTGCGTTCCATCAGTTTCAGAATCCCTTCATTTCCAATTGTATGGAGAACGTAGGCAGCATACGGGCCGGGAAAGCCGTTCAATGCGTCGATGGAAAAACCCGTATCGTCAACGATTACCGGGGTTTTGAGTTGTTCGAACGCGAACCGGGCCTTTCCCCGTGCAATCTCCCGAACATCATCGGACCGGTGTTCAGGGATGTCCATTGCTATGTGCTCTACTTCCAGCGTTCCGCTGAAAAAAGCCGCAACTTCCTGTGCCTTGTGAGCGTTGCTGGTTACCATGGTCAGTTTCACAGATATCTTCCCCGTAATTCGATCTCGTGTTCACGGGCGATAACATCGCTCGCACCGGCAAACGTTTCGCCGTACCCCTGAATAAATGAACTCCTGAGATCTCCTGCCCGGTCCGGAGCAGTACTCTCAAGCGTCTGGAACAGGACGTGAATATCGACCCCGCGCTGCTCAATCTCCTGGGTCACCAGTGCGAGACCGAAATCTATCAGGATTGCCCTGTTGTCGTGTTCCCGGATAATTACATTGTTCGTTGTCAGGTCCCCGTGCATTATACCGGCGGTATGGAGATTTCCGGTCATGCGCCCGGTTTCCCGGAGATTTGGTCCGGTAAGACACTCGGCGAGAAGAAGTCCCTTAATCCGCTCCATAACAATGGTATCTCCGGTTATATCGATAATGAACGGAGTTGGAACACCCCCTTTACGGGAAAGAGCGATAAGTTTTGCTTCGGCCCGGGTCCGTTCGGCGATAAGTCTGCGATCGAGTTCCGGCACACGGTATCGTTTGGATAAACGATGTTTCTCTGCATTTCCCTCCCGGAATGTTACGATTGCTTCTGCACCCTGCTTATGTTCGGTGTTTTTCCTCGACGGATGGAAGTGCGCGCTTTCCGGGGACAAAATTTTATGTCCCCATGTTACTTCGACTTCATCCGAGCGGAATGAAGGGTTAATCTGCGAGCGTTCGACGGGCAGCGTCACTCCGCTTTCCAGCATGAGTTTTCCGGTGTACGCAATCATTGCACCATTGTCTCCCAGGTATTTCTGTTCAGGGACAAAGAACCTAGCCCCGCGCTCCTCGCACATGATACTGAGCATCTCCTGAAGACGACGATTTGCTCCCACTCCGCCAACGAGGAGCACTTCTGATTTCCCGGCAAGTGACATGGCCCGTTCAGTCACTTCTACGCACATGGCAAACGCGGTCTCCTGCAGGCTGTAACAGGCATCCGGGAGCGGCACCCGGGCGTCTTTTGCAGCGGAGATAAGGCCGGAAAAGGCGAGATCCATGCCTTTTACGGTATAAGGCAACTCGATATAGTGACCATCCTTTGCTTTGGTCTCTATAAGGGGTCCACCGGGGTGTGGAAAATCCTTCGCGCGGGCGAACTTGTCGAGTGCATTGCCGATTCCGATATCTAGGGTCTCCCCAAAGATCCGGTATCTTCCGTTCAGATACCCGATAACCTGGGTATTTGCCCCGCTTGCGTAAAGGACGACCGGATCGACACACCCTGTCGCAAAGCGCCCGATCTCAACATGGGCAACACAATGGTTGACACCGATGAGCGGCACATCAAGAGCAAGCGCGATGGATCGGGCTGCTGTTGCAACTGTTCTGAGACAGGGTCCAAGGCCCGGCCCCTGGGAGAATGCAACCCCTGTAATGTTTTCCGGCTCTTTGACAAGGGAAGCGACGAGATCTTTCATTGCCGATGCGTGGTGCTGGGCAGCTTCACGCGGGTGAATGCCTCCCAGTACGGGTCTGTAGGGCTTCGAAACAAGTGCGATAAGATCGCTATCAAAAAGAGCGGCACTGAGGTTCCAGGCAGTCCCCTCGAGTCCCAGTATCTGCCCAAAAACAGGCATCGGATGTTATTTCTTGAATTCAGTATAGCCGCATTTCCCGCATGCAATCCGGTCCTTGTGCTCGGCCATCATGACACCGGGTCCGCAGCGCGGGCAGAACTTTTTGGTTGTGGTTACTTTTGCTCCCTCAACCTTGTAGTAGTCTCCCCGTTTCTGTCCCTTGGCAACCGCTGCCTTCTTTGCTGCCGCCATGGTTATGCCGCTCCTTCTTCCTTGGGTTTGGGCATTCCGCGAGCTGCGAGGTGCGGGCGTTCGGTCTTGTTCCTGATCTCTTCACTCTCGTAGATGCGCGCTGCACCGTTAATCTCGGTCTTCCCGAAGCTGCTGCTTAAGGAATCGAGCGTAATCTGGTTCTCTTTTATGTTGAGCAGGGCACAGAGTTTTCCGATGATCTGCATCCGCGAGGGGGTAGCACCATCGTATTTGAGGGTAAATTGAACCTCTCTTCTTGATAAAAGTTCATTTCTCTTATCGTTCGTGATCTCAAAGTCCATCGAATATCCTGTAATTATTGGAAACTGGCTTATTTAAAATATCACTCTGCAGGATGACCGGTGGTCACTCTCATATGCCCATGAAAAAATAGTTGCGTGACTTATTTGTCGGATCGAATGAAATGATAGAGAAACCGGCGCGCTGTTGCCTTTGCTTCGGAATCGATGGTGCGGAAGATCACTCCCTCATTTGGTTGTCCGTAGAGCACGATTGCACCCATTGGTGCAGCGATAACAAGGGGTATTACGGCAAGGTCTTCTTCGCCATCAACGATGATCGTTACCGGCGGATGAGTAACAGCATATTCAAGCGCCGATACCAGTTCCCCGGTAATTGTCCCGGCCGGGTTCTTGACCCGGATGCATTCGCCTTTTACAGCAGGAATCCGGCTGCACGGGGAACGCATCGTGAGTCCGTCGACAACCGCAATTTCGGGGAAAATATGGTTTTTATGGAGATTATGGGTTACTACATCACCGACCGCGTACAGAGGATTTTTGCTGAACCACGGAATAATCTCTTCGATAGTTCGATGCAATTCGCCAAAAGGCTCCTGGAAGAGCTTCCGATGCTCTTCAGGAAGGGTAAGCATCAACGGACCTTCAGTGCGTAACGTCCGGGAAGTTTGATGTTCATCCGTTTCGCAACTTCGGAGTTTTCGGGATCGATAATGACAAGGTAACCTGACCAGTCTTCGCTTAAATTGGAGGTTCCGCAGATGACGCAGAATTCTCCGTCAACGACCCGGTGACAGTCACGGCAGACTTTACCCTGTTTTTTCTTATTCGCCGGCGGCATTCTCCTTTCTCCTGCTCTTCTTATCCGCTGGCCGCTCTTTAGCTACGGTCTGGCCGGCAGCTTTCTCTTTCTCCGCGTTCATGTCCTCTTCAAGCCAGAGTGCGGTGCCAAGTCCTGCCTGACGCATCGTAAGGCCGATCTTGCTGTCGCGGGGTTCCCGTTCGTTCAAGCTGAGTGTGACGACACGAACCCGAACCACGTCGCCAACCCCGATAAACCGCTTGGATTCCTGACAGATGAGGCGGGCATTTTTCTCATCGTAATTAATGTATTCGTCAGATATCTGACTCACGTGCAGCATGGCATCGATTGGCCCCAAACTGACGAAAGCACCGAAGCTTGTCGTTTCAACGACGAGACCTTCTACAACCTCCTGTAACGCGAGCCGGAGGACCATCGCTTCAAATTTCACGTCGTAATAGACGCCCCCATCCCCGGGTACGAGTTCACCCTCGCCGACGTCCATCACTTTGGTTACACAGATGAAGATTCCGATTTCCTTGTCGATGCTGCCTTCGAGCTGCTCCTGCAGGACATCGAGAATGACCTTCTCGATCTTCTCCCCAAGTCTCTGAGGGGGTACCCGCACTTTATCCTCAAGCATCAGTTTGTGATACATTTCTTATCTCCGCATTATCTCCAGTTTTTTCTTCTGTCTCATCGATATTACCCCGATACCCCTGTTATATAATGCATCCCGGATCCGGCGATCATTGGTCACTACCATGCACCTGGTCAGGGTTGCATACTCGATTACCTGTTCATCAACCGTTGGGGATTTCAGGTCATTGCAATCAATTATTGTACATTTTTCCCCGAGGGAAAAACCCAGCCTCGCAGCGGACCCGTCACAACCGCGGGCCCGGGAGAGCCCGGCCAGTTCCTGCATGACGCGCGACATCACGAGTGGTTCGAACGAGCCGAGGAGTTCCCGGAGTTCTTCGAAGATGTCGATCTGGAACTGGGCAGGCATCATCAGGGCGTTGGCGTCCAGGAGAACTCCTATTCGCCCAGAACACCCATCCCGATTAACCGCCAGCGCGCTCCCACCTGCCGGCTGATAGCAATCCGTGATCCCACTTCAGCACACACCGGACGCTTCAGCTGTATCTCAACCATATCTTTTTTCGTATTCGTCACAACGCCGACCGTAACGGCAGTTCCCACGGAAAGCATGAGGGGCTCGCTGTGTTTGAGGGGTTCGATAACAAGCTCACTGGTAGCACCCACGACACGTTCCATGAGAGTTACTTTGCAACGCAGTTTGTTCCAGACCGGCGGGAGTTTTCCCGCGTGACCAAGGACCTGCCCGGCAAGTGCATCACTTTTGGTCAGTGCCGGATCGAGTTTCGTACCGACTCCGAGAAGTCCTCCCGGTGTCGCGTCAGCAACTTTTTTGGATCCAGCGTTAATCGAGGTAATCTTTGTTGTGATCGGAATCCATCGGATCCTGTTCTCGACCTGCGTCTGTCTTCCCGGACGGATCTCGATCTCGTCACCATCGTGGAGGATTCCCCTGATGAGAGACCCCCCGACCACGCCACCTTTGACTTCCTTCCAGTTAACCCCGGGTTTGTTCACATCGAATGAACGTGCGACAAGCATCATCGGTTCGGCTTCCGGGTCCCTTACTGGTTCAGGAATTGCCTGGTCGAGCGCCTGCACGAGAGCGCCCATATTGATCCCTTTCTGGGAAGAAACCGGGACAATGGGTGCGTTCTCGGCAATGGTTCCTTTGATAAACGCTTTTATCTCGTGGTAATTGTCGATTGCTTCCTTCTGGCTTACGACATCGACTTTACTCTGGACGATCACGATGTTTTTGATCCCGACAAGCTCCAATGCCATCAGGTGCTCCTTTGTCTGCGGCTGGGGACATTTCTCACTTGCAGCGATGACCAGCATCGCCCCATCCATAAGCGCGGATCCAGAGAGCATGGTCGCCATCAGGGTCTCGTGACCGGGGGCATCTACGAAAGAAATGGACCGAAATGCTTTTCCTTTTCCCCCGCAGCCCGGGCAGTCTTTGCTCGTTGAATATGAGTCCGGGCCCTCACATTTGTCACACCGGTAGAATGTTGCATCTGCATATCCAAGACGGATAGAGATGCCCCGCTTCACCTCTTCGCTGTGCCTGTCAGTCCACGTTCCGGTGAGTGCATTGACGAGTGTCGTCTTGCCGTGATCGACGTGACCTACGACCCCGATATTGACGCTGGGAACTGTCGCATCATTCAAATGAAATCGAACCTCCTTAGTTTATCCAATCTGGGCAGCTGGCCAAATAGCAATGATTCTTTTATGCGTGCCTCGTAAAATACCGGTAAAAGCCAGATCTCACCAAGTACAGACGCATAGCTGATTATCATATTGTGCGCCTGATACATAAATTCAATCCCCTCGTGGGAGATTGATCAGGAATGAAAGGCACAAGAATTCCGAGAGGAATTGTACCCTTTCCCCTTCAAAAATTTGCGAGTATTTTACTGAAGAAGGATACAGTGCGAAAAGCGGTAAAGTATGAGAGAAATCCTAACCCCCACCTTCACAACTCTGGTCGATATTCTTAATCGCTTCCTGCAATTCACTTCCCGCAGCAAACTCTCTCTCGCGGGCGATAATCGTTTTTGTATCCTTTACGATCGTTTTTGTATCCTTTACGATCGTCTTCGAAATCTTCTCAGTGACCGGGGCAGGAATCAGCTGATCCACACGATAGAGAAGGTGAGTACTATCCAGTTCGGCAAATACTGCTTTCCCGGATGATTCGATACGCAGAATATTTCCCGTTGTTCCCGTTCGAGGATACCGGACACGCATACCCGGTGTAAGCTCCTCAGCAAGCATACAGGGTACTATTGAATCTGCGGTTAAATTCTTTCCGCATACTCAATCGTTCAAAGGGCGATTTTCCGGAGAAGGGCAACCATGTCACGGGTTGTCAGTTTTGGATCGCCACTCCTGGAAGGCACCTGGGCCCCCTCTAGGGATGAAAATATTGCGGATATTGCGCTGCCATGTGACGGGCCGTACCCCCCTTCGAGAACAAGTGCAAGGGGGATCCCCAGTGAGTCTCGCAGAAGCCCTGTGAGAGTACAGAAATCCTGAGGGAACAACAACATATCGCTCTTTGGATCGTCAGACAAGGCATCCTGGCCTGCAGATATCAGAACCGCATCCGGTTTGAATTTTTCCAGCGCGGGAATAAATACCTCTTCGAATACGAACTGGTAATCGGCAATAGTAGACTTTGAATGCAGGGGAGCGTTGATGGTAAAGCCTTTGCCCACTCCGGATCCCACTTCATCAACCCAGCCGGTATGGGGGAAGATATCTCTCTGGTGGATGGAGCAGTAAAGGACCCGGTTATCTTCATAGAAGATCTTCTGTGTCCCGTTTCCATGATGAACGTCCCAATCAATGATTGCGACCCTTTCTACCCTTTCAAGCGCCGATGCTGCGGCAATTGCTGCATTGTTGAATATGCAGAAGCCCATTGCCCGATCTGCTTCTGCGTGATGACCTGGCGGGCGGACAAGAGCAAAACAGTGTTCCCCATCTATCGAGCGCTGCAATGCTTCAATGGACGCACCAGCAGCATACGCCGCAACCTCAAACGATTCTCCGGTAATATACGTATTCTGATCAACGAAGTACTGACCGTTATGAGAGGAGAATTCACGGATAGTATGGAGATGTTCCGGTGTGTGAATTTTTAGAATTTCATCGTCAGCCGCCCGGTGTGGTTCGTGAATATGACATCCATCCGGAATTTCTGCCCGGACTACTTGCATCCGGTCTGCGCTTTCAGAATGGGTTTCAACGTTATGCTGGGAAAAAATATCACTGAATATTACCGCACTGTGGACCATATTTTTATTCTCTGAATTTCATTTGGTTCATCTACATATTGGCTAACAGTTACCGGAAATTTTTTTATTGTATTGTGGTCCCCTGTAAAATTGCCGATTCGGGGACCTCGAATTGTCGACCGGTTCCAAGAATCTGGTATTTCCCAGCTGTTTTGACGCCGTAAGTATTTCCGGTTGTGGCATACGGCACAACAAATTCTCCGTTTACACTCGCCTGTGTATAATTAAACTTCCTTCCCGTGTTGCTAATAACCGGAACAGAAATGATCCCGTCTCCTTTAATGTGAGCGCCTTTGACGTATTCAAAGACCTTTACATATTTTACATCCGGTGTCTTTTCTCCGAATACGTTTGAAGGTGATTCATGGGCGAGGCGATAATGCTGGAGTGCTGGCACTGTATCGACCGGAAGGGTTATTCCCGGACTCAGGACTGCAGCATGATATCCCTCAGGAGCTTTCAGATTATACTGGGCTGCACGCTCTTTCGCATCACTCGCATTTGTTGCCCCTGCGGTCGTTATTACCGGGAGGGACACACGAGCGACAGAAGGATCGGCATATTCGATATAGTAGACGCTCGAAGGCAGTGCCATTGATCCATCGAAGTTATGGAGTCTCGATACCATGGTATGATAGTATTGCTGGTTGTTAAGGAGGACAGACTGCAGAGCATTGGGGTCATCCTTCCCTGCTGTAAGGAGGGTCATCTGATACGGATTGTTCGCAAGCGTTGCATTATACCAGGTTGCCATCGCCCAGAATTTACCGGTATCCATCTCGATATCCGTGATAACATACCGGGTTCCGTCGTGATCGAGAACGATATTTGCTGAATCCTCCGAGGTTGAAATGAAATATGTTGCAGAACCGTCGGGTCCTGCGACCCCCTGCTGGAATGGGTTTGCATTGGGGATCCGTTTTGCGATATATGTTATCATGTGTCCGTAATCCCACCAGGACATTACCCCGTAGGCTTCCGATGGGTACTGGAAGTCTTTGGGATTATATATTGTGAAATAATTGACTCCTGTTTCCGGAGTGTTGTTTCCCATCCATTCAAGAGATTCTTTCCAGTCGGAATTCATCCTGATTCCATCGAAAGAAGCATCTGGGTAACTGTAGGAGATCGAAGTGAATACGAACAGTGCTGCAAGGGCTGCCACAAGTATCAGCAAACCCCCAAACAAGTAGGAATTTGTACGTACCGGCGAACTTTTTTTAAGAGTCCTTTTTTGTCTCTTACCTGAGTTACGTCCTTCTTCTGCATCGGAATTTTTCGTGTCAGGTCTATCATGCTCAGAGGGTGTTGATCTCGCCAGACTCCGAACTTGGTTCCACCCTTTATCGAAGCTGAAACTTATACAAACTGCTGAGAGGAGGGCAATGTTTACTGCGAGGTAATATTCGTATCGAATATGTTGCCACGTCGAAAACAAAATTATAAGGGACCAGACAAGGGCGAAAATCTGGTGTGGGTGCTCATCCCGGATATTGTTGTACAACATGACCAGGGCACCCCCTACCATGAGAATGAGGCCATAGTTGAACGTCAGCCAGGCGTAATCAAACGACCAGCCGCGTGCTTCCTGGACCGTATTGGTAATCGGCTGTTGCCCGAAAAATGCAAACAAAGATGAAATAAGGAGATTGAAGATTGACGGATTCGCGACGAATAAAACGACCGCAAATACGATCGCACATCCGGCAAGAACTAATGGATAATAATAGCGTTCTTTTCCTTTGAGATAATGAGCAAGGCCGAAAAGGAACAGTGTTCCTACGATCAGTACCAGATACGCGAAGATATGGCCGATAGAATATGTGGAAAGGTCAATGCCGGGGCTCTTCAATCCAAAAATAAGTAGTCCGATTATTGCTACCCCAAAAACGATGCCGTTGATAACGAGAAGATATTCGGAACTCCTTTCCCGGTAAACATCGAAAATAAACTGGATGATTGTAAATATTCCTACGATCATCGCGAAGAGAATCATCGTGGGCATCGTAAATAACCCGAGGAGGTAGGCAATACCCGCAAGAGAAGCAAGAAGAATTGTCTTTTTATACGTCGCAATATTTTTCAATTCAATTTTCGTGTTCTTCTCTGCATAAATGGCGTACATATAGAGAAGACAGAAAATGGCAGAGAACAGGACTTCTGCAATATGATGATCGATGTAACCATACAGGGATCGGTAAAAAAACTGGCCGGTTACTGCCGCTGTTAATCCCGAGGCCAGCAGTCCGGTCTTCCAGTCTCCGCAGGTCTTACCAACAGAATACATTACCGCGACGGTCGCTGCCCCCATCAATGGGGGGATAATCAGTGCTGTAGAAATAATCTCCGGGCGAGTAACAGAACCCGTGATAATACAAAAGACTGCAATGATCGTGGGGAAAAGCGGTCCCCAGTAAGTCGTCGACCCGGTTGGGAACAGGGTCATTGGATCGAACCATGCGTAATTCGGGAAATTCGCAAGAATTTGTTCAACCTGTCGCAGGTTATATAAGGGATCATCACTCCCTACGGCTGTCAGGATGTCAGAATTCCCCGAAAACATCGGGAGAATACGCAGCCAGAGGGCAAATAATGTGAATATGCCGACAAGGCCGAATATGAGGATCGTTTTCTTTTTTTTATAATCGAGACCTGTCATAAAACCAACTCGTCCTGTTAATAACATTCAATGAGCGTATACATAAACATTGACGACCCCTTCAGGTAAGACTCTTGAAAATCGCTTCAAACTGTCGTGATTTCTCTATCCAGCTATAGTTGTCAAGATTTATGGAATATCTCGGAGAAGTTTTCATCAGATTCTTGACGATTTCAATATATTCGTGCGGAGTCCGATAAACAAAAAGATTGGGCCCCCCGATTCGCTGCACATCAGGTATGGGGCGCATCACGATGGGCTTTCCACACGCGGAGTATTCAAAAAATTTGTTTGGAAGGGCAATATCGCCCCATTGCGGAGGGGAGAGTGGGATTGTACAAACATCCATGCACGCAATATACCGTGGGAGTTCGTGGTAAGGTTTTGTTCCGGTAAAAATAATCCTCTCTGAAATTCCCCAGGTCTTTGCAAGCCGTGTTAATTCCACGATATAATCAGTGAACAGAGATCCCCCGACAATAAGGAGTCGCGTATCCCTGTTGTGCCGGATTAATTCCGGCAGAGCCCGAATCATATCATCTATTGCATACCATCTCTCGACACTGCCGGAAAACCCGATAACAAATTCTTTAGCATCAATTCCGAGTTCCCTTCTTGTTTCATCCCCGGACATGGGTTTGAAAATCTCTGTATTGACACCGTTAGTAATAAGATCTGCATCAAAACCAAGATTCCTGAGTTTTTCGACCAGTGAAGGGGAAACGGTGGTAATTTTATCGCTTTTTAAAAGGTTGTGCCGCGTCACCATCCAGACGCTCTTTCTGATCGCTTGCTGCAGGATGTCGTTCTTAAAGTACGCTGCGGCGGAATCCGGGAACCAATCCTTGAGATCAAAGATAACCGGTACTCCTTGTTTTTTTGCGGCATGGATGACCCCCGTCCCTGCCAGGACGTGAGCAGCTACGACTATATCAAAATTACCTCTTTTGAGAAGCTTGTCGAAAATATAGAAATGGTACGGTGCATTGAGTGTGTAATGTAAGAGTGGAGTTTTTAAGGGGAACTGTGTAGCTTCATCAACTGTCAGCCGTGTCGATCGTGTCTCTCCGCGACTGACATGGAAATGGGCAACGTGAACTTCATGTTTTTTTGCCAGTTCTTCGAAGATGTAATGGTGCCGGGATGGTATCGGGTGATGAATATAATCCTGGGTGGAAACAAGCAGAATCTTCATAGTTTCACGGATCTTTAAGCAAGAATTTTTTCAATTTAGTCCGCCTGTTTCTGCGGCATCATCTTTTTGGGGAGCTCTCTGATTTTAGATGGAGTTCCGATGGCAAGTTTGTAATCGGGAACATTACGGGTTACTACGCTTCCTGCCGCAACAAGCGCCCCCTCTCCGATCTGAATTCCCGGAAGGATTGTAACATTGGCTCCGATCGCTGCACTGTCGCCAATGACCGGTCCTTTCAAACCTCCAATTCCTGTCGGGGGGTACATATCATTGGTCAGGATGGTGTTAGGTCCAATGAAAACCCGATTCCCGATACGAGTACCTGTCGGAATAAAAACCATACTCTGGATGTTTACATCATTTCCTATAGTACAATTTCCTTCAATAACTGTTGCGGTACCGATTCTTACGCCGTTGCCAATCCGTGTTTTTTCACGAATCATGACATTATGACCGGTCTGGAAAGCATCGCCGATTATTACATCACAGTAAAGGATTGTTCCCGATCTCAGAACCGCATCTTTTCCGATCGTTGTTCCGGTGAATTCTGTCCTGTCGAAATTATCACGGGAAGGGAATCCCAGCGTAACCGGTTCGAATACACGATGGTTTTTCCCAATTGTATTGGTGCCGAATTCAATCATTCTACCGTCACGCTCTTTGCCAGATTTCTGGGCTTATCGACGTCTTTTCCAAGTGCTACTGCTGTGTAGTATGCGATGAGCTGGAGCGCAACAAGGCTTGCCAGCATCTGGACAAAAACATTGTTTCCCGGCAAGGGGACAAAGAGATCAACGATATCGATGAGTTCTTTGTCTCCGGCGCTTCCTAGAGCAATGACCGGTGCGCCCCTGGCTTTCATCTCTTTAATATTGGAGATCATAACACCGTAGGTGTTCCCCGGCATACAGATGGCGATCACCGGCGTTTTCGGTGAAAGCAAGGCGAATGGACCATGCTTCAGTTCTCCTGCAGCGTACCCTTCTGCGTGGATATAGGATATTTCCTTCATTTTAAGGGCGCCTTCAAGAGAAACCGGATAGAACGCCCCTCTCCCAACATAAAAAATACTCTGTGCCGTCTTGCAGAGATCGACAGCGTCTGAGACGTCCATAAGAAGAAGCTCTTCAATAACGTGATGGCCGTGAGTGAGAACCTCATCGTATTTATTTTCACAGAGCCGGTTTACCATTTGCATCAGGACTGCAAGCTGGGTCACAAATGATTTTGTTGCTGCTACACTTATCTCAGGTCCGGCCCTCATGAAAATTGTGCGATCTGCGACCCTGCTGACTGAGCTTCCAAGCACATTGGTAATCGCTATCGTAAAACAATTCTGGGCTTTTGCCTGGCGGATAGCTGAAATGGTGTCTGCAGTTTCCCCCGATTGTGTTATCCCGATAACAATCCCTTCTATCGGTGGAGGGAAATACTTAAACTCGGATCCAAATTCTATGCGGGCCGGGATATTGCATGCTTCCTCAAGCAGGTACTTAAATATGAGCCCGGCATTAAATGAAGATCCGCATGCAACAAGGGTTATTGGCGAAGGACGCATAATTTCCGGGGGGAGAGGCGCATCCCTGACCGCCTGGATCGTGTTAAAGAATGCCTGGGGTTGCTCGTAGATCTCCTTGAGCATATAGTGAGCAAACCCTCCTTTCTTAACATCTTCCAGCGTCAGATCGACAAGTTCGATCGGACGGTTAACCGGTTCACTTCCGTGATACACTGCAATTGAAGATCGCGAGACACTTGCGACGTCTCCATCTTCGAGAAAGACGGCCCGCTCCGTATGCTCGATGAGCGGGGTCATATCTGATGCTGCAAAGTACTCCCCATCTCCGACCCCGAGAACAAGGGGGCTGGCACAACGCGCTGCGATAAGACGATCCTCCCCGTTCATAATCACCAGGATAGCGTAGGATCCTTTCAGCGAGGGCAGGGTGGCCTGAACCGCGGAAAGGAGATCATGGGTTTCTTCATAAATGTCTTCAATGATATGGACTATTACTTCGGTGTCGGTATCTGAACGAAATGTGTGACCTTTTGCGAGGAGGGTTCGTTTCAGCTCAGCATAGTTTTCAATGATTCCGTTGTGAACGACAGCAATTTTTCCCGAGCAATCGGTGTGGGGGTGGGAGTTAATCTCATTGGGGATTCCATGGGTTGCCCATCGTGTGTGACCTATACCCAGTTTCCCCGGCAGGCTGCTTGCAACTTTTGCATTTTCTGCGATTCGTCCCTGATGCTTGGATACATTGAGACTGCTTCCGACAATCGCAACACCGAACGAATCGTATCCCCGGTATTCAAGCTTTTTTAACCCTTCAACAATTATTGGTGATGCTTCACGCCTGCCGATATAACCGACAATTCCGCACACTTTCAGATCACCATTGAATCATTCGGTATTATTCCGGAAAGCAACCGGTTGACGGAGATGATTTTTGTGTTATTTCCGACAATACAATTTTTATAAACTGTAAAGGGGCTGCTCGTTACCTGATCTCCGATAACGGCGCCAAATTCCGGCTTTACGACAACTCCCTCAACTTCCAGCAGCTGTCCGGAACACGCAGTTGACATGTGATCTCCAAGATCACATCGTTCCCCGATTACGGTGCTGATGATGCGTGAGTGTGAACCGATATGGACATCATCCATTATCAGCGAGTTGCCGATGTAGGAAAACGGTTCTATTGAGACCCGGGATCCGAGACTTGTGTCAGGGGTGATAAAGCAGTTCGGACCAATTTCGCAATCATTTCCGATAACCACCGGGCCTTTAATTACGGTATTTGCGCCAATTATTGTTCCCTTTCCAATCTTTACCGGACCCCGGATGATGGCTTGTCTGCTGGCTTCACCTTCGCGGGATGGAACAAGCCCTTTTAGCATCCGCGAGTTCATTTTGAGCAAATCCCAGGGATAAATTGCATCTTGCCAGTCATCAGCGGTAACGGCATGGATTTTTTTACCGGCTTTAATCATTGCCGACACTGCGTCGGTAATATCGTTCTCCCGGATGTACTGGAAAAAATCTTTTGTAAGAGAATAGATCCCGGTACTCACGATAAAACTCGGCGCGTGTTCTGGTTTCTCCATGATTTGTTCAACGCAACCCTCGCGGAGGAGAACCACTCCAAAGTTAGATGGGTTGGGGTGCTCCTTTACCAGCATCGCATTTTTTTCTGCCATAACGCGGGTGATTGAGTTTGGATCAATGTAATTATCCCCGGGAAGGACGAGAAAATCTCCGGTGATACGCGATTCTGCACATTGAAGGGCGTGTGCCGTGCCCAACTGCTTGTCCTGAACAACTACATCAAGGGGAATTTCCATCTGGTTGAGATAGCGTGTGACGTGTTCCTTGCGGTAACCAACAACAACAACAATGTCCCGGATACCGTTTTTTATCAGAGCATCGATAACATAAGCAATAATTGGGCGGTTCGCTACCGGAATCATTGATTTTGGCCTGCTCCGGGTAAGCGGCCGTACCCGTTTGCCTTCTCCGGCCGCAAGAATTACTGCCTGCATCCTTCACCACCTATCGTAACCTTGAATTTTCCCCGATACAACCCTCGATGACTGAGCCCGGGGCGAACGCTGAATTGCTTCCGATCACAGCGCCGACATTTACTGAGCAGTTAATTCCAAACTGCACTGCATCCCCGATAATGGCGCCGAATTTCCTTTTTCGCGTATCTTTACCACAGACTTTCACGGATGAAGGATCGTGCCTGAGATTTGCGATTTTTGTTCCCGCACCGAAATTACACCCATTTCCAATAATAGAATCTCCAACGTAGTTAAAGTGAGGAATTTTCGTCCCGCTCATGATAATGGAATTTTTAAGTTCTGTACAATGCCCGATGTGGCATTCGTCCCCGATACTTGTTGATCCGCGGATGTAGGCATGGGGGCCGATCCTGCAATTCTTTCCAATAATACAGGGGCCTTCAATGCAGGTGCCGGATTTAATGGCAGACCCTTCACCGATTATTACATTTCCCGACAGGGTAACTCCGTCTTCAATGGATCCCAGATTTTGGGAATTCAGATCTGTCATGAGCGCAGTGTTTGCATCCAGCATATCCCAAGGATATCCGACATCCAACCATTTTGAGAGATGGTATGCTGATAACTTTCCCTCCCGGATGTAGATATTTAGTGCATCGGTGAGCTCAAGTTCACCCCGTGAGGACGGATTAACGCAATCGACGAGTTCGAAAATATTCGGATCGAAAAGATATGCTCCAGCGTTAATGAGATTCGATCGGGGTTCACGGGATTTTTCTTCGAGTGAGATAACTTTTCCTTCCTCAACCATAACAACCCCGAAATCCGATGGATGATCGGTGGAACTTATACTCATGCAGGGGGATGGGCATTGAATCAGTTGCCGGAGATCTTCTGTTGTTACGATCATGTCACCATTCACGGCGAGGAATTTTCCCGATACCTGATCCCGGGCCGACCGGAGTGCATCCGCTGTTCCCATCTGCTGACGCTGCGGGGCGTACGAAATCGTTATTCCAAAATGAGATCCATCGCCGAAATAGCGGCGGATCTCACGCTCGCCGTACCCGACAACAAAAATAAAATCAGTAATTCCTGCAGCTTTTGCGGCAAGAACCAGGTGCTCAATCATCGGTCGGTTTGCAAGGGGAAGCATGACTTTCGGACGCTTTGAAGTCAGCGGACGCATCCGCTTACCTTCCCCCGCAGCGAGCACGACACATTCCATGTGTAAAACTCGTACTACAACCTTTAAGCAGTTTTCCCCTTTTTCAGCATGGTACGTGCTTCTTCAAGCTTTATCTGAGCAGCATTCCGGTTTTTCCCTTCGGCAGTGATCCGTATCTTGGGCTCTGTTCCGCTTGCACGGATAAGATACCAGCCATCCTCATCTGCAACCCGGATCCCGTCTGTGGGATTTTCTGCCCCCCAAGCAATTACCGTCTGTCGCGCAGTTTCACAGATCATGGATTCGCGAAGGATCGAATAAACAGGAGCGGAATCAATTTCCCGGGCAACATCCCACTCCGATGCAATCTCACAGAAAAGTGCCGCGGCAAAGGGACCATCGGGACAAAGGGAAATTTCCGGGAATATCCATGCACCGGAAGGTTCGCCACCAAAATCTCCCCATTTCAGGAGTCCCTCCGAAACGTACGAATCCCCCACTGGAGTCCGTTTTACATCCGCGAAATTTTCAATAAGCATAGAAGCATCCGATGTGGTTACCACGCGCCGTGCATCGAGATACCGGGCAAAGAGCATCAGAAGATAATCCCCTTCGATGTACCGTCCTTTGTTATCGAATGCCATCATGCGGTCTGCATCCCCGTCGTGAACTACGGCACAGGTCGCACCTTTTTTTCGGACGATCTCGCCCACATATCCGAGGTGTTCCCTGAGAGGTTCTGACGGTCGTGCGAAACGACCGGATGGGTCACAATTGAGACAGATTGTTTTCGCCCCGGATTCAGAGAGAAGAGACGGTGTCATGGTACAGCCGGCACCGTTTCCGCAATCGATTACGGTGACAATCTCTTTCCCTGTCGCTGTTTTATCGAGAATAGCCTTTTTATGGGGTGTTATTGCATCCACGGCCCGAAGATTTCCCTGGTGCTGCCAGTCGGCCCAGTGCAATGTTTCAAGAAGATTCTCCATTTCTTCCTGCTGGTTTTTTGTGAACGACGAGCCGTCCGGGTTGAAAAGTTTTAGCCCGTTGTATTGCTCCGGGTTGTGCGAAGCGGTTACCATACAGCCGGCTTTTACATTTCTCGTTCCAAATGCAACCGAGGGAGTCGGGACGAGCCCGGCATCGAAAACATCCCCCCCGCTTCCAAGTATTCCTGCCGCTACCAGGTTTGAGAGCAATGGGCTTGTTGTCCGGGAGTCCATCCCTACGATGATTTCAGAGGATCCGGACGCAAGAGCTGAGCCGACTTTTAACGCGATGTCGACAAGCGTTTGATCGAACTTTCTCCTGATCCCCGAAGATCCAAAAAGCATGATACACTATTGAATTATAGTTGAAAAGAGTTTACGCCGTCCAAGGGTTGGATGAAAATTAAAAAAATTTAAGAATGTCCGTAGGGGCACCAGTACTCAACCTGCTGCAGCCGTGCCACACCTGCAGTTGATGGCCCGAGACAGATGATCTTTTCTCTCGATTGTTCCTCGGTGAAAATATCTCCGGTCTTCCCATCAATGAGTCCATCACCATTGACGAGGATAATGTCAGCATCCGAATTGTTTTCCACAATAAACCGGTTTAATTCGGACTTGATCGCTGGCATTTCTCCTAAACATTTTATCCGTTTTCCCTCTACCTCTTTTTTCAGGAACTCCATGCACGGTTGATGAGAGGACGCTTTGCACGAGTGGTGAACCCGGGTCAGTGAAAAAAAGCCCATCACGACGTTGATAACGGCGCACGCCGCCCCTCGGGTTGCGGGGGTATCAAGCGGTGCACCAAACATGAATGAAATTTTTATCCGTGCTCGAAGCGGGTCGAAGGTAACAAAGTCCGCGGTCTTCCCCCCAAACGATGCAACAACACAAGCCCCCCGCTCGAACTGGCAATTAACGTTATCGGGATTAACATCAAGAACCGCGTCGCACTCATCGCATCCGCCGCGGGCTAGCATCATTTCAATTTTATTCACCGAGTCAATAATCAGATCCATCATCTCTCTCCTTTTAATGTCCTCAGCACGACACGGGCAGGCGAACCGTCCAGTCCTGCAAGTCGGAGTGGCAACGCGATCATTTCATAATCTCTCTCTTCCACCCTGGAAAGGTCGAGAAGCTCGATAATGGAACACCCGGACTCAAGAAGTGTCCGGTGGACTGCCCCATCGCAGTGATACGATTCGATTGAAGGAGAATCGATTCCGATGCACTTGATTCTGCTTGCTGCGAACATTTTTGCAGCGGTCAGGTCTATACAGGGATAATCCTCATCAAATGTCTCTTTACCGGAGAATGTGGTCTTGAGGAGGAGTCGCTCTGCGTGACCGATTTGCCCTTCGAGGCTCTCCCATTTGATCCTGTTCCCTGCATCTGTGACATCAAGAACGCGGCATGGACCTATCAGGTTCTCCATCGGTACTTCATCAATCGTCTGTCCTCTTCTGAGGTAATGAACGGGGGCGTCGATATGAGTTCCTGAATGGGTGCTCATGTGCAAGTCACTGATAAGGTAATTTCCCCGATCTTTCTGAATGAAAGATGGGGTGCAATCCCCGGGAAAAACAAGATTACGCCGGGAAAGGGGGCGTGTCACGTCGAAATAAATCACGATCCCTCTCCGCTCCAGCCGTATTCCCCTATCAATGGCGCAAACCGTACTCCCCCGTATTCTGATTGTGTCCCGGAACTCCCATGTTTTTCCAGGACAATAAGTTCCTGAACATCACGCCCCCCTGCGGGAACAACCATTTTCCCGTCATCTGCAAGCTGTTCTACCAGCGGTTTTGGAATATCCGGAGAAGCGGCGGTTACCAGGATCCCATTGTAGGGTGCATTGTCCGGATACCCGAGCGTTCCGTCTCCTACAATTACTTCGCCATTATCATAATGCAGCGCAGCAAGATTGCGGCGTGCAAGATTCGCAACCTCCGGAATTCTTTCAACACTCGTAACATGGCTGACAATTCTCGACAGGATCGCGGCCTGGTAACCGCTGCCGGTACCGATCTCGAGAACCCTGTCGGAGGGTTTGAGCTGAAGCAGCTCGGTCATCACTGCCACGATATAAGGTTGCGAGATCGTCTGCCCATTTCCGATAGGAAGCGGGCTGTCTTCGTACGCATTCCTGTCATAGGGTGGCGGGATGAAAAGATGGCGCGGAACTTCCTCCATTGCCGCAAGCACCCGTGGATCGCTTACTCCCCGTGCCCTGATCTGCCGTTCTACCATTTGCCGGCGTTGTTCGATCAGGGGATACGGGGTCATAAATACATCAGAATCCGGATTTTTCCGCAACATCGATCGAAGCGTCGATCTGTTGCTGGAGTGCATCGGGGAGCCCGTTAATCTTCACGTCAAGGAATCCCCGGATGATTGTTGCTGTTGCTTCGTCCTCATCGAGGCCTCTCGACATAAGGTACTCGATCTCATCTCTTGCCAGTTTGCCGACTGCAGCCTCATGCGAGAGCTCTGTTCCGACAACGGATCCCTCGATCTCGGGAATGGCATAAATTCTTCCATCCTTTAAGATCAGACCTTTACATTCGAGATGCCCCCGGGTCCCGGTGGTCTTTCCGTTGATATGCCCGCGGGAGATGATCGTGCCGCCCTTGGTTATCGCTCGGGTTATGAGCTCTGCGCTCGCTCCCTTTCCTTCCAAAATTGCACGGGAGCCGAGATCCATATGCGATTCAGCGGTTGCTATGACGATGCTTGAAAACCGTGCAACAGAATTATCTCCCTTCAGGGTCGCGGTCGGGTACATCTGCACCATCTTCACCGGCTGCATGCAAACGTAATTGGAGAGGAATACGCCGTTCTCTTCTACAATGGAAGCGCTCCGTGGGAAAATTTCGATGTTCTCCGACCAGTTGTGAATCATCGTGAAACTGATCTTTGCATTCTTCTTCACGTAGAATTCGGAGACCCCATAGTGTGCACCACCCTTGCCAACATGGGCCCCGCTCGTGCACCCGGAGATGATGTGGAGTTCTGCTCCCTCTTCGGCAATGATAATATTGTGGACATGCTGGATCTGGTCTTTCCCCAGGTAGAGGCATGCCTGGATCGGGACAATGTTGCTCGATCCCTTGTGGGCGATGATCACATACCCCTTCGGGTCTTTCTGTGCCGCAACATATTTAGTGATCTCGTCTTTGTCTTTCGAGACAACCTTCCACTCGTACTCCTTCATCCACGAGTACTTTTCAAATGCTTTTTTGTAGGGCAGGACTTCAATTCCTTCCGATGAGCATTCGGAATGGACGATATCCTGATCCATCTGCAGGTAACTCCCGCACCTGTTCGTCATCGTAAGATCGATCCCCGACTGGGCAAGCCGGTCCTTGTCGGCAGCCGAAAGCTCGGGGAGGTTTACGTTTGGCGGCATTCCAGACACTCCTTGTATCCACGCTGTTTAATATCTTTCAGGATCTCTCTCGGGTTACCGTGGCAACGGATCATCCCGTCGCACATCACATGGCCCCGGTCGGTCTCGATGTAATCAAGAATATAACCGGTGTGGGTGATGACGAGTCCGCTTTTCTGTCGTTTGCTCATGCGCTTCTCTTTTTCGAGGAGCGAACCGATTGCGGTTCCCATGAGGGAGATATTTTCGAGATCGACCCCGCTTTCCGGCTCGTCAAGCATAATGAAAGCCGGGTTCTGGATCATCAGCTGAAGAACTTCGCTCCGTTTGATCTCACCCCCGGAAAACCCTTTGTTGATATCGCGATCCATGAATTTGTCCATGTGAACTGACTTCGCGAGCTCAGGGATATCCTCGTTCTTCTTCCGGGATATCGCGGTCAGCAGTTTCCCCAGCTTGAGACCGGAAATTGTCGGGGGGCGCTGAAAGAGCATACCGATCCCCCGCTGTGCACGTTCGTGGGCACGCATCCTGGTTACGTCTTCGCCTTTGAAAAGGATCTTCCCTTCGGTGATGGTATAACTAGAAAAACCCATTATCGTCATCAGCAGGGTGGTCTTCCCCGAACCGTTGGGCCCAAGGAGGACATGTGTCTCACCCTCACCGATATGGAGGTTGATGTCATGCAACACCTCTTTGTCGCCGACTTTCACATGCAGATCTTCGATATGCAGCATAGAATAATCGTAAAGTGTTTGTTGATTGCGGCATTAAACGCTTTTCAACATCTTATCAACGAACGCGGGAAAGTGTCCGGGTATCATGCCGAACCGCGATTCTTTAATCGATCTCGTGGTATAGTACAACACAGATGAGGGTCAGGAAACTGGAAATGGTTAAGGATAAGGCAGAAAAGTCACGGGTCCGGAACGGATCGAAGGCCGTAAACGAGGGCGTCACAACTTCGGAACCCGCTGAAATACTTCCTTTCATCAACCGGATTATCTGCGGGGATGCCAGGAAAACTCTTGAGCAGATACCTTCGCAAAGTATCGATCTCATAGTGACCTCCCCTCCCTATAATTTCGGGCATTCTTACGCTCAGGACCCGCATCACGACACCCACGAATGGAACGAATATTTCGAGAAGTTGCTGGGAATCTGGAAAGAGTGCGATCGTGTTCTCAAACCTGGGGGAAGAATAGCTGTCAATGTTCAGCCGCTTTTCTCCGATTATATTCCCACGCATCATCTTATCTCCCAGCAGCTGATGAGTCTTGGTCTTCTCTGGAAAGCGGAATTTCTCTGGGAGAAGAACAATTACAATGCCAAGTATACTGCCTGGGGGAGCTGGAAATCCCCTTCAATGCCGTATATCAAGTATACGTGGGAGTTCATCGAGGTTTTCGATAAGGGGACGCATAAAAAAACGGGCAGGCGTGAGGATATCGATATCACCGCGGAAGAATTTAAGGAATGGGTTATCGGGAAATGGTCGTTTCCACCGGAGATCCGGATGAAGGATTTCGATCATCCTGCCATGTTCCCGGAAGAGTTGCCCCGTAGGGTCATGAAACTTTTTTCCTATCAGAATGATATCGTTCTCGATCCATTCAGCGGAGTCGGAACCACGGCTCTTGTTGCGCGAAAGCTGAAACGCCGGTTCATCGGGATCGACGTATCACGCCAGTACTGCGATCGTGCAATGGAGCGGCTGGTTTCAGTGAGAGATTATGCGAAAGGTCCTGGGTATTATCCCGATCCCGGGCTGATAAATTCTGAATAATTGATGATGTTCTTTGAAATTTGAAATCTCCGCTTTCTTTCAGGTGTGCTCTTTTGCAAAGTAAAAACTTCGGAATTTATTTCACGTTGAAAATTGTTTCATTTTTTTGTTCGATCAATTTCACCGGTAAAAAAAATCTGGGAATCCTCTGAGGTGTCAGGTGTATTATATCTCCTGATTGAACATTCCCCACGGAGCTCATTTCTGCCACTTATGTGATGATGTTTCGATCCGGATATCTGGGTAGATCCGAAAACCAACAGTATCGTTTTTTTGGAAAAGTGCATTTCAGCTCCAGATCGATGAATTTTCCATCTGGTGTACCCGGAAAAACTGGCATCATCTGGGTAACAGCGGTTTCCGGCTCTGGCACATGGACGAAGTGTCTTGTAAAAAATGACTGCTGTATAAACAGCCTTGACGGGCAGCGAAAGGCTATCCTGGAGTTCACACCGGAGAACACTAGGATCTTCGTCAATGTGCTGCAGATGAAATCTGATCCTGAATCCTGTTCAGTGGAAAAATAGCAAACTCCGGAATGCATGGGAAAGCAGCGAAAAAATGTCCACGAAAAACAAAAGTTTTTCAAATCTCACGGACGGTTTCGCATGGGATGAATTCGCAGCAGCTGGCTTTCCAAATCCGCAATCGAATCAATGATATAATCCGGTTTCACGCTGGATTTTTCCAGGAATTCCTCGCGGAATTTTCCCGTCCTTACAAGAATTCCGGTCATTCCCGCTTCCTGCGATCCCTCGATATCGGTAGAGATATCATCGCCGATCATCGCGACTTCCTCCGGTCCAAGGTTCATGTCCTCAAGCGCAAGTGCAAAAAAATCCTTTGAAGGTTTGCCCACAACTACCGCGGTTTTCCCGGTTGCGTATTCGAGCGCCGAAACAAATGGCCCTGCGGAAAGTGACAGGCCGTCAGCTGCCATCCAGTACCGATCTTTTTCAAGGGCAATCAGTTCTGCACCGTTCATAAGCGAGCGGAATGCAGCATTCATGCTTTCGTACGTGATTTTTTCTCCGGCATCCCCGATAATGACGAAATCGACATTTTCTGCAGGCTGACATGTGCGGACATCTTCAAACTCACGGACCGCATCTCCCGTCACAAGGACGCAGTAACGGTTCTTCCCCGTCTTTTTCATGTACGCGATGGCGGCAACCGGTGGAGTAAAAATATAATTTTCCGGAATCTCAAAGCCCATTTTCAGGAGCCGTTCTGCAATTGCCACGCGGCTTTTCCTTGTCGTATTGGAGACGAACCTGAATGCATATCCTTTTTTATTCAGGATCCGGAGCGTCTCCATCGCACCGGGGATCTGTCTGTCACCGACGTACATCACTCCGTCAAGGTCGATCAGGAAACCTTTGATCCCGTTCATTGCCTCCACCCTCGTGTAAAAGCGTCCATGGGTGCGTAACAGCGCCGCTTGTTCTCATCGATATATGTTTTCAAATCCTCAAGGATTCTGGAAACATCCATGCCGGAAGAAAGATCTTGTGCCCATGTTGAAATAACCTGCATCGTTACCTCCGGGTGGAACTGGACCCCGACACTATTTCCCAGGCAAAACGCCTGGTTTTTCACCTCGCTGCCCTCAGCAATCAAACAAGCTCCTCCCGGGAGATCAACCGTCTCCCTGTGCCATTGAAAATCGGTAAGATTGTCCTGGAAGACCGGAGCTGAATTCGTGGCGCATCCCTGTATCCTGCACCATCCGATCTCTCTTTTTCCTTTTCGCACCGGGTTCCCGAACGCTGAAGCGATCATCTGGGCGCCCAGACATATCCCCAAAACCGTCCGACTGGCGACTATGGCTTTTTTAAGAATTTTTTTCTCCTGAACGAGCCAGGGATATTCCTTCTCATCGTTCACGCTCATCTGCCCGCCAAGGACAATCAGGCTATCCGGAATGTCCTTTGGAAGTGTATCTCCGTTGTAAAGGAGGTAGATCTCAAATCACGGTTTCGCTCGTCCAGGTACTCAAGGATAGTTCTGGCTGATTCATCCTCTCTGTGCTGGGACAGCGTTATCATTATCTTAAAACTTGTTGGTTCCTGACATTTAGCATTCGCGTCACTTTCACTCCCAACGGTTTGATCTTTATAGCGCTCAATCTTGACGTTATTCTGGCCATGACAGATACGCAGGTCCCGGCATAGGTGCACTATGGCAGCAACGAATGCACAGCCTGCGTGAGTACGAAGTCGTTCGTGACGGAAATGTATTCAGCTCCGGTTTTACGAACAACTATATTTTTACTTCAGAATTTGATCTCGCGCGACACCATCTTGACCGGCTGATGGTACAATACCGGGAAATTTCCTTTGCAGAAATCTTCTCTGGCTACGAGATCGAGAATGAAGCTGGAACATGTTTCTGCACAATCTTCGAATCCGATATCCCCCGGATCGATTTCGACGTCGATCGATATCGAACCGCGCTCAGATCGGATCTTACGCTCGTTCGCGGGATCGGGAAAAAGACCGGGCAGCTTCTGAAAAAACGCGGATACGATACCATAGAAAAACTCCTGCATCACCCAAAATTTTGCCGAGGCGCAGCTCATGTTACGGAGCGTCTGTCAAACGAAAATTCTCCTGGGCTCGTGAATTTTCTCGATAGCCGCCATCCGAAATCCCATCCCCTTGTCCTTGGTGCCGCGGGAGTTTATAAATCCGAAGACTATGTCTTTATCGACATCGAGACCATGGGGCTCTTCTCGCGTCCGATCATTCTCTTCGGGATCGGGACAATTGAGCGAAACCGGCTCGTGATCAGGCAATATCTCCTGCGGGACATCGCCGAAGAGGAGGCCGCCCTTGTGGAAACGATGGACCATATGTCGAAGGATAACCCGGCTCTCGTAACCTATAACGGCAAATCATTCGATCTTCCATATATCGCGGATCGCCTTGCATATTACGGAATCCCGCCGCAATCCCGGATTCCGCATTTCGACATTCTCCACTTCAACCGGAGGCAATGGAAGGATCGTTTCCCTTCCCTCCGCTTGACTGCTCTTGAGAAGGAGATTTTAGGCATCGCACGGGACGATGATATTCCCGGGCAGATGGTGCCGGAGTTCTATGAAACCTACCTGAGAACCGGAAATTGCGGCCCGCTCGTCCCTCTTGTCGAACATAACCGGCAGGATGTAATCGCGCTTGCCCTGCTCTTCGGTCACCTAATGGGAGAATGGTATGGTCGTTGATGAAATGCTTCGTCTGCTGAATCAGAATCCGGTCTATCGCTCCCGGATCGTGTACCATGCAGAATCAAAGCCGGGGCCTGCGGAGTATGGCACCCTCGATCATCCGCTGATCCCTTCGATCGCATCATATCTTGACCAGAAAAAGATCCGGCTCTACGCACACCAGTGCGAGGCGATCAACCTCATAAGTAGCGGAAAAAATGCCATCATCACGACCCCGACTGCGAGCGGTAAGTTGCTTGGATTCAATGTCCCGATCTTCGAACAGCTTGCATTCGATAAGGAGATGCGGGCCCTGTACCCGGCGAAAGCACTATCGAACGATCAGCTTGCAACGCACGAACAGATGGCGCATTTTACAGGCATCGATGCCAGACCCGCCATCTATGATGGTGCTACTGCCCAATTGAAGCGTGCTGCGATCCGCGAACACTCCCGGATCATCATATCCAACCCGCATGAACTTCACCAGATCTTATCCTGGCATGCAAAATGGAGCCCGTTCTTCTCGAACCTGCAGTTTATCGTTATCGATGAGGCACACCGGTACCGGGGGGTCCTCGGTTCGCACATAGCATTCCTGATCCGGAGACTCCTCCGGATCTGCCGGTATTATGGTTCGACCCCCCGGTTCATTCTCTCCACTGCGACTATCGCAAACCCGGTTGAATTTGCCGCCCGGTTAACCGGTCAGCAATTCGAACACTTTAAAAAAGATGGCTCTCCGCACGGGAAGAAACATTTTGTTCTCTACAACCCGTTTTTCGATGGCATCGGGAAATGATCAACGCACCAGGAAACACAGGACCTCCTCATTTCCTGTGTGAAAAGCAATCTCCAGACATTATGTTTCGCTGGTTCGCGGAAGATGGCAGAGCTGATCACGGTCTGGGCCCGGGAAGATGCAAAACGTACGTCTGTCTGGCTTGCGGATTCGATCTCCGCGTACCGGCGCCGGTTTCCTGCCGGAGGAGCGAAGGGCCATCGAACGGAAACTGAAAGAAGGTACGATGAAAGGGGTTGTATCCACAAACGCACTTGAACTTGGTATCGATGTCGGATCGCTTGATGCCGTCCTGATCTCCGGATTCCCGGGGACCATGATGTCTGTACGGCAACAAGCCGGCAGGGCCGGGAGAAACGGTTTGGAGTCGCTTGCGATTATGATTGCCCAGGCAAATCCGCTCAACCAGTATTTCATGCACCATCCCGATCAGTTTTTCGCAAGATCCCACGAAAATGCGATCGTCGATGTTGCCAATCCCTACATCGTATCCGGCCACCTCCTGTGCGCTGCGGCAGAGCTGCCACTGCGGGAAGATGCGGACCGGGAATTTTTCTCCAGCTCTCTCGATACGCTCCTGCCCGAACTTGTATCCGGAAACCTACTCCGGCGAACTTCCCGCGGCTGGGTTTACACTGGGAGAAGCCGGGCATCCGGTGTCGTAAACCTTGGTAGTATCTCATGCGAGACGTTCAGGATCGTGTCTAATGGACAACTCCTTGAAACCATGGACCGGGCGCAGGCGTACCGCGAAGCACACAAGGGCGCGATCATGCTTCACCAGGGAGAGACGTATGTGGTGAATGAGATTGATCTTGAAACCCATACGATCCGGGTCACCCCGACGGATGTCGATTACTACACCCAGCTCTCGAAAGAGATCAACCTCACTGTCGTGAAGACGCTCGGTCAGAAAGTTGTGGCCGGGATGAAATGTTTCTTTGGCGATGTTGAGGTAACAGAGCAGTACACCGGCTATAAGATCAAACGCGGGGATATGATCATTGGGCTCGAACCACTCTCGCTCCCCCCGCTGAGCTTCCGGACAAAAGCCTTCTGGTTCAACCCGCAGGAACGATCAGAGCAAAAGTAATCCGCGCCGGTCTCGATCTTGCAGGAGGCCTGCATGGTGCCGAACACGCGATTATCGCGCTCATGTCGCTTCATGTCATGTGCGATCGCTGGGATATTGGTGGTTTGTCCAGTCCGGCATTCGGCGAAGACGGCGCGGCAGTTTTCGTCTATAATGGATTCGAGGGCGGCATCGGCCTCTCTGAGAAAGCCTTTGAGATTCTTCCGGATCTGTTTGATACATCGTACCATCTTGTCAAAGATTGTGGCTGTGAAAAGGGTTGTCCGTCATGTATCTATTCCCCGAAATGCGGGAATGATAACCAGCCCCTGGACAAAAATGCGACAATTCTCCTGCTGGCCGAATTTTGTAGCGCACAAAATTCTGTTCCTGCGATTCCACCGGTTGAATCCGGTCCAGCGACATCCTGATCTCTGCGATCCTTCAGTCAACGAGAACAACCCTCTCTGCAGGGCCTCGATTGTCATCGAAGAGGAAGAGTTCGTCGATTCCCGCATTGAGGGCAACTGCTACCTCATGTGCGAGTTTGAGAGAGGGATTGTATTTCCCCTGTTCGAGAAAGACGATCGTCTCCCGGCGGACTCCTACAATTTTTGCGAGCTCCTCCTGGGTCATCGAAAGGCGGGCCCGGTATTCTTTGATCTTTGTGTGCATCACTCTCTTCCCGGGATTTCAGGTCACATTTCCTTTGCGGAACAGGTACAGCTGGAAGATCTTTGCTGATTGCGGGGACGAGTATTGAAAGTGCAAGCGCAAGCTGCGTTCCGAGCCTGAGGATGTTCAGGTAGTCGAGCCAGAAGAGGGCAAACATAAAAAAACCCGGTCAGCCACGCGTAGGAAAGCCCGTACGCCCCGATCTTCTGGATCGTTCGTCCGATTCCGGATTGTCTCCATCCCTCCTGTCACGCACAATTTCGGTGACCAGGAAGGTGATTCCGGCAACAAGGAAAATCATGCCAATAATTGCCTCACCGGTTGTCAGGACTGTGGGGATGATCCCACTGCCGAGAAGCAGTATTCCTATGCAAATCCGGTAAAAATTCCGTATCTTTATATTTTTCCACCCATTTATTATTTATTTCTAACATTTACACTACTTAATGTTATATATTTCTAACAAAACACCAAAATGGGAAACGAATTCAGTGGAATTTTTTATCCGATTTGCTGTCGGTGATACCTCATGACCTAAATCGGCTCAGGCAGGGTCTTAATACCAATCTAGCGTATCTTGTTGTTGAGCGCATGGAAGAGATACCGAACTTCAAGGAGATAATTGCCCGGTCGCCAATCGTTTTTACCATCGGCGTTGCCGGCGACAGCGGGTCAGGCAAGACCATGTTTACCCATGCGATCCGGGAGATATTCGGGCCGGATCTGGTCACGACGATAACGCTCGATGATTACCACAAGTACGACCGGGAAGAATGCAAACGTCTTGATATCACGCCCCTGCATCCGGATGCCAATAATCTCTCCCAACTGGAATCTGATATCGCCGAACTCAAATCCGGTAAGTCGATCCTGAAACCGGTATACGATCATACTACCGGGCGGTTCGATCCTCCGGTCCCGTTCTCCCCCAGGAAGATCCTGATCCTTGAAGGACTCCACACGCTCTTTACCCCGCGTCTCCGGGAATTAATGGATTTCTCCATTTTCGTCGACCCAGAAAATGAGGTGAAGTATGAATGGAAACGAAGGCGGGACATGGATCGGCGGGGGTACTCATCCAGCGAAGTGACCCGGGAGATTGCCCGGAGAGAATCGGACTACAAAACCTTCATCGCACCCCAGCGGTGCAGTGCAGATGTGATAATCCGGATCCGGTATTCAAAGTATGGCAGGGAAATGGGCCATGCACGTAATCTGTATTGCATCTCTCTCCTTCAGAACCGGATGAATGACGCGATACAGGATATCGATCTCAATATCGATCTGCATTCGCTCCTCTCATTCCACGACTGCGATTTTCTCATTGAGTTTTCCACGCAGCAGATCGAATGCAGCATGATGCGGGCGCTCACCTTCGATGGAGAGATGAATTATGAAACCATCCGCAAACTGGAGATGAATATCGAGAATCAGACCGGAGTCCACCCGATCTCGATGTTCGAAGAACGGAAAAACATTACTGCGACCGACATTGTCCAGCTTATCCTCTCGTGGCGGATAATTCACCGACGAATCTTTGCCCAGAATGCTGGATAATCTGTAATTTTCACCTTTTTGTATATCTCCCGGCATTTTTTTCTCAACTTCCCTTGGGCAAAGCCAAATATGCTATCATCTCATAAAGCCAAATTGTTCGGTACTACAACATCTGTGACAGAATTATATGATCTCCTTACTGTACGTCGATACGAATTCCCGGTTACAGGAATCTCTCAAGGAGTATCTGGAGAAGGACGGCAGGATCAGGGTCGATGTGCTCTCTTCGGCAGCTGATGCACTCGATCTTCTCCGGAACAACAAATTTGATCTAATTATCTCTGAATATTTCCTCCCGGTAACCGACGGGCAGACTTTTCTTGAGGTTCTTCGCCGCACAAGGAACGATCCGGTCCCGTTCATTTTTTTTGCAAAAAAAGTGGGAAACGACGTGGTGATAAAAGCCCTGAATACGGGTGCCACCTTCTACATCCTGAAGGAAAAATACCCGGAGCATGAGTCCGAGGTTCTCCGGTATTTCATCATCCAGGCAGTCGAGCAGTGATGGCTGACTGAATCCTTAGAAGAAAGTGAAAAACAGTACCGCCACGTGGTTGAAGCGCAGTCCGAGTTTATCATCCGGTTCCTGCCGGATGGGAAACTGGTTTTTGCAAACGAGGCGTACAGCGAGTATTTTAACGTCGAACGGGACAAATTATCCAATACCAATATTTTTGATTTTGTTCCACCTGAACATCGTGAAGAGTTTGTCCGGCATCTGAGAATGCTTACTCCGGAACACCCGATACGCGTTGCCGACTCGCATTTTGTGTCCCGGGACTGGATGCTCTTCCAGAGATGGCAGAACCGGGCGATATTTAACGAAAACGGAGAAGTCGTCGAATACCTGGCAGTCGGGCGTGATATCACCGATCAGAAAATGCAGAAAAGGCTCTCCGGCTTGCCCACAACAATTTCGGCATCATGAACATGATAACCCGCCATGATATTCTCAACCAGCTTACTGCGGTCTTCAGTTCCCTCGATCTTGCATAAGGCCGGAGCTCCGATCCCAAAGTGATCGAACTGCTCAAAAAAGCGGGTGGTGCTGCGGAAACAATCCGGGGCCATATCCTTTTTACCAAGGATTACCAGGAAATTGGTAGCGGTGCCGCACAGTGGCAGAGCCTGGACGAGCTTATCCGGAAGTCGGTCGAATCCCTAGATCTCTCAGGAATAACGATACGCTGCACCCTGCAGGATCTCTGGATCTTTGCCGATCCTCTCGTTGTGAAGGTATTTTATAATTTGTTCGAGAATCCCCTGCGCCACGGGGAGAAGGTAACGACCATACAGTTGTCCTGCTGTGAACATGAATCCGGTCTTACCATCACGTATGAAGACAACAGGATTGGGATCCCGGAAGATGCAAAAGAGAAAATCTTCCGCCGGGAATATTTCCAGAATACCGGGTTTGGGATGTACCTGATCCGCCAGATTCTTGCGATCACCGGTATCGGAATAAAAGAGACGGGAAGATCGGGAACCGGCGCAAGGTTTGAGATATCTGTCCCTCCCGGAAAATATGGCCGGTGATCGTCGGAAAAGTAAAGCGATTTCCGGAAACCCGGTTGACAGGTATAAAAAAAGATCAGGAATCAAGAATCGACCGGGCCGCGAGGAACACCGGCCCGCGAAGGTCGACTTTTTTATTTGAATCTGTTACCGCCCGCATCGCGAAATTCTCGATTTTTATGTTTACATCGCTTGGAAGTTTTGCCATCTTGACCTGCACGTGCGTCTCCCTGCCACACCGGGCAGCCTCTTCTATCCGGGCAGCGGCAAGTGCGGAGACGGCATTGAGATAGCTGATCCCAGTCGACACGCCTTCGGTACGGACAGCCTTCCATTTCTCGGCATCGGGTACCCCGAGAATGGATCCCTGGTGTACGAAAATCTCGTTTGCGCATGCGGGTCCGAGAAGTTTTGCATTGGGCTCGGTCTCCTCGACAACGACACGGACTTGTGTCCCCCCGATGGTTCCTTTCCATGCCTCGAACTCGCAGGGACCCATGGCATCGGCGTGGGCGAGCCCGGTCGTACTGATCGCGGCAGCGAGCATCTTTCCTTCAGTGGTTACCGGTTCCTCGCGCAGGCGTACCCCTCTGACCATCTCAATGTCGGTAACCGGGCGGGGGAAAAACTGCGGATGAACCAGCTGTCGCACATCCTCAGCGTTATAGGCGATCATCGCCAGCCGCTCGACACCGAGGCCTAGGTTCATCACCGGTACGCCGATCCCGTACTCTGCGAGAGCAGAGGGTGAATACATCCCGAAGGTTGCAACCTCGACCCACCCGTGAACCGGGTGGCGTGCGTACACCTCGGTCTGGGAATCTGGCATGTAGTACTTCGAGCGCTTCTCGTCCGGCTGGAACCGGAAGTCGGAGTACCCGAACGCGGAGAGGAGCGCCTGGCTGACTGCCTTGCCATCTTCAAGCGTGACATCCTCTCCGGCAACAATACAGGAGGCCGAGTGATAGGTCATAAGCCGGGTCGGTCCCTCTGCCTGTTCGCGCCGGAAACACCGGTCTACCGAGAACATCCGAATGGGCAGGGGCGCACGCTCCCAGATCGCCCCAAGCGTCATGAACCACCCGCTTGTCATGTGGCTCCGGAGCGTGTTCCGCGACGATTCCGGAATAAGCGCCCGGAACTCGGGAAAGACTGCTTCGAGGATGTGAACAACCAGTGCGTCATCGATACCAAGGACCTTCGCGAGCTCGAAGGTCAGCTCGTCGCCATCGATCTCCGACCTCTTGTACGCGTGGAGGGTCTCCCGGAGTTTCTCTTCGGTCTCCTTCGTCATCGGCTGGTATGGTTCTGCCGGTGCACTGCCTTCCTGCCTCTGCCCATGGACGATAGGATTCCGGTGGCTCAGGATGATCTCGTTGATCTCATCGAGCTGCTTGCGGGCGATTCCCACGTTCGGGCGGGGTAACCCGCCAATGTAAAAGACCCGGTCGAGAACCGCCATCGCTTCGGGGCCGAACTGCCGGTAGATATCCTTCTCATCGATAATGACTGGGTTCTCCGCCTCGTCAAAGCCGAGGGCAAGGTAGGTCTCCCGGAGTTTCTGGATAGTTGCAAAGATCGGGTGTGCGACTGCCCGCTTGTAACTCAGGCGGGGATATCGCTCCGATTGTCCCGCTGGCGTAAGGACTGAAGGTCCTATGTGCCATGCCCCTTCGAAATTCTCATGCGTCAGGCTCTTCCATTCATCGGGATTGAACTTCATTTCATACGCTCCAGACAGACAACCCTGCTCAGTCTGTTCTCATCCTTAATGCGATAATCGCTTGCATATGCAATTTTTTCTGCAAAAGAACGCACCGCTTCATGCTCCGGCATGTTCTCCCGTTTCAGACGGTTTCTACTGTACCCCAGAAACATATAGCCCTTTACTTCCACGAACCGGGCACCCGAATCTTGAAGTATGGCCGCGTATTTTTCCGGTGCAAAATCGTTGAGGCCCCGGACGAGGGTTATCCGGACCGCTGACAGCCGTCCTCCGTGCCCGAGTATCGTGAGACTTTCCTGAACTAGCTCCCAGTAATCCCCGAGCGGCCGGCAGATGGAATGGTACGTCTCCCGGTCCGGTGCATCGAGCGAGACATACATCTGGTACGGGCTGCACCGGTCGAGCATGCCGGGATTCGTCCCGTTGCTCACGAGGAAGGTAGTATACCCGGTTTTATTGAAGAGATCGATAAGCTCGGGAAGTTTGCTGTACAGCGTCGGTTCTCCGGAGAGGGAGATGGCAACATGTTTTGGGTCGAGTGCCTCTTTCCACCGCTCATCGGTTACCGTGTTGTCAAGAACGGCGTTATATCCGGCGAGTGCCCGTTTCTGGAGCTTGTGGATCCCGGCGAAGATTGTTTCCGGAGAGCATTCCTCCGCATCTGCCATATCGTGCTCGAACGACCGCCAGCAGAAGAGACACCGCTGGTTGCAGGAAAGGGTAGGGGTGAGCTGGACGCACCGGTGACTGTCGATCCCGTAGAACTGGTGCTTGTAGCACATGTCGCCGCCTTCAAGAGCACGCTTGCACCACATGCAGGGTTTGAGTGCGGCAGATGTAGTCTTCGAAAAAAACTGGTAGCCCTGTTTTCTCAGGGCGTCACATGGTTCTGATGGCATCTATCCCGAGCGTTTCCAGGGCTTCCTTGAGCGTGTTCTGCGCTGCCTTGACAAGTGTCAGTCTCCGGTTCCTGACATCGCCTTCGCTTTTCAGGACAGGTTCGAAGTGGTAGAACGAGTTGAACGTGTCGGCGAGTTCCCGTGCGTAGGTTGCGAGAATATGCGGCCTGAGTTCCGTGACGACCCGCTCGATAATGACCGGGAACTTCCCGATCTGTTTTGCAAGCGCGCTCTCCTGTTCGGTCACGAGCTCGAAACATTCGGTGAAATCGCCGGCTTTTTCGAGGATACTGCAGGCCCGGGCATGGGAATACTGGATGTACGGGCCGCTCTGCCGCTCGAAGTTGAGTGCCTCCTTCCAGTCAAAGACCGTGCTCTTTTCGGGCGAGACTTTGGCAATGTCGTACCGGATAGCAGCGAGGCCGACCGACTTTGCGATCCCGTGCCGGGTGTTCTCATCGAGTTCCGGCCTCCTGACCGTAACCTCGTCGAACGCCCGCTTCCGGATCTCCGTGATAAGATCGTCGGCCGAGACGAACTTGCCGGCCCGGGTGCTCATCGAGCCTTCCGGAAGGGAGACAAACTCGAAGAAGACGATCTCCGGGGCCCTCTCCCCGATCAGCTTCAGCGTGCACTGGAGCTGGGCGCCAATGAGCTTGTGATCTGCACCGAGCACATCGACGACCCGGTCGAAGTTGGCGGCTTTCCACGTGTGGAACGCAAGGTCACGGGCCGCGTAGACCGAGGTCCCGTCGCTCCTCCGGATGACGTACTTGTTCTCGAATCCGAACTCCGAGAGGTCGAGGGCGAGAGTCACCTCCTCTTTGGCTTGCGGGAGCCTTTTGAGCTTGTTGATGATCCGCTCCGTGTTCCCATTCCGGACAAAATCGCTCTCCCAGACGAAACGATCGTGTCTGACGTTGAGGTCCTTTAAGGTGACTGAAAAGCCGTCGAGGCAGCGTGCGACCTCTTTCCGGAATTTCTTTACGGTTGCAGGGTCGCCGTTCTCCACGAGCTGCATGAGCGTATCGACTTCTTTTGTTATGCCGGGATCCTTCTCGATCTCCCGGTTTGCCGCGATATAGATGCGGGCGATATGGGCGTCTTCCTTCTCGTTCTCATGCCGGGTGTTGTCAAGATGATCGAAACCCCAGACTACGATCGCAATCTGGCGGCCCATGTCGTTGACATAATACTGGACCTCAAGTTTGTATCCGGCTTTGCGGAACGCACGGGCAAGCGTATCACCGATGATGGTATTTCGGATGTGCCCCACGTGAAGCGGACCGTTCGGGTTTGCGCTCGTATGCTCGAGCACGACCCGTTCGGTTTTCTTCTCAAGCGCCCCGTATCCGGGTTTTACCGCCGTTTTTATGGTCTCGGTCACGTATTCTTTCCCTAGGATAAAGTTGATGTACGGGCCCGTTGCCTCGACTTTTACCCCGAGCTTCTGCAATTCCGGGTTTTCGGAAAGTTGCGCGACCAGCTCTTTTGCGATCTGGACCGGCGCCTGCTTTTTTATTTTGGTGAGCGCAAATGCGATCGTTGTCGCAAGGTCCGCGTGCTCTCCCCCATCGACGATCTGGACATCGTCGGTTCCGGTCGTCTCTTTCAGTACGTGTTCGATGGTCTTCCGGGCTTCAATCAACATTAGTATCCTGTCCTGTAGCGGAGGATCGCCGCGATCCCGCCAAACGCTGTATAGAGAATCGATCCCTCTTCGAAATCGTCGGAGATGAGCTCGACTTTTGCGCTACTTTGGTCTGCAATCTTTGCGAGTTCATCGATGATATCGACTTCTTCTTCGAGCACGAGCGGCGCTGAGCACTTCGGGCAGTTCCCGAGCGGGATGTCCCGGACCGTCTTCCCCGGCGGGATCGTCACGGTCTTCTCTTCCGTGTACCCGCAGCTCTGGCATTTTATCCTGAGCCGGGACTTGCGGAGGCTTGTCGAGAGGAGGAGGGTATCGACGGCCCCGATCTCCAGATTCTTCCGGATGCTCTCCTCCCCGTACGCAGCCACGCCGGCGTCCTTGACCAGTTCTTTTAAGAACCGGTCCATGAACTCCTTCTCCTCGATAACGGTCATGCCTTTGAGCGCATCTTTTGCCGCATCGACGAGCTCCGCAAGCCCGTCCTCATTGGTATAGGCAACATCGAAGAGGCCGATGATGCGTTTCTGAACTTCGTGGTGGAGGTAATTACCTTTCTCGAACTCCTCCTTTGTCGGGCTCGGGCCGCCGATAAGGACTCCCTTGAACCGTTCGAAGAAGTCCTTCTCGGCGAGATAGATGGCGCTCGCCCTCTCACCGATCTTCGTGTAAAACTCGTCGATGGCGATCTCACGGAGCCGGCCGAACCGGGCCGCTGACTGGCCCCCTTTCCGCATCTTGCCCGGCACGGTCGAGTTCGCCCCGCCCATCGGTTCGATCCGGTTACCGCGCAAAAAGCCCCAGTACGCTTCGCGCTTATCGAGAACAAGCAGGCCGTACACGTACTTCTCTTCGAGCATCTGCTTCAGGGGCTCGAGTTCGAACTTCGAACTGCACCGGTACATATAGAGGTTGAGCGGCTCCGGCGGTTCGATGATGGTGCACTGGAGATCGGTGCGGTCGCCGTAGAGCTGCACGGTTCCGCAGAAGATCGCGATGCCGTTTGCCGGGGGCCTCTTGTAATATTTGAGGCGCGAGAGGATTGAGGAGATGGCGCTCTGGACGTTCGTTCGCGTCTGCTTGCTCTTGATGTTTGCGCACTGCCCGAACTCGTCCTTGAGCTGGTTCGTTACATCGTAGATCTGCTTGTCGGGCGGAATGTACAGGGTAATAAGCTCGGTTCCGCTCCCCTCTCCTGACTCGAGTTTTTCGAGGGTTTTCTTGAATTCGTAACGCTTTCGCGCGTCGTCCATCTCGACTTCTTCTGTCATTACCGGCACTCAACCTCTCTTAGAGCTAGTACTATTCATTCCCGGGGGCCATAAATTTGCGCCCATTGACCAATGATTTTTGCATCAACATCCGGATTGATCCCGTGATCCCCGGAGAACTCGCTGAAGGTTTTTGGTTCTCCCGCACGGCTGAACAGATCCTTTCCGGATTCGAACGGGATGATTGGATCGCTTTTTGCATGGAACATCCAGACCGGGCGGGGGGAGATTTTTCTGATGTACGTGCCGGGTTCAAGCGATGTTACGAACCGGAGGGGTTCCCCGGTGTATCCCTGCTGGAGAGCCGCGTCCAGGATTCCCCAGTCGGATGTCGAGATGCCGACATACCCGGCGAAATTCCTGTCGGTCCCGGCAGCAACCGCTGCATATCTCCCACCATTACTCGATCCCACCGCGTAGACGGGGACATGGAGCCGGTCGCTGAGGATCTGTCGCGCCTGCGAGAGATCGCAGACCATCTCGTAATACTCCGGCCAGTTCCCGTTCTCGAATGCATTGAAGTCAAGTTCAGGGTTAAACGGGTAACCGGGCGTCTCGCCGCCATTGCCCCGGGTGTCGACAAAGAGGAACGCGTACCCGGCTGCCGCGAATCGGACCATTCGCTCCTCATGCCCGGCAAGTTTCTCACCGGCGCCAGGTGCGTATACGATCGCAGCCTTCGGTTTTGGCGGGGTCGAAAGATAGGTAACTACATCGCCATTGCCGGTGTGCATCACTATCCTTGATTTCGTATATGTCTCGTTGGAAAAGAGGACCTGTTCGATCATCGTAGCGGGAGCGGTGGTGATTGAGAAAATGCCGTCGTTGTCCACGGAGAAGGAGGACTTCGCCGGCGTGCCGGTACACCCGGCATACAACACGGCCATGACCAAGAGAAATTCGATAATTCCTGCAAAAGCGTCATTCCGCAAAACTATCCCTCCTGACACCGGTGGATGAGGCAGATGGTCTTTGCATCGACAATAATTCCATCCCGTATCATCCCGTTGAGATCGCGAACCGCGACATCGAAGATCTCGATCATTCATCCTCGTCTTTTGAAAATTCGTCCGAAGGATAGAGGTCCCGGGCTTTGAAGAGGAAGATCTTCTCGTCGATAAATCCCGGAGTTGTTAAAATAAATCCCCGGGGAATCATGGTCTGGGCCCCGAACCCGGTCTCCTCGATAAGTTCCCGGTGTGCGGTCTGGAGGGGTTCTTCCCCTTCTTCCATCGTCCCGGCCGGGGCTTCAATGATCTCGCGGTCGACTGCGTACCGGAACTGTTTCAACAGCTCGCACCGGTCGCCCTCAACAGGCAGGATTGCGACCGCGTTGTTCGGGTGGACAATTACTTTTTCGCGCTCGGTGCCCCCCGGCAGCCGGATAGTTTTCTTCTCTATGGTGAGGCGCCTGTCCCGGCAGATCTCCATGTTTCTCAAAAACCCCTGATGAGTGATGTACTGTACTATGTGCGATTGGCGTGCTATGGGATTTGAGGATTTTCTTTCCGGGAGAATTCCCGGTGCATTCCTGCATACCCGGACACCGGTATGCATCGGATCGAAGCTCTTCTCCCATGCAGGGAAATTTAGTCAGCGGGTTCTTTTGGATTTGTCTTCGGGGTTGTGTTGCTGCGTCACGGAACCGGAACGTGAAGACCGCCCCGTTCTCGTTCTTCTCCGAGACCTTCGCCCGGAGCTGGTGTTTTGCGAGAAAGCTCACGAGCCTGAGGCCCAGCGCTTTTGAATTTGCCGGATCGACACTCCAGGGAAGACCGGTCCCGTTGTCCCGTACGGTAAGGAGGTAATGCCCGTCTTCGCGGATGAGGCTGACCTCAATAATGGCGGAGACTCCAGGGATATCCTTCCCGGTTTCCGGATCCGGCCAGGCGTACTTGAGCGAGTTGGTGATGAGTTCGTTCACGATAAGGCCGACCGGCGTAGCCCGGGCGAGGTCGAGGGTTCACTCTGGCGCTCAACGGGGACTCTGTCCTGCTTCTGAAAACCGGGCCCTTATCGGGCTTCGTTCTCCCCTCATGGGGGATCAGCTACCCCATCGCGGGTAAAACCGGACCCTTGTTTTCCGGATACGAAAAATGTGACCCGGATTTGGATAAAAGCCCTCCATATTCTCGAATTTGTCGGATTACTGATTCCTCCAGGCAATCTATGGAATCACGGTCATACGTCCGATGTCCGGAAGGGATCTCGGGAACCGTGTCTGAACCGTCGGGAAGGTGAAAGGTTCGGGTTTCTGATGATGAGCTCGTTTAAAAAATGGATAATGTGGTTGCTGGGGGGTTTTGTGAGACAGGTGAAGAACGTATGTGGAACGGGAGAAGACGTTTTATCGGAAAATTTTGAAAAAATTATCCATTTCTCCAAAGTTCGAGAGGAGAGGCCTGCCTCTACTTCCTCTTCTCGTACGCGATCGGATCCCTGATCCCCACGGCATCGAACGCCTCCTGCCGGAAGTGGCACGACCCGCAGGTCCCGCAGGCCTCACCTTCGTTCCGGTAGCAGGACCACGTGTACTCGTACGGGACCCCCAGTTCGATTCCTTTCCTGAGAATATCCGTCTTGGTCATCCGGATGAACGGGGTGAAGAGTTTAATACTCGTGGTATCTTTCGTCCCGAGATTGATGACCTTCTGGAACGCCTCGATGAATTGCGGACGGCAGTCCGGGTAACCACTGTAATCGAGCGACTGGACCCCGATGAAGATCGCCACCGCCTCACGTGTCTCCGCAAAGCTCGTGGCGATCGCGAGGAGGTTTGCGTTCCGGAACGGGACGTAGGTATTCGGCACGTGCGCCCGGGCCGGGTCGAACTGTTCTACTGCTATGGATCTGTCCGTGAGGCTGCTCGCGCCAAACTTCGAGAAGTAATCGAGATTGATCTCAATGAAATCCTTTGCATCCAGGAGGTCTGCGATCTTCTTTGCACAGGCGAGCTCCTTCGTTTCTGTTCTCTGCCCGTAGTTGATATGGAGCGCGACGATGTCATACCCCATATCGCTCGCAACATAGGCAAGGGTTGTAGAATCCATCCCGCCCGATAGTAAACATACTGCCTTCATCATTTAACTCCGATGATCTTGTGCAGCTGGAGCTGGAACCGGACCGGCAGGCCGGTCGCAAGAATATATTCTGCAATAGCCCGGGGATCCGTGCCGTACACCGGTGTCATAAAGATCTCTCCGGCAATCCGGTACGATCCGATGACTTCTGTTGCGTGCATAAGATCTGCCTTGTCGCTCACCACGAACTTCACGCTGTCCTCCGGCCGGAGAGTACCGAGCAGCGAAAGATCGCTCATCTCTCCGGATGAGGGACATTTCACGTCCATGCAGATCGACGCATAGGGTTGGAGCCGGCGGAAATCGAGCGTTCCGTTCGTCTCGATATCGACCTGAATTCCTTTTTTGGAAAGCGATGCAAGGAGCGGTTCGAGTTCTCCTTCCTGCAGGAGCGGCTCGCCTCCCGTGATACAGATCAGTTTCGGGTTCCTGCGCCAGACCTGTTCAAGGATGACGTCCGGTGCAATATCCCTGCCATCGCCAAGTGCGTACCCGGTATCGCACCAGCGGCAGTGCAGGTTGCAGCCGGCAAGCCGGATAAAGAGGCACGGCTTTCCCTGGTTCTTCCCCTCGCCCTGGAGACTGAAAAAAATTTCAGCGAGTTTCATGCTGGAACCAAAAATCCCGGTACGTTAGTCTTCGAGCCGGAGCTCCGCGTAGGAATTTGGCGATTCCCAGACTTTGATCCGGGGGATTATCGCATCGATCCCCTGCTCTTTACAGTGGGAGTTCAGATCGTTTCGTATGAGCAGCGCAAGAAGCTCGCTCGTAGGATCACCCGGGGTCGTTATCACGCGCTGAAACTTCTCGATGCAGGGCGCTATGGGATCCTCCCTGTTTAAGATCGTCTGGTGATCGAATTTTCCGACAATCTCCTTGATGGCATTGTAATCGATCAGGATGTTTGTCTTTGTGTCGGGCTCCCCTTCCGCCCACACCTCTATCTTCCACCGGTGCCCGTGCAGACTTGAGCACTTCCCGTTATAATGAAGGAGGCGGTGGCACGCATCGATCTGCACCTCTTTATAGATCCTGATTTTCATCGCTTCATATACGCGCGATCAGGATATAAGATTATTACGGGTGCGGGACAATAGTATAAGACAGGCTGGTGGGATGCCACAATTTATAAATCGGTAACCCGCGTTTGTATATATCTCAGCGTGGATTATCGATAACCACAAAAACAACTTTAACGAGGCTATTTAATGGGACAGGGTAAATTTGCAGCCAGAAAACTGGTTCGGGACTCAAATAAGTTCCGGTGGGCGGACAAGAATTACGCACGCCGCGAACTCAACCTCGATGTGAAATCGGACCCCCTCGAGGGTGCACCACAGGCGAGAGGAATCGTTCTTGAGAAGATCGGTGTCGAAGCCAAACAGCCGAACTCCGCGATCCGGAAGTGCGTGCGTGTCCAGCTGATCAAGAATGGACGGCAGGTCAGCGCATTCGCAGTCGGCGACGGTGCAATCAACTTCATTGATGAACACGATGAAGTCGAGATCGAAGGCATCGGTGGACGGCTCGGCCGTTCCATGGGAGATATCCCCGGTGTCCGGTACGTCGTCACCAAAGTGAACAACGTCTGTCTCCACGAAATGGTAATCGGCAGGAAAGAGAAACCGCGTAGGTAGTTATCATGGCAGAAGAAGTATCAACAGCAGGACAGAAGCTCCTGTTTAACCGTTGGGATGCGAATGAAGTCAAGGTCACCGACCCCAGCCTCGTGCGCTACGTGAACCTCGCAGCCCTTATCATCCCCCACACCTGCGGTAAATTCTCCCGTCAGGAATTTGGCAAGTCCAATATGATGATCGTCGAGCGGCTGATCAACCGCCTGATGCAGACCGAGAATAATACCGGAAAGAAGCAGCTTGCAATCCGGATCGTGCGGGATGCATTCGCGATCGTATACCTGAAGACCAAGCGCAACCCGCTGGAAGTCCTTGTCGAGGCAATCGGCAACGCTGGTCCCCGCGAAGAAACCGTTCGCCTGAAATACGGTGGCATCAATGTCCCGAAATCGGTCGACACCGCCCCGATGCGCCGGGTTGACACTGCGATCGGCTTCCTTGCAGAAGCGACCCTCAAGGGATCCAGCACGAGCAAGAAGAGTGCAAGTGCAGTCCTCGCCGATGAGATCATCGCCGCCTCGAAGGGCGACATGAAGTGTTACTCGGTCGGGAAAAAGGAAGAACGCGAGCGTATTGCAAAATCCGCCCGTTAATCACATCTTTTTTGAGGTAATTTTTATGGTCCGCGGCAAAAAATCAGTCGAGCGCGTAACTGAGCTCATGAAGGAACCGAAGCACATTCGGAACATCGGTATTGTGGCACACATCGACCACGGCAAGACGACTCTCTCTGATAACCTGCTTTCAGGTGCAGGCATCATCTCTGAGGAGCTCGCCGGAAAGCAGCTCTTCATGGACTCCGATCCTGAAGAGCAGGCCCGTGGTATTACCATCGATGCATCGAACGTCTCGATGGTGCACGAGTACGAAGGCCAGGATTACTTAATCAACATGATCGATACACCCGGTCACGTTGACTTTGGTGGCGACGTCACCCGTGCGATGCGTGCGGTTGACGGTGCAGTCGTTCTCGTTGATGCAGTCGAAGGCACCATGCCCCAGACTGAGACCGTGCTCCGGCAGGCCCTCAAGGAAGGTGTCCGCCCTGTTCTCTTTATCAACAAGGTCGACCGGCTCGTTAACGAGCTGAAAGTCGATGAGATGGAGATGCAGATCCGGCTCGGCAAAGTGATCGACAAGGTCAACAAGCTCATCAAGGGCATGAACGAGGAGGCCTACAACAACGGCTGGAAACTCGATGCCGGTGCAGGTACCGTTGCTTTCGGGTCAGCACTTTACAACTGGGCAGTCTCCGTACCCTTCATGAAGAAGAGCGGGATCTCGTTCAAGATCGTATTCGACAAGTGCCGCGCAGGCGACATGAAATACCTGGCAAAGAACAGCCCGCTCTCGGATGTTCTCTTGGATATCGTGGTTCACCAGCTCCCCAACCCTCTTGACGCACAGAAACGCCGTATCCCGATTATCTGGCACGGCGACAAGGAGACCAAGGAAGGCAAGGCGATGATCAACTGCGACCCCAAAGGTGCCGTTGCAATGATGATTACCGATATCTCCTTTGATCCCCACGCGGGTGAAGTCGCCACCGGGCGTCTCTTCTCCGGCTCCCTCAAGCGCGGCGATACGCTCTATGTTATGGGTTCTGCCATGAAAGAGAACCGTCTCCAGCAGGTAGGTATCTTCATGGGCCCCAAGCGTGTCGAAGTCGAGGAGATTGTAGGTGGTAACATCGCCGCGGTCACCGGGCTCAAGGATGCATTTGTCGGTTCCACCGTTACCAACCTCCTCGAGATCACCCCGTTCGAATCCCTCAAGCACTACTCGGAACCCGTCATGACCGTTGCCGTCGAGGCAAAGAACATGAAGGACCTACCCAAGCTCGTTGAAGTGCTCCGGCAGGTGGCCAAGGAAGACCCGACACTGGTCATCACCATCAACGAAGAGACCGGTGAGCACCTTATCTCCGGTATGGGAGAACTGCACCTGGAGATCATCTGCGGGCGTATCAAGCGGGACAAAGGCGTCGAGATTGTCACGTCCGAACCCATCGTCGTCTATCGTGAGACCGTGACCGGTAAGGTGGAGAATGTCGAAGGAAAATCCCCCAACCGCCACAACCGGTTCTACTTCACCCTTGAACCCTTAGCCGATGAAATCGTCGACCTGATCAAGAAGGGCGAGGTCTCCATGAACCAGCAGATGCTGGAGCGCCGTGATGTACTGGTTACGGCAGGGATGACAAAGGACGAAGCCAAGAGTGTCAAGATGATCAAGGGCACGAACATGCTCATTGATATGACCAAGGGTATCCAGTACCTCAACGAAACGATGGAACTTGTCATCGACGGTATCTCGGAGGCTCTCGCGGGCGGTCCGCTTGCCGACGAGCCGGTCCAGAACCTCAAGATGACCCTCACCGATGTCAAGCTTCACGAGGATGCAATCCACCGTGGTCCCGCACAGGTCATCCCCGCAGTTCGTGGCGCCATCAAGGGTGGCATGCTGATTGCAGGCGACTCTCTCCTTGAGCCGGTTCAGAAGATCCAGATCACCGTCCCGATGGACCAGATGGGCGCGGCGACCTCCCAGATCCAGGGCCGGCGCGGCCAGGTCTTTGATATGACCAGCGAGGGCGACACCATCACCGTTGCGGGCAAGGCACCGGTCGCTGAGCTCTTCGGGTTTGCAGGCGACATCCGCTCGGCAACTGAAGGCCGTGCGATGTGGAATACCGAGTTCGCGGGCTTCGAGCTCGTCCCCAACAACATGGTCAAGGAAGTCGTTGTCGGCATCCGTAAGAGGAAGGGCCTGAAGGAACAGATGCCTACCCCGAACGACTACCTCGCGGTATAAGATTCCCCCTATCGTCCCATTTTTTATATTTTTTCGCGTGACTAAACCGAATGGATTAGTCTGTATCAATGAGCATTTTATCATAATGGCGAACGGTTGCAGGTACAAGATCGTCGTCTTCGGTGCGTTCGGCGCAGGAAAGACCACGCTCATCCGGACGCTCGATCCCCGGTCGAAGCATGTCGAAGTTGATTCCGCCGGCGGGACGACAACCGTTGCCCTGGATTTTGGCAGGACAGAGTCTGCCGGAAAGCAGATCTATCTCTTCGGGACCCCCGGGAACGGTTCGAGTTCGCCCGCGAGATCATCACCCGGGGAATGGACGGGGCTCTTCTTCTTGCCGATGCCTCGACCCCGCTGGATGATTTTCCCGGCACCTGTTCGCATCCCTTTCGGGATCGGGAATCCCGTTCATAGTCCTTCTGAATAAATGGGAGAGGACCCCCGGCTATTCCGATGCAATCCGGCAGGAACTTGCCGGTGCGACCACCGTACCTGTCGTGCAATTGATCCTGCAAGTTCGTCCGGGGCGCTTGCCGGGTTCGTTGCCGGACTTCCCGGGAAAAACGGATTGACAGATCCCTCACGGGCGAATGATTAACCCGGTAAATATTTCCCGGACAAACAAGGGCTCTTAAGAGATACTTCTCTTCTGAAATGGGGGTTCCCCTTGCGTCATCCCATCCCCAAGGGGTGGGTGGGCGCATGCGATTGCTCCGTATAGCAGAAAAAGCCAGTGCCTGATGAAATGTTACTTCGACATCATGGCAACACGGGCCCGGAGTGTCGAAGCGGAACACGTGCAGTTGGAAAATTGATTTCACGATAGCAAAAAAAAGAAATTCAGACCATGACCGCATGAAGAATGGTCACGTTCTGGAGGGGCTTGTCGGCATGCCCGGTTTTTATCTTGCTGATCTTGTCCACTACGTCCATGCCCTCGACTATCTTTCCAAAAACCGGGTGCTTCCCGTCAAGGAAATTGTTGTTGACAAGGTTGATGAAAAACTGCGAACCACCGGTGTTCGGGCCTGCGTTTGCCATGGAGATCGTGCCGCGGTCATTCCGGTTATTCCTGGAAAACTCATCCTTGATCGCATAGCCCGGGCCACCCATGCCGGTCCCCGTCGGGTCGCCGCCCTGGATCATAAATCCAGGAATAATCCGGTGGAAGATTACACCGTCATAATAGCCCTTCTTTACGAGCGTCTCAAAGTTCCCGGCAGTGATCGGCATTTCGGGATCGAGTGCGATGGTGATGTTTCCCATGTTTGTCTCGAGCCTGACCAGTTTCTGTACTTCGGTCATGATTTATCTCCGGTTTAATAGTCCTTCATAACGTTTCACTTTTGTGTGTACTCACCCGGTTGTTCCGCCTTTTATCCTGGCGCAGGGACATATGTTTCCTCGTTCCTGGAGAAGAACGAACGTCACGGAAATTGGAGGGAAAAAGAAGAGAAAGGATTTACACAAGTTCTGCTTTTACGATCGTAACGGTCTGGATCGGCTGATTTTCCGGCCCGGTAGCAACCCTGCCGATCGCATCCACGACATCCATTCCCTCCACAACTTTCCCGAAGACCGGGTGTTTGGTATCCAGGTAGTTGTTGTTGACAAGGTTGATGAAGAACTGTGAACCCCCGGTATTCGGGCCGGCATTTGCCATTGCGATGGTCCCGCGGTTATTTTTGTTATTCTTTGTAAACTCATTGGAAATCGTGTAGCCCGGGCCCCCGCTACCGGTGCCTGTCGGATCCCCGCCCTGGATCATAAAACCGTCAATGACCCGGTGGAATATGACCCCGTTGTAATACCCGGCGTTGACCCGTTTCACGAAGTTACCGGTGGTAATCGACATAGCGAGATCGAGCGCTACGGTTATGTTGCCCATGGTCGTCTCGAGCCGTACCCGTTGCGGTGAACCGGTAGTTGCAACAGTCTCCGATGTTCCCGGTGCGGCGGGTGAAGACGCAGCCGTGAGGGTTGCAGAAGTTTCTGCAGGTGTCGTTGTTGGCGTCCCGGTTTGGGTTGCTATGCCAGCCGGACTTTGCTGTGTACACCCGGTAGAGAGAATCAGCATGACCGCTATGCACGCAATGATGAGAAAATTTCTCACTGACATATCTACTGGAAAGTTCGTCAAAAAATAAAAACGTGCTGAATGAGTCTCCTGAATTATTTCCGGGGTTGGCAGGCCTCTTCCGCTTTCCTGAGTTTCATGCCGAGGCCGAAATCGCACCCAGCGCAATGATGATCGACACAATTCCTGTCAGGATGATGAGCTGTCCCTTTGATGTGGCGTTAATGTAATCCTTTGCCGATATATCGATCGCAAGGATTGCATACGTGTCGCCGTTCGAACCGGCTGCGGAATCATCGATGGGCGCATAAGCGGTCATGAACGATCCGTACTTCATCGTATACGGCTGTTTCGAGGTTGTCGGGCCGGAGAGGGTGCTGATAATGTCCGCCCGGTCCGGTGCGGTAGAGACTTCGCCGATCTTTGCAGACCCTTGCGGATCCTCCGGGTACAGATTGTCAACCAGGAACGTAATTGTCCCGTCAGGGTTTACCTTCAGGATATAGGCGTTAAGGCTGATGTCATTCATGCTCCGCATCGTCATGAGATGGTTTGCAACAGCCAGGTACCGGGGCGACATCTCGTCCCCGGGTTTGAGACCTTCAACATCTCTCGCGTTGAGCTCGGCCGCCATGACACCCACGGTGGATTTCAGACCAATCTCCGAGACGCTCCTCAGTGCCGCGTCTTCACTGGAGTAGGCAAATGCCGTGAGCGCTGAAATTATTACGACTGCAAGGATCCCACACACGATAAGTTTTGTCGATAAACACGTTCCCGTCATTGCTCCCGCCTCCCCACGTATACAACAATTCCTGCAATCATTGCAATCGCCCCGACCGTTGCCACAAGGGATAGTCCCGATTTCGGTGTTGGTGTCGGGGCCGGCATCATCGCGATCGAGAGCGGGGTTGTCTGCCCGGAGTTCACGGTCGCGGTCCCCGTGTCGTCAACGTACCCCGTATATTTCAGCAGGATCGCATGCTGTCCCGGAGGAAGATCGCCAAGAATCATGGGCGTATACCCGCGGAAGAGGTTGTCGACATAAAATTCTGCCCCTGCCGGGGCTGAGACAACATTGATGCTTCCCGCTGGCGGCGCCTGCGTGGGGCTCGGGCCCACCGGAACAAGGGTCCCGGTAAATGAAGTCAGGGTATTAGGCTGGACATAGATGCTGTTGAGCCAGTCGTTGTACCCGCTTGCGCTGACCTTGAAGAGACGATTGCCGTTTGCGACATTGTAAATGGTCATGGTTCCCGAGGAGGGGATCGTCCCCTGCGGGTCATTGTCTCCTTCCAGATCCTCTATGGGTTCGGGATGGTCTTCCATCTCATTCCCCACGCCTGTTAGTCTCCCCTTTGGCGAAAAACCGGTACTCTTGAACCGCAAACCCCGGCCGCAGAAAACCCGGACTACAGCCAAAGAAGAGCATAAAAGCGAATCTTGTCATAGTACTGATCATGAAATATACGGCACGACACATTCAGAAGTTCCTGGAGCAGGGAAAGATCGATCCCACGCTCTGGAAGAATCATTTCCCGTCGCTCCTCCCGACCCAGGTACCGAGCTGCGAGGATTGTGAGGATTTCAAGGACCGGAAATGTGCTGGGGAAAAGGATCCGGTCGAGTGTTTTCTTGCGGCAAAACCGGAGCAACCGGAGACGGCTGCAGGGAGCCGGAAGAAATGGAAGGCGCGCGATCCGATGCTCGGCGTCGGGTCCCAGGGGAAAAATATACCCGGTGGCGCGAACAAGAGCCGCGACCAGTCGAAGATGTAAGGGGCGTCCCCCTGAACCCAGAAACGTGCAGTCCGGTTCGATCAATAATTCTTTTTTCCTCTTCACCACAAAAGCTGTTTTAGTATGACTCTTACACGGGCAGATGATGCAGTCGCTGCATTCCGGGATGGTTTCTCCTGTTCGCAGGCAATCGTTTCTGCGTTTGCGGAAGATTTCGGGATCGACCGGGAGGAAGCGCTCAAAATCTCGTGTGCTTTCGGCGGCGGGATGGCCCACACAGGTAACATGTGCGGGGCGGTGACCGGTGCGCTCATGGTCATTGGTATGAAGTACGGTCGGACGCGGGCGAATGATATTGCAGCCAAGGAGAAAACCTACGCGGTTACAAAGCTCTTCCTGACCGAATTCCTGCGCCGCAATCATTCGCACAACTGCACGAACCTGCTCGGTCACGACCTCTCTGACCCGATCGAGTATGCGGTCGCAAAGGAGAAGGCCCTCTTCCGGATAAAGTGCGACAAGCTCGTGAACGATGCCGCCGGGATCCTGGAAGCGATCCTCCGAATTTTTCCCGGTCCTCGCGGCTTTCCCGGGTTTGTTCTCTTCCGTTTCCAAGAAATCTGGAATATCCGTTGCACTCGATTCCGCTCACGACAAAAACCCCGGCCCTTGCAAGGCCACGAAAAATAATGTGAATTTACCGGCCCGGAAAAATCCCGGGACCTTATACGGTATCGGCTACTTCGATCTTAATGACCTCGGAGCCTACAGCACACAAGGTGTTGTGAAGCTCGCGACTCTGTGCATACCGCACCTCAACAATCGCCGCTCTGATATTGGCAAGCGCCTCTTTCTGGGTGCTGCCGAAACAGAGGGTCCCCGGAATCTCAAGCGCCCTGGCGGAGTATCCGCCTTCCGGCTGGGATTCCAGGATAATGATGTATTGCATGATCACAACAAGAGGCCCGTTTTCAATATATGTTTTGTGGACGGAACAGGTTTTTCCGGCGGAGATACCGGTTCCGTTCCCCTCCGACCCGGGGACGAAGGCCGTTATTGCAAACCGAGCTGTTCCTGGATCTTTTCTGCAACCGCTTCTGATTTCGCGTCAAGTGGGACAAGCTGTATCTGGTCCGGGGACGAGATCCCGACGCCGAGCTGGGAGGCCCGGGCGATTTGCTGGAGCGAAAAGACCGGGCCTTTGCTCATGTCGTGCGATGTACCGGATGACCGGAGAAGGGCAACGCCCGCTGCATCGATGGCGACCCGGTCCCTGCCGGCCATGATTACGCCCGGCCGGATAAGTTTTCCGAGCTCCGGTCCCCCTGTGGAAAACCCTTAGGTTGCGTCCATGACAACGAGATCGGTCGTGTAGAACTTGTTGATCTCCGCGATCATCAGCCGCTGGTCCGGTGAACCGTGCAGCTCGTTCATGAAATCGAAGTTGAAGCCGGGAACCCTCTTTGCTACAAGACCGACCGAGTTCTTGAGCGACATGGTGAAGTGCCCGCCGTACCGGTGGGTCTTGAGGCAGCCGCTCTGGATGACCCGGTCGGCCTGGACAAAGAGACTCGCGATAAAAAATCCCCGGCTCCAGTGGAGGCCGGCGGCCTGCACCTCCGTCCAGCCATGCCGGTCAAGCTCATCCAGGACGGAAAAGGAAAACCCAAGCTCGCGGGCGAGGGCAAAGACCCCCCGGTTCTCAAGGACTTTCCGGGTCTCTCCCATACCGCTTCGTTCGGCGAGGATAATCCGGCCCGGACCCTGATCCTGGATCGCTTCCACGATCCCCCGGACCGTATCGATAAGCGTGGATGCGGGAAAGGGGTCGTCGCTGTTGAAGTTTGCCTTGATGGCGACCGATGCCCCGGCAAAGACCGAGAGATCGTACTCGCGAAGAACTGCATCGATTCCTGCCATCCTGTCGAATGCGTCCGCAATGAAGATATCAGCCTGCCCCGTCATACAAGGTCACTGGTTTTCCGGTATCGCGATAGAAGAGGATGAAGGCTTGCCTGCCACTATTGCACGAACGTGACGGGTGAAGAGGAAATGATGTGCAGAGAATCGCGGAACGCATGCAATAATATCCAGTTTAATCGTGCATTGCCTGCCAGAAAACCGGCGGAGATCCAGAATAATTTTAAAAATGGAAAAAAATCTGTGAGGTTTTTGGTCTACCATATCCACAACAAAGTCCGGAAATTTCCTGAAAATCGTGCGGAACGTGATTTGTATTCACTCGTGTGTCGGCTGCCCCTCTTTTTTAATCCGGTCGGCCGCGATCTCGCAATACCGGGGATCGATCTCGATGCCGATCCCCTTCCGGTTATTGCGTGAAGCCGCGACGAGCGTCGAGCCGCTTCCCATAAAGGGATCGAGCACGGTATCACCGGTAAACGAAAAGAGTTTCATGCACCGCATCGGCAGCTCCACCGGGAACGGGGCCGGATGCCCGATCCGTTTCTTACGCTCGCCGTTGAACGTCCAGAGGCCGTTTGTCCATTCCATGAACTCTTCCCGGGTGATATCGGACACCCGCGAACCGCTCGTCTTCTTCCACGAGTCCTTGTACAGGACGACGATCAGCTCGACCGGCGCAATCACGTACGGTGCCGAGGCGCTCACCCACGATCCCCACGCGGTGCGCCGGGATATATTTCCTTCGTTCCAGATGATGGTCGAGTGATACTTAAACCCGATCTCTTTTGCGATCGTTGTGAGGTCCGCCCCGACGCTCTGCTGACCTCCCTTGTTCTTGTCGAGCGGAATATTCAGGCAGAACCTGCCATCCGGTTTCAGCCAGGAAAAGCACCGCTCCATCCATGCCCGGGAGAACTCAAGATACTCCGCGTACGTTACCTTATCGTTGTGGGAATTGTACTGGATGTCCACATTGTAAGGTGGCGATGTGACCACGAGATCGATACTCTCCGCTCCAACATTTTTTGTGGCAAAAACATCCTCGTTGATGATCGCCGTCCGGTTATCCCGGTAAAAAAAGCTGCCCGCCACGCACCCGATCCTCGCATAATCTTCGCCGGCCGCTTGTATAGAACTTCTCTTTATCATCCGGCCGTAAAAAAATCCCAGTCCAATGAAAAGAGATTCGCCCATCGCGGGCAATTCCGGTCCGGACGTGTCGCGAAACCGTTCGGGACCGGATATACCTTGTTTTATAAAAACTTAGGGAATCTTTTAAATTTCGATTAGCATGCCGGGATGGGCTTAAATTTTTTTTATGTACTTCCACAAGCCTTTCAAAGGGTTGCATCGAAAATTGTACTAACCATAAGGTTATGCCAATGAACCCGGAGGTCCGGTAAATAACCTGGGACATCTGGCCAATATTTGTGTGGCAGCCGGGAACCTTTAATCACGTGATTCTCTCGCAGATATCACGCCGGTTTCGGGAGTTTTGGATCTATGCGGTTTCAGGGAATAATCAGGATCGGCATTTGTCTGCTCGTACTTATTGCGCTGTTCGTACCGGTTGCAAGTGCTTTTGGTGAAAATCTGCCCCAGCCGCTTGCGGAGAACAGCCCGGCGATCATCTCTGCGCTGAAGAATCACATCGTGTACGTCGGCGAATCGCAGGAGGCCCGGATGAAGGGTATTATCCGGTACGTCGACGTTATCAGCAATGGCGCCGGGAACATCGATCTCGAATGGATCCAGGAAGATTACCTGACTCAGGCCTCATCCATCCCCCTCATGTATACGGCCCGGGAGATCAACGATGCGCGGGAAGAGATGGGAAAGCAGTCGCTTAACTTCGCAAACGCAGCACAGGACCAGGTTGTCTTTTTCAACGGGAACTTCAACACGATGAAGGATTATGTCAACGACTCGATGATCGCCCTGAGCGACTCATTCGTTCCTGCAAAAGATCCCTCATGGCTCGCGAGAAGCGGTGCGAGACTCGCGGTCTTCAATGCCAGCTCGTTCGAGCGCAATACAACCATCTCGGATCTCGCCCGACAGGGAATTGATGTTACGAAAGCCCGCGAAATCTCGGACCAGATCGATGCCCAGCGCACCAATCTCGAAAACGCACTTGCCCATCGTAAGAATGTAACGATCCAGTCGGTCAACAGTGACATCAAGTTCCTGAACCAGCAGTTCCGGAACGCGGTCCTCGATTACCGGGCCCAGTTACAGATCAAGATAAGCGTTGCAGCCGTCAGCGCGATGAAATAATATCCGTTTATCTCACCTTTTTTCATAGTTTTTTAGAAGTGCCGGACCAAGAACATTTTTTTAAATGTTTTTGAGAATGTGATGAATATCCCATTGCATCGCGTGAATTTCGTTACATATTTTTCCGTGCGTTTTTCCCGGGCGTCCTGAAACCCGGGAAATCCTGATACCTTCCCGGACCGGAATAATTAGTGAAACTTATGAAATGGTATCCGCTTACTACCCGGGACTGCCTGCTCCTGTTTGCGATATTTGTCATCGGGTACATCTTCACCGCAGTCCAGCGCTTTTGTGTCCCGGCAGAATACCGGGCGGTAACCTACATCGCGGCAGTCTTCGTACTGTTCCTTGCTTTTTTTCCTTTCCGCAAAACCGGAACGCCCGATCGAGCTTGCATAATTCCTCTCGCTCCTGATCGGTGCCATCGTCTTTGCGGTTATTATGGTCGAAGCGTTCGCCGGTGGCAGGAATATCTCCCCGGAAAATGCGGTGATCGTGATCGGCGGCGCAGTTACCGTGCCGATGGTTGCGGGACTCATCTACCATTTTGTCGCAAAGCGAAGCAGGAAAAAATAAGCTGCCGGAATTTTCTCTATTTTTTACGTTTATCTGCCCCGTTTTCCCTCCCGGAAAACGTTTCGGTGAAAACTCACCCGCCCCCGGTTCGCCATGCTGTGGGCCATACCCGATCGCAATGGCGATGGAGGTAATAGTCTTTTCCGGGTCATCGCGGTGCCCAACTCATCCCCCCCCGGGGATTTGCAACACGAGGATGGAAGACGTTCCGGGGGAACCGGATCTTTCCGGCGCATTTCCCGTTCTTTCCTTTTAGGTACCGGAATCCCGGAGTTCTTATCATTTCCTGCGGCCGATATTCATTCCAGTATGAGCGAAACGAAAACATTCACCGGTATCACCGGGCTTCTCCGGTCGTTCAAGGAGTATATTCTGGGTCTCGGTCTCTCTCCGGGCGATCAGATCGTGTACTACGGATGTGTCGGAACCTGCACTCCCTTTGTTGAACTTCTTGCAATAGCCATCCGCGGATGCCACCTCGAACAGGTCTACGTGCCCTTACTCGATGAGACAAAAGCGGAGAAGCTCTGCGATATTCCCGATGTCGGCATGCAGGTGAGCGGCGGCCCGGTGCAGCTCCGGCCGAAGGTTCTTGTCTTTATGGGGGGGCTCGCTATGCCGTACATGCCGGTCACGAAGGAGCAGGTAACCGGTGTGATCGCATCCCACCCGGGCGTGAAGGTCGCGGGCGTCTGTTTCATGAGCATATTTGAGAAAGCGGGGTGGCTGGATACGGTCTCGTTCGATCTGCTTATCGATGGGACGCTTGACCCGGTGACCGTTACGAAACGGTGCCACGAATAAATTTTCTGATTACGGGTTTCCTAAAAAGATCAAGAAAAATCTGACTTTTATTCGGGTACCGGGAGACAGTTCTCCGGGTAGGAGACCACCGGAGCCGCTGCAACAGGAAAGACCGGGTCCGGTAACCCGGGCAAAATTGCCTTCTGGCCAAAAACACTTTTTCCATCGGACGACCAAGTTTATCCGACAATTGTCAGAACAGAGGTTTTAGTGATGAGAAAAATTGCCCTCTTCGCAATCGCGGTTATCTTTCTGGTTATTGCCGGCTGTACGACAACGCCGGTTGCAACCTCCCCTGCCGGTACCACCGCCCCGGTAACCACGATCCCCACGAAGAATATTCCGGAGAACGCGTTACCGATGACATCCGTAGTGTCGCTCGGGAACGCAACGCATGGGATTTCTGTCTGGATAGACAGTTTCGAGCTCGCACCTCAGGATGACAACTCGATCCAGATTGTCGTCTATGTTGCGGCAAAAAATACCGGCAAAGACCCGATCAAGTTCGTCTGGTTCAGCAAACTCACCGATAAGAATGGAAATGCATACGGTGGTATCGGGTGGTCGCACAATGGAAACGGTGCCCGGACTGCCTGGATTCTTCCCAACAGTACCGAGGTGGCCCGGGATTTTGTTGTGGTAGATTCGGCTGAACACCTCGCCGCGTTCCGTGACAAGGCAGTGCTGGACGTGTACTTCATGGAGCAGAAAGTGGAGCAGAAAGCGAATGTCACCCCGATCCTGAAGCCGGATTATCACGTGACATGGGCAATCGATCCCGGTACGATTTTACCGGCATAACCGCTCTTTTTGTCGAAATCTTTTTCTTTTTGAAATTTCCGATAGATTCTCCCGATTATGAGGTGTATCGGATCTTATTTATTGGAGTAATTTCTGGACGGGAATTTACATGAGCTGTCCGAAGATCTGTCTCTACTTGCGGAAATGTCGACAAACAGTAACCCTTTTTTACCCGGGAGCATACAAGCAGTGCAGATGACCCCCGATTCTTCAGGAAGTAAGCCAGCCAGAACGATCATCCATCTTGCCATCATTATCGTTTCCCTGCTGATTGCAGGCTGTACGACCGGCAACCCGTTTGGAAATCCGGTACAAAAGACCGGCACGCCCGCCATTCCGCGATCTACGACTGCATCGCAGCTGGTGAGTGCCTTACCTTCAAACACGACAGTAACTCTTGGGACCGCAGCGAACCCGTTTACCATCTCTCTCGACAGTTTCCGGGTAAGCCCCCTGGCTGACAACTTAACAGTCGTCTCGATTTACGTTACGGCAAAAAATACCGGCAGGCAGCCGGTCCATCTCGCATGGTTCAGCAAACTCACCGGGATGAATGGCATGAGTTACGGGGGTGTCGGCAGCTCCAATGGAGGAAGGGGCGCAAAAACCGCAGTTATTCTTCCGGGCGCAACTGAGACCTCCCGGGATTCCGTGGTGATCGATTCACGGCAGGGCCTCTCCACCCTTTCCGAAGGATCGACGCTGGATGTGTACTTTATGGAGTAGACCGGGAATAGTACTGCACCGTTTTCACCGGACTATCATGTGAGCTGGGCCCTGCACAAGGTCCGGTTTGAGACCTGGGAAATTTTTCCCATCTTTCCAAGCGGACCTTGGCACGCGATTACAAGCGTTTGAAAGGGGATCCGTCTCGCTGGTGTGCAGGCAAAGAAAAAACAAAAACCGCTGATTTTTTTTGGAATGCGATCTTCAGGCCAACGCGGGACTGGTTCGATCAACTGTCCGTCATCGATATCGGTTTTATTGACCCGGGATGAAACCGGGTATGCGGCCATCTCGTCCGGTGAAAATTGTGCGAGTATCTCTTTTAATCCTGATTCCTAAGGCTCCGGGCCGGCAATCCATCGCTCTTCTTCATCCGGCCGGAGAATTACCGGCATCCGATCGTGAAAAGACTTTACGAGATCATTGGGATTGATCGTGACACTCGTGTACGCATAATGGAGCGCACCCGATGCATCCCGCCATCGATCATAAAGTCCGGTGAATGCAAAAAGGGAATTCTCTTTCAGCCGGAAATAAAATGGAACCCTGCGGTTTCCCTCTTTCTTCCATTCGTAGAACCCGGTTGCGGAGATAAGGCAGCGCCGGTAGCAGCTCGTAAAACGCCGGTTTCTCCGCGAGCGTTTCTGCCCGTGCATTGATTGAGTGCTGAGCCGGTCGTGGTGCCGGGAAGGCGCCACTGCATCCCTGTCATTTCGGTGCGCTCGCGGTTCACGATGACCGGCAGGACGTTCCACGGAGCTATATTAAACTTCGACCGGAACCCAAGGGCAGGATCGTGGATCCGGAACCGTCTGCCGAGGTCATCGATGCAGATGAGTGTTTACCTTCCGCACATGATCAACGATCAGCTGATCGTTTTCTCTGGCGAACTTCCCGGTGTCGGAAAGGGTCCAGGTTGCAGAAAGGGTCGAATTCTGTCACCCGGATTTTGGATGTCTGTGATTTATGGGGATTTGTGACAAACCCGGGAGATTTCAGGCTCAGAAAAAAACGCTAACAGAACGCTAATACGCGGCAGATCTGCTGGAAGATAGACGATTGACTATGGTTTTTGAAAGAAGGGGCAATTTTTAAAGATCCGGATCCAGGAATTTTTTTGGAGGGCATGAACTGATGCAAATAATTGGGGAGCCCGCAAGCGGCGCGTACCCCTCCGTTTCAGCATTCCCGAATGCCCAAATTCTGAAATATCCTCCCCCACCATCTTTCTCCATGGACAAGTTCACCGGAATAATGCAGGAGATGGCGAAGATGAGCCCTGCGGAGGTTGCCGCAAAGATTGAGAAGACAAAACGCTGTGCATCTGTTCCCGGTGTCCCACGTACGATTCCTGCGCAAAGAAAAAAGGGTGAATCGATCTTCTGCATGATTGGCAAGAGTTCCTGCACGCTCATGAAGACCGCATGCGTCTGCCCGGCCTGCCCGGTTACCGATCTCATGGGATTCGAACGCCAGTTTTTCTGTATGAAAGGAAAGGAAAAAGATCAGCGGGGAATGTAATTTTTAGTAATTCGCGGTGATCCACATCATGCCCGAACAATCCCGAATGGACGAACCGGAAGACCAGCCGGTGTTTGACTTCTGGGGAACGCACCCCGTTGTCCTGATCGTTATTTTGCTCTACGTGATCGCAGTGCTCCTCGCGGCTTCCGGGAATGTCGCAACGCTCGATCTCAGTTTTGTCCTGCTCGGCCTCGGGTTCCTCAGCGGGTGGCACGTTGCCCGGAATTATGTCCGGCCGATCAGGAGCAGCCAGACCATGGCGTTTGTGATCTGCGTGGTATTCCCGGTGATAGGATTCGTATGCTACTGGATTTACTCGTTGGTCTTCCTTCCCCGCCAGGGTCCGGCGCTTGGGGAAGAGAAATAATCTGGAGAATTTTCCCGGGATGACGGGTTGGCCTCTACAAATTTTCCGGCGGATCGTATTTCTTTCCATTTTTTCCGACTTTTTTAAAAAGTACCACCCGGGCCGCTTCAGAGAAAACCGGCCCGGACTGACACATAAATACCGCTTCATCCATCATCACTCAACGGTGAATTCATAAAAACAATCTTCTTCGTATCGGCACTCTGCCTTATCCTGTTTACCCTCTTGTTGCGGGTTGCACGCAACCGCAGGAGAAGATAGTCCCGCCCCTGTCCCCGACTGTGACCCCGGTGTCCTTCCCTCCACCTGCGGGTTCACGACATGTCATGGACTCAGTCTTGCATGCGGACCCAATCCTCCGCAGGCCTGTACCATGGAATACCCGCTCGGCGACAAGTGCCGGCAATATACGGGCTGCGACAGTTCCGGCGGGAGCTGCAAGCTTATTACCCCCCCGCAATTCGATGCATGCAAGAGCTGCGTTGCGAAGTGCGGTGGCGGCGATGCAGCAGAGATCCTGGGCTGCGAAGAGAAGTGCTGAGCAGGAAAATCTCCGGCCCTTTTTTTTTTCCCCCCGGATTCGTCACCCTACTCTATTCTATCCGGAAATTTTTTGGAACTTTTCGTTGTGAAATAAAACTTCTCCCCGCAATTGCGGGAAATCGTTCTGAAAAATTCCGGCAACGGTCCCGGGGGATTTGGTCCGTGATGAACACCGGCCCTTTAGACTTGAGCGGGTTACCCGTTCTTTTCGTTCCTAAAACGTTTTCTTGTCTTCCGGCTAAATTTTATCCATCCGGAGGAAAAACCCCGGCCCCCAGAGGATTTTCATGGTTTTCGACCTGCTCACCGACATCCTGATTGTATTTGCCATTGCCCTCGGCGTAGGCATGGTCTTCAACCGGATCAAGGTCCCCCCGCTCGTTGCCTTCATCCTGACCGGCGTCATCGTCGGGCCGTACGGGCTCAGTATCATACGGGGGCAGGAGGTTGCGAACCTCGCGGAGCTCGGGATCATCCTGCTCCTGTTTACCATCGGACTTGAGTTCTCGTTCAAGGATCTCTGGAAGATCCGGCTCATTGCGGTTGCGGGAGGAGCTCTTCAGGTAGGTCTCTCGTTCGTTTTCTTCTGCGGGCTCGCATTCCTGCTGGGCCGCCCGATGAACGAAGCGATCCTGATGGGTTTTCTCTTCTCGTTATCGAGCACCGCGATCGTGCTCAAGATTCTCCACCAGAACGGCGAGATGGACTCTCCGCACGGAAGCATCGCCCTGGGTATCCTGATCTTCCAGGACCTCGTCGCAATCCCAATGATGATGATTGTACCCTTCCTCGCGAGCCTTCCTCTCTTTGATCCGACTCCGTTTCTCCCGGGGGATGCCCTTATCATCCTCCTCATGCAGGACCTCCTTATCGTCCTCGTCCTCATCGCCGCAGCAAAGTGGATCATCCCCCGGGTCATGTACGAGATCGCCAAAACCCGGAACCAGGAACTCTTCCTGCTCGTGGTCATCCTCACCTGCTTTGGCGTTGCGTGGATGGTCTCCTACACCGGCATATCCATCGCGATCGGTGCACTCCTTGCGGGGCTGATCATCTCGGGCTCAGAGTACAGCCACCAGGCCGCAAGCATCGTGCTTCCCTTACGGGACATATTCACGAGTTTCTTCTTCATCTCGGTCGGGATGCTCGTCGATGTCCGGTTCCTGGTCGACAACATCTGGTTCGTCTTCTTCCTCATTATCATAGCCATTGTTGCAAAGGCCGTACTCGCGACGGTTGCTCCCCTTGCACTCGGGTACCCGCTTCGGACTGCTGCAATGAGCGGCCTTGCGCTTGCACAGGTCGGGGAGTTCTCGTTCATCCTTGCACAGAGCGGGTACATGGTGGGTATCCTGCCGTTTGCCGCGTACCAGACATTTCTCATCGTGGCCCTCATCACCATGGCTGCGACACCGTTTGTCATCGGAATCGGCCAGCCGTTTACCGGCAAACTTTGCCGGGTTCCGGCACTTTCCCGGTTTGTGAAAGGCACGTGCGGTGTCGATACTGAGAACGCCCACAGAACTCAGAGCGATCACCTTGTCATCATCGGGTACGGCGTCACCGGCCGTAACCTTGCACGTACGGCACGGCAGGCCGGAATCGAATATACCATTATCGAGCTCAACCCGGACCTTGTCATGGAGGCCCGGCGAAACGGGGAATTTGTTATCTTTGGTGATGCAACAGGGGAGGGTGTTCTCCGCCATGCCGGCATCCGGGATGCACGAATCGCGGTTATCGCGATCAACGATCCCGTGGCCACTCGGAAGATCACGAGCCTCGGCCGGAGCCTTAACGCAGCCCTCTCTGTCATCGTGCGTACCCGGTACGTGAGCGAGGTCGAAGCACTGCATGCATTGGGGGCGGATGAGATTGTTGCCGAGGAGTTCGAGACCTCTGTTGAGATCTTCACGGTCGTGCTCAACAAATTTTTTGTACCGCACGACCAGATCGGGAAATTTATCGCCGACGTTCGTGCGGATGGGTACCGGATGCTCCGGAGCCGGAGCGCCCCCGGAGGAACGCTGCCTGACCTTGTCCGGAATATCCCGAACATTACTATCACCGCGTTTACGGTGGCACCGGGCTCTGAGCTGGCCGGGCAGACCCTTGGCGGGTTCAACCTCCGGAAACGGTACAACATTCTCGTGCTTGCCATCCGGCGAGGAGAGGAGATGCTGACCGGTCTTGGCGGGGAGTCGTCTCTTGAAGTGGGAGATGTTGCAATCGTCTACGGGACGCCGGAAGATATCACCAAAGCAGTTGACCTGTTTGCGGGGCCGGGGGGATCGATCTGATTCTCCCGTCTTGTCGCGTTTCTTTGTGAATGTCCTTTTTTTTAATAACTCTTCAGTACCTCGCAAAGCGGGCCGATACCATCTGAAAAATATTTCCCGCTTGGAAATTTTCCATAAAAAAGTACCGTTGAGGGAACCTTTCCCTCACTCTTCGTTACTGGTTGTTTCCGGCCCGGCGTTCGCGGGTGATCCGGGCCCGGCCGGATTCTCCGGATGGAAGTGGAGGGAGAGGCGGGCAACATCGCCCGGCGCCCCGATAACAATTGCTTCGTCACCGGCTTTGAGATCCATCTCTCCTGCCGGATTGGCGATAATCTCCCCGGCCCTGCGGATCGCAAGGATGGATACACCGTACTTTTTCCGGACTTCAATTCCTGCAAGATCCATGCCAGCAACCTCTGCACCGGGAAGAACTTTGAGCGCGGCGATCTCAGTATTTGGGATCGTTAACCGGAGATCGGCAAGGTCGGCCGAGGGTTCGGCCGGGCTCCTGAGCATGTGGTAGGAGTCGGCCCGGATCTCGTGGACAAATTGCTCAACCGTTCCTTTCGGCACCAGATATTTTTTCAGGACCCGTGAGAAGATCTCGACAGAAGTCTCGAACTCCTCCGGGATAACTTCGTTCGCGCCGAGATCCTGGAGCACCTTCACCTCGGGCAGGAACTGGGTTCTTGCGATGATATACAGGTTCGGATTCATTGACCGGGCGATACGGGTAATGGCCCGGGTGGAGAGCGCATCGTTGATGGCGACGACCAGGATCCGTGCGTCCTCTATCCCGGCATGGGAGAGGATGGACTCATTCGTTGCATCCCCGAAAAAGATCGGTTCACCTTTCTTCTGCTCCTCTTCAACCGTCTCCGGGTTCAGGTCGATAACAACATACGGGATGTTCCCGATCTTCGCCACCTTCGCAAGGTGCCTGCCGTTGAGGCCGTACCCGATCACGATCACGTGGCCGGTGAGCGGGGGCTTCCCAGGTTTCTCCCTCTCCGGGGGAATGCACCCGGCTTTCATCCGGTCCGGGAACGGGAGCCGGCAGACCCGGTCGGCAACGCCCGGGCCGGCGCTGACGATGAACGGTGTCAGTGCCATGGTGATGACGGCGACTGCAAGAAAGAACTGGTTGTTCGTCTCGGAGAAAAACCCGTACTGCTGCGCTGGAACCGATAGGACGAATGCGAACTCCCCGATATTACAGAGCGCGAGGCCGGCAAGCACGGAGGTCCGGAGCGACTGGCCGATCGCAAGCGTGCTCCCGGCAGCGATCACGGCCTTCAGGACGAGAATACCGATCACAAGTGCGATGATGATGACCGGATTTCCGAGGACGAACCAGATGTTGAGAAGCATCCCGATTGAGATGAAAAAGAAACTCGTGAATATGTCCCGGAAGGGGATGATGCTTGCAAATGCCTGGTGGAAGTACGCGGACTCTGATAGCGTGAGCCCGGCCAGGAACGCACCGAGCGCGAGGGAGAGGCCGAGTTTTGCGGAGATGAAGGTGATGACAAAGCAGATAAGGATGATGGAGAGCAGGAAAATTTCCGAAGACCGGACGCCTGCGATTTTGTCCATGATCCGGGGGAGGACCCAGATTGCGACCGCAAGAACAATCGAGACGAGCACGATAAGCGTGAGCCCGAGGTTCAGCATCGCCCCCGTGATGTCGGCTTCGTGGCCGGCAAGGATCGGGATGGCAATAAGCATAGGCACGGTCATGATGTCCTGGTACAGCGAGATCCCAAGGGTCGATCGGGCATACGGGGTGTTGACCTCGGCCCGATCCTGGAAAATTTTCAGCGTTATGGTCGTGCTGCTGTGGCAGATCAAAAAGCCGAAGAAGAGGGCGGTCCCTGCCGGTGTCCCGAAGAAGTACATGATCGCGTACACAGCAAGGATCGTGAGCGCGACCTGCAGGGTCCCGGCCACGAGTACGATCTTCTTCATCTCAAGCAGGGTTTTGAACGAGAACTGCATCCCGATGGTGAAGAGGAGGAAGATGATCCCTATCTCTGCGAGCACTTCAACCATCTGGGCGTCCCTGACTAGGCCGAGACCGTACGGCCCCACCAGGACCCCGGTCAGGAGAAATCCGACAACCCCGGGAATTTTGAGCCGGGTACCGATGGTGATCACGAGAATCGCAAGGGCAAGAACGACGATGATGTCAAGGATGTACGTTGCGATCATGGGATATGCCTCTTTTTAAAATTCCTCAGAAATAACGGACCATTTTTTAGATCCACAGGGAATGGTAAGAATTGTATCCCGGTCTTTATAATTCGTTACATTCTGTCCGGGATTTTCAGGAAAAAACCTCTAAAAAAACCAAAAAATAATGCTTTTATTATGCTTCCGTGAATCTCAAGCATGGGATTTTGTAAATTTTTTCTGGTCGCCCTGATCCTTGGAGAACTTATCCTCGCATCGGGCTGCACGCAGCCGCAGCCGGCGTCCGGAGCAACCCCGACCCCTCAGGTAACCGCCGGAGGGGCGAAACCGGCAACCATTGGTTCCCCGGAATCCCCGGGCCAGGCTGCCGGAAAGTACACGGTGGGCGATCTCATTGCACTTGTGAACAAAGCAGTCGCGTACGCGAAAGCGAACGGGAATGCAAAGGCGATCGCTGCATTCAACGATCCGAACGGCGAGTTTTCGCAGAACGGGCTGTACGTTTTTGCTGAAGGATACAACGGTACGGCACTGGCAAAACCCTTCGAGCGCGACACGGTGGGGACAAATCTTCTCGGGCTGAAAGATTCGTATGGAGTACCCCTGATAAAGAACATCGGTGAGACCGCACGGTACGGGATGGGGTACGTGAGTTACGAGTACCCGAACCCGGCGAACAACAAAACCGTTGAGCAGAAGTTGTCGGTTGTCGCCGATGTCGATGGAACATATTATGTGGGCGCGGGATTCCACGAGAGCAATGGCATGGTCTACCCGTCTGTTGTTCTCAATCCGTTATCGAAGGTCCTGAGCCGGGACAATCTCGTTGCATTCGTCAGGAACGCGATGGATTATGCGCGGAAGAACGGCAGGGAGAAGGCGATTGCCACGTTCAACGACCCGGACGGGCCCTTTGTTCAGGGCGAGCTCGTGATCATGGCCTTCGATTATAATGGCACGAACCTCGTCAGCCCTTCGTACTCGAAGGACATGAGCCGGAATCATATCAACCTGATCAACTACCATGACCCGGACGGGGTTGCGACGATCCGGGGAATGCGCGATCTTTCTGAAGACGACGGCGGAATCCTGTACACGGTTGCAAAAGTCACCGGGAACGGGAAGATTATCTTCGTTCCCAAGATCGATTACGCGGAACCGGTGGATGGCAGCTGGTGGCTCTTCTCTGGAATTTACGATCGGCGTTTGGCCAGCTCAGGACCGGGAATCTGACCGGTCTTGCGATCAGGAATCATACCCGGCAGGAACTATACTCCCTCGTTGATCGCGCCGTAACGTACGCGAAAGCAAGCGGCCGGGAGAAGACCCTTGCAGAGATCAATAAGCCGGACGGAGAGTTTGTGCAGGGGGATATGTGGGTCTGGGCAGAATCGTTCAATGGGACTATCCTTGCCGATCCGTACTGGAAGTCCGCAATCGGCCGGGATACCCGCGGTTATAAGGACATAAACGGCCAGAAAACAACGCTCGGTGCGCTGGACGCGGTTCGCAACGGCACAGGGTTCGTGCACCAGGTGTTCCCCGCCACCTCGAAAAACAGCACCCGGCAGGTCCCGAAGCAGGTCTTCATGAAAGCGGTTGACGACCAGTGGTGGATCGGTGGCGGTATTTACGGCATTGAGGTCCGATAATTTTTCCGGATTGTCCTGAAATTTTTTTTTGACAACGGAAACAATTCAGACGATCTGCCCCTGGATCGTTACTGTCTTCTCGGTCACCTGGATCGTTTTTTTGGATCTTCCCAGAGCCTGATCGACAACGTACCGCACCCCGCCGCAACACGGCACTTCCATCCGGAGGACCGTGACCGATTTGATCGCGTGTTTTGAAAAAATCTCTGTGAATTTTGCAATATAGCCCTCGATGTCTGAATCCAGTTTCGGGCAGAACATGATCACGATCCTGTCCCGGAGGAAATCCTTGTGGAAATCCGCGTACGCAAATGGTGCGCAATCTGCGGAGATGAGGAGGTCTGCATTCTCGAAATACGCAGCATCAGGGTTCAGGAGCGCGAGCTGGATCGGCCACTGTCGAAGTTCTGACTTCTGGCTCGCAGCTGGTGCGACGGACCGAAGAGGCCCGCGTGTGATAGTCCGTGCAGCCGATCCGGGGCATGCGGCAAACTGCACGTGACCGTGTCCCGGACGGGACGGTTCACCGGAAGGGGCTCCCGGTTTACTGTGCGGCGGGACGGGTATGTTGTGCTCGTCCAGGTACTCGAGCGCCTGGTGATAGTACTCCCGCTGCCGGTGGCTGGTGAGGTGTTCGAGATGTGCCCTGATCACGGCCGGACCCTGCCGTGCGATATTCTCCATCACGGCTTTTTCGTTATACGCCTCGGCTTCCCGTTCGACAACGCAGATCGCCCCTTCTGGGCAGGTGCCGATGCAGGCTCCAAGCCCGTCGCACGAAAGGTCGCTCACCAGCCGGGCCTTTCCTTCGATGAGCTGGAGCGCTCCCTCCGGGCAGTCCGGTATGCACTGGCCGCATCCCGTGCATTTCTTCTCGTCAATCTGGATAATCTTCCGCTTCATTTACGATCCTCCGGTCCCTTTAGTTCTTCCGGCACGTTATCCTTGCTAAGCGAATTAAATATTTATACACTCTCTAAAAACCATCGGGCGGCAGGCTAAGAAATCCCCGGTTCATCCCCCGTCATCACTATCAGGTTTCTTCATTACCACTGTACAGGGATCCGGTTTTTTGGAGGGATCCCGTTCGATTCTGTCTGGTAGTGTTCCCCCTCGAGAAAATGCGGACAGCTGTCGGCTTTCCGGCCAGCGTTTCAAAGAGAAAATCCGGATACATCATTCCGTTGCCGGGGGATTGTTTTTCCCGATGTTACGCCCAATTGCCGAACTGATAAGGGAAGCCGGGGTCTCCCCTCTTCAGCCTCCCGGCGTTATCGCCATAGCCCCTCCCCCGGTAAGGAATCATGGTATGCCGGGGATTACCGATCCAGGGCTCGGTATCTTCCGCTACCCATTCGTACGAGAGCACTGCCCGGTGGTCAGGATCTCCGGTTGATGTGTAGATATACACCCGGTCAACATACACCGCGGATCCGAGCGCCCTGATAGTTTCCCCAATGGCCTAATCGTGATCCCGGGCTCTAATCAGGTTCTTTGCCGATACCGCGATGGCCATGCAGATCGGATTGAGCGCGAACGCTTTCGAGAATTTCTCCTCGCTTGAACGAAGCGCAATGTCGCCCTGCCTTCTCTGGAGCCCGGTTGATCTTATGGGCAAGCTCTGCAAACTGGGCTTTTGGATCTCCGCCCTTCTGGAGATAAAAATCCGCACCGAGATCAAACGCCCGGATGACGACATCTTCCCGTCCCTTACCGGTAAAAATGATGAATGGCAATCCCTCGCAGGTTTTCCTGACCTCTTCGAGAAGTTCGAGGCCGTTCATTGCGGGCATCTCGTAATCCGAGATCAGGGCATCGAACGATTCTTCTTCAAGAATTTTTAAGGCATCATGGGGAGAAGTGACAGTATCGATCCGGACTTTCCCGGTTTTTTCAAGAAAAATTTTGGTAATATTAAGAATCGACTCTTCATTATCCACATGCAGAACGGAGATCATCTTCATTGTAAAATTCTATGATCAAGTAATAAACAATTGTGGTTTACTGGCTGAAAAATTCACATTTCCACTTGCGTGGCTGCGAAAATGGAGCGATCCGGCCAAAAATAAATCCCCTTTTCATGTACGCGGGCTACACGTCCATTGCCGATCGGTAAAAAAGTTCTGGTGGAACCGGTAGTTTCAGTTCTTCCGGCCCCGCTCAGACACGCCCCATTTCCTGGCCGGGCGGGCTGCCTTCCCTTCGGTTTTGGCATCCTGCATTTTTCGCACATCCCGGTTCCCGCGTTTCTGTGCACGGTTATCTTCATGTTTCAGGAGGGGCAGCCCTGCCGGTTTTTTCGACTTTGGTTTCGTATTTCTTCGCGAAGGGAATTTTTGTTTTTCACCGGGTGCTTCCTGAGGATTCCGGCCGGGTTGCATCCGTGTGACAGGGCCGGCCACTTCTTTATGCATCCGGGAATCCTGCGGCGTCCGGCTCTCTGGCCGCACAGCTCCAGCTCTCCGGGTCGGCCGTGGCTGCGGATTCTCGCGCCCCGGCTCTTCAGCATCAGTTCCCAGCTGCCGGGTACGGTGCTCGGGTACAAACTCCTTGAATTCCGCGAGCGACCGGTCCGATTTACCGGACGCTGATCTGTTTTCATATCGCCCGGGTGAAGGCCGGGGTCGGGCCGGTGGCCGGTGGTCGCCGGGTTGCCGGGTTGCCGCCGACCGGGATCCTTTCTCCTGCAGGATCTGCCCTTCCGGTCTTTCCTGCGGCCGTCCGGTCCTCGCTATCGGTTGCCCGTCTTCAAATTCCTGTGCCATCCGTTGCCGGCTGGTAAGGGGAGGGCTGTCAACCGGCTTTGCCTTTGGCAGAACCTGCCGGAGATCCTCTGCAGGGACCCCGGAATTCTGTGTGGAACGTGGTCGCTTGTTCTGCTGGAACTGCTGGTCCGGTCTCCGGGACTTTGGCTCCGGCCGGATTCCCGACTCATCCCTGGATTTTTGTGCCGGACTGGATCCCCGTTCCTGTCCGGGAGGTTCGTTCTTTCTCCATGAGGATCGCCTGCTGTAGCTCTTCGGCTCTGTGTTTTTGGCTTCCCCATCATTTTGCTCCCGTTTCTCCCGCTTGGTCTTACCGAAAGGTTTCCGGATTACCCATTCTGGAGAAGAGCTCTCTTTTCGTGGACCCGGCCTGGATCCGGATGCTGACTTTCCTGCCATCCCAACCACTCTGGTAGAAATAGTGTTGCCATTACTAATGTTTGTCTCTCATGCAAAAACGGTTTTACCGTACGGATCCCCGCGGATGCATAAGCTGATTGAGATCCCGTCGGATCGACTCCTCCGGCGTACTGCGGAAGACTTCGAAGTCGGCTTCCGCTTGCGCGAGTTCGCGGGCTCGTTTCTCAACCGCCGGCCGGAGACCGATCCGTTTCTTCCGGATATCCTCATCTATCCGCTGGAGTTTTACGATCCCGCTTTTGATCTCCCGCTCCACCGGTCTCATCTGCGGCTGGTACCGCTGGATAAGAGCCTGGAGCTCGGATCCCTGGATTCCTTTGGTTGCATCGAATAGGAAATTTTTCTCCATCCTCTCCCTCCACGCGAGAATCTCGTTTACCAGCGTGTTGTCAAGCTGGGGAACGCTCATCAGGTTTTTCGGGGTTACATCCGCCGCAGTGCTGATACCCCATGACCTGAGGATCGTTTTGAGCCGGGCAAGCCGGGGAATCGGGCAGTTCTCGATGCTGCACCGGGCAAGAAACTGCTGCATCTGCCGGCTTCTTCCCGAGCTTTCAAGGGTGAGGAGCCCGGCCCGGTATTCCCGGTCTATACTCTCGTATTTTCGCCGGAGTTCCCGGAGATGGTTCATCTGGTTAAGAAACGCCCCGTCGCCCGCCCCACTCAGCCATTTCCTGTTCCAGAGATCCCACATGTACCGGGCATTCTCAAGGTTCCGTCTCCTCCGCTGCTTCTCTCCGGTTGCCTGGCCGGGATACAGGAACAGTACGATGACAACAATCGCCACGACGATGAGGGTCGGGTAGTCGTTCTCGGTGATCGTTCCCATGATCGCCATGACCGCGCATCCGGCGACAACGACAAGCCCGGCAATCTGGCGGATCTTTGCAAACCCGAGCGACTGTTCGATCGCCGGGGAGAGTAATGTCGGCCGGCTCGGGAAGTTCGCCGGGCCAAGCGAAGGGACCGGGCCCGGTGGTTTGATCGCGTCCACTTTCTGCCATTCCCTGCGGATATCGATCCTGGATATCCGGTCCCGGCTGAGGAACAACAGAATTCCCGAGACCTCTTCGAGTTTGCACCATGGGCAGGCGGCAAGGCCCGAATAGAAGGTGTGGACGGAGTCCGTGCTGCACTGGCGCATTTTTTTCTCTAAGGATTCGAGTGCATCCCACCAGTCACCGGCGGTCGGACGTCCCGCGGACGATGTGCCCCTTTCAGAGAACGCCTGCTCGAAGAGATCGGCCACATAGCCCGGGACAACTTCGGGCCCGACTGAGTTTGGCGGGGGAGATATCGATTTTGTATGAGCATGTTTGCTGTACGCAAACCGGAACTCTGCGATCGCCCGTTCGATCGGCATATCCTCTGCTCCCGAGTACACGCCCGAGTACGGGTGTCTCCCGAAAAAGAGAAGCTGAAAATTCAGGATCGCAAGCCCGAAGTTGTCGTGGTTTGCTGTCCGTTCCATCCGGAAATTTTTCGATTTCGAGATCTCGGGGGGAGTGAACTGGGCTACCCCGACTTCGCAGCGGTAGAGCTGGTCAATCGCCCGTACCTGGAACGAGTCGCAATCGATCAGCCGGACGCAGGCCTTGTCGTCCACGAGAATATTGCCTTCGTTCACGTCGCCGATCACGTACCCGAACTTGTGGATGACATAGAATGCGGCGGCGAGATTTTTTGCGGTCCGGACAAGGAACCGCCAGTCTGCGTGAGGGAACGCTTCCTTACGGTGCGTGGGCCCGTACGCCTTGTGGATCGGTTCGCAGTCTGCAATCCGCGGCATCAGGAACCCCAAGACCGGGCCGTCCGGTTGTATCCGGAGCACATCGGTAGGCCATGCGGAAATGGCCTGGAGTACCTCGTTACACCCCCGGGCCATGAGCAGGAGTTTCTGTTGCTTCCGGTCGTCGAGAGGCTTGTGATAGATCTTTGCCACGAGGTTCTGGTGACCCGGCAGGATCTCGTATACGTCCCCTTCACCGCCGCTGCCGATCCGTTTCCCGAGCCGGATTACCGTTCCGGCACTGTCGAGAAACGGGGTGAGGTGAATTTTTGTCATGCTATCCCGGATGGTATCTGGTGTTAGTCCTGCACCCGGACCGCAAGGACCAGGGTCTTGTCATCATCGCTCCGTGCATTTATCTCGTCACGGCCGAGGAACATTTCGATCTGTGCGGAGAACCCCAAAAACGCATTCTCCGGGAACCTGTTCAGTGCATCGAAGAGCGGCCGGAAGAACCCCGCATGGGCCTGCCGCTGCGAGAACGAGAGGACGAGGTTCTGTAACCCATCGGTAAAGAGCGCTATCTCCTCCGGTACGGACTCTGTGTGAAGGATGTGCAGCCGGTCGAGATATTGTTCGCCAGTCACAAAAAATGTCGTGTTCGCGTATTCACCCTGTTCGGGCCAGAAGATGGTCTGGTACTCCTGCCCGGAGCTGGTAACGATCGCGCCGTCGCCGATCTGGAAGAAGAGAGCACCTTTCTCCCCGGCAACTGCGCCAAGGATAGTGCAGGCATAGTCTTTCAGGCGCTTGTTTTTTGCTGCGGCTTCGGTTTCGATTGCATCCCGGCCTGCGGTGATCCAATCGCGGATGTTCTCATCGTTGATGTGGGTGAGATCGCCTGCGGTACGCAGCGTGGCGACTATGTGTTCGTAAACGGTCTCGCATGCAATTTCGGCTCCCCGGCCACCTTCCGTTGTGCTCCCGGCGCCGTCGGCTGCAAGCCCGATAAAAAATTCAAAGCCTCCGATCCGGATGGTCCCGGCCTTATTGTAGTCCTGCCCGGTCTCACCGCGATCGGTGTGTGCTTTTCCCGTAACCGTGGAAGTTGCAAGCTTCCATCTCATATCTCACTCCAGCCGAGGGGTGGAGCGAGCAGGATCTTATCGCCGGGAGTGCTGCGCGATGCAGATTTCATGGAGTTGGAGAGCCATTGGAAGAACTCGCGGAACTTAAGGCCCTGGAGTTTGACCGGTTCCCGGACAGAGATCTGTTTTAAGATCTTCATATCGGCCTTGTGGACGCCGATTGCAAAGAACGCAAAGGACTTGTTGTTCTCGCCTTCCCTGACGAGTGCCGCGGCACTCTGCCATTCGTCGGTCGGGGTGCCGTCCGTGATTAAAAAAATCCACGGTCGGTAGAACGAGATTCCGTTTTCCCGGTACTGTTCCTTCCGCGCCCGGATCATATCGATTCCTCTCCGGATCGCCTCGCCCATGGGCGTGTCACCGATGGCTTCGAGCTGGGGGTCGAAGAAACATTCTGCGGTATTGAACTCGCTGATGACCCGGACCGGGCCGAACGAGACGAGTGCGACCTCGACCCGTTTTATCGCGAGCGAATCGCTCTGGAGTTCGTTGTAAAATTCCTTAATCCCGGCATTCAGCTCGGAGATGGCCTGCCCCGCCATCGATCCGGAGGTATCGAGCAATAATAAGCAGGGGCATCGCGGCTCCGGGTTCTCTGCGAATGTTATTGCCCCAAGAGGCTGCTGGTCGAGGAGCATATTCTGGTTATCGTCATTCATCCGGTTTCCCCGTTTGATCGTTACCGCTCTATTTGCTGTATGACTCTCTTTAGGATTTCTCTGATTGCTCGCGTAAATTTTTTCTGTTTTGTTTAATTAACAACTAATATCCTAGACAACTAACGGAATACATCCATGATCCCGGAACAGGATTGCCTGCAATGCGGCCAGTGCTGCGAGAAATGGGGGTGGGGCCAGACAGGAATAGTCGAAGTTCTCCTCCCCTGGATTGCGGCGGGCCGTGAAGATATTCTCCGCCACGTCTCGATCAAAATGCGGGACGGGACGCGTATCAGCGGGAAGGATATCCCCCGGGAAGCTCTCTGCTGTATTGCCCGGATCGATTACTGGGTGGACCCGGATGGGAGGACGATCTCGTACTGCCCGTTCTACTGGAAGAAGGATGACGGGAAGATATATTGCCGGATCCATGCGGTCAAGCCGGCGGTCTGCATCGGGTTTGCCCCGTGGGTCGAGGTCTACCACGACTACGGCCTGAACTACCCGGCATGCCGGGGCATTGCGCCCTGAGATCACAACCGGACCCGTGGACCTGCTCTCTAAAAAAAGCCGCCGTTCACTCTTTTTTCGCCGACAGTCTTCCGGGTGGCGAATGTTTTTATAATCTGCATGATATTGGTCGCAGCTGGTGAAAGCACCGTGATGAAGAAACTTGTCATTGGTTTACTTATCCTCGCGATCTTCCTCAGCGCTGCGCCGGTTGCGGCCGAGGATGGAGGTGGCGGAGGATCCGACTCAGGAGGCACTTCGGCAGTACGGATTCAGGTTCATCTGGGTCACCCGGATCGTCCGACTCGACCGGATCCGGTTCTTCCGATTCAGGTCACGCGGTGGACCGTTCCGGATCCGATACGGATCACGCATCGCCTGGGACCGATCACATATCGTCCAGTCCTGATCAATCCGGCAGTTCTTCAGCCGATCATGCTTCAAGTCCCGATCATGCAGGTGGCTCATCGGCTCCCGACCAGTCTTCAGGCATGGGAAGCAGTTCGATCTTCTCATCCCCGGACCAATCTGCCCCGACCTCTTCAAACCCCGATTCCGGCCTGAGCTCGAGTTCATCGGAACTGGAGATCGAGCACGAGATCTCCACAATCTCCGCATCGGAAAGCTAGCAACTCAGTGCACTCGATTCAGGTCCATCATCCGGTTCACCGGATCCTGCGCACCATTCCCATGAGACCGCAAGCATCGCAACCGGGAGTCTCGTCTCCCTCCCGGCTGTTGCATCATCCGCAGCACCTCAGATATCGGCGGAGGCTGCAAAGATCGACAATTCCATGAACGATCTCCAGCGGGCCGAGAACGGTATCCAGAACCGGAACAGTCTCGTTTCGATGCTCTTTGGCGGAGACTCTGTTGATGCAGCCCAAATCGATTCCGTTGTGCAGCAGGATCTTGCATCCCTTGAAACTATGGATAAGATTGTGAACGATTCCTCAACCAGCCCGGCCCTGAAAGCATTTGTCCAGCAGCGGGTGGAGACAATACGCGCCGAGCGGACCCGGCTCCAGGGTATCACATCATCAGAGATGCAGAAGAAAGGATTATTCAGCGGGCTTCTTGGAAGATAAAATATTCACAAAAACCCATTTTTACTCACGTTGCCCCTACGTGGCATTATGGCAATAGCTCGCGGGCCTCGTTTTTCGAAAAACCAGGATGCAAATATCTGAATATCTGGGTCTGATCGGACCTCTCCCGGCCCTGCGTGACAGAAGATGTGCTGCCGGTAATAAAGACCCTCGCAGTGCAGAAAAAAACCAGAATGTATGTCTTTACCGGAAGTACGGCGCATACACTTGGAATAATAAGTATTTACCATAAAATTTTGCCGAGTGTCCCGTGTTCCCCCAAAAAGGTGCAATGAAGTCCTTCCCGTAAATCAGGACCTCGACAGACGTACCAGATACCAGCGATAAGGCCGAAAAACTCGTGGTGATCGACAGATAGAACGCTGCAATTCCCGGAATTATTCAACCTGAAAGAAAGAAGATGCGCATTTTTAGAGCAGCTTCGTCTCTTCTGTGGGTTTTGGGACTTTCACGACAAGGACCCGGAAAACAGCAGCCCCCTCATTTTTCACTTCCTAGTGAATTCACTTTCCGGTACGGTTGGAATAGGATGAACCCGGTAATTATTCTTATCGCTGGTGCGCAGCTCTGCAGCTCTTTCATTTGACCAGGTACCGCATTTCAGGGGATCCGATAGGGTGGTGCGTTCAATCCGTTCGATACGGAGGACCACAAACGGGAATCCGCGGAACGCCTCGAATTCAAGGCGCCGGAGGAATGCCGAGATCGTATTGGCCTGGTACTGCGTCAAGGCAAACCGTTCGCGGACCTCCTTGACAGTCACCCACCGTTCGTCTGCATTCTGCTCATCCATGAACTGCTCCAGCAGTTCCAGCATATCCAGATATTTTCTCACGTGCGTCCGCCCCGGAGAAGCTAGTCCTTGTCGTCGATCCTGTTCGTCATTACGGTTTTACCTCGATCTCTGAGACAAGACGCTCCATAACGGCATTCACCGCTCTCCATGTCGGGGAGTCTGCGTGACGAAGGACATAGGGTCTGCCTTCATCCCCGGCCCTGACCATCTCCGGGTCGAGAGGAATTGCACCAAGATAGGGTACGCCAAGATCCTCTGCCGCCTTCTTTCCGCCCCCTTCGCCAAAGAGGCTGACGCTCTCGCCACAGTGCGGACAGATCATCCCGCTCATGTTCTCGATGACACCGAGAACCGGCAGTCTCAGTTTTTCGATGAATTTTGCAGCCTTGATAGCATCCATCACGGCCACATCCTGCGGTGTTGTAACAATAACCGCACCCCGCACGTTCGGTGCGAGCTGGACAATCGAAAGCGCCTCGTCCCCGGTGCCGGGCGGGAGATCCACAACAAGGTAATCGAGCGCACCCCAGGTAACATCGGTAAGGAACTGTTGGATCGCGGCCATTTTCATCGGTCCGCGCCAGACGACCGGTGTGCTCGTATCCGGGAGCAGGAACGCCATCGAGATGACCGAGAGGTTGCCGGTAACGTGGACCGGTTCTATCGCGTTTGCAAGAACGGCCGGCCGCCGCTCCTCGATTCCCAGCATTTTGGGGATGTTGGGTCCATGGAAGTCAAGGTCGAGGAGCCCTACCTTTCGGCCCTGACCGGCAAGGGCTGATGCCAGGTTCACGGAGACGGTGGATTTTCCCACTCCACCTTTTCCGCTGAGTACAAGGATGACGTGCTTCACATCGATCTTTGCCTTGGGGGGCAGTCCTTTCGGTGCGCTGTTCTGTGCAGATCCGCAGGTAGTACAGTTCTCGTTGCATTCAGGTTTTTCCTGTGCCGGGTTCGTTGTCATGGTTGGATATCCTTGAATTCTGATCGGGTTGGTGTTCGGGAATCAGTTCTGTCTCTCGTCCTCGGTGACCTGTGCAAGGATCGCTAGAGGCGGGCCGATATCGATCATCTTTCCGCTCCGCATCAGGGCCACCCGGTCACAGACATCCCGGACAAAATCCATGTCATGGGAGACGACGATGAACGTCTCATCCGTCTCGTCCAGGGCGTTGAGGATCGTGTGCTTCACATCCTGCTTCGTGATCGGGTCCATGGTCCCGGTCGGTTCATCGAGAATAACAAGCCGGGGCTCCTTTATCAGGACCTGGTCGATGAAGTCGGCGGCCCGGTCGATTGCATGCTCCTGCGGGTAGTTGATGTCGTCGAGTGCGTGGATCACGTTCTCGATCACCCGGTCGTCGCCGTACAGGGTGAAGCTGCGCTGGAACATGATCGCGGTCCTGCGCATGATCTGGGATTTCATCCCGTTTCCGTTCGGATCCCAGAGATCGACGTCAGCAGCAACAAGCCTGCCCCCGCATGCCGGACACGTCTTTCCCGCCCTGCTCTGCACGTCAAGAAAATCGCAGTGATCGCACAATGCTACGTGATAGATGATCGAGCCCCCGGTCGGTGGCTCTTCGACGCCGCGGAGCAGGTGCATCAGGACGCTCTTTCCGGCTCCGCTCCTGCCGATGATCCTGACAATATCTCCTTCCGGAATCTCGAAGGACAGCTTGTTCAGGACTTTTGTCCCGCCAAAATTCATGATGAGATCGTTAACGCTGATGAATGGTGCTGGCATGAATGGTTCACTCCGGCTTGTTCGGGACCCGTTTGTCATCCACCTGATCGTCGGTCACGCGGTTTTTGCAACGCAGCTCATCGATGCTCTTGCCGCAGATTCCCCTTCCGCGACCGATTATCCGCCCCCGTTTCAGTGGCCTGGTTCCGTCAAAGTCAGGCACAGCCGAACTCTCCCTGGTACGAACAATAATTACGCATATGCGCATAAAGATTTAAGCATCGGGATCAAAAATGCAAGCTCGGAAGAGCAGCCTTGTGCATCTCCCGACCGCCTTTAGAATCTTTCGGCACACGGTGTTCTTTTCCGTCCGTCACCCGCACAAAAAGCGTCTGCCGGAAAAACGTTTGAAAAAACTGCTGCAGAAAAAAGATCTCTCTTTCGGTAGGATCTGTCGTCAGGAGAACGTTTATTCCTGTTCGATCCCCGGTTTCGGGCACTTGGGACAACGGCCTTCCGCTGCTTTCCGGCACCCGGCCATCTGGATCCCTTTGCCGAACACCAGAGCTTCGGTGACCTTCTTACGGGCTTCGTGCAGGTCGCGCCACGCGGTCTTGCGTGAGATGCCGAGTTTTTCCGCTGCCTCCTCCTGTTCGAGCCCTTCGAGATCGACAAGTTTCAGAAGCTCGAGCTCGTCCGGCCGGATAATGATTCCCTCACTGTCTTCGCCCGGGCAACAGCAGGGTTTGTAGCACCGTGACTCCGAACTTCCGCTGATGACCCGCCTGAGCCGGGGTCTCCCTCTCCGCGGACAGGGGACTCCATTATCGCTTTCGTTTGGCACGTCAAGTCTCCTGTCCGGTAGTTATGTAATTTCTCATGATTTAACCATCGCATGAAAACCGCGCCTTTGTCTCATGCTTCCCGATTTTGTGTTTTTTTGCGGGGTTCAGATCGTCTCTCCACCCGGTACCTTCCTATCATATGGTGGGGGGGAGCCGGCGTCATGGATCCTCTCAATTCTTGAAACCCTGAAGCGGCAGGCAGCGTAGGGCCCGTGATGGATCTTTCGCAGGAATCCTGCGATTGCCTGCCTCTCAGATTCGTGGAGATGAAAATAGGTACGGAATTCCTGGACTGTTATCCATTGCCCGGATTGTCCGGTCTCTTCCATGTACTGGTCCAGAAGTTCGGGAATGGAAGGAGTTCCGGTCATACTTTTCTTCTTAAATGAGGATTTTCCGGGGTCATTCTCCCGGCCGCTTTTAAAATTTAGTGACAGCGGCGGCCCACGCAGCAGGGCAGATCTTTTGTCTCGCTTGTGGTGGAAGCACAGCAGGAATCGCCGAATTTTTTCGGGGATGTGCAGGATTCCCGGTTGCTTTTTCCTTCGACATGCTCGTGAACTTCTCCGCATTTGCAGGTGTGGAGGGTACTTTCCCTTTCGTCTTCTGACGTGTGTGTTGATCGTGGTTTTATTGGTTCCGGCATTGTTTCACCAATCGTACGAAGCATCGTGCGATATAATTACTCATATGCGCGAAAAGATTTAAAGCAGATCATTCTAACATTGGCCGGAAAAAGAGCTAGATAAGGTTTTAAAACAATTCACCGGGATACCAAGATGGAATGCGGAATTGCCCGGTTGGTACAAATATTTCGAGACGCACGCCTTCCCCCAAGGTTCCGGTCTCCCGGATCGTCAGGTTGGTTATCGCGTGGATCTCGCGCGCAAGGAAAAGCCCGAGTCCGGTATGTTTGCCAAATCCTTTCCTGAATATTTTCTCCTTATCGGAATCCTGCACGCCAACACCGTTATCCTCGTACACTATGATCACTCCCTTGTCAGATCGTTCGCAGGAGAACCGGATGGTGGTTACCCGCTCTCCGGGGCGGAGAGAGTTGTCGATGAAGTTGCTGTAGATCTTGTCGATGAGCGGGTCGGCATACAATTCAAGATTGTCGAGCTCGCGGGAAATTATAATGGTCGCGGTAACCCCGGGTACATGAAGGGCCTCAATATTGTTCCTGACATTGTGCCACTGGGGGGGGCACGGATCCCGATTTCCTCGTAATCCTTCGTAAACGTGATCTGTTTCTGGATCGTTGTGGTTATGGATTCGAGTTTTGTTATAAATCCCTGCATCGTTGCATCGGATGACATGGTCTTTGCCACATCGAGGTAACCAATGAGGGCAACGAGCTGGTTATTGATATCATGCCGGGTTATCGTTGACAGAAGGTTGAATTTTTTGTTTGCGTTCTCAAACGCATTCTGCGAAGAGGTCAGCTGGTTATTGACCGCGCTCAGTTCGGTGTTGATGGCCCTCATCTCCTCGTTCATATTCTGCAGTTCCCGGTTCTGGGCTTCAAGCCGGCACCGGTAACCATGCATCTGCTCGGCAAGAGCGCCGACAACAAAAGCCACGATGCAGAACATAACGGTCCTGACAAGAGAGTACGGTGTGAGATAACTGAGCTGGACATAGGATACGATGATGTGGAGCAGGCCAAACAGGAGTGCTATTCCGACGGCTTTCCTGCCGTACCAAAGCCCTGCAACAACGATGATGAGATAATTAAAAGCGTATAGACGGTGGAAATGTGGAAAATAACATGGACGATAACTTCAAGGATGAGCCCCGTGACGACGAGTCCGGCAAAGATCCAGGGTTTAACCCGGTCTGACAGTTCCCACCATGCAGTCTTAAGATCCCTGTCCGGCACGTTCCTGAAACTCCCGATCACCGTTGTGTCCCTGAATAATTTTGGGACACAGGTGTTAATAATCTGAGATATTTTTTTTTAAAAAAAAAAAGATGCGGGCCTTTGAGGAAATATCTGCAAGAGGCGACAGGGATGGGGATCGCTCACACGGCTGTCTGATTCTTAACACCAGTTCCTGGACTTGGGATGATCTGTGACCACAGTTCACCCGAAGCATCTGCGCTGATCCTAAAACCATAAGCGGGTTGAATCAAACCTGAAAGCATTATCGCCGGCATATCGATCAGAGACCCTGCGTAATGGATCCGGATCATCATCTCCCGACAGCTCCGGGCACTCCCTATCTTTTTCCTATCCAGGATTCGTCAGTTTCAGCACGAGCTGCAGGGCAAACACCCACATGATTATTCCGAATCCCACCTTGATGGGGCCGGGTTTGATCTTTACCATACTCCTCGCGCCGAGCGTCCCGCCGATGAAGACTGCGACAGCGGTGACGGCGATAAGCGGCAGGTCAAGGCTGCCGAACGCCGACTTGTCGATGACCCCGAAGAGTGAGGAGAAGATCACGACGAAACTTGCGGTGCCTGCCGAATTTTTGGTAGGATTGTGACAGACGAAGATCAGGAACGGGACGATCAGGATACCGTCGCCAACCCCGAGTAGCCCGGAGAGGATGCCGACTGCGAAGCTGAACACAACGAAAACGGCATATATCCTCTTCGACAGAATCGGACAGGCCCTCTCATCCGACGATTTCTCCCAGTACGTATAGATCATCCGGGCCCCGGCATCTGCAAGGAACATGACAAAGATCCACAATAGGATTGTCGGGCTGACGAAATTCGTCAGCGCCCCACCGATGAATGCGCCGAGACAGATGCCCGGGACAAAAATAAGCGAGAGCCGGATATCGATCAGCTTCGAACGGTAGAAAACGATGGAGGCGGAGAGTGCGGTGATCAGGTTCAGCACAAGCGATGTGGAGATGGAGACCACGGCCGCGTAGCCGAGCAGGAAAAGGATAGGTGTATAGAGCGATCCGCCGCCCTGACCGAACATTGAGAAGATGATCGAGATAAGGAAGACGGCGACGACCGCGACCAGGAGCGTAGTATCCATCGTGGCCTTGCGGAATTCTTACTGCACGCCCTTAAGTACGTTCACCCAATCCTGGGTGTAGTCCGAGCAGGGGATACACTCGGGTTTCCCGTCCACCATCCGCACGTACCGTTCGAAGACGTACTCGCCGCACTTGCTGCACTTCATCTTGGCAAAGGACCCTTTTGGCCTGCTGAAGGTGAAGTCAGGAAGTTTCGAGACGGAGAACATGCCGGATTCCGGTGTTTCCAGCACGAGATCGACCACTTTTTTTTACGATATCGGGAGGCACCTGTGACGGTTTAATGCCCTTCTTCCGGTATGCGAAGAGCTCCTGCTTCCCGAGCTCGTCTTGGAATTCGGATTTCAGGTACACCTGCACCGCACCTTTGCCCGGCACAAAGAGGATGCATGCGACCTTGCCGTAATTGAGTCGCTCCATCATGAGCTTGCCATACGTGCAGCCGGTCACTGTCATGAACCCGTCGATCAGGAAGGTTTGCGGGTGCCCGACACCCATCTTGGAAAGGCCGAAAGCCCCGTGGTCTCCGATGTGTTTCACGCTGAGTTCCCGCATGGCAATCTGGCCCATCCGGTACGCACGATTCTTTCCCCTGAGGGTTCAGGCACTTGTTGATGTGACGGAAAAACTTCCAGTGCAGGAGCATGTGGATAATGAGCAGTGCTGCGAAAGCAAGACTCGAGATGTCATGATAAAGCACCCAGTCATGCCGGGTGACTCCTATCCAGATTATCCAGTTACCTCCCCGTCCTTCGCCGGATGGCAGGAAAAAATAGAGCACCAGCCCCGTAAGCAGCGAACCGATAAACGTGATCAGGCAGCCAATGTCCACAAGTGTGTTGATGGTATTTTTTTCATACGAGACTCCTTTAACTTGGATCCTATGGCAGTACTCTGTAAATTTTTTGGGCATACCCCCTCGACCGATACGTGGGAAAAATCTCCGGCTCTGGGAAGATGAAATGGCTCCTGACCCCGGATTGAAAAAAATCGGCACTACAATTGCCGTCTGATGCTGCTTCATGAGCGCTCGAAATTATTCCGAAACTTGCAAAATTAGTGTATATCAACCGGCAGTTTATTTCAATTTTTGGGGCGAAAACCAGTATTCCAAAAACCGATCGGATTATCGGATCGAAACATAACCGGTTTTTGAAAAAGTGTGGGGGAAAAATTTGGATTTTTTCGAAAAAATGGCGTGTATTCACTGTATCTCTCACTATGGAATTTGGAGAGTATGGAAACCCCTCCAATTTATTTTGGCAAAAGCGGTCCAATAAACCAAAAAAGCTGAACCGGATGGCATCGTGGGTAATGATTGAAGAATTGTGAGAAAAGTTTGCCTGCAATTGCTTACTTGACAGTGCGACCGATCTGCAATCGGTAGTGCTCGTTCCAAGAGGGATTTTATTCCGGAACAGTATCCGTGAGAGTCGCAACCGGAATGACAGCACTGGTGGTATCCGGTGTTCGCAAATAATTATAAATAACCGCGGATAGAATGAGCCCGCGGTGAGAAAAAATGCCATCATTTGCCTGCAAGGATATTGGCATGGCCTGCGAGTTCAAGGCCAATGCCCCGACCGAACCGGAATTGATGAAGAAGATGCCGAGCACGCGAAAAGTGCCCACAAGATGGACACGATCCCGCCCGATGTGATGGCGAAAGTCAAGAAAGCGATCCCGAAGTGATCCGGTTTTTTGAAATTTTCCTGGGAGTTCCGGTATAATTGCGGGTCTCCCGGGAATCGGAGCCTTAAAAACGGGGCCCCCCGGACATGAGCTAAACCAAGCCCATTACGTGCTCCGTTTCTCTTTATCCCTGCCCGGCCCGATGCCGGAAAACCCTGTAATCCTGTTCTTTTCCTTTCTGTTGGAAAATGTACTCAATAATCGCTTTGTTTGGAAAAATACTGTAGATTTGCCCTTCGTCTAATGGGCACCAAAGCCCCGTTTATCGTCCCGGGTTTCGTCCCCCCTGTCATATCCCATCCGGGCACCGGAAAGGCAGCCGGAACGCGAATATGAAGGTCGGTTTATCCGATGTGAAAAATTTCCCGGAAAATGGACCTGGAGAAAATCCCTGCCCTTCGAGAATGATCTTAAAATTTGGAATAATGACTATTCCCAACCCCGGCTGTACTCCCCCGCACACGGCATACAGACAAATTTCCTGTCACGCACCTGTGCCCGGTGTTCCGAAACCATATCGCCGCACCGGGTACACTGCACCGATTTGAAAATCTTCGCCCGCTCCGGAACATCCGGAGGGACATCTCGGACATGGAAGAGCTCCCCGATATCAATCGCAAGTATCTTCTCAATAACCGCCGCTTGCCGGGCGTAAAACTCGTCCCGTTCCGCAGGAGTTACGGCGCCCGCCATAACCTTCGTGCGCAGTTCCGAGGCACGCGGGTCGATCCGCTCGATCAACGGCTCCGGACGCTGGACGATGCGGAGTGCCTTCCCCTTCTTCCGGTCGATGAACGTGTATGCATGCTTTCCGAGATCCCGGAGGATCGCCCTTCCCGACCGAACAGCCTGCGACTGCCTGGATTGCATCGACACCACAGGTCGTTCTCAACGATGCAGACAAGATCTTCATCCTCTGAACGGCTTGTCGAAAGGGTTTTCATTGCGTATTCAGCGGCCCGGTAGCCGAGAGCGAGGCCCGGGCAGGAATGGCCATGAAAGGCCACGGTATCCTGGTAGGATTGTAGTGAGGGTATGGTTTCCTGTACCGTAGTTTGCATTCCGTGAATATAACCTGTCACGGTAAAACGTGACAAAAGCGACGCGATATCATCAGGAAAATGGAGCGGCAGCTCCGCTCACCCATAAATCAAAACAACAAGTTCACAAAAAAAATTAGATGTAGGGAATCCTGAGTCCCTTGCCGACACCGAAGGTCTTGCGAGCTTCGACGGTTGCCTTGTTCTTCGTGATCTTCTCGTTTGCGAGCTTGGTCACGAGTTCGAGGCCGGGCTTGACACTCTCGATAGCCTTCGTCTCAAAGACGCCGGCTGACATTGCCTTTGTCCAGACATCGTCACCGATCTTCGAGCGTACGAAGACGGTTGACCAGCCATCGGGGCTGCCGACTGAGCCGGTGGAGATATCACCGAGGTTTGCAACGTAGTCGAGGCAGACGTGGCATCCGGGCTGTTCGTACTTGTGGGTAACCTTGAGCGGAAGCTGGACTACCTGTCCGCGCTTGCCGTATACCCAGAACTTGCCCTTGCCGATCTCCATCTTCTTGACGGACTCCATCTTCATTGCTGCGTGGTCTTCCACGAGCTGGAGGATGGACTGGTAGGGGAAGTTCTCCATGCAGAAGATACCGACCGCAAGAGCGATGCTGGCGCCGACATCACGGGCACCAATCGGGTACAGCTGGAGTTTCCTGATTGCCTGCATCTGGCAGGGTGTTCCGACGATACCGACCTTGTCGAGGCCGAAGCTGCGGGTTGCTTCCTTGATTAAGGAAACGTTCGGGCTGATGTTGTACTTGGTTCCTGCTGCTGCGATGAGCTCTGCCTTGTTGTAGACAATTGCAGGGTATGGTCTCCATGCCTCAGCCATCTCAAAGTTGGAGTTCTCCATCAGGATTCTGTCCTGGTTCTTTGCAGCCCATTCCTTGGATGCTGCAACGATAGCTCCGTCAATGATACCCGTCTCAAGGGCAAATCCGAAGAGCGAGGTGACGATACCGCCATCCTGTGCGACCTTCTGAACTTCCTTGTCTGCGCTCCGTGCTGAGACAGCGAGTTTGTATTTACCGAGTTCTGCTCCCATTTCAATCACCTTCACTGGAGTGCCGCCATTATGGCCTCGTTGATCGCCTCATAGTTGTCAACAACATCGAAGCTGTACCAGCTGCGTGGGCACTGGTTGTAGCAGGCTCCGCACTTGATGCACAGGTCGCGCTCACCCTGGGGCTTGCCGTATTCCATGGTAATTGCATTAACCGGGCAGGATGATGCACAGCTGCCGCATCCCATGCACAGGCTCTGGTTGATGACTTTGGTCATCAGGTCGCAGAAGCAGGCGCTGGTGTTCTCTGTTGCTGCCATGAGTGGCTTGAGGAATAAGGTCGCGAGATCCTTCTGTTCCTTGGTCCCCTTGAGGAGCAGGTATGCCATGACCGCAACGTTCCGGATCAGCTGCGGGGTTGGTGCGCATCCGGGGATGAACACATCGACCTTAATGACATCGCCGACGGGCAGGTATGCCTCGTGTGCCGGCTGGTTCTGCTGGCCACCGCGGGAGAACCGGGTGATGTTGCCGTAGCACGCGCAGCCACCGAGGGCAACTACGACTGCCGACTTCTCACGGGTTTCCTTGAGCTCTTCCACTGCAAGTTTGTCATTGATACAAACTGAACCCTCGATGAATGAAACATCAACCTTCTGAACATGCCTTGCGTCTGCAAGTGTTGGTATGTATTTCAGGTCGACGTATCGGTCGAGGAGCGTTAACAATCCGGCGTAGTTGTCTGCTAAGGCAACCGTGCATCCGGTACACCCGCTCAGGTGTGTATAGCCTACTGTAATCTTATCTGCCACAGGCTTAACCTCCTTGGTTGTTGGTTCCACTTTTTTTGCAACGTCAGCAGGTTTTGCTGGAGCCGCAGTCGTCGGCGGTTCCGTGCTGGCGTTCTTCTTGAAGACACTTGATAGTAGTCCCATAATCCACTCCAATAGTTTCCAGTATTACCCGAATCGTTTTCGGAATCGCTTTCTGCACTTCGTCAGAAAGTCCTTCTTCGAACTCAGGGGCGGTAACCCTCGCTGGCTGGCACCCGATGATCGTGATCTCGATCTGGTCTTTAATTCGCTGGAGCGGCTCGGCCAAATCCCACGAGTGGGCGTCCTTGTATGCTCCAGGAGGAAGATCTTCGACTCGAAGCTTGGTAATTGAACCCGGCTCCGCGCCATAATCTGCGATATCAACGATGACGAGCTTCTTGGTTACTTCGGGATCGAGAAGCGTAAAAATAAAGTGCGGGCCGCCAAGGCCGGCATCTACTATCATTACATTGTCGGGAAGCGAGAGCTTCTGCATTTCCTCAATTACCGCAGGACCAAAGCCGTCATCGGCGAACAGGGGGTTTCCGCACCCTGCTACTACGATCTCCGGATACAGCATGGTTGGATTACACATCTACTGGATGAGCTTCTGAGCTACCAGCTTGTTGTCCTCATCCACGACGATCATGTGGGTTGCACATGATACACAGGGGTCGTACCCGCGCATGATAACCTCGGCGAGCTGCCAGGGTGCACCCTCGAGTGCCTTGCTGCAGGTTGCGAAGTTCCAGGTGGTCGGGACGAGCATGCTGAAGTACTGGACCTTCCAGTCCTTGACGCGTGCCAGGTGGACATCGGCTCCACGGGGGGCCTCGTTGGATGCCCATCCGAGTGAGCCGTCGCCGTTGGGGATGTAGTCTGCAACGACTTTGCCGCTGGTGTTGAGCGCATCGATGCAGTCGATCATCTCGTAGAAGCAGTCCTGGTATTCCAGCTCACGGGCAATGTTCTGACCCTGAGTTCCTTTCATGTCGAAGTTCTTATACTCGACGAGACGGGCACGGGGGCCGACTTCAACGGGCTGGCCGTCGTACATCGGGATGCCGGTGCAGGCTTCCATCTGGGGGTTGACCTTGGTGCCGACTTTGGTGGTTCCACCGATTGGGTAGCGTGGCTCTTCGAGGTCCACGGTCATCTCGCCCATGTACCAGTCCCATGGCCGTGCTTCCTTGAACCTGTTGATGTCCCAGCTGGGGCATTCTTCCATGCTGGAGCTTCCGTAGAATGCGTGGGTTGCAAGGTAGCCCTGGTCGTGGAAACCGAGGGTCTTGGGGAGTGCGACCTTCATGCCGCCAACATCCACGAAGTCTCTCTTGTGGTAGGAGCGGATGACTGCGATCATGAACTCTGCCTGCGCGTGGGCGAGCGTAAGTCCTTCCTTCGCGAGGTCGTACATCTTGGTCTTTGCCTGCTCTGAGCAGTTGCGGTACATACCGCCAACGCGGGTGTTCCGCGGGTGGATGCAGTCGCCGCCGGCGATCTGGCCGATGGTCTGGCCGATCTCACGGAGGCGCTGGATGCGCTTTGCTACCGTGCGTACGGGTTCTTCTGCAGTGAATGGGTTGATCTTGGTCTCGGTTCCCGGGATATAGAAATCGGGCAGGATCAGGATATCGTGCAGTGCAATGCTGTGACACCGGTTTGCGAGCTGGAGGATGTGACGGAGCATAAGTGCGTCCTTCGGGATCTCGCACTTGATGGATGCTTCCATAGCTTCAGTCGCTGCAAGGGTGTGGGCAATCGGACAGATACCACAGACACGGGATGCAATCTTTGGCACCTGCTCCGGGGTCTTACCGACGGCGAGTTTCTCAACTCCCCTCACCGGGGTAATGGAACACCAGTTACCCGTCTCGATGATGCCTGCGTCGTTGACCTTCAGGACGAGCTTTGAGTGTCCCTCATGTCTTGTGGTTGGGGAAATCTCTACAACTTTCGACAATATTATCGCCTCATATTATTCTGAGTTATTCTTACTGCAGTACTAAAATTACTCTATACCTCTCTCATCTCTAGAGATAATTGACCGTACAAAGTACGTTCAGTTCTATTTTACACCAGCGGTTTTATAACCTTTATTATCCGTTTGCGGTTCCTGACAACCGAAAGATCAGGAACGTTTTAACTTTTCAGGTTTAATCTGGTCGGATTTATCCACCAATATGTCGGCGGGTACAGATCCTGATAAAAAAGAAAAATTCTCTGACAATGCAATCCATGCATCATCGGAAGCGTATCAGCAGATATCTTTCTGATCCGCGTTCATTTCATCGAATAATTCTGCAATCGTAGCCAGACGTTCGGCGTACGCATCGTGCTGGTGGATGCTCTCCTCGTTGGTCTGCTTAATGGTTACTACGGAGTCGCCGGAGAGGTACTCGAATTCAGCAAGGACTTTCTTTGCCATTTCGCGGACACAATCTTCAACGAACCGCGGATTTTTATGCGCGGCAAGAACTACGGCGCCTTCATCCCCGCGCTTGAGGAGCTCATAAATGCCTGAGCTCATTGATTCCTTGAGGATGAGAATGACTTTCTCCAGATCAACATGCTGGTCGTCATCGGTCTCGATACACAGGAAACCCCGCCCGCGCTGGTTATGGGTTGCCATGGGGACTTCACTGAAGAATTCATCGATCTTGTCCTGTTCGAGGCCAAGATTCTGGAGCACGTAGCTCGCCCGTTCCTTCATGATGTTCTGTGCGCAGGGGCAGGCAGTCATCCCGGTTACTTCAGCGCCGATACTTTTGCGGACGATCGGGTCGCGGAACGTCCGGCGCGCAACAGCACGGGCATGGACCTTGACAACTTCATGGCAGGCAGTGTGGCTGACCGGCGTCTCGCGCTTGACCATGAACTCACTGCGCATAAAAACTTCAGTGCGGTCTGCGTATTCGTGCCTGTCGAGGAGTTTTCGTGCTACAACGCTGCAGAGTTTCTCGATCTCGTTTACCTCCCCGTCAATAGCCTGCTGGAGAACTTCATCAATAACTTCGAAATTCCGCGAGAGGTTGGCCCCCTTAAGGCTCCCCGGGAGATCGACATACACGTCAAAATTCGAAATGAAAATTACCGGCCGCTTTCCCTGGCGGTGGACTTCGACGAGTTTTTTTACATTTTTTACGCCGACCCGGGTGAGATTGATCCGTACATCGGGGCTTGTCGACTGTACATCAGGAAGTACCCGGTCGAATGTTCTGTTGGGAGCGTCGGCAGAGTGTTTGGTCTTAATTGTCATCGCATCCAAATGGTTTTATCCGTTTTCTCTTAGTTTTTTATAACATATTTATGTGCTGTGTTGCTGATATAAAATGGAACACCTATGCTCAAGAAATACTACGAATCAGATGCTGATCTCGGTGTGCTGAAGGGAAAGCGCATCGCCGTGATCGGATACGGCTCACAGGGCCGCGGGCAGTCGCTGAACTTACGTGACAGTGGGCTCGATGTGGTAATTGGTCTCCGGAAAGGCAAGAGCTGGGATGCCGCAGTCAAGGATGGCATGAAGGTTATGACTGTTGCGGAAGCAGTAACAAATTCCGATATCATCCAGATTCTTCTCCCTGATGAACACCAGGGCGGGGTGTACAAAAACGAGATTCTCCCTAATCTCTCGGATAAAAAAGTTCTGATGTTCTCCCACGGGTTCAATATCCATTTCGGCCAGATTGTCCCCCCGGTAACTGTCGATGTTATCATGGTTGCCCCCAAGGGACCGGGATTCATGGTTCGCCGGCAGTACGAAGAAGGAAAGGGAGTCCCGGCTCTTATTGCCATTCACCAGGACCACTCGGGTAAAGCCCATGAGATCGCCCTTGCTTATGCAAAGGGGATCGGTGCTACGCGGGCGGTTGTCCTTGAGACCTCGTTCCGTGAAGAAACCGAGACGGATCTTTTCGGCGAGCAGGTGGTTCTTTGCGGAGGATGCGCTTCCCTCGTCAAAGCCGGGTTCGAGACGCTTGTTGATGCAGGCTACGAGCCGGAAATGGCCTACCTCGAAGTTCTCCACGAGCTCAAGCTTATCGTCGATCTGATCTATGAAGGCGGACTGACCAACATGCGCAAGTATATCAGCAACACCGCGCAGTACGGCGACCTCACCCGCGGACCCCGGGTTATCGGGGAAGAATCCTATGTGGCGATGCAGGAGATCTTGGAAGAGATCCAGAGCGGGAAATTTGCCCGGGAATGGATGCTTGAGAACATGGTAAACCGCCCGGTCTTTACTGCGCTTACCAATGCCGATGAAGACCATCTTATTGAAGAGGTCGGCGCTGAAGTGCGGGCGATGATGCCCCAGTTCAAAAAATAATTTTTTGCAGGTTTTCCGGTCAGAATTGACAGTCCTAACCCGGGAATTTTTTTTTGAAATTCCATCTTGCTGCGAAACAACTTTCCCGTTTTCGAGTTTTAAAATAAAAAAAACGTGATGTTACCTTTTTGTATCGGTGAGCCACATTATCTAACGATGAAAATCTGTGTAATCTATCACAGCGAAACAGGAAATACCCGTCATGTAGCCCAGCACATCGGATCCGTCTACGATGCAAAACTGGTTGAAGTGTGCGAGACGGCAAAACATTCGCGCATCACCCGGTTCCTGTCCTGGTGCAAGATGGCACGGGGGGAGGAGCTTACCACTGTCGAACCTGATGGGATCGATGTCTCGACATACGATCTTATTGTTTTTGGATCGCCGGTATGGGCCTTTAAGCCCACCCCTGTGATCCATGCCGCGATTATAGGCCTGAAGGGCTGCGAAGGAAAACGTGCTGTCGCGTTCGGAACCCATGGCGGCCGGCCCGGCCAGATGGAAGAGACGTTTATAAAATGGATCAATAACCGGGGAATGCGCATCCTTGGCATTGCAGACATTAATCAGAAAGATATTGAGAACGACACAAAGACAAAGGCTCTCATCACCATGATCGAGAGCGCTCGAAAGGCATAGTATCGTACCGGACCCGGGTGCACTTTTTTTTTAAGAAAATTCCTTGGAAGTAACTGGTCTATTGTGAAACTGCGCGTATCTCGTTCAATCCTCGTTTTCATCCTTTATTCCTGTCAGAATATCCAAGTGCGTCCGGGCACTACACGGTGGAAAGTCTTTTGGATGGGAGACACCTTACTATATATTATTATGACGGATTCGTACGAGAGCCTCCTGACTAAGGCTTACTCCAATATCACGGAAAAGACCGAATCCTCGGAACGTTTTGTAGTTCCCGAGGCCAAGGCCTACATTGAAGGAAAAACGACAATTCTTGAAAATTTTGCCGAGATTGCCGATAAGGTCCGGCGTGAGCCGGATCACCTGATGAAGTTTCTGATGGGAGAGCTCGGTACATCAGGAAAGATCGAAGGGACCCGTGCGATTTTTAACGGGAAGTTTGAGATCTCGCTGATCAAGGCGATCATCAAGAGCTACATCGATGATTATGTGATCTGTTCCGAATGCGGGAAGCCGGATACCCGGCTTGTCAAAGACGATCGGGTTGTTGTCCTGCGATGTGATGCGTGCGGAGGGCACCGGCCGGTAAGAAAGAGGAAAGTCAGGACCGAGCCCCTCTCAGAGACCCTTGAGGAAGGAGCGGTTATGGACGTCGAGATCCAGTCGATATCCAAGAGAGGCGATGGTGTCGTGAAGATGGGTAAATATATCATGTATGTCTCGAATGCAAAACCCGGGCAGCTGGTTAAAATCAAGATCACCCGTATTTCCGGATCAATCGTCTTTACTGAGCGGGCAACCGAGGCCTAATATCTCTTTTTTGTGCTATTAAAGGCAAAATCCTCTGTGGCCGATTATTTCACCGCTTCTTTCTATCCGGCAACCTTGTTGAGCGAATCCTGCTTACTTACAAAAAGCTGGAATTAACCTCGCCTTGACATCGTCTAGAAGATCTAGATATCGGACCCAGCTCCTGAATTGTTCGTGATCGAGGTTTGCAGGATGGGTACCGGACATGTCTGTACGTCCCGCTCGAAGATTTTCTTCAGGAAACGAAAAGAGGTATTGACGGGAAAAAATTGACTCGAAAAAAAAGATTATTGTTTCTTCAAACCTCTGACGAGTTCGTCGCAGTGGCCGGTAATTCGCTTGCATGCCTTTTTAATGAGGGGCAGCGGGTGCTTCTTGTTTTTCGTTGTTACCAGGAGTTCAGGATCGGAAAACTGGAACTCTATCAGATATTTTGCGACGTCAACGTCGGAATCGCTTAAGAGCTCCTCAACGAGGGCGTTCATAAATGTATGACCTTCACCCTGGATGATAAACCGCACTTTGTCCTTCTCGAGTTCGAGTACTTTTATGATCATTCTACCTATGTTTGGGCACCTGAAAACTATTAAGGTATGGGTAGCGCGCAGTCAGTGCACGACCTTTTCCGCGGATTCGTCTGCGGAGAAATATCACGGGAAGTAGAAGGTATCTCTATCTTTCCCGGTGTGAGGCAGATCCCAGGGAATGTGGTGACTCATATGAACGCACCGGAAATCTTTTGGTGCCAGTTTTTCTGCAAGATTGCAGGCATCAAGATAATTCATGTGTTTATGGATGGAGAACGCGGATGGAACAAGAGCATCGAGGAAAAGGAGATCGAGGCCTTTAAGCAGGTTCAGGCTTTTCTCCGGGATGTTACTGTTCGTATCCGATGTGTACGCTACCCGCGATTCACCGGTCTCGAGGAGCATCCCGCAGGTGAACGCGGGGGGGTGTTTAACGATGAAGGGTGTTATCGTGATCCCAAAGATCTCGACCGGGACATAGGGTTCGATCGGGCCCTTTTCAAATGAAAGGAACCGGAACGTTTCTGCACAGTAATTGAGGACCGGCGGGGCGGCAAACACCGGTGGAATATTCTGGACCCGGTAAAATTCACCGTATCCAATAAAATGATCGTAGTGCCCATGTGTCCAGATCACCGCGTCAATGTGGGGCGATCCATGAAGAAGCAGTTGTTGCCGGAGATCGGGGGATGAATCAATAAGGATATGCCGGCCCTTGTTCTCCACGAGGAGCGATGTCCGGAGCCGCATCATTCCCGTCTCCTTTGCCCGGGAACACTGCGGGCAGCCGCAGCCAATTCTGGGCGTCCCGATAGCATCGCCGGTACCGAGCAGCGTAATCTTCATGTTATATCCAGTTGAGATGCCGGATCGTGTCCCTGTTCCTGACCATCCTGATTCCTTTCTCGATGTCCCTGGGCTCAAGGGTCTCCCGTTTGTCCATCAGCGCTGAAAGGATTGCCTCCTTTATCATCATGCGAAGATCGGATCCGGAGAAACCTTCCGTCTGGGATGCGAGCTGCTGGAAATCGATAGTACTGTGAATTGACGAGGTAATCCTCTGGAGGATATTCTTTCGCATCTCTTCGTCGGGCAGCGAGAATTCAATGACTTCAGCGAATCTGCGCCAGGCAGCTTCATCGAGGAGCTGGGGGTGATTGGTGGCCCCGATGAGGAGAACCCCGTTTTTCACGAGGTTTATTTTATCGATATTTTTCAGGAGTGAGTTGACCGCACGTTTCATCGCCCCGTGGTCGTCTGCGGTCCGGCTCTTGGCAACAAAATCCAACTCGTCGATAAAGAGGATCGAAGGTGATAATTTTTTCGCGAGTTCGAAGATACGGTCGATATTTTTAGAAGTCTCCCCGAGGAACTGGGATGTGATCATCGAAAGCCGGACTTCAAGAACCGGCATATGCATGGTTCTTGCCATAGCAAGAGCGAGTGAAGTTTTGCCGGTTCCCGGTGGCCCTACAAAGAGGAGCTTGCCGACTTCATAGATCCGGTGTTGCAACAGGAATTCGCGATGCGTGCGCGCGTGCTGGATCTTGTTGATCACTGCAATTTGTTCTTCGGTGCAAACCATATCTTCGATCTGCTGTTCTACTTCCTCCGAGGCAAGAACAATAACCAAATCAAGCGCACTGCGAAGTTTTTCATCTTCACCGATCAGTTTCGAGATTCGGGCGTCAATGTACCCTTTGGTATCTTCGTACCGGGGATTTTTGTTGCGGATTGCTGCATAGGAGAGATCTTCAGGAATCTTACCCTCAAAAAATGAAGCAAGGACGGGGTTATTCCGGATGTATTGCATGCCACCCTGTTTGAGGAACCACTGCGCGGCCGGTTCGAGCGCCGTTATCCGGATACGCTGACCGAATTCCTCATAGGAGATGAACGGGTTTGATGCAAGTTTCTGGTGCGCGTCAGATATCAGGAGAGAGCGCTTGATCAGCCCATCGCTGACGTAGACCGGGCGTTTGATATCAGCCGGGGTGGTGATTGAAAAAATTTCCCGGCTGATGGGGGTCAGATCATTGATGTCGAGCTGGGGGTTCTGGTTGAATATTTCAGCAGTCAGAACAATCTCCATTATGCGAAGGATTTCAGAATCACCAGACATGGCTGCAACCTTAATTATTCTTCGCCGGGATGAATAAGCCTATCCTTGCGATTGATTTCACCGTGTTGTAACGATACAGCCGTCTTCCGTGACAATGAGCGTGTGCTCATGCTGTGAAACAAGGGATCCGTGAATGTCCGAGAGGACCGGGTATGCGTGAAGTACCTGGCCCCGGATGAGGCCCGGGATCGCCATGTCCATTTTTTTCTCCCCCAGCCATCGCCGGGCAAACGGGAGCCCCTTTCGATCTTTGATCATCTCAAGGATTGCCCGGGCTGAGGGAATCCTCACCGGCTTTTGCGCAATCTGGGAGAAGATCTCTACCCGCGTTCTCTCCCCAACGTGACCGCTTCCGGTTGTCGCGAAGGGTTCAACCGCAAAGACCATTCCCTCTTCGAGGACACCTCCTCCTGAGACGGCCACATTCGGGATCGTGGGCGGCCCGTGCTGGACGTAGCGAGCGAGCCCGTGGCCGGTAAGATTCGCGATCGGCCGATACCCCCGGCTTTCGATCTCGAACTGGACTGCTGCGCCGAGTTCCCCGGTTGTTACCCCGGGCCTGACTGTCTTTATCGCGGATTCAAGCGCGGTTTTCGATGCATCTACCAGGAGGGAGTTGTTACCAAGGTCGATCGTGGTTGCGGTATCTGCAATGTACCCCTCGATTTGTATTCCGAGATCGAGCTTTGCCACATCGCCTTTCGCAAACACCCGTTCATCATCAGCGGAAGCGGTGTCATGGGCTGCGTCCTCGTTCAGCGAGAGATTGAGTGGAAATGCAAGACCCGCACCTTCGTCAATGACCCGACCCTCAATAGATTCGACCAGTTCACGATAGGATCCCCCGATCCGGATTTCTTTTGCACCCTCAGCAAGAATTTTTGCTGCAAGGCTCCCCGCATCCCGGTATTTTTCAAAAATATCGTCTTTCATCTTCATACAACGAGATCCTCCGGAAATTTCGTGAACTTGTCGAACCCTGTCTTTGTCACCTCACCGATGTCCTCAATACGAACTCCTCCGATTCCCGGATAATACAGGCCCGGCTCGATCGTGATAACATTTCCCGGCTCAAGGGGACCGGTTCCCGAGGGTCCTACGGTCGGCAGCTCATGGACCTGAAGTCCGACACCGTGGCCGAGATTGTGCACAAATCCTCGTGTATCGCTTTCGTATCCATGATCTTTGAAAAAGTCTATGACATCCTGATAGACGGAAGCGCCCGACACCCCGGCCCTGACGTGGGAGATTCCCATTTCTTTTGCCTCACGCAGGGTTGAGTACATATCCATGATATCCTTCGAAGGTTTGCCTTTTGAAACCGTCCGGGTCATATCCGCGTAATACCCGGTCTTTTCATCAAAGGGGAAGATGTCGATAACAATGGGTTCGTTCGCCTTGAGCGGGCCGGTCCCTGTCATATGGGGGATTGCGGTGTCCTCTCCGCATGAAACGATCGTGTCAACGGCGGAACACTCGTGTTCCAGGAGCAGGTTGTGCATTGCAAACCGGATTTTCTTGGAAGTGAGGGGCGATCCGCCGGAATAAAGGATCCCTTTTTTCACAGTGGAATCCCGGATCATAGAGACTGCGACCCCCATTGCTTTATCGGTAATCTTCTGAATTTTTTTGAGTTTGCTTATCTCAGAACGATCTTTCTTCGCCCGCATTGCAGGCACGGTTCCTTTATCCACGATGATTGTACAAAATTCTCCGAGCGCTTCTGCAAGCGCTACCGGGAAGTTCGGGGGAACGAGCACTTTTTTGCCTACCTGGCCTGCGATCATCTTTGCGGTTGCTCTCCAGGGATCCTTCTCGGTTTTCATAATTTCCGGGAGACCTGCCTGCCCCCGGGTCATCACATTCGCAGTTGATTCCCGGGATGCGCGCCCGGTCTCCATCTGGGAGACAATGATCATCCCCGTCTCTCCGGGTTTTTTAAAAAATACAAACGGATCGCTTGTCGTGAACCGGTTGAGGTACCGCATATCAGCGTCATGGGATGACGCATATATGACAAAAGCGTCAGCCCCGGTCATCTTGATCGCATCGGAAAGTGGGTCCATCTGTTGAGAATATATGTAGTGAAACGTCAAGTACTTTTATTACGGGAGCTGATTAACAGAAAAATGGATACAACAGCAAAAGACCAGTTCAGGTGGAAATTTTACCACCTTGCGATACACCTCAATATCATCGTTATCCTTGTCATTGTACCGGTAATTTTCCTCTTTCTCTTCCCGAAGAAGTATGAGGTTTACCGGTTTCCCCTGATCGCAGTAATGCTTCTTGCCGCACTTGTCCTTTCGTTCTCGTTCCGGAAGAAATACCGGGAGGCGCGTGCCTGGCTCCAGGCGCAACCGGATAAGAAAGAAGAATAAACTTTTTCCTTTGGAGGGTTCGTTATCAATGCTCGAAAAAATGAAGGACGAGATAGAACTCCTCAGCCGTCATCTTGAAATTGCACAGGCAGTCGCAGATCACCAGCCAATCGGTATCATGAAACTCTCCGAGCGGCTCGATCTGCCCCCTCACCGGATACGATACTCTCTCCATCTGTTGGAACAGCTCGGGTGCATCCGCGCATCCTCCGAAGGTGCCGTCGCTACATCTCAGACCGTTGAGTTGTTCGCGCACCTGAACGAAAATCTGGATACCCTTATCCGGATGCTCGAGGAGATGAAAAAGAAATGATTTCCTATCCGCGTTTATGGGTCTTTGATTTTTAAATGGACAATGTGGATTTTTGGATCCCGTGTCTTGGTATAGTTACCTTTAAACGTCCTCAATAAGAATCTATTAAGGCGCAACCGCGTGCCTCCCTAACTCAGTTGGTAGAGTGTCGGACTGTTAATCCGAATGTCACAGGTTCGAGCCCTGTGGGGGGCGTTTAGGGGCCCGTAGCTCAGTCCGGTTAGAGCGCCCGGCTCATAACCGGGCGGTCATGGGTTCGAATCCCTTCGGGCCCACTCAAAGTCGGCACTTTTACACCTTTTCTCAATAATTTTCCTCGGGATTTCGTATGCCTGCCCAAATATAATGGAAAAGATTTCTATCGCGGCATGTTCATACGAAAGAATCATGAAGTGCCCGGTTTGCGAGATGGACTGCATCAAAGCGGCGAAAGATATTCTTGCAACGCTGCCGACGGTTTTCCTTCCCTGCGATGACTGCTCTCTGCGTAACCTCGACAAGCGGGCACCCTTACCCTCTCTCCGCTATGACGACCCCTGCTCGTGCGGGAAACGATATATCGATGAAGTCTTTGCGCACCTCTACGTCATTATGGTCGAGGAGGGAGATCTTAAACCCACCGATCCGCTTATTAATGTGGTTCCTCCTCTTATCCACCCGGGTTTTGCATTGGACCGCCCCCCCCCTTTCCCGCCGGCAAAGTCTCTCGTTTTCCTCTCTTCGCGGGTAACGAAGAAAACCGCAGTACGGATGGTTAATGAGGTTCCCGAGATCCGCGGGGTCATCAGAATAGGCGAATTCGTACCGGGTATTGCTACTACGGATCTTGATCAGGTACCAAAAGTCTATTCTCTTCTTGCCGGTTGTGACGTGCGGGCTGACATCTTCCCGCTCCGGACCTCTTGTCATGTATAAGCAGCAATCCCTTGTCCATATCGAATTTCCCCGCGCGGGGTACCCGAAAATCCGTGCCGTGGAGCAGCACATAGGCAGTCCCCCGGCTGGTCTTTTCGTCGATGCCTGTTCCGGCGTGGGAACTCTTGGTCTTGCGGCACCGCATGATGTAATGAATGATGCCTGGTATGCATCGGCATTCTGGTCGGCGTTCAATCTTGAAGTCAACAGGGATTACCTCAGGATCTCCCGGGTAAAAATTTTTGAGCAGATGGAGGATATGCAGAAACATCCTGTGGTTCATGAAACTGTAAAAATTGCGGAGACTGATGGCGATCAGGTGATTGAAGTATTCCAGGGTGATTTCCGACAGCTGTATCATGTTATCTCCCCAGAAGATCGCATGGTGACTGCGATCGATCTCTTCGACAAAAAAGATCTCAGGGGAATTGCCCAAATCAAAACGGACTGGGCAAAGAAGGTTGGTGGGGATGTATTTATTCCGTGATTGAACCCGGGTTTTTTTTCTCAATTGTCCTGAAATTGAAATACCTCGTCTCAAAAAAATCCGAAGTCCGGATCCAGTTGAGGTAAAAAGCCTTTATTGACTCCATGCACAAAGGTATATGGGGACTAGCCCGGGTGGTTCGGCGTCACCTGTAACCTGAAACCGTCGGTACGCGGGGGGCGAAGTTTGACGAAGGCTGCAACGGCCTGTGGGAGCCTGTGCAATCTGACTGAGAAACCTCGTCCCATGAGGTCGATGGACAGGAATCAATATTCCGGAGGGAATAGCGACCTGTAATTGCGGGGACCGGTTCAGGCCCGGAAGGGAGCAGACTTACCGCAGACATCTGGCGCCCATGGGGTAACGGGGCGGAGGATGAGTGCTTTGGTAAACGCAGTAACGTACAGTCGACCGATGACGCGTCCCCATTTTTGATTATCATGGCAAAAGTAACCATTATCGGTGCGAACGGTAATGTAGGGATATTTGCCGCGCACGCTATTTCGGCATTTCCCGAAGTCAAAGAGATCTTGCTCTATGGAAGGGAAGGTCGTGAGTCTCTTTTAAAAGGTATTACTCAGGATTTTGTCGATTCTTTTGCCGCACGGGGTATTGATACCCGGATCAACTGGACAACCAATCTCGAGGATATTGCAGGATCCGAGGTAGTTGTAATTACTGCCGGTTCTCCGCGCGTGGCAGGACAGGACCGGATGGATCTCGCGCTTGGAAACGCCAAAGTGATTGCACCGATGGCGCATACAATCGGCACGGTTGCTCCCCAGACAAAAATTCTTGTTGTCACAAACCCGGTCGACGTTATGACCTGTGTTGCCCGAAAATACTCCGGCCTCAAACCAAACCAGGTCTTCGGTCTTGGTACGCATCTCGATTCAATGCGGCTGAAATCGCTGATAGCCTCGTATTTCAAGGTTCACGTAAGTGAAGTCCATACACGTATCGTGGGCGAACATGGCGATAGTATGGTACCCCTCTGGTCAGCGACAACGATCGGTGGGATCAAGATCTCAAATCTGCCGGCATTTTCTCATCTTCCGGTGCAGGAAATCATTGAATCCGTGAAGACCAGCGGTGAACTGATTATAAAGAACAAGGGTTCAACAGTTTATGGCCCGGGTGAAGCGATTGCATCGCTTGTAAAGACCGTCCTTGGCGATGAAAACCGTATCCTTACGGTTTCAGCGTACATCAAAAGTGAGGTGCACGGGATTGGTGATGTCTGCATAGGTGTGCCCGCCCGTATCAACCGTCACGGAGCATTTCCGATAGCAATCAGGATCGATGAATCGGAAGTCATTGCCTTCCGGGAATCTGTTGAGAAAATCCGATCCAACACGCAGAAAATTCTTTGTTCTCTCGAAGAACAAGAAAAATAGTGATTTACTCTCCTGAAAAATCAGGTAAGTGTAACTTCAATGATTTCGGCTCTTTCAACACCGGCGATTTCGTTGAGCGATTTTTCAATCGCATCCGTTTCCCCACCTGCATCGTCGACCACTGCAAGGATCTTGAGCGATTTCAGACCGAATCCTATCGGCTCTTCTTTGATCTCCTGAATTGTGGGGAGTTTCTGCTTGAGTGCCTTTTTCAACTCTTCAAGGTTTACTTCCGGAGAATTCGGCATAACCCTGAGAATGACTGCAACACTTCCCATGTTTCACGGTCCCCCGAATCCACATTCCGGGCAGACGTAGGGGATGCTCTGCTCACGGCACCGGTAGCACCGGCTGATCTTACTACCGCACGATGGGCACCCGAACTCGGTTGCACCTTCTTCTGCAAGCGGGGCGCTGCAGGATGTACACTTTTTATCTGACATTATGGCTCCTCCAGGGATTCCTATAGTATCTCTTTTGGAACCTTTAAAAGGTTGTACCGATCCGTGTTCCGGGAACGCCTTCTCCATTCAGATATTTTACCACGCGATCTCTTACTGTTCCGTTAATAATTGTCGTTTGAATCTTCTTTTCAAGAACATAGCGCAGGAACGATGCATCCACCGTTTCGGTTTCAAGCGGGGTGTTCACGGTTTCGATCATTTGGCCCTGCACCATAATTCCGTCAACGGATTTGAGGACCAGGAGATCAAGGCCGAGACGACTGGCAACCCACGCGGCGATCGTGTCTGAGGTGACGTCCCATGAATGAGGCAGAGGATCGATCTTCCTGAGAGTACAATATACCATCAGGACTTTGGTTTTTTCCGGAATTGTCAGATCTTTTGTACACTCCAATCCCAAAAATTCGAGAAAGAGCCCGTATTGATCCATGGCCGCGACAGCCATCCAGTGTGAAGCGGTATCATCGGGAATATGGGCGGCCCGCACTGCATCTGCAAAGACTCCCCCACCGGGAATGATGATGAGCGGGACGGGTGACGAACGCAGGATTGGTATAAGATCCGGAAGCTTGTGGTATAGGCTCCCGCCCAGTTTTACTGCGAGTGCTTTTCCTGCCATCGTTACGACATTGCCTCTGTGGATATCTGCGGAAATTATATCGCCAGATTATAAAAGAGGCGCGGAGATAGAAAAATTCTACGCGGATGTTTCTCGCGATCGTCATTTTTTTGTGTTGTGCGATGCATGCGGGAGCGCTGGTCCAGATCACCGAATTTTGTCCCGATCCGTATCTTAAGGAGGATCCCGATGAGTACATAGTTCTCGAAGGAAACGGATCCCTGGATGGAATAACAGTTTCTGATGGGGAAGGTGGGTTCAGGTTCCCCCCAGGTACGGTTATCAGCGGTCCAATCATCATCGCGCGGAACGGACGTGCGTTCGAACAGACGCATGGCCGGCCTCCTGATTTTGAATGGCTCGATTCTTCCACGACCGTTCCCAATGTCATTGGCGGGGATCCGCTTCGTCTCGCGAACGCGAAAGATCAACTTTTACTCTATGAAGGAACCGCGCTCGTACAGAAAGTCGGATGGCCGGAAGATGTAAAACCGCGTGAAGGGCAGATTCATTATCTCGAAAATGATATCTGGGGCCCCCGGCCTTTGATGATCGGTCAGTCACGATTGAAATCTGCAGTCTTTCACAACGTATCCGTTACAACGTTTGTATCCCCGGATTGTTCCAACGAAGTTTTTTCACAGGTGATGAACCGCGCGACGCAGAAAATCCTTCTCAACATGTACGAGTTCTCAAGCCCGTCAATGGGTGATGCGATCATCGCTGCAAAAGAACGAGGGGTGGATGTCCGGGTCCTTCTCGAAGGCGGACCGGTCGGAGGAGTAAGCCCGGAAGAAAAATCTCTCTTGCCTGGAAGATAAATACAAGCGGAATTCCGGTATATTCGATGACCTCATCGAAGACAGAGCATGCCCCCTATCGTTACGACTATACAAAATATGTGGTGATCGATAAAAAATCCCTCGTCATATCCAGTGAAGGTTTCAAGTATTCCGGTTTTCCCCCGGAAGGAACGAGCGGCAACCGGGGGTAGCACGGTATTTCCTGGACGTTTTCGAAGATGACTGGTCGCCTTTGATTTCGTCGCCGGGAATAAAAACAGACTATCTGAAAATTGTTGCTGCAATCGTTGTGATATCTCTGCTCATTGTCGTTTATTATCGACGCCGGTGTTGACGGGGATTTTTCTCAAAATTTTTATCAAGAAAAAAGGTGACAATTTGCCACGGTTAAAAATTTAAAATTTTTTCATGGCGCACTGGCAGATGTCGCACAGGTTAAGGTCACTTTCACCTGTGACAACAGCCATAGCCCACCGATCGATGATCGCATCCAATTCTGAGGTAATCTGTACTTCCCCCGCCCCTCGTTTACGGCTCATGTACTGTGATACTGCTGCGCGGGTTACCCCCATCTTTTTTGCAGCATCACTCTGACTTAATCCCTGTCTCTGAATAAGGCGGGTTACCATCTCCGCTCTCATCGTGGGCAGGTGGTTTCTGACCATGGTGTCGCAATGCATCAGGGTGCAGGTATGCTTTGTCATACGCAGGCTTGCTGAACTTCTGCGGTCTCCTGCGGTCTGTGCTGGTAGATGATCTGACGTGCGTCGCTGAAGTTGAATTTCTCAATGATAAGGTGTCGCTCTTTGAGTTTTTTCAATGCGTACCTTACCGTTCGTGGTGCAAGGTGCGTTTTCGAGACGATGTCCTTATGGGTCATCGCTCCACCGACATCCAGTATCTCCAGCACAGTTTTTGACGACGGTGGTAATGTGGTAGGATACATACTATTACGTTAACGCCGTTAACACATAAAGGTATCGGTATTTTAGACCTCGGTTCTCAACAATCACGTATGTTGGGGCGACAGGAGCGCACTGCACTTCCCCTTTTTATCGGCGTTGCCTTGATCGTGATCTGCGCGCACCTTGTCATCAGCTCCATCGGAAACCAGTCTTTTGCCAAGCCGTTCAGTGCAGCAACTCCCGACGGCGAACTCGTTGTTTTCGAAGGAACCGTGAATAAAATTACCTTACTGAACGGGGGTCATCTGATGATCCTTGCGGGTAATGCCTCAATTTTTGTTCCGGCGCAGATTGCCCAGGGTATGAAAATCCAAACCGGAGATTCGATAATTGCGTACGGGTAATTCAGACGTATCATGCGAAAAAGGAGATTGTAATCGGATCGCAGAGTGATATCCATCTGGTACCAGAGGAATCGTAGTGGGATTTGATCTGTTTTGATCCCTGAAAAGCGTGCAGTCTTTTGCGGGGTTGAGAAAATTCAGGAAATACTCTGTTTTTCTTCGTGCAGATCAGCATCCGGTTTTTTCACCGGCAGGGATTTGAGGAGAGCGAGTGCTTTTCCCACGGCTTCACGGATTTCCGGATCCTCATCCCGGAGAAGTTCAGACAAACCTGTAATTGCGCGATTATCGTCAATATTTCCAAGAGCCCAGATCGCGTTGAGACGGACCATTTTTTTCTTATCTCTGAGAAGCTGGATGAGCGGTTCCACCGCGCGCGAATCGTGAAGTTTCCCAAGGCCCCATGCAGCTCCCGCGCGAAGCCCCATTTATCCTCGGACTTCAATGCCTCAAGAAGTGGTTCGACAGCACGCAGGTCCCCGTTCTTTCCAAGCGACTTTGCGGCCAGCCACTGGACGTCCACAAAGGGAGCTTTGAGCGCTCTATCAGTGGTTCAACCGCGGTACTGTCCCCTTCGTCGCCAAGCGTCTCGGCAGTTTTCCCCCTGAATGTCAGGTTAGATCCCTTCAGCCTGTCGATGAGAAACTGGATCCGCGTCTTACGGTCCATCTTTTGTACGACTGACTCCTCGGAAACTTTTTCTCCGGCAGATTTTGCAGGAGCCGGGTGAGACGGATCTGCCATTGGTACTCCTGATCGCCCAATACACCGTACCGTCTCATTAATGTTGTTACCGGAATCTGGGTCGGGATTCAGGGAATTCTGTTGGATGTCTGCGTAAGAGACGCGATGAAAATGAGCAAGAGCAAATAATTCTCTAACCGGTCGGCGAAATTATTCCATTACTGGTAACATTTCAAGAGTCATGGAAAAATTTCTGACCGTATGGGTCAGTGCGCCGACACTGATCTTGTCAATATCGAGACCGGCGAACGATCTGATTGTATTTTCATCGATTCCGCCGGAAAGTTCTATGACAAGCCCCTCCCGAAGACCTGCGCTTTTCAGGGCCACGATCGTTTCAGTCATACGCTCCACGTTCATATTGTCGAGCATGAGAATATCTGCGCCTCCCTTCGCGGTCTGAAGTGCGGCTTCCAGCGATTCGACTTCGACCTCAATTTTCTTGTAGGCTGTCGATTTTTTTGCAGCGCGCATTGCTTCTTCCAAAGGAACCAGCGCTAGGTGGTTATCCTTGATCAGGATACCATCGCTCAGGTTGAACCGGTGGGGATCCCCGCCCCCGATAACAATTGCTTTTTTGTCGAAAATGCGAAATCCGGGACTGGTTTTTCTTGTCCCCGTAACCTTGCACCGTGGGTTAATCGCTACTACGATCCCGGATAATTTTCGCGTTTGCGTAGCGATGCCACTCATTCGTCCAATAATATTGAGTGCTGTTCTCTCAACAAGGAGTACCGATGAGGCTCTGCCCTTGACAGAGAGAAGGATATCCTCGCTCGTAACCGTATCGCCATCCCGGCAAAACGATCTGACCTCGCACCCGAAGTGGGAAAAAAGTAAATTCGCCTCTTCAAGGCCGGCAAAAATTCCGTTTTGTTCGGATCGGATATGGGCTTCGCAGGATATCTCAGGTATTACCACATCTGATGTTACATCCCCGAATGGTGTATCTTCATCAAGGTACGAGAGCAGAAGATCCAACTGTTTCACGATCCCTCACCGGATTTTTTCCTTATGTCCCTACTGCGATTGGATTATCGAGGTCATCGAGCAGCGAGAGTATGGAAAGGGCGGCGAGATAACTGGTCTCCGGGTTATCCAGGCTTGGAACATTCGTAACCCGGATGTAGGTCTCCCCGAAAGCCCCTTCGATGAACAATTCGTGCACGTTCCGATCCACTGTGGGATCCACTCATAATTCGACATCGGTATCCTTGCCTGCGGCAAGACTCATCGCAACGGACACGTTTACATTCTTCGGAAAAGCCTTGATACATTCATTTGTTTTCCCGCAGAAGATCAATTTTCGATCTTTCGCTTCGATACCCAGGGACTGCGGGCTCTTGGTTGTCCTGAGTAACAATTTATCGATTTGGGAGATCCGTCCGATTTTTAAATTATCGAGCCCGAAGATTGCGCCGCTCGGAAAGTAGATCTTCCTGCCGGATTTTACCGCAGCCATCCGGACCTCTTCCCGGAATTCCGGATCAGCGAGTGCTCCGACACTCATAATTACGAGATCTTTCTTGTGCGAGAGAACTTCCCCGGCAAATTTTTTACTGCACTGATTGAGGCTGCCTCGACAACGATATCTATGTCAGCGACGATGAAAGCTTCGAACTCTTCGTAGGCCTTTGCCTTCGAGACCGATGCAATTTCCTTTGCCCGTTCGAAGACTTTGTCATAAACGGCGGAGATCGCAAAACTGCCCTCGTGCTGCGCAATGATATGCCCGATATTACCGCAGCCAAGCAGTCCGATCTCAACATGCTAAACAGATTACGGGTATCATTGGTTAAGTGTTGTGCTCGCAGGAGGAAGTCCCCTGGAGAAAAACGGGCATTATATCGATCCGGGTGCAACAGATATGGTAGTTACCATGCCTGAATCTTCGCAGCATCACGAAAACCCATGTGGTGCCGCATGGCGGGAGCATCTTACTCGCCGGCGTGTATACATCGAAACATACGGGTGCCGTTTCAATTTCGGGGATACGGCCAAACTTATTGAAGTCTTAAGAGCATCGGGCAGTACCATTGTTGAATCTCCCGATGATGCGGACGCGGTCATTATCAATACATGCACTGTTGTCGGCCCGACCGAACGAAGGATGCTGAGACGACTTTCACTTTTTCGCGATCGCGATCTCTACGTGACCGGATGCATGCCTGCAATCCAGCGTGATGCAATTTTCTCAATTTGCACACCCACGATAATCCCTCCCGAAGAAATCCGGGAAGCATATCTTGGGATCAGCACCGTAAGCTGCGGAAGTTCCGGGATCGTTCAGATCGCGAAAGGATGTGCGGGGCGATGCACGTACTGTATTACCCGGGTGGCCCGGGGATCCCTGAAGAGTTTTGGTGCGGAGGAAATTCTTGGGCAGGTACGTGCATTTGCACACAGCAGGACACCTGAGATCCAGCTCACGGCCCAGGATGTGAGTTCGTGGGGGAGGGATACAGGAAAGTCCTTCCCGGATCTGTTACGATTAATCGGTGGCAACGCTGGAGACTCTATGGTCAGAGTCGGGATGATGAACCCGGCGACGATTCTGGAAATTCTCGATGATCTTTCAGACTCGTTCGAAAGCAATGCGATCTTCAAATTCGCCCACATTCCGGTCCAGTCCGGCTCCAATGAAATCCTCGATCGAATGAAAAGGGGCTATAGAGTCGCAGATTTCAAGAAAATTGTTGGTGCGTTCAGAACACGCTACCTGGATTTCACGCTTGCAACAGATGTTATTGTCGGGTTTCCCGGGGAAACCGATGAGGATTTTGCACGGTCTTGCGAGCTTATCGAAAGGATACGGCCGAATAAAGTTAATGTTACCCGGTACTCAAAACGGCCGTTCACGGATGTTTTTTCCGACCACGATTTTCCCGATTCGATTAAAAAAGATCGTTCGCGGAAATTAAATGCTATTGCTGAGAAGACGTATCGCGCCATAAACAAGCCGCTCATCGGTACCTCTCAGCCGTTTATTGTTACCGAGAAAATCCGTGAGGGATCTGTCATGGCCAGGTCCCCGGGGTACGTCGGAATCGTGCTCAACGAAGATCTCCCGCTTGGCTATCGTGGGGATGCTGTGTTGAAAAAAGACCGGAAATATTTTTTCATCGGCGAATTGGCTTGAAAAATCTCGCTTTTCCATTAATTTTTCATGGAGAAACCTGCGCGAAAAACTGAAAACCGCGGGTTTATTGCCATGGGTACCAACATTTCTTAACCCTGCCGCACGCGGGAGTTGGTGAATTAATGGACGAGATCGAAGCGGGATTTGAAAAAATAATGCAGAAAATAAAGGATCTGCAGGAAAAAGAAGCAGCCCTTTCGCAGGAGATCAGGGATAATGACGCAAAACTTCTGCGGAAAATGGCAGAAACGTCAAGACCTATCGTCAAATCTGTTGGCCTGAACATGCTGAAAATGGGAAAACAGGACACGAAGGGTGAGATCTACGACCCTGCGTACTATCCGGCGAAAATGATCGTACTCGGGAAGACAGAGCCCGCTGCATTCCGGCCCGACAACCAGACAAAGACAATAACCGATCAGTTCTGTGTGCTGTCGGAAGATGGGGATTTTTTTGAACTAATGTACAGCTTCGATGGTTTCCTCACCGATTCATACCTCAACCCGATCGACACCAAAAAAGCGATCGGGTCATATGGCTACGATATCATGTTCATGCTCTACCAGGCAATGCACGATTATCTGAAAGGAGAAGGAGCACTCGTTGAATCTTTGGAAAAAGTGATTGGGTACGTCTTTGCGCGTTCGGTTTGAACTTTTCCCGGGAAAAGCCTGGGTTCGAACAATCAAGTGAACCTGTTAACGCTGGCCGGATCCGATCCAACGGCCATTTTTTTTTCAAAAATTCTGCGACCCTTACCATAACCCCCAAATCCCAAATGAGGGAACTGCCGGACATTTATAGAAAACCGGATGGATCTTCGACGTTGACAGGTTTTTCCCGTTTGCTGGATGTGAAAATTGTAATGTAACTACCTGTCTAATTCAAGAAAAAACTTTACAAAATTTTTATGACCCGTGCCCGACCATTGTTCGGATCAGGATCGGAAGCACGATTTTCGTACCGGGATCATACAGTTTCCGAGTGACTCCGGCAGCTGAAAAATTCCAAGGTTACTGTTAGTTTCCCTGGAACCATTTAAAGAATAATTTGCGATTTGCTCAAAGAATAAAAATGAGAAATGAGTGGGCCCGATGTGATTCGAACACATGACCTCCCGGTTATCAGCCGGGCGCACCACCGGGCTATGCTACGGGCCCAAAAGTTTGCCTTGAATTTACCCTAATTACTAATGCATCAGAGTTTTTATAGGTTGTGAATCCCTTGCCGGAAAAGATCTCTACAGATAGGGATATGTGCGAAAAAACCACGATATAAGTACGGACAGGCATTATGGAACGACGATATCTCCTCGGGAACGAAGCGATCGCCCATGCATTTGTCGAGTCAGGAGTGGATTTTGTATCCGGCTATCCGGGAACGCCCTCTTCTGAAGTCATCGATACGCTGCGGGTCCAGCCGGAACGATCCTATTACCTCGAATGGTCGGTGAATGAGAAAGTTGCGCTCGAGAATGCCCTCGCAGCTGCATGGTGCGGCATCCGCGCACTCTGCACGATGAAGCATGTCGGGCTCAATGTCGCAGCCGATCCCCTGATGACCAGCGCGTACACCGGTGTTACCGGGGGCCTCGTGATCCTGAGTGCTGACGATCCGTTTGCTCACAGTTCCCAGAATGAGCAGGACACTCGGTGCTACGCTCACTTCGCGCGGGTGCCCTGCCTCGACCCTGCGAGCGTGCAGGAAGCCCACGATATGATCCCGATCGCATTCGAACTTTCCGAGGAGTTCGGACTTCCGGTGATCTTCCGGCCGACGACCCGCATCTGCCATTCAAAGGGCGATGTTGAACTCGGAGAGACGGTAGCGAGCACAAGAAAAGGCGAGTTCCATAAAGATCCTAGGCAGTACGTCGTGATCCCGGCACACACCCGCATCCTGCATAAGAAACTGAACGAGAAGCAACCGGCTATTAAGAAGAAGCTGGTGGCTCTCGGGTTAAACTGGTGTGAGATTCGTGGAAAGACCGCAGTAATCGCAAGCGGGATCGGCGCATCTTACGTTCAGGAATTGCTGCCCCCCGATGTCTCGTTCATGAAGATCTGCGCTTATCCGATCGATGAAACATGGCTCGGAGAGTTCATCGGGAAACATGAAAAGATCCTTGTCATCGAAGAGCTCGCACCCGAAGTCGAGGAACGGGTACGGCAGATCGCCGGGTGCATTCCGGTTTTTGGTAAGATAAATGGATATGCGGCCTATGAAGGTGAGTTGTCGCTGCCCGCAGTAGCCGCTATCATTGAGAGGGCGGGATTTTTGCCGGAAAATCTGTTCCTTTCCGCAGAACCGGTACAGAATCTCCCCCCGCGCCCGCCAATTCTTTGCGCCGGATGCCTGCACCGCGGTGCATTCTACGCGATAAAAAAAGTGTTCAAAGATGGGATCTACCCGAGTGACATTGGTTGCTACACGCTCGGGCTCCAGCTGGGTGTTGTCGATACGACCATCTGTATGGGCGCATCGATAACGGTTGGGAGCGGGATCGCTCATTCCGGTGAAACGCGCGATGTAATTTGCACGATTGGGGACTCGACTTTCCTCCACACCGGTGTTCAGGGTTTGATCAACGCGGTCTACAACGGTGTGAACCTGACCGTGGTGATCCTTGACAACCGGATCACCGCGATGACCGGCCACCAGCCGAACCCGAATACCGGTATAACCGCGTGCGGCGTTGAGACGCCACCTCTTTCACTGGATGCACTTTGTCGTGCCTGCGGTGTAACCTTTGTCGAGACCGTCGATCCGTACGATCTTACCGGTGTGCTGAATGTTCTTCAGGATGCGAAGAAGCGGAAGGGCGTGAAGGTCATCATCGCCAAACAGATGTGCGTCATCACCGCGCGCCGCATGGGGGTAAAACGCGGGAAGTATTCGGTCGATCGCGAGATATGCACCGGTTGCGGCACCTGTGTGAGGTTTGGTTGTCCGGCCATCGAGTTCAGTAATGAACTGGCGGAGATCAATGAATTGTGCAGCGGGTGCGGGGTTTGCGAGCAGCTCTGTCCTGTCGGTGCCATCGTTCGGGAGGGGAAGAGATGACCGGAAGTTTTGATATCCTCACCGTAGGTATCGGCGGGCAGGGGACGATCCTGGCATCGAACATCCTTGGCGAGGCCTGCCTTATCGAAAAGAGACACGTGAAAGGCGCCGAGACTCACGGCATGGCTCAGCGCGGAGGATCCGTAGAAAGCCATATCCGGATCGATGGGTTGTATGGCCCGCTGATCGCGCCCGGGAATGCAGATCTCCTTATCTCGTTCGATCTCCTGGAGGCGCTCCGGTACTCGCATTACCTTAAAGCCGGAGGAAGAATGGTGGTCAATCGCCAGATGGTCCTCCCCACATCGGTATTCACGCAAAAACTTGTCGCGCCTACCGAGGATGAGATTATCGCAGCGCTGAAAAAATTTGATCTCTGTGTTATTGATGCCGACAAAATTGCAACAAATGCGGGGAGCCCGCTCTCCCAGAATGTTGTGATGCTGGGTGCCGCCGCGCGATCCATGCCGCTCAAGCCGGAATCGCTCCTTGAAGCAGTCAGACGTCTTGTCCCGAAAAAGACTATTGACATAAACGTGCGTGCATTCGGAATGGGCAGGGAATTTGGAAGGACCTGCTGATGAAAAGGCGGCTGGGCGCGTTCAGGCAAAATACTCTTTACCTTGGTGATGCCCTCACGCTCATGCCGGAGATCCCCGATGGATCGATCGATCTCATCGTAACCGATCCCCCTTTTGCCATCAAATTCAAAGCACACCGGTTAAATTATAATCGGACTGATGGCAATGTTCTCGAAGGTTATCAGGAGATTCCTGAAGCTGAATACGGGGAATTTACCACGCGCTGGATTACCGAAGCCGCACGAACGCTTACTCCCACCGGGAGTATGTACATCTTTTCCGGGTGGAACCGGCTCCGCGATATTCTCGAAGGAATTGACACTGCAGGGCTCACAACGATCAATCACCTGATCTGGAAATACCAGTTCGGTGTTTATACCAAGAAAAAATACGTGACAAGCCACTACCACATCCTCTTCGTGGTGAAAGATCCGAAACACTACACGTTCAATAAGATCGATCACTATCCCGAGGATGTCTGGGTCATCCAGCGGGAGTACTGGAAAGGAAAGAAGAAGACGCCGACAAAACTTCCGTCAGAAATTGTCCGAAAGATCCTTCTCTATTCGAGTGATCCCGGCGATCTTGTCTTTGATCCGTTCTTTGGATCAGGCACGGTTCCGGTAATTTCTCAAAAAAAAGGGAGACATTTCCTCGGGTTTGAGATTGTCCCGGAATATTTCTCCTTTGCAAATGCTTCTCTTCAATCCGATTCCCGGAAATAGCATTTTTTTGGTGACGAAGAATTTTGTCAGGCTGAACCCCGGGAGGAAACGCACCCGGCCTCACGAAATCTTTCAGAATAGGAACGCTGAGGGGGGGAATTGAACCCCCGAGGCACTTTCGCACCACAGGCTTTCCAGGCTTGCGCCCTACCGCTAGACTACCTCAGCAAAAAGTGTATCCTATCTATTAGTCAGGGATTTTTTTAATGCTATCTCTTTGTCTGGATTCTTTTATCCGGTTTTTCCGGCCTGCACGATTTTTTCCAGCCACGGGGGTATGTGCCGGGCGGGAGGAAAACGGTTGTGGGGACGATAACAAGCCCGGGGGCACCCGGTTTGAACGCAGATGACGGGACGAGCGTCTTCCCAAGGCAGACGAACTCTTTCTTCTGTGAGAGTACGGTGACGAGCTGGCCTTTCTGGAACTCGGTAGTACTAACGATTCCCACACCCGCAAGTTTCGCGCCGCGGCAGATAGCATCGATCGCGGTGTCCCGCATGATGACGGTCGGAAGTTCGGGAACTGCCCCGTCGACCGAGAGTACCATCGAGGTTAGTGCCGAGCGATCGCCCGTCGCGGCCGCGATACAGGCATCCTGCACATCGTGGAGCGTGCACATCGAATCCTCACCGAACGATCCCGATCGCGTGCGGCGTAGCTCGATCATGTGCGCCCCGACGCCAAGCACAAGTCCCATGTGGTGGCAGAGCGAGCGGATGTAGGTTCCCGCATCGCACTGCGCCCGGAAAAGGACAAGCCTCCCTTCAATACTCAGAATCTCCAGTTTCTGTACTGATCTGATCCGGAGATTTCGCTTTACCGCGCTCTTTCTTGGGGGACGCTGGTAGAGCCTTCCCGCGAATTCCGCCGCGACCTGCCCGATCCTCTCTTTGTCCACGTCTCCGTGCAGTCTCATCAGGCAGACATATTCCTTGTTGTGCTGGAGGAGCAGGGGAGCGAGGCGCACCGCGTTCCCCAACATGATGAGGAGTACGCCGGAGACCTGCGGATCAAGCGTGCCGGAATGCCCGATCTGGCATCCGAACATCTTCCCCACCCACGCGGCGACTTGGTGGCTTGACGGCCCCCGGGGTTTGTCGAGGACAATGATCCCCGCGCCGCTCCATAAATGAACCTGTCCGGCCTTTTGCTCCCCTTCGGTCACGTTACGTACACACCTTCCGGTTGAGATGGGTGTCCAGGGCTTTAAGCGTTCCTTCAAGGGAACCGTCGCCCACAACCGTCGGGTTCACGCCGCATTTCCGCATCGCGGCTGCCGTAATTTCCCCGATTGCCATTACGAGAATATCCGGGCGGGGTGTCCAGACCGTTTTTGCATACGACATCGCGCTGGTAAAGAGGATAGCATCTGCATCGCGAAGATCGAGAGTATCCCACGTTGGTATCAGTTGGTAGCACCGGAATTCCCGGGAGATTCCCCCGGCCGCAGTTATTGCATCGATGAGTGCCGGGTTCGGGACATTCGCCCGGGGTATCCCGATCCGCTTCCCGGTAATCCAGGTACCAAGATATGGCACAAAATCCCGTGAATAAAATCCGGGAAGGGTCTCGCACTCAATTGCATAGTGCTGGAGTTCCCTCGCGGTCTGGGGACCGATCGCGATCACGCGCGGGTATTTCTTAAGGAGCGGCGCGATGATCTTTGCGGGAAGGGCGCTCGTAAAAAAAATACCGTCAAACTCATCGCATTCGGTGGCCGCGACAAACGCCTTGATGACGTCTGCATTCATCTCCGATCGTAAAGGATGGACGCTGAAGCATGAGTACCCGAATTGTGCACACCGTTCGCTGTCGCTCTTCTCCTTTCCGGCAAGACGGGTGATCGCGATCTTCATTATTAATTCAAACCTCGTTGTACTATGTTGGTATACATTTCGGTTAATTTATGTCCATTCTCCCGCATTTCTTCTGAATAATAGAGATCCTGCTCGGTGTCGTTCTCGGAGTCATCCTCGGAACGGCGAGCGGGATCATCCCCGGGGTACAGACAAACACCCTCGCCGCGATTCTCCTCATTCTTCAGGCAGTACTTCTTGTCTATCTCGGACTGCTTGCTCTTGCGGGAGCCATGTTTGCCGCACTCATCACACTTTTGTTGATGCAATACCAAGCACCTTCCTCGGGATCCCTGATACCGACACCTCGCTTGCCGTACTTCCTGCCCATGCGCTGTGGCTTGAGGGAAACGGGGAAGAGGCGGTGAGGATCGCGGCGCTCGGAAGTGCATGTGCGATGATCATTGCCGTCCTCTTATCGATACTCTGTTTCTTTCTTCTCCCGGCACTCTAACCATATTTCGACTGGTGGATCGGCATCCTGCTCATCGCGTCCATCGGGTATATGATCGTTACCAGTGAAGCACCCGGCTGGGCGCTGGCCATTTTTATCGTTTCCGGAATTCTCGGGGTATTCACACTTCACTACGGTTTCTTCAGCTGGCACCTGCTCGCAGGAGGCAGCGCGCTCCTCATGCCGCTCCTTACCGGACTCTTTGGGATTTCGGTGCTCGTGACCGCATCCCGAGGTGTATTACCCGCGCAGAACTATCGCGGCATCCGGATGGAAGACAAGACGGTGATCAAATGCTCTGCCCTCGGCACTGTTGCCGGTGTTGCAGTGGGTTGGCTTCCAGGACTCTCTACTGCCTCAGCCACTGGGTTTCTCGCCTCTGTCATCGGCTACGATAAAGATCGCCGGGCATACATTCTTGCAACCAATGCGGCCAATACGGCAAACGCATTCATTGGCCTCGCAGCATTATTCGCCCTCTCCCGCATGCGGAACGGTGTTATGGCCGCACTGTCAGAATTGCCGCTGCCATCCATGAGCGAACTAACGGAAATCGGCGTTCTTGCAGCGTGCGCTGCGTATCTTATTACGGTATGGCTCTCCCGTTCAGCATATCACCTGAGTGGTATAGACGGGCTGTTGTTGAACCGGGCGGTGATTGTGTTCATTGTTGCCCTGTGCGCAATTCTCACCGGTCCGTTCGGTATCATTATTCTCATTCTGGCGACGGCTGTGGGTCTCGTGCCGTATCTCGTGAATGTCCCCCGGATGTACTGCATGGGTGCAATTATGCTCCCGGTAATGCTGTACTCGTTTGGCATTGCGTGGGTCTGATCATTGACTCCCGCTTAATACTGAAGATCTATGGCTTTATACGGGTAAACACCCCTTATTTCTCTACTATGCAGTCGTACTGGTTCGGGGATATTGATGCGGGAACCTGCACGCCGTTCTTTGGGGATCCCCGGACGATTACCGACCGTGTCAGCACAATCACGACCAGCACCGATACTTTTGTTCCCCTTCAATGGGAGCTTGCGGTCCAGTGCGGGGTGTGCCGGGACCGGGCAGAGTACCTGTCAAAACTCCGGGAGATCTGTTTTGCTGCAGCAGAGTGTGAAATCCGGGGAATCTATGCGGGTAAGGATGCAGAACTGCTCCAGATGGTGAGAATGCTCGATGAGATGGATACGGTGATCAATCTCCTGTCAGAACGAGCCACCGACTGGCACCAGATCCGCCATCCGACCTTTTCCCGCAAACATCACAAAACGCCTGCGCACATCCTCGTCAGGAACATGAGCGAGAAAAGCCGGGGTGCTCTCGGCAGGGTTGCGAACCAGATCGAAAGCCTGTCGGCAACCCGGACCGATCTTGCAAAGGAAGTATCCGGGAGGGCGAACCAGGTTATGCCGAACACAAGCGCCCTGATTGGGGGACTCGTTGCTGCGCGACTCTTATCGCAGGCCGGGGGACTGGAGCAGCTCTCGCGTCTTCCCGCAAGTGCAATCCAGGTAATCGGGGCCAGGACCGCCCTGTTCGCCCACCTGCGATCGCATACGCCCTCTCCCAAACACGGGATCATCTTCCAGCACCGCAGGGTGCACAACGCACCAAGACCTGTCCGGGGCCGGGTTGCGCGTGTTCTCGCGGGGAAGCTTGCGATCGCAGCAAAGATCGATCTGTATCGTGGCGTAGCGGCGCCGGAATTTATTGCATCGGCCCAGGAACACATCGACGCAGCGGTAAAAGGGAACGAAGTGAAGAAATGATCTGGAAAGGAGATGTTCTGGTTTCGAATGGCGAGGGTGGTGTCTATAACGAGCGGATGCTCGGAGGCGCGCGGGTATGGGATCCCTACCGGAGCAAACTTGCCGCCCTCTATTATGTCGGAACCGGCATAGAACTCACTGCTGAAATGCGGGTCCTCTATCTCGGGGCAGCAAACGGGACCACCGTTTCCCATGTCGCTGATTATACCGAAGCCGTGTATGCGGTGGAGTTTGCTCCGCGCCCGATGCAGGATCTTCTCGAAGTTGCCCGAAGGAGGAGAATGATCGTGCCCATAATGGCCGATGCATCGCGCCCGGAACTGTATGCGCCGCTCGTGGAGTCTGTGGATTTGTTATACCAGGATGTGGCCCAGCCGGACCAGGCAGCAATTGCGATCAGGAACTGCATGTTCCTCAAGGCCGGGGGTCACCTGATCCTTATGCTGAAGACCCGGAGCGTTGATGTGAGAAAAGATCCCGGGGAAGTATTCCGTGATACTCTCGATGCCCTTACCGCAGCCGGTATGCCGATCAAGGAGAGTACGTGGCTTGTTCCTTATCATAGCGATCACGCTGCGATTGTTTGCACAAAACCCGCACGTGTGAGGTGAAATCGTGAGCAATGGTGTTCGTTTCTTTACTGCCGGGCCTCTTACCCTTGTGGCCCTTATTATCCTGATCGGCCTTGTTATCCTGATTATTCCTCTATTATTCCTTGGTCTTGTCGGGGCGGCATTCACCAAACTGGGATTTTCATGGATCACAGCGCTCGCTGTAGTTCTGCTGATGCTGCTTGGCAGTATGGTAAATATTCCCGTTTACCGGATCAAACGCGATATTGTTCGTTTCAGCCACAACAAATCGTCTTACCTGGATGGTGCTTTGTCGAGTCAGATGTGGGAGACAATAATCTCGGTTAATTTTGGAGGCGCTGTGATACCGGTCTGCATATCGGTGTATCTGCTTTACCAGGCAACGCTGATCGCAGGCACGTCATTATTATATCTGGTTGGACTTGGCGTGCTTGCTGTTGTACTAGTATCTACTGTAACAACGCGGGTGAGACCCGGAGCAAGATTCAAGACACCTCTTATTATTCCTGCGCTGGTTGCGCTTCTCGTTGGTCTGCTTCTCTCAGGTGGCACAGGGCTTTCAGCCGCGGTGATAGCATTCGTAAGCGGGACGGTCGGGACACTTCTTGGCGGGAACGTTGCACACCTCTTCAAGGTAAAAGATCTTGAAGTGCAGGTTGTGAGCATTGGCGGTGCCGGAACATTTGGTGCAATTTTTATTTGCTGTATTCTTCCCGCTTTGATTGCATGAAAAAGAACCACAGAGCAATCTGACGAATCTGATAATTTTTCTGTTCTCTGTAAAATCCTCTGTGTTTTATCGATTTGTTATCGTTCTTCATCGGTGAGATGGAGTTCCCTCCCCCCTTGAGGGGAGGAGGGAGGCTTGCTAAAATTTTCAAGTGGGGGGTATGGGGGATCCCTTGCAACAGGGTGGGAGGGGGGCCTCTCTCCGGGATTCAGATCGATTTTTGGGGATACCGTCGGAGAATGGATCTGAAAATTGGAAAAAACTGGAAATACGGGGGGTGGGGAGAAGGAGGGGAGATCCTACGGTCCGGGTCAGGAGGGGTTGGCGAAAAGTTGTGCGGCCAGATCAGAAGTCTTTAAAAGAGCAGGGCGCAAAGCAACTGGCTTTGCGCTGGGCAATCATTTTCCAAGGGTTCTCGGGTGCGAGGATTTCTGGCGGGCAAATTTTTCGAATCTGCAAAATCGTCAGGGTGGTTGAACAACACGAAAAAGAAGATAGCCCGGAGCAGATTCGAACTGCTGTCGGGGGATCCAGAGTCCCCCATGATTGACCGCTACACTACCGGGCTGTGTGCCTCATATTTTTTGCCGCTGTTGCCTAATTAAGGTGACGGAGCATCCGGTCAAACGGTATTTGCGAGATAGCATCTCCGGCAGGTTTTGCACACTTCTTTTACCGGTTGGATCAATTTTCCTTTTCCACAATAGGGTTCGATGTCATGGACATCGCGGATATAGTATATGTGGGGAATCAGCGAGATGTGGGTATATGTACCGCATGGGACTCCGAGCTGATCTGCGATGGATTTCTGGAGCTGCACAAGTGCATACATATTTGCTCCTGCTGCAGTGAGCATATCATTTGATCGGAATAAGACGCGCATACCGAGTTTCCCTTCCCGCAGCACACACTGGATGAACTGAAGGCAGGGGCAATCGTTGAGCTTCTCATCGATTACCGGGTTCCATGTGATCGCTATGGCCCGGCGGCTGTTGGGTGATGATCTCAACTTCTCCGCGATGTAGGCTATTTGGTCCACGTGGACTGGCTGGCCTTCAGCCACTAATCGTTCGCCCCAGTTGAAAAGCCTCCCATGGTAGTCGTATTCGAAGGATGCGTGCGAGCCTTGTAAGAGATCCTTGGCATACTGTTCAACGAATCTCTGTTGAAACCTTGAATGGGGGCTGACAGCTGGATCGGCGAGGGGGGTATCGATCTGAAGGGTGATCTCTTCAAATTCAATTGTCGCTTCGGCATCTTCAGTCTGGAGAACCCATCCTTTCTCCAGAATCGTTTTAATGACAAGTTCGTGGGCCCGACCGATACTTGGCGCCCGGATGATTCTCATGAACACTTTTTTTGCCGGAATAGCTTGTATATCTGTTGAAATGTGTTGATGACTTTCGAATACAGTTTGGTTTTTATTCGGGACCGTTTTCCGTTTTAATGGAGATTTCGACTGCAGTCTTTAAAATTTTTAGATTAATCTTCTCTGGACCCGTTCTGTAAAAAAGAATTTGAATGTTCTGTTTTGTACAATCATCTGGTGGGACCATGCGCGACACTTATAACTGCTCGTGTTGTTTCACAAGCCTGCTAAAGTATCAGATATGATCTGCATCAATGATTCAAACTCTATGAAATTGACCCCAATTCAGTATTTGGGGCCATATTGCCCGTGAAACAGTCAATAAAACTGACCACAAAGGATATATTAGCTCTTTTACAAATATTTGGTTCATATTCCGTTTAATCGGAGTATGGGGCTCGCAGAATCGTTATTCGGCATTTGTCGAAAGATTCTCCGGCTTGAATTGTATGATGTAAACTTTGGAGGAAATGAAAGTATGACTAAGCGATTAACGATTGCACTGGTTGCACTCGCTCTGTTCGTTCTCGTTGCGGTAATGCCTGTATCGGCATATTACTATCCCGTAGCACAGAACGTATCTCAGGGTGCAACCGTGTTTATTGGGGAGCAAAACCTTAACCTGTCGTTTGCTCTCTTATCAGCACAAGAAGACACTAGATTGCCAGAAACAGCTAATACCATTGGCTGGTGGGCATCAGCAGCTGATGTGGCTAAAACACCCCCGTCAAAGACCCTCGACCTTACCGGTCGGGCGACCTCGTTTACTGTAGCATCTTCCGACTTTGTTGGATATACCGGTAACTGGTATATGGTTGACAAGTACGGATTTGGTGGAGCACCGATTTTCACGGCAGCTGACCCCTCTATGGATATCAGGGTGTGGGACTTTACTCAGGGTTCTGATGTCACCGGGAAGTCGGTTACTCAGGGTGAGCAGCTAGGTTTCCGCGTAGATACAGCAATGACTGCAGTATTTAACGGAAAGCGTGACCCCATTAACCATGCGATCGGCAACGTTCAATCAACAACTGCGTCTGGAATTTCCTTAACCCCAGAAACCTACGCAACTCAGGACGGATATGTCGATATCAAGGTAAAGACCGACTCTGGAAACACGCTCACAAGCCTGTACAACATGTCAACCTCAGCCGGTGGACAGGCAAACTGTCTTACCGCACTGAACGTAACCACCTCAAACTACTTCTGGGGTAAGGCACCCGGCACTGTAGGGTCTGTTGATCTGGTTCAGGATGGATGGGCAACCGGCGCAACTGATGCGACCGGTCAGCTTGCCTACCCTGCAGGCACCTACACCGTCTGGGCAGAGTCCCTGCTTAACGGCATGAAGGACAACTACCAGAACGGCGGAGCAGACTACACAACAAAGACTGTTTCGCAGACCTACACCGTTACCCTTGTCTCCGATACTGTAAAGATCGAAGCAAACAAGGACACTGTTGTCCGCAGCAAGCCCTTCTCGGTAACCGTTACCGGAAGACCCAACACCTACTACAATGTTTGGGTCAAGGGAACCAGCACCATGCTCGGCGGTTACGATGACCAGCCCCCGCAGTTCCAGCCCAACCAGGCAGGAACCAACATTGGTAACTTAGTAACTGGAGCCTACGTATTCCAGAATGGCGGCGCAATCCAGGGTGACGTCTGTCCAGGCACCAACATGGTTCCAGCCCTGACCGAGGCTTCCGAATCTAACCCATTCTATGCGAACATTACAACCAATGCCGCAGGAACTAGGACTGTTGGATTCATTACAACGAACTGGACCAAGGCACAGAAGTACACTATCCGTGTAGAACAGAACTTCGCCGGCCAGATCAAGAGCGACGAAGTTGATGTCAACATCCAGAAGGGTGCAGTCACTATTGTTGCAGCTGGCGACCAGAGCTACTACCTTGGAGAGGAAGTCAAGTTCTCAGGTACAAACACTGAAACCCAGACAACGTACCTCTTCATCATCGGCCCCAACCTCAACCAGTACGGCGCTCAGATCCAGAGTCTTGATCCAAGAGCCAACGCAGTGACCGATGGAACCACATCTACCTTCCAGAGTGCAGATGTCCTCGGTGACAACACGTGGTCCTGGAAGTGGGGAACCTCGAACGTAGCACTTGATGCAGGTACCTACACGGTCTATGCGGTTAGCGGACCCCGCGACGCTCAGTCGGGACACCTCGCAAACGTAGCATATGGCACGGTTTCGATCATCATCAAGAAGCCGTTCGTATCAGCAACCGCATCACAGTCCACCGTTGCGCAGGGTGACAATGTATTTATCACCGGGACCGCAGAAGGCCAGCCCTCACAGGGTGTTGCAATCTGGATCCTCGGTAAGAACTACGCCGCCCGGACAACTCAGTCTGTGAACTCTGATGCATCGTTCTCATACGAGATCAAGAAGGCTACAACAACCGGCCTTGCAGCTGGTCAGTACTTCGTTGTTGTCCAGCACCCGATGCAGAACAACCGCTTCGATGTCGATGTAACAACCTCCGCCCCAGCAGGACAGTCTGGTGCCGGAACCTGGGTTATCAACCGGCAGCTCGGTGACGGAACGGTTGTCTTCAGACTCCTCGGTCAGGGCAGTCTCCAGGGCTCCGATGCAGCTGAGGCGCTCGTCCAGGGAATCAACAACCCGAACGTTGACGATACCTACACGAAACTCCAGTTCCTCGTAGAAGTCCCGGTTATCCGTGTTGACCCGATTGCAGACAAGCACGTTGGCGACAAGTTCACCATCACTGCAACGACCAACCTCGCGGTTAACGATGACGTCCTCGTCACTGTCTACTCATCATCATTCAAACCGACTGACAAGAGCCAGAGCGGCGAGTTCAGCGGCGCGACCGGCACAGTAAAAGTCACGAAAGGTACCAGCGGACTGAACGCAATCTCCTTCGATGTTGATTCGTCAACATTCAAGCCCGACGAATACCTCGTCACTGAGACCGCAGTTCTTCAGGTCGCAACCGGCACTGCACTGTTCAACGTCCTTGAGCCAAGTCAGCCAGTTGTTACCCCGACAACGACGGTAACAGCACCTGTAGTGACCACGATTGTAACCACCGTTCCGGTAACCACTGTTGCAACCACGATCCCGACGACCACCAAGTCGCCCGGATATGGTGCACTCATTGCGTTGATCGGCCTTGGTGCAGTTGCATTCATCGTCGTGCGCAGGCACTGAACTAAAATCTAAAAATCTTTTTTTTGCAGTACTGTAAATTGCGAAATTCATGAAAGCAATTTAGTAGATTCTTCTCTCTCTCAAGCCTTTTAAAAACGAGAAAAATAATTTATCGATCGTCCTCTCTATACATTGATATGCGTCCGGGTGGAATGCATCTCCTTTGGGGAGCGAAATTATCTTGAAATTCACTGCAAAAATATTGGATATCGCATCACGTGGTGTTCTTCTCAACCGTGCTGATGCACGAAGTATTGGAGTTCTCGATGGAGATCGGGTCCAGATAATCAATCCGAAAAACCGGACCGCTGTAGCGGCATTTGTTGATACGACTTCCACTATCGCCCGCCAGGGAACGATTGGAATCTACCAGAAAACTAACTTTCGTCTTAATATCGAAGATGGAGCCGAGGTTGATGTCCGCGAAGCGGCGAGGCCTGCATCTTTGGATTTTATTAAGAAAAAGATGGATGGCATCAAGCTCTCCAAGGAAGAGACGCTTTCCGTTGTCAAGGATATTGTCAGTGATGATATCTCCGCGGCCGAGTTGACTGCGTTTATCACGGCTACGTACATCAATCCTCTTGACATGGACGAAATTGAGCATCTGACGCGGGCGATGGTACAAACCGGTGAACAGATTAAGTTCGCTTCCCGTCCTATCGTTGATAAGCATTCTATCGGTGGCGTTCCGGGGAATAAGATTACATTGCTCGTTGTGCCCATTATTGCTGCAAGCGGTCTGAAGATCCCAAAGACTAGTTCCCGCGCAATAACCGGGGCCGGAGGCACCGCAGATTTAATGGAGGTCCTGGCGTTCGTAGAATTCTCCGCAAACGAAGTCCAGGAGATGACCGATAAAGTTGGCGCTGCGATTGTCTGGGGCGGGGCCACGAACATTGCACCTGCCGATGATAAAATTATCATTCAGGAATATCCCTTCAAGATTGATGCACGGGGGCAGATGCTTGCAAGCGTTATGGCAAAAAAATTTGCCGTTGGGGCCAATCTTGTAGTTATCGATATTCCTTTAGGTCAGCATACCAAAGTTGCCAACCTCCAGGAAGGAAGAAAACTTGCCCGTGACTTTATCGAACTGGGCGAAAGGCTGAACATGAAAGTTGAATGTGCCCTGACGTACGGTGATATACCGGTTGGGCACAGCATCGGTCCGAAACTCGAGGTCATCGAGGCCCTCAGGGTTCTCGAAGGTGCAACAGAACCAAACTCATTCATCCAGAAAAGTGTTTCACTTGCAGGAATTGCTCTTGAAATGTCCGGAAAAGCTCCCCGTGGGTCGGGTGCGGCAATTGCACAGGATCTCCTCACGAGTGGAAAAGCCCTCCAGAAATTCCTCCAGATTATTGAGAGTCAGGGAGGAGATCCAAAGATTAAATTGAGCGATATCGTCCCCGGAGAACACCAGTTCGTAGTAAATGCGCCAGCTTCCGGATATGTCATTGAGATGAATAATAAATCTCTGATCTCGCTTGCCCGTACTGCCGGTGCACCCCATGACCGGGGTGCTGGTATTCTGCTTCATGCTAAGAAAGGGAAGCTGGTCAAGACCGGCGAGCCATTGTTTACCATCTTTGCTGAGAGAAGCTGGCGTCTTCAGAAAGCAATTGAAGAGGGCAGAAGACTCATGCCGGTCGTTATCGAAGGAATGTTACTCGATCGGGTAACTGAGATTTGAACCGATGCGCTCAAATATGAACAGGTGGCGATATTTTATCATGTTTGAGAAAAAATTTCGTTTCCTTTTTGCTCTGCTCATCTTGATACTTGTCTGCAGTGCTGCACAGGCAACGAACCTGCAGATCACTGTGCAGGATAGTCTCGATAATTCAACCGTTCCTCATGCAACGATATTTGTTGACGGGTCGAACCAGGGCCGTACCAACAATGTCGGGCAATTCTTCGTTACCCATTCCGGGCTCAACGATATTGATCTCAGGGTAACCAACACCGGATATGATGACTGGGAATCGATGATCAACAAAAATGCAACAACGGTTCTCGTAAACCTGACTCGAAAATGTCTCACCCTAAAGGTTGACCTTTTTGATTCGGACTCCTTAAGTCCGGTTTCAAACGCCAATATCACTATTACTGCTGATAACACAACCCTGTCGAAGGTTACGGATGCAACAGGATCGGCAACATTTGGGGTAATTGCCGAGACCCTTTATTCTTTAAGCATCACCGCACCCAATTACCAGCCCCGGAGTACGACTATCGATATGGGTGCTGAAAATCAGGAGGTTCAGTACTGGTTACTTTCCGGAAATCGTTTCTCGGTAATCATCAAAGATAAAGACACGAGCAGTCCTGTCTCCAATGCGGAAGTCAGAGTGGATTCAATCCTTCTTGGGAAAACCGATGAACGCGGAATCCTGATCACACCACTTACCCGTGGTAAAATATATTCGATCGAGATAAAAAAGGACGGCTACAAGACTTATACCGAGACCCGGCAGATCGGGGCGGGTGAGGCGCTTTATTCCGTTTCAATATCCAAAGCTGCCGTTGGTGCCTTTATTTACGTCACCGATGAAAATAAGGCGCCCTTGAGTTGTGCAGATATCTACCTGAATGGTACATTATCTGGCAGTACTAATGAGTACGGAAGATTGAATTTCCCCAATCTCGTTTCGGGTACCTACGGGCTTGAAGTCAGAAAGAATGGCTATGTCACCGTCAGCCGTCCGATTTCCGTAGTGACACAGGGTCAGGATTATGTGTTCCAGATGCCGCTTGAGAACGCGGCCCTCACAATTTTTGCCCGGGATAAAGATCAAAAGATAATTTCGAATGCGACAATTGTCATCAATGGGAAATATGCTGGAGTGACGAATGATCATGGACACTTCCTGACGAATGTGAAGATGAACACCGCGTATAACATCACCTCCACAAAAGAGAATTATCTGTCAGCATCGGCACAAAGCCAGGTGATTCAGGGAAATTCAACCGGAACGATCACCCTCACGATGGAGAAAAATCTCGATTGGGGTTTCATTGGCATGATCGCGATCGGGGCTATAGCGGTTTTGATATTGTTTGCCGTGATCCGGATGTTCGGTGGCAGGAAGAAACGACACGTCACCCGACGGAATGAGATCTAGATCAGACTTTTTTTTAAAAAAAAACGAGTAAATAAGTAAAAGTGCAGAAACTAACGGACCCAGCGGGAATCGAACCCGCGTCCTTGGGTTCGAAGCCCAAGAGGATATCCTCTACCCCATGGATCCTTCTCAACTTGTTTACATCAAAAGTTATTAAGTATTTTCTACCGATAAACTAGTAAATGATTCTCTCTGCGCCCGAAATCAAACGCCGTCTTAATCAGGATCCGGAAAACGGGGGTCTGATCATCACTCCCTATGAACCGGTGTGCCAGCAACCCGCATCCTATGATCTCCGGGCTGCAGAAACCATGATCCTGCCACAGGGGGTTGTATCTCTTGTCCCAAGTATTGAACGGGTTGAACTTCCTGTTGACCTTGCCGGGACTCTGATGTCCAGATCATCTTTTGGGAGACGAGGAATACTTCTCGGGGCTGGATTTGTGGATCCGGGTTTTCGTGGGAACCTCACCCTGTGTCTCACGAATACCGGAAAAGAAGATATTACCGTGAAAGAAGGCGATCGTATTGTCCAGATGATCTTTCATGATGTATTGAATGGAAGGGAGTGTTATTCGGGACGCTATCAGGATAGTAACGGAGCTGTGGAGGTAAAGTAACGATGATCCGGACTGAACGAAAATATGTTGAGTTGTTACGTATTTTAAAGGAACACAAAGATCCGATGGGGGCAAAACGGTTGTCCGAGCTTATGGCCGAACGCGGTTTTGTCTTGAGCGACCGTGCAGTCCAGTATTACCTCAGTTATCTTGACTCTATGGGATTTACCGAAAAAATCGGCAATCTTGGGAGGATCCTGACACCAATCGGGCTAGATGAGACGGATAACGCTCTTGTAGATGATCGCATTGGATTTATCATTTCCAAGCTTGAAAGACTCGCGTACCGCAGCACGTTTGATCCGACAACAAGTACGGGTGACGTCGCGTACAATCTTTCCATAGTTCCGGAAAAATTTGCAGAAAAAACAAGATCCGTTTATGATGAGGTAGCACATTCCGGATGCGGTTTTTTCAATTCATACCGGGTTGTTGACAGGGATCCCCGTGTTCCCGCCGGGTTTGTCGGGTTTATTACGGTCTGCAGCATATCGATGGATGGGGTATTCCAGAGGAATGGCATCCCGGTCAAAATGGCGTTCGGCGGGAGACTTGAAGTTGACAAAGGAACACCCCGGCGATTCAGGGATCTTATTGGGTACCGTGGAACAACGATAGATCCCCTTGAATTGTTCATTTCCTCCGGCTTGACCTCGATCTCGTATTATACCCGATCAAAGACCGGCATCGTTCTTGCAAATATTCGCGAGGTTCCTTCCGGTGCCAAAGAACAAGTCGAAGAAATGATCGGGCTGATGAACTCGTGCGGTTTTGTGTTTCCTGTTACGATGGGGAACCAGGTGTTCAACCTTCAGAATAATCCCTTCCGTCTGTCGATTGTTGCGTTCAGTGGCATGAACTATATCGGGGCTGCAGTGGAAAACGGCATTGAAATAAAGACGGAGATCGGTGCCGGAAACATTCCTTTTTCAAAACTGATGGAGACAAACTGATCAATTTTCGGATTGATCCCGTTTTGTTATTTTTCTTTCCGGCTTCTTTTGCAATCCTTTAATCTCTCCCGCATGCTCATCCGGGGACGTATTATGATGAGTGTTCTTCCCTGAGCCGACCTTCGGTTTGAGGTGGGTAAGAATAATTGATGAATCACGGGGATCGGGGACTGCAGGTTTTCTGACTCCCCTTCCTCCGAAAATATCATCATTCGCCTTCCGTATTGGCTCCCGGATATTGATGTTTACCGGTTGCGTCCCGGAATCAGCCGGAGGGGAATCAGCAGGGACGAATGCATCGTAATCATGAGCATAATTCCCGGTATCCGTATCATTCGTTTCCGGAAATGCTGTGATTAATTTGGCTTCACTCTTTTTCCGGGCAACAATTACGACCTTTTTCTCTTGCACGGCGGAGGACGATTTTTCCGGAACCGGCCGGGAAACAACCTGCGTTCTCTGCAGTGTCGACTTCTCCTGGGGTATCTCCGAAGTGCCCGGTGGTTCAACTTTGGTTTTAGCAATGGTAGAGGTGATTTTCTGCCGGTTACCTGAGATTACGAGCATTCTCTGACGCTGCAACTCTCGTTCAATTCTCTGGCGCTCGACGTCATTCGTTCTTCTTACTTCTGCCTGAGGAAGCTTGCGACTACTTTCTGGTTTCCCGGGTTCCGGTTGGTGGGGATTCTTCTTGGTTGTGATTATCCTTCTCGATGGTGAAGCCGCAGATGCACCGGGAAGAGTTTTTGCCGGTGCGTTGCGGATTGCGGAAATTTCCTGGCTTTGTACAGGATGAATGCCTTCCGTTTTTAGGATGGGCCGGTCGTGAATGCTTGTATACGAGAAACTTTTGGATGCGTCCGCTTCCGGTTTGTAGGTGGGATGCGGAATATTGGTTTCTCCTCGATCCTCTGGAATAGTCGTATCTTCATCAGACTGGAAGCTTGTATCGATGGGTTCATCCACATCTTCATACCGGATGGGTGCCTGCCTCACCGGATCGCTAATGCGAGTTTCGCGGACGGGGGTGGCATCTTCAGTCAGTGGTTTTCCTGGGAGAACGATCATCTCATCTTTGGATGTCTCCCGGACAATTGGTGTTGAGAAATTGATTGTCCCAGTCTCTGTGAGGGATCCCGACCTGATATCATTGGCAAACCTGTCAGCTGACATCAACCCGCCGGACTGTTGGCGTGATTTAAACTGGGCCTGGATCTCTTTCAGTTCGGTTATCCGGGGGATATTCTCCATCCCGGAGAGCATGACGATGATTGCGACATTCCTGGTATTCATGACGGGATAATCGCCCGATCGTGTCTCAAGGCCGGCAATGCTCCGGTCAATCCATTTCCGGACCGTCATGAAACCCTTCATTGATAATTCGTGAGACGGACCGGCAACGAGCACAAGCGCCTTGTGGGCGCTCGTCATGTCGCAGGGAATCGAGACCTCGTGGTAAATTGCCTGTTTTGCAAGTTCGACAATCCGGGAAGCCTTCTTCTTCTGCTCTTCGTTTGTGAGCCCGGCAGGTTTGAATCGGGAGAGGAAACTCAAAGGATCTGAAGTGAGACGTTCAACCGCATAGCCGATAGTGATGAATCCCATACCCTTCATGGTATTGATCACTTCACCGGAGTCAAGGACAACCTCCGCAAGATCTATACCACCGTCGGCCCTGAATTCTCCGGCCCGCAAAATGAGACTGATCCTTCTTACGATTGCATCGTTTAGGAGAGTATATGTTGCAAGGATCGGCGAAACCGGCTCCTCCTCTTTTTTCAGTCCTATCTTATCAGCAAAGCCTTTCTCTTTTTTCAGCAGATGGGCCTTCTCCGCTCTGATCTTTTTGTACCAGGTTTCGTTATCGAAAAGAATAATTCCGTCGAGAAGTGGCTGCAAGGCATCAATATCATCCGCAGCTTTGCTGGATTTTCTCGCTCCTTCGGCAAGACAGGGGAGGGTTACAAGACCAAATATTGGTTCGACGACGGTTGAGCGAAGTCCTGCAACGACATGGGGGAGAACATCAGCCATACTTCCCCCGAGACCGCAGCATACAAAAATCGCATCATTCTCGCCAGCTTCAAAATTTTGGACCTTTGAGACAATTTCCCCGATGTCAATTGTTGCCGTCGCCTCGTTGCTGCCGTACCGGTCCGGTATTCCGGTGTCGAGCGCGGAAAAAGAGATCTTTGCTTTCTCGGTAAGGCCTTTCAGTTGTTTCAAGCCCGGCTCATCCACATCGACTGCAAGTGCCTGGACACACGCAACTTTGCTGCTGCGTCGGTCCGTTGCGTACAAGCGGTCGACAATCCTGCAGCCTGCTCCCCCGAGACCTATTGCTAAAATCCGCATGAAACGATCCTGATAAAAATTATGTCGGACTCTCCGGCTTTAAAGAGTACTATTACTCTCCCGGTATTCAATATCTTATAGGATTAACACCATCTGAAGAAAAAAAATTTTGCACGTTACAACAGCCTTCGTACCATGCAGCTGACACCAAATCCACCATTTATCAACCAATTATTTCGGGCCTACCGCACAGGAAAAACTTCCTGCGTTGGTCTCCGCTGGACCTGAAATCGGAATATGTTTTTTAAAATAAACGATAAATTGGGTTTTTTTACCGGGAATCACGCGGAGAGAGCAACATAAAATGATAATTTATTTAAATACGTATACGGTAATACTGAATGAGGTGAACAAACCTTGACATATGGAATTGAATTTGTACCAGGAAATGTCAATGTAAAGCAAGTTGTCAACTTCTGTAAACTTGCAGAATCAAAAGACATCGATTTCGCATGGATCACAAACCACTACAACAACCGTCACTGCTACCCCGTTCTTGCCGCTATTGCGCAGGCAACAACGTCCCTTAAGATGGGTCCGGGTATCATGAACGCGTTTACCGATACACCCGCTGCAATGGCATCCTTTGCCTGCACGCTCAACGAGATTTCTGACGGACGTGCGGTTCTCGGTATCGGACCGGGCGACCTCTCGACCCTCCCGAAGCTGGCAATCAACCCGGAAAAGCCGGTAGGCCGCCTCGAGGAAGCAGTCGTGCAGATCCGCAAGCTGTGTGCCGGAGAAGAAGTCAAGAAGTCAGGAATGAAGTTCTTTGACTACGACGGTGCAAAGCTCACCGGTGTCACTCTCCCCGGAAAGAAAGGTATCCCGATGTACATCGGTGCCCAGGGACCCAAAGTTCTTGACCTTGCCGGAAGAATCGGTGACGGTGCACTCATCAACGCATCCAACCCCAAGGACTTCGCCATTGCAATCCCAATCATCAAGGCAGCCTGCGACAAGGTAGGCAAGAAGAACTTTGACATCGGTGCTTACACTGCAATGTCGATCGACCAGAGCGAGAAGAAGGCACGGAATGCAGCTAAGATCGTTGCAGCATTCATTGCAGCCGGCTCACCCCCAGACCTCCTCACCCGCCACGGTCTCGACCTCAACAATGTTGCCAAGATCAAGGAAGCACTCGGCAGGTTCGACTTCAAGACCGTTGGAGAGCTTGTTGGTGACAAGGAGATCGACGCATTCACCATCGCTGGAACACCCGAGATGGTCAAGCAGAAGTGCGCAGATCTGACGAAGGCCGGCGTTACCCAGATCATCTTCGGATCGCCGCTCGGCCCCGACATGACCAACTCCATCCGCCTCCTCGGCAAGTACGTGGTATAAGATCAGAACAACATCGTGCCGGACTCTCTGAATTTCAGGGCAGAAAAGACCCGGCATCAGGCAATTTTTTGTTATTTTCAGGCTCTTTTTTTGTACGAAACATCCGGTTTTTCGTTTTGGCAGACGATAACTGATATTTTGTTGAAAATGCATTGAAAACTGTCATCGAAGACCGGATTTTAATATAATTGGATTTTCGATAACCTGTGTCCGGAACGGAAGTCGTGAACAATCTATATGATTTTTCTCATTTGCCAACATTTGTGAATCGCAAGGGATGACCAGTTCTGAATTTCCGGTATGTGGTTTACAATGGATTCCGGAATTTTTACGGGCTCAGCCCATTTTTATTTTATTTTTGGAGGGTCCCGCAATTTGATGTTTAACCGAATTCGTCGAGAGAAGTCATCGTCGCTGACAGTCTTCGACGGCAAATACGTTTGTTCCATGATGAAGGAAAGAGAAATTGTAAAGTAAATTACTGTATTATTTAGTATTTACTTTACTAAATTTTTCGGACCGACCATCCAATTGTTCCTGATCGTGTTTGGCTATCAGGTCTCAAGCGTCCATTTTTGTGGTTCGGATATTCTGATCCGGATAATCCAATCCTATGTAACATGATGTATCATATCGCTCATTGCGTCGTTGCAATAGGAATGCGGAATTCCCTCCCCCCCAAGCTTTTCTGAAAGATCGTTTCGGTCTCTTATTCTTATTGTACTATATCTGGCGATCTGTTAGCGCCGCACTCTGGAAATGTATTACCGCTTTGCCATAGTCGTGCAAACGGATATCTGTCAGGTCCGGGAAATATAATCCTGAAGCAATATGTTCAGCGTGACCGAACTGGCTACTTCCGCGGGGCTCCTGCAGTACCGGGAAGAGCATCTTACCGGCCTCCGGTGCAGGATCAGTCCGGGACGCTTGAACCGCCATCTCGATCAGGAGCTCATTATCAGAAATAATTCCGATGGCTGCCCATTCTGCCCGGAGCAGGTATTTTCTGCAACCCCTACTTTTGCTGACGGGAGCCGGATCGTGCGGGGAGAGAGTGTGACATTCCCGAATCTTTTTCCTTTCGGGGAGGGGCACGTGGTCACGGTCATTACCCGGGAGCATTTTGTCGATACATTCCGCCGGGAACAGATTGTCGATGCGCTTCTCGGCCAGGTAGAAGCGCTCAGAAAGGTTGACGGGTACGCGAGCATCAACTGGAATTTCCTCCCGTCTGCAGGGGCAAGTCTCGTCCATCCCCACATGCAGGGTCTTTCTGATGCCCACCCGTCTCAGATCGTCAGCCGGTATATTCATGCGGGCAGGGAATATTCCCGGGTGCACGGCAGGAGATACTGGGATGCAGTCCGCGAAGAAGAATGTTCATCGGATCGCTATCTTTTTGGCGATGAAATTCTCTGGTCGGCCCATGCGGTCCCCGTAGGTGAGCGCGAAATGCGGGGAATCCTTCCCATCTCATCTCTTGATGAAATTGAATCCTATACAGTATCTCTCGCGGATGGAATTCTTGAGATCCTCTCCTTTTACCGGAAACTTGGCACGTATGCGTTCAATATGTCAATCTTTTTCGATAAGCCAGGAGCAGACAACGAATTTTGCAGCTTCTGCTCTCTTATCTCCCGGATCAACCCGAACCCATCTTCAACAAGTGACTCGGCATTCATGGAAAGGCTTCATCTTGAACCAATTATCCTGACCCTGCCGGAAGATCTGGGCTGGTATTACCGGACTGAATGCTAAAAAAAAAAGAAAAAAAATTTACTCGAATTTTGCAACGAGCTTGTTCTTGGAGACAAGGGTGCCGTCCTTCTTGTGGGGCTTCCTCAGAACAGTGTCGCCGGACTTTTCGATTTCGCGGGCTTCATCACAGAGGATCGCTGCGACCTTCATCATTTCGTGAGCGCTTGCAACGATCGGGATGTACTTCTCCCATTCCTTGGTCATGAAGCAGCCCTTGACGTTCTGTCCTGCAACTGCCATGGCGATCTCGTGGGCTGCACGTGCCTTCGCAAGTGCATAGTTGTTGGTGAATTCGCCGTCGACTGCCTTGTCGGTGGTCATGACGATCTTCGGGAGCTCAAGATCTGCGCCCTTCTTTCCGGCCTTGACCTGGTCGATGACCTTGTCAACTGCGAGCTGGAGCTTGCGGAACGCGCCAGTGCCTGCAAGGACTTTCACGAGGTTGCCGTTGAAGTCTGCCATCTCGATGGGATCGAGGAACTCGCGGCGTGCACCGATCATGGAGTCTGCCTTCATGATGATATAGCCGAACTTGCTTGCCTTGACCTCTTCCCATTCCTTCTTGGTAGTTACATCGTCGGTGATGATGATGACCGGGATGCCTGCCTTCACGAGTTCCTCACGGGCACCGGTGGGGCCGGGGAGAACGCCGTTTGGGGATACGACGATACAGAAGTCGGGTTTCCATGCCTTCATGTTGGACACGACGCGTTCGATGTCTTCCGGCTGGAGTTTCGTTCCGCTGGTCGCCATGAATGTCTGCATGTCCTCACGGTCTGCTCTCTCATCAAGGAGCAGCTCTGCCATTACACCACTTGCAATGTTGCCTAATTTTGCAACGCCTACTTTAACAACCATCTAATTCACCTCGAATTTTTTTATGACACGTTATTATGACCCGGTATTCATATAAACATTTTGAAACGCATTTTCTCTCGGTAATTCGCAAAAAACACCCCGATTCGATCGTTGATCCGGTCCGGAATCCGGCACGATTCTCCGGTGTGAAAAAAACGAAAGTTAACGAAAAGTGTTTAAGTCATCATAAAAAAGTGATATTATGAAAGATGGGTTACTCACTGATCGCCAGATGGAGGTTCTCCGGTACCGTAAGCAGGGATTAACCCAGCAGCAGATTGCGGATATTATCTCGACATCCAAAGCCAATGTCTGCACCATCGAGAAAAGCGCGATGGAAAACATCCGGCGGGCAAAAGATACCCTTGAGTTCCTTTACACGCTCGATGCTACCCAGCTTACGACCATTCCTTCTGGTACCGATCTCTTTGAAGTTCCGGGGATTATCTTCAGCGAGGCTGAAAAGATCAATATCAAAGTCAAATACGATACAATCTCGCTTATCAATCGTCTGAGGGAATCCCGGCCTCAATGCTGCAAGGCACGGTGCATGTGCGAAGATGTCATCGTCTATATCACCGACCGAGGTGAACTCTATTTCGGCTGAGCCCGAAATCGAAAACACGGACCCGGAAAAATACGTGAAACCTGGAAAACTAATCGTATTTGATAAAAATTCGCTCCCCGTTTCAGGGATATATTTATATCTTGTTTTATGCAATAATTAAAGAAGCCGATATGAGGATATCTGCTGTAGGATCGCCGGAAAATGGATAAATTTCCGTTCTCCAGATCGCTGCATACGGCGTGACTGTATCTCCAGACACAGGATTGACAGTTGTGCCGTGGGTAGACCTCGATTGGTGAACTTCCTCGTAACCCGGGGAAGGATACCGAGAAGGAGTTGTGATCCGTCACAACGGGCTGACAGAGTGGGTCTGATCGGTACGCATGGGTCGACGTTCGTGCAACGAGCCCGTTTCATAGGCAGAAATGCTCATAAAAGCGTCAGTGTCAGGATCTTCTTTCGCGAGATAGGTAATGCCGGGCACACCGGCTTATGAGCGATGATCTGCATCGCGATCTCCTAAATGGGCAATCCGACGATCGGCAACTGGTTCGATTATCCTCAAACGGATTTTGTTCCTCATACGATTGTCTGCTGACTGCCCATGTTCGCGTGTTGGCTTCTAACATCAAGCGAAGTTATCACACAATCTCGGATTAATCTCACATTCGTGTCGCAATGAGAATAACCTACACGCAAATCAGGATTGATTAACACATGCCAAAAATAAACAGACCACGCCGTGGCTCTCTTGCATTCAGCCCCAGAAAGCGTGCAAAGAGTCCGATCCCGAAATATCAATCGTGGCCCTTATCTGAAGGAGCACCGGTTTTGCAGGGGTTTGCCGGATATAAGGTAGGTATGACGCATATTATCATGGTGGACGATCATAAGGACAGTCCAACCGAAGGTAAGGAGATCATGGTCCCGGTAACGGTGATAGAGATCCCCTCCATGAAAGTTGCAGCCATCCGCGCCTATTCGAGAAACACCTACGGTAAACACGCATTCACCGAGATCTGGGCAGACCAGCTCGATGCAGTTCTCGGCCGCAGGATAACCCTCCCCAAGGATTATGACCGCGCAACAGCGGAGAAAAAATTTTCTGATGCCCTGAAAGCAGGTCTTGTTGCAGAAATCCACACGGTGACCTACACCCAGCCTGCCGTAATGTCGGGTGTTCCGAAGAAAGTCCCTGACCTGATGGAGATCAAGGTTGGCGGTACCGACATCAACAAGCAGTATGAATTCGCACTAGGCCTCCTTGGAAAGGAGATCCGTCTGAACGATGTGATCCAGACCGGCGCGTATGCAGACATCACTGCAATCACCACCGGAAAAGGCACCAATGGTGCAGTCAAACGCTGGGGTATCGCACTCCGCAAGCGCAAACACTCGGTCGGCGGTAAGGAACGCCACATCGGTACCCTTGGACCATGGAACCCTCATCACATCCGGTGGCAGGTTCCCCAGATCGGTCAGCTCGGCTTCCAGCAGCGCACGGAATTCAATAAGCGCATCCTGAAGGTCAGCGAAAATGCAGGGGAGATCACACCCGCCGGTGGATTCCTCCACTACGGTGTTCTTAAGAGCCCGTATATGCTTGTCAAAGGTTCGATCCCGGGCCCGGTCAAGAGACTTATCCGTATCCGCCCCGCTATCCGCCAGGGAGAACATGTCGTCAGGATGCCGGCAATCCAGTTTGTGAGCGTCCAGAGCAAGCAGGGATGATCAGAGATGAAAGCACAGGTTAGAACACTTGAAGGCGGAATCGCAAAGGACATCGAACTTCCCGAGCTCTTCTCCGAAGAGTACCGCCCCGATCTGATCAAGAAGGCAGTCATGGCCCTGCAGAGCACACGCCGCCAGGCACACGGCTCTCACCCGTACGCCGGTATCAGGTCGTCTGCAGTAGGCTGGGGAAGCGGTCGCGGTTCTTCACACGTCCCGCGTATCAGAAACGGCTCGCGCGCGGCAAAAGTCCCCCAGGCAAAGGGCGGTCGTGAAGCCCACCCCCCGAAAGTTGCCAAGATATTGATCAAAGAGATTAACCAGAAAGAGAAGCAGAAGGCATTCCGGTCAGCAGTCGCCGCAAGCATCAACGCGGAACTCATCAAGGGACGCGGCCACAACTTCGATGGCTCGATCCCGGTTGTCCTTGAGGACAAATTTGAGTCGATTGACAAGACAACGGACGTCATCACCGCTCTTACCGCAGCAGGTGTCTTCCACGATATCGAGCGGGCAAAGGACAGCAAGAAGGTCCGTGCAGGGCGCGGAAAAATGCGTGGTCGTAGGTTCAAGCAGCGAAAGAGTCTTCTGATTGTCACCTCCGACAGCCCGCTGCGTGCAGCAGGAAATCTCGCTGGTGTCGATGTGGTAACGGTCGACCAGCTGAATGTCGAACACCTTGCCCCGGGCATGCTCGCAGGACGCCTGACCGTCTGGACCGAGAGTGCAATCACCCGGCTGGAGGGAAGATAACATGACCCTGAAATATCCGTTTGTTACGGAAAAGGCAATGGTCCTCCTGGAAAACCAGAGCAAACTCCAGTTCCTCGTCAGCCGTGACGCCACGAAGCACACGGTCAAGCGCGATATCGAGAAGGCATTCGGGCAGAATGTCAAGAACGTTCGCACGATTATGAACATGCACGGTGAGAAAAAGGCCATCGTGAGCTTTGAGAACGACAAAGCCGCTGAGGAGATCCTGAGCCGGCTTGGCATTATGTAAGGTGTGAAAAATGGGACATCGAATCACAACACAAAGCCGCGGCAAGGGAGGCCCGACATACCGGGCACCATCTCACCGGTACAAGGCTGAGCTCAAACACATCGGTGACGACACCCAGACAATCACCGGCATTGTCATCGATATCGAACACGACCCGGCACGCAATGCGCCAATCGCTCTCGTCAAATTGACAGATGGCGCAAAGGTCTACATGCTCATTACCGAAGGAGTAGGCATCGGGGAGCCCGTAATGTGGGGCTCTGTCGGGGAAGTAAAGAACGGTAACACGCTTACCCTCCAGAACATCCCGACCGGTACCTACATCTGTAATATCGAAGCCCGCCCAAATGACGGCGGAAAGTTTGTCCGGTCATCCGGCGTACAGGCAGTTGTCGTCGACAAGATCGAGGACCGCGTCGGTATCAGGATGCCGAGCGGCAAGACCAAGTGGTTTAACCACCGCTGCCGTGCGACTATCGGTATTGTTGCAGGTGGCGGCAGGGTCGAGAAGCCCTTCGTAAAAGCAGGGAACAAGTACCACAAGATGGCGAACACCGCCTCGAACTGGCCCCGTGTCCGTGGTGTCGCAATGAACGTTATCGACCACCCGTTCGGTGGCGGTGGACACCAGCACCCCGGTCGTCCGAAGACGATCGCCCGCGGTACTTCCCCGGGAAGGACTGTTGGACACGTAGCAGCACGCAGGACAGGAAAGAGCAGGAAGTGAAGGTATGGCAGCACCTAAAAAGACTCAGAAGAGAATGCCAAGACGGCGTGAAGAGTTCACCTACCGTGGCTATAAAATCGACGAGCTGCAGGCAATGGGTATAAGTGAACTTCTCCCTCTCATGCCTGCTCGTTCCCGCCGTAAAATCGTACGCGGTTTCTCCCGCGGTGAAGAGACGCTACTCGCAAAGATTCGCGACGGTGACGAGAAGATCAGGACACATCTCCGCGACATGATTGTCATGCCCGTAATGATCGGGAAATCAATCGAGATTTATACCGGCAAGGAATTCGCGAAAGTAGAATTCCAGCCCGAGTCCGTCTTCCATTACGTCGGAGAATTTGCATTGACTCGCAAGAGGGTTTCTCATGGAAGCGCCGGTATCGGTGCAACAAGAGGCAGCAAATACGTTCCGCTGAAGTGATGGACAATGGCTCGAGTTGAATATTCAAACAAAATCAAGGGCGACAACATTGCAAAGGGTAAGGCCAACGAGCTGAACATGTCCCCCAAGCATTCGATCGAGATTGCCACGTTCATCCGCCACCAGCGTGTGAACGATGCAATTGCGTACCTGAATGAAGTCGTTGCTCTCCGAAAGGCAATCCCCTTCCGCCGCTTCAACCGCAATGTCGCGCACAAGCGCGGCCTCCCGGGCAACTGGGATGCGGGACGGTACCCGGTAAAGGCATCGAAGGCATACATCAAGGTTCTTGAATCCGTCAAGAAGAATGCCGAGTACATCGGCCTTGATGCAGAGAACCTTGAGATCATTCACGCAACGGCAAACCGCGGAAGGGCGCAGAAAGCATTCTTCCCCCGTGCAATGGGAAGAGCAACCCCCAAGGTCCGTGAATCCGTGAACCTGGAAATCATCGTTCGGGAAGTGGCGTAATATGGCAGTTGAGAGGAAATTTATCTCTGAAGGTGTCCGCAAGGCCCGTGTCGAGAAGTACCTAACAAAGGAACTCAAACGCGCAGGCTACGGCGGTATGGATATCGCACGGACGCCCCTCGGAACTCAGGTCACAATCTTTGCCGAAAAGCCCGGTATCGTCATCGGAAAGGGCGGGAAGCTGGTCCACCAGCTCACCCTTGACCTTGCTCAGAACTATGGTGTCGAATCACCCCAGATCGAGGTCCAGCAGGTTACCAATCCCAGCTTCAATGCCCAGATCATGGCAGAGCGGCTGGCAAATGCCCTTGAGAGGGGTTGGTACTTCCGGAAGGCGGGATCGAGCATCCTCCGCCGCGTGATGGACTCCGGAGCACTCGGGTGCGAAGTCGTCATCGCCGGTAAGCTTACCGGTGCCCGCGCGAGGACCCAGAAGTTCACCGAAGGATACATCAAGCACTGCGGTGAGCCAAGTAACACGATTGTCGAGAAAGGTTACGCCGTGGCAATCAAGAAACTCGGTGTCATCGGTGTTCAGGTAAAGCTTGTCCCGGCAGGTGCGAAGCTGCCCGACCACTTCTTGGTTATCGAACAGGAAAAGAAGCGCCCTGCACCCAAAGTCTCTGTTACCAGCATTGGCGAAGTTGACTCCGATGAACCGGCACTTCCTGACGATGTTCCCTATGTGGAGGAACAGTAATGGCAATATTCAGGGCTCACGATGTCCAGCAGCTCTCCGATGTAGAACTGCAGGAACAGATGGGGAAACTCCGAATGGAGCTTGTCCAGCACTATGGTAAAGTCAGTGCCGGTGGTGCGACAGAAAACCCGGGACATATACGGGAGCTCCGGAGAACCATCGCCCGGATCATAACCGAGCAGAACCGCAGGAGAACTGCATGATCTCTTCCCAGAACGTTCTCCGGCACGAGCTTATCGGCCTCAACGTTCTGGTATCAGGAGCCGCAAATCCCCTTCACCGGGGTGTTCACGGTCGCATCATCGATGAAACAAAGAACCTGTTTGCAATCGAGACGCAGACTGGGGTAAAGCGCATCCCGAAGATGCACAGCCGGTTCCGGCTGCATCTTTCTGGCGGCGAACTTGTCGAGATCGATGGATCGGTAATGGTACTGGCTCCTGAAAAGAGAATCAATCTGCATGAGAAGAAGAGGATACCATAATGGCACTTAACATTGGATTAAACGTCCCTGCTCCCGAGAAGGAATGCAAAGACGTTAATTGTCCGTTTCACGGCACTTTACCGGTGCGCGGCCAGGTGATCACCGGCAAAGTCGTGAGCGACCGAATGATGGGAACGGCCGTAGTTGCACGCAATTATCTGCACTACGTCCGCAAATACAAGCGTTATGAAAAGCGCAGCTCGAAACTTCACGCCCACAACCCTCCCTGCATCCAGGCAAAGGTTGGCGATGTTGTCAAGATCGCCGAGTGCAGGCCGCTCTCGAAAAGCACGACGTTTGTAATCGTTGAGGTGCAGAAGCCATGAAGGCGAAGCAGTCAAAGACGCCGCGCTCGCTCGCAACAGGAACGAGACTTGCATGCGCAGACAACACCGGTGCCCGTACCGCACAGATTATCTCGGTCTTCGGTTACCACGGTGTCAGGCGCCGTCAGCCCAAGCTGGGTCTTGGGGATATCGCGACGGTCAGTGTCCAAAAGGGCACCCCCGATATGCGCCGCAAGCTCGTGCGTGCGGTTGTCATCCGTGCGAAGAAGGAGATGCGCAGGCCAAACGGTGTACGTGTCTCATTTGACGACAATGCAATCGTCATCGTTGATGAGAAGAACGAACCGAAAGGCACTGAGATCAAAGGACCGGTTGCCCGTGAAGTGGCAGAGCGTTTCCCGAAACTCGGCTCCATGGCCACTATCATTGTGTGAGGTGTGAAGCATGGTAAGAATTGAAAGCTCACAACCAAGAAAGCAGAGAAAAGCGCGCTATAACGCACCTTCACACGTGGCGACAAAATACCTCAATGCACCCCTTTCGGATGCACTGAACGAGAAATACAAGAAAAAGACCCTGCGCGTCGTCAAGGGCGACACCGTGAAAATTGTGCGCGGTGATTTCGTCGGCGACGAAGGACTTGTCGATGCTGTTGACACCACAAAGTCAAAACTCATCGTTCACGGTGTATCGTCGACAAAAGCTGACGGGACTGAAGTTCCGCGGCCTGTAGATGCATCGAATGTCCAGTTGACAAAGCTCAATCTTGCAGACAAACGCCGGGAAGCAAAATTATCGGAGGCCGAATAATGTCAGATCACCTGAAGCGGCTGAACGCACCGGATTCGTGGCACATTGCCCGGAAGACCACCAAGTTCATCACGAAGACTGCGCCAGGGCCGCACAATGCAAATGCAATGCCGATTGTTGTCTGGCTCCGTGACCACATGGGCTTTGCGCTCAACTTAAAAGAAGTCAAGCAGATTCTCGGTCAGAATGATGTAGTCATCAATGGCAGGGCATGCAGGGATCCCAAGATGGGTATCGGGATCTTCGATATCATTGCCCTCCCCAAGATCGGGAAATACTTCCGTATCCTTCGGGATAAGAATGGTCGCCACGTATCGATCGAGATCGATGCAGAAGCAGCAAAGACCCGGCTCTGCAAAGTCAGGAACAAGACGATCATCACCGGTGGAAAGGTCCAGCTGAACATGCGGGACGGGGCAAACCTCCTCGCTGACAACACCTACAAAGCGGGAGACTCGATTGTCCTCTCCCTCGAACCGGAAAACCGGTTCAAGATCATTGACCACTTCCCCTTTGCTGTCGGTAACATGGCCATGATTATCGGCGGAAAGCACTCGGGCAATGTAGCCCGGATCGTGGACATTATCAAGATGCCCGGCAGCGTCCCCAACAAGATCATCCTTGAGGATGAAGCAACCCGGACGAAGTTCGACACGATCTCACCCTACATCTACATGGTTGGGAAACAGACTCCCGTAATTACCAAATGGGGGATTGAACAGTGACGTCGATGCGAGATGTCTATATTGACAAGGTGGTCGTTCACATGGGTGTCGGTGAGGCGGGAGAAAAGCTCGTTAAAGCCGAGAACATCATGAAGAAGATCACCGGTCAGTTACCGATCCGGAGCATCGCAAAGAAAACCCAGCCTGCTTTTTCCGTAAGGAAAGGCATGCCTATCGGCTGTAAGGTAACACTTCGCGGAAAGCCGGCGCGGGATTTCTTCGCAACTGCCGTTGCCATCCTCAACAAGACCGTTTTCGAGAGCCAGTTCGACAAGAGCGGCAACATCTCGTTTGGTGTTGAGGAACACACGGATTTCCCCGGCATGTCCTACGATCCCCAGATTGGTATCTTTGGCATGGATGTGAACGTCGTTCTCGAGCGCAAGGGCATCCGGATTACGCGCAGGCGCATGGAGCAGAAAAAGCTCCCGGCCCGACAGCGCGTTAACAAGGAGGACGCCATTGCGTTCCTCAAAGAGAAGTACCAGGTGGAGGTGCGCTAATGGCAGGAGAGAGAAAGAAGATCTTTGGTCGCGGTGCAAACGAGTGTAAGATGTGCGGGCGCAAACAGGGCCTTGTACGAAGGTACCACATCATGTTCTGCCGCCAGTGCTTCCGCGAATGGGCTTCGAAGATTGGCTTTAAGAAGATGAGCTAGAGGAGGGACCACGATGACACGAACAAATACAATAGCAGACGGGATGTGCGCCTTAAAAAACGCCGGTGACACCGGCAAGTCTGTGTGCACTATCGAGCCCGCAAGCAAACTCCTCGGTTCAATGCTCCGAATTATGCAGGACGCCGGATATATCGGCGGCTTCGAATTTGTGGAAGACGGCCGGGGCGGACAGCTCAAGGTTCAGCTTACAGGAAGAATCAACCGCTGTGGAGCAATCACCCCGCGGTTCTCGGTACAGCTTGACGAGATGGAATACTGGGAGAAGCAGTATCTGCCCGGAAAGAACTTCGGGCTCCTAATACTCTCGACCTCGCGCGGAGTAATCTCGCATGAGCAGGCGAGGAAAGATGGCATCGGCGGCGAATTGCTGGGGTACGTCTATTAGGCAGGTGCGATGATGTCGGCAGTCAGAAAAGTGAAGATTCCGGATGGCGTAAAGATCCATCTGGATGGAACGCAGCTCCGTGTGACCGGTCCAAAAGGCCAACTCTCACGTAACATGCGGTTTCCTCAGGTGACGGTCACCTGTGATGACAAGGAAGTCACCATTTCAACCGAATCGAAACGCAAAGAGATCACCTCGATGGTCGGAACTCTCGAAGCACACACCAAAAACATGTGCCGTGGCGTTACCGAGGGATTTGAGTACCGCATGAAAGTGGTGTACAGTCACTTCCCGATCCAGCTCAAGCTTCAGGGAAGCAGGCTTGAAATCGCCAATTTCCTTGGTGAAAAGAAGGCACGCTACGCCCGTATCGAGCAGGGAGTCACCGCAAAAGTCGCAAACGATGAGGTTATCCTTACCGGGATCGACCGCGAGCTCGTAGGTACATCCGCAGCAAATATCGAGCATGCAACCCACATTCGCAACCGTGACCCGCGGGTCTTCCAGGATGGCGTTTACATGGTTCAGAGGGGCTGAAGAGAATGGCTACTGAAGTTAAGCGCCTGATCAAGGTACGCGTTGAGAAGGGAGCATCCTTCAAGCGCGATGGATACGGAAAGAAGAGGCAGCTCTCTGACTCGTGGAGAAAGCCCCGGGGACAGCACAACAAGCAGCGAGAACAGAAGAAAGCAAAAGGTACTCTCCCGAAACCAGGTTTCGGAAGCCCTATTGCCGTTCGCGGTATGCACCCGAGCGGATTCTTCGAAGCGCTTGTCTCTTCGGAAAAGGATCTGGAGGGCCTCAACCCGACAACCCATGCAGTCCGGATATCCGGAACTGTCGGTGACCGTAAGCGTGCGGGCCTGCAGGAGAAGGCAATCGGTGTCGGTCTCAAAGTTTTGAACGCAAAAGTTGTCAAGATTCCGGCGGCAGAAAGGCCCGCTGAACCGAAGAAAGAAGCCAAGCCGAAGAAAGAAGAGAAAACATCGGTGAAAGCCAAGATCTCGGCGGCGATCTCTCCCAAGAAGGAGAAGGCTGCAGCAGCTGAGGAGAAAAAAGCACCGGTAAAAGTGGCGAAACCGGCAGAAAAGGCCCCGGTAAAGAAGGCGGAGAAGGCAAAACCGGCAGAAGCCCCGGCGAAAAAATCTGCAAAGAAACCGGCAGCAGAGGCCAAGAAAGCAAAACCCAAGGCAGCAGCAAAGCAAAAAACCGCAAAAAAGAGCGATTCTGGGGTGAAGAAGAATGAGTGATGTAGCAAGCCAGAAACGCATCGTTGCCTCGATATTAAAGTGCGGTGTCAATCGCGTCTGGTTTGACCCTGCTCGCTTATCGGATATCGAGGATGCAATTTCCCGTGAAGATCTCCGGGGACTCGTCACCGAAGGTGTCATCAAGGCACGCCAGAAGAAAGGTGTGAGTCGCGGCAGGGCCCGCGCACGTATCGCCCAGCGCTCGTATGGCCACCGCAAGGGAGCCGGGAAACGGAAGGGTGCATCAGGCGCCCGCAACCCGAGCAAGACCGCATGGGTCCGGAAGATCCGTGCAATCAGGAAAGTACTCGTTGAACTCCGCGATGCCGGGACGATCGACCGGCACATGTACCGCATCCTTTACCGGAGAGCGGCTGGCGGGCAGTTCAGGAGCGTCGCGCATATGAAGGCGCAGATGGAGCTCCTCGCAGGGAGGATGAAGTAACATGGCGACAGGACCACGGTATTTTGTTCCGTTCCGGAGACGGCGCGAGGGCAAAACCGATTACTACAAACGCACACGGCTTGTCGTTGCAGATGCGCCGAGAATGGTAGTCCGCAGGACAAACCGTCATATTATCATCCAGCTCGTTGCCGCAGAAATGGACGGCGACCGCACACTGGTCGCAGCAAACTCTGCGGAACTGGAAAGCTACGGTTACAAGGGATCGATGTCCAACACCCCGGCAGCATACCTTACCGGCATGCTCTTTGCGGTGAAGGCAAAGAAGGCACAATACGATTGTGCAGTCCTGGACATTGGTCTCAACCGTGCAACCCCTGGAGCCCGGGTCTTTGCTGCCCTTAAGGGTGCAGTCGAGGCAGGACTTGATGTCCCGCACGGCGAAGAGATCCTCCCCTCAGATGAGCGGGCGAAAGGAGCTCATATTGCCGCATACAACAAAAATGCAGGCGATATCGTAAAGATTGTCGAACAGGTGGCAGACGCCATAAAGAAGGAGATGGTGTAAATGGCATATGAAAAGCAGGAGTGGCATCCGGTCACCGGTCTCGGCAAGCTCGTCGCCTCGGGAGAGATCAAGAGTATTGATCAGGTCCTTGAAAGCGGAAGACCGATCAAGGAGCCCGAGATCGTCGATATGTTCCTTCCCGATCTGGAAGATGAAGTACTCGACATTGCCATGATGCAGCGTATGACCGACTCGGGCCGTCGTGTCCAGTTCCGTGCGGTTGTCATCGTTGGCAACCGGAACGGGTACATCGGTTTCGGCCAGGGCAAAGATGTCCAGGTCGGCGATGCGATCAAGAAGGCTATCGTCAAGGCAAAGATGAACCTGGTTAAGGTTCAGCGTGGATGCGGCAGCTGGGAATGCGGATGCGCTCTGACGCACTCGATCCCCATGCAGGTCGAAGGCACTGCAGGCAGCGTCCGGGTGACGCTCAAGCCGGCCCCCCAGGGTATCGGTCTCGTTACCGGTGATATCAGCAAGAAAGTGCTCAAACTTGCCGGTATCAAGGATACCTGGACGTTCGCGCGCGGACAGACGAGGACAACAATTAACTTTGCCAAGGCAACCTTCAACGCCCTCAAGCAGACCAATATGATCCGGACGGGGAGGTCGCAATAAATGTACGCGGTCGTTCAGGTCCGCGGTGTTGTCAAGACCCGCCAGGATATCAAAGACACGTTGAAGATGCTCCGTCTTCACCACATCAACCACTGCGTGCTCGTTCCGGATACCCCGGAAAACCTCGGCATGATCCAGAAGGTCAAGGATTATGTTGCTTTTGGCGAGGCCGATGCAGCGACCATCGAGACCCTGTTGCTCACCCGCGGCCGGGTCATTGGTGATGCACCTCTCACGGATGAGTACATTAAGTCCAATTCGACGTACGGCACGATTGCAGAATTTGCACAGGCTCTTGCCAGTGGCGAGACGAAGCTGCGTGAGATCCCGGGACTCAAACCCGTTTTACGCCTTCACCCGCCCCGCAAAGGCTACAAAACCACCAAGCGGACCTTCCCCCAGGGTGGAGCGCTTGGCTATTACGGCCAGGAGATTAACACTCTCCTCTACAGGATGAGGTGACGAAGATGCCAACCAACAAACGTTCAAAGTTCCGCGGATCGCGGACATGCGGTGGCGGCACTCACAAGAACCGTCGCGGTGCAGGTAACCGGGGTGGCCGTGGGCGCGCGGGAATTAACGCCCACCACTTCGTCAAGTGGTACAAAGAGATCGGTGGACGGGTCTTTGGGAAAGATGGATTCTTCCATAACCCGGCAACCACGGTAACCGCCATCGATATCGGGGCAATCGATCAGATTATCCCCTCTCTGCTCGCGCAGGGAATTGCGAAACAGGATGGGGATGCCGTATCACTCAATATTGCTGATATGGGTATCGAGAAGGTACTGGGCAGCGGAAGAGTAACAAAAAAGCTCAATATCTCCGCGCAGGCATTCTCAGAACAGGCAAAGGCAAAAATCGAAAAGATGGGTGGGAAGGCGCTAGTCGCCTGAAACACCCATAAATATTTCTGGTGAAACAATGGGAACCCTGCTGGACCGAATGGAACCCCTGCTCGCTGCGATGCCCGCAGTCAAGAGCCCCGAGGAACACGTCCATTTCAAAAATAAACTGATCTGGACTATTGGAATTCTGATTCTGTATTTTGCCCTGACGAATATACCGCTCTTCGGGATCGCACCGTCATCCCTGGATTTATTCTCGGCATGGCGTGCACTGCTTGCCGGTGCAAGCGGTTCGATCGTTCACTTGGGTATCGGCCCTATCGTCACGGCATCCATTGTTCTCCAGCTCTTAAAAGGGGCAGATATCCTTCACATCGATACCAGCGAGACACGCGGACAGGTCATGTACATGGGCCTGCAGAAGATCCTCATCATCGTGATGATCGTTATCGAAGCTGCACCAAACCTTGTTGGTGGCTTTATGCAGCCGGATCCGGTCATCGCACAACAGTTCTTCGGGGGGAGCCTCTTCGCAGTATCGCTTATCATCTTCCTCCAGATCTGTATCGGCGGTATCCTTGTATTCCTCATGGATGAGGTAGTAACGAAATGGGGTATCGGCTCCGGTGTGGGTCTCTTCATCATAGCAGGAATATCACAGGCTATCATCAACGGGTTCATCAACTGGGTACCGGTTGCAGACCAGTACCCGGTTGGTTTCTTCCCCCGCCTTGTTGCGATCGGAATAGATGGTGGCAGTTATATCACCTATTTCGGTAAGGATATCCTCGCATTCGTCACAACCATTGCAATCTTCTTAATCATCGTCTATGTTGAATCGACGCGCATAGAAATCCCGCTCGCCCATGCACAGGTACGTGGGGCGCGTGCACGTTTCCCCGTAAAACTCATCTATGCCAGTGTCCTGCCTATGATTCTCGTCCGTGTATTGCAGGCGAATATTCAGATGGTAGGCATGTTCCTGTCCAATGTCGGCATCACAATATTCGGGGTCTTTGATGGTTCGCGACCGGTCAACGGCCTGATGTGGTATCTCGCCCCGGTCAATGGACCAAGCGATTGGATGTGGTGGATCACCGATCTCGGCCATGCGCCATGGCAGGTTCTATTACGTCTCGGGGTAGATGTAACATTCATGGTAGTTGGTGGTGCGATCTTCGCATTGTTCTGGATCAAGACAGCCGGCCTCGATTCAAAAGATGTCGCCCGGCAGATTCAGATGTCTGGTATGTCCATCCCCGGCTACCGAAGGAACCCGCAGGTACTGGAAAAGTACCTTGACCGGTATATTCCCCGTGTAACGGTTATCGGTGGCGTCTTTATTGGTGTGCTCAGCGTTATTGCCAACCTCTTTGGTGTCATCGGTGCAGTAAGCGGAACAGGTCTGCTCCTAACGGTCAGTATAACGTACCGTCTCTACGAAGAGATTGCAAGTCAGCAGATCATGGAAATGTACCCGTTCATGCGGACGTTCTTTGGCAAAGAATGACAGTGTAATGGGGTAGGATGATGGGAAAGAAGGTCATCATAACCGGTGTACCGGGTGTCGGCAAGACAACGGTCGTTAATGAGGCGTTAAAAAAACTCAAGGAAATAGGTGTCGAGTACAAGTCAATTAATTTCGGCTCGTTCATGTTCGATGTTGCGAAAAGCGACAACATTGTTCAGGACCGCGACCAGATGCGTACGCTCGATCGGGCAGTCCAGAAACGGCTGCAGCAGCGTGCCGGGCAGGCCATCGCCCAGATTACCGGCAATGTGCTTATCGATACCCATGCGTCGGTCAAGACACCAAAAGGCTATCTTGCGGGGCTTCCCGAATGGGTGCTCCGCGAGATCATGCCGGATATCATTGTCCTCGTTGAAACTGACAATGACCAGATCCTCATGCGGCGACTGACCGATGAGACCCGGTCCCGCGATAAGGAAGGGTACAACTCGACCGCCGAGCACCAGCAGTTTAACCGCTCGATCGCTGCTGCGTACGCAATGATGACCGGCTGTACCATCAAAATCATACCCAATCCTGACTTTTTACTCGAACGATCATCAGCAGAATTAGTTGAAGTCCTTAGGTGACGAGATGGAATTTGGAAAAATCTGGGATAAGTACGGTATTTACATCGCGCTCGGCTTCATGATGCTGATGATGTTCTCATACAGTGTCGAGTGGCTCCGTGTCGGTGTTGGAAAAGGTATCGATGTTGTATTCGCTCCGCTCGTGGACGAATTCAAAATTCCGTTCTTTATCCTTATTGTCATACTCTCGGCTCTCACCGGTTTGTATTCATCGATCATCCAGAAATATACGATTGATTACGACCGGATGACCGATGCACAGGAGCGAATGAAAGAGTTCCAGAAAGAGTACCGCGAGGCGCAGCTCTCCCAGGACGAGAAGAAGATCAAGAAACTCAATGCAAAGAAAGACCGGGTTATGCGGGAACAGCTTGAGATGTCCCAGCAACAGTTCAAGCCGATGGCGTATATCCTTGTCCTGACTGTTCCCATCTTCTTCTGGCTGCTCTTCCGGCTTAACGAGGTTCACACCACCATCACCCTGCCTTATGCAGGGACTCATTTACTCAATGATCCGGCACTCTGGGTCATTCCTGCGTGGATGATCTGGTACTTTATCTGCTCGATTACCTTGAGCCAGGTGATCCGGAAATCCCTCAATATCGGGGGTCTCTGATGCGCATCACCGTGAGCGGGTTGCCCGGAAGCGGGACAACCTCACTCTCACGGTATCTTGCCCAGCGCCATGGCTTTTCCATGATCTCTGCGGGCGAAGTCTTTCGCCAGCTCGCAAAAGAGCATAAGATGGAACTTGCCGACTTTGGCCGTCTGGCGGAGGAAGATCCCTCGTTCGACAAGATGATCGATGCGCGCCAGAAGGAGATCTCCGAAAAGAGCGACAATATCATTGTAGAAGGCCGTCTTTCCGGGTGGATGGTCTCGAATGCCGATCTCAGGATCTGGCTTTTTGCACCCATTGACTGCAGGATAAAACGGATAGTCTTCCGGGACCAGATCGCGGATGAAAAATCTGCAGCGCAGGTAACGCTCGAACGTGAACTCTGCGAGGCTGGACGGTACAAGTCCTACTACTCTATCGATATTAACGATCTCTCAATCTATCAGCTCATACTGAACTCCGAGCATTGGCCGATCGAAGGGCTGGGAGCGATTGTCGATACAGCAATCACACAGATGAAATCGGCAAAAGGTTAGATCTGTCATTTTTTGGTTTCGGAAACCTGTTATTACTCCGGACCACGTGCTTATAAGAACTTTTATACGCTAATCACGGGAGTGAGTGTTTGTGGAAGATCCTGTTCTGATCCAACTGGTTTATTCATGGGACGAAGAGGAAATTGCCAGTCTCTATCGCGCCGGTGGATGGTGGAAGGAAGAATATTGCGTGGAGGATCTCCGGCACCTTATCCGGGGTAGTTTTGCGTTCGCTGTTGCCAGCGAACGGAAGACCGGGGCTGCGATAGGAATGGGGAGAGTTCTTTCTGACGGGGTTTCTGACGGGTATATCCAGGACCTTGTCGTTCTTCCTGCCTTCAGGAAGATGGGAATAGGATCCCGAATTGTCGAGGCGCTCGTTAAGAGATGTAATGAGTGCGGGCTTACCTGGATCAGTCTCATCGCCCAACCGGAGACCGCACCGTTTTATACTCCGCTGGGCTTTGAGGTGATGAAAGGGCATATCCCTATGATTTACCGCGGAGGAGAGTAGGTTGCTTAAGCAGGAAGATTTTCGACCAGTGACCCTTGAGGATCGGGATCTTTTTGTTCGCCATTTTGAGAAATATCCTCAGACTCACAGCGACAATACCTTCACGAACATGGTGTGCTGGAACCATTATGCCCACTACCAGTATGCGTTTGTGAGCGGGAACCTGATCCTCGCAAGCACGATTGATGGGATAACCCGGTTCCGACCTCCTATCGGTCCCCGGGATCCAAAATTGCTCAAGTCCCTGGTCCGGCTTGCTTTTGAGGTCAGTGACGATGAGCCGATCGTTCTCATCGATCCCGCGACTGCCGAATGGATGAAAACAGTATGCCCGGACCTGATTATTGTTCCGGACCGGAATCACTTTGAATACGTCTACCGGGCGTCAGATCTGGCAGATCTTCCGGGAAAGAAGTATCTTACCATTCGTCACCAGGTCAATAAATTCAGAAAAAACTGCAAGTATTCGGTTGAGCCTGTTACTGACAACAACCGTGAGGAGGTTAAACGATTCCTCATCGAGTGGTGCGAATGGAAAGGCTGCGAGGGAGATCCGGTCCTCGCACACGAGAAAGAGGCAACGTTTTTCGCTATCGATAATTTCGAAAAACTGGCGATGTCCGGGTTGGTTATCCGGGTTTATGGGAAGGTCGGTGCTATGTGTCTCTTTGACCCAATCAATGCTGATACTGCCCTTGTCCATTTCGAGAAAGGGATGCCGGATTGCGACGGGATCTACAAGGAGATCAATATGGAAACGGCAAACCTTCTCCGGAAGAATTTCTCGTTCATCAACCGGGAGAGCGATCTGGGTCTTGGGGGGCTTCGGGAAGCCAAAATGCGTTATCATCCCGATCACATGGTGGAAGTGTATACGGTACAACGAACCGCGAAAACACCTGTCAGCGAAACACCTGCTAACTGGTAAAAAACCTCCTTTTCTCGTTTCCTGCTCCGGACATACCTTAACTAAAATCTTCTCTGGATTGAGATGCCACCCGGGGCCGCTCATTCCCGTTTCGTATTCGTCCCCCGGAGCAGATCCTGTGCTTCTTTTGAGCCGGGCTTTGATAGAAATTTCCGGGCAGATTCCTCCAAAATTTTTCCGGATGGGTGGGGGTAGGGGGTCATGTGGGTACATTTTGCTTAATCAGCACATCTTCCAGCGTAAGAGACACAAGGTGATGTGGGAGGGGTCGGATGGGTACAAATGTTCTGAACCTGGGGGGGCCCCCAGGGCCAAACATGGCGGGGGATGGGAGGGTACATTCAGTATTTTTCCGGGAAAACGGATCGTTTCAGCTTGGAATGTACCCCCGGGTTTTCATCCAGAAGGGTCTCGTGATAAACTTGAGGGGATAACGTCTCGTCATCTTTACTTTGGTCAATGATCCGGGACAGGAAAACATCTGCTCGAAAAAAGGGGAGGGTCAGTGGATAGCGAGTGCCATAACGCCGGATGCAATGATCTTGACCGCAATCGCGGCGACCAGCATACCGAGCACTTTTCCCATGATATCCGTTACGACCGGCCCGAGGATCCCCTGTATGTTTTCTGCGAAATAGAGGATAAGCAAGGTTGCGAGAAGCGCAGCGGTAATTGCCACGAACGGTACGAGGATCCCATAACTGCTGGAGAGAAGCATAACCGTCGTGATCGTGCCGGGTCCGCAAAGGAGGGGGGTCCCGATAACTACTCCGGCCGCGGTTGCCGAACGGTCCTTGCATTTCCCGATGTCGATGCCGAGCGTCTCCTGGATACCGAGAATAAAGAGGAGAATTCCTCCAGCGATCTGGAAACTCGGAAGGTTCAGGCCGAGGATATCGAAGATTGTCGTATTGAAAAAGAGGAACAAGTACATCAGTCCTCCTGCTACAGATACGGCAATGAATGCCTGCTTGTGTATCTCTTTTGCCGGCTGGCCCTTGATCATCGCGGCAAAAATCGGTACCAAAAGGAGCGGGTCGAGAATAATAAAAATTGCCGCAAACGAGTAAAGAATCCCGGGAAGAAGGTCCTGCATAGTCTGAACTAAGATATAAGCGCAGGTTACGGATAAATTGGGTGGTTTCACCCCGAAGAAAACCGGAAACTTTCTGACCTTCCTTTGCACGACACCTTAACACCGGACAATGGATGCGTTGAGGCCTGGGATCACGGCGATACTACCGGTGAATGCAACAAGATTTCCAGAATCCGGATGTCGGGGTCCCCGGGTATTATCCGAAATAGAATTCCGAGAGATTCCCGGTATTGGAATAGCCTCTTTGTTCCCAGTACCCGTGATAGTTGGCATCCGGCGAGAGTTCGATCCGCTCCACCCATTTTATCCACTTGTATCCCCATTTATCCTCGGCAACCAATTCGAATGGGTAACCTCGTTCGGCTGGCATCGTGACATTGTTCATCCTGTAGGTCATTATAATGTCCCCGCCGGTAAAGTACTCCACCGGGAATGAGGTGGTCTATCCATCATGGCCATGGAATATCACGGTTTTTGCACCGGGTGAGATCCCCGCTTCGTTCAACAGATCACGGACAAGGACGCCCTGCCAGAGAATTGTTGTATCCCACCCTTCACGCAGTGGAGGGTTACAACTTTCGTGTACGACTGGTGATGTAAAATTACATCATCGTACGTATAGGTCATTGTCCGGTTGGTCAGACCATCAATAGTAAGACGATAATCTGCTACGTTTACGTGCTGCGGACCTTTGATTGAATTTTCATGAAAATTGTTTACTGACGAGAGTGGTTTCCCTTGGTAATCGCGAACTTCGATCGCAGAAAGCTGGATGGGTGCTCCTGAACGAAAGCCCCCGGTGAAAATGATTGCAGCCGCGAGGACAATTCCTGCAAGAATTATGATCACTACAATTCGTATTGATGAGTTGTTCACCGTTACCTTTCCTCGGGTGGAATAGTTAGTGCGATTATATAAAGTAATTTGAATCTTATTGATTTATAAAGGATATAACTCCCCGCGTTTTTCCACAAAATTAATGAACCGGAACCCCCCACTTCCTGTTTAGCTGCCTTCCCGGAGGAATTCCGGGGGCATGAGGAGAATGATGACAGGTGTTATGGTAAAAACTGCGACTCCCGGAAAAAAGCACTGCTCCTGCGAAAAAGACCGGTGCAGGCAAAACAACCCGATCGGTAAAAGCCCTGGCAACTCCTATATGAAAGATCCCAGGAAGTCTTGCAATTGCGGGCAAGGGACCGGTGGCGTCTCTTAAAAAAGGCAAGACCCCGGTAAAACCCGCAGCAAAAAAGGTCCCTAAGGCTTCAGTGAAAAAATCCGCAACCGTTGCCCGGTACCGGTGCAAACTTTGTGGGTACGTGTACTCGCCTCTCCGGGGGGAGCCCCATAATGATACCCCTGCCGGGACAGGATTTGACGACCTTCCCGAAGACTACGTATGTCCCATCTGCGGTTATGAGGGAAGGGCAGGATTGGGAAGTGGGGATTCGAGGAATGGCACGCCACCCGGTATATCTGTTCCGTATGCGGGTATGTCTACGATGAAAAACGCGGAGAGCCTCATCGCGGTATAAAGGCAGGGACAAAATTCGAGGATCTTCCCGATGATTATGTCTGTCCTGTTTGTGCACTTGATCCGAAGATCCGGGTGCAATTTGGGAAAATCTTCAAACAGGGTTTTGAAGCCCTTAATATTTCCTGATACTCTTTTTTGTACGATAACGCCGTATCCGCTTGCCCGGTTATTACGTTACGAGGTGGATCAGAGCAATAAAATCCCCAATCTTATTATCTCATACATCCGATGTTTGATCGAAACGATATCCGGAAGGATATTTTGACCGGGGAGGGGCCGGATGCAGAGAACGCTTGATATCGCGATGGAACCGAAATGGGAAGCTCGAGCTCATTTTCTTCGTGTCGATCCGGTTTCTATCCGCGAATCAACCGGCTCCCTGTACACCTTCAAAGCATTTTTCCACGGTAATGATGAGGCGTTCCTTGTCGTCACTGATTCCGTGGCAAACATTGCAGCGGAACGGGCTGTCGAAGAGAAACGGGGGTCATCTCTCTTGAAACGCTTTTTGCCTATTTTGACATAGACTCGTATCCTGCCGACGTGCTCGGTAAGCTTACGACAAAAGAGATCAGACATGTAAACGATGAGGTGAAGACCCTCATCACCAACACCTGCGGAATGGAGACTCATAAAAAGAAGATGCTCGCGTTTGGTAACCGGAGGAACATCCTTACCGATTACGATCAGACCAAGCACTTCCAGAATGGGTTCTTCATCTTCCGGTTATACTGATTCTTTTTCTGAACGTTCAACGGAAATTTCCAACGTTGTTCTCATTTTTTCCCGCAATATCCCTTTTTTCATCCAGAGTGTTCTCGCCCTCATTGTAAGTGAATATCTATAAACCTACCGGGAGTTTATTCTTGTCTGTGTGACACAAATGATGTATTTCAACCGTTTTTCACGGATTGCGACCGGGCTATGCATCCTTATTGTCTATCTCTTATCGGGGCTGGTGATCGTCTCCGCAGCGGCAGCAGACGCGTATTACGATGGTTATTTTGGGGACCCAATCGATCTTCATGGGGTTTCGTATACCGGCACCCAGGTCTTCCTCTTCATGACCGGCCCGAACCTCCCGGCAAATGGCGCAACCCTCACCGCCATCAGCCTGCGGGCGGATCAGGGACATTTTACTACGGTAGATCTCAATTCCAATCAGGAATGGTCGTTCACATGGAACACCGCCCGGCTCCAGTCTCTCACCGATCCCGGGACATACACCATCTATATCACTACGGAGGCAGTCGATCTCTCCCATCTCGGTGGAACGCACGTACAAAATCCTCAGCGTATATCTCCAGGCTGCGGGGATCCCTCAGGGATCGAGCGAACCCGGAACCTACACATTAACACAGTTCGACCATATCCGCGGTACCGTCGATGATTATTGCAACGCCGTCCCCGACTCCGAACCAGACGACTCCGATACCTGCAGCGACAACTACGACAAGCGTAACAATGACTTCTCTCCTGCCGTTTTCAACTCCGACTAAGGCCGGAATGTTGCCAATAACCCCAGCAATTGTCGCCCTTTTCCTTGCCGGTCTGATTGTAATCCGGCGTTCCTCTTAATTATCCGAAAAACTACCATTTTCCAGGAATAGTACGGTATTATCAGGCCGGGTGTGAATGGTAATACGAGTGGAATAAACGTTCCGGAACTGCTTGAAAAAGGTCCATCGTCGCATGAAAGTCGGGCGTCACGAGGATGCCATAAAAGTGTATAATGAGGTTCTCGCGCTGGACCCGAAGAATGTCACGGCCCTTGAGAACATTGGGAAAGTATATTATTCGCTAGGGAGGCATAAGGATGCGATCGTCTCGTATGACCGGCCCCTTGCTCTCGATCCCGGCTTCAGTTTCGTTCTTGCCAACAAAGGCTATTCCTTAAACGAGCTGGGAAAGTACGAGGAAGCGATTATCTGTTTCGACAAGATCATCGAGACGAGCCCGAGCAATCTGCGAGCCATGACGGCAAAGGGTATCGCCCTCCGCGAACTCGGCAGAAACAAAGAGGCTCTCACATATTTCGATAGGGCTCTCGAAGTTAACCCAATTAACGCGTTTGTCTATTACAACAAAGCAATTGCCCTCCGGAACCTTGGCCGGCAGAAGGAAACGGAGGAAGTAATCCGGCTGATCAACGCACCGGTCGGGCCTGGATACAACCGGGAAACGTGCGATACGCAAAGGAAATAACTTTTAATCGTATTAATGGCGGAGTGGTTGTCTCACGGAGATCAGGAATCCTGTTTTTAATTTTCGGATAAAAAGTCCACAGTTCTCGCGGTAAATCCTAAAAAAAATTAGATGAGTTTGAAGATTGGGTGGCTTTCTGATTTGCACTCGACGCCGAGTTGGCGGGTTGCCTCAAGGACGGTGATATCCGTGTAGGCCTGTGCCGTGATCATTGCTTCTACGTTTTCGATTGGTCCGTACATGATGAGGTCTGCACCGAGGGTGCTTGCAATCATGTTGCAGCCGATATCGGGTGCCGACCATGCAGCCTGCTTCATGCCTTCCATACCGCCGAGGTAGTGGTGGGTCATCTGCTCGAGGAGGACGTCGTTGCCCTTGTATCCTTCTGCCATGACCGAGGGGGTCTTCTTTGAACCCTTCCAGCGCTTGAGCCAGGTCCAGGAGACCGTCATGTTGTGGTATGCACCACCGGTGGGGTATCCGTGGATTGCCTTGCATGCAAGGATTTCACGGTATGAGCCCCCTGAGCCGAGACCGAGCGGGGTTGCTGCGGTATCGAGGATCGGGCGCTTGATACCGCACTCTTCTGCGATAGCGAGCATACCCTTTGCCTGACCTGCAACGCCACCCTCGGTGAGAACTTTCTCACGGCCAACGACTGACGGGTCGCCGGGGTTGAATGCGAGGACGATTGCTGCGTCAACATCGCTTGCCTTCAGGGCATCGATGTTTTCCTGCGGGATCGAACCGTTGATCGAGTTGTAGATCGCACGGTGAGCGAGACCGACTTCGGTGACGTACTTGCACGCGTGGGCGAGCGCCGCGGGTGCTGACGAGTCCATCAGAAATGCAGTCTTGTTGTCGATGGAGTCGAACCAGCTGAAGTAGCTCTCGAACGCTTCCCCGTACTCTGCGATGATCTGGATGAAGTGGGGGACACCAGTCATGTCGGAGAGGACCTGACAGCGGTTCCAGAGAGCCTCTGCCTTTGCCTTGTCGATCTTACCTTTGTGGTCATCAAGCACGCACTCGTGCTTGTTGTAGAAAATCGATGCACCCAATACCGTCGGGTACTCGCCGGGCTGTCCACCGATCTTAGTGCCGTTGAAGTCCCAGACACTCTGTTCTTTCTCGAATCTGAACATTTCTTTTACACCTCCATTACGCCATTGCCATTAATTTCTGGTACAGGAACAGCAGCATTACAAATACGGTTAACCCTGCAACAAGGCCGTAAAGAATACCGATATCCCGCCCGATCTTTCTTCCAACACGCTGTGCAACCTCTGCATCGACGAACTCGATCTGCTTCTCGATCTTGTCGAGGCGCTTCTCAATTTCGAGGAACTGCGGATTTGCACCAGCCGCTGCGACTTCTGCGCCGCCTGCGGCTTCCTTGACTTCGACGACGATGGGATCAGCAGCGAACGCACCCGGGTCGCGGGCTTTGAGTTCGTTGATCTTCACCTTGATTGCGCCGAGGTCTTCGGACTCCATGATGTTGACGATCTCGACCTGCTCCTGGAAGCGCTTGATCGCAGCATCGTTGAGGTTCTCGATGAAGGGGATTGCACCTTCAGCGCCGACAACACGTCCTTCCTTGACTCCGCCCTTGTGGAGTGCGGAAAGTGTCTGGCCCGAGAGGTGTCCCTTCACTTCAGTACCGCAGAGTAGTACGAACCTGATGTTGGGGTTGGAGATGATGTTGGCGATGACTTTCTCAAGACCGAGGTTCTCGGTCTTACAGGAACCGCAGAGTGCCGCTCCTGCATCGCAGATACCCTGCTCATCGAGGTGTGAACCCATGGTGACAACAGCGACGGGGCTGTTTGCGTCTCCTGAGTGGAAGTCGCCCTTGACGAGCGGCCATCCACTTGCCGGTGATTTTTTGTCTGCCATCTTCTTCACCTCAATAATACGACGGGCACTACAACCAGGATCAGTGCTGTAAGCAGTCCGAGACTGAATCCGACAAGTCCCATGGAGGTAACTGCCGAATCGATCTTGTTGGTCCGGGCGAGGATCTGTGACTTGTAGCGGATATTCTCCACCATGTTGTCGATCGCAACCATCCGGATTGGTCCTGTTGTTTTAGCTTCTTCTGCCATTTCTTACACCCCCATCAGGAATCCGACCAGGGCAAACGAGATAATCAGGCCGATCATTAAACCTTCGATCTTACCTGAGTATACCCCGGCGGCAAACTTGTTCCGGTACCCGATGTCGGTAACCATCTTTTCGATGGTCTTCATCCTGGCCGTTATAAGTGCCATCTCTCCTGAGAGCGGACGAGCTTCTCCGGTTGCTTCTTCTGCGCCACCGGCAGCTTCCTTGACTTCGACGACGATCGGGTCAGCAGCGAACGCCCCCGGGTCACGGGCTTTGAGTTCGTTGATCTTCGCCTTGATCGCACCGAGGTCTTCGGACTCCATGATGTTGACGATCTCGACCTGCTCCTGGAAGCGCTTGATCGCAGCATCGTTGAGGTTCTCGATGAAGGGGATTGCACCTTCAGCGCCGATGACACGTCCTTCCTTGACTCCGCCCTTGTGGAGTGCGGAAAGTGTCTGGCCTGAAAGGTGTCCTTTCACTTCAGTACCGCAGAGCAGTACGAACCTGATGTTGGGGTTGGAGATGATGTTGGCGATGACCTTCTCAAGACCGAGGTTCTCGGTCTTACAGGAACCGCAGAGTGCTGCGCCCGCGTCACAGATGCCTTGTTCATCGAGGTGTGAACCCATGGTGACAACAGCGACGGGGCTGTTTGCGTCTCCTGAGTGGAAGTCGCCCTTGACGAGCGGCCAGCCACTTGCTGGTGATTTCTTGTCTGCCATGTTACGCCACCTTGATCATCTGGAATGCGATAATTCCTGCAATGAGTAGTCCTACGGCGAGACCGTACCAGTACGAGGTGATGGTGCCGCCGATTGCAAGTCCCTTGTCCCTGTTCGGGAATGATGCAAGGAGATTGCCTGTCCCTGAGAGCATGTTGATGAGGTCATCACTGGTTGCTTCAAGGATTGCGACTTTCTCGAGGACCGGTGAGAGTGACTCTCCGGCCGAGGTAACGAGACCAACCATCGGGTCGGCTACGAGACCGAATTCCGGGAGAACCTGAATGTATGCCATTTAGTGTCCCTCCACATCAGGAATCGGTTTCGAGTCGAGCCATGCTGCTGCGTCACGCTTCGAGAGGAGGAGATACTGGTTGTAGGTGTATACCCAGCCGATGAGAGCGATGATCAGCGAGATTGTCGCGGATACCTTGTCGATCAAGGCATAGGACATGATTGCTGCGACGATCAGGCTGAGGAATCCGCACTCTGCGGTGAGCATGAGCATCCTGTCCTGTTTCCAGCCGGGTCCGAGGCACGCGTTGAACGGGTGTTGGATCGCGATCGCGCCGAGAAGGAATGCTACTGCGATGAGGCATCCGCCAAGGAACGAGATCTGGTGCGTGCTCATGGTCACACCGAGGGTCGTGATCGAGCCCGTGGTGAGTCCTGCAAAGGAAAATCCGCCGGACATGAGTGCCGTGAGTCCCATAAGGGTGAGTGCTCCGACAACTGCCATTTCGGTCAGTGCCTGAACCATCGCGGGGATTCTCATGTTCAGGACGTTATTTGATATCCAGCCGAGGATGAACCCGACTACTGCTGCAAGGACGACTGCAACGATGGGTGCGGCGATGCCGAACTTGGTTGCAAACAGGAATGCGATAGTACCTGAACCAAACGCAATCATACCTGCCGAGGGAACACCGGTCCCGATACCGTAGCTGCACAGTACCTTGATGGTGTGGGATCCCCAGATCAGGGCGATGACAGCTGCCAGTCCACCAAAGAACGCGAATATTGTCACGGTCTGGGTCGGAGTGCTCATGATGACATTGAGATAGGTCAGGTAGAGGCACACGAGTGTACCGATGAATCCCGCAATCATGATCTTGCTGTGCGGGACGCCTCCTTCAATAACTTCAACTTTAACTGACATCTTCAACACCTCACATTGCTACGATCAGGACCGCCACAAGTCCGCAGAGTGCTGATGCGACTGCAGATGCAACGATTGCCCGTGGCCAGCGCTTGAACTTCGGGTCGTGGGGTCCTTCGATGGTTCCCGTGATGTTGTATGCAGTAAGAACTGCGTTCACGAGGAAGAGGGCGATGGCAAAAATACCAGCGACCGAGACCGCGATTGGCATGACCTGTGCTTCTGTTACGTTCATTACGGTCGGGAGCGTCGCCTTGTAGAGGTCGAGGAGCTCGATGTAGATGAGTGTACCGCCGGCACCACCGAGGATACCCCCGATTACACCGCCGACGAACGAAACGAACGGAAGGCCGTGTCCTTCAGTACCCTGGGACTTGAATTCAGCCTGTGTGTCACCGGTGATCGGGTCCTTTGCGACCTTACCGGACGCTGCGGGAATACCCATGCCGAAGACATACACGAAGTTGACCATCATGCAGGTAATTGCCATCATCATACCCCCACCGACTGCGCCGGTGACGATTGCGATTGCGAATCCCTGTTCAGCTGCCCATGCCCCGCCGAAAAGTCCGGCGAGACCTGCACCCGCTGCGAGCATCGCAACACCAGTCGCGATACCGGGCGCCTGTCCCATTGCTGCGGGAGCACCGCCGACCGGGACGAAGTGGACACCGAAACCGATCAGGACACCGCCGATGATAACGCCGATGAGTGCCGTAAGGCCGACAACGGGCGAGACGATGTATGCGATTCCGAGTAGGATGATGAGGAGAACAATCCCGATTGCCATTGCGCCGGGGTTGATAGCGCCGCCAGCCTGTGGTTTTGCTGCTACTGCGCTCATGAGGTTGCCTCCTTGATTTCAGAGTAGGGTCCGTAGTTCTTCCGTGCCCAGACCTCTATGTAGCGGTCGATGACCGTGAAGATCAGGATGATGAGAATACCTACGATGATTGCGCCCCAGCCAGCTCCGATCTGCTCAAAGAGGATCGTGCGCCAGAGTTCGAGAAAAACAATCAGACCAAAACAGAGACCTGATGCAGCACCGCCAATCTTTGCGGTGAACCAGCCATTGTCGAGTGAGTTGCGCTCGCCTGCTTCGGCGAAACGTACGATGTTACCTGATGCTGAGATCGGGACACCGGCACCGAACTTCTGGTTCTGGTATTGTCTCTCCTTACCATAGTACGGGTTACCTGTTGCGGATCCTGCTGCACCGAGGGTGATACCCCAGATGAGACCGAGCAGCGGCAGCGGGAACGGGTGTCCGAGTGCGCCGTTGATCAGCTGACAGAGAGCTACTGTCGCGAAGATCGCAATGAATGCGTGTGCCATGGTAACCGTCGTCATGGACTTCAGTATGTCCACGTAGACGGGCTGACCAAACTTGGCAAGACTTGCTGTCCTGCCGAGGTATGCGGTTGTTGCGTAAACGCCCTGTACAAAGACTGCGAGTACCGAGCCGAGTACGATTGCAAGAACCGCGTTTACTTGCATCGCCATGAATGCCCATGCCAGACCTGCGCCGAGTGCGCACCAAAGTCCGTATGCCGGGGGTTCGCCTGCAACCGCCTTGTTGAAAATGCGATGCATGAATCCCATCTGCGGTGCGAGCTGAACCTGTGAGTTCGGGTCTCCCTGCGACCCGATGTTGGATTCAGTGTCTTCCGCAGCACCGGCTATGGTGGCAAGAGCTCCTGTCAATGCAGTAATTCCAATGCCAAATACAATATCTACCATTTAGCCTCCTCCCTGCGTGCGAATGCACGAGAGTATTCAAAATGCAATGCCACGCACATCGAGTTCATACTCTTTGTGGTAAGTGTAAATTTGGTGAGATCTTAATTAAAAGGTTTCGAAATCAAATTTCCGAATTCGCGCGTTTTTACGGCCTGTTTTTAAAACTGGCGTCATTCTGGGAATATTCACTCATGTGAATTTGTGTTAGTGCAAAAAAAGTTTAGTTGGGTTTTGGCTACGTCGGGATCTTCCCGATGTTCACCGAAAACCGGTTTTTCCCGGGTGTATCCAACATGAGAGGAAGTACTAAGTCATGTTCAGATACTTGGGGGTTTTGGTGTTGTCTTCACATTTTGGACAAGGGGGTCAATGTGCCAGTTTTTTGTTATTTCGATGGAAGGTACTGATCTTATTGCTACTTATGATTAGGAGAATGTTTTTTGGGGGTCTTCTTCCAATGCAATGCTCCAAAGAGCGGATGCTTTATAACAAATCAAATTTCTAATGGAGGTTTGGCAAACGTTCCAGGAGACCCCTGTGATAACAGTCCTCTATGTAGATGATGAGGAAGCGTTGCTTGATATAGTAAAAATATACCTCGAATGCACGGGTAACTTTACTGACTGCGGTTTCCGCAAAAGAAGGGTTGGATCTGCTGAAAACGGGACAGTTCGATGCAGTAGTCCCCGATTATCAGATGCCCGGTATGGACGGGATCGCATTCTTAAAAGCCCTCAGGGTTGAGTATCCAACCCTCCCGTTCATTATCTTTACCGGCCGTGGTCGCGAGGATGTTGTCGTCAGTGCATTCGAAGCCGGGGTCGACTTCTATTTCCTGAAAGGTGGCGCACCAAAGCCACAGTTCGCCGAGCTTGCCGGGAAAATTACCAGCGTTGTGCATGCAGCAGCGGAAGTCGGCAGCCCGGGAATTTGCCCTTAACAACCGGCTGTACTCTGTACTCTCTGCAACTAACCACGCCATTATTCATCGCCGGGGGGTCAAGGAGCTTCTGGATGAGATCTGCCGGATCGCGATCGATATTGGCGGATTTCGTATGGCCTGGGCGGAAAAGGTCAATGAGAGAACCCGGATGATAGATGCGGTCGCGTCTTGTGGGGTCATTGATGGTTATCTGGATACTATGGACGTATCCTCAGAAGATATCCCTCTCGGGAGGGGGCCGACCGGGACAGCTTACCGAACCGGGCAGCACAGTGTCATCAACAATCTCGCTACCAATGCGATGATGAACCCCTGGAGGGAGGAGGCGCTCAGGCGCGGGTACCAGTCGATCGCTGATTTTCCGTTTGCAATGAATACAAGAAACGCGGGGACGCTTACACTGTTCGCCCTTGTGCCCGGTTTCTTCATTGAGGAGATCGTAAAGCTTCTCGATGAGATGACCGGAGATATTACCTTTGCCTTAAAATCGCTGGAAGAAGAGGAGGACCGGAAGCTGGCGGAGGATAATCTCAAGAGAAATGCAGAGAAGTTCCGGAGCATCTTTGATGCAGCCCCGGTCCTCATCTGCTCGATCAGCCGAACCGGGCTCGTTGTTGATTGTAACAGGTGCGTGAGCGACATTTTCGGGTATGATAAGGCAGAGATCGTAGGAAAGTCGATCGATACAATCGTTCATCAGGATGAGCTGGACGGTGCAATGCATTCTCTTAAGGAAACACTGCAAACCGGAGCATTTTCTGTTATCAACTTGCGCATGGTGAAAAAAGATCTGGCGGTAATCACAGTCCGGGTAAACGCGAGCGCGATCCGGGACCGGCACGGGGAATTCTTCCGGGCGATATGGATCATCGAGGATATCTCCGAGCAGTTACGGCTAAAAGAAGTGCTTTGCGAAAGAAATGAGACGCTTGCCGCAGCAAACCGGGAACTGAACGAAGCCCGGAGAAAAACGGGCGATAGTAATAATCCGCCCAGTACCTAAACCCGGGCGGAAAATTTTTTCCGATCGCTTCCGAAACTGACCCGCCACCGGGTCATCGCTAGCTTGAATCTTCGCGCGGGGATTATTCGGTCGCATTCTGAAAAAACAACCCCTTTAGTGCAAATTAATTTGCACTTATCGACGGTATTATTCGACCCTTTATTGCATTGTTGTACTAGGAATCGTTCTCATATGGATCAGGCTGGCCGGCCATATCACCCCTCCAAAGCCACTAACCGGATGGTCTCCTGATTGCACGATTCCTTTTTGAAAGTTCATCCGGAATTAGAGAATTGTAAGGGAATCGGTACTCATTGTTGAGAATCCACCCCATTGCACCGGGGGGAATCTCGCAGCTTTCGATCGAGATCGATGGATTACGACGTTTCCGATGTTGATGGCTCTGCCGCAGGATCCGCCCGATTGAGTTGTTATGGTGCAAGTCAGGTTCCTGCCGGATGAACATTTCCGATGTCCTCAACTGAAATCGAGTGATTTAGGTACGTTGCTTCTGCTAACCTTACCTATTTACCAGAACACGCAGAAATCTGTCAATTAGATGTCGGGATCTGAGACTGCTTCCTCTCGCACGAATATTCCCCGCTGGATGGTCTCCCTTACATGGGTTCTTTTTATTCTGGTTGCGTTTTTCTCATTCCTGATTTTTTTAATCCCCATTGGGACGTTTCAGCTACACGGCAATATCCTGGAGATCATGGTCGCATTGTTCTGCATGGTTTCCTGTCTGCACGCGAGCATGGTTTACCCGGGCCGGATCACTCTGCTGCTTGCAGCTTTCGCGTATCTCGGGTACGCGCTCTCTAATACGTTCTGGTACCTGCTCGCATTTGCACACCAACGCCAGGATGTGTTTTTCAGTGTATCCGAGATGGGATTCCTAGGTTTCATGCTCTTCTTTATTGTCGCGTTCCGGATCGATTTTCCTGTGAAATCTCCTTCCCGAACAGCACAGGCCGCTCTCGCAGCTCTTTTTGGAATCATCGCTGCCTTTGTCCTGTGGTCATCCGGGCTGACCGTGGTAACCGCGCTTCTGCTCTTACACATTCTTGTTGCGATACTCTTCCTCGACCGGGCGATGGTCCATGCAGTGTACCACTATCCTCTGCTTTTCGCCGGGGCTTGCCTATGGTCCGGTGCATCGATCGTGTACGGGCTACGTGATGTCGTCATCAGCACGCACAACACATGGCAAAATATCCCTGTCGCTTCCCTCTCGCCGCTCAGATTGTATGACTTCCTGAGTATCGTTGGACCGGCTATCGTGCTCTCGTTCCTGTTGATCCAGCTGGGACTGTTTTCTGCGTTCTTCCGGGCCCGGCAGGATTACCCGGGATATTTCGTGATAATATTGCCCGCTTTTTTGATAACCGTTGTTATACCCTTTCTCTGGAATGGAAAAACCCGGAGAAATCCACATGATAGCAGATGAGGAGGAGGTAAAAGAGGGCCATGGGGAAGAGAAAATCGACAATGGCCCCCCCCGCAATATTGTAAAAATCTCCCCCCAGAAGGTTGAAAATTGCATGGGTCGTGACTGCGAGGGTATAGAACCCGAACATGAGAATTGGGAGCGCCCCGCGGTCGACATTCCGAACTAGTACAACCCCGTAACCGATGATCGCGGTCGTACACCCGTGCATAAGTGTGGTTGAGAACGAGCGGGACAGGACAGCCATAATATTTTTGGGAGTGAATCCCAGGTTCCCGTTAAAGCAGTACAATCCTGTTTCGACAATGGAGAATCCGATGCCGATTGCCATTGCACAAACAAGCAGATCCCGGTTACTGTTTTTGATTCCGATGACCGCGAGCACCATCACAGGGAGCGCTTTTATGAATTCTTCGATCACCGGGGCGAGAAGAATCTCCTTAATGGGTGGGGCCAAAGGGTAGAGGCCGGTTGCAATATAGAGGCCGAGGGTGAGAAGACAGGCGAGAAACCCCCAAAGGAGATAAATAAGGTATTTCCTGCCTTCATATTCCACGAAGGCTAAAAGAAACAGGATTGGCACAAAACATACCAGAATAATCGGGATACTGTCCATTTTCTTACCTTACGATAACTGTAAACTTTCCACCTGCCGGATCCCGCGGTGTATGTCGAGTGGGACAGGGAACCGGAAGTGAGGTTAGTGCCTACCAGATATCGGGTTGTGATCGTTTATAAGAACACGGGATATGATAATCAGGAGGGAAAACACGACTTGCTGACAAGTTGCAGATGAGTGCAATTTTTTTTTCAGTTATCAACTGATATTTAAGAGACCAAACCCGAATTACATTCTATAATTCCTACTAGATTTATTCAGGAGGCAATCATAATGGACACAGATAATGGAGGGGAAGTTGCACGGCGGACAATAGATTACCCGTATGCCGTTCCCAAGGCCAATCCGTGTTCGGGGCAGATTCCGGCTGCTGGCGACTCGCCACTTACAACCGAAGAGGTCATCTTCCTCGAACCGGGTGAGGAGCGTGCACAGAATATTGTTAAAGCCATGTCCAACCAGTATGCCGGCGAAGTCGTCCAGATACTTTCTCAGGAAGGCCCCCTCCGGTTGTCTGATCTTGCCGAGCGAATGAACATCTCTCTTAATGCTGCAAAATACCATGTCGAGAACCTGATGTCTGCGGGCATTCTTGAGATCTTCCAGACCCGTTACAGCGTGAAAGGAAAAAAAGTCAAAATCTACCAGCTGAAGAATCAGGTATTTATTGTTGCGCCGAAGATGAGCAGCATTGCAGAACTTCGATCAGCCCTGCTGAAATATGGGGCTGCTATGGCAATCTTTCCCTGTATTTTCTTCGCAGTTCTTCTGCAGCCATTTTTTGTTTTGCCATCGGTACCACTGCAACTCTCAGGCTCTGTTGGCGCTTTAACCTCTCCGGCAACGGTGGTAATTGATAACGGTATTATCTCTGCCTTGATCTTTGCTGCGATTGCAACCATGTTTGTGCTGGTGGCCGGGGAACTTATCGGACGGAACTGTAAACGAAACACCGCATCATGAAAGCAGATACCCCCCTGCAGAAGATTCTACTTTTTTTATAATTTCTCAATTTTAATTTCTCTATTGTGACGGGAATTTACGATATCTTTTGCACATTACGGCGTAACGGCTGCCACACTTTACCGGTGGGATATTTCCCAAAGATACAGGGAAGCAATCGAACCATATGGAGAATAACGTTTCCGCAACACTTCGAACTGTTCCTTGTCCAGCATCGTTTTACCGTACAGGTTCATCATCCCCCTCCTGATCGCAAGATCGTTCCAGCTCAGCACATCCGGCCGTTCCATCGAGAAGATCAGGAGCATCTCGGCGGTCCAGGCTCCGACGCCTTCGAATTCCTGTAAGCGGGCGATAACCTCATCATCAGAAAGATTACGGAGTCCTGCAAGATCAAGCTCACCGGTCGCTACCGCTTCACCGATCACTTTGATATACCCTGCCTTTCGCATCGATATCCCGCATTACTGGATTTCTCCTGGGGAAGCAGTCCCGAGAGTCTCCGGGGTAACCGACCCGAACCGGTCCATCATCCGGTTCCATACCGTTGTTGCTGCTTTTGCCGAGATCTGCTGGCTTACGATGCTCGCAACGAGTGCGGTAAACGGGTCTGGGATGACTTCGCGTTCGATCATCCTGATATCATCAATAGCCTGTCCGAGTTTCGCATCCCGCTTTCGCAGGTGATCGAGCTCGATCTTGCCGTACCTAATGATGTGCATGACTTTTTTCCCACTCAAGGAGACGCCCCTTTGTTTCAAGCCCGCCCCGGTAGCCGGTCAGTTTCCCATCCGATCCTACAACACGGTGGCAGGGAATGAGTATCGGGATTGGGTTACGGTTGCAGGCATTTCCTACCGCTCTCGAAGCACGAGCATTCCCTGTACGCTCTGCGACCTCCCGGTAGGTCCGTGTCTTGCCATAGGGAATAGCCTGCAATTCCTTCCAGACCCGGAGCATGAACTCCGTACCTGATGGAGAGAGGGGGATATCAAACGTATACCGTTTTCCCGCAAGGTTTTCCCGGAGCTGCCCGGAGGTCTCCTTGATCAGCGGAGTTTCCTTTACAACAGCATCTTCGGGAACGTCCACCCCCGGAAAGAGAATATTTGTTACCATGCCATTCTCTTCAACGATCCCGATTTCCCCGAGTTCGGTTTGGTAGAAAAATACTGATTTCATGATAAGCAGTCCCGTATATCCCTCTATCAGCTCTGCAAGCATATGAAAAATATTCGGGGGCAAAGGGTTATCAGAACGGATCAGGTAAAATCAGCGATATTTCGGGGTGAAGTTGCGAAGTGCAACCTATTTCTCCACGATCGCACGCATCAGTGACATGAGCCCGGGCTTCGCCTGTTTTTTCGGCCCTGACATACCGAGTCCCCTCATATCCATCATTGGCGAGTCAAACATTTCCTTATTGAGCCGGTCGTTGATCTCGGTAAAGATCCGCTTGTAGGCGATACAGTGCGGATCCACGCCTTCGATCTTTCCATTCGTCGGGGCAATCGCGTTATACGGGCAGCCCCCCCGGCAATATCGTACATGGGAGCAATCTCCGCAAGCCTTATCCACGAATTCGCAGAACTCTGTCATTAACCTGCCCGGATTGGATTGCATCAGGGTTTCCACGGAGGGTTTGTCCCGGACATGACCCATCACCCACTCCTGCATGCCGACAAACCGGTAACAGGGATAGATGGAGCCGTCAGGGCCGACGGCAAAGGTGTTGCCCATGCAGTTGACGAACGTACAGACGCTCCCCCGCCGGGTAAAGACGCACCTGCAGAGGTCGCTGATGTTTATCATCTCTATTTTACCAATGTTATCGAGGGATTTATCGAGGAGGTAGACAAGCAGATCGCCGTATTCTTCGGGATCCAGCGCCCATTCTTTCGGGTTCTCCGAGCGGAGTGATGGAAGGGCCGGGTGGAGTTTCAGGTCGAATCCCTGTGTTTTAAAAAAATCGAATGTCTCATCCCGGTGTTTCACCGATTTGTTGGTAAACGTGCAGATGAACCGGACGAGGAGACCGTGAGCCTTTGCGATCTCGTACCCTTTCATCGTCTTCCCGAAATATCCGTCGCCCCTCTGCGAATCGGTGATTTCTTCAGGGCCGTCAATGCTCGACCCGAGCGGCACGTGATAGTCTGCCAGGATCTCTGCGATCTCCGGCGTCATCCGCCAGAGATTGGTCTGCATGGCAAATTCGGGGGTCAGATCTTTCAGTCCTTCGGACAGCAAAGGCAGAGCCTGACGATAAAAGTCCGGCCCGGCGAGGAGCGGTTCTCCCCCATGAAACGTGAAAGTGACCCGGTCGGACCGAAACTCTCTGAGCCATGCAACAACGTCTTTTACCGTATCGATGGTCATGACCGGTGATCCCTCCTCAGAACTCCAGCAGTATTTGCAACTGCCCGGACATCCCAGTGTCGGGATGAGCATTATATGGAAGGGATTTTTCATCAACAGTTTTTCCGTTCGTTTGGGTTTATTTGTTTTCATCCGGAGAATTTATCTTCGGGATTACTCGCTGATGACCCAGATAATCCGCATGGTTAAGCGAATGCAAAAATACGCGGTTGTCATTTTTGTGTCCATTCCCGTAATCTGTAGATTACGATTTCCGTTGCCAGCCCAAAAATGCTGATTATCCATGCGTTCACGGTGAGAAATACAACCAGGCCCACACAAGTTGCTGCTCCGATTCCGGATACTGCAACCGGGTAACGCCGGCGTTTTGGGGAAAGTCTGAGGGCAGCAAGATTCGCTATGAGATAGTAAATGAGCATCGCAAAGGTTCCTACGGCTACCACGAGTTTAAGATCCGCGAGAAGAACCGCGGCGATCATTGCCGCTCCTGAGCTTACAATGGCGTAGTGTGGAGTATTGAACCGGCTGATCCTGCTGACAACCGGAGGAAAATCCCCGTTTCTCGCCATCGCAAATAGAATCCTGGAGATTCCAAGAATGGTCGTTAAGAGGACGCTTGCCGTTGCAATCATCCCGCCAAACGAGATGAGAAGCACTGCGCCGGTACTTCCGGTCACGCCGCTTGCCGTTAGGGGTGATCCCGAACTGGCAAAAACAGGGGCTCCCGCAAGCCCGATAGCAACGGTACTGACCAGAACATAAAGGACCATCGAAATTCCCAGGGCGAGAAAGATTGAAAGGGAAACGGTCCTTTCAGGATCCTTTACTTCTCGGCTACGATCGTCACACGGGCGAACCCGGTATATGCAAAGAAGAAGAGCGCCGAACCGTTCAGGATTTCTGCCACACCGGCCGGTGCCGGTGGTACAAAGTTCGTTACATGGAAGAAACCCAATCCGAACGCAATGAAAAACAACAGGATGCTGACTTTCAGGGTTACGAGGAGGTTGTTGAGGTGGATCGAGTCTTTCATGCCGGAAATGTTTATCCTGATAAACAGGAGACATATGGCGACAGCGATGACCTTAACCGGAACCTCCGGGAACAGTGTGGCAAAATAGTGTGCGATGCCGAGAGAGACTGCGGCACCTACGAAGATATTGGAAAAAACCCCGCTCCATCCTGCGAGAAAACCGGCGAATGGCGAGATAAGTTTCTGCGCGAAGGTATACGTCCCTCCCTCGAGGGGAAGGTATGCGCTCAGCCACGCTCGCAGCGGAGAAAAGGGCAATGGCACCGGCGATAAGGATAGAAAGGATCATTGCAGGACCGGCTACCCCTGCGATAATTCCGGTGGCAATGAAGATACTGGAACCCACGATAGCCCCGACTCCGAGGGTCGTTGCGCCAAAGAGGCCGACCTCCCGCATCAGTCCTCTGCGATCTGACAGCTGAGTTCTCATTCCAGACAGGGGCAAATAACCCTGTGCCCGTAAAGAGATTTCTCACGAGCCGACAGGCAGTAGATCGTTTTCAGACAGAACTACATCGCGTATGCAAAGAGGAGAACAAAAACCCGGAATGAATAAGAAAAACCGAAGAAATTGCAAAAAAATTGATTGAACTGATCTACCTTGCTGGGATGATCAGGGAGCGCTCGCCAGCGGGCATAAACTCGCGGATAGCACCTTTTGCAAACTCGCGGCGTGGCTCAGCAAAGTTGAACTTGAGCGACGGGTCTGCGAATGTGATCTTGATCAACGGGGATAGGGTCCATGCATCCTGGCGTCCGTAGTGAGCGGCTGCGGCGATAGCGGCGTACTCTCCCTGGTGACCGACGTTCATTGCGTAGTTGGGGTAGTTTGGTCCACGGAGCTCACCGATACAGCCTTCGTCGGGTCTGATCGACATTGAGTTGGATGAACCGCACTGGTCCTGCAGGTCGTAGCCGAAGAAGCCGAGACGTGACCAGCCTTCCTTGTGGGCGAGCATGGACATGTACCATCCGTTCAGGCCGGCGTTTGAGTTTGCCGTTGCGAGTGAACAAGAGATACCTGATGCTGCTGCAAGGACGGATGCACGCTGTGAACCTCCGAAGTGGCTCTCGAGAGTGGTTGGGAACTGTTCGTACTGTTCCATACCGTAGAGAGTGACTTCCGTTGCGATGTCGTTGACGACTTCCTGGGTCTGCTTTGCCTTGCCGATGCCACCGTGCTTTGCCTTGACATAGTCAAGACCGTAGTAGCAGTAGTCATCGAGGATGTTGTCGGTGTACGCAGCGGTTGCATACTGGGTGAATCCGACACCCCCGGACATGTAGGATCCGAGCCAGATCTGGTCGAAGAGCATTGCTCCTGCACCGACGACTTCAAGGGTTGCCTTGACGGGGTCGTTGGGGTAGGTGCGGTCTGCCTGGACCATATCGGCGAAGTGACCGAACTTGATGCCACCTGGCTCGTTTGGGCCACGTGCACGGCGGGCGGGCAGGATGTCTGCCATCTGGATAACACCGGCGTGCTTTGCTGCGAATGCGAGGTCAGCGACTGCTGCTTCGCCTGCGCACATGTGGTATGCACCGATGAAGGACATACCGATCTGCATTGC
>Ga0172367_10000019_pt1 | contig 250500 bp, 189 predicted proteins | sample Lak10m_FD_114542 | JGI IMG/M metagenome (GOLD analysis project Ga0172367, IMG submission 114542) | Freshwater microbial communities from Kabuno Bay, South-Kivu, Congo - kab_022012_10m | ecosystem: Environmental > Aquatic > Freshwater > Lake | place: Democratic Republic of the Congo... | reverse complement strand
TTACCCTGACATACGACGGAACCAGCGATTATAAAAACGATATTATTGTTCCCTATTTACAAAGCTTGTCAGGTATACCGGAGGTATCAAATTCTTAACTTCCTTTCAGAATCCATTTGACCATTGCATAAAAATTCCAACCGCGATAGGGGTTTTTTCCAACCGGATTGTCATTTTGATGATTAACCATTAAAATGATATTTCAAATGAATATGAAAAGTTTAATTACCCTGACTTTAATCCTGCTATTAGTAGCCAATGATCTCCCTGCACAGGAGACAGATTCCCTGAAAACCCGCGCTTTCCAGTTCAGCTTTATCACCCCGGTAGGGACCAACGGTCTCTCTTCATGGAAAGTAACCAACCGATTCTCCATTAATCTGTTAGCGGGATATTCGGGTGGATTGAATGGTGCAGAGTTCTCCGGGTTGTTCAGTCTTATCAGAATCCGGATGCAGGGAGTCCAGTTCAGCGGCCTGGGTAATATTGTTCTGGGAGAGACACGGGGTGCTCAATTTTCCGGATTGTTTAACATCAATTTGAAAAATGTTACCGCCTGGCAGTTTGCGGGACTTTGCAATGTTGCGACCGGGAATATGAAGGGATTTCAGTGTTCCGGATTTGCCAGCATTGCAGTTCAGGAATCACGCGGGATGCAGGTCTCAGGTTTCATGAATTACGGCGGTGGAGGGAAAATCACCCAGATAGCTGGTTTTACAAACATTGCGAAAAAAAAATCAAAGGGGATGCAAATGGCAGGTTTCTTCAATTTTGCCGGAAAACTTAAAGGCGTCCAGATCGCACCTTTCAACTACGTCGACTCTCTGGAAAAAGGTGTTCCTATTGGATTTTTGAGCTTCGTCAGGAACGGTTACCATGCACTTGAGTTCAGCACGACCGAAACGATGTACGGTGTATTCAGTTTCAAAACGGGGGTACGTCAGTTTTATAATATTTTATCGACCGGTGTTGGTTACCGCAATAACAGGATCCTCTGGGGATGGGGGTATGGTCTTGGCGGAATGATACCCCTGTCGGAAAAATGGAACCTTTCCATCGAAGGTCTGTGCTACCAGATGAATGAAGGGACATGGTTCACAAACCGGATGAACCTGCTTAATAAGTTGAATGTCATCGTCTCCTGGAGAGTAACAAAACGTCTCGAGGTGTTCGGAGGCCTCTCCTGGAATGTGACGGTATCGGACATCACGGATGAATATGGCGATATGGTAGAGTCGCATATTGCACCCTGGTGGGTGTTTGATGAACTATATGATGGCCGCATCAATATAAAGATGTATCCCGGGATTGTTGCCGGAATACGCATTTAATGATAACCCATTGAAGAACCACGGTATCAAATTCTTAACTTCGCTGCAGAAATTTTCATTCGAATCACGTTGATTTATGATCAGGATCATTGCCGATGATAAAATCCCGTTTCTGAAAGGAATACTTGACTCCTATGTGGATATCAGGTACTTACCCACAACACTAATTACCCGGAATACGGTCGAAAATGTCGACGCACTTTTTGTCAGGACACGAACAAGGTGTGATGAAAAGCTGTTAAAGGGAACTTCCGTAAAATTCATTGCAACGGCAGCAATAGGTTTTGATCATTTTGATACGGCTTTCTGTGAAGCCAATAATATCCGATGGGTGAATACACCCGGAAGTAATGCTTCGGCCGTCCTCCAATATATCGCATCGGCCCTTTTTTCAATTGCTGAGAAAGAACAATTTCAATTGAAGGATAAGACCCTGGGAATAATCGGAGTGGGGAATATCGGGTCAAGAGTTGAAAAGCTCGGAAGACTACTGGGCATTAAAGTTTTGCTTAATGATCCGCCGCGGGAGAGGATTGAAGGTTCTTCAGGATTTGTTCAACTTGAAAAACTGTTGCAGGAATCCGACCTTGTTACGCTTCATGTCCCGCTGAACAGATCGGGGGAGTACAAGACGTATCATCTGATCGATGAAGAGGTCGTAAGCAAAATCAAAAAAGGTTTCTGGGTGATCAATACTTCCAGGGGAGAGGTGACGGAAACGGCAGCCCTGAAAAAAGGATTGTCGACCGGAAAATTATCGGGTATGGTGCTTGATGTCTGGGAGGGGGAGCCCCTGGTCGACCCGGAACTACTTAATGCTGCTTTTCTTGCCACTCCGCATATTGCAGGATATTCCGTAGAAGGGAAGGCAAATGGCACCGCCATGATCGTAAGGGCGCTTGCTGATCATTTTCATTTGCCATTACTGAATTGGTATCCGCAAGGAATACCTGAACCTCAAATACCTGATATCCTGATTGATGCCAAAAATAAGAATCAACAAGAAATAATCAAAGAGGCGATTTTACATACCTACCCGATAAGAACGGATGATGACAGATTCCGCACCGATCCTGCCACCTTTGAATATCAACGGGAAAACTATCCATTCAGGAGGGAATTTCCGGCATACAGGATTCACCTTCAGAACGATGCACATGGATCTTTGGTAAAATTAACAGAACTTGGATTTCAAGAGGTCATCACACCTCACCCCCCAACCCCCTCGCCTTAAGAGGCTGTGTAAAAATGTTGATTGATCATATGTTAATAACTTGATAATAACATTTTTAATTTTTTCATTATATCTATTTGATATATAGTATATTAGATCAAAATTTAGATCTATGCATTTTATAATACCTGAGGATCGTAATCAACTCACTTTATATAGCAAACTGGATGATCTTATATCCCAGGACCATCCGATTCGCCTTCTTGATGCTCTGGTTGACAATATCGTATCAAATAATATAGAAAGATTTACCCAGAAAGGGCAAAGCGATATTGGCAGAAGGGCTTTCTATCCGGGAGTTACCCAACATAATTCAGAAAAGCAAGACATCGAATAAGATATCCGAAAATGATCATAGAATTTTAACCCATCAAAACAATGTCCTATGAAAGCAAAAATTTTACTTTTTTTCCTGGTGACAGGAATTATTTCAGGTGCCAGTAGTCAGAACACCATTGATCTGACCTTCACCGCCGTAAACAACGGAGCTTACATCCAGCTCGACAGCATTAAAGTGATGAACCGGACGCAGTCGGGTTCCGTCATGCTTTACTGGCCCGACACCACGCTTGCTTATCAGATTACACCCGGCGATCAGTTGCTTTACATCGGGTATACAATGAATTACCCGGTGGGAGTCGGTTCCATCACCAAGAAAGAGAAGGAATTTCAACTGTTCCGGAGCACTCCCAACCCGGTCAGGGAGCAGTCGGTCATATCGCTGTATCTGCCGGCGAAAGGATTGGTGAAGATGATGGTTTCGGATATCAGGGGAAGGACCATAGCGAATGTTGACCGGGAGCTTGACGAAGGCCCCCATTCCTTTAGGTTTCGCCCCGGTGATGAAGGGATTTATTTCCTAACAGCCTGGTGGAACGGGATTGCACAAAGCATAAAAATTCTAACGGAAGGGCCAACAATAGGAACAAAATGCAAACTTGAGTACATCGGCAGTAATCATGACAAGCAGTCTTTAAAACAATCTCAGCTTAAATCAGGTTTTGTGGTTCAGGAATCAGGCATTCTGGATACTACTGATCATGATACAGCATATACGTTCCAATTCGCCACCAACATTCCCTGCCCGAGTACGCCAACAGTCACTTATGAGGGACAGGTGTACAACACTATTCAGATCTTAAGCCAGTGCTGGCTGAAGGAAAACCTGAACGTAGGTACGATGATCAACGGCAGCCTGAATCAAACCAATAACGGCATCATCGAGAAGTACTGTTACAACAACGAACCAGACAGTTGCACTAAGTACGGTGGCCTTTACCAGTGGTCGGAGATGATGCAATATACTACACAGCAAGGAGTACAGGGAATCTGCCCGCCGGGCTGGCACCTGCCCACCGATGAAGAGTGGAAGGTGCTGGAAGGAGCAGTGGACAGCCAGTATGGCATTGGTGATCCGGAATGGGATTTAAATTTTAAATGGCGTGGTTATGATGCCGGCACAAACCTGAAGACCACCAGCGGCTGGTATGGAAATGGTAACGGCGCCGACCTGTTCGGTTTCTCAGGTCTGCCGGGTGGCATCCGCGACGGCGATGGTGGCTTCTACCTTGTTGGCTTCTACGGCAACTGGTGGTCATCGTCGGAGATCAGTTACGGCCGCGCGTGGCGCCGTAACCTCGGTTACTACGACCCAGGAGTCTACCGATACGGCGGCAACAAGACATCCGGTTTCAGCGCCCGTTGTCTTCGGGATTATTGACACTTTGACATTTTGACTATTTGACTATTTATCCCGCCTCCGGCGGGATCGAAATTTTTTTCGAAAAGATGTCACTTTACGATGAATTACCGGTGTTCAAGGCATTGGCTTTAAACCACCTTAAGCTGCATAGGTTAAGAGCCATTGAGGTGAGCGTTAAGGAAACGGTTCTACAAGATAGAATCAGGTAAGTATTAAGGAGACGAGTGAAAGTGAACTACTGATGACGTGTCGAAAGCGTAGGGACGATGTCAAAACCGGGAGGAAGTCGTTAACCCGGGATAGGGCAAGACAATAATCATATCATCAGGTAAATCCGACTGTATCCAATTATAAGCAGTCAAAAACGGCAGGAGAAATGCACGGTAGTTGTTTTCATATCCTGTTGATTCCCTGTAACATTTTCCAATTGCCTTTCTATTTTTTCCTACTTCCCTCAGTTATTTTTTTTACGGTTTTTGACAATTGACAATGAGTTTTTTTTACTTTATATTTAACGGATTATAATCTTATTTTTTTAACCGTATTTCGAAAAAAATTAAAAAGAAGAATTGAAATTGCTGTTACCGGTCATCAGAATGGATATGTTGTCTGGAATTGAAGCACTCCGGGAAATGAAAAAGTTACCTCTATAAACCTGATCTGACAACTTCGATGATTAAGCAAAATAGTTATATAAGCTCATATGTTTCTTTCTTTCTACAATTATCCATTTTTTCCTTTACGGAATATTTATTTCCGGTGTTCATCTTCTACTGCTTTTCAAATGAAGGGAATCCATTTCGGGAAAAAGGTTTTACAATAATAAATACCCCCGGTTTTGATAATTCCATTCAAAAACTGGGGAAGAATAACTTAGAGTGAGTACGACCCTTGGATCCCTATAATACACATCCATGGGTCAAAAAGGTTCTTCCGAGCAATTTATTACGATCAGAGGGTAAAACTAAGAATACCACAAAAAATACTAAACCTTTTTCGTTTTTTGTGTGTCTTATTAAAGAAAAGATAATCAATAGTTATCTTAAGTTGGTAACTTTACATAAATTCAACATTATAATAACTGAATCATGAAAAAGATTTTTATAATTAGCAAAAAAATACGGGAATAATATACCTATGAAAGCATCATTTACGCTAAGAGTCCTGTTTTGTAAAATTTGTATATTATTCCCGTTATTTTGTTTCTCCCAGGGAGAATTCAACAACTGGTACTTTGGTCATCATGCAGGGGTGACCTTTAATTCAGGAGTACCGGTTGCGCTTGAGGATTGTTCGACAATTTTCTGGCAAAGATTCGCCAGTTGTACAGTTTCTGATTCCCTGGGTAATCTTTTATTTTATTCTGATGGATACAGGGTCTTTAACAGGACCCATCACAAAATGCCAAACGGGGATGATCTTAATCCATATGGTGGTTGGCAAACACAGATATTATTCGCTGTTCCGTCCCTGCAGGATTCCAATTTATTTTTTCTTTTTACCGTTGGCGATTATAACAGTGATGATGGATTACGTTATTCGATCATAAGTATGCAACTTGATGGAGGACTTGGAGATATCCCAACCGGGCTGAAGAATATTCCGATAGCAAGCAGTTGGGATGTACGCCAGGCAGTAACCGGGACACGGCATCACAATAACCGGTTTGTCTGGGTTGTGGCCAGAAAACATAATAATTCTTCTTTATATGCATCATATCTGATCAACGATACAGGGTTGGATACTACTGTAGTTTTCAGCAATAGTTTAATTCCTATTGTTGTTGACTCTATTGGTTTATACTCAGCTTATACTTTATCAATTAAAATTTCACCCGATGGTAATAAATTAATTGCTACATATACGAATTCCACTGATGCTAATAGTCGTCTAATGGAAGTTTGTAATTTTAATTCCCAGACAGGACAAATAACTCCTTTATTCACTACGCATGTCAACCTGAGAGATGATCAAGGTATTCTGGAATTTTCCCGTGATTCAAAATATTTATTTTTGGTCGAAAGTGGAGGTCCAGATATAAACGAAGGTCAAATAATACAGTTTGACGCTACAAAAACCGACTTCTTGGCATTTGTTCAATCTAAAGTTATTATTGCTACAATTTATATTTCTTCCGGACTCCAGATGGCCCCTGATAATAAAATATATTGTACGGAACAAGACTCAGCATTCCTTCATGTAATCAACAACCCTTCTGGCTATGGTATTGAATGTAATTTTCAACGGCATGCAGTCTATCTTCTTGGAAATACAGCGATGTGGGGATTCCCACAGTTTTTACAGCGTTATTACGTGTATATCAACCACAGCGGACAATGTCAGTATGACTCGGTTACATTTTCGGCAATACTCTATCCACCTGCCGATAGTCTCCACTGGGATTTTGGTGATCCCGGTTCGGGGGATTTTAATTTCTCAGACCTTCCGAAGCCGTACCATATGTATTTTTCACCTGGCACATACACAGTAACCTTATTTGTACGACACTATGATAACCGCATGGATACGGCCTGGCAGATTGTTACCATTTTACCAAGCCCCCACCCCGATCTTGGAGAGGACAGAACCATTTGCATAGGAGATTCCGTTACCTTCGATGCCGGGTACTGGGAAGGATGTACCTACCTCTGGTCAAATCTCACCACCGGTCAACTAAATATCGGAACACAGCAGACGATCACAACCAGTCAAGCTGCTGAATACATGGTAAAGGTAACAGGTTCAAATAACTGTTACGGAAGCGATACGGTTGTTCTGAGTACTACTCCAGTTCCTGCTGTCACAAACAGCCCGCTTCTAAAAGAGATCTGTTCCGGCGAATCAACAGACATCCTGCTCACATCAAATGTTCCCGGGGCAACATTTAACTGGACAGCAACCCTTGTCTCCGGGAATATCACAGGCTTTACCGCAGATTCAGGGTTTATGATCACCCAGGTTCTGGTCAATCATGATCCATCGCCCGGAATGGTTACCTATCACATCACTCCAAAAGTGGGAAGCTGTATTGGCACCCCTTCGGATTATGCTGTCACAGTAAATCCAGTCGATTCCGTAAATATTTTCATTACGGCTTCTGAGAATAATGTATGTACCGGCGCCTGGGTAACCTTCAACGCAGCACCTGTAAACGGTGGAATAAACCCGGTGTATCAATGGAAGGTAAACGAAAACGATGTCGGAACCAACAATCCAACCTATATTTACGCTCCTGTAAACAATGATCTTGTTTCCTGCATTCTTACCTCTTCCAATACCGTTTGTATAACCAATAACCCGGCAACATCGAATTCCATTACGATGGTCGTCAATCCTAACCTGCCGGTAAGCGTTTCGGTCTCACCCTCAGCTAACCCGGTATGCATGGGAACAACTGTTACATTTACTGCAACCCCGACAAATGGCGGAAGCAATCCGCAATATCAATGGAAGGTAAACGGAAACGATGCCGGAACCAACAGTCCGGTCTTTACATTCATTCCGGTAAACGGTGATCAGGTGTAATGCATTCTTACCTCTTCCTATACCGTTTGTATACCCAATAATCCGGCCACATCAAATTCCATAGCGATGGTCGTCAATCTAAACCTGCCGGTAAGCATTTCGGTCTCCCCTTCAGCTAACCCGGTGTGCATGGGAACAACTGTTACATTTACGGCAACACCGACAAACGGTGGAACAACCCCGGCGTATCAATGGAAAGTAAATGGAAATAACGCAGGTACCGATTCCACCTGTTTTTCCTTTTCTCCCCAGGCAGGTGACAGCGTTTGGTGCACGTTGACCTCAAACCTCACGTGTGCAACGGGTAATCCTGCCGTTTCTAACAAAATCACAATGGTCGATGCACCTGGCCCGGTTGTAACGTTTACCCGCTGTTTTGACAGCCTCACAACGATCAATGCCAAACCCATACAGTTAAAAGGGGGTTTACCCCTTGGAGGTATCTATTCAGGAGCAGGAGTCAATTCAACAACGGGGGTGTTTAACCCCTCGCTGGCAGGAACCGGGATCAAGATCATCACTTACTCATACACGAATGTTTCCTTATGCAGTGCGAGCAGCGCAAAGACCATTACTGTTCAGCCCGCTCCTTTGTTTACCTGTGGCAATAACCTGACCGATATCCGCGACGGCAAGGTATATCCCACCATCCAGGTTGGTTCAAAGTGCTGGATGGGCGCAAATCTGAATTACGGAACATGGATCCACTCATCCACCCATCAAAGAGATAATTGCATCACGGAAAAATACTGTCCCCATGATCAACAGGCGAACTGTCAATTGGGAACTGCAGCCTACCAGTGGGATGAGCTCATCCAGTATGGCATCACGGCCGCACCTGAGTACCAGGGAGTTTGTCCCCCGGGATGGCATATTCCTTCAGCCGCCGACTTCCAGGCTCTGATCGATGCCAACCAGGGCAACAGTCTTGCAGGAACTTTTTTAACAGACCTTTATTTGATCCCACGAGGTTTCGAAGCCCTCTTTCAGGGCATGGCTTACCTGAATACAACCTGGGCATTCACGTCGTCCGATACACCGGAAGGCACCCTGTTCTGGACTTCCACCCCCGGTTCCTCCAACAAGATCATCACCCGGGGAGTCAATAACCGGAATCAAAGTGTTTCACTCTACGAAAGCAGCAAGGCAAATGCGTTGCCGGTTAGATGCATACGGGACTGACGCTGAACCTCACCCCCCAACCACCTCTCCTTAAGGCGAGAGGGAGGTCATGGGTTAATGGCCAGGTGATATGACTCAACCCCCTTTCTTCGTATTTCATCCACCAATATCCGTCATTCGGCGAGATTAATTTTACGGTATGAGCTGGTCCGTTTATTTTTGCGCGACCTTAAAACATATCTTACCAATGAGAATTAGAGTCGTCGCAGCCGGATTATTGATTTTATTTTCATCCGTCCTATCTTATGCCCAGGCTCCAGCGGAAAGGGTGATCACCTTGAAGGAGTGCCTGAAGCTGTCGATTGAAAACAGCCCGCGGTTAAAAATCAACACCCTCGAACAGACCAAATTAAAGTATCGTTACCGTGAAACGGTCGGAACGGGTTTACCACATATCAACGTCACGGGAGGTTTTGATGACTATGTGAACCTGCCTACCCAGCTCATTCCCGGTGAGTTCTTTGGAAGGCCCGGTGAGATGATCCCGGTTCAATTTGGAACTACCTATAATCTTTCCGGTGCTTTGGATATCAGACAGATCATTTACAACCAAACTTACCTGGTTGGAATGCGTATGGCAAAGCTGGCGATGGATCAAAACAGGCTGGAATCGGAGAGAGGCCGTACGGAAGTGGTATTTGAAGTTGCTCAATCGTTTTATTTTGCCCAGATCAGCCTGAAGCAGATCGGAAATCAGAAAGAAAACCTGAAAAAGCTGGAAAAAGCAGAACAGATCGCAAGAAGCCAGTATGAAAACGGTTTAATTAAAAAGGTAGACCTTGATCGTATCGTTGTTAATAAATTGAATGTCCAGACGGAAATTGACCGTCTGCAGGTAATGTATGACCAGCAACTGAACATGCAACGGTATTTTATGGGCCTCGACCTGAATCAGCCAATTGCATTCCCGGATACCGTTATGGCTGCAGGGCTCGACCTGAACGTTAAACCTGACCTTTCGACACATATCGACATCCGGATGATTGAAAAACAGAAACAACTTGCTGCTACCAATGTCAAAATGAATCAGTCGGAATATTTCCCCTCCGTCAATCTTATCGGTTCGGTGAATTATCTTAACCAGAGCAATACCTATTATGTTTTTGGAAAATCTACGGATTGGTTCAATACCAGCCTGATCGGAGTTCGATTAAATGTACCGGTTTTCAGTGGCCTTCAGAAGAGAAACCGTGTGAATCAGTCGAAAGTAGAACTCGACCAATTGCATGTTACCGAGGATAATACCCTTCGGATATTGAATGTAACGGCAAAAGATGCGGCAAACAGGCTGGTCAATGCTATCAATGATGAACTGCGGCAACGGCAAAATATGAGCCTGGCTGAGCGGGTTTACACCATTTCCCAGGAACAATACCAGAAAGGTGTTATTTCCCTCACGGATCTGCTGAATGCCGAATCGGGATTAAGCGACGCCCAGACGAATCACTCGTTGGCGCTGGTGCAGATGAAGATAGCGGAACTGGAATACCGTAAGGCAAACGGGACATTGCTGGAAATTGTTGAGAATAAGTAGGTCATTGGTCATCAGTCATTAAGTCATTAAGTCAATAGGTCATTAAGGAAATATATAAAATGAAAAAGATAGTCATAATAGCTTTCGTCATCGTTGCACTGGTTGGGGCATGTACGGTGACATTAATTTACAACAAAAAGAAGATAGATGCAAAAGCCAGGATGGATGGAAATTTACAGAAGATTCCAGTGTTTATAGAAGAACTCAGTAAATCCAGGATAAGTGGAACCTTCGAATCGAACGGAACGTTTACGGCCATCCATGAATTAACCCTGATGTCGGAGGGCAGCGGGAAGGTAGTTGACCTTCGTTTCAATACCGGCGATGTCGTTCAAACCGGCAAGATCCTTGCCAGTTTGGATGATGAACTGATCCGCAGTCAACTTTCGCTTTCCGAAGCGGCTCTATCAAAATCGAAAAGCGATCTGAAAAAATATGAGGATCTGCTGACGAATGATGCTATTTCGACGCAGCAGGTTGAAGATGCACGCCTTAGCTTGAAAAAAGCGGAAACGGATGTAACCACATTACGAAAGCAACTCGATAATGCTTCCATCAAGGCGCCCATTCAGGGAACCATTACAAAAAGGTTTATAGAAAAAGGATCCTTGGTGATGCCCGGTACCCCTGTTGCCGAGATTGTCGATATCAGCCGTTTGAAGTTTATTGCAAACGTCGCGGAAAGCGAAGCCGTGCAGATCTCTCCCGGACAAAAAGTAACCCTAACTTCCTCCCTGTTCCAGGGAGTTGAATACCGGGGAACTATCATGTCGGTTGGAGTTAAAGCCGATGATGCAAAACGATTTCCCGTCGAGATTGAACTTATAAATGATCCAAAACACCCACTGAAAGCCGGCATGTTCGGGACAGCCCTTTTCAGTGTCGGGTCAGACCGTGAAACCCTGATGATACCCCGGCATGCAATCGTGGGAAGTATCAAGGAGCCCCGGGTTTATGTCGTGGAAGGGGATAAAGCAATTCTACGAGACATCCGGATCGGAACGGCGACTGACCAGGAAGTGGAAATTCTTGCCGGACTGAAGGTCGGTGAATGGGTAGTTACCTCCGGACAAATCAACCTTGATCACAATTCTACCGTTTCTATTGTCAATAAGATTAAATAATTATTTCCATGAATATTACTGAACTCTCCATAAAACGACCGTCACTGATCGTGGTGATATTTACGATACTTACATTCCTTGGTATTGTCAGCTATTTTTCGTTGAACTACGAATTACTGCCGAAATATTCGGAACCGGTCCTTGTCATTGTGACGGTCTATCCCGGCGCCTCTCCCGGTGAAGTTGAAAATTCAGTGACCAAGAAAATTGAAGATGCCATTTCATCGATTGAGAACATCGATAATATCCAGAGCACTTCTGCCGAAGGTAATTCCGTAGTGGTAATAATCTTTAATACCCGCGCAGACATGGACCGTGCACTGGAAGCGGCAACGCGTAAAGTGAACAACATCCGCTACCTTTTCCCGAAGGATGTCTTGCCACCTATCATCAATAATTTCAGCATGGATGATATTCCCATCATGCGGCTTGGAATCACAGCTACCATTCCCTCTACTAAAGTCTATGATCTGGTTAAAAACAAGATAAAGCCCATGATCTCGACCATCAATGGAATTTCGCAAGTTGATATTGTAGGAGGTGAAGAACGGGAGATTCGCATCAATGTAGACAACGAAAAATTAAAGGCCCGCAAACTGTCAATCATACAAGTGACTCAGGCGATCCGTGCAGCAAACATGGAATTCCCTACCGGCAAGATCAAGGATTTGAGTCAGGAGGTGATCATACGGCTTTCGGGAAAATTTGCTGAGCTGGAAGACCTGAAAAACCTGGTTTTAAGTACCAATTCAAATGGCAGTCCTGTCCGTTTAAGCGATGTCGCTGAAATCCAGGATGCAAAAAAAGAGACAACAAGTATAAGCCGGATCGACGGTCAGAATTCAGTGGGATTGCTGATCTATAAGCAGCCGGATGGTAATGAGGTGGATATTTCAAAAAAAGTTAGAGCATCCATTGTCCAGATGGAGGAGATGTATAAAAGCCAGGGGATGAAATTTTCTGTTGCCAACGATACTTCCGATTTTACCCTGACCTCTGCCAATGCTGTTATGAAAGATTTACTGTTAGCCGTTTGTCTGGTAGCGCTTGTTATGCTCGTTTTTTTACATAGCGTCCGGAACTCCTTTATTGTTCTCGTTGCTATTCCTGCCTCCCTGATATCGGTGTTTACTGCCATGAGCCTCTTCCATTTCTCCCTGAATGTTATCTCCCTGGTAGCCATGTCGCTGGTGATCGGGATCCTTGTCGATGATTCCATCGTTGTCCTGGAAAACATATACCGGCATTTGGAAATGGGGAAGGATCGTCGTAAAGCTGCGCTTGACGGAAGAAATGAGATCAACTATACGGCTTTATCCATTACCCTGGTCGATGTGGTTGTCTTTTTACCCATTGCTCTGATCAGCAGTATGATCTCCGGATTGTTAAGGCAATTTGCATTGGTCGTGGTATTTTCGACCCTGCTCAGTTTGTTTGTTTCCTTTACCATCACTCCTTTGCTGGCATCCCGGATGGCTAAACACGAACATTTCCGCAAAGGCAGCCTGCTGGGACGTTTTACCGAATGGTTTGAGAAGGGACTTGAATCGTTTACAAACGGTTATTCCCACATTATTTCCTGGTCTTTAAAGCATAAATTTCTCGTTCTTTCCGGAGCCATAGTGTTGTTTGTCGCTTCAATATCTCTTGTCGCCGGCGGATTCATCGGAACCGAGTTTGTAAGTATGGGTGACCGTGGTGAGGTAATCATCCAGATAGAACTTCCGAAAAACGCAACCATTGAACAAAGTAACCAAATGACACTGAAAGCGGAAAAATATCTGTTATCCCGACCCGAGGTCACCAGTGTTTTTACTTCTGTAGGTGCTACGACCAGTTTCTTTGAATCAGGATCGAGCGCTTATAAATCGGAGATGAATGTCAAGATGGTAAAAAAAGAAGATCGTGAGCTTACCTCTGAGCAATTTGCTCTCGATATGAAAAAAGATCTTATGAATCAACTTCCGGGAGTGAAAGTACGTTCCAGCATTGTTTCCCTGATGGGAACCTCCGACATGGACCCGATACAGATCGTACTTGCAGGACCCGACATGGATACCCTTATTGTTTGGTCGGAAAAGGTGATGGCTGCCGTTAAAAAAGTTCCCGGGACCTATGAAGTTAAGCTTTCTGTTGAAGCCGGAAACCCCGAGGTAGATATCCGCATCGAAAAAGACAAGATGGCCGAACTCGGACTTTCGACTGCCGATGTTGGAATGACATTACAGAATGCTTACAGCGGGAATACCGATGCCAAATTTCGTGACGGGGATAATGAGTATAATATCAATGTGGTTCTTGATCAGTTCGACCGTAACAGTGTCAGCGACATCGCCGGTCTTACCTTTACCAACAACCGGGGTCAGCAGATCCAGCTCAAGCAGTTCGCTACGATCCGCCCAGCCAGCGGGACAACAATATTACAACGATATAACCGTATCCCTTCAATTACTGTCAGGTCGCAGGTAATCGGACGCCCGGTAGGTTCGGTCGGAGAGGATGTCATGAAAAAGGTAAAAGCGCTCGACCTTCCTAAAGAAGTTACCATCATCCCGGAGGGGGACATGAAATACCAGACCGAGGCATTCGGAAGCCTGGGCATTGCATTTCTTGCCTCTATCCTCTTTGTTTACCTGATCATGGTTGCCTTGTATGACTCCTATATTCATCCTTTTGTAGTTCTCTTTTCCATTCCATTGGCTATCATCGGCGCTTTACTCGCGTTAGGATTAACGATGCAGTCACTCTCCATATTCTCCATTCTTGGAATGATCATGCTCGTAGGATTAGTGGGAAAAAATGCAATCCTGCTTGTCGACTTTACCAACCAGATGAAGGCAGATGGCCATAATACCGTCGAAGCTTTACTCCTGGCAGGGAAAGTGAGGATGCGTCCCATACTTATGACAACCTTTTCGATGATTTTCGGTATGATGCCTATCGCTCTTGCTACCGGCGCCGGTTCGGAATGGAAAAACGGTATGGCCTGGGCGTTGATCGGTGGACTGACAAGTTCTTTATTCTTAACTTTGATTGTTGTACCGGTAGTTTATCAGGTGTTTGATAAACTGAAAGAGAAAATCAGTGGCCGGCAGAAGAAAAGCCTCATAAAACAATGAATCATCCGGAAGAACAAAACCGATGGTTGAATGCCATACTGGAGACGGCTATAATAGGTATCGCGGTCGCAGATAAGACCGGGAAGTTGCATCAATGCAATGCCCACTGGCTGGAACTGTTTGGTTATTCACGCGAAGAAATGTATGAATTATCGCATCTGGAAATAACTTTTCCGGAGGACCGGCCGTTGACCATTGAAAACATGAATGCCTTGATCGATGGGAAGGTGGACCATTTCCACACGGAAAAACGATATATCAGGAAGGATGGAACAATTTTTTGGGGTTATGTTTCAGTCAATGCTATCCGTGATGACTCAGGAAACCTGGAATCGTTGGTGTCCACTTTATTTGATCTGACCGAACGTAAGCAGATCGAGGAGGAGCTGATCCGGGTTCAGGAGATGCTCCGCACCGAATCACAACAATTGCAAAAGGATAACCTCCGTTCGCAATTTGAGATGCTGAAAAACCAGGTAAATCCACACTTCCTGTTCAACAGTTTGAATGTCCTTACCTCTCTTATCAAGCTTGATCCCGACCTGGCAGAGAAATTTGCCGAACAGATGGCGAAAGTTTACAGGTATGTTCTTGAACACCGGGACGAGGACCTGGTATCGCTGCGGTCGGAGGTTGATTTTATCTCTTCCTATACCTTTTTGTTGGAGATACGGTTTATGGATAAAGTAAAAGTCGATATCCGGATCCCCGATTCAAAAATGGAGATGAAAGTTCCGCCACTGGCGTTGCAGTTACTTATCGAGAATGCTGTAAAACACAATACTTTTTCCAAAAAACAGCCGCTGGTGATTGAGATTTTTGCGGATGGCAGCAATTACCTGAATGTGGTCAACAATTTACAGAAGCGTGAAATGAAAATTGAAGGGACCGGTGTGGGATTAATGAACATTACTGCCCGTTTCCTTCATCTCACCGAGAAACCCCCGTTCTTTGGAGAGCAGGATGGACAATTCGTTGCCAGAATACCTTTGCTTAATGACATAAACAGATAGATCTATGAATATTGTAATCATCGAAGACGAGGAACTTGCCACACGGCGTCTGGAAGGAATGATCCGGTCCTTTGATCCTGCTGTCAAGGTCCTGGCAAAGCTCGAATCCATTGAAGATGCCGTAGAATGGTTTAAAAATAATGGTGAACCCGACCTTATTTTCCTCGATATACACCTGGAGGATGGTTTGAGTTTTTCGATTTTTGAAAAAGTCACTGTAAAAGCACCCATTATTTTCACCACGGCTTTCGACGAATATGCCATCAAAGCATTCAAGTTAAAAAGTATTGACTACCTGTTGAAACCAATCACCCAGGTAGATCTAAACGCAGCTATTTCTAAATATATGAACTGGAATGCCGGTAACAATCCGGTGATCGATGTCAACGCTTTGTATGAGATTATTTCACGCAGGAACAGAAGCTATAAAAGCCGTTTCTCATTTCCGGTCGGTCAAAAGATCAAAACCGTTCAAGTGGAGGAGATTGCTTACTTCTATTCAATGGAAAGCATCACCTTTATGGTTTGCAAAGACAAATCGGAATACTCCGTCGATTACAGTCTCGACCAATTATCAGAAGAGGTTGATCCGGCAAATTTCTTCAGGGTCAACCGGCAATTCCTGGTGAGTCTGAAGGCTATCAATCATGTGAATGTTTATCCCAAAAGCAGGTTAAAGATTGAATTGCTGCCACTCAGCCGTCACGAGCTTTTCGTGAGCATCGACAAAGTCGTAAAGTTCAAGGAATGGCTTAACTCGTAAATCAGCTATTTTATTTTGTACATAAAGCCAATGGTCAGGTAAAGCGTTGGGGATACTTATTATCTTTACGTATCTATATTTTGTTTTTCATGATTTTCGACTTTATTAAGGACTTGCACAAGCGTGACCACAAGCCTGGATACGGGGCTCTGGATATTCTAAAATACATCGGTCCGGGTTTGCTGGTCACCGTCGGATTTATTGATCCCGGTAACTGGGCTTCAAACGTTGCAGCGGGTTCCGGATACGGGTACCAGCTTTTATGGATGATAACCCTTTCGACCATCATGCTGATTATTCTTCAGCATAATGTAGCGCACCTTGGAATTGCCACGGGATTATGCCTTTCGGAAGCGGCTACCCTGCACACTCCACGTATAGTTTCGAGGACCATTCTCATCACAGCCATGGGCGCCTCGGTATCGACTTCGCTTGCAGAAATTCTCGGGGCCTCCATCGCTCTGAACATGTTGTTCAGCATTCCAATCCCGGCCGGAGCCCTGCTCTCTTTTCTTTTTGTCGTCATCATGCTTTTGACCAATACCTATCAGAAGATTGAAAAGATCATCATTGCCTTCGTCTCCATTATCGGCCTCTCTTTTTTATATGAACTAACTCTGGTTAAAATCGATTGGGCCCAGGCAGGAATCGGATGGGTCACACCGTCGATCCCGGAGGGATCCATCCTTATCGTCATGAGTGTGCTTGGAGCCGTAGTGATGCCACATAACCTTTTCCTCCATTCGGAGATCATCCAGAGCCGGCAATGGAACCTGGAAAATGAAAAAGTTATCAAACGACAGCTTGACTTTGAATTTTTCGACACTCTATTTTCCATGATCGTTGGCTGGGCCATCAACAGCGCTATCATTCTGCTGGCTGCCTCAACGTTTTTCGTCAATAAGATCCCGGTAAATGAATTGCAGCAGGCTAAAAGCATTCTTCAACCATTGCTTAGCAATTTTTCCTCACTGGTTTTTGCGGTTGCCCTGTTGTGTGCGGGGATCGCTTCTGCCATTACTTCCGGAATGGCCGGTGGATCGATCTTTGCAGGTTTATATGGAGAGCCCTATGATATAAAAGACAGTCATTCACGACTTGGGGTCATGATATCGCTGATACTATCCTTGCTTATAATTTTCCTTATAAGTGATCCATACAGAGGGTTGATCATTTCACAAATGGTTCTGAGCATACAGCTTCCATTCACCATTTTTTTACAAATCTACCTGACGTCATCGGGTAAAGTCATGGGCAAGTATAAAAACAAACCACGGACAACCGTATTTTTATTACTAACCGGTGCTATTGTGACCTACCTGAACATCCGATTGCTGGTTAGTATTTTATGAAATCTGATTACCTTTGTCCGCAGGCTATCTGATAATTCCTGCCAGAACCATGAAATTTGTTCTACGTATCTTTTGGAAGATCATAAAAGGAATACTCTTTTTTTTAGGGTGTTTTTTACTCTTCGAGTTAATCCTTTTTTTTATTGCCCCTATTTATGATTTTCCACAACCGATGCCCTTTACCGGAGACCAATGGTATAATCCTTACAAGAATATGGATAGTGCCTGGTGGCGGAAAACGAATTTTCATTTTCATACCCGGGCGTGGGGAGGTCTGACCAGCGGGAGGAACAACACTTATGAAGCATTTTATAAGACCTATAAAAGGTTTGGTTACGATGCTCCACAGATAAGTAATTATCAACGGATTGATCATTTTTTCAGGGATTCAGCTTTTTATATTCCGGTTTATGAACATGGATTTGGGATCCGGAAGAAACACCAGATACTGATTGGATCCAGAAATGTCCTGTGGCTTGATTACTCAATATACCAGAATGTGCATCACCGGCAACATATTATCAACCTGTTGCGTAACGATAACGATATTATTGCTCTTGCACACCCTGATTGGGAGAATGGCTATCCCCCTGACCAGGTAAAGTATCTGTCGAATTATGATCTGATGGAAGTACTGGATTATAATTGGCGGTCAGAACCTCAATGGGATTCTGCACTATCTTCCGGTCACCCGGTATATATTCTCTCCGATGATGATGCTCATGATATCGATCAGCCTTCACAGATCCACCGGTGTGCCACCTATATTAATGCACAACAGGTTAACCGAAAAAATCTGATACAATCCCTGAAAAATGGCAATGCCTTCGGAGCGGAAATATACCAGATGGATGGAGAATCGTTTGACAGAAAAGTTGAACTGGCTAAAGAAATACCCACCCTGAACTCGGTAAAGATAAAAGGAGATACCCTTTGGGTATCCGTCAGTGAGAAGGCCTTTAAATTCAATTTTATCGGTCAACAGAGACAAATCAAAAAATTCAGCCATCTGACGAATAAGGCCTGGTACAAGTTCAAGCCGGAGGATACTTACATCAGGACTGAAATCGTATTCCTAAAAAAATTCAGATTTCCATATGTTGGCGCTGGAACCCGGTTCCTTCTGAATCCGGTATTCCGATATAACGGGGAGCCCCCGTCGAATATATTAAAAGCTGAAATAAACTGGCCACGAACATGGATTTTCCGGATACTCGGTTTTGGTTCATTGATCGCCTTGATCGCTTTTATCATTCAAATCAGGAGAAGAAGGAAAGGGGAAAAGAGATAAGGAATGCCATCGAACCGAAAAATATACTGGACGCTGGGTATCCTGCTCTTCTTATCGGCAGCCGCCAGGGGTTTTATTGCCGGGTTTATCGAATTGGGCAACGATGAGGTATATTACTGGACCTATGCAAAATTTCCGGATTTAAGCCACTTTGATCATCCACCGATGGTGGGGTGGGTGATACAGTTGTTCACCCTTAATCTCCATTTCGACAAAGAAATATTTCTGAGACTTGCCGCAATCGTGCTGGGGACTCTGAGTACCTTCATAATGTTTCTTATCGGAAAACAAATCAAGAATCCCATTACCGGTCTTTATGCTGCACTTCTTTATACGACCTCCTTTTATGGATTCATCCTTTGTGGAACTTTTATCCTTCCCGATACCCCTCAGGTATTATTCTGGTTACTGACGCTTTATTTCCTTCTTCGTTCTTTGCCGGATAAGGATCTCACAAAAAAAAGCAGGAATATGCTTTTTGTCGCTGGTATTACCGCCGGCCTGGCACTGCTTTCGAAATACCATTCCATTTTCCTGATGCTTGGAGCCTTTCTGTATATTCTTTTCTATAACAGGAAATGGTTTCGGGCCAAGGAGACCTATGGGGCATTTCTGACCTTTATTCTAATGTTCTTTCCCGTGATTTTCTGGAATGCAAGCAATAATTTTATCAGTTGGACTTTTCATGAGAGCCGCGTAGGAATAACTGAATCCGGATTTCAAACCATCTATTTCCTCACCGAGATAATCGGCCAGTTTTTTTACAATAATCCGGTGAATGTGATCATTATTCTTTTCACTTTTATTGCCCTGATCCGCAAACGAAATATCATCGAAAAAGCCTATCAGAGGCTTTTATTATTGATTAGCATTCCGATGGTGCTGGTATTCCTCACATTTTCCCTTTTCCGGAGCACCCTGCCACATTGGACCGGACCCGCATACCTCGGATTTGTAATTCTTGCCGCTGCATTTCTCTCCGGTGTAAAAGAGCACGATAAAAGGCGTTATCTCTTCCCCTGGCCAATTGTCCTATCTCTTGTGTTTATGGTATCTGTCATCATTGCTGCCGTAGGTCAAATCAAGCAAGGCTGGATTTCCCTGAAACGCTGGAAAGTGGATGACGTTTCTACGGGCTTATTTGGTTGGAAGCAACTGGGTGAAAAATTTGCCCCGCTGGCAGCCTGGGATGAATCCCATTTCCTGGTGAAAAAGGGTTCACCAATCCTTACGTTCCGTTGGTTCCCAGCCGCTAATTTTGATTATTATGTTGCCAGGCCAATGAATAAAGATGTGTACTGTTTTGGAAAGCTGGAACGGATTCACAAATATTTCTGGATCAATAAGGAAAGAGGAAATCTGCGTAAAGGAAGCGATGCCTGGTATATTGCTCTGAGTGACGATTATGAAGATCCGGTAGTTTTATACGGGAAAGACTATGATTTTATCATGCCTGCCGATACCCTTGTGATTGTACGGGGAAGGGACACCATTAGAAAAGCCTATATTTACCGGCTGATAGAACGGAAAGAAGATCTTATCCTGGTTCCTTCCGATACCATTCAGAAATCCTTAAAAAAACAATCGTCAAGGGATACTGTCATTTACCTGAACTCCCAGATCCGGTCCAATCCCATGTGGATGAAAATCCTTCAGAAGAGAGCCATGGAGCAAGGATTACTTCTTGATGATCTGATCCGCCGCGAAGTGGATAGTATCATAAAAGATCAGCGTGCATTGAAATCGAATCATCTGGATTCGCTTACTTCGGTCCCACCATCTTCTTCGGATCAACGATTTTGGTAAACTCTTCATCCGTCAACAGGCCTAATTCCAATGTAGCTTCACGAAGCGTTTTATTTTCCTTGTGTGCTTTTTTAGCAATTTTTGCCGCATTATCATACCCGATATGCGGATTAAGCGATGTTACCAGCATCAGGCTGTTTTCCAGGTTTCTATTAATTGCGGCCATATTGGCTTCAATACCTGTTGCACAATTATTGTTAAATGAAGCACACACGTCGCCAAGCAGCCTGGCCGATTCGAGCAGGTTCTTGATGATCACCGGTTTATATACATTCAATTGAAAAAGTCCGTTCATTCCACCAATATTGATAGCTACGTCATTCCCGATGACCTGGGCACAGACCATGGTCATGGCTTCGGGTTGGGTGGGATTCACTTTTCCGGGCATGATGGAGGAACCGGGTTCATTCTCCGGGAGCCTGATCTCTCCGATACCACAACGGGGTCCTGAAGCTAACAACCGGATGTTACTGGCGATGTGCAGACAACTTACGGCAAGGGTCTTCAATGCGCCGGAGGTCTCCACCAAGGCATCGTGGGCCGACAAGGATTCGAACTTATTCGGAGCGGTGACGAAAGGCAGACCGGTAAGTTCAGCAATTTTTTTAGCCACCAGCGTATCATAGCTTTTCGGTGCATTTAATCCCGTGCCGACTGCCGTTCCACCAAGCGCCAACTCAGATAAATGAGGCAAGGTGTTTTTAATAGCCTTGATCCCATGTTCAATTTGAGAAACATATCCTGAAAATTCCTGGCCCAGGGTTAGCGGGGTAGCATCCATAAGGTGGGTACGACCGGTCTTGATGATCTCTTTGAATGCTTCCGCTTTCTTTGCCAGTGTACCTTTCAGTAAGCTGGCGCCCGGGAGCGTTGTCTCCACAACCATCTTGTAGGCAGCAATACTCATGGCGGTAGGAAATGTATCGTTCGATGACTGGGATTTATTAACATCATCATTCGGATGGATCACGCTCTTTCCTTCGCCAAGCACACCGCCGTTCAATACATGTGCACGGTTGGCGATGACCTCATTCAGGTTCATATTGGTCTGAGTACCTGAACCGGTCTGCCAGGTTACCAACGGAAACTGGTCATCAAGCTTTCCATCGATGATTTCGTCGCAGACCTTGACGATCAGATCTCTCTTATCGGCTGGAAGAACGCCCAGATCGGCATTCACCATAGCAGCCGCTTTCTTCAGAATGGCCATTGCCTTGATAACTTCTTTCGGCATGGATGCCGGTTCTCCGATTTTAAAATTCTCGACCGAACGCTGGGTTTGAGCTCCCCAATATTTGTCGGCAGGAACCTCAATGGGTCCCATGGTGTCTTTTTCAGTACGCGTTTTCATCTGTTTATATTTTGGTTCTTATTTTATGAGTACATCGATATTTTCGACCGGATTGCCAATAACAGCCTTATACTGACCTTCTACAATGGGTCGATGGAGCAGTTTCGGGTTTTCCATGATAATCCATATCCATTCGTGGTCGTTAAAATTTTTTCCTTTCAGATTTTTCCGGTAATATTCTTCCTGCGTTCTGATTATCTCAATTGGTTTCTTATTTAATTTAATAAGTAATTTCTCAAAGTCTTTTTCGGTAAGGGGTTTCTTCAGATATTCGATTACTTCAAAAGGCTGATTAATCTCTTTCAGATACTGCAATGCTGCCCGTGATTTACTGCATTTTGGATTATGATATATTCGCAACATGGGTAATAGTTTTAGATTACAGAAACGCACCGCGTAGAAAGGCACCGCGTAGAGACGCACCGCGGTGCGTCTCTACGCATTGCCGAATTCCATCAAGTAAGCCTTAATAAATTCCGTCAGGTCCCCGTCGAGCACCGACTGCGTATCGGAAGTCTCAAAATTCGTCCGAAGATCCTTTACCATTTTATATGGATGGAGCACATAACTCCTTATCTGGCTTCCCCATTCGATCTTTTTCTTACCGCTTTCGATCACAGCGATTTTTTCGCGTTTCTTCCGGAGTTCAATCTCATAAAGCTGAGACTTCAACAGTTTCAAAGCCTTTTCACGGTTTTGCCCCTGGGAACGGGTTTCCTGGCATTCGATAACGATCCCTGTCGGTTCATGTTTCAGCCGGACCGCCGTTTCGACTTTATTGACATTCTGCCCTCCGGGACCACTCGAACGGAAGGTGTCCCAGGTAATATCGGAGGGATTAATTTCGATAATGATATTATCATCAATTTCAGGATAGGCATAGATAGAAGCAAAAGAGGTATGCCGTTTATGGTTGGAGTCGAAAGGAGAAAGCCGAACCAGCCGGTGCACCCCATTTTCACCTTTCAGATAACCATAGGCAAACTCGCCCTCAAATTCCAGGGTCACCGATTTGATCCCTGCAACGTCTCCTTCCTGGATATCCAGCTCCTTTACTTTAAACTGACTGCGTTCACCGTACCGGATGTACATACGCATCAGCATCTGGGCCCAGTCCTGGCTTTCGGTACCACCGGCTCCGGAGTTGATTTGAACAATAGCATTGAGACGATCTTCTTCACCGCTAAGCATGTTTTTGAATTCGAGATCTTCAACAATTACAAGGGTAGCATTGAAATGTAGCACCAGGTCGGCATCATTTCCTTCGCCCTTTATAAAAAATTCCCACATGACCATAAGATCGTCAAAACTGTTTACAGCCTTCTGATAAGAATCAGTCCAGATCTTTTTGTCGCGGATGGATCTTAAAACCTGTTCAGCGGCTTTTGGATTGTTCCAGAAATCAGGGGATTCAGCGAGTTTTTCTTCCTCACTGATGAGTGCTAATTTTTTTTCAATGTCAAAGAAACCTCCTCAAGGCGTCGAGCCTTGACTGGAGATCACGGATCTGTTCCAGTGTGACCATATTTATAGTTTCAGGTGGTTGACCGTTTGAAGGATAAGATCAAATTCAAATCCTTTACCAAGCGCAAAGTTGATCAATTTTTCACGGATAGTCAAATTTTTCCCTGGTTTTATTTCCATGCTTTTTTTCCTAATCAATGTCAGCAGTACTTCAAGATACTTTGTTTCATCGATCTCTTCAATAGCCGTATCGATAATCTTTCGGGGAATTCCTTTGTTAATCATCTCATAGATGATTTTTTTCCTACCCCATTGGTTTATTGAAAATTTACCGGTAACAAAGAACCGGGCATAACGGACATCATCCAGGAAACCGTTTACTCCCAGTTCTTTTATTATCTTGCTAATCTTTCCGGATGGGATCTTCCATTCATGAAGTTTTGTCTCAACATCACGGGAACAACGTTCCTGGTATGCGCAATATCGCTGTATCCTGGTTTTGACAGAATCATCAGACAGCGGATCATATCTGCTTCCCGGTGTGTTTCTTACAAAATTGTTTTTTCGTATCCGGTTCATGTTTTAGTAAAAAAGTTTTGGGTCGATCATCGCTTAAAACAGTCTCCCTGGGTAAGCGAAAGATATCCCAAAGGATTTTAAACCAAATAAGTATACAGGGGACTACCTTGATGGCATATGGTTCGATTATAGTGTCGCGGATATTTTGTGGACACAGATCGGTCGTTGAAAGGGAAGTGAAAATAAAAGCGGTTATTAACAAACTAATGTTAAGTGGGGTCATTTCCCTGGAGAAAAACCAGATAGCAACTCCACTCATTGCAATAATAAAGGTCGGTGATTCTGCTTTGTGGTTAAATATCACCATCCAGATCAGGATGGAAGAAAGCATCAGTAACCGGAAATCATAGTTTTTTAATTTTTCTTTGATTAAAAGAGGAATACAACACAGGATTGCACCCAGCAGAACGATAAGGTCTTTATTGATCCCTGAATGGAACCAGGCAGAAATCCAACCCATCACCGAAAATCCAAGCGATGCCGTATGATCGGCGAAAAGTAATTTAAACCAACTGATATAAAGGGTTTTCAAGTAATCCATCCCCGTATGAGGAAGTGGAAGAACAAACAGAACAATGGCCCAGAACAAAGTAAATAAAACCAGTTTCCATTTTTTTGGATACATTAATAAAAGCAGAAATGCAACCATGCCGAATAGTTTGATATAGATCGTAAGGACGATGAAAAGAGTCGCCGGTAAATATTTCCTGTGTTCCAGGCAAACAAATGAAAAAATAATCAACCCCGCGATCAGTGCGTTACTCTGCATGTTCTGGAGTGAGGTCATAAGTTCCACCAGGATGAAGAGAAGTATAAAGTTTTTATTCCGGTCGCTGATACCGGGAAGAGATTTGATGCCGAAAAAGAGAAGCAGGGAATTTAGCAGCGTCCAGAGGGGTAGGCCGATAGCATCCGGAAGCCAGGCCAGGGTACCAAAAAAGAAAGCAAAAGTCGGGCTGTATTTAAAATAATCATAATGTTCACCCGGTATGATTGAATAAAGGTCTTTCTTTTGAACCAGATGAACCCAAGAAAGCTTGAACTGAACATAATTTCCATAATGCATTTGTATTGGAACACCTGCCGGATTCTCTTTCTGTTCAAGGATATAAGCATAAATACTGGCATACAGGGCACAAAAAATGTAAATGGTGAAAACCAGTGCACCAAAACTTTGGATTTTCTTTACAGGCGGGTTCATATTGATATCCGTCACTATAATATTCCCTTATTTCTGTTTCTCAAAGACATCAATTTCACGAAAGAAATAAGGTCCCATTCCTGAATCTTCGCTGACCCACATCAGGTACCGGTAGTTTTTTGATTTGTCAGGATTTGGAATTATCGAATAGACGGCTTTGGCGTTACCCCATATTTCTGCAGGTTCGGCAATTGAGAGGCATATCCATCCGTTTGATCCCGGATTTCCGGTGATGTCAGGAGTTTTGTTTCCAGGAGCTCCCCATAGTGAAAAGAATTGAGCGCCTCTTTTTGAATTTAAAAAGACAAAAACATGAATACTATCGAGTTCTATTTCTTTCTGCAGATCCATAAAAATCCTTCCCACTCCGGTTTCAGACCATTTATCATTTAACGAGTCGTTCGGTAATAGATCATACATCCCGTCGTTCATAACCGTGAGGTTCATCCCGTTTACCAGTGATTTAAAGCATGAATCGGCATCGGTAAAATAGTAGTTTACCGTCACTCCGTTAGGTTGGTGAATATCGGCATAGTCTTTCATGGTAACCCTTTTAGGAAGATCATTCAGGTTTCGTTTGCTAACCATATCGATTTTCGCGGTCGGAACCACTGATTCATTGACAATTCGTTGCGGGAGGTTTAGTGAAATGGTACTTCTCCCGGTAAAGTCATCGTATAAAGGTGAACACGGTTTGACCTGGTCGAAAGAATTATCAGCAACAGTAATGGCAAATATTTTTATTGCTTCGTTTTCCGGAAGTTGCAACACTCCCGTTACCGGACTTACATCCAGCGAATATTTAAAGATATAGGCATACTGGTATGGTACATTGACCGTATCCCGATGCAGATGAGTCGCAAACCAGGCTACTTCATCCCGTTTGATAAATCCCTTCTCCAGTTTTTTTATCCTGCCGAGCTTATCCCATTCTCTTTTATCAAATTGGCCGATATTTCCCGAATATGCCTGAATATGCAAATTTGTCTTGATATTGCCAGTCTTGAAAGTGCCGCTTGTGTCGGTCAGAGCGGCAGCCAGAATATAAAGGTGGTTGAAATTCCCGGTTTTTGGAAGCTGGATCTTCTGGCCTTTGCAGGTTATCACATTGTTCTTGCCATCGGCTTTCGGACCAAGTTTAAAGCTGATCCCATCCACTACGAGGGATTCGGGAAACTGTTCGGAAGGGATCCCGAATCCGGTTGGATCGAACATCCCGTTCTGCTTACTTTTATCAGAGCTTACCACGTCCTGATCGAAGGTAATGGGAATTTCGGTACAAGTCGGCGGAGAAAATTTTTCGGCCGGAGCTTCAAGCTGAACAGCAAAACTCCGGATGGAGAATTTCTTCATGTCCAGGAGAAGTTTCCCGTTTTTAAGCGCTGCATCACCAATCTTCTTTTCCTGGCCGTCGATTTCATATGCATTAAGAATTTTAGAAGCGAAACCCAATTCGCCATTCTGCAGATCCTTACCGAGCAGTTCCTGGAGGCGGACGATGATGAAATTTCCCGATTCTGCCTTTTTCAGTGCGCGGATATCTACCTGGGGTGTGGAAACCTGGACAAAAGAAAAGATTTTACCAAGAAAGCCAGGATGAGCGGATACCTGGAAAGCCCTCAGGGGCTGGTTTAATGCCCGGCCCTGCCATTCGGAAAGGGCAGTCCGCCAATCGCTTTTGTGGCTATAAATGCCGTATGAAAATTCATGAATTCCCCAATCCTGGGTAGCCTGATCGTGAAAAGAATTGGCAGCCGGTGTGTACAACAAAGTCAGGCGTAAGGTTTTATCATTGGGCTTATCGGACCCGAATTTACAATCCTCAAGTATAGAGATTCCGAAATTGCCCGACTTATCGGTAAGATCAAACCATTCGCGTGACGGGACCTCATATTTTTTTTCATCATTTGTGGCGCGTTCGATGGTTCCCAATCCAAGGTTGTAAGTGGCAACCGGGTTACTTGCGGTAAGCGGGAATGAGGCTTTCAGGCTGACTTCTTTCGACTGCCATTTGACCAGGTTCCTGATGATGATGACCTCTTCACCTGCTGTGAGGGAAATTAATTGAATGAAGTTCGAATTTCTGGCATCACGTTCGATCCTGAAAGTGGCCCTGACAGGACCTTTCTCAATAAGAGTGATCTTTGCCGGACCTTTAACATAATCGATGGGTGGTTTTTGCCTATCGCTCCAGTCCATATTCCATGCCGGCCAGTAAACGGGATGTTCTTTCAGGAATTCCAGGCGGGCAGGGGAGGAGAGGATCTCTTTACCAAGTTTTTTGTCGATGATGCTTGAAATATCACCGTTCTCGTTGATCGTTACTTTGTAATATTCGTTGTCAAGATTATTTTTTCCGGATGACAGGGTTGTCTTATAATCTCCCGCTTTATAGGCCGGCTGTACATCATAACAAACCAATCCCATTGAAGGAACATTACAAAAGAAAATTATTTTTATCCAATCTTTGGATGTTTGAATTATCTGAACAGGAATCTCTTTATTATCGGGATCAAATACTTTGACTGCTCCAGGAGCACCTTCCGGAAATGAAACTTCTACCTCGACAATATCTTTCCGGGGAATTGCAAGCGGATTGTAAACCACGATGGATTTCCCTTTACCTCTGGTATCCATGGCTTTTATTACCATGCCCGAGGAACTTTTCAGCGAAGTTGAAAATTGGTTCAGACCCAGTACTTCATCATTCCATGCATAATCATATGCTTTTGGGATGCAGGTGCCTGGCAGAATGTCATGCATCTGGCTGCCAAGTACCAGCCACCAGGCCTGATTCAGGATACGCTGAGGATAAATAAGTCCACCAAGCCAATCAGCCATCACTGCCACCGGTTCGGTTGCTTGTGCAAGAAGCTCATTCTTACGGTTCCATCTTTTCATATAGGACTGTGAGGTGAGCGATCCTGCCGAATGTTGGGTTAGAAGAAGGTCCCCGGTATAGGCAGGAAGCTGTTTTTTCTGATCCTCACTCAGATCGCGAAAAAGCTGGTCGGAAGAAGACAGATAAACTTTTATTTTACTATCCGGTTGATTAATACTGGCGACTGCGTTTTTAATATCGGATTCCCTTGGGGAACCACCTACGTCGCCGACACCGTAATAACGATAATCGGCAAAGACTCCATATTTCCTGCCATTCTCCATTACCCGGTCGACCCAATATTTGACGGTATCCAGACGTTTTTCGATCCTTCCGGTATAGTCGGTGGCATTCAATGCAGCAATCACACCATTCCCATCGGGTCCGATCCAGTTACCGATATTGAATGGGATCCCGGTTGCCGAACCCCACTCCAGCTTTTGCGTCGAAAAACCTTTTATCCCGGCATGGGCCAGAGCCGAAGGCAGGTGTGCCTGGAATCCGAAACAGTCGGGAAGAAGAAAATCGATGCTCTCTTTACCAAATTCTGACCGGAACCATGAATTGCCATAAAGGACCTGCCGGATGATGGATTCCGGGGAAGGAATGTTTGCGTCGCATTCATCCACCGAGGAACCGCCGACGAACCATCGGCCCTGGCCGATATATTTTTTCATCTTTTCGAACTTTTCAGGGTAATACTCTTTCATCATCTTATACCGGCGGGCACCTGAAAAGGTAAAGACATAAGGCTTGTATTTTTCAAGCATTTGAATATTTTCATCGAGGGTCGACTTTAGAAATTTGTCGATGGTCTCTTTATAATCCCATCTCCATTCGGTATCGAGATGAGCATAACCAACGGTATATAAAACCGGATCTTTGGAAAGATCGAATAAAGGGATTATCGACTTTTTAATGTCTGGCTGGGCTTTCAACAATACGGGAATCAAAAGTAAAAGTAATGGAAAGGTAAGGGTAATGACACGCTTCATAAGTTAGATTTTATCATGTAAAAATAGGGATTTATTTATTAAAAAACTGTATTTTTGCTGTTACATTACCAAACAAGGAGGCTTTAAATGAAAAAGGTTTTAATATTCCTGGTTGTTGCCGTAATTCTGGCGTCATGCACCGGGATAAAAGATAGTTATACCATAAATGGAACCATCAAGGGGGTTGATACCGGGATGGTTTTTTTGCAAAAATTTGACGTGGATCAGTGGGTGAAAATTGACTCAACCCAGCTTATAAAGGGGGAATTCACATTTAAAGGGAAAACTACCCTTCCGGAAATGTGGTATCTAAGCATGAAAGAAAAGCAGGTTTTTGTTCCATTATTCGTTGAAAATGCAAAGATAGATATAGAAATTTTTGCCGATAGCATCGATAAAGTCAATGTTACCGGTTCAGCTTCCCACGATATTTACAAACAATATCAGGCAATGAACAAAGCCCTCAACGCCAAAATTGAGGAGATCTATTTGGAATGGAAAAAAGCTAAAGAAATCAAGGATTCTGTCGCAATGAATAAGGCCGATTCCATTTCAACGGAACTGGATAAACAGATGAAGAGAAATCTTATCGATTTTGTAAAAGCCAATAATAAGACTGCTGTCGCCCCCTACCTGATCATCCGCAATGCATGGCAATTCGATCTGCCCGACTTAGAAGATTTGGTCAGTGCATTGGATACAAGCCTGAACACATCGGTATACATTCAATCTCTGAATAAGCGTTTGGCAGTTCTCAAAAGTGTTGATATCGGGCAAACGGCACCTGATTTTACACTTTCCGATACCACCGGAAATCCATTCACGCTGACTACTCTGAAAGGAGGTTACCTCCTTATCGATTTCTGGGCTTCATGGTGCAGCCCTTGCCGGGCCGAAAACCCGAATATTGTTAAGGCATTTCAGGCCTTTAATAAAAAAGGATTTAATATTCTTGGAGTTTCCTTTGATACGAATCGTGATAAATGGATCAAGGCTATCAAAGACGATAAGCTGGCATGGAACCAAGTATCTGATCTTAAGGGATGGGGAAACGCGGCCGGTAAGTTGTATGGTATCATGTCGATTCCGGCAAATGTTCTCTTGGATCCTGACAGGAAGATCATTGCCCATAACCTGAAGGGAGAGGAACTAATGAAGAAGCTGGAAGAGTTGCTCGGACCGGCAATTGCTCCAAAAAAAGCAAAAGGTAAAGCGGCTAAATGAAGAGACTGATCCCAATCCTTTTCATTCTGGTTTCAGGGACATTGACCGGCCAGAACAATTTAGAGGGGATTATTCATAATCTTGATTCATACAGAATTTACTTGTTAAGTTTCTATGGTGAAAAGTCGATCATCATCGATTCGACCATGGCTGACTCAACAGGGAAATTCCGGTTCCTTATCGCGGCAAACCGCCGCCCCGGGATGTACCGGATTCAATGGGGAAAGGAAAAACTCATTGATCTTATATGGAACAAGGAAAACGTCAGTTTTACGACGGATAACCGTGCCCCTTATGATAGTCTTACCATTCTCTCTTCACAGGAAAACAAGATCTATAATGATTTTTCCAGGACAGACAGGATCAACCAGAACCGTCTTGAATTGCTCATGCCGATAGTCGATTTGTATCCCATCAAAGACTCTTTTTATCATTCGGCTGCCGGGGAAATGGAGCGGATACAGACTGTGCAAACCCGTCTTTTAGATTCTCTGGATAAAATGTACCCCAATTCCTATGCAGTAAGGATTTTCAAACTTTACCAAACTCCATTCTTATCTGTAAACCTGACAAAAGACGAACGCTTGAAATTTTTACAGCAGCATTACTTTGATAAGGTGAATTTCAATGATACTTCTTTATTGAATAGTCCTGCTTTTGCCAACAAAGCCATCTCTTACCTGGCCTTGTACAGCGATAACCGGCTGCCCAAAAAACAATTGGAAACCGAATTCATCAAAGCGATCACTGTTATGCTCAGCGCTGCCTCAGTCAATCCCGATGTTTTTAAATTTTTGCTCGATTATCTGGTCGGGGGTTTCGACAAATACCATTTTGATGATGTGATCACTTACATTGCTGATAATTTCCAGGATCCATTCTCCTGTGAAGATCAGCAACGGAAATCGTCACTGCAGAAAAAGCTGGAGACATTCAAGAAAATTTCCATCGGTAAAGTTGCACCGGAGGTTGAAGTTCCGGATCAAAAAAACAAAACCATCCAGTTGTCGAAAATCCAGACAGAATATACCTTACTGGTCTTCTGGTCGAGCGATTGTCCGCATTGCACCGACCTCCTTCCACGATTAAAAGAACTGTATGACAAACAAAAGTCTAAACGATTTGAAATTTTTGCTGTTTCGGTGGATACCAGCAGGAATTCATGGATCGATTTTATCAGAAAGGAAAGACTTAACTGGCTCAATGGCTCTGACCTGAAAGGATTTGCAAGTAAATCGGCCGACGATTATAATATCTATGCAACCCCGACGCTATTTCTCCTTGACCAGAAAAAAACGATTATTTCAAAACCGATAACCTACCGGGAAACCGAACAGGCTCTGAGGGATCAAAAGCTAATACCCTGATCCCATTTTTTTTTATCTTTGACCTTTTTAGGAAAAATCTCTTTTTTAATTTATTTATCACAGAAAGAGGACACTATCATGTATGAATTTATTCGAGGAAAAATTGTTGAGAAAAACCCTGCCTATGCAATTATTGAGACACAGGGCATTGGTTATCTACTGAATATTTCGATCCATACCTACTCTTTGATAACTGAAAATGAGCATTGTACGCTTTACACACACCTGGTCGTCAGGGAAGATGACATGCTTTTATTCGGATTTGCTGAAAAAGAAGAAAGAGAGCTATTCCGTCAACTTATCAGTGTTTCCGGTGTGGGAGTGAGTACTGCAAGGATTATCCTCTCCTCACTTTCGCCTCACGAAATCTGTCGCGCCATTGCTGAAGGAAATTCCCCACTACTTCAAAGTATCAAAGGGATAGGAACTAAAACCGCACAAAGGATCATTATCGATTTAAAAGATAAACTTTCCAGAGAATTACTTCCTCAAGAAAAAGTGGGATTTATGCACAATACAAAGAAGGAAGAAGCGTTATCTGGATTGATCATTCTGGGTTTCCCAAAGATGGTTGCTGAAAGGGCTTTAATTAAAATCATCGAGTCGGAGGGTACCGGTTTATCGGTAGAACAGCTGATCAAACAGGCGCTAAAAATCTTGTGAAGAAACTGTGTATTGGTGAGGAACTACGCTGACTCTGTTTCAAATTACCTTTGCTGCCTGGTTGTCCTTCTTGTCCTGTCTACTGCCGCCTTTGGCGGAAAGGGAGGCAATTACCGGATGACCAATGCATTTTTTATACCTCCTGATACGCTGGAGGGAGATACCCTGAAATTGCGTTATCCTTTTACGGATGAATCGATTCTTCCAGGTCCGGGTTCCAAGGGTCCGAATGAGATCTACCTGAAAAATCCATCAAACTTATCCACGACTGTTGAGTACGATCCGGCAACACGTCAATATTATTACAGCTACAAAATCGGAAATATTGTGTACCGCATTCCGACAACTTTATCGTTCGAGGAATACCAGGATATGGACATGAAGACCATGATCGACAATTACTGGAAGGAACGGTCGGATGTGGCAAGCATGGATAACGCCAAAGGCATCATTCCCAAAATTCATATTCCGGGTAAGGTATTTGAGACCATTTTTGGAAATAATACAGTGGATATTCGTCCTCAGGGATCCGCAGAAATCAATTTCGGGATCATTTCCAACCGCCGCGACGATCCTATGTTGAATACCAGGCAACGGCGACAGACCAATTTTGATTTTGATGAGAAGATCCAGATGAACGTGATCGCCAAGATCGGCGATAAAATCGAATTCAAGGTCAACTATAATACAGAGGCAACCTTTGACTTTGAAAATAAGCTGAAATTAAAGTATGAAGGTAAGGAAGATGACATTATTCAGCTGATCGAGGCAGGGGATGTCAATCTTCCGCTGAACACCTCCCTGATCCGGGGAACCGAAAGCCTTTTCGGGATAAAGACAAAGCTGCGGTTTGGCCGCACCACCGTCACAGCCATCTATTCACAGCAAAAAAGTGAAACTAAAACCCTTCAGGTACAGGGTAATGCACTGACCACCAGGCTAAAAATCCGGGCTGATGAGTATGAAGAGAACCGGCACTTTTTCATTTCTCAGTATTTCAGGGAAAATTATAAAAAAGCCCTTGCAAAGCTTCCAATTGTAAACAGTAACGTCAATATCGTGAAAATCGAGGTTTGGGTGACCAACATTGGAGCCGCCGTAACAGAAAACAGGAACATCGTGGCGTATATGGATATCAGCGAACCCAATCCTTACAATAAGATCTTTCATGGTTACGGATGGACCTATCCTTCCAACAATGCTAATGACCTTTTTAAAGTACTCATGCCAACCCCCGCGGACACTGCCAAGGTGAGAAATATTAATAAAGTAACAGATTATCTTAAGGGCCCACCATTTTTCCTTGTTTCGGGTGAGGATTTTGAAAAAGTCGAAAGTGCCCGAAAACTTCTTCCTTCCGAATACAGTTTCAACTCCAAGTTGGGATTTATTTCACTAAACATGTCCCTGAATACCGACCAGACACTTGCAGTTGCATACCAATATCAGGTTCTGGGAGACACGGCGGTTTATCAGGTGGGTGAATTTTCGGACCAGGGGATCATATCACCCCAATGTCTGATGGTTAAACTGCTGAAAAGTACGGCACTCAGTACTAAAATTCCTACCTGGAAGCTAATGATGAAAAATGTTTATTCTCTTAGTGCTTATCAGATACAGCCAAACGATTTCATGTTAAACATTCTTTATTCCGGGAATAATAATGGCGTTCCCACGGCATATATTACAGAAGGGCGTATCAAAGGAATTCCTTTATTAAGGGTGCTGAATTTCGACAATATGAATCAGCAGTTTAATCCTCCACCAGACGGGATGTTCGATTTTATTGACAATGCCACTACACAGGGCGGAACTATCCAGGCCTCCAATGGAAGGATATTTTTCACTTTACTTGAACCATTCGGACAGGATCTCCGGGATTCCATTTTTGATCCCAATGATCCAAAGGGCTCACTGGCTCTTGCGGATAAATACTGTTTCGACTCCCTTTACACTATGACCAAGACCATGGCCAAGCAATATCCCGATAAAAACAAGTTCGTTTTAGAAGTTAATTATAAAGCCTCTGCCGGGGCCGAAATTTCCCTGAACGCCTTGAACGTGCCCCCCGGATCTGTCAGGGTCACCGCTGGGGGCATCCAACTTACAGAAAATATTGATTACACTGTAGATTATACACTTGGCCGTGTCAGGATCATCAATCAGGGATTACTCAGTTCAAGTACCCCGATCAACATTTCTCTGGAAAGCAATGAAATGTTCAACATCCAGACAAAAAGGCTAATGGGGGCACACATCGATTACAAGATCAATAAGGACTTTTTCATCGGAGCTACGATTCTGAATCTTAATGAACGGCCCCTGACCCAAAAAGTAAATTACGGGGATGAACCCATGTCAAATACTATGTGGGGAGTAAACCTAACTTATCGCTCTCAATCGAGACTGATCACCCGTTTCGTAGATGCCATTCCCTTTATTCATACCAAGGCGGTATCGAATGTTTCGATTGATGCCGAGTTTGCGCAATTCATCCCAGGCCATTCCAAGGCAATCGGTAAAGCGGGAACAACTTACATCGATGATTTCGAGGGAGCAAAATCAACCATCGACCTGAAAAATATAGGGAACTGGTTCATTGCCAGCACTCCGCAGGGACAGGTCTCACCCGGCTTTTTCCCGGAAGGAGCTGCGGGAACAAATCTGTCATATGGATTCAACCGGTCCAAGCTTGCCTGGTACATCATTGATCCGTTGTTCTATGACAAGAATACAAGTCTTATTCCCCCCAACGTGAATAATTCGGAATTGGCCAATCAATATGTACGCCAGATCTGGGAAACGGAAGTCTTTCCCAACAAACAGCCACTGAATGGCGTTCCGGTAAATTTAGCGGTACTGAACATGGCTTACTATCCCTCGGAGCGAGGTCCATACAACTACGATGTGCTTCCTACAAAATATTCCAAGGGTATCAATTCCGATGGTACACTGGCTTTCCCGGAAACCCGTTGGGGTGGTATCATGAGAAAGATCGAAACCACCGACTTTGATGCGGCAAATATCCAGTACATTGAATTCTGGATGATGGATCCCTTTGTTTATGATTCAACCAATTCGGGTCAACTCTATTTTAACCTGGGTGATGTATCAGAAGATATTCTACGAGATGGAAGGAAAAGTTATGAAAACGGGCTACCAACCAGCAATTTGGTCACAAATGTTGATACCACCATCTGGGGACGCGTTCCGACCTTGCAGGCCCTGGTAGATGCTTTCGACAATAATCCTGCTTCTCGTCCTTTTCAGGATGTAGGTTATGATGGTTTAATGGATCTTGACGAGCTATCTTTTTTTGACACCACCTATATCGCAAAAATTAAAAATGCTTATGGTATAGGTTCTGTCGCTTTTAAAAATGCTACCACTGATCCTTCGGCCGATGACTACCATTACTTCCGCGGGACAGATTATGACAATGATCCAAAGTTCAGCAGCGTCCTGGAACGTTATAAAAAATACAACGGTCCCGATGGAAATTCCCCAACCGCAGAACAATCTCCGGAGACCTATCCAACCCTGGCAACGACCATTCCGAATATTGAGGATATAAACAAGGATAATACATTGAGTGAAACGGAACGGTATTTCCAGTACGTAGTTCAGCTGAGAAGCGACCAGATGAAACCGGGAAGAAATTACATCACCAATGTATATCTTGCCACCGATATACCCCTTGCCGATGGAACGCGGGGTTCGGTGAAATGGTACCAATTCAAAATTCCTATCCGGACACCCGATAAGGTGGTCGGAAACATTGCGGATTATACCTCCATCCGTTTCATGAGAGCTTTCTTCAAAGGATTCCAGCGTCCAATCGTTTGCCGTTTTGCAACCCTGGAATTAAGCCGTGGCGAATGGCGGAAATATAATTACAGCCTGCTTACTCCGGGTGAATATATCCCGGATGACTATCAAAATCAGACTGCATTTGACCTTGCCACGGTGAGTATCGAAGAAAACGGCAGTAAGCAACCCATTCCCTATGTGATGCCACCGGGTATTGAACGGGAAACAAACTGGGGATCCATCAGTATGCAGCAGATGAATGAACAGTCGATGGTCCTCAAAGTATGCAATTTAGTTGATGGCGATGCCCGTGCCGCGTATAAAACCATGGAACTCGATTTCCGTCAATTCAAGAGGCTACAGATGTTCGTACATGCCGAACAATCAATTCAGAGCCAAAATCTGAAATATGGCGACCTGACGATTTTCATGCGCATAGGTTCCGATTTCACCGAAAATTTTTATGAATATGAGATCCCGCTGACCTTTACACCATGGGGTACCGGATCCAATAACCCGGATGCGATCTGGCCCGAATCCAACGCTTTTAATATTGACCTTGCACGCCTTGTGCAGGTAAAATATGACCGTAATATTGCCTTGCGGCAGCCCGGTTCTACACTTTCGGCCTCCATGCCATACGCGGAATATGACGGAGCGAACCGGATCATCGTCGTCGGGTCGCCTACCATCAGCGACGTGAAAGCCCTCATGGTCGGTATCAGGAATCCCAAGAAAACAAGCCAGACACAGGATGACGATGGCCAGGCGAAATGTGCCGAGATCTGGGTCGATGAACTTCGTCTTACCGACTTTAATAAACAGGGTGGTTGGGCAGCCACAGCCCGTATTGCCGCCGACCTGGCAGACTTTGGCCGAATACAGCTCTCAGGAAGTTACAGTAGTGCCGGTTTTGGAGCCCTGGAGCAAAAACAGACGGACCGGCTTATGGAATCGATTACCAACCTCGGCTTTGATATTGATCTTGAACTAGGTAAATTTTTCCCTGAAAAAACGGGGATCCGAATTCCATTTCATTTCGATTACTCCATGATGAAAAATACCCCGAAGTATGACCCGCTCAATCCTGATCTCTACCTGAAAGATGTTATTAATTCCTTTGATACGAAGGAGCAAAAAGATTCCATCCGGACCATGACAGAATCATATACCCAGAGGAAGAACTTCAACTTTCTGAACGTCAGAAAAGAGCGAACGAAGGATAAGAAACCAAAGATCTGGGACATCGAGAATTTCAACATCAGCTATTCCTATTCGGAGACCTATCACCGTGATGTTGATATTGAATATGACCTGAAAAAGCATTATAACGGGAGCCTCGGGTACACATTTTCGGCAAATCCAAAGAATGTCCAGCCTTTCGCCAAATCAAAATTCCTGGGAAAGTCAAAAGCATTTGCTCTAATCAAAGATTTCAACTTCTACTATTTGCCGCGTTCCTTCACTTTCCGCACCGAGATGAATCGTGAATTTAACCAGCGTAAATTCAGGAACAAGAGTTCGGGGATTGTGCCGATGGAAACCTTCTATATCAAACGTTGGGACTGGTCACGACTCTATGATCTGAAATATGATTTTTCAAAATCACTGAAGATCTCCCTGGTTGCCAACGCCAATGCCTTTATCAACGAACCTCCCGGTAAGATCGACCGGTCAAACAGCGACCAGGTTTGGAACCAGATTTTCTCATTCGGTACGATGTCAAATTACAACCAGATGTTTTCCATTACCTGGGAAGTGCCCATGGCAAAAATTCCGATCCTTGACTGGATATCCATTTCGACCGGATACCAGGCCACCTACCGTTGGAATGCGAGTCCTATATCCATACAGCCCCAGTTCGGAAACACTGTCGAAAACGCGAACAGTAAAGTCCTCAACGGTGGAGTAAATTTTGTGAACTTATACAACAAGATTCCTTACCTTAAGAAGATCAATCAAGGGGTTACCGCAGCCGGCGCCCGCGATCAGCGAAGGACTAATCCCAAATTACCAGGAAAAGATCTGAAAAATGCACAACCTGCGCCACAGGATACCCTGAAACCTAAAAAGAATATCGGGAAAATCATTCTGGATGGAACACTTCGTTTTCTGATGTGTGTGAGGAATGCCAAGTTTGCCTATACCCAGGGGAATGGGATCATGTTACCCGGTTTCATGCCCGAGCCGGATGCCCTGGGGAATAACTGGACCGTTAATGCCCCCGGTCTGGGATTTATTTTCGGCGACCAGAAAGATATCCGTCAAAAAGCCACCGAAAATGGATGGATAACCACCGATCCCATCCTGAATACACTTTATAATACCAAGTTCAATGAAAATCTAACCATCAATGTCAGTGTCGAACCCATAAAGGATCTTCGCATAGAGATAAATGCCCTGCGGACCTATACAAGAAACCACCAGGAAATATACCGTGCCGACAGTAACGGAGTATTTAACCATTTTTCACCCATGGATGGTGGATCTTTCACCATGTCGTACATTATAATCGGAACATCCTTTGACAAAGAGGATGAATTTGGGAAGTCACCGACATTTGAAAAGATGAAACAGGAACGTCTCCAGATTGCCCAGCGATATGCCGCCCAAAATCCAAATTCCATCGGAATAAATGATTCAACGGGTTACCCTATGGGTTACGGACCTACCGACCAGGAAGTTCTTACAACGGCATTCATGGCGGCGTACACCGGCCGGGATCCTGCCAAAATCGCATTGAAGCCTTTCCCAACGATTCCCTTACCAAACTGGCGAATTACCTATGACGGACTTGCCAAACTTAAGATCTTCAAATCATGGCTGCGAACCCTCACCCTTTCCCATGCCTATCTCTCAAGTTACACGGTCATTTCCTACAACTCTAATATACGGTTCCTTGAAAGCGAAGGTTTCCCGGTGGTTTTGAATGATGCCGGCAATTTCATCCCGAAGGAAGAGATGACTGTTGTCTCTATTACCGAACAGTTTAATCCCCTTTTTAAAATTGATATGGGATTTGTCAACAGCCTGCTCGCAAATTTCGAAATCCGACGCGGACGGAACTTATCCTTTAGTTTTGCCAATAACCAGTTAACAGAGGTTACTTCCAACGAATTGATCATCGGTATGGGATACCGGTTCAAGAATATCAGACTGAACTTTTCAGGACTGTTTGGCGGAGGAAAGAAATCAAAGACATCTTCAGATATTAATATCAAACTTGATTTTTCAATCCGGAAGAATAAAACAGTTCTCCGAAGAATCGACCAGGAAATCAACCAAATATCGGTTGGACAACAGGTACTGTCGATCAACTTCTCGGCCGATTATAACCTCAGCCAGAAGTTTAATATTCGCTTCTACTTCGATAAGATTATTAACAGTCCTTATGTTTCGAACCAGTACAGGACTTCCAACACAAAAGGTGGAATTGCGTTACGGTTCACCCTTTCCCAGTAAGCGAGTTCATCACCTTTTTTATCTATACTATCCAACATTTCGAAAAAAGATGTATTTTTGAGAAAACATTTAAATACTTTTCCCATGAACGTTCCTGAAAATCTGAAGTACACAAAGGACCATGAATGGCTGAGGGTAGAAGGTGAACACGGATACGTTGGAATCACCGATTACGCCCAGCATGAACTAGGCGACATCGTCTTTATCGAAGTTGAAACTGTCGGAGAAATCCTGGAAAAACATGAATCTTTTGGTACCATCGAAGCCGTTAAAACCGTTTCTGACATGTACATGCCCGTTGGGGGGGAAGTCCTTGAATTCAATGAACTACTGACTACGAATCCGGAGACAATCAACCAGGACCCATACGACAAAGGTTGGGTTATTAAGATCAAAATCCAGAAGAGTTCAGAGATAGGCGAACTGCTGACCCCTGATCAGTACAGAGAGGTTATTAAATCATAACCGCGACGGTCAGACACCCATCGGTAATTTCCCCTTACTATTTTCTAACCAATACGGGAGGAAACGTTTTGGAACGGTATTATTCCTGATTATTTCTCTCCGGAATGAAAATGATTGAAAACGATGGTCCCTTTCGATCTCCCGATGACTTCCTGGAGTGATTCAAGGGTTGCCAGTTTGATATTTTTAACCGATTTGAATTTCCACAACAATTTTTGATTAATTGAATAACCTATCCCGGGAATTCCAGTAAGTTGAGGGCTAAGCGTGGCTTTTTCACGTTTTCGGCGATGGTGGGCAAGCCCGAAACGATGCGCCTCATCGCGCATCTGCTGGATGATGCGAAGGGTCTCCGATTTTTTATCGAGATACAAGGGCAGTGGATCGTTGGGGTAATATATCTCTTCGAGTTTCTTTGCAATTCCGATGACGGTCATTTTTCCCTGAAGGTTAAGTCTATCCAGACTTTTCAAGGCCGCCGAAAGCTGTCCTTTCCCGCCATCGACTATGATCAACTGAGGTAAAGATTTATTCTCCTCTACCAATCGCATGTACCTGCGGTAAATAATCTCTTCCATGGAAGCAAAATCATTGGCGCCTTCCACGGTCTTGATGTTGAAGTGCCTGTATTCACTTTTATCGGGCCTGGCATTTTTGAAACATACCATAGCCGCTACGGGAGTTGTTCCCTGGATATTTGAATTATCAAAGCATTCGATATGTACAGGTATTTCCGGCATACGCAAGTCTTTCATCATCTGGTCAAGGATTCTGCGACTCCGGTGCTCAGGATCGACCAGTTCTTTTTGTTTTTCTTTTTCCAGTTGGTAATACCTGACATTCCGCTGGGAGAGGTCAAGCAATTTTTTCTTATCCCCGATTTTTGGAACGGTAACGGTTATTCCTGGAATCTCATATTCAAGTGGAAAAGGGAGGATTATTTCCGAAGCCTGGCTTTCAAACCGCTGACGGATTTCAATAATAGCCAGCGACAACATTTCTTCCGGTGATTCATCAAGTTTCCGGGTAAGTTCCAAGGTATGAAACTGGATAATGGCACCATTCATCACCTTCATAAAATTCACATAGGCATGCAATCCTTCAGCGACAATTGAGAATACATCTACGTTATTGATGGTTGGGTTGACAATGGTCGATTTACTTTGATATTTATCGAGCAGGGTAAGTTTCTCCTTTACAATATGGGCTTTCTCGTACTCCATTTTCGCTGCATATTCCATCATCAGATCTTTGAGCTGTTTTGCAACCGATGTGATATTTCCTTTTAGGATCTCCTTGATAGAAGTAATGGATTTTTCGTAATCTTCCGCATCCTGAAGTCCTTCACAGGGGCCTTTGCAATTACCGATATGATATTCGAGACAGACTTTGAATTTTTTTGCCCTGATGTTTTTTTCAGTAAGGTTAAGGTTACAATTCCGGAGGGGATATAGTTGCCGGGTCAGATCCAATAAGGTGTGCATCAGCCTGACATTTGCATAGGGTCCGAAATAGACCGACCCATCGCGGATCACATACCGTGTGGGGAATACCCTGGGGAAGGGTTCATTTTTAATACAGATCCATGGGAAGGTCTTGTCATCCTTAAGGGCTATATTATAATGCGGCTGGTATTTCTTTATTAAGTTGTTTTCCAGAAGCAGGGCGTCCTGTTCGGTTTCCACCACAATCACTTTGATATCAGCGATCCTGCGGACCAGCATTTGTACCTTTCCGCTAACCGAGTTGATCTTTGCAAAGTAGGAGGTGACCCTTTTTTTAAGGTCTTTCGCTTTTCCCACATAGATAATCCTATTCTTGTCGTCGAAATACTGGTACACCCCGGGCTTATGCGGCAGGGTTTTGACGATTCCCTGGAGATGGGAGAAATATTTGTTCGAGTTGGAAGTCAAGGGATCAATGGTTTTCAACATTAGAGCAATACAAAGTTAGATAATTGGGAGCAATCTGTTTAGCAAATCTGGAACATCAGGTATTAACCCAGATCAATGATGAGTATCACAAAAGAATAATGGTTCCTGTTTAATAAAGGTTTGTTAATTTTGTATAATCAGATTAACCGTATATATAAATTTATACCTATGATAGATTTAAGAAGCGATACCGTGACACGGCCTTCGAAAGGGATGCTGGAAGCCATGTTTTCGGCCGAAGTAGGGGATGATGTTTTTTGTGATGATCCGACTGTCATTAAGCTGGAGCAAAAAATCTCGAAAATATTCGGGAAAGAGGCTGCTATTTTCTGTCCTTCGGGTACCATGACCAACCAGATTGCCATCAATGTCCACACCCACCCGGGACACGAGGTCATCTGTCATGGTCATTCGCATATCTATTATTATGAAGGTGGTGCAATGATGCGAAACTCGGGGGTATCGGTCTGCCTGTTGGATGGCGACCGAGGACGGATCAAGGCAACCGATGTGTTAAAACACATCAATCCTGATGACATCCACCGTCCCATCACTTCATTGGTGGAAGTCGAAAATACCATGAACAAAGGGGGTGGTTCGTGCTATTCTTTTGGAGATCTTGTTGAGATTTCGAAGGTCTGCAGGGCAAATAACCTTAAAGTTCATCTCGATGGCGCACGTTTGTTCAATGCATTGGTAGAAACAGGAGAGAAGCCTGCTGATTATGGAAAGTTATTCGATTCCATTTCCATTTGTCTGTCGAAAGGATTAGGTGCACCGATCGGTTCATTATTGATAGGGAAATCGGAATTCATCAGGCATGCCCGCCGGGTGCGTAAAGCTTTTGGCGGGGCCATGCGCCAGGTCGGATACCTCGCGGCAGCCGGAATTTATGCCCTGGATAACAATATTGACCGGTTAAAGGAAGATAACCGGAGGGCAAAATACCTGGGTGACATTTTGGGCAAGTTATCCTATGTTGAAAAGGTGTTACCGGTTGAAACCAATATCGTGATTTTTTATCTGACAAAAAAGTATACCGAAACAGATTTTCTGTCAAGATTGAAAGAAAATGAAATTCATGCCTTACCTGTCGGGTCGCAATCGGTTCGTTTTGTGACCCATCTCGATTTCACTGACGAGATGTTGATTAAGACGGAAGATGTGCTTAAAGGACTTTAAATTTGGCATACGATGAATTTTTGGCCGAACGGCTCCGCAAGACTTTTATGGGAAAAAGAGTGCAGGTTGAAGACAAAAAGATAATGGGTGGCATCTGTTAGCTCGTTAAAGATAAAATATAGCCATTCGTCATTCGTCACTCGTCATTTTTTAAGGCCATCCCAGCCCTGGGCAGATAATGGGACAAATTGTCCATCGGGTGTGACCATAAATTTACCCTCGGCTGCAGGAGTCATATGACCTATAATAGAAATACCCCTGACATCTTTGATCTTTTCATAATCGGATTGTGGAATGGTGAATAACAACTCATAATCTTCACCTCCGCTTAACGCGGCAACAGAGGGAATGATCTTGAATTCCATCGCAAGTTGGCGGCTGTTATCGTCCATCGGGATCTTTTCCTCGAAGAGTTTGCACCCCGTGCCCGATTGTTTACAGATATGAAGAATTTCCGAAGCAAGTCCATCAGATATATCTATCATGGCGGTAGGTCTTATCCCCAATCCCAGTAAAAGGTTACGAATATCGGTACGGGCTTCGGGCTTAAGCTGACGGCTCAGAATATACTCATACCCGGCAAGTTCGGGTTGCATCGCGGTGTTTGCTTCAAAAACTTTCTTTTCCCTTTCAAGGATCAGCAGGCCAAGATAAGCGCTACCCAGGTCACCGGTAACACAGAGCAGGTCGCCGGGTTTTGCCCCGCTGCGATAGACGACTTCATCTTTTGAAGCAATACCAAGGATTGAAACGGAGATCACAAGTCCTTTTGTGTTTGAGCTGGTGTCGCCTCCAACCAAATCGACCTTATATTTTTCGCAGGCCAGTTTAAATCCTTCATAAAACTCTTCCAACGCCTCGACCGAAAAACGGCTTGAAACAGCGATGGAACAGGTTATCTGTTTCGGAATTCCATTCATGGCTGCAATATCGGAAATATTAACTACGGCCGCTTTATACCCGAGATGTCGTAATGGCATGTAAGTCATATCAAAATGAATTCCTTCGACCAGCAGATCGGTGGAAAAAAGAAACACTTTTTCACCGGCATCGATCACTGCCGCATCATCGCCAACACCCTTAATCGTTTCCGGATGGTTAAACTTAATATCGCCTGTCAAACGGTCGATAAGAGCAAATTCACCTAACGCAGAGAGTGGAGTCAACCCGGGACCGGAACCTGTTATTTTTTTCTCTTTCTTTTGGTACATCTTTCACACCAATTGGTTGCAAAGGTAAGCCAAAAACAGCAGAAAGCCTGGTCTGATCAATGCAGCTTTTTTTTATCGCCGAGGCTTAAAAATGTTTACTTTTGTATAGTCAAATTGACAGGTTTAAAGGTTGGTACGATAAATGTTTAGAATACATCTAAATTATTAATTCTCATGGAATCCGATTCAAATAAGATAATCGACGAAGTAACCCAAGGAGATTACAAATACGGATTCGTCACAGATATAGATACTGAATTTGCCCCCAAAGGACTCACAGAAGATACGATCCGGTTCATTTCAAAAAAGAAAAACGAACCGGATTTTATGCTCGAATTCAGACTCAAGGCATTCCGTTACTGGCTTACCATGAAACTTCCCAACTGGGCTCATCTGCAAATTCCTGTAATTGATTTTCAGGATATTTTTTATTATGCGGCTCCGAAGAAAAAAGAGAAGTTGGCCAGTCTGGATGAGGTGGATCCTGAGTTACTGGCAACTTTCAACAAGTTAGGCATCTCGCTCGAAGAGCAGAAAAAGCTTTCAGGAGTTGCGGTAGATGCCGTCATGGACAGTGTTTCGGTTAAAACTACTTTTTCCGAAACCCTTTCAAAACTGGGAATCATCTTTTGTTCATTCAGCGAGGCTGTTCAAAAACATCCCGAGCTGGTCAGACAATATATGGGCTCCGTTGTTCCATATACCGACAACTTCTTTGCATCGCTTAATTCAGCTGTCTTTAGTGACGGCTCTTTCTGTTACATACCCAAAGGAGTTCGTTGTCCGGTGGAATTATCTACCTATTTCAGGATAAATGCGGCCAATACCGGGCAGTTTGAAAGGACACTCATTATTGCTGAAGAGGGAGCCTACGTAAGTTACATGGAAGGGTGCACAGCGCCCCAGCGGGATAAAAATCAGCTGCATGCCGCCATTGTTGAAATCGTTGCCCTGAAAGATGCCCAGGTAAAGTATTCCACTGTTCAAAACTGGTACCCGGGTGATAAAAATGGAGTTGGCGGGATATATAATTTCGTTACCAAACGCGGAATTTGCAAAGGAAGTAATTCCAAGATCTCCTGGACACAGGTTGAAACCGGTTCGGCGATCACCTGGAAATATCCCAGTTGTATATTACTTGGCGATAACTCGGTGGGTGAATTTTATTCCGTTGCGGTTACCAATAATCACCAACAAGCCGATACAGGTACAAAGATGCAGCATCTGGGGAAAAATACCAGGAGTACCATTATTTCAAAAGGTATTTCAGCCGGAAAAGGTAACAATTCCTACCGGGGATTGGTTCGTATTTCGAAAAATGCAGTGAATTCCCGGAACTATAGTCAATGTGATTCGCTGTTGCTGGGTTCTTCATGTGGGGCTCATACCTGGCCTTATATCCAGGTTGAGAATAAGTCGTCGATTGTAGAGCATGAAGCAACCACTTCAAAAATTTCCGAAGATCAACTCTTTTATTGCTTGCAACGGGGCATCGACAGCGAAAGCGCCATCGGTTTGATCGTAAATGGCTATGCCAAAGAGGTACTAAAGCAACTTCCCATGGAGTTTGCTGTGGAAGCGCAGAAACTGCTTTCTATCAGCCTGGAAGGAAGCGTTGGATGACCCCACCCCTGCACCCACTCCCCTTCAAGGAGAGGGGGACGGGGGGTGAGGTAATTATAATCCCAGGTTTTAAACTGGGGAAACCTATCAAATAAGAAACTATGTTACTAAGCATTAATAACCTGCATGCCTCAATCAACGGCAAGGAAATCCTGAAAGGGATCGAGTTGAAAGTTAACAAAGGAGAGATCCATGCCATCATGGGTCCGAATGGAACCGGTAAAAGCACCCTGGCTTCAGTCATCGCGGGGCGCGATGTTTTCGAAATAACCGCCGGCGATATCTTTTATAAAGGAAAAAACCTTCAGAAACTATCGGTTGAAGAACGCGCCCGGGAAGGAATCTTCCTGGGTTTTCAATATCCGGTTGAAATTCCCGGTGTAAGCATGACCAATTTCATGCGTACAGCCGTGAATGAATTGCGAAAGTATAAAGGACTTGATCCATTGTCGGGGGCGGAATTTATCCGGATGATGGAAGAGAAAAAGAAACTGGTCGAGATTACCTCCGACCTGACAAACCGTTCTGTTAATGAAGGATTTTCGGGTGGTGAAAAGAAAAAAAACGAAATATATCAGATGGCCATGCTCGACCCGACTCTGGCCATCCTCGACGAAACCGATTCCGGTCTCGATATCGATGCATTGCGGATTGTGGCAAATGGTGTGAACAAGCTGAGAACAAAAGAAAATGCCTTCCTGGTAATAACCCATTACCAAAGATTACTCGATTATATTATCCCTGACTTTGTTCATATACTCTTTGATGGCAGGATCGTAAAATCGGGTGGAAAGGAATTGGCCATCGAAATCGAAGAGAAAGGATATGACTGGATAAAAAATGGGAAGGAGGCGTGATGAAGGATCTCATCAAAGAAGCTATTTCTAAAGAAAGGATGGTGGACCTGTTTTCATCTTGCAGGGATGTGGTTTTCAACGAGGATTCTCCGACGATTACCTCGATCCGCGAGAAAGCGATTGCGTCATTCAGCCGGATCGGATTTCCAACCATAAAGATGGAAGAATGGAAAAATACCGATCTGAAAGACAGTTTTAGCCGGGTTTATAATTATTATATGCAACCTCAGTCGAATATTGACTTTCAGAAAATTTTCCGGTGCAACATCCCTCATCTTGATACAGCTATCCTTGGGTTGTTGAATGGTTGGTATGTTTCAAAAGATGTCCCGTTGATGGAGCTCGGTAATGGCATCATCATGGGAAGCCTGTCAGAAGCGCGGAAGAAATACCCGCACCTGGTTGAGAAGCATTATGGCAAATATGCCGATGATTCGAAAACAGGATTAACCGCCCTGAACACGGCTTTTGCAAAGGATGGGATTTTTATCTATGTTCCCGATAATGTCGGAAGTCCCAAACCGGTACAGATGATCAATGTTATTCAATCGGATCAAAACTTATTTCTGCAATCCCGGAATCTTATTCTGCTTGGTAAAAACAGCCGGTTATCATTGGTTCATTGCGACGACTCCTATAACCATCAATCGAGTTTTTCCAACATCGTTACAGAAATTCACCTGGCCGAAAATGCATTTCTTGATCATTACAAGCTTCAGAATCTGAATAATAGTTCCACCCTGATCAGTTCAGTTTATTTTCATCTGGAAAGCTCTGCTGATGTTGAATCACACTACCTGTCTCTGAATGGTGGGGTGCTGAGGAACAACATCAATCTTGTATTCAACGGACCTCATGGGAATGCAAATATTTACGGACTCTACCTCATGGACCGCAAACAACATATCGACAATCATGTTTTCATTGATCATATGTATCCTGATTGTTCAAGTAGTGAGCTGTTTAAAGGGATCATGGATGAAAATGCAAGTGGTGTCTTTAACGGTCATGTTCTGGTTCGTCGGGATGCTCAGAAGACAAATGCTTATCAAAGTAACAAGAACATTTTGCTTACCGATACCACAAAGGTAAATTCGAAGCCTTTTCTCGAAATCTATGCGGATGATGTAAAATGCGGTCATGGCTCCACTACCGGGCAACTTGATCCTGAGTCGATGTTTTACCTTCGCCAGCGCGCAATCAGCGAAGAGAGCGCCCGTATGTTGCTAATGTTCGCTTTTGCCGATCAGGTTGTCGGTAAAATTGCCATTCCGCAATTGAGATATCGCATCGAGGACATGGTTAAAAAACGGCTGCAGGGAGAATTACAAATATGTGAACAATGCGTGTTGCATTGCAACACCCCGGAACATCCGGTTGAATTCAATATTGATATGTCAAAAATATGATAAGAGTTAGGAAATCGGGGATATGCGATAGAAATCAACTATTGTTAATTAATTCGTAATTCGTCATTCATAATTTATAAAGCTTTGGACTTCCCAATTGATAAAATACGGTCGGATTTCCCTATACTTCATCAGCAGGTATATAACCGGCCGCTGGTATATTTCGACAATGCTGCCTCCACGCAAAAGCCGAAACAAGTAATTGAGGCGATACGGAATTATTATGAGCACGACAATTGCAATATTCATCGCGGGGTTCATTACCTGAGCCTGAAGGCAACGGAAGCCTATGAAGAGACCCGGCAGGTGGTCTGTGATTTTATAAATGCAGGAAACACCCATGAGATCGTTTTTACCAAAGGGGCAACCGAATCTCTTAACCTTGTCGCTTCTTCCTTTGGAAAAAAATTCCTGAATCCGGGCGATGAAATAATCACTACCATCATGGAGCACCATTCCAACTTTGTCCCCTGGCAACAGGCTTGTCTTAGACATAGTGCTGATCTACGGGTTATATCGCTGAACGAAAAGGGGGAGTTGAACCTTGAAGAATTGAGAGGAATGATAGGTGAAAAAACACGCCTGATCAGCCTGACTCATGTTTCAAATGTTTTGGGGACCATCAATCCAATAAAAGAGATCATCAACTATGCCCATCAGCATGGTGTTCCTGTCCTGATCGACGGGGCTCAGGGTGTGGCGCATTTGGCAGTTGATGTCGAAGATCTGGATTGTGATTTTTATTGTTTCTCAGGACATAAAATGTTTGCACCCATGGGAATTGGCATTCTATATGGCAAAGAGAAATTCCTGGAAGAAATGCCACCCTATCAGCTTGGTGGTGAAATGATCAAAGATGTTTATGTTGACCATACGACGTTTAATGAACTCCCATTTAAATACGAAGCGGGAACCCCAAACGTGGAGGGTGTAATGGGTTTGCGTGCAGCAATCCGTTATTTACAGGAATTAGGGATGGAAAATATTGCAATGTACGAAGGCGAACTCCTGAAATATGCCGTTGAAAAACTAAATGAAATAAAGGGAATCAGATTATTTGGTACTTCAAAAGAAAAAGCCAGCTTAATCTCTTTTCTTATCGGAGATATTCATCCATATGATGCTGGTACGATCATTGATAAAATGGGAATCGCTGTCCGGACGGGGCATCACTGTGCTATGCCCCTCATGGATTATCTTAAAGTACCCGGAACGGTGCGGGCATCCTTTGCATTTTACAATACTTTTGAAGAGATCGACCGGCTTGCAGAGGCAATAAATAGGGTAAAACAAATGTTTGGATAATTACCAAATAAGAACCCACCCCTTCATGGGGAGTAGTCATTGTATGACCTTATGTAAAGACGCACCGCGGTGCGTCTTTAATGACTTAATGACGAAATGACCAATGACTAATATCCAATGACTAATGACAATAAAAGAAACAGAATCCCAGATTATTGAAGAGTTTTCGGTTTTTGACGACTGGCTTGACAAATATTCACTGATCGTGGAGATGGGCAAAACCTTACCGCTTATTGACACTGTTTATAAAACGGATCAATTTATCATCAACGGATGCCAATCGAAGGTATGGCTTAAGGCCGAATATAAGAATGGTAAGGTTTTTTTCTCGGCCGACAGTGATGCCATCATCACAAAAGGAATTGTGAATCTCCTTATTCATGTTCTTTCCGACCACTCTCCGGATGAGATAATAAAAGCAGACCTCGGATTCATCGACCGCATTGGCCTGCGTGAACATCTTTCGCCGACCCGCAGCAACGGACTAAACAGCATGATCAAGCAGATGAAACTTTATGCGCTTGTATTTAAGACAAAGGAGGAAAGAAATAAATAGCCGGCAGTACGTATAAGATATGTGACCGGAGATAGGAGCCTTCAGCTTCGAATGGGGATAGGAGAGAGGTAATTAATAATGACTTAGTGACAAATGGCTTAATGACTGTATTGCAATGAAAAATCCTTTCGAAAATAAAGTGATCGAAGCCCTGAAGACGGTTTTTGATCCGGAGATTCCGGTCAACATTTATGATCTCGGGCTGATCTACAACTTGCAGATCAATGAAGAAACCCACGATGTTTATATTTTGATGACGCTTACAACCCCAAATTGTCCGGTTGCGGAAGATATGCCCGGGCAGGTTGAGGAGGCAGTCAGGCAGGTTGAGGGAGTCGGGAAAATTAAGGTCGACCTGACCTTTGATCCACCCTGGGATCGGGATAAGCTTTCTGAGGATGCACTTCTGGAACTAGGTTTGCTGTAATTTTTGTTTGTTTCTTCTTACCTTTGCACCCGGTTTTAGTTTTCACACATGACGCCTGCAATTGGACCTTTACTTGCCAATATTGATTTTCCATCTGACCTGAAAAAACTCAAAGTAGAAGAACTCCCGCAACTTTGCAGGGAGATCCGCCAATTTATCATTGATGTGATGTCTATAAATCCAGGTCATCTGGGTGCAAGTCTTGGGGCGGTTGAACTGGCAGTTGCGCTTCATTATGTTTATGAAACCCCGTTTGATAAAATCATCTGGGATGTCGGTCATCAGGCCTATGCACATAAGATCCTGACAGGGAGGAAAGAAAAATTCCGGACGATCCGTTCTTATAAAGGGATCAGTGGATTCCCAAGAATGTCGGAGAGCGAATATGATGCTTTTGGAGTGGGTCATTCATCCACCTCAATTTCTGCGGCTCTCGGAATGGGGGTCGCGGCAAAGCTTGGTGGCGAAAAACGACATCATGTGGCCATCATCGGAGATGGCGCAATGACCGGCGGAATAGCCATGGAAGGGCTGAATAATGCCGGTGTTTCGAATGCCAACCTGCTGGTGATTCTCAATGATAACCAGATAGCCATTGATAAAAACGTCGGCGCCATCAAAGATTATCTTGCCGATATAGTCACCTCTAAAACCTATAACAAATTCAGGGATAAAGTGTGGCTGCTGATGGGTGGGGGCACAAAATATGGAAAGAATTCCCGGGCAATAGTTAAACAATTGGGAAATGCGTTGAAAGCAACTTTGCTGAAACCGAGTAATCTCTTCGAAGCGTTTAATTTCAGATATTTCGGTCTGGTCGACGGTAATGATGTTATTCGGCTTGTGAATATACTCAAGGATTTGAAAAATATCGAGGGCCCGAAACTTTTGCATGTTCACACTGTCAAAGGAAAAGGATATGAACACGCCGAAAAATCTCAGACAGTATATCATGCACCGGGATTGTTCGATAGGACCACCGGAACTATAATGGAGGATCCCTGTCATGGTAAACCACCCAAATACCAGACTGTTTTTGGCCGGACCATCATAGAGCTTGCAGAGAAAAATCCAAAAATTGTGGGTATCACTCCGGCCATGTCGACCGGTTGTTCACTCAACCTTATGATGAACAAAATGCCCGACCGGACTTTCGATGTCGGGATAGCGGAACAACATGCCGTGACTTTCTCAGCCGGGCTGGCGACATCGGGATACCTTCCTTTTTGCAATATTTATTCCACTTTCATGCAACGTGCGTACGACCAGATTATCCATGACGTAGCTCTGCAAAAACTGAATGTCGTATTCTGTCTTGATCGTGGAGGACTGGTTGGAGAAGACGGAGCCACACACCATGGTACCTTCGATCTTGCATACCTGCGTTGTATACCCAACATGATAGTCGCATCACCCATGAATGAGCAGGAATTACGTAACATGATGTTTACTTCCCAGCTTGAGAATATGGGTCCGTTCGCAATCCGTTATCCTAAAGGGAGAGGCATGATGCCTAAATGGAAAACCCCATTTGAAAAGCTGACGGTCGGGAAAGGACGCCTGATCCGGGATGGTAATGATGCCGCCATTATTTCCATTGGTCATGTCGGGAATTATGTACCGGAAGTTTGCCATGAAATGGGAAAAAGTGGATTCTCGGTTGCTCATTACGATATACGGTTCCTTAAACCCATCGATGAAGAATTACTTCATGAGGTATTAAAAAAATTTAATAAAATTGTCACCGTTGAAGATGGTACGATTGTAGGAGGTCTTGGAAGCGCTGTTCTGGAATTTATGGCCGATCATGGTTATTCGGCACAAGTAAAGCGGCTCGGAGTTCCGGATCAGTTTATAGAACAGGGAGCAGTTGAAGATCTTCATTCCGAATGTGGTTATAACTCCGTGGGAATAATTCGAACCTTAAATGAACTTCTTGGCGGATAATACCTCTCTGAATTAAGTCACCTGACAAGTGTAAAAGTTCCATGAATCTTTTGTCTCTCCCCGGGATATTGTTCGGATTCAAAAGTGGCGATAAAATTGAAGACTCCCGGGTCCGCCAATTTGCCTTTTATATTTCCGTCCCAGCCGGTGTTGACATCGTTTGTTTCAAAGATCAGCATTCCCCACCGGTCAAAGATTTGCAGATCGTATTGAGTGATGAACTTACTCACAGGTTTGAAAACATCGTTCAGCCCGTCGCCGTTAGGAGTAAAGGCGCTGGGAAACCAAATCATAAGTGAACATTCATTTACTGCAAGGTTGGTTGTGATAATACTGTCGCAACCGTTTGCCGATGTCAGCGTGTCATAATAAACGCCGCTAACATACCTCAATTCTTTCTGGGCCCAGTAGGATAGCCCGTTGCAAATCGTGGTATCAACGGTTTTCCTGCTGTTTTTGATCCGGGTGATGGTAATCGTGTCATAACCATCACAATTCCAGTTATTGATGGCATGGATCCAGTATGTTCCAGTGGTGTCGATCGTAATGGTCTGGGTATGCTCACCTGTTGACCAGTTATAGATACTATCACCAGCTCCGGCATCCAGTATAGTAAAGTGATCCTCACAAATTTCACGGTCGGGACCCAGAGAAATCGTGGGTCTGGGCATAACGATGATATTTTTGCATTGCATCGATTGGGTCGGGGTCCCTTCATCGACGGTCAGAAGGATATTATAGTTCCCCGGTTTGGAATAGATGACGGGAGGAGGATCAGGACCTGTATATGAGGGTTGAGAAGCCTCATAACATACCGGAAAGAAAATCCGGGTAATTTCGGAACTTCCGTAATTTGCAACAAATCCATACAAGGTATCCCCGATCCTTGAAAATTCTGAGATTCCGTATGGTTGGTTCATTATGCCGATGTTTCCTATGGGTGTACTGGTCACCTTGCCGGTAAGTCCTTCATCAAAACCAAGATGGATCATATAAATGCCGTCTTTGACGCTGTTGGTCACCAGCGCGCTTATCCTGCCGCAATCAGGAATCAAAGTGATCCCGGCGTTCTCATTCAGGCCTTTAATGTCAGGAATGAGGCTGGCCTTAGGCAGGTCATTATACAAGGTTGTTCCGAAAATAAACCGGCTTATGGTATGACTTCCCATATTGTTAACAAGAGCATACCAGATACCATTTTCATTGGCAACTGCAAGGCTGGAAGGGAAATTCAACTGACCGAAGCCACCGAGGATGACCGCCAGGGGATCATTTCCCAGGCTCAGCCCGAAATCCAGCCGTACAAGGTTATTCTCCGTAAGGTCGGTACAAAATCCTATCCAATCCGAATCCTGTCGCGTTATAACCAGGCCTGCGGTAGTAGCAACAGTTGGCAGGTCAATTATCTCCGATGATGGCATATTTGAAAGAGAATTCCCGAAAATAAGCCTGACAAGGGTACTGCCTTCAGCGACAAAACCATACCACACACCGTTATCTTTTTTAACCTGGATTCCCCTCATAGAACCGGGGTGTGCGCCGAAAAATCCAAGATCTGTAACCGTTATAGGATGATGATCTAAGGATGTTCCGAAGTAACATCTGATCACTTTACCATTCCCGGGACTGGTGATGAAGGTATAATACTCTAAACTGTCTTTGACCAGAGTGATGAAAATAGGGGAGACAAGCATTTGGAGAGGATTTCCTAAAATAACTCCTTCGGGTTGGTAGTTTGCATTTCCACTGCAAAAATTCCAATGCCATGATACAGCGGTATTGGGTTGAACATTTGTAATGAAAACCGGTTTATCCTGACAGATAGTATCCGGTATTGTAAAATCGGCATGCTGGGCATCAATTGTAGAAGTGGGAAAAAACAAAATCAATAATAATGACAACCATTTCATCAGACATGATAATCGCTAAAGTTCAGATAGCAAAATTAAATGAATTCTTTTTTTACTGATTTTTTTGAAGGACGACAGTGAAAGAAGAAAAATATTGACGCTGTTAATCAATAACTCGAAATAGCAGGCATCTGCCGGTCATATTTCTTGTCGGTACACAGCTTCAGCATGAAATCAGCTACATCTGCTCTTGGAATAGATCTCGATGTTGGAAGGTCAGGGTTAACCTTATAACTCCCGGTTTTCGGAGAATCCGTAAGACTTACCGGCCGTACGATAACCCAGTCGGCCTGGCTTTCCTGGATTAGCTTCATCTGTCGCTTCTTGTCTTCGAATACATGTTTTAAAAACAATGGGAGGAATATTTTTCCAAACCAGAAACCGGCATCATTTCCTAATATTCCAACCGATGACATACAGATAAAACGCTTTACACCGCATTCTTCCATGGCTTTGAGGATATTCCGGGTTCCATCCGAAAGAATGGTGTTGGGTTTATTTTTTTCCACCCCTACCACACAAAGAATGGCATCGCGTCCGACGATGGCCTGTTTAACTTTATCATATTCGAGAATATCTCCCTGGATGACCTGGATATTTTTATGCTGTGTCGTGACATTCGAAGGTTGGCGGGCAAATGCGGATACCTGAAAACCCTGGTTCAATGCCTGGAATACGACCCGAAGTCCGGTTCTGCCACTGGCGCCAAATACAGTAATATGCATAGAAAATGTTTTCACGAAATTACGAAATATTAGGTATGCTGTAGGATGTTCAGGATGACTTTTAAGAAAAAATTTTACTTTTATGGAAAATTTCCCACGTGCTTCTCCGTGAACTTTTCCGCAAAAAATCCATTCAACATATTTTGACTGATGCTACAGCCGGTGAACGCACAAGTCTGCATAAAAGTCTGAATGTATTTGATCTTACCGGATTAGGGATTGCTGCTGTTGTCGGCGCCGGAATTTTCAGCACCATTGGGAATTCTGCCGTCAACGGAGGTCCTGCAGTTACCCTGTTGTTCCTCTTTACCGCGGTTGCATGTGCCTTTTCTGCCCTTTGCTATGCCCAGTTTGCTTCTGTCATTCCCATTAGCGGGAGTGCTTATACTTATGCCTATGCCAGTTTTGGAGAACTGATAGCCTGGATCATTGGCTGGGATCTGATCATGGAATATGCCATCGGTAATATCGCCGTCGCCATTTCGTGGTCAGATTATTTTACCGGTCTGATGAGCGGAATAGGATTACATATCCCGGATTTTCTTTGTGTCGACTATCTCTCGGCAGCACGTGGTTACCACCAAGCCCTTGCTGAAATGGCAAAGGGTGTCTCCTTCACCTCCCTTTCCGGAATATTACAGGAGGCCTACCTGGCATGGCAGAATGCGCCTTCGATCGGGAGCCTCCGGCTTATCGTTGACCTGCCTGCATTTTCTATTGTCGTTTTTATTTCAGTTCTGGTGTATGTAGGCATTTATGAAACCAAGGTGGCAAGTAATACCATGGTCGTGCTGAAGATCGCAATTCTCCTTCTTATTATTACCGTTGGAGCATTTTATATCAATCCTGCAAACTGGCGCCCGTTTGCACCTAACGGAGTATCAGGTGTCTTGAAAGGGGTTTCAGGGGTCTTTTTTGCATATATCGGGTTTGATGCTATCTCAACCACCGCGGAAGAATGCCGCGATCCGAGAAAAGATCTGCCACGTGCGATCATCTTTGCCTTGCTTATAACAACAGTCCTTTATATAATGATCAGCCTGGTTTTGACAGGAATGATCCATTACAGTGAATTGGGTGTAGGCGATCCTCTGGCCTATGCATTTGAAAAACTCCACCTGACAAAACTTTCCGGAGTCATAGCCGTCAGCGCCGTGATTGCCATGGCCAGCGTTTTGCTGGTATTCCAGGTCGGCCAACCCCGGATCTGGCTTAGTATGAGCCGTGACGGTTTACTGCCCAAAGCCTTTTCAAAAATTCATAAACGATTCAAAACCCCATACTTTTCAACCATAATTGCCGGGATCCTTGTTGCAATACCTTCACTTTTCATGAACCTGACCGAAGTCACCGACCTCACCAGTATCGGTACTCTTTTCGCGTTTGTGCTCGTTTCAGGAGGAGTGCTTGTTCTCGATAGAAGTCATTCTGTAAGAGGAGATGCTGCCTTCGAAAATGGATTCCGTGTTCCCTATATCAACAGTCGCTATTTTCTTCCGCTGATATGGATCGGTATAGCTATTTTGCTCTATTACTGGAATCCTCCGGAGTTACAAAAATTCAATTCGTTGGTCGATCCAGTATCCAGGATCCAGGATCCAGGATTGAATTCGCCAGGCTTCGCTTCGCTTTGGTTCAAGATCGGAAACCTGATCAGTCTTGAATTTCCGATCCTGATCTTCATCATTGGAGCGATTGTCCTTACTTTTTTCAGTATCTGGAAACAATTTTCCCTGATCCCGGTCTTGGGTCTCCTGACGAATTTCTACCTGATGGCTCAACTCGGCATTACAAACTGGATGCGGTTCCTCATATGGCTGGCAATCGGACTTATTTTATTTTTTAGTTACGGATTAAAACACAGCAGACTAAGAAACGTGACGCGTAACGCGTGACACGAAAATGACCAATGATCTAATGACTTAATGACCAATGACCAATTTCCAATGACCAATGTCAATCACTGAAATCATCGTAATCATCGTCGCCGGCATCTTTGTCGGCTTCATCAATACATTATCAGGCGGAGGTTCTGTGATAAGTCTTACCTTGCTGATAATCCTCGGTTTGCCTGCAAACATTGCCAATGGTACGAACCGCATCAGTATATTTTTCCAGACCTTGTCGTCGGTGGGGAGTTTTACACGACAGAAGATGTTCGACAACCTGCGGCCGGTCTGGCTTGCGATACCGGCAACTATAGGATCTGTTCTCGGGGCATACCTTGCGGTGGATGTGAGCGAAAAGGTCATTGAAGTTGCCATGGCAGTTGCAATGGTAATCATGGTATTTTTTCTCTTTTATAAGCCCGACAAATGGTTAAAAGAAAAATCATCGCTCCTCTCAAAACCATTGAAATGGTGGCAGTTTCTTATCTTTTTTGCCGTCGGTTTCTATGGCGGCTTCATCCAGGTAGGAGTTGGATATTTTTTGTTGATCGCTCTCGCGCTTGGTATTGGTTATGATCTTGTTAAAGCCAATGCTGTCAAGAACCTCATCGTCTTTTTTTATGCAATCTTTGCATTGCTGGTATTTATCATCGACGGAAAAGTCAATTACCTCTATGGTGTTATCCTGTCGGTCGGTAGCATCATCGGCGCCCTTATTGCAAGCTACCTGGCGGTAAAAAAAGGGGCAGGTTTTATCCGGGTAGTGATTATCCTCTCGGTTATCCTGACTGTTCTCCAGATCACCGGTCTGGTAAACTTTACGGTATTGCTGAAGGGGATCCTTTAAATTATATCGATCATTTTTGATTTTGTCGGGAGTTCCTTAATTTTCCAGTAAGGAAAAGGATTGGAGCATGACTTCTTCACAATCCAAGTCCGATTATCTCAGGCCAAGCCAGGTTTGTTGAGCGGGGAATGGAGTTGGCAACTATAGCTATTAACCGATTACCAAGAAATTAATGACACGTTTTAATTTCTTTTCCTTAAGCCGTATATTTGTTCAATATCTTTCTCAGGATATACTTATAGTATAACCTCAAACACATTGCAACATGCATACGATTTCAAAAAGCATCCTGATCCTTTTCCTGTTCGCTCTTACCCAGAAAATTCAAGCTCAATGGAACAACATCTATCAATTCGATGTTGAAATGCATGATCTTTGGTTCATCAACGGAGATACAGGATTCATCTGCGGCGGGGCGACCGAAAATCCCATTCTGATGAGAACATATAACGGTGGTTATACCTGGAACAATATTACCGGCAATATAACCGATCCCGTCTATGCGGTCAATTTTCTTGATGAATCCAAAGGGTTTATTGCAACCTGGGGAAACAGTTCCAGGATCCTATGGGGGACGGTCGACGCCGGTAATACATGGCAGGCAAAACACACGACCACTCCTTATATAAATACGATTACTTTTCCTTCCTCCCAGGTTGGATATACATTTGTGGCGGTCATGGAATATGTGACTGTTGTCAAAACAACAAACGGAGGCGACACCTGGTCGCAGGTGGCGTTCCTGACTGTTGAGGCTCCCGGGCTGGGTGTTCCCGACGCTCATTTTTTAAATGAATCGACCGGTTATTTCGTGACAGACGGAGGCCTGGTATATAAAACCACCGACGGCGGGGAGAACTGGACATCTCTTCATCAATCATTCATCTATAGTTTGTCAGGTGTTTATTTTACCGACCAGAATACAGGGTATGTTACAGCCAACACCACAGAATATGGTTACCCTAATGGATTACTGTTAAAAACAACCGACGGCGGATTGAACTGGGAGAATACATATTTTGATACTCCGTGTTATGATGTATGGTTCACGGATCCCGACACCGGGTACATATCAACGGTTGGAATTCTGAAAACAACTGACGGAGGAAATACCTGGTATCGGGATACTTACAATTATACGACCACTCTTGAAAAACTCAGGTTTCCCGACACCCGGATCGGTTATGCCCTGTCATCCTATCCCGGTTTTGCGGTTCTGATGAAAAGGGATCCGGATATTGGCGTCACGGTCCGGGAGATCCCAGACAATTTCAGGTTTCATGTTTTTCCCGTCCCTGCTGAAGATCATATCAACCTTTGTTTAAGTATCAAAACCAGAACACGGGTCATGGCAGATCTTTTAGATGGTTCCGGAGAAAGAGTGAAACAGGTTTACGATGCTTTTTTATCCGAAGGGGATCATTCCATCCGGGCAGATATTTCGTCACTCATGCCGGGGATCTATTATCTCAGGCTGCAAACAATGAAAGATATTGCAGTGAAAAAAATCATCATTTTATGATGTTCTCACGCCTGTCGATCACTACAAAACTGCTCTTGCTCTTTCTGCTTGTCGGCATCGCTTCGGTCCTGATTGTCGGGACCTACTCATTTTATTCAGCCAGGCAGGCCATTATCCGGCGAACGCTCGACCAGCTCATTTCCGTCCGGGCAGTCAAAAACCAGCAGATGGGTTATTTTTACAATGAAAAGATTAAAAATCTTGAGAACTTGTGTCGTAATGAAAGAGTGACCAATTTGTTGACGGGAGGGGGTAACAATCAGAAAGGGCAGGAATTTATCCGCAACCTCGACCTCCTGAGAAACAACTATAAGGCCTATGGTTTTATCAACCTTTATATTATTCCTTTCCTTCCGGCAAGAGCATCATGGGAAAAAAGTAAAATGATCATTGCCGATACAACTGTGCCCGGTCATCACACGGATGAACTGACATCAAGAATTGAAGAGATATGCCAGAAGGGAATTTCCGCTGATACCGTTTTGATCACCGATCTTTTTTTCAGAAGCAGCAATGATACCCTTCCATGCTGTCTGATCAGTCACAGGGTGTTATCCTCAGGAGGAGATGTGATCGGAACCGTCATCCTTGAGATTTCATCACTCGACATTAACAGGATCATGCTTCAGGATAACAGGCAGATAGGACTCGGAAACTCTGGTGAAAGTTATATTGTGGGAGGTGACCTTCTGATGCGCAGCACATCAAGGTTTATCGAAAGATCGGTACTTAGTGTGCCTGTTAATTCGGAATCTGTTAAATCGGGACTGGAGGGCAAATCCGGAACAGTAGTCACCAACGATTACCGGGGGATCCGGGTCTTCAGCGCATACGAACCCCTTGGCGTTAGGGGATTGCACTGGGTCGTACTTGCAGAGATTGACTGGGAGGAGGCCATGATACCAGTAATTGCTCTTCGCAATGACATCCTTATGGTTTCATTGGTCATTTCCGTACTGATTCTGGGATTTGCACAGGTCATCAGCAAAATGATCACCCAGCCAATAATGAAACTAAAAAAAGCTGCAATCAGCCTGGGTGAAGGTAACTTTGATCACCAGGTCAGAATAACTTCCGGGGATGAGATCGGCATGCTGGCTGAGACATTCAACCACATGGCAGACCAGATCAAGGATGAAAGAGAAAAAAGGCTGCTGGCCCTGTTCGACGGACAGGAGATGGAGCGTCGCAGGATCTCTCGTGAACTTCACGACGGAATGGGGCAGAAGCTTGTCGGGGCAAAGCTACAGCTCGAAAATTGCAACGATAACGATTTGGAGTGCCTCCGGAAAACGGTAGGTGAAACCAAGGATTGCCTTCACGCAATTATTGAAGAGCTCAGGGGCATATCGAACGACCTGATGCCTGTTGCCCTCGACGAACTGGGACTTGAAACGGCGCTTCAGAACCTTTGCAACGATGTTGAGCGGCAGAGCGGAATAGAAGCGGAGTTTGGGGCTGACCTCCCTGAAGTGGTGACGGGAAAGATTGCAATTTACCTGTTCCGTATTGCCCAGGAAGGTTTGCAGAATATCATCAAACATTCCAAAGCCGGTCGTTTTTCATTGCAACTGATCGATAACCGTGAGTCTCTGATTCTGATTGTTGAAGATAATGGCATCGGATTCGAACCTGCAAGGTCAGAAAATGGAAACGGACTCAGTAATATGAAGGAAAGAGCCTCTCTTCTCGGTGGCACATTCTCCCTGGAGACAGCCTGCGGTGAAGGCACCACACTCCGAATTAAAATTCCAATAAGAAATGACCAATCCAATTAAAGTTGTCCTGGTCGATGATCACCAGATCATCCGGGATGGTCTCTCCAACATGATACAGGAAGCAGATGATATCACCATTACAGCATGTGCGGCAGGTTATGACGAGGCCCTTGAGAAAATAACTTCGTGTACCCCCGATGTGGTCATAACAGACATTTCAATGCCGGGGAGATCGGGTATTGAATTGATCGGGAAGATTCATGATCAGTATCCGGAGATAAGCATTCTGGTGCTGTCCATGTATCTGACCGATGATTATATCTTCAATGCCCTGAGAAGAGGGGCGATGGGATACCTGCCAAAGCAGGATACCACAAAGGCAGAACTCCTGAAGGCCATCCGTACTGTTCATAAGGGAGTTCAGTACTTTTCGAGCTCGATTGCTCAACAGATAGCAACCTCCTATACCTATTCCTCAAGAAGATCGGCTACCCCTGATGCCGTGGCTCGAGCCCACGATCTGACTAACCGCGAAAGGGACATTCTTCGCCTATTTGCCGATGGATTTTCGAACCAGGAGATTTCCGCGAGGCTTAATATCAGTGTGAGAACTGTTGAGACTCACAAGAACAACATCATGCAGAAATTCAATTTTCGCAGCACTGTTGACATGGTGAAATTTGCCATCCGGAACAAACTGTCCGAGATCTAAGAGTTTCACGTACCCCTTTTTTAGTGTTCCTATTATTTCCCGCATGCAGGCAGAGTAGTTCATTTGCATACATCTGACTCAATGAATTTCCCATTGGAAATTGTTCCGGCCTGCCGGAGGGTATGGATGGGCATTCACAGGGCAAAATGTAATCAAGTGTTTGGAATATGAAAAGGATTTTTATTCTTGCAGCTTCAATCATACTAATTTGTACCCCGTATTCTCACTGCCAGGATTCAACGAAAAGGTGGCGTGTTGATTTCCAGATCGGGGCTGACTTCATGAGCCGGTATCTGTGGAGAGGACTTAACCTGGGCGGTGCTGGACCAAGCATACAGCCGACACTGAAATTGAATGTGGGTAACGAGGATCACATGTTCTCAATCGGTGGTTGGGGAGCCTATACCTTCAGTTCCACTGCAAATGAAGAAGTTGATCTGATCGCCTCCTACACCTTTAAAGGTATTCTCACAATCATGGTTACGGACTATTTTTTTCCCGGGTTGAACACAGGGAGTAAAGAAAAATATTTTTGTTATACCAGCGACTCCACAGGACATGTTTTTGAAGGGGCGATCTGTTTCAACGGAACAAGAAAGATTCCGTTTACACTCATGGTAGCTACAAACTTCTATGGCAATGACGCCAGGAGACTGAAACAGGTGAATGATTCGACTTTCGTGGAGGATGGCATTCAGTACTCTACGTACATAGAGCTGGGGTTTAAGAAAAACATAAAGGGATTTGATTTTAATGCTTTCATCGGGGGAACCGTCAATTCGCCCAACACGGATCTTCATGAAACAGGATATTATGCAAATACACGTGCCGGAATCACCAATGTCGGGATAAAACTAGCGCGCGCCGTTCCCGTAACACCGAAATTCTCGATCCCTGTGCAGGCATCCCTTATTGCCAATCCTATGGAAAGTAAGTTTTACATTGTTTTCGGCTTCACGATTTGATTATTCACTAAAACCTTATGATATGTTAGAAACTGGTTCAACCGGATTTATGCTGCTTGCCAGCAGTCTGGTTATGCTCATGACCCCGGGACTTGCCCTGTTTTATGGCGGTCTTGCCACGAAGAGGAATATCCTTGGTATTATGATCCAGAGCTTTGTCTCGCTCGGATGGACGACGGTCCTCTGGGTCATTTTCGGCTATTCCCTTTGCTTCAGCGGCGGAGAAGGTGGGATTATTGGAAATCTTGATAAGGCTTTCCTTAACGGGATAAGCGTAAGTTCTATGTATTCCAACGGAAAGATCCCTGAATTTGTTTTTGTTTCGTACCAGATGATGTTTGCCATCATAACTCCGGCATTGATCACAGGCGCATTTGTGAACCGGGTGAATTTCAAAGCCTATTTCATTTTCCTGACCACCTGGCAGATACTTGTCTATTATCCGTTTGTCCATATGATTTGGGGCGGCGGTCTGCTGGCATCATGGGGTGTTCTCGATTTTGCAGGCGGGATCGTGGTTCATGCCACGGCCGGTTTTGCTGCACTTGCTTCGGTCTTTTATGTCGGGGCAAGAAGCGATAAAAACTCCACTCCAAACTCGATTCCCCTGGTTGCTATCGGCAGCGGACTGCTGTGGTTCGGATGGTATGGCTTCAACGCCGGTAGTGAGGTGGCAGTCGATACGGTAACATCCCTCGCGTTTATTAATACCGATATTGCGGCTTCATTTGCAACCATGGCATGGCTTTTCGTCGAATGGATTAGGGAAAGGAAACCGAAATTTGTCGGACTTCTTACCGGATCCATCGCAGGTCTTGCCACCATCACTCCTTGTGCGGGCTTTGTGCCCCTCTGGGCCTCTCCAATCATTGGAATTGCCGCCGGTCTTCTTTGTTATCTGGCTGTCCAGTTTAAAAACCGTATGAAATGGGATGACGCACTGGATGTTTGGGGTGTGCATGGCGTGGGCGGTTTTCTCGGAACTCTGCTCCTTGGTATTTTTGCCTCGAAAGCGGTCAATACAGCCGGAGCAGACGGATTGTTATCAGGCGGGTCCGGTTTTTTTATGAAAGAACTGGTTGCCGTTGTGGTAGCCGCACTGTTCGCCTTTGTGTTTACCTATGTGATGCTTGTCATCATCAATTTCATAACCCCGGTGAAAGTTGCAGACCATGTAGAAAAGGAAGGTCTTGATTCTGCCCTACACGGGGAAAGGGCATATGATGAAGGCGCTCTGTAACACTTCCCAATAATCGTCACAATTTTCTAAATCTGCAAAAAGACGGGCCTCGGGTGTTCAATACACCGGGGATCTGTTGCATTTATCCAGCCATTGTCATCCCAGTGATCCTCCCATACTCCAGATCACAGGTCTGGTGAACTTTACCGGGCTGCTGAAGCGGTTGCTGTGATAAAAAAGATCGCTTCCAGAAATAAATGCACCAACGGTTGATTTGTCAGATTTTCTCACAGTAAATATGTGGAAAACATTCTCAGAATCTGTTTGAAAGAATCGGAAAAATATCTATTTTCGAAGTAAAAATTGAGTACTTCTGAAGAAGGGGTATTTTCCGGATAATTTCCTGAACCGATAAAACATCACGCAGTAACGTATGTTATGAAACGCATCCTCACTCTTCTACTGCTTCTCAGCAGTTATCAGCTTTTGGCCCAGACAGACTACTGGGCACATCTGGTCTATTTCAGCGGTTGTCCGGTAAACCATATCCCGAAAGGGATCACGATACCCGATCGTGACAAAGGATCAAGGACAATCATCAACGATATCATCGGTGGTGATTCATATGCGCAACTGCAGCAAAAATTTCCCGATAGCCTCGATGTGAAACTTGAAAGGCTCATTGCCGGGAAGGTCATAGAACGGAGCGGGGATCATTTTAAACCATTGTTTCCGGTTCTGGTAGGAGAAAAGAGAAAAGAACTGCAAACACTCATTCACGACAGGCATAGCGGATCGTCGTTTTCAGTTGACGACATCGTTGCTCCGTTAAAAAAGTATTTCGCCTCGAACCCCGAGATGGTCTTTCATTTTCTCTGGTCGAGGATTCTCGACGAATGCTGGTGGTCACTCTACAATTCGACATTCCATACCCGAAAAGGACCGCCAAGCATTGCTTTCATCGTCTCACCCCCGCATCCCTACCAATGCGGGACAAACTCCGACTATTCGCGCGACAACGACATGTTGGCATTGTCGTGGAGCTACAACCTTTTCGACGAATTTTTCACCCTTCCGCCGACAAAGTCATTTTTTGATCTTGCCTTGAATAAAACAGTATCAAAGAGTGACATAGATTTTTTCGTGAAGTACAGCCTGGCAGATGGTGGAGGTCACAGCATGATTTTCACCTATACCGAAAATGATCCGCTCGACAATCTGTGCGACTCACTGAAAAAGTGCTACATTAAAAAAATCAAAGGACTCTTCAACTATAAAAAGCTTGGTCAAAACTTCGGAATCCCGGCTGATGACCTGTTTCTCGTTGTACTGCATGAGGTTGCCTATGAAATAATCCGGGATCTGCATGATAAGAAATCGATATACATTCCGATAATATTGCAGGACAATCCTGCGATCAATTTCAGATACCTTGTTTCGATAAGGTTCAGGGGCAAAAGTTAATCCTCTCATCTTTACCGCACAAAGGTTTAATCCAAATTCATGTCATGAGCAGGGGTTTTGTCAAAGAAGGCGATCAGGAAGAGATCCCGATGGTGCCACCGAGGGCTGAACTACCTCCGGGGGTGACAAACTACGTGACCCGTGCCGGGATGGATGCGCTCCTGGCCGAAAAACAGGTGCTGCTTGATGAAAAGAAAAATCTGAATGTTTCGGGCGAAAATGAGCGGCGGATTGCCGTGAACCACATCAATGCAAAGTTGCAGCTTCTGGAAAACAGAATTGCTGATGCCAAGATCGTTTATCCGGAAGAACAGCCGCAGAATGAAATAAGGTTTGGTGCCTTCGTGACTTTCAGGATTGCGGCCACAGGGAAAATCCAGTCCTTCCAGATCGTCGGGGTTGATGAAGCGGATATTTCGAAAGGTAAGATCTCCTTCCTTTCGCCTCTTGCAAAAGCACTGATAAATAAAAAGGTTGGCGACAAGGCTCTCCTGAAGCTGGCCAGGGAGGAACGAGTTTTTGAAATTTTGGAGATCGCATACAGGAAACCCTGATCGTCACAATGATTGAAAATCATTGCGGCAGAAAATAAGTTACCTTTATCAACTATTCCTAAAAAAAGTAAAACATGGTACACGGATCAAAAATCAGATTCAGGGATTTGTCCCTGCGGTTTGTTTTCGCAACCGTAATGCTGGCATCTGTTTTCACTGTGCTGAACGGCTGTAAAAGCAAACCCGACGACAACAATTCGCCGGATGGATCGACGGAACCCTTGCGTTTTGTTTTTATGGCCGACAGCCGGGGCGACACCCTGAAACACCCGGTCAACAGCGAGGTTTTGAGCGCTATAATCACTCAGATCGGCCTTCTTAAACCCAAACCCTCCTTCATCATCTTCGGAGGAGACATGTCGTACAGGGGTTATATTGACACAGGATACACCTTCCAGACCTGGAAGAATATGTTCCTGTCACTGACAGATAATGGAATTGCACTTTATACTACTATGGGTAATCACGAGCTGTATCACCAACACTCCTCAAATGGATTCCTTCTTGTTAACCAACAGCAGTTCCAGAGCGATTTTTCAGAGAACCCGACCAATGGTCCGCCGGGGTATGAACACCTTGTCTACTCTTTTACCAATCAGGCAACCAACTCATTTTTTGCAGTTCTTGATCCCTACTACATCACCCAGGATACCGTCAAAGATATCGGTTTAGGCGGGAACATCGATTCAGTACAGATGGCCTGGCTTCAAGCGCAGGTCGCACAAAGCGCCGCCCTGCACAAATTCCTGTTCATACATACCCCGTATTACTATGTTTCTGACGATCCGGAGGAGCCTTCGGCTGCAAACCAATCCTATACCAGGCTCTGGTCATTCCTCGATGTCAATAAGTTTGATATGTACGCCTGCGGTCATTCTCATCTCTATTCCCGCAGGACGATCGTCGACACGATTCCACCGAATCCGCAGACGACTCCGCACACGCCTCCCTGGCAAAACAACGTTGTCCAGCTTCTCAACGGCACATGTGGTGCAGGTCCCAGTACAGGTAGCGTTTCCGATACCATCAGATCTTTATGGAATGTACACAACAGTCCCATGACTTATTATTTCAGTGTGGTGGACGTATACGGAGACACCGTGAAGGTGAATAGCTACAGCGGCTATACCGGGAACTACGCCATATTCGACACTTTTATCATAACAAAATAACAGGCACGGTTCGTCTTGTAACCTTTCCGGGATTTGTCTGTCATATGACGGCTTATTAATTTCGATCTTCAGGAGATCAAAGAAAACCGGATTTGAATCCTTATTTTACTTTATGAATCAATCATCTTCAATTGCTTTTGAAAAGCTGGAACGTGGCGTTTTTACCGCCTTACAGACCTATTCGAACGTTCACCGCGGGAGCGGTCAGTTTTCGGTTGTTACAACCTCTCTGTTTGAGCAGACAAGGGAGATCGTCCTTGATTACCTCCGACTCAGCGGATCCGGGTACCATGTTGTTTTTTGTTCTCCAATCGGAGCACGGAATCTGGAATCACAACTCCAACCGTCGTCTTTCCGTTCCATCAGATCATCAGATATCAGTCTTCCACTTGGGGTTGTTGCCCTTGCAGTGAAAAAGAGCGTCCTGCGTAAAGTGAAGAAATTCAATGCAGGCGGAGGAACTGCCCGGCTGATCTCGAGGGAATGGGTGATCTGGGAAAAGTCGCCTGCACGGTTTGAACCTGGAACGCCGGCTGTAATGAACATCATCGCCTTTGCAGTCGCCCTGAAACTCACCCGTCAATATGGCGAAGATGTCTTCAGTGATCCTTCAAATGAGATCAGGCAGCCATCAGGGATAGGTGATGATGACGTACCGGTGAACCTCTCCGGGAAGGCATTACTGGAGGAACTCAGGAAAGGTCTGATCGGGATGAATGTGCAGGTGCCCACGATGCACGGGATGAGTCCTTATGTGAATCTCGACAATAGCGCCAGCACCTCCGCCTTCAGGCCGGTATGGGAGACCGTTTGCCGTACCTGGAGATCACCTGTGGCAGAAAGGAAAAATATCGTTGAAAAGACAAAGGGGATATGCAGCCGTGTGCTGGGGGCGCCGCAACAAACTTATGAGATCATTTTCACATCGAACACGACCGAGGCTATCAACCTGGTAGCAGGAGTTTCGGGAACAATAGATGACGACACAGAACCCGTCGCGCTCACCTCCATCGGTGAACACAATTCGAATGATTTGCCATGGAGGGTAGTTGCAGGGTTGCCTCTTGTCAGGATCCCGGTGGACCGGGATGGAGTTCTGGATCTTGCAGTGCTTCAGAACATGCTGAAGGAGTACAACCGCGATAAAAAGCATGGCAGGAAAAAGATCACCATTGTCGCCCTTTGCGGAGCATCCAACGTTCTGGGATTGTACCACGATCTGAAGGAGATCGGCAGGATTGTTCATGAATACGGGACCAGGTTGCTGGTCGACGGTGCCCAGATGGTCGCCCACCGGAAAGTCAGGATTGAAGAGAACGGGATCGATTATTTCGCTTTCTCCGCCCATAAGGTTTATGCTCCATTCGGAAGCGGTGCGATGATCGTAAAAAAAGAGATGCTGCAACTGAGTGCAGATAAGCTGGAAGTGTTGCGTTCTTCCGGCGAGGAAAATCTTGTGGGGATAGCAGCCCTTGGCAAAGCGTTGTCCCTGCTGGAACGGGTGGGTCCTGAGGTTGTATGGGAAGAGGAACAGGAACTGACAAGGTATGCTCTTGCGAAGCTTTCACTGATCAGGGGAATCAGGATTTTCGGTGTGAATGAGACAACATCGCCTTTGATGGAAAGAAAAGGCGGCATCATCCTTTTTGAACTGAAATCAGCCCTTTCATTCAAAATTGCAAAACAACTCGCCTACCGAAGCGGTATCGGGGTAAGGTTCGGCTGTCACTGTGCACACCTTCTCATCAAGAAACTCCTTAGTGTCCCGCCCTGGGCCGAGCAGATCCAGCGGATGCTTGTTCTGGTAATTCCCGGGATGAAACTGCCGGGGGTGACCCGTGCCAGTCTCGGTATCGGGAATACCAGGGAGGATATCGATCTGTTGGTTTCGACACTCAAGCGGATTGCGGCGAAGCAGAACGAATACGAAAGAAATAGCCAATTGACCGGCAAGAGCACTTTGTTCTCATCGTCGGCTGTAAAACAACAGATCGCGAAGTTTGTCAAAGAAACTTCCGCGCAGGTCTTTGGATAAAGTTGTATCTTGCGGTATGAAGAAAAAAGTGAAATTCCTTCCTGCCGTTATTGTCATCGCAGCATTGGTTCTCCCGGCCACCGGGATATATTCCCAATCAACATCATCTCAAAACACAGGCCCCCGGCACTCCGGATCCGGTAAGTGGACCCTTGCGATCCATGGGGGAGCGGGTGGCCCGGCAAAAGGGAACATGGCTACGGACAAGGAGAAGCAGTATCTTATGAAATTAGCTGAAGCATTACAGACCGGGGCTGTTATTCTAGAAAAAGGGGGAACGAGCCTGGACGCGGTTGAAGCAGTGGTCCGGTTCATGGAGGATTGCCCGCTGTTCAATGCCGGGAAGGGAGCTGTACTTACTGAAGAAGGAATTGCTGAAATGGATGCTTCCATTATGGATGGAAAGAGCGGCTTGGCAGGCGCCGTTGCCGGTGTCACGACCATCAAAAATCCCATAGTTGCTGCAAGAACCGTTATGGAAAAATCGAAGCAACTTTTACTTATCGATGGTGGCGCCGAGAAGTTTGCAAAAGAGCAGGGGCTGGAGATCGTGGATCCCTCTTATTTCATCACCCCGGAACGTAAAAATGCCTGGCAAAAGATAAAGGATAAGACTGAGAAATCAGGGACGGTAGGAGCGGTGGCGCTTGATAAACAGGGTAACCTCGCCGCAGCGACCTCCACCGGGGGAATGATGTTTAAAATGAAAGGCCGGGTGGGTGATTCTCCGATCATTGGAGCAGGTACCTATGCAAACAATGCAACCTGTGCAGTTTCATGCACCGGCCACGGAGAATTTTTTATCCGTAATGTGGTTGCCTATGACCTTTCTGTTCTGATGCAGTACAAAGGGATGAAACTCGATGATGCTGCGAATTATCTGATCAACGAAAAACTTAAATCACAAAATGCAGACGGCGGGTTGATCGCAGTTGATAAAGAGGGTAATATCGCAATGCCGTTTAACACCAATGCCATGTTCAGAGGTTACATTACCTCGGAGGGTAAATCGGAAGTAGCCATTTACTAAATCCTCAACAAAATCACTACCTTTGCAGGCCCGGAATAACCCTTCACATAAAGAATCATACATTGACTTTTAACGAATTTGGTTTTGACACCCAGCTTATGGATGGGATCACAGCGCTCGGGTACCAATCGGCAACTCCAATTCAGGAACTTGCTATTCCGCTGATACTTCAGGGAAGAGATCTGATCGGTTCGGCCCAGACCGGTACCGGGAAAACGGCTGCTTTCCTTCTCCCCATTATCCATAAGATCATCACTGCGAATCAAGATGGACTCATCAAGGCCCTTGTAATAGTTCCAACACGGGAGCTGGCTGTCCAGATTGACCAGCATATGGAAGGACTCTCTTATTATACTCCGGTAAGCTCTGTGGCCGTATATGGCGGGACAGACGGTTCTTCATTTTCACGAGAGAAAATGGCCCTTACACAGGGAGCGGGAGTAGTCATCTGTACGCCGGGACGGATGATCGCCCATCTCAATATGGGATATGTGGATTTATCTGGATTACAATTTCTTATCCTTGACGAAGCCGACCGGATGCTGGATATGGGTTTCCATGATGATATCATAAAGATCATCTCCTTTTTACCATTAAGCCGGCAGACGCTGATGTTTTCTGCAACCATGCCCATAGAAATACGTGATCTTGCCCGCAAGATCCTTAAGAATCCGGAAGAGATCAGTATCGCCCTGGCCAAACCGGCAGACCGGATTCTTCAATTGGCCTATGTTATTTATGATATGCAGAAAATACCATTGATTAATTATCTTTTGCAAAACCAAGAAACAAGGAGTGTCCTTATCTTTTGCGCTACCAAGAGCAAGACTCGTGAAGTTAGTGCGTCGCTCAGGAAAGCCGGACTTGACGCAGCTGATATTTCTTCCGACCTTGATCAGCTTTCAAGGGAAAAGGTACTGATGGCGTTTAAAAGCAGGCAGCGGAATATTCTTGTCGCAACCGACGTGTTATCACGTGGTATTGATATTGAAGATATTGATATGGTAATCAATTTCGATGTCCCGCACGATGCAGAAGATTATATTCATCGCATCGGCAGGACCGCACGTGCCGCAGCAAGCGGAGTGGCAATCACTCTCATCAACGAAAAAGATCAATTCCGTTTCCGTGCTATTGAGCAACTGCTGGGCAAACCGGTACATAAAGGTGCAATACCTTTATATCTCGGAGAACCGCCTGAATACAAGTCTAACCTTCGTAAAAAGAATATCCGGAAAAGAGAAAATCGTGGATTTAAAAAGAAAAATTGAAATTAGTGACAAAAGTGTTGTACCTTTGCAAATATTAATTTTTATTTTTTTTATGAAAAATGGTAAAGTAAAGTTCTTTAATGAATCCAAAGGTTTTGGATTTATCAAGGAAGACGGCACTGAAAAAGAACATTTTGTTCATGCTTCAGGCCTCATCGATCAAATCCGCGAAGGTGATGACGTAATGTTTGACCTTCAGGAAGGAAAAAAAGGATTAAACGCGGTTAATGTTAAACGAGCATAAATTTAACAGCAAGTATCCGATAATTTTCTTTGGCCTCACCTTCCCGGTGGGGCTTTTTTTTTGCTGAGTCAAATCCGATCATTGTTTTCCGTACTCCTGAATTTCATCATGAATGAACGAGAGTTCAACCCCGGCTTGGTGGAACATCTTTTCCGATTCATCGCCGTCGTGGTATTTCCTTTCACACATAACCCTAACGATGCCACAGTTGATAATGAGCATGGCACAAGTGCGGCATGGGGTCATCCTGCAATACAAGGTAGCACCCTGCAGGGAAATGCCTAATCGGGCAGCCTGGCAGATTGCATTCTGCTCGGCATGAACAGTTCGCATGCAATGCTGGGTTACGCGCTCATCCTCGTGATGCACTTTTTTCATCAGGTGGCCCACTTCGTCACAATGGGGCAGACCTCGAGGAGATCCAACATATCCCGTTACTAAAATCTGTTTATCCCGAACGATCACACAACCGCTCCTGCCCCGGTCGCAGGTGGCACGTTTAGCCACAGTACCTGCCACTTCCATAAAATAGTCATCCCAGGAGGGTCTTACATGTTTTTTATCCGTCATGAAAAGTATTTTTTCCATTGTAAATGTACTTAATAATGTGGTCTGACTCGTACAAAACAGGTGAAAAAATAGTATTTTTGTATCTTATTATTGATGATCTTTAAGCATACTTTTTATTTTAGTTTGACATTATCCTCCTTAAAACCCAATGATATGACAAATCGGATTTTTATTCTTTTTATATTTTTTTATATACCTTTTATTTCCGTGAATGCTCAGGATGTCCCGGTACATCCGTCCTTCATCGGAGAAGGTGTTTTCCTGGGGGTGAGCCCTCCATTAAGAGATCTCCCGGCCTTGACGCCGGCGGAATACCAGGCAATGGTGGCGAAAGCTGAAACTAAAGTCTTAAATAAAAAATTGAAAGAGAGATTCTATCCATTTGCAGCGACGGCTTTGCCGCAGGGACCTGATCCCGCCTGGCAGAAGAAGATGGGTACAACGGATATCAACAGGTCACCAGACGTAAATGCCGAAGGGCAAACATCACCTTATTATCCGCCAGATTGTAATGGAACTGCAGGTCCTGACCATTTCATGCAGACCGTCAACACCACATATGCCATTTATAATAAATCGGGTGTTTTATTGGCGGGTCCTACCAATATGAACCTTTTGTTTTCCGGAGTTCCCGGTTCCAATTGCAACGATGGGGATCCTCTGATTTTATATGATGAACAGGCAGCCCGGTGGCTTGCTGTTGAATTCTCACTCTGCGGAGCAAACGACCGGATGCTCGTTGCGGTCTCCACAACCAATGATCCGACAGGAACCTGGTATAAATATTCATTCGATGTAGATGACATGCCCGATTATGAAAAGTTTGGTGTCTGGCAGGATGGATATTATATGGGTGACAATAACAGTTCCGGGAAGGATATTTACGTTTTCGAAAGAGCACAGATGTTGATTGGTGGAGCAAATCCCAAAATGGTCGGTTTTAATAACCCCTGGAGACCAACGACCATTGATGGTTTTATGTGTGTTCCGCCACTAGATAATGATGGTCCCTTCGCACCGGCCGGTTCACCCGGACTGTTTATAACAATCAACGATGACGCTATCGGTGGAGGAAGCGACCAACTCTGGATCTACGAACTCACGGTAAACTGGAACAATACAGCCTCCTCGACTTTTAACAGGGTTCAACAAATTGATGTAGATCCTTTTGACAGTAACTTTGGAAATACCTGGGATAATATTACGCAACCCGGCACTAATCAGAAACTCGATGCTATCCCACAAGTTATTATGCATGTTCCCCAATACCGGAATTTTGGTTCTTACCAAACGATCGTATGTTGTCATACCGTTGATGTGGATAATACAAACCATGCAGGAGTACGTTGGTACGAATTAAGAAAAACCACCGGCGCGTGGTCTATCAGGCAGCAGGGTACCTATGCCCCGGATGAACACTCACGATGGATGGGAAGTATCATGCTTAATGTAAATAACAAAATTGCCCTGGGTTATTCCGTTTCAAGTTCAACTGTTTATCCCAGCATCCGGTACACCGGACAATCAGCCGGAGCTTATGCTGCGGGCAATGGGATTATGGATATCCCGGAAGATACAATTCAGACAGGAGCACATTCTCAGACGGGATATAATAGATGGGGTGATTATTCCCTGATGTGCGTCGACCCGGTCGATAACGAAACGTTCTGGTTTACCAGTGAATATATTGGAAGCGGTGGTACAAGGAGAACAAAATTTGCCTCCTTCCATTTTGGAAACACTCCTACCGTCATTACCCTCCCGGCAACTTCAATAACCGGGACAGCCGCCACAATCAATGGATCTGTCAACCCCAATGGTCTTGAAACTATCTACCACTTTGAATGGGGGACCTCCACCAGTTACGGGAATTCAACTACGGCGTTTTCCGCCGGATCCGATACTTCTGTTGTTAGTATCAGTGCAGATATAACGGGACTCACGACGGGAGTCACTTACCATTATAAAGCGGTTGCAACCAATGCCGACGGAACAACAAGTGGGGTTGATCTTACCTTTATTCCGGGTGGCGCAGCAGTCACAACAACTGCCGCTTCAGCGATTACCGACACCTCTGCCACTTCGGGGGGTGAGGTAACTACCGATGGAGGATCTCCAGTCACGGCACGGGGAGTTTGCTGGGATACAACAGCAAATCCAACCATTTCAGGGAATCATACGACAGATGGCTCCGGAACAGGCATATTTACCAGTTCACTCACCGGGTTGGCCGCCAATACAACTTACCATGTCAGAGCATATGCAACCAACGGAAATGGAACGTATTACGGGGAAGACTTGCAGTTTACAACCCTATGTGGAATAATTAATACGCTTCCCTTCGTTGAAGGATTTGAAGGGGGCGCAACGATACCATCCTGCTGGACGGAGGAAAATTCAAATCCTTCATGGCAATTCCTTACCGGAAACGGAACAGGACATCCCGCTACGGCACATACCGGGACGCTGAATGCAGTCCTGATGGATAATACTTCAGCAAGCAACAGAAATAAGCTGATTACGCCGGTTTTCGATCTGACCGGTTATACCGGTGTACAATTGAAATTCTGGCATACCCAAGAATTCTGGTCTCCGGATCAGGACGAATTACGGATTTATTACCGGACCAGCAGCGGCGGGACTTGGAATTTATTACAAACCTATACTCAAAATATTCCAACATGGACGGAAGAAACCATTGATTTAACAGCGGTTTCTGCAGAATTCCAAATTGCCTTTGAAGGGGATGCAAAGTATGCCTATGGAGTTTGTATCGATGATATCTCCGTCACAGGAACACCCGACACCGTACTTACAGTCCTTCCTGTCAACCAGGATGTCAACGCCAATGCAGGAAACACAAGTTTTGCCGTCACTTCCAATTCCGAATGGAATGCTGAAAGTGATGTAATCTGGTGTACAGTTACCAGCACTGGGACGGGAAATGGTACAATCATTGCCGATTATACCGAAAACCCTGACTATGTTCAAAGGATTGCTAACATCACCGTCACGGTTTCAGGATTGACGCCGCTGGTAGTTACCGTCACCCAGGCCGCTTCAACAGTTTCAACCAACGATCTTACCAGCGATGGTATACGCATCTTCCCCAATCCAACAAAAGGGATTTTTGAGATAACAACAGGAAAATTAAACCAGCAAACACTGGAAGTTATCATCCTCGATTATACAGGGAAGGTGATACTTACCAAAAACTGTTCTGGTAGGAAAACATATTCTTTCGATCTATCGAATACTCCGAAGGGTTGTTACTTTGTAAAGATAAAGTCGGAAAACGAACTGTTAATCCGGAAACTTGTTATCCTTTAAGGATAACGCGAAGGACATCCTCTACCCGGAGGAATAGCTCTTCTTTACTTCCGTTATTTTCAAAAATAAAATCTGCCATGGAGATACATTCGTGCAGATTTTGTTTATTCGGATCACCGGTACTCATCTCTCTTTTTTCATTTTCACAAAAAGTATCATAGGAGATGGCATCTGTTTCTGACTGGCGAAGACGAATCCGCTGGTAGCGGATTTCGGATTTAGCATCCACGGCAAAAAGGTAAAAACCAGGTGATTTCCGTAATGAAAGAATTTCTCCCGGTGTCCGGATACTTTCAATGACACAGTTTTTATTCGATTGAACCGCTTTCAGGTAAAGTTGATCGGTCACAAAGGAAGATCCGTGCTCGGAGCGCATGGAATTTGCAAGTGCGAACATACTGTCGCGGTTCTCCGGTAGCCCACGCATACGAATCTCTTCCAATAAAAAGGAGCGCACCGAAAAATGCAGGAATCCCTTATTTAACGTAAGGTATTCCACGATGGTTCCTTTTCCAGCTCCAAGAGTCCCGGTAATACCGATAACGATCATCAGATCTCTCCTTGTTTTAGTCGTTCAATCCATTTTTCGGCGGTGACCGGCCGAAACTGCTGAAGTTTTTCAAATAAAATACTTACATCGTCGTCGATAACGAGTAAGTCGCGATGTTCCGGCCTGAGAAATTTTTCTGAAACAGCATGATCCAGCATAGCAAACAGTGCAGTGAAATAGCCGCCTGCGTTAAGAATACCAATAGGTTTGCTGATGATCCCAAGCTGATTCCAGGTGAGTACTTCAAAAAGTTCATCCAGGGTACCAAAAGCCCCTGGTAAGGTAATAAAGGCATCAGAAAGCCGGGCCATCACCTGTTTTCTTTCCTGCATACTTTTAACAATAAGCATCCGGGTCAATCCTGCATGCGCCACTTCCTTTTTTACCAATGACTCTGGCATCACACCAGTCACCTTCCCACCTTTTATCAGCATGGTATCAGCCAGGATTGCCATCAGGCCGACATTGGCCCCTCCGTATACCAGTTCGATTCCGTTTTTTAAGAAAAATTGTGCAAGTTTTACGGCACAATCACGGTAAACCGGTTTAGCTCCAAGACTTGATCCACAGAATACACCTATGCTTTTAATCATGGATCAAATCCTGGATTATACCGTGAAACATAGTAATCCCGGTTTGCAGAATCTCGTCAGGGAAATCATAATACCAGGTATGCAGGTCGGATTGATTTTCACCTGCACCAAGTCCAAACAAGGCACCAGGATAAGCGCCTGTAAATTGGCCAAAATCTTCCGACCAGCGAAGGGGTTCAGAAAGAACAACCACCCGGTAGTTGTTTTTCACGGCTACTTTCTTAACGATCTCGACTGCACCATGATCGTTGATGGTAGCATCAAAAGGTTCCCACCGTTGTATCTTTTCTTCAACATAATGCTTGAGAGCAATCTTACCTGTGATCTTGACCACTTCACGATGCAACTTGTCGAGATCCTTTTTACAAAGCGCCCGTAAGGATAAATTCAACATCCCGGTACCGGGAACAGTTCCATACCCGAACCGGCCAAGATGACAATGGGTTATTGTTATGAATTGGTTCTGATGTATAGCGCCCTCCCGTCTATTCAGTTGCGGAATTTTTTTTAGAAGGTCCATGATTGCCGGTAAGGGACTAATTCCCTGTTCGGGATAGGCTGCATGCGAAGCATGACCTTTCAGTCGGATTGAAATCCCTTCGGAAGCCATGGCAAAGGTCCCATCCTTTATTATGATTGCTTCCTTGTCATATCCGGGAATATTATGAATAGCAAAAACATAATCGGGGATTATCTTTTTGAATTTCGGATCATTCAGAACGGCGATTGCCCCTTTACCAACCTCCTCTGCCGGTTGGAATAATAAAACTACCCGACCTTTGGAGAGCGGCGCCTGGTGAATACAAAAGGCCAGTCCGATCAGAATGGCCATATGGCCGTCATGACCGCATTTATGGGATATTGATTTCCTGTCGGAAGTATAGGTCACCTCTATATCTTCCTCAATCGGGAGGGCATCCATTTCAGCCCGGAAAAGGATTGTTTTTCCCGGCGATTTACCTTCAAAGATAAGAGCCAGGCCTGTCCTGCCGATTTTTTCGATGATATGGTTGGGTTTAAATCTCTGGCAGTAACGTTGTAAGAGCCGGGAGGTTTTAAATTCTTTTCCTGCGATTTCAGGATGATGATGCAGTTCTTTCCGAAGAAGAATCAATTCGGGAAGGAATTCGGCTAGATCCTTCATGGCGTATTAAAATTCAATATTTTTGCATTAATACAGGTCTAATGCGATTCAAAGTTAAACAGAATCCGGAATAAAAAAACATCCCGATGAATAGATTATATCCCATGAAATTTAAACCCATCTTCAAAGAAAAGATCTGGGGAGGACAAAAGATCAAAGATCTGTTGGGTTTGGATTTTTCACCCCTGGTGAATTGTGGTGAGGCATGGGTACTGTCGGGAGTCCCAGGCTCGCAGACGATCGTCAGCAACGGATTTCTTAAAGGCAATGAATTGAACGAGCTGGTTGAAATATTTATGGATAATTTGGTTGGTGAAAAGGTATTTGAAGAACATGGAAATAAATTCCCGGTTTTAATCAAATTCATTGATTCAAATGATTATTTATCCATCCAGGTACATCCGAATGAGGAAGTTGCCGCCAAACACAAAATCGGCAACGGGAAATCGGAGATGTGGTATATCCTGGATGCAGATCCGGGCGCTGAATTATTCAGCGGTTTTTCGCTGGAAATGACCAAAGAAATTTATTTGAACCACCTGAAACAAAAATCGCTAAGAGAGATACTTAATCTGGAAAAAGTAACAGCCGGAGACGCCTTTTATATCCCGGCCGGCCGTGTCCATGCCCTGGGACCTGGGATCCTTCTTGCTGAAATCCAGCAGACTTCCGATATAACTTACCGGATTTATGATTGGGACCGGGTAGATGAGCAGGGGAACCCAAGGGAATTACATACAGATCTGGCATTGGAAGCAATTGATTTTCATCATTATCCCTCATACAAGGCTGCATTTAAAAACCAGGTAAACAAGGCAGTAAATGTTATTGATTGCCCGTATTTTACAACGAATATGCTCAACTTTAACAGGAGTTTTGAAAAGGATTATTCCACCATCGATTCTTTTATCCTGTATATCTGTGTCGGTGGTTCCGCGGAGATTCAGCATAAACAGGAAAGATTTTCTTTGACTCTTGGTGAAACCATGCTGATTCCGGCCGAAATCGAGAAAATAAACCTTCTGCCAAAACATACCTGTGAAATTTTGGAGGTCTACATATTATAAAAAAACGTACTTTTAGCCCTTCCAAAATTGACACTTGTTATGAAACGATTCTTCCCGATAGTTTTTTTTCTTTTACCGGGTTTCCTCTTACAGGCACAAACAAATAACCCATTACTGAATAAAAAGATCCCCTCCGTCGATATCAAGGATATAAAGGGAGATCCTTTTAACACCCTGGATATTAAAAATGACGGGAAACCGATCGTGGTCAATTTCTGGGCTACCTGGTGTAAACCCTGTATCAAAGAACTTACCGCTATCGCCGATTTATATGATGAATGGCAGGAGGAGACGGGGGTAAAAATTTATGCCATATCAATTGATAACACACGTTCTTCCAGCGATGTTGCTGCGCTGGTCAAGGGGAAAGCATGGGAATATATTGTACTCCTTGACCAAAATTCCGATTTTAAACGCGCCATGAATGTCGGACCGATTCCGCACACTTTCCTGATAAACGGCAAAGGAGAAATAGTATGGCAAGGTACTACTTATGCCGAAGGAAATGAGCTTGAACTGATCGATAAAATCAGAAAACTGGTGAAAGGAGAAGATCTGAAATAATCCTGGCGTTTCAATATCTAATTTCATAAAACCATCATTGTCTTGAAAAAATTTTATTACTTCTTTCCCGGACTGGCATTCCTGTGGGTACAAATTCCAATGACTGTCACTGGTCAGGATTTTTTAAGGAACAGCAGCGTGAGCGGGAGCTTCCAGGCTGATGCAGCTTACTATCTCAGGGATACCAAAATGGGAATCACCGATTCCACCCTTGATGGCAAAGTAATCCGCATGAACGCATTTACCGAGGTTAATTATTCTATCGGGAACTTTTCGGCCGGCCTCCGCTTTGAAGCGTACCTTCCGCCACTTATCGGGTATGATATCCAATATAACGGTCTTGGAATTCCTTACTGGTATGTTAACTATAAAAATGACAAAATCGATGTGACCGCGGGGAACTTCTATGAACAGTTTGGCAATGGCCAAATGTTGCGTACTTACCAGGAGTGGACCCTTGGTTATGATAATTCACTGAGAGGGATCCGTGTCAAATTTATGCCAATCAACGGAATAACGCTTAAAGGAGTATATGGTGTGCAGCGTGATTATTGGGTTCAGTTTAAGGATAATAACCGTGGTGTGGTCAAGGGATTTGATGCCGATTTTTATATGAATGATATTTTCCCGAAGATGTCAAAATCAATTGTAAAACTAACCGTCGGCGGTAGTTTTGTTAGTGACTACCAGAAAGGTAAGAGTATAACGGTAATAGAAAACCATAAGTTATTCGAATTAAAATTACCCGAGAATGTTGCCACTTACGGGGGCCGATTAAATCTGAATGTAGGTGATTTTAATTTCTATACCGAGTATGCTTACAAGATCAATGATCCCTCGGCAATGAACAACTATATTTATAAAAACGGGGATGCACTTTTTACGAGTCTTTCCTATTCCAGGACGGGACTTGGAATTTCCCTGAAAGCCAAGCGAATCGACAATATGAGCTATAAATCCGACAGAACTGTTACAAACAACCAACTTGACATCAATTACCTTCCACCGGTAACCACTGAACATTCCTATGCGCTTGCTTCCATGTATCCATATGCAACACAACCGAACGGTGAATTTGGATTTGCAGGGACAATCACTTTTAAAATAAAGAAAAATTCGAAATTGGGTGGCAAGAATGGTATTTCTATCGCCCTTAACTATGCACAGGTTAACGGTATCGGTAGAAATCCTTTAAATGACAGTACAACTGTTGACCAGACCGGAACCCTCGGATATACCTCATCCTTCTTTGATATCAGCAAGGAATTGTTTTACCGGGATCTGAACCTGGAGGTCACGAAAAAATTCGGTAAAAAATGGAAAGGGATATTTACTTATTACTATATCAACTATAATAAAGATGTCGTTGAAGGTCACAACCAACAATATGGCATCATTTATTCGCATACCGGTGTGATCGACCTGACCTATCTTATAACCAAAAAAGTTTCGCTCAGGGGCGAACTTCAGGGGCTTTTTACAAAAGAGGACAAAGGGAACTGGGCAGCATGTCTGCTTGAACTTACGATTTCCCCAAAATGGTTTGTTTCGGTTATGGATCAGTGGAATTATGGAAATTCCGTCAGCAGTCAAAGGTTACATTACTATCTGGTGAGTGCCGGGTTCATATACAATACCACACGGCTCTCCTTATCGTATGGCCGGCAGCGTGAAGGAATTCTTTGTGTAGGAGGTGTCTGCAGGTATGTCCCGGCTTCAAGCGGTTTAATCTTAACAATTACGAGCAGTTTTTAATGATTTAATTTAGATCCCGACATGAAAGTTTTTAAAAATATACTCCCGATATTTTTTCTTACGGCATGGTTATTTCCATCCTGTGATAAGTTATCCGAACCCTATGCCGTGGTGAAGCCGGCCGGGGGAGATACTACCAAACGAATGGTGCTTCTTGAAGATTACACGGGTCATAAATGTGTTAATTGCCCGCTTGCCACCATCATGGCTCATGATCTTGAAAATTTATACAAAGGACAGGTATTTGTTGTTGCCGTGCATGCAACCTACTTTGCAACTCCCGACCCCAGCGGGGATTTCACAGCCGATTACAGGACTGAGGCAGGAACATTGTGGAGCAACTACTTCAAGATCGAGTCTGCTCCAAATGGACTTGTGAACAGGGCTTTTTTCTCCGGGAAGAATATTTATATGAGTCCGAAATTATGGGGAGGAGCTGTACAGGTTGCAGTCGAATTACCCAAAGCAGCCATCATGACTATGAAAAACTCTTATAATGAAAGTACAAGGACCCTGACCACGAGCATCGACACTAAATTCCTGTTGCAGTTGCAGGGAAATTTTAATCTTATCGCCTGCATCCTGGAGGACAGTATTGTTTCACCGCAACAAAATAAAGACACCCTTGCCGGTCCGGTCCCCATTATCAAGGATTATGTTTTTATGGATATGCTTCGCGGAACCATGAATGGAAGCTGGGGAGAACAACTGACTACCTCAGTCGACCTTAGTAAGATCTACAATAAATTATATACCTTTAAGTTCCCTGAAAACTGGATTTCCGAACATTGTTGGGTGCTTGCCTTCATATATAGCGAAGACAATAAAGAAATCTATCACGTCATAAAAACTAAGGCAACCACGGAGCCTGAATAAAAAAAGTCCTTTTACCAAGAGGATATTTGACTGAGCGGATTTACGGACTCCCTACCCCGTTAAATTTTTTTTCTTTGCATGTCAGTTTATTTTTGCCGTTCCTGCTGTTTTCGACCGCTTTTGGATACTTAGCAAACATTTTTCGACCGAGTTCAGGTTTAAAGTTTAAATGTATTGTTTTTTAATTGTTATAGAATCAAACTTAATTATATTTGTTATTCTAAAATAATATCATTATCTTACATGATTAGGCTCTATATCATAGATGACCATTTTCTTATTTTTGAAGGATTCTGTGCATCATTTGACCTTGCAACTGCTGATTTCAAGGTCGTTGGGGGAAGTCTTACAATCTGTGAAGCTCTTATAAAAATTAAAACTACCGATGTTGATATAATTATCCTTGATCTTTTTATAAGACAGGAAAATCCTGTTATAAACTACAAGAAAATACAATCTGCATTTCCCACCATCCCGATTGTCATCTTGTCGCAGGAAGATTGTCTTCTTTGGAAGGTTGAGATATACCGTCTCGGCGTGAAAGCATATTTAAGCAAGGAAGAGAGCAAATCAGTGATGATTGAAACATTGCATAGGGTTGCTGCCGGTGAAATTGTTATACCCGGCAATATTAATTGTTTATTGTACAAAGGTCATGATTCTACACCCGGGCTTCAGGATGTACAGGATTATATGGATACCATCATCTTGTTGTCAAAAGGCAATGACGCCAAAGATATCTCCGGAATTTTAAAACAATCACAATCCTCTATTGAAAAAAAACTTCAAAAAATCCGACAATGTTTTCATGTCAGGACAAACGCTGAGTTGATATACAAAGTGACTATCCGGCAGAATCCCCATTTATTTTCCTGATTATCTTTCCGATTTTCGTAAAAAATCGTACGGAAAAAGTACGGAAAAAGTTTTGTTAATAAATACCTCTTTTATAGTGTTGCAGGAAAATTAAAAGATTCTCCGATGAAGAATTCTGTTCAAATACCAGTGTGTATTTTTTTTATCCTTCTCTCAATTTCATTATCGGCTCAATTTACATCTTATGATAATAATGCCATCCCTTACAAGGGAAACAGATCGGTTCTTTTCGGAACAGATATTATTATCAATGACCAACCCATCCAGAATCAAAAGACTGTAGCGCAATGTGCCGCGCTGAATGGTTGGCTTTATGCGGCATATTCTTATGATAAGTCAGGAATTGCTTACATATCAGTCATGCGATCTATTGATAACGGCATCAATTGGACACTATTATTTGATGGTGGTATGGGTTTGCACAATACAATTTTCACCAAAATTGAATTGGTTACGGGCGGCAATACTATTGATGGAATTAAGCTATTTATTGGGGCTATGTATTATGACACGATAAATCATGGTTCCACCGCTTTGTTAGTCCGTATTAATGGTGAGACAGGTGTTAATGAAGGAACCTTGTGGAATAATGTAGCTGGTGAAATTAAAGACATTGCATTGGCCACTGATCAACCCTATCATGCGAATAATTCAAATCCATATAGTATTGGATTTGTTTATACAAGAGTATATCTTGATAAGGATTCCATTATTTTTCGATCTTCAAGCAATGGAGGTCTGTATTTCGATAACTACCAGGTATTGGCTGCCGGTGAGGGTTATTTCCATAATGTGGATCTCGCTTATGGGCGCTCGCCCGCTTTTCCTGACGGAGGCTATTTTGCGACCTGGGAACAAAAGTCTACGACAAGTTCAAAATACGGTCATATATATTCTTCACATTCCTGGCCGAACTTCAATAGTCCCTTCACCGATCCGGTCTGCCTTGACAGTATTGATATTTCAGCAATAAACATGTGCCGTAACCCAGTCATTGCATGCCAGTATAGTGATACAGATAACGATAGCAGCAACCTTACCCAGATTGTTCTTTTTGAAAAGTTTAAACCTGGGGATCTTGATTATGATGTTGTGGGATGCTACAATCTGAAGGCATCATCAAACGGACCTTTCAATTTGATGAATGTTGCGACTTCAGTAAATAATGAGTTGTACCCCGATATTGCATTCAATCCTTACGATTCTACGTTTATGGTAACATATTTTGACTCAACTGGATTAAAATTACCTTTTGTTGTTAACAATTTCAACATGGCTGATCCGAATTTCTGGACCGTTGTATCACCAGGTTATAACGACAACACTAATATTTCTGCTCCTTACCCGAATGTATCTTTAGATTTCAGCAAAGGAGCAGGTTGTGTAGTTTGGAATTCTGGGCAAACTGGCAATAACGGTGCTGCCATGTTTGATGCAGAGTATATCTATTATACCGGAGCTTCAGAAAACCGACAAAATGAATTCGCAAAACTTTTCATGGTCTATCCCAATCCATGCTCCTCTTCAGTAACCATTGCTTTTGAGTTACATAATACGGAAAGAGTCACTATCATACTTTATAGCATCGTGGGACAACCTCTAAGAATCCTAACAGATAATCAATATGAAAAAGGCACACACGAAATAAATTCAGATTTATCTAATCTATCAGAAGGAATATATAATTGCTTCTTTAAAGTCGGTGATTTTACGTCAAACAACCGAATATCTGTTGTGAAGTAACAAACCAGGAATATTATCTTTGGTGGGTCAAACCATAAAATAATACCCATGCTGAGTGGCATTTGCAATGCCGCTATGAACATTACTGATTTGAAATTCTGCCTTGAATTTATTTCCCATGCTGCAAGCTCAATGAAAATTGCCGTTACTTTTATAAACTACGTAATATTTTAAATGTCATCAATCATACTTTACTATTTTTGTCAGTTCGAAAAGATATTGGCCTGAATGATACGGTTATATATTATCGATGATCATTTTCTTATTTTTGAAGGATTCTGTGCCTCCTTTGACCTTGAATCCGATGATTTCATAGTTGCCGGAGGGAGCCCGACAATTGAGGATGCCCTTTTACGGATATCTGTTGCCGGTGTTGATATAATAATTCTTGACCTGTTCATAAGGCAGGAGAGTCCGGTTATAAACTTCGGGAAGATACAAACTGCATTCCCAACGGTACCTGTCGTTATCCTGTCGCACGAAGATTGTCTTTTATGGAAGGTTGAGATGTACCGGCTCGGTGTAAAAGCATATTTATGCAAGGACGAAAGCAAATCAGTAATGGTTGAAACGTTGCACAGAGTTGCGGCCGGTGAAATTGTTATTCCCGACAATATCAATTGTTTATTATACAAGGGTTCCGATTCAACGCCTGACCTTCAGGATGTACCCGATTATATGGATATCATCAAAATGGTTGACAAAAGGCATAGAAATAAAAGAAATTGCCGGAAAACTAAAACAATCACAATCCTCTGTCGTGAAAAAACTGCAGAAGATCCGGCAATGTTTCCAGGTGACGACAAATGTTGAATTGATTTACAAACTGACTTCACGGCAAAATCCCCGTTTGTTAATCTAACATATACTCTTTCCGATTTTCGTAACAAATTGTACGAAATGAGTAAGGGAAAAGTTTTGTTCATAAATACTTCTTTTATATTATTGCAGGAGAATTAAAAAAAAATTCTCCCATGAAGAATTCTGCACAAACTCTAGGATGTATTTTTTTTATCCTTCTCTCAGTTTCATTATCGGCTCAAATAACTATTGATGATATTAGTGCCATTCCTTACAAGTCAAATGGTTCAGTTTTATTCGGGAATGATATTATTGTCAACGACCAACCTGACCAAAATCAGCGTAAAGTAGCATTATGTTCTGCTTTTAACGGCTGGCTTTATGCTGCCGTAACATACAAAAGTGAAGCTTATGGAACACTTGCTGTTGTTTCAGTCTTGAAATCAACAGACAATGGCCATACATGGTCCATTATTTTAAATGGATGGTGGGCAGGATCTGGAGATGCAGATTTCACTTCAGTAGACATTTTAGTAATAGGGAACTCAGTTGAAAACCTGAAATTTATTTTGGCACTGGTAGGCACAAGCAGTTCTACAGGAATAGGTTATGGTTTCGCTCGTCTATTTAATGGAGAAACCGGTGAGTTTGAAAGTCAGCTTTTTTCGCACGGTTTATGTTATGACATTTCTCTTGCTTCTGACTTTGTATATTCAGGAGATAATCACTATCCTGACAACATTGGGGCACTTTATTCCACGTACTCAAATTACAATGATACGCTGGTTTTCAGATCCTCAAATAATGAAGGCTTATCACTTAATAACAGAAAAATTGTTTCTTTTACCAGTACTCGTTACCACAAAGTATCACTTGCTTACGGAAGGAGTCTTTCCTCGCTTTCAGGCAGATATTTTGCAGCATGGGAAGAACAAGATGATTTTGGAACTATGCCAGGACACATTTATACCTCACATACAAATCCTGACTGTAATGGCGCCTTTACTTCTCCTGTTAATCTTGATGGTCTTGAAGCCTCAAATGACAATATGTGCAGATTCCCTGCTATTGCATGCCAATATAATGACGTCGATAATGATAGTTCAAACCTCACAGAAATTGTATTATTTGAGAGGTATAACCAATCCAGTCAGAAAGATGATGCAATAGGATACTATAATTTACAGGCGACCATCACTTCTTATTTTACTAAGTTAAATATCACCGATTCTCTTCATAACAATCTTCAGCCAGATATTAATTTTAATCCTTTTGACTCAACGTTCATGGTTACCTATTTTGACTCAACTTCCCAGAAACTCCCGTTTCTTGTTAATAATTACAATCTAAGAAATCCAAACTCCTGGAATGTCATATCCGCAGGATACAATGATAGTTCAAATCTGTCAAAACCTTGCCCAAAAGTTGAGATAACGAATGAACCGCAACAGGGAGCAAATGTTTGGATTGGAAAGAAAACTAATGGAAATGGGGTCGCGATGTATGATTATCCATCAAGTACCTGGACTGGATATTATGAAACAAGTTACTCAGATAATGCCAGAATGATTGGCGTATATCCAAATCCTTGTAGTAACAAAATCAAATTTTCGTTTGAACTTAAGAAAACAGAAAAAGTGACGATCAACATAGTTAATATTCTAGGTCAATCCATAACAACAATAGCCAATCAATATTATTCTGAAGGGATTCATTGCATTTCTTATGATATAGGGGACTATTCCCCTGGAACCTATTTATTTGTTTTTAAGTCAGGTAGTTTTTTTGCTACTGGTAAGCTATCAATCATTAAATAGTTTGATTAACAGAATTATGAACTTCCAATGTTGTTTTAATAATTAATTCAAAATCAATAATAAGATGAAAACAATCACTGTCAAGAACATAAAAAATTCAAAGTATATATTTACTATAATTCTTTGTTTTATTTGTTTCTATTCGGTTAAATCACAATGGGTCCCGCTTCAGATATATCAAGACGGTGCTAGCCAACTAAAACAAATTAACGACGGAATGGGTGGTCCAGCTTCTTTTCGAATTGGAAATTCCCTTGGAGTTTATGATCCCACCGCAACATTTCATATAATTAACGAATTATCTGAAAATTCTACGCTAAAACTTGAATGTAAAATTGAGAATAGTATAATCGGTTCCATTAGACATTTATTCATTGACGGCGGTAATCAATATGGAATATACCAAACAGGCTTAGATTTCCAAAACTATTTTGAAGGTGATGTTACTTGTAACTCATTTCTGAATTTTACCGGACAAGGTTCTGGAATATCAATCAGTAATCAAGATCAAGGATTTTCCTTTCATTATTCAATAACACCACCTGGTCCACCAGTAAGTATACCTTTGATAATAAAATATAATGGTGTAAAAGTTCAGGATTTGATGGAATGTAATGATTTTCTTTTACACCATAACGCAGGAGATGGTAAAGTATTAATGAGTGATAATATTGGCAATGGGATATGGAGTGATGCTTCACGGTTGAACGATAATGATTGGTTAGTAGACTATATCATTGGAAACAAAACCAATCTAATGAACCTGTATTTAAATCCCGATTATTTAAATGTCGGTATAGGGGTTATTCCAAACGGAAGCTATTCGGCTAAACTCTCTGTCTTAAATACAGATAATTCAGTAGGTTCCTTGATAAATAGCTTTCGAAATAATATAACAACTAATAATTTTGGATTGTATGTTATTTCTGGACAAAACGGTAGAACTCCACTTTTTTTCGAAAGGGATCCTGGTATTGTTAATACAGGATTATGTTCATCATTAGCAAATAATAATCCCTTTGATGGGTCTATGAAAGGGATAGTTGCAAACGTTGTCAATAATTCACAATGCTCTGGAACAATTGTTGGAATTCAATCATATGTTAGTGGTCAATCTGAAGATATAAACACATATGGAATTTATTCAAGCGTGAACTCCTCAGGGGATCCAAATATAAGATGGTCTGGTTTTTTTTCTGGTGGTGATTTGCAATTGGATTACGGTCGACTAATTGTAGGTGCAGTCGGTTACAGAAACTTTTTAATTTTTACTGATTATCTGAATGAAAATGGTTCTCATAACCTCTTAATTTGTCCACAAAATGGGAATGGGTCGGCTTCATTAGAAAATAGAGTATCGTTAACGGATAATGGTGATTTTGTGGTTCAAAAGAAATTAGAAGCTAACGATATGCAAGTAAACAACTTATTGGAATCAACTGATATTCAAGTAAATCATCGGTTACTGGTAGGCACGTCTAATTTTCCGGCTGATCCTGGTGGAACTGGAAAGTTAGCTGTAGATGGAAAGATCTATGCTAGAGAAATCGAGATAAATATTGAAACTTGGCCAGATTATGTATTAAATGCTAATTATAACCTTATGTCATTAAAGGAAGTAGAAAATTTTATTTTGACAAACAAACATTTACCTGATGTCCCAAGTGAATCTGAAATTAAATCATCTGGGGCAAATTTGGGAGAGTTAAATGCCATCCTAATTAAAAAAGTTGAGGAATTGACTTTATACATCATTGGGCAACAAAAGCAGATTGATAGTCTAAAAATGATACTTAAGATAGGTTCAAATTGAATATCTATCAGTGCAAGTTGAAAAATATCCGATTTCATAATTAATTTTCGGATTATAAATTTTTATTGGCTATCTTTTAATTTTCGTTTACAGGAGAATTTTGATATATCTTGAACAGAAGTGATAAATTGAAACTGATAAAAGGATATATTAAAATGGGCCGTATCTAAATTTATTCCTTAAAATCTCCATATCATTAATGATTTTAGCTTATTAAAAAATTATATAATTGATTAAATTAATAAGTTAAGTGCAAGGAATGTTTGAATATTATTACCAATCGATAAATTTAATCCTATGAAAAAGGCACTTCTTATATCATTAAATATGGTAATGACATTTGTGACTAATGGTCAAGATGTTAATGCAAGCTTTATCATTAAGAATAATGTCCGGGAGATTGAAAATTGTAGATATGAAGTGGCAATTCCATGTTGTCCTGGAAATTGTTTACCTGGAAATTATTTCCTTGTTTTCGAAGATGAATTTATTGGAAATGAGTTGGATTTAGATAAATGGAGAACATTTTTTTCATATGCTGATCATGATGACAGATGCCATGGCGATGAGCCACAAGTATATTTAGATGAAAATGTTACAGTTAATAATGGATTGAGTTTATTATTTCAAGAGGATCCCGATTGGTATCCAATGTGTAATGAAGGAACAGAGTGGAAACAATATACATCCGGGATGATTGAATCGAAAACTACATTTTTATATGGCATTTTTGAAGCATCAGTGAAAATTCCTTCAGGTCAAGGATTTTTTCCTGCATTTTGGCTTTTTGGTGGTGGTGGGGAGATTGATATTTTTGAATTTAAAAATAATTATCTTAATAAGCCAGAATTGACAGCTATTAAATGGCTAAATGGTTCACAGCATAATAATTGCACATACATTCACGTGACCAATACAGATTACTCGGATGACTTCCATACATATACAGTATATTGGGATCCCTATTACATTTCATGGTATATAGATGGCGAACTAATATATACTCATTATTTATGGTTAACAATATTAGCGCAATATGGAATTACTTGTGACGATCTAGAACCATTTCATGAATATCTTTTGAGTGAATCATTTCCATCTCATGACGATGAAGAAAATATAATTATAAATTTAGCCGGTCAAGTAAATTCTAATCCCATTCCGATTCCAAGTGAATTACAGGTACAATATGTAAGGGTTTGGCAAAAACAAGTTTTCGAATGTATTGATCTTGTTCTTAATTCATTTCCCGCCCCAATAATTAAAGCTAGATCTATTACAGTAGATGGAAATATTACAGTTAATCCAGGTGAGAGTCATAGTTTATTCGCTAAGACAAAAATACTGTTAAAGCCCGGATTGAAAATTCTCACAGGAGGGAATTTTGCTTCAATAATTAATCCCAATCTTTGTCTGGAGCCTAATGATAAAACAACAAAATCATTACCACAACCTAATATGGATTTTCGAAAAAATGATTCTATTAAAAATGTATTATATAATCCTTTACCTGAAGGAATAGATTCATCATTCTTCTTTTTCCCAAATCCAGTTAATGAAAAGTTGAATATTGTTTGTGGACAACAATGTACGGTGTCTATAATAGATATTAAAGGCAATAATATGTATATTAATGAATTAAAGAATAAGATTAATATAATAGACATGAGTAAATTTGAACAGGGTCTATATGTTATCAAATTAATTTTAAATAATTACGTTTATACTAAAAGGATAGTTAAGTTGTAATAAAGAAAAGTAATTTAGTAGAAACTTTCAAATTCTTATTATTATACCGTTGAAATATTTAAGTATTTTATTGTTTCTTTTCCCAATTTGTGCAATGAGCCAAATCCAAGTTGGAGTGAAAGGCGGGTATAACTACTATTTTATTTTCAACAATGAAAGTGGAAGTGACCGGGCTAAATATAATGAGAATAATAACTCATACATATTTTCAATTGTAGCTCGCCAGAGGACATCTCATGTTATAAATCTTTCAATTGAATTTGAATATTTGCATCAATCATTTTATGTTGATGCAACATGGGGTTCAGCAGGAGGTGGTGAATACGATAAGTTAAATTTTAATCTTGGTAAAGTCAATTTTCATTTTCAACCTCAGTTCGTCTTTGGTAGAAAATTTAAGGTTTTTTTCTATCCTGGTTTATATTTTGGTAAAATAGTTAATTCTTCCGTTGATGGTACAATCTCACGTTGGAAAAGTGATCAAATTGATCCTAAAATTGATACTGTTCATGGAAGCGCTAATAGTTTTTTCCCTTGGATCGATGTTGGAGTAGAAGCCGGCGTTGGTTTAGATATTCCACTCTATAAAAATTTCAATCTGGTATTTGAGAATGCCTATTCCTATTCCTTTACAAGTCTCTCCTGGGGCTCGAATAATGCTCATTTCTTCAACATAAAATTTGAGGCAGGTTTAACCTATACTTTTAAGTTTTAACTAAACAACCTAAGAGTCATGGATGATTAAGCGGATTCCGGGACTCTACATACAGTCTATATTTGTTTCTTTGCAAGTTTTTAAAAAAAGGCCGTCTCAGTTCCTGAAATGAAACGGCCTTTTTTTCAATATATTACCGATTCTATCTCTGAATCATGATTTTTTGTGTCAGTGTCGTTTCACTTCCCTTTACCTTCAGGAAATAGATGCCCTGTGACAGGTTGGTCAGGTTCACATTCTTTTTTAATGATCCATTCACCGGGATGTTGGTCTCCTGGTAAACGGTATTGCCGACCATGTTGTAAACCTGAATATTTACCTGATCCTGCTGAACATTTGAAATGTTCAGGATGAAACTTCCATTCCCAGGATTGGGAGTCACGGAACAGGTGAGGGTTTGTGATTCCTTACCGATAGAGGTGGGGAAATCAACATGGATATAAGCATATCGGATGAGGGTATCATAATTTGTCCCATTACCTGCAATAAGCTGAACATCATAGGTTCCGTCGTTTTCGTATACCACGGCCGGGTTCTGCTCCGTTGATGTCGAAGGATTGCCGCCGGAGAAACTCCATAGCCAGCTTGAAGCGCCACCGGTGGAACCATCTACAAAATGTACGGTGTCGAATTCAAAAAGAGTCGTTGGGAAACCTGTAAAAGAGGCAATTACAGTTGCAGTAGCATTAACAGGAATTTCTGCTATATACGGAATATCGTTAAAACCATTAACAACAAGATGAAGGGTATCCCCGGCATTTTGCAGCGCAGGGAAGGTAATAACACTGGTACTGTCGGCAATCAAAGCGGTTCCCAGGATGGTATCGTTTAATGAAACGGTAACCCTGGCTCCCGTCGCATTGCAATAAACAGTCAGTGAGGTATCGCCAACCATCAGTGAAGGATCATGCGTGACCAGTAATGTATCGGGATTCGCTGTACGAACCGTGATCGAAGGATCACCGAAAACGGTCCAGGTATCGGCCATGTTCTGTCCGTCATTACCGTAAGCATCGATCATTTTCATGCAACCGTTGATGGATAATCCGGCAAAAGTCCTTTTGATATTGGTGGGATAAGTCTCAACCAGGATATCGGTCATTTCATCCTGACCGGCCATAGGTGAATCCCAGCTCTGGTTGATGGTAGAACCCAGAAATGCAATGGCGCCTGTGGGTTGACCGTCTTTGGTCGCCCGTAACCAAGCTTCGGCGAAACAGGTTCCGGTCATAAATGCCCCATTGACACAAGCAACCGACCAGATGAAGGGTAATTTTCCCTGGTTTGTGAGCGCATTGACATTTGAGTTGTTGAACCCGGATGTAGTCCAAGACGTGTTTGCACCATGACCGCAATATAAAATTAGAGATGCTCCGTCGTTGACCGCAGTGGCAACCTGGGTTGAATTCGGATTCCCGGCTGCATCATTTCCTCCCTGCGAGCCATCGAAAAACTCCGGATTCCAGGTATAGGTAAAGTTCAGCATCTTTGTTTGCTGGTTGCGGATATGTTGATAATCATATTCGTTATCGTCACCCGGCCCCAGATTTGAAGCAATCCCAATAACAGAAGTGTACCAGTCGTCGGTTCTTAATACAGGGTCGGATTCATATTCAATGGTTCGCTGAACTTGTGTTTCTACATGACCAATATTTTCTGCTGAAAATCTTCCAATAAAAACATCTGCATAATGGTCATTACCAACAATATAACCATAGGCGTTATCGGATGGTCCTCCTAGACCTCCACCCTGGTTTGTCGGTATCTGGGGAGCATCACCTACTAGTAAAACGAATGTTAGATCATTGTTTGCGTTGTAATAATCTGAAATATAGGTCTTAATGGCTGAAGCAGTTGTTCCGATCGATGCGACATCCACTATTTCGGTAGGATAACCAATCGAATTTTTCCAATCAATATAAGGCTGCATAGCGGTCATAAATGCTCCATGGCAAATGATCAGCAACCGGCCATATTCATCCAATGGAGTATAAGTAGGAGCCTGTGGATTGAGGAATTGGTCGTAGTATACCGACCGGAATTCAGGATGAATCCTGGTTTCACTGGATGTCCTGTAGAAAGGATTTACGCCTGTTTCACCTGATTTGTACAATTCAACGGTAATATCATAATAAACCCTCAAGATTTTTGTAACCGGGTTGTATTGGAATGGATAAACAATGACCGTTTGTCCCCTGAAGTCGCGGATGATATAAGGAGTTCTTGTATCGGTAATTAATCCGGGATAGAATTTATCCGTTTCATATGATTGTCCATATAGGAAAGGCACAGTCGCCGGATCCTGGTCTCGCATAATAACACCTTTGGAGGGCGCCACCACAATATTTTCAAAATCCCTGTAGCTGGAAGCAATGATCCGGGTGCTCATTTCCGCCAGGTCGGGAATGATCAGTGAGGTTGTGATCTTGGGGAGATCCGGTGCTCCCGACTCAAGGATTGGGGTCGCTTTATCAACTGTGACCATATTCGCAGGGCCTTTCGGCGTGTTGATCTCGGCCAGCGAAAATCCATCGAGGGTAATATGAATGACCGACCGGTCAACTGTTGAAGAAACAAGCTGTGTTTTCGCAGGTGCAGGAGCCGGTGAGTTGATCGTTACCCAGTGACTTGAGAACCCGGCAAAAGAATACGCCAGAAAAATCAATAAGAACAGAATCTTTTTCATAAATATTGGGTTTTAACTTTATCGGTTTACAAGAACTTTTTTGACAATACTATATGACTTCGTTTGAATTTGGCAATAATAGATACCGGCTGCAAGATCAGAACTGGAAACAACAATGGAATGATTCCCGGCTTGAATGTCAGTCTGATTGTACAGAATCCTGACCTCTTTCCCAAAAGCATCCAGGAGTCTGATGCGAAGTATTCCTGATTCCGGCAAACGGCAAAAAATGTTCAGATAATCCTTGGTGGGAACAGGATAGATCTGAACCATATCCAGGGTATTCAGATCCGGAATGAATGTCATATAGTAAGGGATAACGTTTGAGGGTAATGAAGAGCATTCAAAGGAACTATCCGACACGATAACATAATAATTTCCGCTGAAGGTAGGTGTGATGGACGATCCTGTTTCTCCCGGGACGGGTACTCCGTCAGCATACCATTGATTTCCTTCGGGAGTATTGGAGACTAAAGAATCTCCGGCTAAGGTGATGACAGGTGTTTCAGGTCTTTCGTTGACCGTAATGGCTTTGGGAGATGAAGTCACGGTGTTATCGCCATCATCGACAGTTACCGTATAGGTAATATTTTCAAGTGCAACGGCATAGGGTGTGGCAATCGTCGAATCGTTAAGGTAAGTAACCGGTGTCCAATGGTATGTATAATTTCCTGAACCGCCAGATACCTGGACCGTTAATTGTGAAGTATCACCTCTACATACGGTCTGGGGGTCGATGGTCAATGTAACTGCAAAAGCTCCGACGAACAGACTATCGATTATGGGTTTGCGGTTTTGTTTGGTAATGACGATACGAACCTGGTTTGTTGCAGGAATTGAGTCGAACATCAGGGTGGTGGTTCCGGTGGAATCAACCAGTTTTGCATCAAGCAGGATGGAATCATTTACCGAAAGGGCGACATACGACCATGGTTCGGATAACACGGTGAGAGAAGTCTCCGTTTGGGCTATATTCTCAGGATAGGAAGCGGTCAGTGCCGGTGGGATTGAAAAATATATGCTGAGGGAAGGATCTCCCATCAAATTGTAGATTTCCCAATAATATTTTTTGCTGCTGGAATTTGATTCCTGTACCGCCATATTTCCACCGACTACCATTTGTCCCTGGGTTACAAACCATTTTTCAACGGGTTGACCCTTGTCATGAAAAGTAACATCATATGCACCAAGATGTTGTGAATTATAAGGTGGATGAACCGAAACGCTTTTAAAACCAACACCCCACCAGTAATCCTCGTTCCAGAGAGAATTATTTGAGGCGCCGATATAACCAAGGGCGCCTTTATTAACGGCACGGGTGATCTCTTCGGCAAAACAGTTTTGGTTGAATGAAGAAGTCACACAACAATTGCCGACCATTAATGGGTATTTATGAGCATTTTGCAAAGCAGCAATATGGCTGATGTTGAATGACGGGTCCGACCATCCGTCAACCCCGCCGTGGGCAGTGTAATTTGCATAACAAACTCCATTGGAAACATTATTCCGGATGTTCTGGGAATAGTTATCTCCGGTATGTTCCGGTTGAAGATAGGTATGGGAAAGCAGGTTGTGGATTGAGTCGAAATAGTTTTCGGTTCCGTAATTGATTTGTCCATTGCCGTATGTCAATCCATTTCCACCGGCATCATAACCGGCAACCATGACACATTCTCCAAGAAAAGTATCGTCGGGGAAAAGATATTTTTCATATTCCATGGTCTTGTCAATATACGACTGAAGCTGAACGGTATTAATTGCCGAAAAACGTCCATAGAAGGCTTCCGGAATATTATCGCCCGTGTACTCGCAATAACGAAGGTCGGTAGCCTGCCCGGAATTGGAGGAAGCAGGGATCTGTGCGACATCACCAACGATAAGGACAAAACTTTGGGGGTTATAACCGGCAGGGGGATTATGATAAAGGTTATGGAGATAATTTTTAATGGAGGTGGCGGTCGTACCTACATCAGGATTATCGGTGTAAGCTTCAATGATCTTAAATCCTTTTTGGGTTTTCCAGTGGATAAATGGCTGCAAGGTTGGCTTGAACATCGGAGGGGAGACAATAACATATGTAACCGGGGCAAACATGATCATGGAATCAGTCGGAGGATCGTAATTGACAAACTGATCACAGAGTCCGCCAAAATAAGGGGAATAAAATTTCTTTTTTTGCAGGATGGTTGATGCAAGATCAGCGTTTTTAAATACTAAGGTGGCATCGATTTTTTCATAAATCCGGATTGATTTTGATACCGGGTTATATTGAACCGGGGAGACCTCGATGGAGGCAATATGAACATCGCGCATGGTCCCAACATAAGTAACGGTAACGAGAGGCTCACCCAACCATTTATTGAGGAGATAGGTCTTTTCATTGATTACAAAAGGAATCTGATCCGGATCCGTAATTGCTTTTGAAACAGAAGGTTGAACAGGTATAATGGCATTTTCGATACCCAAGTCGGCCAGCTTATAATCTTTGTACTGCTGGCTGTTAAGAATAACCTCAAATTCCGCACCGGCAGGAACTTCAATAAGTTTGCGATAGGTTGGAAGATCGGGATCCCCGATGGTACTGCTTTTGCCATGTCCATCAATGAAAAGCTCGGTAAATGTCCCTTTTTTCGTTACAAAATCCCGAAACCGTAATAGAGAAACTTGACTTGTGAAAGAGAGTTGCTGTACCGAGGCGGGTGTATATTTAACTTCAGACCTTCCGCTGTTAATCTGGAATTCGCCGGCTATCACATAAAATGGTAAGACGAATCCCACCAAGAAGAAAACAACAATAGAGCGTAAATATTTTTGCATAATATGATGTACTTAGGGTTGATCAGAAATGATTAGCCTAACAAAAATAATAAAAATAATGAACTCAATCAGTGAAATTATGAACAAAAGACAAGGAATAACAATTCCAGGTTGCTTGAAACGGATAAATCAGGAAAATCAATGGTTGATAAATTTATTCTTCATGGATCATAACTGTATCAATCTTACGCATATTGAAAACTGTATACCAGGAGGCCAAGAAACCAATGGTCAATACTGTTAATAAAACATAAATAAAATCCGGCCATTGCATATGTACGGGATAGGTGCTGACCACGAAGGTACTATCGGGTGATCCCAGCTTGATTAGGCCAAATTGTATTTGAATCCAGCAAACGATCACGCCAAGAAGAAGACCGGAAAATGCACCGGTAAAAGAAATCATCATGCCTTCGAGCAGAAATATTCTCCTGATAAGGAGTTTCCCGGCCCCTAGACCCTGAAGTATGGCAATATCTTTCTTTTTATCGAGAATTAGCATGGAAAGCGATCCGATCATGTTAAAAGTGGCTATGACCAGTATGAAAGTCAGGATCATGAATATCACCCATTTCTCCGTCTTCATGATCCCGAAAAGAAATTCCTGCTGCTGATACCTGTTCTTGACAAAAAAGCGGTCGCCTGCGAGCGCCTGTACTTGTTGCTGGATCAAATTAACATCCGCACCTTTTTTCAGCCCCAGTTCAATACCGGTCAGCTGCTGGTCATATTCCAGCAACTTTTTGACAAACCTCAGTGGCATGATCACATATTTTACGTCATATTCCTGCTGGATGGAAAAATAACCCGAAGGGAAGATAAATCCCGTGTTAAAGGCGTTTTCCATGCCCGTGGAGAAGGATGAAGTACGTCGGGGCACATATACTGAAATAGGATTAAGAAAATCATTCAGATTTGTACCCAGGGTACCGGCGACTCCATATCCCAGAACGGCATAATCCTGTATTCCTTCCTGCAGCTGGAATTTTCCTTCATTAATCATGGTATCAACCCCTGTCATCAGGATGAAATCTTCGCTTACTCCTTTTATGGTTACAATTGACTGTTTATCCTTGTATTTCAGAAGGGCATTTTCTTCGATGACCTCCGTAAGATACAGTACTCCAGGTATTTTACGAAGCCGATCTTCAAGAAGTTCCGTACTATTGAACGTTTTCCCTTCTTTCACCGTGATGACAAGATCGGGATCGAACGAGCTAAAAAGAGAAACCACCAGTTTTTCGAATCCGTTGAAAACCGATAAAACAATAATCAAAGCCATCGTTCCGATGGTAACACCCACAACGGAGATGGCAGAAATAATGTTGATAATGTTGTGCGATTTCTTCGAGACGAGATAACGGCGGGCTATGTAAAATGGGAAGTTCAACGTTGTTTTTTGGCGAAGTTACAAAATACCCGGAAATCATTTCCAGGCTTTTACGATCAGTCCAGTGCCGGTCGCCTGCGGAAGCGCAACATCAAGTGCGTTACAGATAAGCGCTAATGGGAAGGTAAGAAGGTAATAGAATGGAAGAAGGATAAAGAATAATTTTGATCTGTTCAGCATCCGGATTGGAAATTTCATGGATAATTTCCATCCAAGTTGTCCGGGTTCTCCATAGGTATAATGGGCTTCAGTTTTGAAAAAACCGGCACGTTTCAATTTCTCCTGTATATCGTTTATATTGTATCCGTCGCGTACATGCTCACCGATAAATGAATCCTCCTCACCGGGATCATGTACATCGGACCCACCCAGGTCGGAAGGGGTGGAGATAAGAACCATCCCCCCCGAGGTTAGTGAATCATAGAAGTTCTGGAAAACCTTTTCATCCTCTTCGATGTGTTCCATCACATCTACCGAAAGGATCAGGTCAAATTTATCTGGCCTGGAAAAGCTCGTCAGATCGGCCTTTTCAAACAGCACATCCTTTTTCCCAGCCTGTGTAAAAAATGCATTGCAATCGGCAACCTGCTCCTCTTTTACATCCACGGCAAGAATGTATGCCTCTTTTACCAGGTTGGAAAGGAAATATGTGTATTGTCCAAATCCTGATCCGGCATCAAGCATCCAGCATCCCGCTTCGGTTTTACGGAATCCCCTGATCCAGGTTTTAAGTTCCCTTTTTACATGCCATGCCCGGAGGAGAAGGAGATCAAGAAGTTTGTAAAAGAGTATCCTGGAAAAAGGAGTCTTGTTAAAAACCACACCAAGGGATTTTTTAATTGGGTCGTATTGCATGGTCGTCGATTGTGCCGGTAAAACCGATCAACATATTATGATTTCAGAAGGTCGTCGATTTTATCAATATAATCAAGGGAATCGTCGAGGAAAAACTGCAACTCAGGAATGATACGCAGCTGGTTATGTAAACGGTTTCCCAGACGATGACGTATCTCTTTCCCGTGATACCGGATATGATCGAGCAATCCTTTTTTGTCGTTGGTTGCAAACAGGCTCAGGTAGATCCTGGCAACAGAAAGATCGCTCGTGATATTTGCCTTGGTGACGGTGACAAGCGCTCCCCTGCATAATTCATGTGATTCCTGTTGAAAAATTAAACCCGTTTCCTTTTGAACCAAGCGGGCGATTTTCTGCTGACGTGTAGATTCCATGGCACAAAGATAACAAAGAATGACGAATGACGAGTGACGAGTAACGAATGACGAGGAAAGAAGTTGGCAGTCGGCAGCCTGCAGTCAGCAATTAAGGGATGTATATGGTTATTTTACGGGTGGTGGAGGCAGTTTTTTGGCCAGGTTGAAGTCTCGGGTGAGACTAAGTGCCATGGAATATTTCGGAGTCATCTGTTTTCCGTTATAATTTTTATACAAAGGGACATCGAAAACAAAAGTCACATTCCATTTGCCAATGATCGAATAGCTCAGCTGCGGAGATAAGGTCAGCAGGTAATATCCTGAATTGACGACATTATTGCCTTTATCCTTATCGTTGGTTTTCCATTCACTCCGCAACTGAAGTATACCGAAAAAATATTTTACGATTTTTTTTGACACAAAGATTGAATTCAGTAAGATACTGCCATATTGGTAATCCTGTAATCCTTCAAAATTGTAATCATATCGGTTGATGGTAAAAAGGCGGAGGGTTATCGACGGGAATCCCTTATTGAAAAAGAACAATCCCGTACCTGCGAAAGCATTGGTTGAAGGTTGTACATCTCTTGACAATTGTACGCCGTCCACGACAAGGGGTTTTGTTGTGAAGGGATACCTGAACCCCAATCCAACGGTAAGCTCAATCTGCTGGACAGGTTTGATGAAAGCGCCGTATTTGAAAGTCACCCCGCCATTGGAAAACCCATACCCCTTTTCCTGATAATCGATGGAGTTAAAAACCTGAGTCTTATTAAAGAAATAACCCCAATCGGTTTCCACCGTTAGACGTTTGGTTATTCCATATGCCAGCGCAATTCCGGCAAAATTGTAATAGGCCGATTTCAGTTGGATCGGTTCACCGGCTTTATGGTCGTTTTCATAATACGTATCAGAATAACTATACCGGTAATAAGTGATCATCCGCAGGGTATATTTATTCAAGACGCCGACATAGACCGATGCCCCGACCGGGCTACCTGTTGAACAACATTGTCCATAGACAGACCCGAGGGAAAGAAAAGTAAAAATAAAAAGGAAGAAAAAGGAGATTCGTTTAATTCTGCACATTAATATATATCTGCTTGGTGGCAACATTGTTGTACTTGTCCGAAACTTCGCAGGTGATCTGAAAACGGTCCGAATGACATACCGTCCATTTGACAGTCTGACCGTTACCGATAAATGTGCCGTAAGTAGCGCTCCAATGGTAACTTAATTCTTCACCGGTAGCGTTGGCCGTTATTGAAATGATTCCGTTAACTTTCATAACCGTATCCTGAGCTGTTAGGCCTGTAAACGAAAAATTCGTACTGCCCGAAGGAGTGGAATTATCGCTTTTTTTACAGGCGGAAAGTACAATTAATATGCAGAATCCAAGAAGAATGACGATTTTTTTCATCACGAAAAGGGATTTAATGATGGATCTTTTTTGTTAGGGTTCAAAGGTACTATATTTTGATATGCAGAAAGCTAAATCTGTTAATAAATAAAAAAAATTCCCGGAAACTTTTACCTTTGTTCCGATGAAAAGCCTGATAAAGATCTTGCGTTATGTATTGCCATACTGGGGCAATGCATCTCTCAATATTCTTTTTAATATTCTCTCCGTCTTATTTTCCCTGGTCTCCTTCACTCTTTTTATTCCGGTTGTGGATATGCTGTTTCAACGTACCAAACGAATTCCTAAACCTTCACCAATTGACTTCACCGATCTCCATTCTCTAACGAGCGGAAGTACCATCAGGGATAACTTTTATTATTATTTCGGACAGATGATCGACTATTATGGCGAGAAAAGGATGCTTTTTTATATCGGAATCACGGTCATCGTCCTGTTTTTCCTCCGCAACCTCTTCCGGTATCTCTCCATGTATTTCCTTGCAAAGGTCAGGAATTATGTGGTAAGGGATATCCGTAACAATCTATATCAGAAAGTTCTGATCCTGCCGTTATCTTATTACAGTGAACGGAGAAAAGGTGATATCATTTCCCGGATCACGACCGATGTCCAGGAGATTGAATGGTCGATCATGACCTCGCTTGAAATGGTCTTCCGCGATCCCATCCAAATCATATCTTTTCTCGTCTTCCTGTTTATTATCAGTCCGACACTGACACTCTATGTTTTGATCATCCTTCCAATCAGTACCTTTTTTATCGGCCGGATTGGTAAAAGTTTGAAGAAAAGCTCTGTCAAAGGACAGAAAAAAATGGGTCTGATTTTATCGATGATTGAGGAGACCATTTCCGGATTACGCATCATCAAAGCATTTAATGCCATCGATTTTGCCGATTTACGTTTCCGGAAGATAAACCAGGAATATGCACGGCTGATGGTTAATCTATACCGGAAACGCGATCTTGCATCTCCTCTCAGTGAGTTCCTGGGAGCCGTGGTGCTCACGGCAGTCCTTTGGTATGGCGGCCAATTGGTCTTTACACCCGGGAACCTGTTAAGTGCGTCGGTTTTCCTTGTCTACCTGGTGACTTTTTCCCAGGTGATCCCTCCGGCAAAATCCATCACCCAGGCCTTTTATAATATTCAGAAAGGAGCTGCTTCGGTCGAACGCATTCAACATGTCATGAATGAACCGGAAGTGATTGTAGAAAAACCGGATGCCCGGGCAAAAAAAGATTTCAACTCTGAAATCGAATACAGGGATGTCAGCTTTTCTTATGCCCTGGAACCGGTTTTGACCAATATTAATCTGGTCATTCCCAAAGGGAGAACGATTGCAGTCGTCGGTCCTTCGGGCGGCGGAAAATCGACGCTGGTTGACCTTCTGCCCCGTTTTTATGATTGTAATCAGGGACGGATCCTGATTGACGGGATCGATATCCGCGACTTGAATATCCGCGATCTTCGGGGTTTGATGGGGATCGTTTCACAGGAAACCATATTGTTTAATGATACGGTACTTAACAATATCGCCTTTGGCATGGAAAAGGTAACCCTGGCTGAAGTCACAGCAGCTGCCAAGGTCGCAAATGCCCATGAATTTATTGAACGTATGCCATTCGGATACGAGACAAGTATCGGTGATCGCGGTGTTAAATTATCGGGAGGACAACGTCAGCGGTTGAGTATAGCAAGGGCTGTCCTGAAGAATCCACCCATCCTGATCCTCGACGAGGCAACTTCTGCATTGGATACCGAATCGGAACGCCTGGTACAACAGGCGCTTGAAAACTTAATGAGAAACCGTACATCTATCGTTATAGCCCACCGTCTCTCCACCATCCAGTTTGCCGATGAAATAATTGTTCTTCAAAACGGACAACTTCTGGAACGCGGAACCCATAACGGTCTCTTGGAAGAAAACGGAGTGTACAGAAAGTTATATGAGTTGCAATCCTTCGTATGAAAGGAAAAACCAAAGGCCGATCAATCCTTTGAACCGAGAATAGTTTCTACAATCAATTCAAAGTTATTCTGGTAATGATGACTCCCGGGGAGGGTCAGGATCTTGACCGAAGGTAAACGAAATGCATTTTTATCGGATTCTTCTTCGGCCTCTCCGAAAAGACATAAGACAGGCGTTTTGTTCAAAGATCTGACCTCATTGACCACATCGTATTTCCCCTGTCCGCTCCCGATATTCAGCATGTCGGCAATATGAATTTCGAAATCCGCACTGGGATCCGGTGAAAGCATTACCAGCCGAAACAATTGTTCCCTTAAAGGAGATGGAAGCTTCGAAGCGACAAAGGGAACCACATCCGCTCCGAACGAATACCCGATCAGCAGGAAAGAATTTTTTTTCCAGCGGATTGAATAATAGGTTAACAGGTTGATAACATCGTTGGTCACGGTCGCCGGTTTTTTTTCTTCCCAGAAATATTTCTGTGCATCCAGCCCGGCAACTGGAATACCATGTCGTGCAAATTCCAGCGCCAGCGAATGATCCCAACTTGTCCAACCACCATCGCCCGAAATAAGGATGGCCATTGGTCCGGAATCAGGTCTCTCGGCAGGAAAAGTAACAACAGGCAAATTCCGGATACGGATAAAATCGGTATTATTTTCAGGGGATTCTATGACCGATTGTTTATTTTTTTCATAAAATACAGGAGTATCAATAATTTTTTGGAATGCCTGTTTTAGTTGGGGTACCCAATTTTTTTGAACCGAAAAGCCATGACCGACTTTTGGCAGCGAAATGATCTCAGCATTTTTCATCTTTTTGATAAAATCGGAAGTGCTTTGATGATTACAAACTACATCGTTCATCCCCTGTAAAACGATAAACGGTGCCGTCAGGTTTTCACAGGGTTCGAGATAAAAACTCTTACCGGGTTTTAATACCCTGGATTTCAAACCTGAACCGTCACATAACGGCCTGTCCAATTCGATATCCGGGCAAAAACCGAGGGAGATCGCACCCTTAAATGTATTAGCAGGCGCCTGTGCCAGCAAGCCATAGACCAGGGTTGCTCCCGAGGAATATCCGACCAGTACCGGTTTCAGGTATTGATGAACAGCTAATTTTTTTTGAATATAGATACTCAGGTTTTCAAAATCAGATGCGGAATAATAACATTTGGCACCGGTCTTTCTCAGGTTTTTATAATAAGTAACGATATCAATCCCTACAACCCATGCATTCAATTCGGCAAATATCTTAGCCATATCGACGACTCCAAGGTTCCAACCCCCGTCACCCGAAACAAAAAGTATCAGGGAATTCGGGGCAGGCACATTTTTGTATAAAAACACTTTTCCGAAAGGTCCGAAGGAAAGACTATCCTCCCCAATACAAAAGGCCGGATGATGAATGCATATTGAGAACAGAAGAAGGAATAAGACTTTTCTCATGGTCAGGCGGTCAGGGTTTAAATACTTTATTTAGGATAGAAGTGAGATTGAACAGGTCATAATGATTATCATAAATGATATACCGGTTATACCAGGCAGGAGCAAATTTTTCCTTGAAATCCCGCAAACCTTTATAATGAGAAAAGGTACGGAGCTTTTCATACGCAAATTTTATCGACATCTCCGGAAAATCTTTGCCTTTATCAATTCCCGACATCGGTGCAAATCCAAGACTGACTTTTTTATAACCCTGAGACTTCAGATAAAAAAACAACTCTACCATAAGATACTCTATTATCCCGTTCGGCGCTTCTTTCACCTTCCTTATCAAGTCGTAAGTCCCTTCATCGAAGACAGGATCAGGAATAATGTTCGTAAAAGCAGCAACTTTTTCCTCCTGATTCTCGACGGTCAGAACGGTGTGATACTTCAACTCCGCGGTATCAAAAATACCCTGTGAAAAAACCAACTCCTTATATCCGGTATATGCGAGCCATTCATCGGATACCGTACGGAGTTTTTGAAGAATTCCATCGGGTACGGGTGGCGTATTCACCTTGATATGAAAACCACTTTCCCGGGCTTTGTTGCAAGAATTCCGAAGCCCTTTCTTTGCACCCCCTTCGATCGTGAAATTTTCAATATCGACAATTGCCTCCTGACCAAACAATAAAAATTTTTTGTTGAATTCTTCGTAAATTTTAAGACTTTCTTCCGGGACCCGGTAATAGAAACTCTTTAATCCATTTTCGTTACAAAACCTGTTGAATTCCATGATGATCCGTTTCATAGCTTCCAGGTCTTTTGACACCGGATTTTCCAGCACGATCGCATAATTTCCAGCAACGCGATACGCCAGAAAGGCATTTTTCGTGGTATTGAAAAAAAACAATTTATCGAAATAAGTTTTAAAGTAATCCAATCCCGATTTTCCAAAACTAGCTACAAGTTCTTTAGCCATCATCTTCTCGTTTAAATCGGATTTTGATTTGTATACAAACGGTCTGATCAGGGTATATAACAGAAATGAAACCGACAGGACCCCGGCAATATTGATTGAATAAAGAAAATCCCTTGCAAACCTCGTTGCAGGGACGAGCTCATCGCTCCGGAAGAGAAAGAAATTTTGGAGCGTATACTTTATGGATTGAAGAATATTAAAATCGATATTGAAATATTTTTTATCAAGGAAATAAAATCCGATAATTCCATAAGTAACTACAGCCAGACTGGAGATAATAGCAGTAGTTATCCCGATCTGGCCAAGCCTGGGGATGTTTTTTACAAAATACTGTCGTTGCGTATAGATTAACGAAATTACGACGAATGCCGCAAGGAGCGCCTCTTCATAATCGATAGCCTTAATAATATGTCCTGCCAGAGAAAACAGAGATAAGCTAAGAGCAAAAAACCACGCCATCCTCAATCCTTTCAGCAGAAAAGCTGAAATAACAAGAAGAAAAAATCCCATCGTAAGGACAAAATAGTTTGAAACATCTATCGCATAAAGGGGAATAAATTCCCTGATAAGTTCCAGACGTACCGGTACCGCGGGAGTAAGTACTGATATGATGTTGATACTCCCCAGCGCAAAGGTAAGTATGGCAGGGATGATCCTCAGGAAGAGATTATTCCGGATAAAGAGGAAACTCGAACCTCCGATTACCAACGGTAGCCAAAACTCAAAAAACCGGTATAAAAGAGTTATAGATATAGCGTCAACGGTACTGAATCCGAAACGTGTCAGGACAAAAGCCATGGAAAGTTCCACCGCTCCAAGTCCCCTCATGAAAGGAGAAACGATAATGAATAGCACTGAGGTTATGTAACCGATCATGGCGGCTTCGACCAAAACGTGAAATCCCAGTGCCTTGATCGCGATCATCAGGGTTATGATCCCAATGAATTCGATCAGGATTGACGTCAATAGCGTGGAGAAATAAGCACGTTTATGAATGGTGATTGATTTTATTTCCACGATAAACGATTCAATACCTGGCCAGATACGGAGGATCAAACGGTAAACCATCCCTTGTCGGAGAAGAGAATAAACAAGCAAGCCGGTGATAATTACAAAAAGAATCACAACTATAAAGGCATAACCCTGGTTTGTAGAGAGACTCTTACTGATCAGGGCCCAGGAAAGGATTGGAATACCTACGATAATAACCGAAATAATTCCGGTAAAGGCATAGATGGAGGAAGCAAAATGGATCTGGGTTCTGGAAATTTGTTTTCGCTCAAATTCCTTCGTAAAAAAAGCCAGGGATGCGACTCCCCCGGCCGGAAGGAAAACACTTACGAAATTTCTTTTAAGGAAAACCCTGATGGTGGTATGAAGACCGATCTTCTGGCCTATTGCCCGGAAACTGGCATAATACATTAAACCCTGGGCGATAATATAAATGCAGGAAAGAAAAATTCCGATAAAGATCCAAAGGGAATTGGCTCCCGACAGGGTGATCCTTACCTGTTGAATTTCCGCCTGCTCATGACGTATGAAAAAGATTGCTAATCCGATGAAAAGAAGGCCAAAAACCGCCTTGAGGATTAGTCGCCGGTTTTCTTTAAGAAATTTCATTTACAACTCGGCCATTTTCACAAGGACAGCCTCAAGTTTTTGTTTCATCAACCGGGGCCGGCAATAAAAACCATTTACGATGATGGCAAAAATCAGTTTCCGGCCTGATAAGGTGTGGGCATAACCTGCGAAGCTTTTTACACTGGCGATTGTCCCGGTTTTTGCCCGGATACGCCCTTGGGCAGGTGTTCCTTTCATTGCTTTCCTGAGTGTACCGGTAATACCCGAGAGGGGCAGGGATTCATAAAAATATTTAAAATAAGGAGAACTTTGCATAATATAAAGGGCATCGACAAGTTGACGGGGTGAAATAGCATCATTCCTCGAAAGTCCGTTGCCATCATCAAAATACATTCCTCTCGTATCAACACCTTTGGCTTCCCAGAATTCCCTAATTGCCCTTGCACCGGCAGTAGTGGTACTTTTCTGATAGACTTCCCCTCCAATTTTCCTGAGGATTCTTGATGACCTCCAGTTAATGCTCATCAGATTTGTAATCGTAATTTCAGGGACGATCGGTTTTCCGAAAATTTCCAATGCAGCGCCTGTAACGAAAAGTTTCAAGGTAGAAGCAGGAATAAGGGGTCTGGCAGGCGCTTGTTCTGCAACAGTCTGTGGCTCTTTCCCGGTACAATCAATGATAAGGTAACCCAATGAAGCTCCCTCCATGCAGTTATCATCCTTTAAAAGATCAAGTTCATTCAATAGAGGATCATACAAAACAAGCCTATCCTCAGCGGTATTGGAAGGTAAACCCAGTTTCTCGCTAATCTGTCCGTTGTCATTCCGGCAGGAAGGCCAGGTGGTCAAAAATATTATAAAGATGAATAAAAGTCGTTTCATCTATCAAGGAAAATCGAGTGCAAAGATCGAAAAAAATATCCGGATTGAAATTATCAGAAAACTTCAGGTTTATTTTAAATGTTAAATATCCTTAAATATATAGATGTTTTTTCCCTTGAAAACCTTTTTTTTATACTTTCGGCCTCTTAAATCGGGTAAATCATATTTTGCTGTGCTGAAGACGAATTTAAACAGTCGCTAACCAGTCGAATCCTATGATCGAAAAAGTATTAGTTGCGAACCGCGGAGAGATCGCCGTCAGGGTAATGAGATCCTGCCGGGAGCTGGGTCTTGTTACTGTTGGGGTATTTTCCGATGCCGACCGGAAAGCCATGCACGTGAGGTATGCCGATGAAGCTTGGTATATTGGGCCGTCGCCTTCGCGTGAAAGCTATCTCAATATGGACATCATCATCGAGGTGGCAAAAAAATCAGGCGCTGATGCCATCCATCCCGGTTATGGTTTTTTATCTGAAAATGCTAAATTTTCCGAACGTTGCAAGCAGGAAGGCATAAAATTCATCGGTCCGGATGCCTATGCAATCACTACCATGGGAGATAAGATCACGGCCCGGCAGACCATGATAAAATCCGGAGTTCCGGTAGTTCCGGGAACCGTTGAAAAACTAACCGACGAACATAAAGCTATCGAGGCCGTCGGGGAAATCGGATTACCGGTCATGATCAAGGCCTCGGCAGGTGGTGGTGGAAAAGGAATGAGACTGGTAAAAACCATGGATGACCTTCTCCCTATGTTCCGGATGGCAAAATCGGAAGCTATGAATGCTTTCGGCGATGATTCGGTCTATATTGAAAAATATATCGAATCTCCACATCATATTGAATTCCAGATACTTGCTGATCAGCATGGAAATGTAATCCATCTTTTTGAGCGGGAATGTTCTATACAGCGTCGTCACCAGAAAGTGATCGAGGAAACCCCCTCTCCACTGATGACTCCTGAATTAAGAAAAGAGATGGGTGAAAAGGCAATATCAGCTGCCAGGGCCGTCAACTACGAAGGCGCCGGTACCATCGAATTTATTGTCAGCGATAACCTGGAATATTATTTTCTTGAAATGAATACCCGTCTCCAGGTAGAACATCCTGTCACGGAACGAGTGGTTGGAGTTGACCTGGTCAAGGAGCAAATCAACATTGCAAACGGTCTACCTCTTTCTTTCCGGCAGGAAGAATTAAGACAACACGGACACGCCATCCAATGCCGTATATATGCTGAAGATCCGGAGAATAACTTCATGCCTAACCCGGGTGTTATCAAACATTTAACGGAACCTCTTGGATTGGGAGTCAGATCGGACGGGTATGTATATGAGGGTTATGAAATACCGATTTACTATGATCCTATGATCTCCAAACTGATAACCTGGGGAATCACACGGGAGGAAGCTATTTCACGCATGAGACGTGCCTTGTATGAATATAAGATCACCGGGGTCAAAACCTCCATTAAATTCCTGGAACGTATTATGGATGCCCCGGATTTCATAAATGGAAAGTATAATACGCATTTTATTGAAGAAAATAACGGCCGGCTCTTTACTCCCAAACCCTGCGGGACCGCTTGTGAAGATATGGCTATGATCGCGGCTTTCATTGATTATATTGACAAACTGGAAAAGATCCAGCCGCCTAAGTACACCCGGGAGCGGACTTCCGGCTGGAAAGGTTTTGGCCGGAAACGGAATGTCCTTCGTCATTAATTCATTGCCATGACTTATGAAATAAGTATAGAAACCCGTACCGCAAAAATCGAGCTCCTGAACAGGACCGGGACAAAAGCCCTGATCGCAGTGGACGGTCATAAATATGATATCGACGTTGTGATGGTCGAACCAGGGGTATACTCCATTTTATACAGGGGTTACTCCTATAACATTGAACTGATCGAAGGGGATACCAGCAAAAAATATATTGTCAATACTTTTGCAAAGACTTTTAATACCGAAATCATTGATGCCGAGACGAAATATATCCAAAGCAGGAGTAAAGGACTTGAGATTGAAGGTGACGACAACGTCGCATCCCCAATGCCAGGCAAAATAGTAAAAATTCCCGTTTCGGTTGGTGAATCCGTAACTACGGGCCAGACCCTGATTGTGGTGGAAGCAATGAAAATGCAGAGCGAGTTCAAGGCTTCCGGGGATAAAACGGTACAAGAAATCCTGGTTAAGGAAGGCGATACCGTAAACGCCCACCAGATCATGATAAAACTTAAATAAACATTTTCACTACTTCGCTATTTCACTATTTCTCTATTTAATTTTTTATCTATGCAAACACTGGAAGAAAGTTATCATGAATTAGAGGATAAGAACCTGAAAGCAGAAATTGGAGGTGGAGTTGACAAAATTGCCAAGATACACAAATCCGGTCGCCTGACTGCCAGGGAAAGAATACTTATCCTGATGGATCCAAATACCTTTGTTGAAACAGATAAACTTGTCACCCACCGCTGTCATGATTTCGGGATGGATAAGAACAAAATCCTGGGAGATGGCATGGTGACAGGATATGGCAAGATCGACGGACGCCTGGTCTTTGTTTTCGCCCAGGATTTTACGGTTTTTGGTGGTACCATGAGCCGGGCAAATGCAGATAAAGTAGTGAAAATCATGGATATGGCTATGTGTATGGGCGCTCCTTTAATAGGGTTAAACGATTCGGGCGGTGCACGTATTCAGGAAGGAGTAGAAAGTCTTGCCGGCTATGCCGATATTTTTTACCGTAACGTAATGGCCTCAGGGGTAATCCCTCAGATAAGCGCTATCCTGGGTCCGTGTGCAGGAGGCGCAGTCTATTCGCCTGCCATGACAGACTTCATTTTCATGGTAAAGGAAAGCAGTTATATGTTTGTGACCGGTCCGGAAGTCATTAAAACGGTTACACATGAAGAGGTGACCATGGATGAACTGGGTGGAGCCATGACCCACAACACACGGAGCGGGGTAGCCCATTTTGCAGCCGAGAGTGATGAACAGGTATTGATGATGATCCGCGAGCTGATAAGTTTTCTCCCGTCAAATAATATGGAAGACCCCCCGATCAAACCATGTCCTGATGATAGGATGCGCCAGGATGACAGTCTCCAGACCCTGGTTCCGGTAGATCCGAACAAACCATACGACATGAAAGAGCTGATCACAACGGTAGTTGATAACCACAATTTTTTTGAGGTCATGCCCCATTATGCCCAGAACATTATTACCGGATTTGCACGCTTGGATGGTAAGCCGGTGGGTATCGTCGCTAACCAACCCGCTTATCTGGCTGGGGTTCTCGATATCAACTCATCCCTGAAAGGCGCCCGTTTTGTACGTTTCTGCGATTGTTTTAACATACCATTAATCACCTTCGAAGATGTTCCCGGATTCCTGCCAGGAACCAACCAGGAATTTGGCGGAATCATCAAACATGGGGCTAAATTATTGTATGCTTTTTGTGAAGCCTCTGTCCCGAAAATTACGGTAATTACCCGAAAAGCATACGGTGGAGCTTACTGCGTGATGTCGAGCAAACATATTGGCGGCGATGTCAACTATGCCTATCCATCGGCTGAAATTGCCGTAATGGGTCCCGAGGGAGCGGTCAACATTATCCATAAAGGTAAATTAAATGAAAACCAAAGAACGGAAGCCGTGGATCATTACCGGAAAACTTTTGCCAGCCCATATAAAGCAGCTGAACTGGGATATGTTGATGAGATCATCTATCCAAAACAAACACGGCAGAAACTGATCCAGGCATTAGAATTAACGCAGAACAAGAATAAAACGAATCCTTCGAAGAAACACGGCAACATCCCGTTATAAAAAAGCACCTCTTTTTTCTTAATTTTGTCTTTATTCATAACGCGATAATCTTCGGTACTCAGGTGCAACTTTTCCCTTTAAAACGGGATGCGTGACTCGAAACCAGTCTGCAGTCTGCAGTTGGCAGGTTCTGCTTTCCGGGATGATAAGTATTAAGAAAAAGAAATCATTCTTAGGGCAAATCCTTTGTGGAACTGCTGGAATGAAATCGGAAAATTTAGGTACCTTTGAGCACTGATTTTTCATATCAAATGGATAATCTGAAAGAACGCATAAAAATGCTCTCTGCGGAATACTCCCGGGAGATTGTCGCCCTCCGCCGCCATTTCCATCAGAACCCCGAACTCTCCTGGGAAGAATTTCAGACGGCTGAGTTCATCTGCAAAAAACTTGAGGAATATGGTATCCCATTCCGGAAGGGAATTGCCGGAACAGGGATTACAGGCTTGATCCAGGGTAAACAATCCGGTTCTGCTTGTGTGGCGCTGAGAGCCGACATGGATGCATTGGCGGTGACTGAACAGAATGAGGTTGAATATAAATCAGCTTTCCCAGGAAAAATGCATGCGTGTGGGCATGATGTGCATATGGCATGCCTGCTGGGGGCTGCAAAAATTCTGAACGAAATGAAGGATCGGTTTGGAGGTTCTGTAAAACTGATCTTTCAGCCATCGGAAGAAACTTATCCGGGGGGAGCGATCAGGATGATTCAGGAAGGAATACTTGAAAATCCACGACCGGATTATATTCTTGCACAGCATGTCATCAATACCCTTGATGCAGGTGAGATTGGATTGAAAGGCGGACCCTGTATGGCTTCCACCGATGAAATCTTTATTACCGTAAGGGGAAAAGGAGGTCATGCCGCCACTCCCGACCAGGTTATTGATCCCATCCTGATTGCTTCTCATATTATCGTGGCCATTCAACAGGTTGTCAGCCGTAATGCCGATCCCCTCATTCCAACCGTGGTGTCATTCGGTAAAATCGTGGGAGAAGGTCATACAAATGTTATCCCGGATGAGGTGAAGATCGAAGGAACCGTACGGACGTATGACGAAACCTGGCGCCTTAAAGTTCATGAACTGATCCGGAAACTGGCGAATTCCATTGGGGAAGGAATGGGCGCCCACTGCGATTTCAGAGTCTCTCAAGGATATCCGTTCCTTAATAACGATATCCTGCTTACCCGCAGGTTGGAAGAACTGGCAACAGAATATGTGGGGAAGGATCATGTAAAAGAGATTGAAAAGAGAATGACCGCCGAAGATTTTGCTTATTTTGCCGAAAAAGTGCCTTCCTGTTTGTACCGCCTTGGAATTGCCAATCAGTCCAAAGGAATATCATCGAATCTTCATACAGCCACCTTCGATGTAGATGAATCCAGCTTTAAAACCGCCATAGGCCTGATGACCTGGTTCGCAATCAACCTCCTAAAAAACGGGAGAAAATAAAAAATGTCCATCCTTGCACGATTTCCTACGTCTTACATCTTACGTTTTACATACTTCATACCTCGTACTTCGTACTTCGTACTTCTATCACTCTTCACTTTTCACTCCTCACTCTTCATTTCTCGTTGTTTTGCCCAGGATCGTCCTGCCGGTAATCCTACTCTGATTCCCTTTCAGCCAAACGCTCAGGCCAAAGGAAATGACGAACAACTTGCCATGCAGCTTTACCAAAGCCGGGATTTTGAAAAGGCAGCGGAGGTTTATCAGCGATTGTATGATAAAACACCCAGTTCCTACTACTATTCTTATTTGTTTTTTTGTCTGGTTGAAACAAAAGAATTCAGAAAAGCGGAGAAGTTAGTCCTTAAACAAGAGAAAAATGAAAAACGGTTGCTTCATTATCTGGTCGATCTTGGATACATTTATTACCGGGAAGGAAATTCCGAGAAGTCAAAGAAACATTACGAGGAAGCCATAAAAAAGCTGGGACCTGATCAAATGCAGATCAGCGACCTGGCAAATGCATTTACGGCCAAAGGAGAAAATGATTATGCAATAAGAACCTATCTTCGGGGAAGAGAGCTGATGAACAAATCGTATCCTTTCTCTTTTGAACTTGCGGCGATCTTCGAAAGGGAAGAAGATTATAAACGCGCCTTCGACGAATATCTAAACTTGCTCGAGATTAACAGGTCCTATCTGAATACGGTTGAGGACCGGCTTCAAAACCTTCTTGCTGACGACAAGGACAATGAAAAAAGCGAAGCTCTCCGGACAACCTTACTGGGGAGGGTTCAGAAAGAACCTGATAAGACCTATTATTCCGAGCTCCTCTGGTGGTACTCCATCCAGCAAAAGGATTTTGAACTGGCTTTTATCCAGGCCAAATCGCTTGACCGAAGGTTAAAGGAGAGTGGGGAACGGATCATAAATGTAGCATCGCTGGCTGTTTCCAACGAAAATTATGACGTGGCGTTGCAAGCCTATGGATACATGGTTTCAAAAGGACCCGGTAATCATTATTATGACCTTAGCCGCACCGAACTCATCAACACCCGGTACCTGAAAACCATTGCTGATACGGCGCCGACAAAAAAATCTCTCGAAACACTGGAAAAGGAGTTTAAACAGGAACTTCAGAAGTATGGTGAGAATGCATCCAACCTGTCATTGATTAAGAATATAGCGCACCTCGAAGCATTCTACCTTGGCAGACCGGAGGAAGCCACTGAAATTCTTGAAAGGGCTGTCGATCTGCCCGGACTCACGACTGATGAACGGTCGAGATGTAAAATGGAACTGGCAGATATCCTTCTATTCACCGGGGATGTTTGGGAAGCCACCTTGCTTTACCAGCAGGTATATAAAGATTTTAAAAACGATGTTTTGGGCCAGGAAGCCAAATTCAAAAATGCACGTCTTTCTTATTACATCGGCGAATTCAGTTGGGCCCGTACTCAGCTTGATATCCTGAAAGCTGCAACATCTAAGCTGATTGCAAATGATGCGATGGCGCTTTCGCTTCTGATCACTGAAAATTATGATCCCGACAGCGGTACGGTTGCCTTGGGCATGTTTGCGAGGGGCGACCTTCTTGATTACCGCAATGAAGAAGAGGCTGCCATCCAAACACTGGATTCTATTCCAAAGATGTTTCCCGATCACCCGATCATGGATAAAGTAGTATATAAAAAAGCTACCATCCGCCGGAAACAGGGACACCTCTCCGCGGCCGACAGCTTGCTTGCCATCGTCGTCAGCGACTATCCCGACGGTGTTATGGCCGACGAAGCCTTAATGGATAGGGCTGAATTGAATGACTATCAACTGGCTGAAAAACAAAAAGCCATGGAACTATACCAGGAACTCATGGATAAATACCCTTCAAGCATTTTTGTTCCGGAGGCCAGGAAAAGGTTCCGGGCGTTAAGGGGAGATAAAAACCAATGATAGTAATCCCCAAAAAAAGATATGGTCAACACTTTTTGCGTGATGAAAATACCGCCCGGAAAATAGTTGGACTGGTTAACCATGACTATCCCGTAATCCTTGAGATAGGACCGGGAACAGGTGTCCTTTCTAAATATTTATTGGAGGACCCTTTGCTGGATCCGTTTTTCATGGAAGTTGACAGGGAGTCAGTGGATTTTTTACGGTTCACTTATCCATCTATTTCCGGCCGTCTGATACATAGCGATTTCTTGGAATTTAATTTATCCTTATTTTCACCCGACACCCCAAAAATTACCATCATCGGTAACTTTCCCTACAATATCTCCTCACAGATACTTTTTAAGGTACTGGAATTTCATGACCGGGTCCGGGAAGTCATCGGTATGTTCCAGAAGGAGGTAGCCTTGCGGATTGCAGCTCCCCCCGGAAGTAGGACTTATGGGATCTTAAGCGTCCTGTTACAGTCTTATTACGATATCGAATACCTGTTTACGGTCAATGAATCAGTGTTTTATCCCCCACCAAAAGTAAAATCAGCGGTAATCCGGCTAAAACGGAATACCATGGTGAAACTCGGGTGCGACGAAAATCTTTTCTCCAGGATCGTGAAGACCGGTTTCAACCAGAGAAGAAAGATCCTGAGAAATTCGCTGAAGACCATCCTCCCATCCGGATCACTTTCCGATTCTCCGCCATTGGAAAAGTTGCTGGCTCTTCGACCTGAACAACTCTCCGTTGATGATTTTATCGCCATCACCCATGCCGTTAAGGCCAATTTCCAGAAATAACTAAATTTGTAAAAAGTCCTCACAGGAATGGAGAATCCTGTTATTAAACCGTTGTCCGCTCGACGGAAACGACCGGCCGGAAAGAAAAAATCCATCCGTCATAAGAAAATGGAGATCAAACCATTTTCAACAAGGAAAGCAAACCGCTATTTTTTTCTTTTCTTTTTAACCATGGCCTACCTTTTTTATGGAAATACCATCCTGAACAAATATTCGATTGGTGATGAACAGGTAACTCACAACCAGGTCGTCAGCCAGGGTATCAAAGCAATCCCTATCATTTTCTCGACTAAAAATTGGAATGATACCGGAACCGGTGTAACCAGCGATAATCGTTATCAACCGATCACCATCCTGACTTTTGCACTGGAAAATGAATTTTTTGGTGAAAGACCAGGATTAAGCCATGGCTTTAATGTTCTAATCTATTTCTTTCTTTCGGTATTTCTGTTTTTTTTGCTGAAAAGGATTCTGAACAGGTATAACATCCTTTTTCCATTTCTCATCACTGTGTTGTTTATGGTACATCCTGTTCATACTGAGGTGGTCGCCAGCTTGAAAAACCGCGGTGATATGTTAGCTTTTCTATGCGGGTCAGGATCATTGTGGTACCTGCTCAATTATTCGGAAACGCAAAATTTTCGGTACCTGATGGTGGCCCTGTTTTTTTTCTTTATCGGGTTTCTATGCAAGTCTACCATTCTTGTATTTATTTTGATCTTTCCTGTTGTTCTCAATTTTTATTCCGGTATGCCTCTTCGTAAATCTATCCCCATCTTATTCGCTGTTATCATCGTCGCCGTTATCGCTGAACTTATTCCAAGGCTTTTAATTCCGGGAAATCTGCCGGAAAATACATTTACCAATAATCCTCTTTATTTAGAAAAAAATATTTGGATCCGGATTGGGACCTCATTTATAGCGCTTCTTTTTTATATGAAAATTCTGATCTACCCGGTTTCTCTGGTATATTATTATGGTTATGACATGATTCAGATTGCCTCGCTAACGAATTTATGGGTAGTTTTTTCCATATTGATCCACGGTATCATGTTCTTTTTTGCAGTCAGGAAGTTCCGCCAGAAACATATCCTTTCATTTGCCATACTCTGGTATCTTTTGACCATTGGCCCCTATTCCAATTTGTTTTTTCCGGTAAACGGCATAGTGGCGGAAAGATATGCATTCACTGCTTCCCTGGGATTTTGTATTGCCTTCGTATATGCTGTTTTTTCACTGTTCAATACGGATCCAAAAACCTTGACCATCGAAGTTGACGCCCGTCTTGAAATTCTTGCACTCATCATCCTCCTTATGATTCCGAGTACCTTGCTTACAATTTCACGCAATACCAATTGGAAAAATGCAGAAACCCTTTTCAAGGCCGACATAGAGGACTTGCATAACTCCGCTGATGCCAATACCCGATATGCCGCATTCTTATTGAAATCAATTACTATCGATACCTCTGTCAGAGAGCCCCTTCAGGTACGTGAGGAAAAACAGCAGGCCATCCTTTTACACCTGAAACAGGCATTAAAGATCTATCCAGACAATCTGGAAGCAATAAATAATCTGGCTAAAACTTACCTTTTCCTGAAAATGAAACCTGATCCCGGCGATTCCCTGACCACCATACATTTTTGGGAACGTATCGCAGTAAAACATCCTTCCTGTGAAATCTACCTGTTACTGAAGCGGTTGTTCACCCTGAAGAATGATCTTATAAAAGCCGATTACTATGACAGGCTTGCAACAGAAGCATGGACGAAGATTCCTTAAACAAGGTCACTGTGTTTTCCTTTTCAGCAAACTTCTAACATCCCGGATAAAATAAAAATCGCTTTTCCGCAGTTTCAGGATTTCCATCAGTGGCATATTCACAAAACGGCCATAGATGATCACAAAAAATATGGATCCGACGGCATAGCTGACATTTGTCGCCCAGGCTGCGCCGATGCCACCGTATCGTGGGATTAGCACCAGGTTCAGGAGGAAGTTGATGATTAGTGCAGGAACAAATGTGTAAAGGGCGATCTGCGGTTTACCAATTCCGGTAAGCCGGCTGTTGAGGATGCGGAATCCAACCAATACCAATACTCCGGGAAGAATAACCTGGATCATAGGAACACTGCTGATATACTCTTCCCCGAAAATAAGAGGTATCAGATAAGGAGCCAGGAAAAATATAAGGATCCCTCCCAAAAAGCCGATCAGTAATGAAACCCTGAAAATGGAGGCAACGGTTTTGTTTACGAACAAGTGATCATCGGTATTGGCGCTTCTGCTCAGGATAATAGTTTCAATAGCATAGGGGATATGCCATAACTGCTCGGCAATCTGGGTTGCCACGGAGTAAAATCCCACCTCTTCCAGTGTCGACAGTTTTTTCAGCATCAGAATGTCGAGACGGTAGTTAAGCTGCATCACAAAAATGGCAATCGCGTTTACCAATCCAAGCTTCACCATACTTTTCATGATGTGCTCATGATATTTCCAGGTGATGGAATACCGGTAATCGATGATGATAATCCTGTAAACAAAGAAAAACATAATCAGGTTCGCAATGGCAATGGCGATAAATGCACCAAGAACGGATAATTTCAGTATCCAAACAAAACAAACAGTCAGGACAAGGGTTAAAAGTGTTGGCCCGGCATTCAGGATGTTGGCCCGGCGGAACTCCTCCTTCCCCAGGAACACTCCACCGGCAAAGACATTTACCAGCAACAGGGGAATGGTTATAAGGATAAGCACGATGATCAATGGATCGACCAGACGGGGTTCGGCAAAAAAATAAATGGACCCACAAATGATGATGCTTAGAAGACTTGTATAAAGAACGAGTAGGAACAAGGCGGAAACGATACTATCTTCCGGAAGGATCTTGTTACCGATATGATAAATAGCCGACCGGCGAATCCCCATCTGGGTAAAACCGATCACAATTACCGGGACGACGATAATCGAAGAATAAAGACCAAAACCTGCCGCACCCAACAACCGGGAAAGAAGAATCCCGATGAGCAGGTTGCAGATAGTGACGGTCAGATTACTACCGAGTACACTTAATATATCCTGGAAATAGGATCGTTTTGCCATTTAGTTCAGTTTCCACTCGGGCAATCTCCCAGGTGTGGCAGGGGCTCCGAGTTTATCAGCCATTTTTTCAATTTCCGGGATATCCTGTTCCCCGATTCGTTTGATCTGGTCATAAACCGGCGGAAATTCCTTGAGGAGGATCTTATATGCATCCATCTGTCCCTGGGTGGGGTTACCCGTGGTTGCCCAGGTTATCCACGAAAGCTTACCCAGTCTCTGGTTCAGTGTGACCGGGGCGGGTGGATTCTCTTCTTCGCTTGGTTTTCCGGTATCCCGGTTGAACTTCACATTCAATATTTCATCCAATGCCAGCTGGACATTTCTTGTTTTCCCTACCAAGTCGGGTGACGCATCCGGGGTGCTGTTCAAAGCCTGAAGGATACTCGTAACTCTTTTATACAAATTCTCGGCATAATTCTCGGTTCCTTTCATGACATGTGTCAGTTCGGCCACTTTCTCATGGAAAGCAACCATTGCAGTACGATCATCGACAGGCAGCGTGGCATTATTCAACACAACCGCATTGAATTCCACCGGTCCGGCAAGCTGCCGGGTTTCCCCGCCTGCAGTTATTGCCATGGCTACTTTATATTTGCCAGGCATGGCTAAAACGCCACTTCCGTTATCAGCGAGCGGATCGTACTTGTCGGCTTCAACGGCGCGGGTCGACTGGTATCGAAGATCCCAGTTTATTCGGCTAATCCCTTTTGAAAGACTTTTCCGGATGATGCGTACCGGAGATCCTTTCGAATCGGTAACCGTAAATGTCAGAAAAGGATCAATCTCTTGTTTTTCGGCCCTGAGTTCTTCATCGCTGGGCTGAGGGATCCGTTCTCCTTTTTTAAAGAGTGCTGTTTCTTTTTCCTTCCGTATTTCCTTTTTTGTCTTGGGAACCTCCTTGATATAATAAGTAAAGATTGCGCCAAATTCCGGATTCTTTGCAAGATACACCGTAGAACCCTGGCCATACTTGGTATCGGTAGGAAGATATATAAGGGCATCTTTGACAGGGAAAATGTAACCCGTCAGATCAAGGATTTCTTTCTTCAGTAACCGGAGTGGATTGTAATCATCCAGTATATAAAATCCTCTTCCGAATGTGGCAATGACCAGGTCGTTTTCCCTTTTCTGAATTACCATGTCCCTCACCTGGATAGAGGGTAATCCTGATTTTACCTGGATCCAGTTCTTTCCTCCGTCGATGGTCACAAAGCAGCCAAATTCGGTACCGGCAAACAAAAGATCCGGGTTGATGAAATCCTGCTGGATGCAATGTACGGTCCCATTTTCCGGGAGATTCCCGGCGATGGATGTCCAGGTTTTCCCTTTATCAATACTTTTTAACAGATAGGGTTTGAAGTCGTCACGGAGAATATTGTCAAATGAGGCAAATACAACGTTTTCATCAAACCGGGAAGCATAAATATCACTTACAAAGGTATTTTCCGGCACCCCGGGGAATTTGTCAACCTTCAACCATTTCTTCCCTGAATCATCGGTGATCTGGATAAGTCCGTCATCGGTCCCGGCATAAAGTAAATTCTCTTTAACCGGTGATTCATCCAGGGAAACGATCGTTCCGTACAACGAGGTTGAAATATCTTTCTGTATGGCATCATAAGGCCAGTACTTACCCATCACGGGCCAGGTATTACGGTCGATCTTTGCGGTAAGATCATCACTGATGACCTCCCAGGTATTACCCCGGTCGTCGCTGCGAAAAACTTTATTTGCCGCGCAATATAACCGGTGATTTGCATGCGGACTGATAATTAACGGTGTATTCCAGTTCCATTTATAACTATCCTCTCCTTCACGGGGTTCAGGACGGATATCCACCGCTTCCTGGCTTTTACGGTCATACCTGACCATGCCGCCATACTGTGATTCGGCATACACAATATTGGGATCAAGCGGATCGATCTGTGACCAGAAACCATCCCCGCCGTTTGTAACAAACCATTCGTCACTCAGAACCCCGGCACCGTTGGTGTTACGTGAAGGCCCCCCAACACTGCTGTTGTCCTGCGTCCCGCCATAGACACAATAAAAAGGAGTGGAATTATCAACCTGGACCCGGTAGAACTGTGTAACCGGAAGATTTGATTTAAAAACAAATTCCTTGCCGCTATCAAAGGTTTCATAGATACCTCCATCGCTCCCGAGAAGAAAATGTTTCGGATCCTGCGGATCTATCCAAAGGGCGTGATCATCCACATGGCGTTTGTTGTTCCCGACGGATTTCCAAGTTTTTCCACCATCTTCGGTGATCTGGGAGATGGTTTCCATGGAATAGACCTTGTCGGCATCTTTAGGATCGCATGTGATCTCATTGTAATATTGACCTTGTGCAACATGGCTGCTCATTTTCTGCCATGATGCGCCGCGATCGGTGGTGCGATAAAAACCGGCAGCATCCGGGGTAGATTCAATGATGGCATAAACAATGTCGGGGTTGACCGGTGAAATAGCAAGTCCGATACCCCCCATATCACCCCCTGGCAAACCCGATGTCAGCTTGTCCCAGCTTTCACCGGCGTTTGTCGATTTATAGATGGCGGTTTCGGGTCCTCCTCCGATTTTTGTAAATACATGACGGCGCCGTTGTTCCGATGAGGCATAAAGGACATCAGGATTTCGCGAATCCATGATCACATTGTTGACTCCCGTATTCTCGCTGATCTCCAGAACTTTTTTCCAGGTTTTACCGCCATCCGTGGTTTTATACAATCCACGCTCACCACCGGGACCCCAAACCGATCCCTCGGCAGCAACAAATACCACATCAGAATTTCTTGGATCGATCAGGATCTTCCCGATCTGCCGGGAGTCCTTCAATCCCATATTCTTCCAGCTTTTTCCGCCGTCCTGACTTTTGTAGATGCCATTCCCATATCCCAGGGAGCGCTGGTGATTATTCTCTCCGGTGCCAATCCAAACGACATTGGTATTATTGGGATCTATCATGACGCAACCTATCGAATAAGCGCCATAGTTATCGAATACCGGATCGAATGTAGTCCCGTTATTAACGGTCTTCCAGACATGTCCGGAAGCAACCGCCACGAACCACTCACTATGATTGCTGGGATTAACCGCAAAGTCAGCAATACGTCCTGAATTGAAAGCCGGTCCGATACTGCGGAATTTCAAACCTCCGATCAGTGACGAATTGTAGATGGAATCCTCTTTCGGTTTATCCTTCTCTTTGGATTTTGACACGGAGCTCTTTTCATCCTTTGTCTTATTTTTCTCTTGCTCTTTCTGGGCACTCGTCTGTATCGTCATCCCGGTAATGAAGATGGCGGAAAATAAAATAGCGGATAATCGGTTCATAATTTTATTCTGATTTTAGGATTTTTAATATTGATGCATGATCCGGATGGATAATCCCTTTTTCGGTAATGATCCCGGTAATATATTTTGCGGGGGTCACATCAAAAGCAGGATTATAAGCATGAGAACCGGGAGATGATACCCTGATCCTGACATAATTCCCATTATCTGTTATCCCCTCCTGGAAAAGGACCTCCTCCTCATTTCGTTCTTCTATTGGTATTTCTTTCCCTTCCAGGCAATTCAAATCAAATGTTGATGTCGGAGCAGCCACATAGAACGGGATTCCCAGTTCCCTGCACACGATGGCTTTCTCAAAGGTACCGATCTTGTTCGCAACGTCGCCGTTTGCGGCGATCCGGTCGGCTCCGGTGATCATCAGGTTTATCTTACCTTGTGCCATCAGGGAAGTGCCGGCATGATCGGGGATGATCAAGTGAGGTACACCGGCCTGCTGCAACTCCCAGGCGGTAAGTCTTGACCCCTGACCGCGGGGTCTTGTTTCATCAACATATACGAGGATATTTTTACCCATGGAATGTGCTAGATAAATAGGGGAAAGGGCTGAACCATAATCTACAAAAGCAAGCCACCCGGCATTACAGTGTGTTTCAATATGAATGCCATCTTTCATGAGTACCAGACCATATTCGCCTATCATCCGCGAATCTTCAGCGTCCTTATCTGCGAGAAGACGGGCTTCTTCAAACACCTCCCCTGGCGATACCAGCCCGCGGATAAATACTTTTTCCGTAGCATGGAACAAATTCCTTGCAGTTGGTCTAGTCGATTCGATCGTTTTTCTTGCCTCCTCAACAAAGTTTTTGGGATTCTTTGCTGGAGCTTCTCCAAATGCCTGTGCCATGGCGTAGCCTGCCATGGCCCCGATAGCGCCGGCTCCCCTGACCATCATAGTCCGGATAGCATGACAACATTGCCGGTAGTCTTCGGCTTTATTGATCTTAAATTCAAAAGGAAGAAGATTTTGATTGATAAAATATACGGAAGAATGTTCCATCCAAACTGTCCGGTAATCCTTTCCGTTGACTTTCACCGTTAACTAAAGTACCGTAAGAACTACAGAGGTATCCAATTTTGCAACGGGCGGGAGGGTGACAGTGGAGAATCCGATCAGATTCGTCCCCTGGTAATTTGCATAACAGTTAAAATAATACTTACGGGGAAAAAGCCGGGGGAACTGGGCCCGCCCAAGGCCATCGGTTATTACTTTTCTTACCAGGATTAACTTGTCCAGGCTGTCCTGTGAAAGAGCCAGGCTGACATATTGTCCAGTCAGTAAAAATCCATCCTTCGTCCGGATAAAAACATTCAGCTTGACAGAATCAGGTCCAAGATCTTCCCAAATGGGAACGGGAGGTTCTTCTATCGTCAGTTTGTTGCACGAACCGAAAACCAGCAAAAGGCATCCGGTAATAGCAAGAAAAAAAATGACTTTCCCGAACATGGAACGTTTTTATAAGATCTTAAATCCCAAGCTGACAACCCAGACGTTGTTGTGGGAATTGAAATTGACATTCTGTACTTCCTTTATCAACTGGTTCAGCCCGATCTGATATCTAACATCGAGGGTAAATTTCCAGAGATCAACGCCCGCCCCGGCCTGTATGTACCAGTTAACGGAATTGATATCGGCATCGGTAATCGGACCGTCGATTCCTCCGGCTTCTGCAATGGTTTTGTTGACAATGAAAGAAGCTACCGGTCCGGCCAGGATACGGAGATTTAGATTATCGTTGTTGATGAATTTGAACCCGACGAGTACAGGAACGTCAAGAGAACCCAGTTTAATATTTTGCTTCCAGTTGTTCAGGTTGCTGGTAAAAACACCACCCTGCGTTGTATAATAAAGTTCCGGCTGGAGATAAAACCGCTTTCCGACCCTGACAAAGATACCGGCCTGAAACCCGGATTTGAAATTCGATGTGATACTATCAATGCTGGTCGAAAGTTTCGAAGCATTATAACCGACCTTTATACCTACTGTAAACTCTCCGAATACAATAGTTGTCGATAAAAAGAAGATGAAAAATAAAAAATATTTTCTCATGGCTGTAAATTTGTTGGAAACAAAGTTATAAATTTAATAAGAAGACTAAAAAAAATCTATTCCGGTCGGTGAAATCACTTCATTAATTGATGACTTCAAATCCGGTATAAGGAACAAGCGCTCCCGGAATCCGGATCCCGTCGGGCGTTTGGTTATTTTCCAGAAGGGCAGCAACGATCCTGGGAAGCGCTAAAGCGCTCCCGTTGAGTGTATGAGCAAGGAAAATCTTTCCGGACTCATCTTTGAACCGCAGTTTCATACGGTTCGACTGGAAAGTCTCGAAATTTGAAATTGAACTTACTTCAAGCCAACGGCCCTGTGCTGACGACCATACTTCCATATCATAGGTCATTGCCGAAGTGAAACTCATATCCCCGCCGCAGAGTTTTAAAATCCTGTATGGAAGTTCGAGTTTTTGGAGTAACCGTGAAACATAATTCACCATCTCTTCAAGAACTTCATAGGATTTATCGGGATGGGCGATCTGTACAATTTCAACCTTATCAAATTGGTGTAACCGGTTTAATCCCCTGACATCCTTTCCGTAGGAGCCGGCTTCCCGCCGGAAGCAGCCGGAATAAGCCACATTTTTCACCGGGAGATCACGAACTTTCATGATCATGTCGCGGTAAATGTTGGTTAACGGGACCTCTGCCGTAGGAATCAGATAAAGGTCATCGAGCGTGACATAGTACATCTGGGCATCTTTATCGGGCAACTGGCCGGTTGCGTATGCCGAAACAGCGTTCACCACATAGGGCGGCTGGACCTCTTCGTATCCCTCTTTCCTTGCTTCTTCCAGGAAGAAATTGATCAGGGCCCGTTGAAGCCGTGCCCCCTTACCTTTATATAAAGGAAACCCGGAACCGGTTATTTTATTACCTGCGGTAAAATCGATTATATCATAATTTATGGCAAGATCCCAGTGCGGAAGGAAATCTTGAGGCGCCGGAAATGCCTCTCCGGTTTGTTTTATAAGAAGGTTATGTTCAACGGTTTTTCCGATAGGCACACTGGGATGCGGAAGGTTAGGAACTTTTACCAGTAATTCATCCAAATCTTTCTTTATCTGTTCCAACTGTGTGTCCCACTCTTTGGACTGGTTTTTCAGGAATGCGGTCTGCTCCTTTTTTCGGTTTGCTTCATCAAACTTACCCGACCGGAATAAAATCCCTATCTCCTTTGCAAGGATATTGCTCTGTGCCTGAATATTATCCAATTTTTTTTGGGTTTCCTTTCGCTTGTCGTCGAGCTCGATTATCTGAGGGATAATGACCGTTCCATCGAAATTTTTAATTGCCAGCCGGTCAATCGTTTCCTGTTTATGTTCCCGGATGTAGTTTAATTGTAACATTATTTTATATTTAATTCTTCCAACTCAACCCCGTCCCCTTCTACTTAAAGAGACGGGGTGTAAGGGATGAGGTGATTGGTCTGATTGGCACAAAGTTAAAAAAAAGCCGGAATCTCTCCCGGCCTTGAATATAAATAATATGGTGATATCAACCGGATAATCCGGCTAGTTGACATTCTCTTCCATAGGAAGGATCGAAACAAAGGAACGGTCCTTCTGCTTTTTCTTGAATTCAACGATGCCGTCAACCAAGGCAAATAGGGTATGATCTTTCCCGATCCCTACATTCAATCCGGGATTGTGAACGGTTCCACGTTGACGAATAATAATGCTGCCGGCTTTGGCAAATTGCCCTCCATATATTTTAACGCCAAGGCGTTTGCTGTGTGATTCGCGGCCGTTACTCGAACTGCCTGCCCCTTTCTTGTGTGCCATACGACTTTGTTATTTACGATTTACGATTGAGAAGTAACTTCATCTGTTTGTTCTTTGGCTTTTTTTGCACGGGAAGTGCCCTTCACCGAAATATTTTCAATCAGAACCTTGCTGAAATCCTGCCTGTGTCCGCTCTCTTTCTGATATCCTTTACGGCGTTTTTTCTTGAAAACCACAACTTTGTCCCCTCTTACATGCTCGATGATCTTTCCGGTGATCTTGCTACCTTCCAGATGCGGTTTGCCAATGCTTATCTTTCCGTCGTGGTCCAATAAAAGGATGTCGTGAAATTCTACCTTGGTTCCTGCTTCACCTTCGAGCTGGTGAACAAAGATCTCATCGTTTTTTTCAACTTTAAATTGCTGGCCGGCTATTTCAACGATTGCATACATTTTTTAGTAATTGATGTTCATAAAATTGGGAGTGCAAAGTTATAAAAATTTTCGATCTGGCAACTTTTTCCTTAAAAAAATGAATCAATTGGCTTTCGAAAAATCTGATTTGCCCTCATTTTTCATTAATTTTGTGTGGCAGAAAAACAATATGAATCAATTTTTACACATCTTTCGGATTAATATTACCCGAGAAATTATCCTCTGTTTCTGCTTTGCTTTTTTCAGCCTTTCCGGAATAGCGCTGGACTCTGACCGGGGTCCTGCTTTTCTTACAGGTATTGTTACCAATGCGTTGAACGGGAATCCTGTCATCGGGGCAAAAATTGAAGTCAATTCCAATGTCACATATTCCGTAAGCGGTGGCGCCTATTTTATGATGATCGACAGTGCCGGTACATTTCCTGTAGTTTGCAACAAGATAGGATTTGATATCGTTACTACATCGCCCATCACTTTTCAAACCGGTGTCACCGCCACACAGAACTTTTCCCTCCAGGAAAATCTTAATCCACCGGCGATGGTAAATGCTGTTTTGGATTCTACAGGTCCTGTCGTTCACATCTCTTACTCTTTGCCTTCAGGTCCGTATGAATTGCTATACGACGATGGGATACAGGACGATTTTACAGTCTGGGCAACTCAGGGAAATATGAATGCCGTTCGGTTTACACCGGTGGGTTATCCGGCTCTCCTCACAGGAGGTTCAGTAAATATTGGAAATTCCGGCAACTATCCTCCTGAAGGCACTTCCCTGGTTCCCTTTCAAATAAAGATCTTCGATGCAACCGGACCAGCCAATTCACCGGGAAACCTGATCGCAGGTCCTTTCGATGTCATCCCCGCGGCTCTTGGCTGGGTGGAATTCCAACTATCTTCGTCGGTCACGATCAACAGCGGAAGCTTTTATATTGCCATGGTACAGGGAGGAAATGCCCCGAATGCTTCCGGACTGGCAGTCGATATGACTAACCCTCAATTCCGAAGTTACTCACGCTTTATTACCGGTGGAATGCCCTGGATACCGGCACAAGGGAATTTCATGTTGCGGGCTGTCATTACCGGTCCGGGAGGACCAGTGGATATGACCGATTCACCGGAAGGGATTTTGAATTACCAGGTTTGGAGACTCCGACAGGGCGAAGAAATGAATCCAGCAGTATGGATTCTGATGGGAACAACTACAAACCTGTTCCTCGATGATAACTCATGGGCCTCATTACCATGTGGTCCATTCCGTTGGGGAGTTATCACGGCTTATTCGGGAGCCCGTTTTTCACAAGCTGCTTTTTCCAATATTCTCGGGAAATGCTGGACCGTTCCGATCGCCTTAAAGTTAAATCTGACCTGTGCTGCTTCAAATCCAAAGGGTGCATATGTTCAAATGAAAAACCTTGTCTATCCCGATACATTGTATTCAACTATTGCTGACAGTACAGGATTGGTGACCTTTCCAAAAATCTGGAAGGGATACTATGAAATCTATGTTAAAAAATTCGGATATATCGACTTTTATCAAAACTATTCCGCCGAAGATGCCGATACAGTTGAACTGATGATCCTGCAGAAAAGATCCCCACCTTCCAATCTGGTTGTTGATGAACAAAGTCTTTTTTCTGTCTGGGATGTTCCCTTTTACAATCAGCTTCTCTTTGCCGAAGATTGGAATAGCGGCAATTTTATCGAACAGGGATGGTCCCTGGAAGGGAATTTTAACTGGAGGATTTCAACCAGTATGGGGAATCCCGCACCTTCAGCAATGTTCGGTTGGAATCCCCCGATAATGAATTATGAACAATCACTTGTTAGTAAAGAAATTCCCGGTGAATATAGTCCGATTCTCACCTTGTCATATGATATTTTTCTCGATAATTACAGCTCTTCCGCTTTGAATCAAATGGCAATTGAGATCCAATATGATTCGATATGGTACAATCTAAAAACCTATGATAACATTGGAGGGAACATACCATGGACCCATGATGAAATAGATATTTCGCAATTTTCCAACAATGCGATCCGGATCCGTTTCAGGGCTTTTGGCGAAGATTCCTACCAGATTAACGGATGGTATATCGACAACATTTCCATTCTTGCATCTGAATCGGCTCACCTGCTGGCGCCCTGCATTTTTGGATATAATTATTATCTTGATAATGTATTGATAGCTAGTGTATTAGAAAATAATTATACCATTCCCGGTGAACTCGTTAAATATGACAGCGCTTATAGTGCCTGTGTGGTAGCCATTTATACCAGCGGATATTCTGAAGCAGTCTGTGACTCCTTTACCTCGCGGTTCCTCTGGCCCCCAACCAATCTTTCCGGAATCCCCGTAGATGATAATGCCTATCTTACATGGGAAAAACCGGTGATGCCCACTGATACCGGTTATATAACCCCACCAGGCTTGCTGGGATACAATATATTTAGAGATAATTCCCTGATCTTTTTTCTCCCATACCCAGATTCATTATCTTTTTATGATCTGGCCCTGGAACCGGGGAGCTATTTGTATTCGGTCAATGCTCAATATGATCTTACATCATATGGCTTTCCAGGGCAGCAAGACAGCTCTTCGGCTGCCGGGCCAGTTACGGTTGATATATGTTATGGCCAGCCTCTTCCTTTTTCAGAACCCTGGGATCAGGGGACTTTCACTTATAATGACTGGCGTTTTAGCCCTGAACAAGGTAACTGGAGCATCTCCATGAGTGAAGGGAATCCAGCACCTTCCGCTGAGTTTTCCGGGCAACCCATGAAAACTTACTATTCTTTTTCTCTGGAAAGCACCGTCCTTGATGCCTCACTACTAAATTGTGCTAAAATATGGCTGGATTTTGATATCCGTCTGGATGACCTTTCTGCAACCGGTACGGAGGAACTTTTTACAGAAATTTTCTATAACGGTAGCTGGCATAAAAAAGCTACCTGGAAAAATAATGGCAATTTTGGATGGATTCCGGCTCATATCGATATCAGCACGGTAAGGGGGAAAGGATTCCGAATCCGATTCCGTGCATCAGGGTTGAATTCAGAAAACTTCCTTCGCTGGAACATCGATAATGTGACCGCCTACGCCGTGTGTTTGCCCGCCACAAATCTGACAGGAGAAACAGCCGGTAATGATGCGCAGCTACAATGGAGTCCGCCAGAATGCAACGGGGGAGGGTTTATCCTGAACGAAGGATTTGAGAATCCTGAATTTCCACCACAACATTGGACCCAGATCATCCATAACACGGCCGCTACCTGGAGTCATACCGATTATGCTTCCCCTATCGGGGTCCATTCGGGAAATTATTCGGCAGGCATCAATTGGGATTATACGATGCAGGATGAATGGATCATAGTTCACGATGTTTTTATCACCGGGAATCTCCAATTCTGGAGTATGGCTTTCCAGGGATCGACCCACGGAGACCATTATTATGTTAAAGTTTCGACTGATAACGAAGTAACCTGGGACGTCCTGTTTGATCTTTCTGCTCTTCCTCCATACGGCGGCGGTTATAACCAATGGCAGGAACCCTATAGCATCGATTTATCTGCTTTTCTGGGAGAAGTAATCGACATCGCCTGGCAAGCCTATGACGGGACCGGTCAGGGATGCTGGTATTACTGGGGCATCGACGATTGTTCTGTCGGAAGTAAAAAATTGGAATTAATATTAACACAACCCCTGTACGACGTTTACCGTAAAGATCCTGGGACTACTTCATTTGTTGTTGTAAACCCGCAGCCATTAGCCGATACTTCATACATCGACCCCGACCTCCCGGTGGGTTTGTACAATTACTATGTACAGGTGGTAAATGATGCCTGCAGCCAGTCAGTCCCTTCCGATACCATTGTTGTTGACGTTATCACATCGGTCGGGAATCCTGATGCCGGTAATTTTAAAATCTTCCCCAACCCGGCTACCGACCGGGTGACCGTAAAATCTGATATTCCTGTTAAACATTTAAGACTGCTTGATGTTACCGGCAGGACAATCATAGACATTCCAGATCTTAGTGATCTCATAATTCAGGTCGCTGTTGCCGATATCCCTTCAGGATTATACGTGATGCAAATTTTTACCACCAGCAACACAATAACCAGGCTGGTATCAGTAGCCCATTAAAGTCATAAAAAAACTGTCTTGAAGGCGGATTTGAAAATGCGGAGATTTTATTTTTTTGAATAATTTATTGTCACATCGCCCTGTGGGTAGCGTTCTACGGCTTGAAAAGCCTGAGAACTGATTCTCACAATTTCAAAAACAAAAGTTCCGGAACCATCATTACCGGTGAATGTAACTGTTTTGCCCAGTTTATCAATTGTCCAGCTTCCATTCAGAGATTTATCTTTGAACGTATAAGTGGCAGTTTTATCCTTTCTGAACTCAAGCGCACTCTTTACATCAGGTAATACCGATTGAACTGAAGTCAGTTTTTCAGCAAATTCCGACTCCTGAATTCCAACATTATCTGTAACCGTCGCTTCACTTGATTCCAGCTTTTCCGAAATAACAGGAGCCCCTTTAACATCCTGAGTTGAACGAATTGGTGAAATTTTTACATTTTTCCAGTTACCGACAAGTAATTTTGAATTCACACTTTTAACAGAACTGCAGGATGAAAAAATCCCAAGCCCAAGTAACAGAAAGAGAATTTGCTTTAAAGTCTTCATAGGTGATGGTTTTTAAATGATAAAACCTTAATTTCACCGGCAAAATTAGAAAAAAAACCGTATCTGCCAGAGAAATGAAAAAAGCTTTGAAAGAAAAGAAAAGAAAAGATAAAAAAAGTTGTTTTTTATAAAATAAATTGTTTTATATTTGCTGACGCAGTGAAAAGGAAATGATCTTTTTCACTTCGTAATATAACTAACAGAAACGTAATCAATCATTTAGGATAATTATTCTAAATGACAATAACTATTTATGAAGCAATTCCCCATATATATCAATTGTAAAATTGATCCCCATATTTATGTTTAATCATTTAGTAATAACTTAAACCTTAACATTATGAAAAATGTTACCAAACTGCTAACAAGGTTGTTTATGCTTATGGTATTTTCAACTTTGTTATTTCAAAATGTTGGTACTGCGGCAAACCAGATCACTATTGGAAGTGGAACGTTAGGTTATAACATTCCTTTCGATGGTTACTATTACAATGGGAGAGCTCAGTACTTGTATACCGCCGCTGAAATGGCAGGGCTTTATGGCGGCCAATTCACCAAATTAGGCTTTTACATTTCTGCCAATGCTGGTGGCTGGCTGGACCCCTTGACAATCTCGGTAAAAAACACCTCTGCAACTGCATTAGGTACTGGTTTTGATGAAACCGGATTTACAGTTGTCTGGACAGGTTATTGGGACCCCAGCATTGGCTGGTATGACTTCGTCCTGCAAAATCCGTTTGTGTGGGATGGAACCTCCAACATAATCATTAATATCTGCTTTAATGATTCCGAATGGGGCTATAGCTATACACGAGCCTATCATACGGCCATGCCTAATTCCAATTACTGCCGTTATTATAAAAGTGATGGTGGAGTAGGGTGCTCGTTTTCAACTTCCTATTCATTGGCCGCAAGGTTAAATGTAAGGATCTATCAACCTACCGGAACATTAAACGGTGTTGTAACAAGCGCATACTATGGCACCCCATTGGTTGGCGCTCTGGTTGCCGGTCCCGGAGGTATCCCCTTCACCAACACGATCGCCGGCGGAGCATACACCATGCCTGTTGCAGCAGGTACTACCAATTATACTGCTTCAGCTGCGAATTACATGCCAATGACAAAACAAGCAACAGTTCCTGAAGACGGCACTTCTACCTTGAATTTTGCCCTCAATCCGAATCCTGCCGTCCTGACGGGTATTGTTACCAATGCTGCCAATGGTAATCCGGTTAAGGGTGCCCGCGTTGAAGTTAACGGTTACGTGACTTATTCTATCGCGGGAGGTGTGTATTCCATGAATATTTTCCCTGGTGGAACCTTCCCGGTTAATTTTCAGAAAGCCGGATTTAGCGATACTACAAGCGATCCGATTTTGCTCACTACCGGTGTCACTACAACACTTAATATGGCTATGCAGGAAAGCTGGAACAATCCAGGCATTCCTTTCCTTGCAGCACTAAACTCTGCTGTTCCTCCAACTGCAGTCAACCTCAGCTGGAACCTGCCTTCAGGTGAATATGAACTGATCTATGACGACGGTACTCCTGAAATTTCTACCGTATGGGGAGCAGAAGGGAATATGAATGCTGTTAAGTTTACGGCGTTGAACTACCCAATCACTACCCTTGAAGGGAAAGTACATATCGGTAATGCCATCGATTACCCCGATGGTACAGATCCTGCAGCGCTTGCTCCTTTCCAGATGCAGATTTACGATGCTACCGGTCTCAACGGGATGCCTGGACAACCCATGGGCGATCCTATTGATATTACACCGGCCAATTTCGGATGGAACACATTTGTATTGCCGAACCTGAACATTACAAGCGGTAATTTCTACCTCGTAATGACCCAGGGCGGTGTTCCACCTGAAGCTGCCCGCCTGGGTGTTGATACTACAGCTACCCAGCTCAGGAGCTATTCCCGCTTTGTTACCGGCGGCGGACAATGGTTACCTGCAATGGGCAACTTCCTGATTCGTGCTACCGTATATGGTGTCGGCGGTCCGCTTGATGGCGTTGAAGCTGTTTTAAATTATGATTTATATCGCCTGGTACAAGGTCAGGAAGGTCAGGATCCAACAACCTGGACACACCTTTCTTCTCCGACTGGTTTGACTGCTACGGATAACTCATGGCCATCCTTGCCGGACGGCGCATACAGATGGGCCGTAAGAGCAAAATACACCGGCAACCACTGGTCAGGATTTACTTTCTCAAATGTTCTTGGTAAAAACTGGACTGCCCCTGTTACGGTTAACGTTTTTCTGACGTGCACCGCAAATCCGGTTACAGGAACAGTTGTTACCTTACATAACGTTAATTTTGACTCAACCTATATCGCAACACTGACAACAAGTAATACCGTTGTTTTCCCCAACGTATGGAAAGGTGATTATCTGTTGACTGTTGCAAGGTTTAACTACACCCCCTTCAACACTTCAACCACCATCATGGGACCCATGACTTACGATGTTAATTTACTCCAGATCCCGGTATCACCGACCGGAATGGCAGTAAATGACCATTCGCTGGTGGCAACATGGAATAAGCCATTTGCCGGCGACAACGTGTTCTTTGAAGATTGGGGAAGTGGAAGTTTTGGTACCAACGGCTGGACGTCCGAGACAAACTGGTCTGTTTATTCATATTATGGAAATCCAGCTCCTTCTGCAATGTTCAGTTGGTATCCGGAGCAATTAAGTTATGAATATAGTATAACCTCTAAAAACATCACTCCTTCGGCAATGGTACCTGGCGCCAATCATATTCAGGTAGGTTGGGATATTAATTTAAACAATTTCTCACCTTCCGGATCAGAAGGATTGTCGGCAGAAATATGGAACGGAACAAGTTGGGAGACTCTGAAAGAATACGTCAATTCAAGTTCAATAGCCTGGACATCAGAAAAGGTTACACTTCCAAGTTCATGGGACAACAAAACGTTCAAAATCCGTTTCCGTGCATGGGGTGATGATTCCTTCTGGATCAATTATTGGTATGTTGACAACGTATATGTCTATGCAGTGGGTGAAGATCTCACTCCTTGTATTCTTGCCTATAATGTGTACCTGAAGAATTTATCGAACAATTCTGAAATATTGAGTGGCGTTACGCTGGATACAACTTACACCATTCCATTTAACCAGGTTGAATATGGTACAAATTACAGGGCTTGTGTTACGGCCGTATATGGCAGTGGATATTCTCAACGCAGCTGCGATGAATTTACCTCAAACTTCCTTTGCCCACCGACAGCTCTTACCGGAACTCCGATTGAAAGCACTGCTTATTTAACATGGACAAAACCATCATGTACGGGTGGCGGACCTCCCGCTCAGTGGATTTTCTGGTGTGGAGATTTTGGCGACAACGCTATCGGCGCCGGTGTAGCTACATGGTCTTGTGCAGCACGGTGGACCCCTGATCAGATCACTGCATTGAATGGAGGATCTGTAACGAAAATCATGTTCTGGCCCTATTCAGCCGGAACGTTCAACATCAGGGTATGGCAAGGTGCCAATGCTGCCAATTTGATTGTTGACCAACTTGTTCCGAGTATCACTATCGGACAAGAGAACATCGTTGATCTTGCAACCCCCGCACTTATCGATGTCACACAGGAACTCTGGATCGGTTATCAAGTCATTTCCCCGGGTAATTTTCCGGCAGGAGTCGATTTTGGTCCGGCTGTTCAATATTATGGTGATATGATTTATTACGCTGGTGCATGGAGTTCAATGGCTGTTGCATACGGGTTGAATTATAACTGGTACATCAAGGGATATATTGAAACCGTGAAAAATGCTACGGCACCGGTTGTCTTAAAACAAGATATGCCTACTTCAACCGATCTCACACCGACTGCATTCAGAAAGACCGAACCTCCAGCTACGGTATTATCACCGAGAGCTCCGTTGGCCGGTCCTACTCAGCTCGGTTACAAAGTATATCGTGATGGTGCAGAAATCGCCTATATACCCGACAAGAATACCGTCGAATATTACGATTACAACCTCGAACCGGGAACTTATTCCTACGAAGTAACAGCTTGGTACGATGTTGCTCCTATCCCGCCATTGGAGGATCAGTCTTTACCTGCCGGACCGGTTGATGTTATAATTAACTATGGTCGTCCATTACCGTTCTTTGAACCATGGGATGCAGGTAACTTTACTTATAACGACTGGGTTGGAGATTCCCCCTACCCGGTTATTGGTCCAAACTGGTCAGTCAATGTGGGTTTTGGTAATCCCGCCCCCACCGCTGACTTCTCGTGGGTACCCGCTACTACGGATTATTCTCAAATGCTCGCTTCTCCAATCCTCAGCGCAGCCGTTTATACGTGTGCCGATATTTATCTGGACTTTGATTATAAGCTGATTGACCGCAACGCAACCGGAGCTGAATTCCTTGATGCTTCACTTTTCAAGGATGGCAGCTGGAGCAGTAAAGCTACGTTTGCCAATAGCGGTTCTGTTGACTGGAATCATCAAAGTATCAAACTCGCAGCTGTTGCTGGAAAAGCCTTCAGGGTCGGTTTCCGTGCTTACGGAGCAAATTCTGAAGATATCCTGCACTGGTATGTCGATAACATTCATGTATATGCTGTTTGCCGTCCTCCGCAGAATCTTATATGGTACAATATCGACAACAGGGATGTATACCTGAGTTGGATAGGTCCGAATTGCAAACAAGGACCCGCACCTACCTGGTTACAATGGGATGATGGTACGAATGTAGATGCTATCGGACTGACTGCAGGCGGTTCATTTGATGTGGCAGCAAAATGGGATCCGGATATGATTGCGACACTTGCCGGTGGTTCAATAACTAAGGTCAGAATATTCCCTTATGATGATGCAACTTTCGTCTTCAAAGTGTGGACAGGTCCTGATGGTGCAAATCTCGTTTATGAACAACCATTTACTCCTCCCATTGGTGATTGGTATGATATTATTGTTACCAGTCCAGTACTCCTTGATGTAGGCCAGGAATTGTGGGTTGGATATAATGCCACTCATAATGCCGGTTATTTTCCTTGCGGTGTTGGTCCTGGACCTTGTGTAGTTGGTTATGGATTCTTAGCTAACCTCGGAACAGGATGGGAAGATCTCAGCGCTTATTTTGATTATAACTGGGATATTGAAGTGTTGGTTGAAACTGCAAAGAACGCTACCAAACCTGTTACGCTGCAGAGTAAACCGATCGTGAATACAAATACCGACCTTGCAGCTCATGGAAAGACGGCTCCACGTGGTCATGCTAATGACAATGTTGATGCCTCTTCATTACAGGGATACAATGTATGGCGTCAGGATCCCGATTCGGTTAACTACCATAAAGTTAACAGCACACTCCTTACCGATACGGTATACTTCGAAACAGTTCCTGTATACGGACTGTACCATTACTATGTAACTGCTGAATTTGTTGAATGTACTTCTGCATTCTCCAATATTCTTCCGGTTGACATTGTAGTTGGCATTGATCCTCTCACAAATGGTTCGATCACGATTTACCCGAATCCTGCTACAGATAATGTAAATGTGAAGAGCGATTACACTATTTCGCAGATCGAGGTTATGAACTATGTAGGTCAAACGGTTTACAACAAAACCAGTATTGAAGCCAAAGTTGCAAAGATCAACGTTGTCGGCTTCCAGTCGGGAGTATACTTTGTAAAAGTTACTACCTCTCAGGGAGTACGCACCGTCAAGATCACCGTAACGAAATAATCCTTAATCGGAATTCTACGAAAAGGGCCGGCCAATCACCGGCCTTTTTCTTTTTAACTCTCATACCCAATACAGTATTCAGTATCCAGCAATCAGCATCCGGCAGCATTTCCTATCTTTGCACCCGTGATTTCCATCAACAACTTATCGGTTCAGTTCAGCGGCGAATTTCTCTTCGATCATAGTTCATTTATCATCAACGATAAAGACCGGATCGGCCTGACCGGAAAAAATGGCGCCGGGAAATCTACTATCCTGAAGATCATTAAAGGATTGCACAAACCCGATGAAGGAGAAGTTATCATACCCGATGGCTTCACTGTAGGATATCTTCCCCAGGAAATGGAAACACAAAGCCAACGGACAGTCATGGAGGAGGCTATCACAGCATTTCATGAAGTGGTCGCCCTGGAGAAACAAATCCGGGAATATGAGAAGGAAATCGGGAAGCGGGAAGATTATGAGTCGAAATCCTATCACAGGCTACTTAAGAACCATGGGGAAGCCCTTGAGAGGTATCATTTATTAGGGGGACAGGCTGTCAAGGTTGATATTGAAAAAGTACTCTCGGGACTGGGATTTGAACGTGAAGATATGAACCGTAATCTTGCAGAGTTCAGCAGCGGGTGGCAGATGCGGGTTGAAATCGCGAAAATCCTGCTTCAGCGTCCCAACCTGATCTTGCTCGATGAACCTACCAATCATCTCGACATTGAATCCATACAGTGGCTGGAGGAATTCCTTTCCAATTACAACGGGGCTGTAGTCCTGGTTTCACACGACAGGGCTTTCCTGGATAATGTCACCGGAAGGACTATAGAGATTTCACTTGGAAAGATCTTCGATTACAAAGCCAATTACTCAGGGTATGTGGAGATGCGGGAAGAACGACTGGAAAGCCAGCTTGCGACCTATTCAAACCAGCAACGACAGATCCGGCAGATTGAACGGTTTGTCGAACGTTTCCGGTATAAAGCTACAAAATCCCGGCAGGTACAGTCGCGAATAAAGATGCTCGAAAAGATCGATCTCGTGGAGATAGATAAATTTGATGAATCGGGAATCCATTTCCGTTTTCCTCCGGCGCCCCATTCAGGAAAGATCATTATAGAAGCTTATCGGCTGAGCAAAGATTATCCGCAAAAAAGGGTATTGAATTCCGTAAATTTTTCCGTGATCAAAAACGATAGAATCGCCTTTGTGGGTAAAAACGGTGAGGGAAAGACAACGTTATCAAAGATTATTGCCTGTAATCTTGAACACAATGGCCAACTAAAGTTCGGTCATAATGTTGTTACCGGTTACTATGCCCAGGACCAGAGCGATTATCTGGACCCTGAAAAAACAGTCTTCAAGACCATCGATGATATCGCGATCGGAGATATCCGTACCCGGATCAAAACCATCCTTGGCGGGTTCCTGTTCAGTGGTGATGACACTGAAAAAAAGGTCAAAGTGCTTTCAGGTGGCGAAAAATCGAGGCTTTCGTTAGCCAAACTATTATTGACGCCGTCCAATTTACTGGTTCTTGATGAACCTACCAACCACCTCGACATGCGATCGAAGGATGTGCTGAAAAATGCCTTGTTCCAGTATAGTGGAACGTTGATCATTGTTTCCCATGACCGTGATTTTCTGCAGGGGCTGACCAACCGGGTATTTGAATTTCGTCATGGAACCATCAAAGAGTATATCGGCGATATCTATGATTTCCTGGAACAGCGCAAGATGCGGTCGTTGAGAGAACTGGAGAATAAACAGGAACTTCAAAAAAGTGCTGCCGCAGACATTCCGGTCTCTCAAAATAAACTGGATTGGGAAAAAAAGAAAGAAAACGACCGTGAAATCCGAAAACTGAGAGCACAGATCGGCAAGTGTGAATCGGAAATTGACCGTCTTGAACAAGAAATCCTTAAAAAAGAGGGAATGTTAGGCACTCCGGAAAAGTTTCAGGAACAAATTCGTGATGGCAGCTTGTACCGGGATTATCAGAAATTAAAAGAGACCCTTACGCGTGAAATGAAAAGATGGGAAGAGTTGCATTACGAACTCGAAATCCTTACCTCTCTCTCATAAGCATCTCCCTCGCCAGTTCCCTCAATCCGGTTTTCCTCTCTTCCCGTAAATTGATCGCATCCAGCCATTCCAAACCTTTTTCCAGGTAGTATTCAATTTCTTTACGGGTGAGCTCATCAATTTTTAACTGTCGATAAATTGCGGTTATCCTTGCAACTTTATCAGGTTCGGGTATGTCTTTATCGGAAAAATTTTGGGTCAACCGGATCAGGGTATCTTCCCTTGCAATTTCGAATGCTTTGAGGTAAAGAAAGGTTTTTTTGTTCGTGATAATATCTCCTCCAAGCTCTTTCCCGAATTTTGATGAATCCCCAAATACATCGAGCCAGTCATCCTGGAGCTGGAACGCCAGTCCGAGGTTTTCGCCGAACATATAGGCTTTCTCAGTTTCTTCCGGTGGCGCCCCGGCAATGATGGCGCCGGTTTTCAAGCTGCAGGCCAACAGGACGGCCGTTTTCAGACGGATCATTTGAATGTAATCGTTATGTGTAACCTCTGCCGTTGTTTCATAATTCATGTCGTATTGTTGTCCTTCGCAAACCATCCGGGCGGTATCGTTAAAAAGTTCCAGGATCCTTGGTAAAAAGATGGGGTTTGTCCTGGCGATATATTCATAAGCAAGCACGAACATGGTATCTCCGGAAAGAATGGCAGTATTGATGTCATATTTTTTAAAGACTGTCTCCTTTCCGCGCCGTAAAGGAGCCCGGTCCATAATATCGTCATGCAATAAAGTAAAATTGTGAAAGATCTCCATGGCCATGGCGGGATAGAGAGCTTCGCTGAAATCGCCTCCAAACATATCGCATCCCATCAACACCAGCAGAGGTCGAAGACGTTTCCCGCTGTTTCTCAGCGCATATTCAATGGGTTCATAGAGTTCGGAAGGATCATTGAAAAACCCGGCTGAAGCAAAAGCGTCGTCGATGGTTTTCTGGAGTATCTGTCGGGAGTGCATAGGAAAAATAATCTGTCAGTCCTGCAGGTTAATCAGATATTGGCCGTATCCGCTTTTCAACAAAGGCTGCGCGATCATATGCAACTGTTCCCTGTCGATGAATTTCATACGGTATGCGATTTCCTCAATACATCCGATCTTGAGTCCCTGGCGGTTCTCGACAACTTCAACAAACTGTGCTGCCTGGAGCAAAGACTCAAAAGTTCCGGTATCAAGCCAGGCAATTCCACGGCTAAGCACACCGACTTTAAGCTTTCCTTTCTCCAGGTAATACCGGTTCACATCGGTGATCTCATATTCTCCCCGTGCACTGGGTTTGATATTTTTTGCGACATCAACGACCGAATTATCATAGAAATAAAGTCCCGGAACTGCATAGTTCGATTTGGGCTGTTTAGGCTTTTCTTCGATTGATAATGCTTTAAAATGATGGTCAAATTCCACAACTCCATACCGTTCCGGATCATGCACATGATAGGCAAAAACCACACCACCCGCCGGATCATTGTTTTCCTGAACAAGTTGGCTTAAACCGTTGCCATAAAAAATATTGTCGCCCAATATCAGGGCGACCTTTTCTTTTTCAACAAAAGATTCACCGATGATGAAAGCCTGTGCAAGTCCGTTTGGGATAGCTTGTTCTGCATAGAAAAATGAGCATCCAAGATTATGCCCGTTTCCAAGAAGTTGCCTAAAGTGCGGCAGATCGTGCGGTGTCGAAATAACAAGGATATCGCGGATACCGGCCATCATAAGAACCGATAATGGATAGTAGATCATCGGCTTGTCGTAAATTGGCATCAGTTGTTTGCTCACGGCGAGTGTTAATGGATGCAACCGTGTTCCGGCGCCGCCGGCCAGTATTATTCCTTTCATACTTTACTCATTTATCTATTTGCCTCACCCCGTGCACCCCCTCCCCTTCAAGGGGAGGGGGATGGGGGGAGGGGTAAGTTAAGTTTATAATTGCTCATCCGCTCGTCCGCCTGTCCGCTTTTCAATATCCAGGTTGTCCAGATCAATATCATCTGCCTCGTCGTAAAAATCGACCAGGGGAGCTTCAAAGGCCTTGGTGGTACTCCATTCATTCAGGGTGAGAAGCATAGATGGGAGGACAAAAAGATTCAACAAGCCGCCCACAAGTAAAGTTACGGAGATCAGGGATCCGAGAGCCTGTGTGCCTCCAAAGGTGGACAGGATAAAAATAGCAAAGCCGAAAAATAAGACAGTGGAAGAATAAATCATGCTATATCCGGTCTCCTTTAATGCAGAGATGACCGACGAAGGTATGTTATGCCCGGTATGCTTGAGTTGAAGCCGGTACCGGGAGAGGAACTGGATCGAATTATCAACGGAAATGCCCAGGGCAATACTGAAGATCAGGATGGTGGAAGGTTTGATTGGAATTCCTATAAAACCCATCAGTGCTCCGGTCATAAGTTGCGGGATCAGATTTGGGATCAACGAGATCAAGATCATCCTCCAGGAGGTAAATAGAAAAGCGAGCAGCAAAGCTATAACCACCACGGCAAGAGCTATACTTTCCCACAAGTTCCTGATAAGAAAGTTGGTTCCTTTCAGAAAAACAATGCTGGTCCCGGTTACGGTCACCTTATATTTTGCCGGATTGAAGATAGAATCAATTTTTGACCGGAGGGTTTTCTGGATACTGTCTATCGTTTTGGTACCGACATTGGCCATCTGAACGCTTACACGGGTGATCTGGTAGTTGGAGTCGATAAAATTTTTAATGATGGTCCGTTTCTTGGATTTAAAAGTAGGAATATAATCGGCCATAAAGGCCATCTCATTAGAGTTGGGGAGTGAATAATATTGTGGGTCTCCGGCATAAAAGGCCTGTTTCGCAGTTTTGATCACCTCAACTATGGACAATGCTTTGGACAGTTCGGGATAGGTCTTAAGACTATCCTGGAGCCGATCGATCTTTCGGAGTGTCGATAAAATCAATACTCCTTTTTTCTTTTTTGTATCGACGATAATTTCGAGGGGCATGATGCCTTTAAAGTGTTTTTCAAAAAAGAGGAGATCCTTGTAAATCGGATCACGCTTGGAAATATCGTCAACAATGGTTCCGGTGGTTTTCAGCTGGCTTACCCCGATCACCCCGATAATCATACAAGCACCCATAGCAATATAAATTGCTTTTCGGTAATTGGAAACCCAGTAGACTGCTTTATCGATGATCGATTTGGCAATGCTTTCTTCGATATGCTTTGTGTGTTTTTGTTTGGGAGGAGGAAGAAAACTAAAAAATATCGGGACCAAAGTCAGGGAAAGAACATAGATCACCATAATATTGATAGCGGCAATCAGGCCAAATTCAACCAGCAGTTTGTTATTTGTAATGATGAAGGCGGCAAAACCGGTTGCCGTGGCCGCATTGGTAAGCAGGTTTGCCGCTCCAATCCGTTGGATGACCCTCGATAAAGCTCTTGCCTGGTTCCGGTGGTTATTGTATTCGTAATGGTATTTATTAAGGATGAAAATGCAGTTCTCCACACCGATCACTATGAGCAAAGGTGGAATGATGGCTGTAAGCATGGTGATCTTATACCCGAAAATCCCCATTATTCCGAGAGCCCAAACCACACTGACAATCACGATGAGGATCGGAAAGACAACCGCCCTGACAGAATGGAAAAAGATATAAAGGAAAAAAGCCGATATGACAATGGCTAAGACGACAAACAACTTCATTTCGTCTTCCAGCTTTTTTGCCGTCAAAGTCCGGATATAGGGCAGCCCGGAATAATGAATATCGATCTTATATTTCTGGGAGAACCGGTCAACGATAGCTTTTATTTCCCTTATCAGCCGGATACGGTCTTTTGAGTTGACCAACTTTTTATCGAGGGTTAAAGCCATCAGGATGGCAGAAGTCTCTTTATTGTAAATCAGCTTATCATAAAAAGGAAGTTCATAAATGATTTTTTTTAAAGAATCAAGTTCCTTTTGGTTTGACGGTTTTCCCGGCGTTACAGAGACAAACTCGAACTTCTTCAGCGAATCATTCTTGGTCAGCTTGTAAAGACTGGTGATCGACAGGATACCCTCAACACCGCGAACATGCCTTAGAGAATCTGAAAGATCATAAAAATCATCAAAATTTTTGAGGCGGAACAGGTTACTGTCGACCATGCCCAGAAACATCACCGTTCCATCTTCCCCAAATTGTTTGATGAAACTTTTGTAAAGAATATTGGTAGAATCGGTCGACGGAAGGATACTGGTATTTTCATATTGCAACCGCACTTTGGTTGCCATATATCCCATGAATACCGTGATCAGACCGGTAACTACAAGAATACCAATTCTATTCCTTAGAATTGCCCTAACTAAAAATTTCCACACTGGCGTTCATTTGGGACATCGAAATTAAAACATTTTCATACTTGTTGTATTACTTTTTCGTGCAAAACCAGATTAAGTGGAAAAAATGAAAATTGAATACTGGTTTTTACACGAGGACACACGAAGAAAACACGAAGTTTCACGAAGTAAATGAATTTTTTTGAGTATCACGCTAAAACTTCAATAAAACGTTCAATACTTAATAATGATAGGTGCATTTCCAAAAAAAAGGTAGTTTTGCACCTTAAATACGATAGATAATATGAAGCAGGAATCCAAGCTATTTAAAGGTAAGACCCTGGCCATTTTGTCGGGCGGGGGCGATACTCCGGCAATCAATTCAAGCATAGAAGCAATACGAAACCGCGCATCGTTACTGGGATTTAAAGTTTTCGGGATTTTGCAGGGATGGAAAGGACTTCTGGGTGATGGGGATGTGGTCGACCTGACCCATCAACCGTATGACGGATATTACGGGGGAACTGCTTTACGCTCCAGCAGAACCAATCCTTTTCCGTCAAAAAAGAATCCGGAAAGTCGAGTTCCACAGGTTTTACGGAATTTGGAACGGTATAAAATAGATGTACTGGTCTCGATAGGAGGGGATGATACCAACGGCGCTGCAAAAAGACTGTTTGAGACTGAAGGTATCCCGGTCATCGGATTCCCGAAGACGATCGATAACGACCTTCGTACCCGCACTATCCACCACTATAAAGGGAAAAACATCGAGGCAGTTCTTTGTCCGGGCTTCCCTTCTGCTGCCAGATCGGTCATGGAATTAACCTCGATGGTACGAACTACCGCAGAATCACACTCCCGTATCATTGTTCTCGAGGTGATGGGACGGGATGCAGGCTGGCTTACCGGCGCTTCAATTTTCGGTGGTGGCTCCCTCGGATTGGTTCCTGAATTTGAGATAACAAAAGCCAGGAAGGAAGTTTTCTTTGAAACGGTGAAGGAAACTTACATGAACTCAAGGAAAAAATGCCTGGTTATCCCTGTATCGGAGGGAATCCGCTGGTATGACGAAAAAACAGGTAAAGTAGATATGGTCTATGCCAGCTCGGAGTTGGATGAGTATGGTCACCCGAGATTTGGCGGCGTAAGTGGTGTTGTGGCATCTGAGATCTCCAGGAAGTTGGGAATCGAAGCCCGTGCACAGATCTCCGGTTATTTCGCCCGGTCGGGGCACTGTCGCCATTATGACCGTCGGCTGACAACCACCCTGGCCGATAAAGTGGTGGATCTTTTACTCCGCGAAGATTATGGACAGATGCCGGTAATAAAGAAAATTGTGCCACATGTGGAACTGGAAGAGTTCAATACCACTTCTATCGATATGGGCGCCGTAGGAAATAAATGCCTTTCCGATGATTATTACGCCGTTAGCAAGTTCTCCTTTACCGATGCGTACCATGATTTCCTGACGAATATCCTTGAAAAACCCGAATTTGAAGAATTCAGGTATGATTTTCCGGTCGTGATCCCCGATTAAGATAATATCAGATGAACGGTATTCCTGGTCTTTTGCTCCAGTAGAACATTTCTGTTTTTAGTTACCTGGTTGATGGCTCGCTGGTTATAATGACGAATGGTGATCAACTCAAGATTCCGGTTGTACAGAACAGAATAATCCTTTCCAAGTTCGGCGATCATTTCTTTGAGGGAGTGGGTTCGACGGGTTTCCGCAAGAGTTTCTCCATCCACACAAATAGAAAAGGAGATAGCGGAATTCTGCATAACGTTAACCTTTACACGGAATCGGGCAAGGATATTAAAAATAGAGCTGAGATTCTCTTCAACGATAAAGGAAAAGTCTCTCGGACTGACCGATATCAATACCTGGTTCAGCTTGCGGATATAAATAGGCGTGGAAATCGTCCAGGTTTCCAGGTTACGGATCACGGTTCCTGGGAGGTCGGGTCTCCTGAATGACTTCACATAAAGCGTAATGTCGGCATTCTCCAACGGTTTGATGGTTTTCGGATGGATAACGGACGCTCCGAAATATGCCAGCTCAATGGTTTCACGGTAGGAGAGAGAATTCAGTTTCTTAGCCGACTTGAACCATTTCGGATCGGCGTTCATCACACCTGGAACATCTTTCCAAATGACCATCTCCTTCGACCGAAGAGAATATGCAAAAATGGCTGCCGAGAAATCGGATCCTTCCCTACCCAGCGTTGTGGTATTCCCGGCGGAATCGCTACCAATGAATCCTTGAGTCAGGATTATTCCTCCAGGGAAAGACTGGTTCTCAAACACCATTTTCACCTTTTCCCGTATGTTGTTTTGTGTCAATTCCCAGTTGATCCGTGCATCCCGGTAAGAATGATCCGTCCTGATTAATTCCCGGGCATCCAGGAAATAAGATGGGATTCCTGCTTTTATGAGCCAGTGATGAATGATGGTGGAAGAGAAAAGTTCACCAAAACCCACGATCCGGTCATATTCGAAATCGTAATTCTTTTGTACATTTTCATTCAGATGTCCCTTGCGCAACGTTCCCCTTAGCCGGTTGAAGAGGCTATCCATCTCTCCGAAAACCAGATGATCTTTTTTCGGGAATAATTTGTCAATAATGTTGCAATGATAATCTCTTACCATTGTATAAGCCTCCACCATGGCGATAGAATCACCGGTAAGATAATGCTTCAGTACCTCTTCCAGAGCATTGGTCGTCTTACCCATGGCCGAGACAACAACAACCAACCTCCGGTGATTGTATTTTTTCAAGATCTCAGCAACATTCCTGACACCTGACGGGCTGTTAACCGATGCCCCGCCAAATTTAAAAACATCGATTTGCATGGCGTAAAAATAATGAATTTCAGGATGTAAAAAGTTAATCACAAAGAACACAAAGTTGCTCGCCTTATTGTCTGTCGCCTTCACCTGGGTGTATCTTGTCGGTATTTTAAGAAACAATATCAAGCCAATTAAAATCGAAAATCATGGCCGACGGGCTTACAGCATATTCAGAACAGGGTTAATCGCTCTCGCCCATGCTCTTCTAAACCCGCTACCAGTCAAAGAGTTCAAAGATTACGCACAAATTTTGTCAGGTACTTAAAATGAAACATTAAAATTAATAAGTAAACCAAGTTTATCATTTCCGAACCTAATAAATACTTTTTCATTATTAATTCGTTTAGGTACGAAAAGGCAAAACATAACATCAGAATTAGATTAGTCCAGAAATGATACAATAGGGCAAGAAAAGCTCCTTTTTCGTAATTTTACCGATCATTTTATCCTGCGAAAAATCCAGGAAACCAAACTGTTTATCCACGTTGAAAATCCCTGATCTGATTTCGGTCTATCTCCAGGATCCCCGTTGCGGTGAAATCGTCTCAACCATGCAGGCAGAGGGACTTTCGAGGATACTTCTGAAAGGGATGGTGGGATCTGCACGGGCGTTCGTTGCTGCGGCGGTAGCAAGACAATGCAAAGGAATACACCTGTTCGTTCTTCCCGATAAAGAATCAGCCGCATATTTTTTCAATGACCTGGAACAGATACTGGACGATGAAAAGCTGGCTTCAGAAAAGAAGCAGGTTCTTTTCTTTCCATCTTCCTTCAAACGGGGAATCGAGTCAGGCATTAATGATAACCAGGGTCTCTTGTCACGGACCGAAATTCTTAACCGGCTCAACCGGAAAACTGCAAAAGCGCTTATCGTAACTTACCCGGAAGCCGTTTCAGAAAAAGTTGTCAATAAAAAATACCTGGAGAAAAATACACTGAAATTATCCGTCGGGGAACAAGTAAATATGGATTTCATCCTCGATCTGCTCCTGGAATATGAATTTGAGAGAACCGATTTTGTCATTGAGCCGGGACAGTTTTCGTTGCGGGGAGGACTTATTGACGTTTATTCTTTCAGCAGCGACCGTCCTTATCGCATAGAATTCTCCGGCGATAAGGTGGCGACACTTCGAACTTTTGATCCTTCCTCACAACTTTCCATAGAAAAAAAGGATGAGATCAGTATCGTTCCGGATGTCAGGGTGAATCCTTTAAAAAAAATTCCCTATGAAGTCATCCTGAGTTTTCTTCCCGACAAGTCATATATATGGCTGGATGATGTTGCCTTCATCGCCGACCGGATGGATAAACAACCGGCATCAGAATTGTTATTGCCCGGAAATGAATTTCTCAGACTCCTGCTGGATTTCACCACCCTTGAGTTTGGCAGGCAATTTTTCTTTAAAAAGGGCAAAACTTTCGTTTTCAATACCAGTCCACAGCCATCATTCAATAAGAATTTTGATCTGCTGATGGAGGATTTAATAAAAAACTCGGCTGACGGATACACCAACCTACTCCTGGCTGATAATCCCAAGCAGGCTGTGCGTTTGCAGACCATTCTTGAGGAGCTCGAAGAGAAGTCGGCAGTCAGCAGTCGGCAGTCGGCAGCCGATGAACACGATTTACGCGTCACGCGTAACGTGTCACGCGTCACGGATCACAGCATGCTTACTACCCTGACCTTTTCCCTGCATGAGGGTTTTATTGATAGAGAACTAAAGATTGCCTGTTACACCGATCATCAGATATTTGAGCGTTATCACCGGTTCCATTTACGCGATGGATATGCTGAAAAGGAAGCTCTGACGCTGAAAGAACTTTACGACCTGAAGCCGGGCGATTGGGTAACCCACATTGATCATGGTGTAGGACGGTTCGACGGATTGGAGAAGATTGTTAACAATGGCAGAGAACAGGAGGCGATGCGACTGATTTACAAGAATGATGACTTATTATATGTGAGCATACATTCCCTCCATCGTATTTCCAAATATATCGCTAAGGAAGGAACGGCCCCGACTCTTAACCGCCTTGGATCGGATGCCTGGAATAAACTCAAGAATAAAACCAAAAGCCGGGTCAAAGACATTGCAAAGGATCTCATTCACCTCTATGCACAACGTAGAGCCGTCGACGGATTTGCCTGTTCGCCCGACACATACCTTCAAACGGAACTGGAGGCATCCTTTATTTATGAAGACACACCCGACCAGCTTAAAGCCACGATAGATGTAAAAAAAGATCTGGAAGCTTCCTATCCCATGGATCGCCTGATCTGTGGTGATGTCGGGTTCGGTAAAACGGAAATCGCGATCCGTGCTGCTTTTAAAGTGGTTGCGGAAAGCAGGCAAGTAGCCGTTCTTGTGCCTACGACCATCCTGGCTTTACAGCATTACAAGACCTTTTCCGACCGTCTGCGTGACTTCCCATGCACGGTCAATTATATCAACCGTTTTAAACCGGCTAGTAAACAGACCAGGATCCGGAAAGAGCTGGAAGAAGGAAAGATCGATATCCTGATCGGAACCCATCGGATGTTGAGCAAAGACATCAAATTTAAAGATCTGGGACTTTTGATTATCGATGAAGAGCAAAAATTCGGTGTTGCGGCAAAGGAAAAGATCAAACAGCTGAGGGTTGATGTTGATACCCTTACCCTTACGGCAACTCCTATACCAAGGACCCTTCAATTTTCCATGATGGGCGCCCGCGACCTTTCGATCATAAATACTCCGCCACCCAACCGTTATCCGGTTCAGACCGAGATATATCCCTTTAGTGAAGAGATCATCCGTGATGCTATCAATTTCGAGATCTTGCGTGGGGGACAGGTCTTTTTTGTCAATACGAGGGTCAGGAATATCCTGGATGTAGCCGGAATGATCCAGCGTATGGTTCCGAAAGCAAAAACGGCCATTGCCCACGGTCAGATGGAAGGGACAAAACTGGAAAAGGTGATGGTCGATTTTATCGAAGGGGAATATGATGTTCTGGTTGCAACTACCATTATTGAGTCAGGGCTTGATATTCCAAATGTCAACACGATCCTCATCAACGATGCCCATCATTACGGACTTAGCGATCTTCACCAGTTAAGGGGACGGGTTGGAAGGTCGAATAAAAAAGCTTTTTGTTACCTCTTGGCTCCACCCATGTCGGGTTTGTCGGATGAAGCCCGGAAAAGACTCAAGGCGATTGAGGAATTTGCCGACCTGGGCAGCGGATTCAGCATCGCCATGCGCGATCTCGACATCCGGGGCGCCGGAAATATCCTGGGCGCTGAACAAAGCGGATTCATCTCCGAGATTGGTTTTGAAATGTATCAGAAAATACTTGATGAAGCCTTGTTGGAATTGAAAGAGACCGAATTCAAAGATTTATTCCGGGAAGGGCCGACGAAAGAATATATCAAGGATTGTGTGATCGAAACCGACCTCGAAATTCTTATCCCCGATCATTATCTAAGCAATATTACCGAACGGTTGAACTTATATAAAGAATTGGATTCCATCGATACGGAGGAAAACCTGGAAAATTTCCGTGGCCGGCTTATCGACCGTTTTGGTCCTATCCCTGACCAAACGGAATCTCTCATTCAAACGATCCGGCTTCGCCGGCTGGCACGATCCATAGGTTTCGAAAAACTCGTGCTGAGGAACAACCGGCTTACAGCATATTTTATTAACAATCCTGACTCACCCTATTTCCAGTCCTCTCGGTTTACTCAAATCCTGGAGTTCATGAAGATCAACCCGGTTTATTGTATGATGAAAGAGGAAAAGGAAAAACTTTTCCTGGTATTTCATGAAATTCCCTCCATCGAGAAAGCTATTGAAATATTAAATCCTATCTATGCAACCTTCGACTTTATAAAAGTTACTAACATTTAATAAATAACCCTCTTCAACCCATAATTCTTTTTTTAATTTTGTTAGATTGATAACACACAACCAAATTTAAATATTGATAATATGAAAAACCTTTTACTTTTTTTTGCTGCTTTGTTATCGGCGCTATTCAGCAACGCACAAACCGATTGTTCCGACATAATCATGTCGGAATATGTTGAAGGCTGGAATAACAACAAAGCCGTTGAACTTTACAATCCCACCAGCAATCCGATCTTACTCGACAATGTTTACCGCATCGTACGTTATGACAACGGGAAGACAACTTCCGACCAGGATATTCAATACGTGGTGTATCCGAAGGGAACAATTAATCCCTATAAAACATTCGTCATCATTCAGGATACGATCCCAGCCGGCCAGGATACCATGGTTTGGCCGGAGCTGAGGAAAAAGGCAGACTGGCTGGCTCCCTATGCATACGGTACCACGCCTCCGACACCAGGAGGAAATTGTGTTTTCTGGAACGGGGATGACGCTGTTTCACTTCAGAAACTGATTAACGGCAACTGGAAGGACATCGATATTTTTGGAGAGATCGGCGTAAGACCAAAGAACTGGCAAGGCACATATAATCCGGCCGGCGCCTGGACCGATACGAAACCTTATATCCTAGGTACGGGAAAATACCTTACCAAAAGCAAAACGCTTGTACGTAAACATACCGTCAAATATGGTATCGACAGAATTGCGATGAGTCATTACGGTGATTCACTCACGGGAGATATTCCCAACAGTTTTTATGCTCTCAAGGAGTACGATTCATTACCGGCCAACTTTTTCGACAGTCTCGGCAGCCATTGGTGCGACTGCAAGACTGCCCAGGCAGTGAATGAGATCCAGCACCAGGATCAGATCACGTTTAGCCCCAATCCCGTTGTTAACGGCCAATTTACGGTCTCCTCCACCACCGACATTGCCTCCCTCGAGGTGATCGCCGCGTCAGGACAAGTTGTCATCACCAGGAGATATGACTCAAGACAGAGCGAGGTAACAGTCAGGATAAACGATGTTCCTACGGGGGTCTATTTCCTGAAAGTATTCAGCATCTCCGGTCAATCAGTCATCCGGAAGATTGTGATAAACTAGCAATCCTTTTATTTAATACCGATATAGGGGCAGCCAGCAAGGTTTGCCCCTATCTTGTCTAAAATAAATATAATCAGATATGATCAGACGTTTTACTGTTTTTCTTACTGCTACCCTCCTTCCGTTCCTGCTGGTTGCTCAGAAATGTATGATTCGTGGGGTTATCGTCGATGCCGGATCCAACGAAACCCTAATCGGCGCAACTGTACTGTATGGCACAGGAAAAGGAGTCGTCACTGATATGGATGGTAGATATTACATCAAGGTAGATCCCGGGACATATCACATAAAAGTTTCCTATGTGGGGTATGTTCCCCAGGAGGTTGATGTGACCGTGGAGAAGGGTGAGGTCACCCAGGATTTTTCTCTGAAAACCCCAACCCTTACCGAAGTGGAGGTTGTCGGTGACGTGGCCAAAACAAGAGAGACTCCGGTCGCCTTTTCGAATGTAAGACCGCTTCAGATTCAGGAGGAGCTTGCAAGCCGTGATCTCCCGATGATCCTGAACAAAACACCCGGGGTCTATGCTACTCAGCAGGGGGGCGGTGATGGCGACGCCCGTATCAATATCCGTGGTTTCAGCCAGCGGAACCTTGCGGTTATGATCGACGGGATCCCGGTGAATGACATGGAGAACGGGTGGGTGTACTGGTCAAATTGGTTTGGTCTGGATGCCGTTACAAGGAACATCCAGGTACAGCGAGGGCTCGGGGCATCCAAGCTGGCATTGCCTTCAGTAGGCGGAACGATGAACATCATCACTAAGGGGATCGATGCGAACCTGGGCGGGATCATCAAACAGGAATTTGGAAGCGACGGCTATCTGAGAACATCTATCGGGGTTACCTCCGGTCAGCTGAAACACGGCTGGGGGATTACCGTGGCAGGATCATACAAACAGGGGAACGGCTGGGTGGACAATACATGGACTAAAGGATGGTTTGCTTATATCCGGATCGATAAAAAACTCGGACGGCATACACTTACTTTTTCAGCGATGGGCGCTCCGCAGCAACACGCCCAGAGGTCGTACATGAAATCGATCGCTACTTTTGATAAGGATTACGCAATAAAGCTCGGTGTGCCTCAGAAGGTAGCCGATAGTGCGGGAAATTATGGTCTGAGATACAACTCCAACTGGGGGTATGTTAATCGCTGGACCTGGGGAGAAAATGGAGAAAAGGTACCGAATGCAAACGACGAACACCTTTCTCAATCGAAGAATTATTACTTCAAACCCCAATTGAGTTTAAGGGATTTATGGCGCATCAACGATAAATTCTACTTATCAAATATACTTTATTTATCTATCGGAACCGGTGGAGGAACAACTAATTTTTCATCAAGTACAAATGGCAGCTATTCCGGTTCCACATTTGCCCTTGATGCCCTGACAGGCCTAATTGATTATCAGACAATCTATAATTCAAACATGAAGGATCCTACTCGTCGATCTGAGAAAATAATCAGAAGCAGTGTAAACAACCATCAATGGTTTGGATTGTTATCAACATTTTCATGGGAGATCAATCAGCAATTAAATTTTTCAGGAGGGGTCGACCTAAGATCGTATAAAGGAATACATTTTGGACAGGTTTATGACCTCCTTGGAGGAGAATATGTACGGGATGATGGTAATAAAAATATTAATCCTTATCTGACTAAGTTTTATGAGGGGGATAAAATCTATTACTATAATGATGGACTAGTTCGTTGGGGAGGTGTTTATGCCCAGTTGGAGTATAAAAAGGGAAGCTGGAGCGCCTTTTTGAACCTGACTGCAGCCATTTCCGCATACAAACGTATCGACTATTTTAAGAAAATGGATTTGGTGATAGATGGAAACATATTTAGTCAGGCAGTTGGAATCAATGATATTTTTTATTATAATGGATCACAAACTCTTACTTATAATTTCGGAGATCCTGTCCCGCCGTGGTCTTCAAATGATACAGTTTTTGTTGTAAAACAACATGGTCTATCTAGAGATACACTTTATATAGTGAATGCTACTGGATACACCAATGACTCTCCGGAAGCTAGGATTAGTCAAACCTCTTGGAAGACATTTCCCGGTTTTACTGTGAAAGGTGGAGTGAACTATAATATAGACAAGAGGAATAATTTGTTTTTAAATCTAGGCTATCTTTCAAAGGCTCCAAGATTCAGCAATGTTTTTGATAATGCTAACAAAGAATACTTGGATGTCAAGAATGAGATCATTGAGGCACTTGAACTTGGCTATAGTCTGAATACGAAGAAGGTTGCACTCAATGTAAATGGTTACCTAACCTACTGGAAGAACAGGCCCCTAGATTCACCTCTCTATGTCAAAATCGATAATGAGCAGTATCCGGCAAATATCAATGGAGTGGATGCCTTCCATAAAGGAATTGAAATTGAGTTTGGTTGGAAACCGATTCCCCAACTCCAGTGGGACCAGGTGCTTGCCTGGGGAGACTGGAGATGGATGTCAGGTGGAACAGCATATGTTTATGACGCAACAGGGAACCTTCTCGATAGCTTGACCTTCAATGCAAAAGGCGTCCATGTCGGAGATGCTGCCCAGTTCCAAGTGATGGAAAGCTTGCGCTGGGAGATCATTAAGTACTTATATGTTTCAGGTAGTGTTACCCTCTTTGCCAAGAATTATTCACAGATGGATCCGACTTCCCTCATACCCATCTTTATGGATCCGGATGGCAATCCACCCGACTCATGGAAACTTCCGATGTATTATCTTGTAGATCTTAATGCAGGTTACCGTTTTACCTTCAAGAATAATATCAAGCTGGACCTCCGTGCCAGCGTATTAAACCTGCTCGACAGGGAGTATATTTCCGATGCACAGAACAATGATTCCTACTCGGTCTCGCCAAATCCGAACGGTTTTGATGCTAATTCGGCCGGGGTATTTTTCGGTGCTGGAAGAACGTTCAATGCATCGATTGCAATAAGCTATTAGATAATGCGCTGATTTGATGATAGTTTGACCCCACCCCCCATCCCCCTCCCCTTTAAGGGGAGGGGGTGCAGGGGGAGAGGTCACAAAAGATAAAGTGTAAAGAAAAAATAAAATTATGAAAAAAATAAGTTTGGTTTTAGTTAGTTTGATCTTTCCGGCTATCCAGGGATTTTCCCAGGCGAATATTGCCGAAGCCAGGGCAATGGCCATCGGAACAACGGTGACTGTAAGGGGTGTGGTTACAAACGGTTCGGAACTCGGAAACTCCATACGGTATTTCCAGGATGCAACTGCCGGACTGGCTGCCTACAAAAAAGATGCTTTTACGAGCATTGCCAGAGGTGATTCCTTTGTAGTTACAGGAACCCTGAAGAACTATAACCAGTTGCTTGAGCTCGACCCTGTGACCTCCTTCACGAAGCTGGGTTCCGACAAGCCGCTTCCCGAACCCTTCGTAATAACCCCCGGCGAGATGCAGGAGCAGTACGAAGCCGAACTGGTGAAGATGGAAAATGTGACCTTCGTGAATGGCGGGGGCGTTTTTATGGGCAATACGAACTATAACATTACCGGTAACGGGGAAACAGCACAGATAAGGATCAACAACGCCTCCAACCTTGTAGGACAGATCATTCCTACCGATGAGGTAACCATTGTGGGAATCTGCTCACAGTTCGACTATAACGATCCGGCCAAGGGATACCAGCTCCTGCTAAGAGACCAGGGTGATATCATCTCCGGGAGTTCCATCAAGTTTACCCAGCCTCTGACTGTCACCGATATCACTACCAGCAGCTTCGTTCTGCACTGGACCACCAACATCGAAGGGACCTCCGAACTTTTCTGGGGCCGCACTCCCCAGCTCGAGCAGGGACATATTCCCTCTTCCGGAACCGGGACAACCCATTCCATCGATATTTCCGGACTCAATCCCTCCGACCTTATTTATGTGCAGGCTTTCTCCGTAGCAGCTCCGGATACCGGATGGTCAGGACTGAAAACCTTCATTACACAATCCATATCCTCCGGAACCTTTAAAGTTTATTTCACACGCCCGGTTGACACTACCGTTGCAACCTCCGAAAAGGCCATTCAAGTCTATCGTGCCGTTGATGACACCTGTATAGCCTATATCAACCGTGCTAAACAAACCATCGATATAGCGATATACAACTTCAACGTAGAAGGAATCAGCAATATTCCCAATGCTTTGAATGCGGCCAGTGCACGTGGGGTGCGGGTCAGGATAGTAACTGATGGAGGCACTAATAACTCCGCCATGGAGGAACTCAGTGGCAGCATCGGGAAAATAGCCCGTCCGGTCACTACCGGTATCATGCACGATAAATTTTGGATTATCGACGGACAATCCTCCAATCCCAACGATCCCATTGTATGGACCGGTTCCTGTAACTGGACTGACCAAAATGTAAATACCGATGCCAACAATGTTCTCTTTATCCAGGATGCCAGTCTGGCCAAGGTATATACTCTCGAATTTGAAGAAATGTACGGCTCCTCAACCATTACTCCCGATTTGACCAAGGCGAAATTCGGTCCCGCGAAAGCGGATAATACACCCCATGAGCTGATCATCGGAGGAAAACGTGTAGAGGTATATTTCAGCCCAAGTGACGGGGTGACCGGTCAGATCATCTCTCATATCAATACCGCTGATGTCGACCTTGAGGTGGGAACAATGCTTATGACCCGTACCATCATCAGTGATGCGATCGTTGCGCGCCACCAGTCCGGTGTTGACGCAAAGGTAGTTATCAGCAACCGCACCACATCACCCCAGGTTATCGATGCACTGACAGGGGCGCTCGGTAATGATTTCAAGGAGTACCATGAGCAGGGGTTGCTTCACAACAAGGTAATGATCGTCGACCAGACTTCACCGGATGAGGATCCCTTTGTATGGACGGGATCACATAACTGGAGCGATGCCGCCAACGTAAGCAATGATGAAAATACCATCGTTATTCACGATGCTCTAATCGCAAACCTTTTTTACCAGGAATTTGCCAAACGGTTCAGCCTCGCCATTCCAATCAGCGACCACCCAGTGCTGGATCTCGGCCCGGATCAAACTGTTTCAGGCGGAGATACCGTAACCCTCGATGCCGGGCAATTTGCAACCTACGTATGGTCAACCGGCGACCTTGTACAGATTGTTAAAATCGATTCATCCGGGGTGGGTTTCGGTACCAAGAAGGTCTATTGCCGCGTTACCGATGCGTATGGCGTTCAATCCGATACAGTTTATATAACCTTTAAAACCGACCAGGGTATCCAAGAACAAAATTCGGTAATTTCAAAGATCAGCATCTACCCGAATCCGTCCCATGGTGAATTTACCCTCTCTTTCACTTCAAAAACCAGCGAAAAAGCTGACTTTGAATTGATAAACTTCAATGGTCAGGCTATCCTGAAGAAAAATTGCAATATCGTTCAAGGAGAAAATGTGATCAAAACCAATATCCAAACAACCCCTGCTGGAATTTATATGTTACGGTTACGGACATCACAGGGTGATCTCGGGAAAAAAGTCATGATAAATTAGAAAAATTTTTTTATTTGAACGGTTCCTGATATTTTTGCAAATAAACAATCCTTCCAACAGTGGCTGAAAATCTCGTCATTATCCCAACATATAATGAGAAAGAAAATATTGAGCGGATCATCCGAATGGTATTTTCGTTGGAGAAGGTTTTCCATGTTCTTATCATTGAGGACAATTCTCCGGATGGCACGGCAGTCATTGTAAAACGTCTCATCGAAGAGTTTCCCGGTCGCCTGTTTATTGAGGAACGGAAAGGGAAACAAGGACTTGGAACTGCCTATATCCATGGATTCAAATGGGCGCTGAAGAACGGATATGATTTCATCTTTGAAATGGATGCTGATTTTTCACATAATCCAGCCGATCTGCTCCGGTTATATGATGCTACCAAAAACCGTGGTGCCGACCTGGCCATCGGTTCGAGGTACATCACCGGGGTTAATGTTGTCAATTGGCCGATCGGACGTGTATTGATGTCTTATTATGCCTCTTCCTATGTCCGCTTTGTCACCCGTATGAAAGTTCGCGACACTACTGCCGGTTTCATTTGCTATGCCCGACGGGTACTGGAAGCCATCGACCTTGATAAAATTCGTTTTACCGGCTATGCCTTCCAGATTGAAATGAAATTCACAGCGTGGAAGCTTGGTTTTAATATCCTGGAGGTTCCAATCATATTTACCGACCGTACTCTTGGCGAATCCAAAATGAGCAAGGGAATTTTCAAGGAAGCGGTTTTTGGTGTCATCAGCCTTCGCTGGAGGAGTCTTTTTAAAAAACCACAGCGTTTTACAAACTGAACCACCTTTCCCTTAATTTTGTTACAATTTTCTGACCCTCACTTGAGCATATTGAATCCTTCATATTATATACATGATGCCCTGATTGTCAATGAAGGACGATCGTTCAAGGGTTCTGTATTGATTATGGATGGATTGATTACTCAGGTTTTTCAGGGGAATGCAAGTGGTTCTATTATTCCTGAAGATGTCATCCGGGTAGATGCAAGAGGGAAATGTTTGATCCCAGGCGTAATTGATGACCAGGTTCATTTTCGTGAACCGGGAATTACTTGCAAAGGAGATATACATACGGAAAGCAAGGCCGCTGTTGCCGGAGGGGTAACTTCTTTCATGGATATGCCCAACACCAATCCCAAGGCTACGACCCTTGAAATCCTTGAGGATAAATTTAGTATAGCCTCAGACAAATCGCTGACAAATTATTCTTTCTTCCTTGGAGCAACAAATGATAACCTTGATCAGATCATTAAAGCAGATCCATCCCGGATATGCGGTTTGAAGGTCTTTATGGGCGCTTCCACCGGCAATTTGCTGGTGGATAATATAAACAGCCTGAATGCTATCTTTCAAAAGTCACCTTTAAGGATCGCTGTTCATGCCGAGGAGGAAAGCATCATACAAAACAACATTCTCCTCTTTAAGGAGAAATACGGGGAGCAGATACCCGTGAGCGCGCACCCGCTGATCCGCACTACAGAAGCTTGTTTCGAGTCATCGAAGAAAGCAGTCGAACTTGCTAAAAAACACAGCAGCCGTCTTCATCTGCTTCATCTGTCCACGGCAAAAGAAATGCAATTGCTTGACAATACAATACCCCTTACAGAAAAACGCATTACAGCCGAAGTTTGCATTCATCATTTGTGGTTTGATGAACGAGACTACAAGGATCTGGGTGCAAAAATTAAATGGAATCCTGCCATCAAGTCGGAAGCCGACCGGATCGCTTTATTCGAAGGATTACTCAATGGAAAGATCGATATCATTGCCACCGATCACGCACCACACACTTGGGAGGAAAAACAAAAACCATACCTGGCTTGTCCTTCCGGGGCCCCAATGATCCAGCATAGCCTGGTTGCCATGCTCTGTTTTTATCATCTTGGGAAGATCTCTTTTGAAACGATCGTCGAAAAAATGTGCCATGCGCCATCTATTTTGTATGGAATAAAAAAGCGCGGATTTATTCGTAAAGAATTTTATGCCGATCTTGTCCTTGTTGATCTGGATGCTCCCTGGACAGTCGACAAAAGAAACCTGTTGTACAAATGCGGATGGTCTCCCCTTGAGGGAGTCACCTTCAAATCGCGTGTCACCCATACCTGGATTAACGGGCATCTGGCTTTTGAAAATGGGAAATTTTATGAATCCCAAAAAGGGAAACGACTGGAATTTAAAAATTTATCATAATGAATAGACTATTGTTGCCTTTGGTAATTGTTTTGGTATTTTTCAGCGCTTGCCGTTTCGAAAACAAAGTTGTGGAAGAAACTTATCCCGATGGCTTACCAAAACGGGTGTGCATTTATAAAGGGAAAGGTGAAAACCGCGAACTCATCAAGGAAATCAATTACTATCCAAATAAACAAATCCAGATGGAGGGAGAATATAAGGACAACCAGCGTGATGGAAAATGGATCTACTGGCATGAAAACGGAAAGGTTTGGAGTGAAGGAACATTTAAGAATGGCAAGAGCGACGGTAAAAGAACAACATACTTTGATAATGGAAAGATCCGGTATATAGGTTTCTATAAAGAAGATAACCGCGTTGGAAAATGGAGTTTTTATGATGAAAATGGCCGGCTTTTAAAAGAAGTCGACTATTCGGCTCCACCAAAAGATATCAAGAATTAGGATTTTGGATGCCTGTACTTCCATAATAAAGAACACCATAAAAACATTTTTAATAACTACCACAATTTTTTTTATCTCCTTTTCTTGTTCTAATAACGTCACAGAATGGGGTAATGAAAAATCAAACTCTGGAGAGGTTACTTTTTCTACCTCACAATTTAACCAACCAGACTCTACTTTATTCTACTTCAAGCATCTGTCAAAAACACCAAGCGGAAGTGATTTTTCATTGTTTTCTAAAATGAATAGCCTTGATAGCAATCAGATAAAAACTTGGCTTCAGCCTATTTTGAAAGATTTCAAAATCCCTCTGGATTATAAAAAAAGTGAATTTTCAGTGAAAATGGTATCTTTTCAGAAGAAGGCAAAGAGGTTTTCTCCGGAACTTCTTTTAATAGTACTTTTGGATCAGAAACATATAACCAGCTCTACTATAATGCTGAGATGGGGTTTTTGTTTGCTTCTGGAGAATGTGCGGTGGAAATTTATAAGTTTATTTGCGAAAACGGAATTTCAGCATTGTTTAGGGAGGAGAGTAAGTCCGATAAAGGAGAAAGCAATCTGTTACAAAAGGATACACCTTGGATGGATTTCGCTATGAAAGAGTACAATAAGGGTGTCGCTGAAACTAAAGGAAAGACTGATAACAATCCTAGAATAATTGAATATCTAAAAAATGCAGGATTATCAGGTGACTATTTAAAGGATGAAACAGCATGGTGCGCGGCATTTGTGAACTGGTGTCTTGATCAAAGTGGTATAAACGGGGCTGGAGCTAAAGGTGCTGAATGGAAAATATGGGGACAAGAATTGACCGGACCAACATTTGGAGCAATAGCAATTTTTAACACGAATCATATAGGATTTGTTGTAGGTATGAATGGAGATAAACTTATAATCTTTCATGGGAATTGGACCGTTGCAATATCTTTATCAGATTATATTTCACCGAATCAGATATGTGGTTATAGATATCCTAATGGTTATTTGCCTAAAAAATTTCCTTGATATAACATTAAAAATAGTTTAACTTATAATATTCTATGACATGAGATATCTTACGACTTTATTAATGATTTATTTCTTGGCAGGCAATCTATGCAGTAATAAATCAAGATTCAATGAAGAAAATAGTACAGACCACACAATTCAAGAAAATAAATTAAACTTTCAAGAATATTGGAATATCTTCAGAGAATCTGTTGTGAAGTTTGATACAACGAAGTTATTTGAACTATGTAATTTCCCAATAACAATAAAAGGAGACCAAGACGAAGAACCAGTGGTCAGATTAAATAAAAATAACTTTAGTACTTTTTTTAAATTTTTTTTAAAGAGAGAGGTTTATAAGAAAAATTTCCAACATATGACAAATTTAGATTTCATAAAACGAGAACAGATAGCAAATAAAAGTTTTGGTTATCAAGAAACCGAATATTGGGCACGTGTTGGAGATTTAGAGTTTGCAATAGTAAATAATCATTGGAGACTATCCTTAATATATTATCCGAAGGATCTACTTAAAAAAAATCTTCCTTTTTTAACAAATTAATGTTCATGGTTAATCTTTATAACTATATAATGTAACCTTTTTTTAGATATCAAGGGAAGAGAAAACTAGGATCTGTTTTGTTTATATTGGTAGCCTTTTTAATGTTTAACCTTGGCTGGATACTAAAGATGATGCAAAATCATTGAAGATTTTAAGAGATTATAAAATCTGATTCAAAACCATGAGTAAAGTAAATATATTCATATTTGTTTCTTTGATTTTAGGGTTCCTTTTATCCTGTAACACTAAATCATCGAAGAAATGGGAAAATATTGAGTTTGAAAAAGCAATGAATAGTTATCGTAAATATGTTGATACTATTGGTTTTAAAAATAATTTTGATTTTATACTTGTTAAAGCCAAAAAGAATAAAGATTCAACATTATTTATTATATATCTCTGTGGAGGAGGCTACACTTTCCTTGAGTATAAAGATAGAGTTATAGATTTTTTTACTTATCAGGGTATTGATATTTTACTTTTAGGTGACTTTCCTAATGAAATAGTGAATATTGATAAGAATAAAGCATTGGATATTGAAGATATTGTCAGGAAAAGGTATCCTTCTGACTATAAAAAATATTTGATTGATACCCATTCTGTCCCGCCAATGATATGTGATTTCATGAATATGACTTTAACTTTTAAAAAAAATAAATTAGTCAATTGTAAGCGTGAATACTATTAATTGTAAGTCAGCTTTGCTTTTTCAGTAATGGATAATCTTTTATCATTAGAATTTCTTCGTATCAAAGGGCAAAAGAACATCTTTTAAATCTAAAATGTTCTTAAACAAAATAATATTCAAATATTCTGCGATTTCTGTCCTTTTTGCTATATGTTTTACTTCCTCCTTCAGCCAAAGCACCCAGACTTCCTGCCCGAATTCCGATTTCAGCCAGGGGAATTTCAATAACTGGACAGGATTTTACAGATATTTTAGCGATCCCGATTACTACGAGGGATTCGACACCGGATATTCCAACCCCGGGCACCTGATCATCGGGGCTACGGGTCTGGTCGATACCAATACCTGCGGCGGATTAATGACCGTCCCGCCGGGTGAGTCATTCGCTGCAAGACTTGGCAACGATTCCGACGGCGGCTTTGGAGATCAGCTCAGATACACATTGAATGTCACAGAGGAATCGACCCTTTTTATTTATAAGTACGCGGTTGTTTTTGAAGATCCCGATCACCTGCCGACCGATCAGCCAAAATTCTCAATCGAAGTCACCGATCAGAACGGTGTAATTTTCGATTCCCTTTGCGGGTATTATTTTGTTTACTGCAGACTCGACCTTCCGGGTTGGAATATCTGCAAGGCAAAAGTAATACCTGTTGTATGGAGGAACTGGACTACGGTCGGAATTGATCTTTCGAAATTCCTGGGTCAAACCATTACCATCGTTTTTACAGCGACGGATTGCGGAATGGGCGCTCATTACGGTTATGCCTATCTTTCAACAACCTGCGGAAAGCTTCAGATCGCTGTGAGCTATTGCCCCGACGACGGTAAGGCAATCCTGACAGCTCCTACAGGTTTTAGCTACCTGTGGAGTAATGGGGATACCACGCAGACCACCGAAATCGTTAACCCTGTTCCCGGGAGTACGGCTGATTGTGACCTGACTTCAGTTACCGGGTGCAAGGCAACCATTCATGCCATGGTCAGCCCAACCTTGCTAAAGGCCGATTTTACCTGTGATCCAGGTATAGTCAACACCGAGACACCATTTACAGACCTAAGTACCACAAGCCAAAACTTTGTGGCCGGTTGGGAGTGGGATTTCGGAGACGGGACCCCTGGGGTAACCAATGTCCAAAACCCGAAACATACATTCACTTCTTCCGGGATCTATAATGTCCGCCTGATCATTCATTCGACTGACGTATGTAGCGATACGATCACTAAACCGGTGACCATCATCGATGCCTCCGTTGTTATTTTTCCCCTTGCATTTACGCCGAATAATGACGGGTTGAATGATACTTTTCTTCCGGCGTTAAAGAATATCGGACAGTTTCATATGTCGATATATGACCGGTGGGGTGCACATCTGTTTGAGGCCGATGATTTCACTCATGGATGGAACGGGATGCATGACGGAGAACTTTGTCCGGAAGGGGTTTATGCTTTTATCGCCTCCTGCGAACAGCTTGACACAGAAACAACCAAAACCTATGCAGGCACATTTACCCTGATCAGATAGTCCTGCTCTTAATTGATGACCGTATATATCGGAAGATGATCGCTGTAACCGCCGAAATACTCCTTGCTGCTGGCAGTCCGGTTAGGAACCATCTCTCCGTTTTTATTTTTGTAAAGCATCCAGTCCTTTTTAAAGATGAAAGCATATGGTGGCAGAATGACAGGACCTTTTCCGCGCTTTTTTATCAGGAGATTTCCCGAAACGATGATCTGGTCAAACACATCCCAGTCTTTATAAAACAGGGTTCCCTCGCCTTTCAGAAAAGGCTCCCAGAGTAAATCGTATAACGAATTGCTCACCGCCTTTTTCCCGGGTTGCTTTGCTTCAAGGGTTTTTGAAATGCTGATGTTGCCGGGTTCGTCGTTGAAATCGCCCATGATGATGATGTTAACTTTCGGGTTTAAAGCAAAGAGGCTGTCGACCGAATGTTTCAGCATTTCTGCATTTTCAATTCGCTTTTCTTCTGTTTCTTTGGCGCCACCTTCCCGCGACTTCCAGTGATTGACAAAGATGTGGAAAGTGTCTTTTTTTGCATCCGTCAGTTTTACATATAGAATAAACCGCGACTTGAATAATTTTGCGGGAGGAATAGCTTTATGGGAGATGTACTGCAATATTTCATTCCGGTATAAAAGACCGACATCAATCCCGCGCGGATCGGTTCCCTCTTCAAGAATCGCTTTGTAATGGCCATCCCGCAACCGGGTCCGGGTTGCCAGTTCTTCCAGAACCGGTTTATTCTCAACTTCAGCGAGTCCTATAAGAGCAGGAAGGTTAATACTGTCGATTGAATACAAAACTTTGCCGATATTTTGGATTTTGTGAACCATCCGTTCTGTAGTCCAGGCAACCTTGGAGGTTGGCAGATATTCATTGTCGTTGGTATGCGGATCATCAATCGTATCGTAAAGATTCTCAACATTGTAGAACACCACCTTAAATTCTTTAGACTTTTGTTTTTGGGTAAATCCTGTCATCCCGGAAAGCATGGCAAGGATTACCATTGATAAAATTCGATAATGCATGTCTTTGAAATATCCGGCAAAGTTCAAAAAAAAAAGGCAAGTGTTACCTTGCCCCTTTGGAACATTGAAAAGAGATTAATTTACAACGATGACCAGGTATCTGGAATTTGCCCAGAATGCTTTGTAGTCAAGTATTTGCAGCGATTGGATAAGTTTTTTATCGCCGTTGAATTTGTAAGATGAACTGGGATGGTTTGATAAGATCTTAGCCTTTTTGCTAAGGATAGAGATCTCAGTCACTTTACGGATATCGATCTGTGTAAATAAAGCTTTGTTGAAATCTGCGAGAATGTCCCCGCTCTTGATAACTCCGTTTTTCTTCAACTCCTTGCTGTTGCCAATTACATAATACGCTGTATTTAGTGCAGCATCCTGTGCAGCAATGGTTTGAGTCTGGTCCTGGAGCTTCTGGCCTTGTGTTTTAACAGTCTTGGAGAGCGTATCGATTTTCAGATTAGCGGTCTCGATGACGATATTCATTTTTGCGAGCTTAGCACGGAGATCCTCAATATCCGCAGCTTTCTGTGCATTGTCTTTTGTCAACCGGTCAACCATCTTTTGGAGTTCATCCACCTTCATGTTGGCATTTTTTAGTTTTTTGGAGAGGGAAGCAATGGTTTGTTTATTCTTTTCCATAAGTGAATAAATCGACTGGATATCACTTTTGATCTGTTCTTTGGCAGACATTTTCAGTTCGCCTCCCCGGTCGGTACTCAGGTTGATGATATTTTCCTTCATCTTGATGGTATCCAGTGTGCCCTGGATTTCGTTGATGGAGCGGACAAATTCATTGATTGCTTCATCTTTTTGGAGAGTTTGGCTCATCAGGCTGTCAGTCCTGGCCTGCAATTCCTCGGCTTTTTTCTTGGCTTCACGGCCACAGGCAAAAAATACCGGAATCAATAAAAGCACTAAATACTTCTTCATTGGTTAATAATTTTTAAGTTAATGGTCAGATGGAATATCCATTATCATCATCTAACGTTTATATGAACGATATTAGTATGGATATTTCAAGTGGATGAATTTTTTAATTTTCCGCTAAATTAGTAAGAAAATCAAAAAAATGTACTATTAGTATAAAATTATACCGGTTTGTATTAATAGGCTTAGTTTTTTCAATTTTAAAAAGTTATATATATCCAGGTTTGGTAATTGTTAGACTGACACATAATCATAATTTATTTGTATTTTCGCCCGTTCATTTACCACCTATCCGGTAATATCATTCATGGAAAAAGAAAAGAAAAGAGTAGCCGGAATATCTGTTGTTGCAGCGCTATTTCTGACAAGTTTTAAATTGCTCATTGGAATTATTACGGGAAGTCTGGGTTTACTTTCAGAAGCCTTACATTCAGGTTTGGATCTGATAGCTGCGGTCATTACCTATTTTTCAGTCAGAATTTCCGACCGGCCACCCGATAAACACCATCATTACGGGCATGGAAAAATAGAAAATTTTTCTGCTTTGATAGAGACTATTCTGCTGATAATCACCTGTGTATGGATCATTTATGAAGCCGTTAACCGTTTAACGACCGGTAAAACAGAAATTGTTGTCAACATATATAGTTATATAGTGGTAGTTACCTCCATCCTGATCGACATTTCGAGATCCAGGGCCCTGTACCGGGTAGCAAAAAAATTTAACAGTCAGGCATTGGAAGCAGATGCTCTCCATTTTTCCACCGATATCTGGAGTTCTTTCGTGGTTCTCCTGGGACTTATATGTGCCGATTTTGGTTTTCATATTGCCGACTCTATCGCTGCGCTTGCAGTTGCCCTGATCGTTCTCGGGATCTCCTATAAACTTGGTAAAAAAGCCATCGATGTTCTGCTTGATAAGACACCGTCCAAGCTTATGGAAAAAATATATGATGTTTTGAATAAAACCCCTGATATCACCCACTACCATGATTTAAAAGTCAGGACAGCCGGTGCCGACACCTTTGTGGAAGTCAATATTCATGTCACGCCGGGAATCACAGTCGAAAATGCCCACCAGATCTCAGACGACCTGGAGCAAAAAATTGCAGATAACATACAGCGATGCAAAGTTCACATTCATATTGAACCGGAACATGGCTCAAAATGATACTCATGGTTAAAAATCATATCGTTATCGCCGGAATAAAAATTTTTTAACCAAATCCCCGTTAGGTTCTTTTATAAGCCTCTTAACCTGTGAAGATAGAACTGGAAAATAGGCCTAACATTCTGGTTGTAGACGACCTTGAATCGAATGTGGCCTTTATGGAAAAGATCATCCGGCCGTTAAATGTTAATGTTATCAAGGCATTTTCCGGTCTGGATGCGTTAAAAAAAATCGTTGATGTCGAGCTTGCACTGGCCTTAATAGATGTTCAAATGCCTGACATGGACGGGCTGGAGCTTGCCACTAATATCCTTAGTGATAAGTCGAGGGATATAGTTCCGATTATTTTTATCACAGCATACGCCTATGATGAGTTGCATCTCGAAAAGTTTTATGAATCCGGCATCATCGATTTCATAACAAAACCGTTTCACCGAAGCATCCTGATCGGTAAGATAAAGATTCTTCTCGAATTGTACCGGCAAAAGCAAAAAATCATGGAGTCGGAAAAAATGTACCGGATGCTCCTTGATGCGTCACCCGAAGGAATCGTGATCATGGATGTGACAGGCAAGATACAGGAGCTTTCGACCATCACGTCGGAAATCTTCGGAATTCAAAATAAATTTGACTTTATCGGGCAAAATATCCGGATGCTCTTCCCTAAGGAAGAACATGAAAAACTCGATAAGGTTATTGAAAAAACCCTTAATGAAGGATTGATCCGGAATGTTGAGTTCCTGTTGACAAGAGCAGATCAGTCGCAATTTATCAGTGAAATCAGTACGACGCTCATATCTGAAAGAAGTGGAAATCCCAAAGCTTATATGGCCATTATACGGGATATCTCGCAGCGTAAGAAAATGGAACAACAGTTGATTCATGCCGAGCGTCTGGCCGGTCTGGGAGAAATGGCTACAGGGATCGCTCATGAAATTAATCAACCGCTGAATACCATCTCTTTGGGTCTGGAAAATCTTCTTAATGAAATTGGTAAACGTAAACAGACTGATGATGACTATTTTCAGAAAAAGTCACGGAAAATATTTGATAATATTTTAAGGATTTCTTATATCATCGACCATATCCGGGCCTTTTCACGAGGTCAGAACGAGTTTATCCTTTCAACTTTCGACATTAATGAAAGTATCAGGAACGGACTCTCGCTGATCTCGGAGCAATATAAACACAAGGGGATTGATCTGAGGATGAAACTTGATGAAAAAATTCCACCCATACTGGGTAATACTTATAAGTTTGAACAGGTCATTCTCAACCTGCTGGTAAATGCTAAAGATGCGCTGGAGGAAAAACAGAAGACTATGAAAAATGATTTCCAAAAGTTCATCGAAATCAAAGATTATCGTGAAAATCTAACTATTTTTATTGAAGTAAAGGATAATGGCATCGGGATCAAATCCAATGAAATCGATAACATCATGTTTCCTTTTTACACAACCAAGGAAATCGGCAAAGGTACAGGTTTAGGACTTTCCATTTCATTTGGGATCATCAAAGAGATGAATGGGAATATCGAAATAAGCAGCGAATATTTGACTGGAACAACTATCCGGATTTGTCTTCCGGTTAAATTAGAGAAAGGGAAAAAGATGTGAAAAATTTATCGCGCCTCAACGTTCTCATTCTTGATGACGAACATCATTTTACGGAGGAACTCGCAGAGTTCTTCCAGAATTTTGGATTTCAGGCTTATCAGGCCAACACGGCAGAGGAAGGGCTGACGGTTTTAAAATACCAGGAAATAGATCTTTTGATTTTAGATGTGCGATTGCCGGGAGTGAATGGTCTTGATATTTTAAAAGAGGTTAAAGGAAAATACCCGGCACTGGAGGTTATTATTGTTTCGGCACATGGTGAAATGGATACAGTGATTAAAGCTATGCGGTTGGGTGCTGTTGATTACTTACGGAAACCATTCCGGCATATCGATATTAAGATCGCCATCGAACGGACCCATAAATTTCTTCTCCTGCAGCAGAAGTTAAAGGCGATGGAAGAAAAGAACGCACTAATCTCTAAAAACCTTGCCGATAGAATTGACCGGCACCTCATCGGCGTCAGTCCGCAAATGATAAAAGTTCTAGACCTGGCGATGACTGCCGCTAAATTTCCTGATACCAATGTGTTGATAACCGGTGAAAGCGGAACGGGGAAAGAAAATATTGCAAGGATCATACATTTTGCAAGCGACAGGAAAGACAATATACTTTGTGCGGTCAACAGCAGCTCAATAACCGATTCACTCCTTGAGAGTGAGTTTTTTGGTCATAAAAAAGGCTCTTTTACCGGGGCGGTGTCCGATAAAAAAGGTTTCTTTGAAGTATGCGACCATGGAACCCTCTTCCTTGATGAAATAGCAGACATGCCAATGAACCTGCAGGCAAAAGTTCTCAGGGCGATAGAAGAAAAACACATCACCCGTGTGGGTGATACGGAACAAATTTCCACCAACTTCCGGATAATTTCAGCAACAAATCACGAAATCGATAACCTGGTCGATGAAAAAAAATTCAGACTGGATCTACTTCACAGGTTAAACACCTTACAGATCCATATTCCACCACTTCGTGAACGCCCGGAAGATATTGAACCCCTACTCCACTATTTTTCAGAAGATTTTTCACGGAAAATAAATAAGCCTGCTCCAAAAATTGATGAAGAGGTCATTAACCTTCTGATGAATTATAACTTTCCGGGAAATGTCAGGGAGTTAAAAAATATGACGGAAAGAGCAGTCATCCTTTCCAAAGGTAACAACCTGAAAGCCGATGATTTTCCTTTAAAATTTACTTTTAAAGACCCGTTAAAAAAAGAACCCCGGAAACTGAATCTTACCGAACATGAAATTGAATTGATAAGAATAGCCTTGCATAAGGCGGGTTTCAACCAAAGAATTGCCGCCGAATCACTTGGAATTTCCCGGGATACCCTTATCAGGAAAATGAAGAAATATAGGATCATTATCAGTAAAAAAGATAACCCTTCCTGAAAGCGCACACTTGTGCGCTTTTTTGTTCGTTTTCCAATGAAACCATACTATTTTTCTCCGGCCGTAAAATTTTAAACTCACTTCTTTTCCTTATCTATCAAGGAGTTTGAATGATATTCCTAAAACTCTTTGTTAGTGCTGCCTTGACGGTACGTCTTTTGCATTTCTGTTCCCGACAAGTTTACTTTCATCCTTAGTTATTCAATCCCTTGAAACGCACCCCGAACCGGTATACGATTCTCTATCCATTTACCGTACTCGGGAATGGGGTTTTTGCTTTTTTGTCCCGGCTTATACATCCTTTTCTCCTGATCACCATTCTTTTATTTTTCATCTATATACCATTTACAAATGGACATCCTTCACCGGATAAATCCACTCTCACCAATTTTTCTCCGGCATTCCCTATCGATAACCAACCACCGACTATCACCTGTCCGCCGGGAAGTCCTTTCTCGAGAAATATGTCTTCAGGCCATTGCTATTATATTGTACAGGGTACGGAATTCAACCCGACTTTTTCTGACGACGATCCTGGAGCCACGTTAACCAACGACTTCAACAATACCAATACCTTAGAGGACGACCAGTTACCCGGCGGGTCTACTTCCATCCTTTGGACGGTTACCGACATCTACGGACTCACAGCTACTTGTATCATCACAATAACAGTGACCGACAACCAGAATCCTATTATCACCTGTCCGTCGAATATTACCACCAGCAACACTACAGGGAGTTGTAACTCCCCGGTGGTTGTTCCAAATCCAACCACCGGCGACAATTGTTCCGTTACCACCCTGACCTGGACCATGACCGGAGCAACAACTGGAAATTCTCCTGTTACCGGGATCAACTATGTCGGAACCCATACCTTCAACGTTGGCACTACCTTGGTAACCTATACTGCAAAGGATGCTGCGGGCAATACAATTAACTGCAATTTTACTGTCAAAGTCAATGATACTCAGTTACCGACAATTGGCTGTCCTTCGGGTAGCCCTTTTTCGAGGGGTACGGTTTCGGAAGGATGTTATTATATCGTCCAGGGATCAGAGTTTAATCCGACCTTCTCTGACAATTGTCCCGGGACCACCATCCTGAATAGTTTCAACAATACCAATACTCTTGCTGATGCGCACATTCCTATCGGAGTAAATACTATCACCTGGACGGCAACCGATGCTGCAGGACTCATAAAGACCTGTAACATAACCATCAACGTTTTTGATAATGATCCTCCGGTCATTGTTTGTCCTCCGGATATCACTGTACCATGTCCGGACAACATTCCTGAACCCAACATTGCATTAGTAACTGCCACAGATAATTGCGGTACTGTCACCATCACGCATGTAGGAGATATATACATCGGGTTAGGAGATAAACCCGGATTTTGCCCGACAGGTGTTGAACGCACCTATCGTGCTACCGATGCCGCAGGAAATTCGGTGTCATGTATGCAATTTATCACTGTTGCTGGAGAATGTGGCTGTGTTATTTGTCAGTCACAAGTTCCTCACTTTTATGTCAATCTGACCGGGGATTGCGACAGCACCTGGACGAGTCCGAGTATGGAAAGGGTAGGAAAATGCTGTGCTGCAAGCGGCAGTGACCGTTGTATCTCCTTTTCAGTAAAAATTGATCCGCATGCTATCGGATTTTATTTTCTCATTGACGGAGCAACTCCCGCAGGTCAATATGTTCAGGTTGACTGCGGACCAATGATACCGATGAGCAGCCTCATCTGTGTACCGCCCGACGGCTTGTACCATACGATAACATTTTGTAAGCCAGGGTCCAATGAAAATGTGTATACCATCCATTCTGTTTGCGGAATGCAATTTCCTGAATCAATTTTCACAAGAGAAGACTGTGGTATAACCGTTACGATTTCCGGTGTGGTGGAAAGTACCGTTACCTGGACAGATATTACCGGTGGTGGGATATATAACCGATACCTTTCTTGTGATTCGGCTTGTCTTGATCCCATTATAACCCCCGATAGTTTAGCCCCTCCCATAATCAAATATCTGGTATGCGGACAGGTTGCCGGGAATCCGTGTTCACCCGGAGGGATCGTTTGTGATACGGTGGTTGTACATGTTTTTCCTGAAATATCCATTTCAATTTCACCGGATCCCCCTACATTCTGTGATTATTTGCCAGGGACTATTTACGCATCGGTATCTCCTGCCAACATGTATTCGATAAAATGGTGGAATGGTCCTAACGGTACAGGAAACATTGTTTCCACCTCAGATTCTTACACTCCTCCGGCTCCGGGATTTTATTCCATCACAGTTTCCGATACATCAACTACACTGCCATGCCAGAACGATACCCTGAATTTTGAAGTAATCCTGGATAATTGTGTACCGGTTTGTCCAGTACAATATCATTGTGATGATAGCGAGATAGTAGATTACTCCACGGTCAGCGGATTTATTGCTGCAGGAGGCCAGATCGATTTTCCTTGTCCTGTGCCGGATCCAAATATTTCACTAATTAATGAAACTTCAGATAATAACAGATGTCCGGAATCAATTACACGCTCATATCAGATCTGGGACGCCTGCGGGAATATCGACATATGTCAGGAAATCATTACAATCAATGATACCATTCCGCCGGTACTCAATGCCCCGGATTCCGTTCACTGGTGTGTGCAGGATATAGTTACAGCCATCTGGGATGGAGCAGGAGATTTTAATCCTATCCGCCCTGACTGGCACACTTTTCATAGTGGTGATACTTCGCTGGACCTTAATCCTTCAACATTTTCAGATAATTGTACCGCTATAGAAGACCTGATCCTACACTGGGAAATCACCCTGGTAGGGGGGACCGTCATCACGGGTACCGGACAAGTTTCGTCATATGGCAGCGACATACAATTCCCACTTGGGGATAACTCCGTTACTTATTGGCTTGAAGATCAATGCGGTAACCTTACTCCGGTAACTGACCGCCCGGTCGTCACCATCAGGGTATTCCCGCGGCCAGGAATAATAAAAAATTTTTAATGGAAACAAAGTAATAATTAAAAATCAAGCGTATGAAACAAAAACAAGAGATGAAAAAACAGTCAATTAGAAAATTAATGCAAAAAATCAAAAAACTTTAAAATTGAAATTATGAAAAAGCAACTATTACTTCTGGTGCTGGCAGTATTTGCCGGTTATTCCTCACTCTTCGGGCAGACTCCATGTGCCGATGGCCCTCTTGCACCTTCTGCAGGGACACCTTATAATTATTCGGCAACTATCAGTGGCGCAGGCTACGATGGTACGGGACCATTTACCTGGTATGTGACAAAAGATGTCGATCTGATCAATGGGGTCGTAGTCCCGAATAACGGAGGCGAAATTATTGCTTCCGGGGCCGGCGCTTACAACGCACCCATTGGCGGAGCAAATTCAATCACCATTGAGTGGACTTCGCAAGCCATCGCAAACAACGTTCCTTATTATCTGGTAATAAAATATTCCCAGACCAACTCAGGAACCAACCCTTCGTGTTCGGCGATGAACATGAAAGTATGGCAGATCGTACCCATCAACAAATTCCTGCTTGCCGTTAACAGTTTTGCAGGTACCATTGGTATGGATGGCGTATACTGTTCTGCTGACGTCACTTCTGCAATCGTGACACCGGGAGCCAATCCCACTGTGGCCTATGTTTATGGAGTCAATAATATTTATGCAGAAATTACGGCTTCCAAATACACAGGAGCATGGACACCTTCCTTCAAAATTGCCGGACTTGATGCTATACAGACCATTGCCAGTGTGACCTGGGATACCGATCCTAACGGTACATTTGCTAATACTACAACCCCTGGAAGCGGACCCGGTGAATATGTCTCCACTACCAATGCAACTGCTGCATATGATGGTTCTTTGAAAATATATGTTAAGGTTGCTATCAACAATAATTCATTTGAGAACCTGGCAGGCCTGACCGTCAATATAGCCGTGGATGGTGTGATTCCGTCAACTCCTCCTCTTCCTGACGTAATTTCCGAAACCGACTGTACACCGGAAGTCGTCTTCGGGAAAAACACCAACCTTACTATCAATCCTCGTCCTACGGTTACTCCTGATCCTGCAACCGGAAGCTTTATCCCTAAGAATCCTTAATCCATTCTTAGGTTAGGTTTCTGTGAAGAATAATTAGTTGCTTTATCTCTGAAATAGAAATGTTTTTAGGGTGACTAAAAAGGTTTCAGCATATGACCTTTTTAGTCATGCCCTTGAACATAGAGATAAAGAAAGATAATATAGAAACCACTTCCCGTTGGGCAGTGGCAGACTGCGTCTGAAAGTTGGTACTAAGGTATACAGTTCATTCCTGTATACCGGTTTCCGGCTATAAGACATACCCGTTTGTGGGATTATTGTTTTATTGGTTTACTAATATTGAAACTGAGCTTAGATGCGATTTTTGAGTGCTCATAAACAATTTTGGATAGCTTGCATTCTGGCTATTCTGACGGTGGTAAGGACCACGGCCCAGACGGGTATTGTTGTTCTGGAAGGTGAAATTCATTCCCTTGGAGTGATCGAAGTTCCGGGGGAAACCTATGAATGGACAGTATATTCCGACTATACTCTGACCGTAGAACCGGGACCCGATGAAATCGTCTACCTGAATGGTCGCACAGGACCTTCTATTGATGTTCTCTGGAAGAAACCAGGCACCTATTATTTCACGGTTATAGCGACTAACGCTTTGGGTTGTATGAATCTAAAGGTGGGTCTTGTCAATGTAAATGAAACTACGTCTTTGATGCCGTCTATCACCATCAATGTAGATAAGAACCCAATCTGTGCTGGAACCCGGGCAACCTTTACAGCCACAGTCACCAACGCCGGAACCAAACCTGTTTTTGTATGGACAAAGAACGGCAACCCAGTAGGGAACAACCAACCGGTATATGCTGACAACACCCTTGTGGACAATGATGTAATCAGTTGCAGACTAACTTCTAATGCAAAAAATGCAAATCCTGCTACGGTCCAATCAGAAGACATAATAGAAAGCGTATTGAGTATCAAGGCGGCATTCACAATATCCGAGGACCATAGCAACCTGTCGTGGAAAGTTCAACTGACAAATAAATCCTCAGGGGCCGATCAATACTTGTGGGACTTTGGAAATGGATTTACCTCTACCGAAGAGAACCCGGTTGTGACCTATTACCAGGATGGACAATATTTGATCCAGCTGGTTTCTTCTAACTATTTGAGTTGTTTCGATACGGCAAGGTATAAATACGATCTGATGTTCAAAGGTCTTTTCATACCGAATGCTTTTGCCCCCACAACCAATGTCTCTCCCGCGAACCTGTTCAAACCCGTCGGAAGGAATCTGAAACGATACCGGATCGAGGTTTACGATAATTGGGGACACTTGCTATGGCAATCTACTGCCCTCGATGAACAAGGTAGACCTGTTGAAGGATGGGATGGAACCTGCAATGGAGCACTTATGCCACAAGGAACCTACATGTGGAAAGTCGATGCTCAGTTTAATGATAATACCATCTGGCTTGGCTCTGATATCGGCAAGGGTAAAGCAAAAACAATTGGAACGGTAACATTGATAAGATAATTTTAAATCATGAATAAATGAAAAGAAATTTACATTTTTCGATGATCATTCTCCTGGGAATCACCCTTTTTGGAATCACCGCACGTGGACAGGATCCAAATTATACCCAGTGGTTAAATGCACCCATTTATTACAACCCGGCATTTACCGGTGTGAATATCGGTCTCAGGGCCAGATTTTCATACAGGGAACAATGGCCAAATTTACCCGTTGATTTCCGTACGATGTATTTTTCAGCGGATTGGGGTGATCGGAAATTACCCGGATCCGGAGGAATAGGAGTGATCATCAATTCCGATAATGAAGGTATCGGCTTCATCAAGAATTTTTCGGCAGGCTTGGCGCTCTCTGTCCGTATCCCGATTACATCCTACCTGATCAGCCAGTTAGGAATTAAGGCTTCGGTCATGCAAAAACGGCTCGACTGGAACGACTTTGTCTTCAGTGATCAGCTGAATGAAACCTATGGAAATATATACAATTCTGCTCTTTCACAACCCGACAATGAGCAGAGAATATTTCCGGATTTCGCGGTGGGAGGCTTGATCCAGTTTATCAATCCGGGAGGGAATATTACGGGAATAGCAGGTTTTGCGGTGGATCACATTTTCCAGCCGGATGAATCATTTCTTGCCCTTTCCAAATCACCGCTTCCCCGGAAATATGTCGGACATCTTGATCTTATCATCTCTCTGGGAAGTACTCCCTCACTTGCGCAAACGACAATCAGGGGTTTTGAAGATCCCCTAAAGATTAATCCCGGAATTCTTTACCAGAACCAGAATAACAAAAGTTCCCTGCAGTTTGGAGTAAATATGTTAAAATTTAACATCTATCTAGGTGGATATATCTATACTACCAACCTGAACAAAGGTTCCACTTCGCTGAATTTACTCGCCGGGTACCGGTATATCTTTGCCAATGATATGAGTTTGAAGTTTATGTACAGCTATGACCTGCAGCTCTCAGGGAACCTTAATGGAACGGGTGGAGCTCATGAAGTCAGTCTCATCCTGGAGTTTTCAAGAATCAGGATGGTTAGTAAAAATAATTATGAAGATTGTCCTTCGGAAAAACAACAGAACATGAGGTTATCCCCCCTTGAATGCAGTCCGTTCTGATTTTTTATCAGTGATATTATTTATTAAAGATCTTTTAAGAACCTGAGCCAGATTTTAATGACATTTTTTTCAGCTTTGGCCGCTATTGCAAAAATTTCCGGAATATTTGCCGGAACCAGGTTATCCGGGTCACACTCGTCGGTAATGATGGAAATAGCTGCACACGTCAATTTCATATGGTTCGCGACAATCACCTCAGGAACGGTCGACATGCCGATGGCATCAGCCCCTTTATAACGGAAAAAACGATACTCTGCACGGGTTTCCAGGTTAGGACCCTGGACTGCTACATAAACTCCTTTCTTTAATTCTATTCCTTCATTTTTTGCTGCAAGTTCCAGTTTCCGGTTCAATTCGGGATCATACGGTCTGCTCATATCGGGAAACCGCGGACCCAGTTCATCATAATTGATTCCACGAAGTGGATTTTCCGGCAGGAAGTTGATATGATCCTCTATCAGCATCAGCATTCCTTTTTTAAGATCAGGATTCATGGCTCCTGCGATGTTCGAGAGCAATAACATTTTTATCCCCATCATCTTCATGACCCTTACCGGGAATGTGATTTGCTGCATGTCGTACCCTTCATAATAATGAAACCTACCCTGCATCACAAATACTTTTTTTCCACTGGCCGTTCCATAAATAAGCCTGCCTTTTATTTCGTCAACCGTTGATGTTACAAAATAAGGTATGGTTTCATATCCGGCCTCCGTAATGATCTCAATCTCTCCTGTGAAATTCCCTAATCCTGTACCCAGGATGATGCCGACTTCAGATTCTCCGAATCCTTTGCTTATTAGAAAGGAGACTGTTTCGTTGATTTTAGCGAGCATGGTGGTATTTAATTTAATATCATCCTGAAGATAGGCGTGAATTACCCTATAAATATAAGCAAGAAAGAAGTAAGTGTATTTGGCTGCTGTAAGAATATTACAAAGATAAGCATAGACCAATCGGGGTTTAAAAACAGTCCGTCAACGGAATAGATAAGGTATATTTAGTTTTTTGTAAGTTTGTCAGAAAAAAATGCTGTTTCTTGGAATTGAGGAAAGCAGGATCTGGAAAGATTTTGCTGAACATGCCCTGAAAGCTTGCCTATGTCCGGGCGCTGATCTTGGTTTTATCCGGCCTGGACTTATTCCGGCTTTCAATTATTATATCGGAACCCTATTTTTGTCAAAAGGACTGAACGAGCTGGGACAGAAATGGATCACTGCCGGCCTTGCTGGAGAGCAGGGGGGACTTTTCTCCAATGCGTTTCTTTCGAGCTATCTTGGACGGAACAAGGGAGCCATGGTGATCCCCGAAACGATTTTTGCCGACCCGGCTCCCTATGTTCATTTCGCCGGGACTCCCGTATTGGTTGATTCACGGAAAAAATTCAGAATGCATTGCGTACATGCCCTTCCCGGAATCAATCAGCCCTTGAGGATCATGGATATCGGATGCGGCCATGGAAGGATTCTGGTAGACCTGTTGCTGGAACTGCGTAAATCGGGTCTCATTGCTTAAGTGGAGGAAATCCTGTTGATCGATCCTTCGGAAGCCATGCTGAAACTGGCAAAAGAAAACGTAACCCATGCCTTCCCCGAAGCCCATATTACCCTTTCCCAGGCCAGGATTGAAGCTTTAACGGATAAACTTGAAAGTCATTATCACATCGCACTTGCCTCCCTGGCTTATCATCATATGCCGTATGAGACCAAATTATACCACCTGAAAAAGCTCAAGGATCGGATCGATTGTTTCATTCTTTTTGAACTGGAAGCCAATAATGACACCCCGGAGATGAACACGCCCGAACTTGCCTTGTCGGTTTACCAGTCATATGGCCCCCTGATGGATTTCGTATTTGCATATGACGCCCCGGTGGAATTAGCAATTTCGAGCATCGACCGGTTCCTGATGTCGGAAGCTATCTACTTTTTCATCGAACCAAGAGGCAAACGGACCGATTACCACATGCTCCGGTACCAATGGCACCAGGTCTTCACGGATGGACTTGGAAAGGAGTTCACCTGCCTTTGCGATTCAACCTGCTATGGCGACGAAAACATCGGACTTTTCACGATGATCTACGGGAAGGATCAGTAAAAATAAGGTGGATCAAACTTATACACTCATCTACACTTATTAGTTGAACTTCTATATATTAATCGATTTGGTAACGAAAATAAAAAATTGTATTTTTGCAAAACATTGCGGGGTGGAGCAGAGGTAGCTCGTTGGGCTCATAACCCAAAGGTCATAGGTTCGAATCCTGTCCCCGCTACCAATTGAAAGTCAGTGTGTTACACTGACTTTTTTTATTGTTTTTTACTGACCTTCGTTTGATGAGGTAAGGAACCGAGGTAAGGAAAAATTTTCGAAAATCCTTAATTGACGCCATCTTCGGCATCGGGGAATACACAAAAGTTTGATGCCTTTCTAACCGCATCCATTTGAGCCAAGTAATGTTTCTTGACAACCTCTTTACTACTATGGTCGCTGACAGTGGCAGTGAGTGCCGAATCACCAAACTCTGCTTGGAGCCGGCTGGTAAAAGTCTTCCGTAGTTCCTTAAAGCATTTGTTCTCAGAAATACCTGCAACCCTTTTAAAATGGGTGAATCCTTTTGTTATTACATCTTTTACGGTGGTTCTGCTCAAATCGGGGGCAATAATGTACTTACCGCTCCCTTGATGGTCGGCAAAAGAACATTCTGCATCTAATACTTTCCGAAGTTCTGGTATGACGGGAATTCGTTTAATCCGCCGATTCTTCTTATTACCAATCAGCTTATTAACCTTCCTTTTTGGAGTTTCTATAATTGATATCCCTTCAACATTCACAATATCCGAATATTTCAAGTAAACCAATTCTTCGAGCCGTAGATCTGTAAACACTCCCAATTTGAATGCGGTCGGCAACCATTTACGAAACCTGTTTCGTTTTTCTTCACCATCGTATCCATTGTCGAAATTTGTGACGGAAAGTACTTTGTTAAATTCCTGCCAAGTAAACGACTGAGGATCATATTCTACATTAAGGACGGGGACTAAGTTGAAAGGGTTTTCAATTTTTAGTCGTTCGTAGCTGTTTAGATGATTGTATAAACACCGTAACGCACTCATTATATTATTATAGTACTTGTCAGAAGATGTTTTCTTCCTGATATACTTGTGAAAAAGTTCTAAGTGCTCGGGTTTAATCTCGTCCACCTTGACGGTTTTTACATCCACAGCGGATGCAATACTCTCAAGGAAGTACTTGAAATAACGCTTGTAGTCGTTTATTACACCAACTGACCTTTCCCTTGGCGCTTCAAATTCATAGAATCCACCGTTGGTTATATAATCCAAGAATCGCTTCATTTGGTAAGCCAGTAAATACTTTTCTCCTTCTGCGATGTCGGGTGTTACGGTGCGTAGCGGGGCATAATTGTTCTTCTTTAGTTCATCAATAAATTCTATCAGTTTTTTGTCAACCTCTTTGATGTCCCTTGTGTTCAATGCCCGAAAACAATACCTATCCCGTGTCCCCGGTATGTGAACCTTCAATTTGTAAACTTGTTTTGCAGGTGGATGTTCACAATGAGGCACTTTAGGTAAACACCCCGTCTTCATAATATACGGTCCAAGGCTTCAAGAAAATATTTTCCCCGGTACCTGACCCAGGGCCCTTTCATGTTGTAATGAGCAAACAAATAAATATGGGATGGCTTCATCTTGCTTCGATTAGATTACGAGTGCCTCAGTTTGTCAATGACAAAAATATAGTAATTTTATCTATTAACTTTTTACAGCTTGATTAATTCCGATAAACCAGAAATTCTATATCTCACCCGTTGGTATCCTCCAGATTCAGGACACTTTGTAAAAGACATTGCCCGCGCTTGCTCGCAATACTGTCATGTTAGCGTAATTGTTGCCATCCCTGACCCTCGAATTCGCCTTGTAAAATTCCGAACTGAGGTAAATCTGGAGCCAGAACTACCGCTACAGACCGTCAGCGTTTATTTCGGATCCTTGAATAGAGGTATGCTATCAAAGATGATCAACCCGATTCTCTACCTTATGGCACAGGTAATTGGCTATAAATTTCTATTGGGAAAGGGTTTGAAATTTAATCTTATACATGTTCATGTTCTCACCAGGACTGCTTTATTTGCCTTATTCCTGAAATTGCTTAGGGGCACTCCTTATATTATTACAGAATACTGGACTCGCTATCTTCCTGATTCCTTGAGTTATCGTGGATTTGTAAGAAGAAAAATTACATCCCTTCTGGTTAAGAAGGCAGACGCAATGGTCTGCATTAGTGAATATCTTGCAGAGGCAATGATCCAACAAGGGCTGAAGAACAATAATTACAAGATAATACCATTGGCTATTAGGACAGGGCAATTCGTCCCAGATGTTCCTTCGGAAAAGATGCAGGTTAAAAGGATTATCCATATTTCTAATTTCAACAACCATTCAAAGAATGTCTTTGGGATGTTAAGGGCTGTAAAAAGGCTTAAAATGTTGCGCAATGACTTTGAACTTCACATGGTGGGTGGGGCAGATAAGTTTTTGAAAGAGACAATCGAATTTGCGAGGGTGCTCGATCCCGATGGTAAGTATATAATCTTTCATGGTGCCAAATTTGGGGTGAAGCTAGTGGAGGAGATCAGGAAATCTTCATTTTTACTGATGTTCAGCAACTATGAGACATTTTCGGCAGTGATTCAAGAGTGCCTGTCCTGTGGGATACCCGGTGTTGTAACCAGGGCCGGAGCCGTGCCTGAATATTTTAATTCAAGCTCAGGAATTCTAGTCGCACCGGGAGATGAAGATGCTCTTGTCGAATCACTCAACTATATGCTCGATCACTACCATGATTATAATAAACAGGAGCTCAGAGAGAATGTGATACGGAGGTTCAGCTATGAAATTATCGGAAGTACATATTACCAACTTTACAAACAATTATCTTCATGATTTATGTCTTGATGTTCCTAATACATTTTACAGCTACGCTCACCTACGCCACCAGAATTGTTGCAGTACGGACTAAGATGCTAGCGCTGACGCTGTCAATGTTTAATTTTATTTCCTTCTTTTATAGGACAGTTAACGGGTTTCAGGCTCCCTTCCTTGCGAAATATATTGAATCGAATCTCAATGGAAACCATGCCTGGGATCCCTATTTTACCTTCGTTTGGCTGATGATTCTGGCCAGTACAGCCACTGTCGCAGGAATACTATGTATCCCTACGGCACAACGACTAGTTACGAAAGCTGTCGAAGTCTATTCTTCAAGGGACAGCTTTACCTATCTGATAAAAGGAGTGTTTTGCAAACGCAATATGAACACCCTCTTTGACTGTTTTACTCTGCCTGCGAAAAAAAACATTACACAGCTTTTTGTGCTTCGGGACCTGCCATGGAAACTGCTATTCATAAATATTATAACGACAGGATTCCTTACTGTAGGAATCCTTTCTGCCATATACGCAGGATACTTAAACCCGGATTACCGAACAACCGCAACAACCTTGTCATTTGTGATCAATGGAATTGCCGCTATTCTTCTCTATATATTTGTGGATCCACCCCTTGGTCTTCTTACTGACAGAGCAATACATGGGAGTGTAGATGAGCCCTATCTCAGACGAGTCATTGTCTGGTTTGGGGTGACTCGGGTTGCTGGTACAATCTTCGCCCAAATGATTTTCATTCCAATCGCACACCTGGTCGCTCTGCTGGCGACAAAAATGTAACTGTTTATGTCTATCCAAATGAGGAACTCACAGAGCATCTTGAGCCTGATTTAGTATGCTTTTCATATCAAGGCGCGAAATAGTACTCCAGTAATTACAACGCTTACATAGCTTATACACTGAAAATTGGTTATTCACATGTGCCTGCCGGTGCGCTCTGATCTCATCGCCACTCCAAATATCAGCAATTGTTTGTTCATTGAGATTGCCAATTACCAGGCTCTGATCCCAGTCGATGCAACACGCGGACACCTTTGCGTCCCAGTGAACGAACAAATTTCTCCAAAGGGAGGGACAAGGGTATCTTTTAATTTTCGAAACAGCGGAATCAAAAAGGCCCCAATTCAACTTATCATATACCATGACAGTCACCGGTTCCCTTTCCCAAAACTTTTTAAACTGCCGGATTTCTGCTTCCATTTCTGGAAGTTCAGGGAGATTGATGATCTGGACCGTAACAATGGGCTGTGGTTGAAATTTTTCCCGCCTTTTTAAAAATTTCTGTATGTTATCCAAAACCAATTCAAACCCACTGCCCCTTACCATTTCATAAAAAGAGCGACTGGCTGCACCGATGCTGAACAATATACTATCGATATGGTTATTTAATAAGGCATCCGATATTTCGTTGGTAAGCAGCTGTCCGTTAGTTATCAGCGTTACGAAATGAGGCTGATTCTGTTTTACACGACTTAGGATTGTCAGTATTTCAGGATGAAGGAGGGGCTCTCCATCTTTATGTAGCGCCAACCTGGTGATGCCGTGGGAATCTATTTCATCCATCGCCTTGTTGAAAAGGCCCATTGTCATCAGGCCATGTGACTTTGGATTTTTTGCTGCTGAGGATAAATGCGACGGACAGTGAACGCAGGAAAGGTTGCAGAGACTGGTAATTTCAAGGTTGATCGAGGTAGGGAAGGTGAAATCTACAACAGGAAGTCTCCCAAGCTTCTTTCTTACTTGAAACACCAATTCCACCCCCACATTGGTCTTTTCAAGGAAATAGAAGATTTTATCTTTTAGTTCAGGAAAGCGATTCACTTCATTTTTTTGTGTTGATGATAACGGTATATTCCCCCTTAACAAGGTAGGTATAGTCTGTCAGGGTGCTGTTGATAGTTTTGAAAAAAACTGATGCACATCCTGTTTCAAGCCAGTCATGTAATTCGATGATCATTACTCGTACTTTTGGCAACCAGACATTTGTTTGACCAGCAAATACCTGTTTCTCGCTTGTTTCGATATCAAGCTTTAAGATATCAACCTGATCAACCTTATATTTCTGGAGCAGGGATGAGATCGTGACAAAAGGGATGCGCCCTTCACCTAAATTTTCTTCAACAACCATACCCCAATTACCAAGATAAAACTTATTATGAATTGTTCCGGAAGTATTGGTCCCCCATAATGCACAATTTTCAAGATAGATATTGTCGTACATAGAGAGATTAGCGGTTAATCTTTGAAAGTTATCCTGGTCAGGTTCAATGCAGATGATCGTAGCTTCAGGATATTCGTTTTTCATCTTAATTGTAAACAAGCCGATGTTAGCGCCTGCGTCGATGATTATTTTCGGTTTCTCTGCATACCTGAAATAATAGTTGTCATCAAGAAATATGTGATTAAATGCTTGAATATCTGAAGTGCCAGTTCTTAAGCTGAACGGGAACCGGAACCCCGGAAGTTGAATCCGGTCGACTCTTCTAAGTTTAAATTTCAAGAATAATTTAACCCCATTCCACAGACCAAATCTAATATAAAACCTGCTGAGTAGGATAATATGTGCCCTCAAAGCTTCCTTAGAAATATTTCTTTTAATGACCCTCCCTATCGAATTTAACATGAATACAAACCTAACACATTTTATCCGTTTGTAAAAACAGTGAAGGTTACAGAAATGACATCCTAATCTATTGGGGGTTTTGTCTCCACTATTGAACAGATGAGCAAGTGAATGATAAACCGGAATTTCCTTCTGGTCGACTCGACCGAGGTAAGGAATGAGGTAAGGTAAAAGGGTGGATTTTTGGGGTGAGGTAAGGAATGGTCTAAACTCGGGTCTTCATAAAGGATTATTTTTCAACAAGATATAGATGTGATTTTTTGCTCGGATCTGGCTCATAACCCAAAGGTCATAGGTTCGAATCCTGTCCCCGCTACAACAAATCCCTGTTGTGAAAGCAACCGGGATTTTTCTTTTTCGCGCAAGCCGCAAACTTGTTTGCAGAGCTGAAGCAGGTAATCGATTCTCCCTCCTTTTTCTTACCTTTGCCCGTATGAATCACCGTTCCGGATATGTTGCCATCATCGGATACCCGAATGTGGGGAAATCGACCCTGATGAATAACCTTGTCGGTGAAAAGTTGTCAATTGTCACCCACAAAGTTCAAACAACACGACACCGCATTATGGGAATCGTGAACGGTAAAGATTTCCAAATTGTCTATTCCGATACTCCGGGGATCATCAAGCCTCATTATAAACTACATGTGGCTATGATCTCAGCCGTATTTTCAGCGTTGGAAGATTCCGATATTATCCTTCTTGTTACTGAGATCAAAGCCAGTTTCGACCATGAAGAGATACTCAAGAAAATTGACTCTATGGCGAAGCCGGTTTTGGTCATCATCAATAAAATCGACCTTGGGAATATGGATATCCTGGAGAAGGAAGCAGAAAAATGGAAAGGACTTCTCCCGTCAGCCGAGATTTTCCCGGTTTCAGCTCTTCACAATCTGAATGTCGACCAGGTGTTGAAGGCCATTCTTTTTCACCTTCCCGAGTCACCACCCTATTTTGATAAAGGTGAGCTGACCGACCGTTCTGAGCGTTTTTTCATATCCGAGATCATCCGTGAAAAGATACTCCTGAATTTTTCCCAGGAGATTCCCTATAGTACCGAAATAGCTGTTACAGATTTCAAGGACCAAAACGACCTGGTAAGGATTGCTGCCACCATTTACGTTTCCCGTGAATCACAAAAAGGCATTCTGCTGGGACATCAGGGCAAAGCGATCAAAAAATTAGGTACCGATGCACGAAAAGATATCGAATCATTCCTGGATAAGCACATTTTCCTGGAATTACATGTGAAAGTGGCAAAAGAGTGGCGTCAGGATGAACTCGCACTCAAACGGTTCGGATACAGTTTGGAGAACGAGTGACCCATGGTGCAGTGGTGCCATAGTGCAGTAGTGAAGTGGTGAGAGGTAAGAAAACCGACGACTAAATACCAATTACTGATGACCTGATGAATTATTGATTTAATGACTAATGACAAATGCCAATGACTAAAATTGTCGCCATCGTCGGTCGCCCGAATGTAGGAAAATCCACTTTATTCAACCGTCTTTGCGGGGGTCGTGACGCTATTGTCGATCCAACCAGCGGGGTCACCCGTGACCGGCATTACGGGAAATCCGACTGGAACGGTGTCGAATTTTCCGTGATCGATACCGGGGGATATGTCGATAATTCCGGAGATATTTTTGAAGAGGAGATCAAAAAACAAGTCGACCTGGCCATCGAAGAATCGGATGTTATCCTGTTCATGGTTGATGTCAAGGAAGGCTTGACTGGTCTTGATGAGGATCTTGCCAAACACTTACGCCGGTCAAAGAGAAAAGTTTTTCTTGTCGCCAACAAGCTTGACAACTACAAGCAGGTGAATGATATCCATGAATTTCACAAACTAGGATTGGGAGAAATTTACGGGGTTTCGGCCGTCAGCGGCAGTGGTACGGGGGAACTGCTGGATGATATGGTAAAGGCCTTCCCGGTTGTTGTAGAGACGCATCGCGATGCGTCTCTACAACAACCGGGTCTCGATACGTCCCTGCCCCGACAGATTCGCGATGCGGCTTTACAACAACCGGATGGTGATGTGTTATCTGAAACCGAATTACCAAAAATAGCTATAATTGGCCGTCCTAATGCCGGTAAATCATCGTTAGTCAACCTGCTCCTGGGAAACGACCGGACCATCGTCACCCCCCTGCCCGGAACAACCAGGGATTCCATTCATTCGCGGTACCAGTATTATGGTATGGATTTCATCCTCATTGACACGGCAGGGATCAGGAAAAAAGCCAAAGTAACAGAGGATATCGAATTTTATTCGGTTATGCGTGCAATCCGGTCGATCGAAACAAGCGACGTATCTATCCTTATGGTCGATGCCGAAAGAGGATTTGAAGCCCAGGACCTCAATATCTTTTCGCTCGTTGAAAAAAACCATAAAGGAATTGTCATACTCGTTAATAAATGGGACCTGGTTGAAAAGGAGACAAACACGCATAAACAATTCGAGGAGTCTATCAGAGAACAAATAATCCCTTTTTGCGATGTACCCATCATCTTCACTTCGGTTCTGAATAAACAAAGGATATTCAAAGCCATGGAGATGGCGATAGAAGTTTATAAGAACCGTTCAAGACGGATTTCCACTGCGGTGCTCAATGATTTTTTCCTGCCTATAGTTGAAAAATCCCCGCCTCCATCCAGCAAAGGGAAGTACATCAAAATAAAATTTGTGACTCAGCTTCCTACAAGATACCCCTCCTTTGTTTTTTTCTGTAATCATCCGCAATACTTAAAAGAGCCCTACAAACGTTTCTTAGAAAACAGACTCCGGGAACAATTTGTTTTTACCGGGGTACCGGTGGAAATTTATTTCAGGCAGAAATAATAAAATGAAAGAAGGAGTACGGGTTGATAAGTGGCTTTGGGCTGTCCGTCTTTTCAAGACAAGAAGTCAGGCATCAGAAGCCTGTAAATCGGGTAATGTAAAAATTGCCGGGCAGACGGTCAAAGCTTCCAGGGAGATCAAAAGAGGTGATGAAATAAGTATTCACTTACGGCCCATTAACAAGCGCGTGATGGTTGCAGGGCTAATTGAGCACCGGATTGGTCCGAAACTGGTTTCAGAATATATGGTCGACCTGACTCCTGACGAAGAATATCAGAAGCTGAAATTAATTAAAGAGATAAATTTTGAACACCGGGAACGAGGAGCAGGACGACCCACTAAACTGCAACGGCGTCAGATTGAATTTTTGAAAAAGCATATTGGCAAATGATATTAAAACGGTCACCGGGGCTTGATGATCTTGCTTTTAAGGGAAGAAACAAAGACTATGGTGCGTTTGATCTCAGGACTAAATATCATAAATTCTTGGCTATCTCCACTACGGCTGGAATTCTGATTGTCGCTTGTATTGTACTCATCCCGTTTTTTATCTATTATTTTCAACCGGTCCCTGCTATAGATATGGAGCAGATGTATGATGTTGAATACTACAGTATGATGCCGCCACCGGAGGAGGATCTGAACAAACTGGCCATTGCTTTAAGCAAGCCTTTACAGGAAGTACCGCAGGCACCGGTTGTAATCGATTCCATTAAGCCTGAAGAAGAAAAACCCATCGTAGAACCGCCTTCTGTCATAAAACCGGAAGATATCAGGGAACCCAGTGATACCACTGGCACAAGTCTCACCGGATCTCCTGATGGCCTGCCTGGGGGAAGCGAAACAGGTCTGGCAACATCCATCGATGTTTACCCTCGTTTTCCCGGAGGAGATGAAGCCCGGCTTTTTTTCCTGAGAAAGAATATTCGTTACCCTGAACAGGCGATTAAAAATAAGATCCAGGGAGTGGTCCTTCTCGTTTTTGTGATCGAGACAGACGGCCTCATTTCCAATATTGAAGTAAATAAATCAATTGGTGGGGGTTGTGATGAAGAATCTATTCGGGTAACCCGGCTAATGCCCCGTTGGGAACCAGGGAAAAGAAATGGAAAATCGGTCAGGGTGCTGGTGAGGATGCCTATTGTTTTCAGGATCCCGGGAAAGTAATATTTGTAATGAAATTCCTTTTATGAAAAAAAGACGATTTTCGGTCGTCTTTTTTTGTATCTGTTTATGCGTTATAGCTACTTCTTTTCCGGCTTTGGAGCAGTTGCCCCTTCTTTCTTTGCATCTTTTGCACAACAGCTTTTAGAATCCTTTGAATGAGAACAATTCTTCATTTCCTGCGGAGTGCAACCAGATTTTGTGTTTTTCTGCGGTGCAGCAGCTTCCTTTTTCTCAACCGGTTTGGTGGTATTCTTACTCTGTGTCTGTGGTGTTTGAGCAAAAGTCAAACCTGCGAATAGGACAACAGAAGATACTAATAAAACTACTCTTTTCATGATTATTTTTTTTTGTGAATGATTCATTTAAATTTATAACGGTGCAAAGTTACAATTAGTATATCGAAATTCCAATATTGCCCTGTTAATTTATTGTTAAGGCGGGATATCTTCAGATACCCGATCAGCTTATCCTTATCATCAGCCATCACATATCCCGTTACTGCAATAATCGGAAGAAAGACCGTAAATTTCACAGGCAGCCGGATTTGCACAAACGAATCGTTCATTCAGATCCACCACCTCTATTCCTTTTTCCGTATTTTCAACCAGTTCCCTCTGCCGTTCCTCACTTTCCTTTAAAGCTTTTTCTTTTGCCTTGATTTCGGAAATATTACGGACAATAAATAAAATAAGCCATTGCCGGTTGATCTCAATGTTGGTTAAATTAACATAAACGGGAATTTTCTGTCCGGATTCAAACTACGGATAATTATTCCTTGTTTTTCGTATCAATGATGATGGTGACGGGACCGTCGTTGGTAAGCGAGACATTCATCATAGCACCGAATTCACCTTTTTGAACATGTTTCTTAAGATCATTTTCGATATTCCGGATGAATTCCTGGTAGAGGGGTACGGCAACTTCAGGCTTTGCAGCACGAAAGTAAGAAGGGCGGTTCCCTTTTTTTGTGCTGGCATGCAATGTAAACTGGCTTACAACCAAGATCTCCCCGTCAATGTCAGAAACCGACCTGTTCATAACACCCTGGTCGTCGCTGAATACCCGTAATCGGACAATCTTCCCGCTCAGCCAGGCACAGTCTTCAACATTATCGGAATCCTCAATGCCAAGCAGGATCAGCAGTCCCTGTCCCACAGAGGCCACGATCTTTTTTTCAATTTCAACAGAAGCCCTGCTGACACGCTGAATGACAGCACGCATATTTATTAAAGTTTTGAGTGACGAATGACAAGTGTCTCATATCTTCCTCCCAAGATTTCTTCATTAAAAATCTGCCCTCTCCCTAAGGTTGATTCCATCGAATATTGTAGTTTTGTACAAAATGTCCGGAATGACTAATCTGAGTGTAAATATCAATAAAATTGCAACATTGCGCAATGCCAGGGGAGGAAATCTTCCGGATCTCCTTAAAACAGCTGTCAACTGCGAACGTTACGGAGCACAAGGCATTACCATACATCCACGTCCCGATGAGCGGCATATCCGATACCGGGATGTTTTCGACCTTCGACCTTTAATTACTACTGAATTCAACATCGAAGGATATCCGTCAAAAAAATTCATAGACCTGGTTCTCGAAGTCAAACCCGATCAAGTTACCCTTGTTCCTGACCCTCCCGATGCAATTACATCTAATGCCGGGTGGAATACCATTAAAAATGTATCATTCTTAACTGAAGTGATCCATGAATTCAGATCAAACGGAATCCGTACCTCACTTTTTATTGAAACTGATCCTGTCATGATCCGGAAAGCGGTTGAAACAAAGACCGACCGGATTGAACTCTATACCGAATCCTATGCTAAAAACTATCCGGTAAATAAAGAAAGTGCCGTCAGGCCTTTTCATGAAGCTGCACTGGTTGCAAAAGAAGTGGGACTCGGATTGAATGCCGGTCATGATCTGAACCTTGAAAACCTTAACTATTTTTATAAAAATGTTCCCGGATTACTGGAGGTTTCTATCGGCCACGCATTGATCTGCGATGCCCTTTATCTTGGTCTGGAAAATACCATTCAGCTTTACCGGCAGCAGATTTTGAAAAAGTAGTATGAGTCACGATAATTTGGATATGGGATAGGAGATAGGAACTTACGGTTCCGATAGGAGATCAGGGATAATAAAATAAATAAATACTTAACATTGAACATGGTAAAAAATATCAAATTATCGATTGTCTGTGTTTCAACACTTATTTACGGATTTGCGATGGCTGCAAATCCAGCAGGAATTGAAAAAAAAGCTGCCAAAATTCACCGGGAAGTGCTGACCGTCGATTCGCATACAGATACTCCGCTCAGGATGATGTTAAAAGGATTTGATATAAGTGTCAGACATGATCCCAGAAAAGAGTATACCAAGGTCGATTTTCCAAGGATGAAGGAGGGTGGACTGGATGGTGCATTCTTCGGCGCTTTCGTTTCTCAGGGGCCCAGAAATCCGCAGGGTTATGAAAAGGTCATGCAAAAGATCATGGTATTGTTCGACACAATCGACAATGCCGTTTTACGCTACCCCGAGTTGGCTGGACTTGCTGTCAGTCCCGGTGATGCACACCGGCTTGAAAAGAAAGGTAAACGTGCCATTTTTATCGGCATCGAAAATGGTTATGCTATCGGGAAAGATTTAACGCGTATTGGTGAATATTACCGGCATGGTGCAAGATACATCACATTATGCCATACCAAAAATAATGATATCTGCGACTCATCTACCGATACAACCGAATTTAATGGCCTCAGCCGCTTCGGGAAGGCGGTTGTGGCTGAAATGAACCGGATCGGGATGATGATCGATATCTCTCATGTCTCCGATAAATCATTCTATGATGTTCTTTCAATTTCCAAGGCCCCTGTGATTGCTTCTCATTCCTGTGCTCGGGCGCTTTGTAATAATCCGAGAAACCTGGATGATGAAATGCTGCGCGCGCTGGCCAAAAACGGAGGAGTCATCCAGATGTGCATCCTAAGCGACTATGTGAAAGCACCGGATCCGAATCCAGTCAGGGATTCATTGCATGATGCTGTTTATCGTAAATATCATGACTGGGACAACCTGACGGAAGAACAGGTGAGAAACTTCCGGAAAGAAATGCACGTCATTGATGAACAATTCCCGTCAAAACTTGCGACTGTTGCCGATGTGGTCGATCATATCGATCATATGGTGAAAATTGCCGGAATCGATCATGTAGGGATCGGAACCGATTTTGACGGAGGTGGGGGAGTGGAAGGTTGCTTCGATGTTAGTGAAATGGGAAACATCACGCTGGAATTGGTCAGACGTGGATATACAAAAAAGGCGATCCGGAAGATCTGGGGTGGAAATCTGATGCGGGTTATGAACGAAGTCGCAAAAATTTCGAGAAACTATGATCGTTAAAATTCTTGTCAGTCTTATTCCCGTATTTCTTTTCCTGTTTTTGCTATTATACCTCGACAGCCTTAGACTGGTTAATAAAAATATTTTACTTTTTTGTCTTGCATGGGGAATTGTGAGCGCATTTCTGTGTTTTGTAGCCAATACCTTCCTGATCCGTTATTTCGGAATAAATTTCGATACTTACTCGGGATATATTGCCCCTTTTGTAGAGGAATTCTTAAAAATATTCATCCTGCTTGTCTTGATCCGGAAAAATAAAATCGGATTTATGATCGATGCCGCAATATACGGATTTGCCATTGGTTCAGCTTTTTCCATGTCGGAGAACCTATTTTACCTCTTTCATTTTGCAAGTTCGGAAACTAACCTGATGGTCTGGATAACGCGTGGTTTCGGGACGGCGTTGATGCATGGCGGTACCGTCGCAATTTTTGGAATTATGACTATGAGCGCCCTTAACCGCCACGCAAACATTGCAATAGCCAGCCTTCTGGGCCTCCTCATCGCGGTCTTTATCCATGGCCTTTACAATCAATTCCTGGTCTCACCGTTGATTTCAACGCTCCTCATTGTGATCATCATTCCGGTGACCATCAGTCTTATCTTTCAGAATAATGAAAAATCAATCAGGAAATGGCTTGAAATGGAATTTGATTCGGAAGTAAAACTATTGGGAATGATCAAAAAGGGTAAATTCGTTGAAACCAAATCAGGCGCTTTCCTGGTCTCTATAAAAAAACATTTTCCTCCCGAGGTTGTTTTCGATATCTATTGTTTTATCAGCCTTTACCTTGAGCTTTCGATAAAAGCCAAAAGTATTCTGATGTTGAAGGAAAATGATCTCCCTGTCATTGCCGATCCGGAAACACCGGCTAAGTTGAAAGAATTACAAAGCTTGAGAAAAAACATCGGGAAGGCTGGATTTCTGGCAATTGCACCTGTTTTACGGATGAGTCGCAAAGACCTTTGGAAAATATCTTTGTTGGAGTCGAAATAAAATTTTCATAACTTTCCCCAACTTTTTTCAATTACCTTGTACTTATGATAACAAAGGATGATAATGAACTCGTTTACGAGGTAATCCACGGGAGCATTTCTTCCTTTGAACTTCTGATCGAACGGTATCAGAAAACGATCTTTAACATAGTGTTACGGTTGGTGAATGATGAAGAAACTGCCCGCGATCTCACCCAGGATATTTTTATCAAAGCATTTGAGAAGATGGGGAGTTTCAACTTCAACTACCGGTTTTTCAGCTGGATTTATCGGATAACTGCCAATGAGACGATCAACTACCTTAAGTCTCAGCGGAAGTTCGAAAGCCTGACAAAAGTTGAAAAACTGAACTCCGAAAGTGAACCGGAAATTGACAAGGAAGAGCGAAACAAGAAATTGCGGGTTGGATTAAAGATGATTCGGGCTGATTATCGCCTTCTTCTACTGTTGAAATACTTTTTCGGATTATCCTATGAAGAGATGGCTGAAGTCCTGGAGATTCCTGAGAAAAAAGTTAAAGCCCGGTTATTTTCAGCTCGGGAAAAACTAAAGGAAGAATTATTGAAGAACGACTTTTTTAATTATGATCGATAAAAAAATAACGGAACTGGTTTACCGCGATCTGGAAACAGACCTGACACCTGAAGAACAGCTAAAACTCAAAGAATACCTGGCAGGCGACCCGGAAGCTGCTAAGTTTTACGCGGAATGGCAAAATATAAAAGCTGAGTTTAACCTGGAAAAACAAAACTTGGTGGATGTGGATTTAAAACAAGCTATTTTAGAGAGGATTAATATGGAAAAATATGTAAAACAAGAAGGACGGACTGAGATCAAACTTACCAGAAGTTTCTGGCAGCGTCCTGTATTCAGATTTGCATTTGTCTTTTTGATAGGCGTTTTTACTGGGTTTCTGATATTCAGTTTTCTTAAAGTTGATTTTTCAGGATCGAAACTTCCCACTCAGGATATGAAAGGGACATTATATGATTCGAGGTCATTTAACGATATGAAAGTGGCCGATAACATACTTTATGACAGTCCCCTTGCAAAAGCTGTTTTCGCAGTGAGGTATTCCACAAAAGTAGTGGAGATCCGCATCGATCTCTCTTCTCTATATCCCATTACAACCACGGTTGAATTTGATTTCAACAATTTCGAATGTCTGAATGTACAGAACGTCAATGTAAATGACCAGACCACCTGCAGCGCTGCTGCTAATTTTGTACAAATAAATAATGTCGGCGATAATAAGTTCATCATTCAATTATATAATAAAAATAGTTTGCAGCATAACATTGATTTCAAAATTTTTCAGAACGATATGCCGCTCTATCAAAATTCAGTTATCGTAAATAAAGAATAAAAATCAAAAAAATACAAGCCATGAAAAAACCAACAAAAATCATCATCGCCGTTGTTTTAGTTGTCGCTGTCGTAATACTTATTATATCGTTTATCTATCCTCCGATATTCAAGGGATTGACGACAGGGACATTTGGCAAGGCAGAAAAATATCATAAACAACAAATGACTGAAAAAGATGTTCAGCTCAGATCTGAATTTGTGCAGGATACTGCTCAGCTTAGGGGAATGATCCAGGGACTAATCTATTTCTCCCTGTTCTCACAGGATCTGAGTTTCACCATTGATACCTGTGTCAGAACATTCGAGTCGCACGGTATGTGCACCAAACAGAGTGAAGACTGCAATAAAATGAGCATTCTTAAGGATTACAGTGTTTTTATTAAGAACAACACCAAGACTTTGAATAGTACCATCCGCATGCTAACCGATTTCTACCTGAAAGATACTACCGACCAATCCATTGACGTGGAGAAAAACCTACGCGACTTTGGTAACTATGTCTCCCAACTGAACGAACGTGACTCAATCGTAGAATCTGTACTTAAGAGTATGGATAGATATGTACTCGGTCCTTCGATGAAGGAAACGAAAAAGAGTGAACTCGCAGGATTGAAATCCATCCGCGACAGATTACTGGTGAAAGGAATTCAACTTGCCGGTCTTCTGCAGGACAAGCCTCTGTGTGTTATACTCCTGAATTATGCCTTATCTTCCCAATCGCAATTCAGTGCCATCGCTAGCAAACCTCAATTGGGCGTATTGTATAACCAAAGTCTCCAGAATGCGTTGAGTGCCCAGAGCCTAGGACTTTTTCTGAGTAGTCACCCTCTTGGAATTATCCCTGATACCCAATTAGGTGAACTCATATCGGCCCAGCAGGTACAAAGCGCCGTAAAATCTATTGAACTTGGAAATGCAGTAGGCAGTGTCATGGTATATGATAAGCCAACACTGTGTTTCTTCCTCTGTAATCAATCTGACCTTCAGGGGTATTTAAGTTCCCAACAAATGAATGCAGTAACATTGGGCAACCAGTGGTTGGGCAGAATTGAACCGGTTGCCAGTTTCTCTTCTCTGGGAGTAAACCTGATGCAGTCGAATTTTGATCTCAAGAGTATTTACCAGTCACAGCAGTTGGGATCTGTATTATCTTCCACCCAGATGAATGCTCTATTGGGACAGGAAGGATTGGGGGTTGTTTATGGAATGTCATTTATAGGTTTGGTAGGTGAGCTTGGTTCACAGGGATTCCTGGGCTTTGGTTCACCAGAACCCCTTTAATATATAATAAATAAAATTCTTCGCCCGAATTTAATTATTAATTTGGCAGTGAAAATCCAATTCTCATGAAAAGAGGGATCCAATTCACTGCCATTTTTCTATTATTTATTATCAACTACACACTTCTTGCCCAACAAAAGCTTAGGATCAACAAGTACGAAACAGAAAATGTCCGGTTGGTCTTTATTGATAAAAACACATCCTACCTAGTTCCCCATACGGTTCGTTCATTTGAAAATGCCCTGGCATTTCACGAAAAATTCTGGGACTATACACCCACGGGTGAGACCAACATGTTGTTCAACGATTTCTCAGACGTCGGTAATGGTGGTACAATGGTCATTCCATGGAACTTCCTGAATATCGGGGTTTCACCATTTGAATATACTTTTTCAGTAGTCCCATCCAATGAACGGATGCAATGGCTGATGAGTCATGAACTGACCCACCAGGTGATGTGTGATAAGACTTCAAAAACCGATAAAATTTTACAGGGAATTTTTGGAGGGAAGGTGCTTCCCGATAACCGCGATCCGGTTTCGATGGTTTACAGTTACTTTACCACACCGCGATGGTATTCTCCACGCTGGTACCATGAAGGCATTGCAGTTTTTATGGAAACCTGGATGTCGGGTGGGATCGGACGGGTCATGGGAGGCTATGATGAAATGGTTTTCCGGACGATGGTTCGCGACAGTTCTTTTTTTTATAATGTCATCGGACTTGAAACCGAAGGAACCGCGATCGATTTCCAGGTAGGAGTCAATTCATACCTCTATGGAACACGTTTTGTGAGCTATCTGGCATATAAGTATGGTATACCCAAATTAAAAGATTTTTATTCCCGCAATGATACGAGCCGGCGTTTTTACGCTTCCCAGTTCAAACATGTTTATGGTATCAGGATCCAGGATGAATGGAATAATTGGGTTAAGTGGGAACATGAATTCCAGCGTTCAAACCTCGCTAAGATCCGCGAAAATCCTGTCACCTCTTATCACCGGATCGTAAACCACACCCTCGGATCAGTATCCCGTCCCTATATTGACAAGGATGCCGGCAAAATTTACCTTGCAGTCAATTACCCGGGAAAACTAGCCCATATCGCGAGTATTGACCTTATCACAGGGGAAATGAAAAAAATTAACCCGGTCCTCAGTCCCGGTCTGTATTATGTTACCAGCATTGCATATGATGATTCATCAAAGACCTTGTTTGTTTCGACCCATAATCAAGACTGGCGTGGACTACAATCTATCAACGTGATCACAGGTAAGAGCAGGAACCTGATCAAATACGATCGTACAGGTAACCTCGTCTTTAACCATAAAGATAAATGTATTTATGGAGTTCAGAGTATGAGCGGTCGCTCAATCCTGGTACGTTTTGTTCCACCATACAAGAAATGGGAAGATCTTTATACATTACCCTTCGGAAAAGACCTGTCCGACCTGGATATCTCTCCCGACGGCCATATGATCTCCGCCACACTATCTGATATCCAGGGAAGGCAAAAGTTGGTTCTTTTCAATATTTCGGATTTACGTGCCGGGATTACAGATTTTAAGTTGATATATGAGTTTGAAGATAATCCGGCCGCCAATTTTGTCTTCTCACCTGATGGAAAATATCTTTACGGGACATCTTATTACACAGGGGCTTCCAACGTTTACCGGATTTCGCTGGAAACCCTTAAACCAGAAATTATGACCAATGCCGAATCAGGATTTTTCAGACCTCTTCCCCTTTCTAAAGATTCCATGTTGGTTTTTGAATATACCCACGAAGGAATGACACTGGGGATCATGAAGATTGATACGATCCCGAATGTCAATGCCATCGAATTCCTCGGTCAGAAAATCTATGAAAAACATCCGTTGGTGGGCAGCTGGATGCTGCCTCCGCCATCAAAGATCAACTTAGATTCACTGAATGTTAAAGAGAAAAGGTATTCGCCCATTAAAGAATTGAAACTGGCCGGCGCTTACCCAATTATTCAGGGCTATAAAAATTATGTTGCCGCCGGTTACCGGTTGAATTTTATGGATCCGATGGGATTGAATTCGCTGGTCATGAAATTCTCTTTCTCACCCTATCCATCATTACCGCTGAAACAAACCATTCATTTCTCACTTGAATATAATTTATGGAATTGGACCTTCGGTGCTCAATACAATTACGCCGATTTTTATGATCTTTTCGGACCGACAAAATTCAGCAGGGCAGGATACTCTTTTTCAGTAAAATATTATAAGCTCATTAACAGGATGTCACCCAGGAGAAGTGAGTTCTACATCAAGGTAACGGCATATGGCGACCTGGAAACCCTACCATATTACCAGAACGTTGCCTCCGATTACAAAAGCCTTTATGTTGCCACGATCAATTTTCATAAAAATTATTTACGTAAATCATTGGGTGCGATAGAACCTGAACAGGGTTACGACTGGAATGTGTTTGCTTATACAAGCATGGCAAAGCAAACGTTTTATCCACAGTTGATAAACAACTTTGATTTTGGATTTCTGTTACCCTTACGGAATTCCTCCCTCTGGTTCAGGACTTCAGCTGGCCAGTCATTCGGGAAAGCAGGTATTACCAACTCCTATTTCTATTTCGGTGGCTTTGGGAACAATTATGTCGATTACCGTTCTGCCCAGCAATATCGAGATATGGCAAGCTTTCCCGGAGTGCAGATCGATGAAATATCGGCGTTGAATTATGGAAAACTTTCCACAGAAGTAAATTTCCGGCCTATTCGTTTCAGGAAATTCGGACTTTTAGGTTTCTATTCCACCTATATCCGGTTCACTGTATTCGGGCAGGGTTTGTTTACCAATTTTTTCAATAATGAGATTAACTATAATTGGTTCTCATCAGGAGCCCAGGTCGATCTTGAGCTTGTCCTGTTTTCTCTTCTCAAATCAACACTTTCCGTAGGTTATGCAAGAGCCTACCGCGATCATATGGGACCAAAGGACCAGTTCATGATTTCACTGAAACTATAGTTGATAAAATTCCAAATTTTAGTACACTCTTTATTTCATTTAAATTGATTGGGTGTAACTCCATGATTATTCAGGTTTCAATTTTTTTTAACATTTTGTTCGATCTTTTTATCAAATAGTTTTATTTTTGATTTCTGTTCATATTTATCATTAAAACTATATCCTATGAAGACAAAAGTACTTTTTTGCGTATCGATCGCTGCTGCAATTCTATGTAACTCTTCCATAGCTCAGGATAAAACTCTGGGGAAGAATGAGATCAGGGTTGGATATGGAATGCTCACCGGCGTGGAAATGGCAAATGCAGTTTACAATATTTGGCCGGCAATAGGTATTTCCATTATTGCACGTGATACCATTGCAGATTATGCTCCTTCCTTTTACGGAGTAGCAGGAATGAATTATGCCCGCCATCTGAAACCCTGGATCAGCATCGGGGCATCGGTTTCCCTTAACCCCATCAATACTTACATCAGAAGTAAAAAAGGATATGAATATACCTATTCTTACTATATTCTTTCGGTTATGCCGAGAGTCGATTTCATTTACCTGAACAAAGGGGTATTCTCCATGTACTCCGGGATCGAAGTTGGAGCTGCATTCATCTTCTGGACAGATAAAACAGGCAATGCAACAACAACAGATTTTGGTGTTTCTCCTGCCTTTCATATCAATGCATTTGGTATCAGGATAGGTAAGGAAATCGGAGGATACATGGAATGGGGCTATGGGTTCAGAGGCGTATTTAACTTTGGTGTATCTGCTAAATTCTAAATTGTGATCACTTGCCTTCGACTTTTACGAATGCCCTTGTAAAAGGAACATTAAAGGATATCCGGAACATTCCGAAGTCGGACCTGCATAACCATTGTCTTATGGGTGGCAGGCTTTCTTCCATAGAAAAATTTTACGGAAAGAAACTGGAACGCTTTAAACCTAATACAGGCTCAATCCAGGAGTTGAATCAGTGGATTGCAAAAGTTTACCGACCTGTCTTTCTTGAACATCCCGAAGCTTTCCGTTTCGCTGTCGAAGCTGCTTTTTCTCAAGCCAGATATGATGGAATAACGATCCTTGAGATGAGTATAGATATCGGATTCGGTTCAGTTTTCCAAATCAAGCCACATGCTATTGTGGGAATTCTTAAAGATGCCCATAAGACCATTGCACCGGAAATAGATTATCGTCCTGAACTTGGATTGCTCCGGAGCCAGTCCATCAGGAAACACATGGTAAACCTGGAACCCTATCTCGATTTTAATTTTTTTAAATCTATCGATCTCTATGATGATGAATTTGCCCAACCCATCCGGAACTTTAGGGAAATCTTCCGGTTTGTAAAAAAGCTAGGACTGAAGTGTAAAGCCCATGCAGGAGAATTTGGAGATGCCGATTCGGTTAAAGAAGCGGTTGAAGAACTTGAACTGGATGCCGTACAACACGGAATTGCCGCAGCCAGTTCACCTGCGGTTATGCATTGGCTGGCGGATAATAATATTCAGTTAAATGTATGTCCGGCAAGCAACATCCGATTAAAACGGGTAAAATCTTATAGAACACATCCGATCAGGATCTTGTTCGATCATGGCATAAAAGTTACAATAAACACCGATGATTTCATGATCTTCGAGGCCGGAGTTTCAGAACAATTCCGAAATCTATACAGGGCCCGCCTGTTTACCCCAAAAGAACTGGATTTAATCAGGAGGAATGGGTTATCATAATATTTTGTTGTATTTTTATCTTTTCTCCGATCCATAACTTATGAAACGTACGCTAATCTTTTCCGGAATCCTCCTCTTGGTGATTGGCATGATCGTGATCAAAATCATTTCCGATAAAGCAAGAAAAAAACAAGAATCGAATTCAGACTCCAATCCGGCGATACCGGTTGAAGCCTGGATTGTAGGGGATACCTCGGTGCAATTCCAGTGTATTACCATTGGAACCATCCGGGCGAATGAAAGTGTTGAGATCGTCAGCGAAATTAACCGGAAGGTTGTTTCAATATCTATGAAAGAGGGTTCTTATGTTGCGAAAGACCAATTGCTTTTTAAGCTTGATGATGCCGATATTGTTGCAAAGATCAGGAAATTGTCAGTCGAAGCAAGTCTGGCTGCAGCCAACGAAGCAAGGGAAAAAGCCCTCTTGTCGAAAGGAGGGATCAGCCAGGAACGGTATGACGAAGTTGCTAACCGGTTGAACACATTAAAGGCTGAGATAGAAGTGCTGAACGTGGACCTTTCCAAGACCGAAATCCGTGCTCCCTTTTCCGGAAGAATCGGATTACGTCATGCAAGTGAAGGAGCATTGGTACATCCCAACACCGTTCTGGCAAGTTTACAAGATGTAAGCCGGGTGAAGATTGATTTCGCGGTTCCCGAACGTTATGCCAATGATCTTCACCCAGGTGCACAGGTATTATTTACAACGGACTATTCTCCCGACATATTTTATGCTACGGTAGAAGCTATTGAACCCGCTGTTGATCTGAATACCCATACCATCGGACTTCGTGCATTTAGCGATAACAGGGAAGGTAAACTGGTCCCGGGAGCCTCGATAAAAGTTGACCTTCAGATTAAAAACCTTGAGAAAAGTATCTTTGTTCCAACTTCTGCCCTAATGCCCTCCCTTAAAGGATATAATGTTTTCATTGTAAAATCGGGGAAAGCGGAATCAATGATCATTAAAACCGGACTCAGAAACCGGGAATCCGTTCAGATCCTCGACGGTTTATCAAAAGGAGATACCCTTGTCATCACAAATCTGTTGAGGGTGAAACAAGATTCGCGGTTGAAAATCGTAAAGTTGCATTGAAATGAGTCTATCGTCGGTCAGCATCAAACGGCCCGTACTGGCCATAGTCTTCACACTTCTGATTCTTATTTTTGGTGCAGTCGGATTTTCCTATCTCGGTATACGGGAATATCCAGAAATGGATCCACCCATCGTGACGGTGACCACCAACTATACCGGTGCGAATGCCGGTATCATCCAGGCACAGATCACTGAACCGCTCGAAGATGCTATCAACGGGATCGAAGGGATAAGGGTAATTTCTTCCATTTCTAACGACAATACCAGCCAGATTACCGTAGAATTTGACCTTGGGAAAGATATGGAATCGGCTGCAAATGATGTACGCGACCGGGTCTCCAAAACTATCAAACTCCTTCCCAAGGATGTCGATCCACCCATCGTCGAAAAACTCAGTGCCAATGCGAATGCCATCATTTTTATGATTGTCAGGAGTTACAAACGGAATATTATGGAGGTGAACGATATAGTGGAGAATACGATCAAGGATAGGTTGCAAACCATCCCAGGAGTCGGGGATATCCGGTTGTATGGTGAGAAAAAATATTCCATGCGGTTATGGCTCGATCCATATAAAATGGCGTCCAACGGGATCACTTCTCTCGATATTGAAGGGGCCATAAACCGTGAAAATATTGAATTGCCGGCCGGCCGGATCGAAGGTGATCTGACCGAATTAACGATCCGGACACTGGGCTTATTACAGACACCCGATCAATTCAATAACATCATCCTGAAAGAGGAAAGCGGAAATATCATCCGCCTGTCCGATATCGGGATCGCTGAACTCTACCCGGAGAATGACCGTTCCACGGTAAAGATGGATTTTCTTCCGGTGATCATCATTGGTGTGGTTCCTCAAACCGGTGCAAACACCGTAGCCATAGCCAACGAGTTTTACAAACGGATGGAGAGGCTGAAAAAACAGATCCCATCCGATTACCTGGTACAGATCGGGTATGATTTTACCAAATTCGAACGAAGTGCGGTCAAAGAGGTTGAACAAACTATCATCATCTCGCTTATCCTGGTCATCCTCATCATCTTCTTTTTCCTGCGCGACTGGAGATCGACAGTCATCCCGGTTGTTGCCATACCAGTTTCCATCATCGGCGCCTTTATCATCATGGCTTTGATGGGGCTTTCCATCAACGTGTTGACTTTACTGGCCATCGTGTTATCGATTGGCCTGGTTTGCGACGATGCCATCGTGGTACTCGAAAACATCTATACAAAGATAGATCTGGGTATTCGTCCTGTTGAAGCCGCGCAACGCGGGATGAAAGAAATTTATTTCGCGGTCATTTCCACAACCGTAACACTGGCCGCTGTCTTTCTTCCGATCATGTTCCTACAGGGTTTGATAGGCAGGCTTTTTCGCGAGTTTGCCATCGTGGTAGCCGGATCAGTTCTTATCTCCGCCTTCGTAGCTTTGACCCTCTCGCCAATGATGTGTTCCAGGATATTGACAATCCAGCGTACCCTCAACACAAACTGGTTAATGCAGAAAACCGAACCGTTCTTCCTCTGGCTGAACCGAGGATACCGGTATTCGCTTAAAGGATTTATGAACCGGAGATGGCTTATTTTTCCAATCTTTATCGTGGTTACCGGGTTGATCGTCCTTTTCTACCAGTCTCTTCATTCGGAACTCGCTCCATTTGAGGACCGGTCAAATATACGTATCCCTACACTTGCTCCCGAAGGTTCAACCTACGAATTCACGGAAAAATATATGGATCAACTGGACCAATATATTGCCGATTCCTTCCCTGAAGCAACAGTCTACTTTTCGTGGATAACCCCAAGCCAGGGAACCGTTGAAAATCCTAACAAGGCACAGGAAATCGTTTATCTTAAAGATCCGGATAAACGTAAACGAAGCCAGCATGAAATTTTTCAAAAAATTTCCAGGGATCTTCAAAGGATAACCGGCATCCGGGCATTTCCTTTCGAACCACCAACAATCGGCGACCGTTTTTCTGGTCAGCCTATCCAATATGTCATACTTGCCCCTTCATTGCCGGAGTTGGTAAAAGTACTTCCGGAATTTCTGGAAGAAGCGAAAAAAATTAAAGTACTCCGTTTTGTCGATGCCAACTTCAAAGTCAATAAACCGGAGATCCGTGTGACCATTGACCGGGAAAAAGCTTCCCAATTGGGTATCTCGGCCCAGGAAATCGCACGTACTCTGCAATTGACGCTAAGTGGTCAACGATACGGCTATTTCATCATGGATGGAAAACAATATGAGATTATCGGACAAGTTTCAAGAGATAACCGTGACAGACCGGATGCCTTGAAAGCCCTGTATGTCAGAAACAACAAAGGAGGCCTTATCCTTCTCGAGAATCTTGTTACCATGGAAGAGAATACCAACCCGGCCTCGATTTTTTCCTTCAACAGGTATATCTCGGCTACAATTTCCGCCGGATTGGCGCAGGGTGCAACCCTGGGGGATGGAATCAGGGCTCTCGATGAAGTCTCGAAAAAAATTCTTCCCCAAACATTTAACACCGCCTTGGCCGGCCAATCGCGCGACTTCAGGGAAAGTTCCTCCAGCCTCGTCTTTGTTTTCATCCTTGCCATCGTCCTGATCTTTTTAATCCTCGCGGCGCAATTCGAGAGTTTTATCGACCCCTTGATCATTCTGTTTACTATTCCCCTGGCTCTCGCAGGGGCCTTACTCTCCCTGTGGTATTTCGACCAGACTTTGAATATTTTCAGCGAAATAGGCATGATCATGCTTATCGGACTGGTGACCAAGAATGGGATCCTCATCGTGGAGTTTGCCAACCAGCGGAAACAAGCAGGTATCGAAAAGATTGAAGCAGTCCAGCGTGCTGCAGTCTCCCGCTTCCGACCCATCCTGATGACCTCTTCGGCCATGGTACTTGGTATTCTTCCGATTGCCCTGAAACTGGGCGCTTCTGCCGAAAGCCGCCAATCCCTTGGAATAGCTGTCGTAGGGGGTCTGATCTTTTCCACCTTTCTGACCCTTTATATCATACCGGCTCTTTATTCCTATCTTTCACCGAATCCAAAGACAGATAAACTCGATGACTTCGAGCTGACAGTTGAATCAAAACCATTAATGACGGAGGATGTCAGTTGATGAAAAGAACAGGATTGACCGGGATGCTGCTTTTAATTTCCGGATTATTAATCGCCCAGGAAATTTTAACACTGGGAAAAGCCGTTGAAATCGGCCTGGCCAACAACTATGGCATTAACATCGCGAAGAATAATTACCAGATCTCCAGAAACAATGCCTCTCCCGGAAATGCCGGGATGATGCCGGTTATCAGTGCAAATGCCGGGTATGTGAAAGGATTAAGTGACGCCAAGGTTAATGTTGTAACCGGATCGGAGCTTAATAATACACACGCTAATTCCGATCTCCTTACGGCCGGTGTAAATCTCAATTGGACGTTGTTCGACGGACTCAATATGTTTATCACATACGACAAGTTAAAGAAACTTGAAGACATGGGGGAGGTGGGATTTAAAATTGAAGCTGAAAATACCCTTGCAAAGATCATTGCAGCCTATTACGATATTGTCAGACAGAAAAAAGAGGTGGCCATTATTCAGGAACAAGTAAGCATCTCACTTTTCCGTCTGGAGTTGGCCCGGTTGAGATATGAAACCGGAAGCGGATCGGAAATGGAATACTTAAAGGCGAAAGTGGAACTGAACGCCGATTCAGCTGCCCTGCAAAACCAGCAGACCCTGTATTTGAATTCAAAGACGACTTTGAATGACCTGTTATCACGGGATGTCAATACCGGTTTTGAAGTCAGGGATACCATCCTGATCTCCTATATATTGACTTACGATTCTTTGCGCAGCAGCATGCGGTTGGCAAACCGAAACCTGATCTTGGCAAATAAAAACAAGGAAGTTAGCCTGCTTGATATGAAATCGGCTCATGCCCAGCAATGGCCAACCCTCGACTTCATGACGGCCTATTCATACTACAGGTCGGAAACAGAAGCCAATTTTATCCAATATAACCGGAATTTCGGCCCGACCGTCGGACTTACAGCTGCCATTACACTTTTTGACGGACGTAACTTGAACAGACAGTATAAAAATGCAAAAGTCTCCCTGGAGATAAGCGAAATGGAAGTTCGACAGCTTGAAAGTCGCCTCGAAGCGCATCTTGCACGGATCTATAATGATTATCGGAATGAACTCCGGATGATCGACTTCGAACAGGAAAACCTACAGCTTGCTGCGAAAAACATGGATATAGCAAAGGAAAGTTATGAAGTAGGATCAATCTCCTCCCTTCAACTACGGGAGATCCAGAAAGATCTGCTAAATGCCAGTACCCGCCTCGTAACTGCAGAGTATACAGCAAAAGTCAGCGAAACAGCCTTGCTGTTGATCAGTGGTAAACTAATTCATTGAAGGACTATGATCTCCTGAATTTTATCTGCTCGAAATAAGTAATGATCCTACGAATTACGTCGTACAACAAAGTAAAGTACAGTATGACCGACATAAACCAGATAACCAAGAAATTGAACCAGAAGGTGTCAATCCATAACCCGAAAAAGTTTTTAAAAGGAGCATAAAAATGACCATTTCCGGTAGTTGACTCAGGGATCATAAAAATAGGATCTTTTTTTCGGATCAGCCTGCCTTTCCCTTCGATTATCTTGTTTTCAGCGCCCTTGTTCAGAACCAGGTCGGCAAGGTTATCATTGTAATAATCCTGGCGGAATTTATATACCGCTTCTTCTCCTGCCTGTTTGACAAGATTTTCATAAACCGCATCGCGTTTTGTCGTAATATCACCCAGCTTCCCGGAATAATACCGGCTAAGCGAATCGAGGTATTCTTTTGCCTGGTCAGCAACCTGACTTGTAAAACCTCGGGGAGTAAGACTTTCGAGGAGTGAAGATGAACCAAAACCGGCCTCCCTTTCCAAGTTCGGAATCTCTTTTTTCAAAATCGAGAAATAATTAAGTGATTGCTGAGGATTCTCATTCAGCTGGATATTTCGCTGGCAAACATCCAGCTCAGATTTCAGTGTTGGTATTTTATAAGCGGTAATGTATGAATACCTGGATATTTCCTGGTCATAGGAGAAAAAGTTTTTTTCATATTCATTGTTTTTAAATTGCTCAACGGCAAGGGCTTCAAAGGTCCACCGGGAGGTCATCATATTTCCGACAAGCGGAACGTTGACCCGTGATGCTATACTGGGATTGAGATAATCGAAAGGAACAATAGTACCGCTTAATAACAGTTGCGGAACGAGTATAAATGGAATCAAGATGTAAATTGCAACTACAGAATTCAGTCCTGCCGAAATATTTAATCCAACCATATTGGCAAAGCAAGAGGTGGAAAAGAGAATCAGAAAATAGCTGAGCGTCATTCCTTTAATTCCCAGGATCCAGTTTCCGGCCAGGACATAAAGGAAAGTTTGAATTGCCGATAAGATAAAAAGAAGAATTATTTTCGAATTGAGATAACTGAACCTGCTGAGGTGAAGAAAAGCCTCCCGTTTCAGGATCCTCCTGTCTTTGATGATCTCTTCAGCGCTCACCATCATTCCCAGGAAAAGTGAAACGACAACACTCATAAAAAGATAGGGGACAAGATTACGGTTATCACTGAAAATATATTGATCACCAAAAGAATATCGTGTCAGGAAAGCAAGTAAAGCGGCCAGAAACGGAGCTTCAAGAAGGTTAATCAACATGTATTGGCGGTTGGTGATCTTCGACAGCATATTCCGGATGCTGAATATCCGGAATTGTTTGAATTTGTCAGGGATCTTGAAATAATTATGTGGCAGTGCCTCTTTGTTTTCAGTGCGTTTTAATCCCGGCTGGATGTTTTTCCGGAAGGATTCGTACCATTCCTTTGGCGTGATTTTCCTGTTCCCGGTAAGTTTCCCGTATTCATTAAGGATTTTTGCTTCGGTGATTTGGAGAAGCTGTTCCGGATTTACATAGCCACAACTGAGACATTCGCTTTCCTCGGGGTTAACGTGGTTGCTGACCGATTTGAAATAGGTGAGAGCGTCAATCGGATTTCCATAATAAATAGGATATCCGCCTTTGTCCATGATAAGAAGTTTGTCGAACAGTTTATAGATATCGGAAGATGGCTGGTGAATGTTGACGATTACCAGCCTTCCTTTCAGTGTCTGTTCTTTCAGAAGAAGCATCACCATTTCGGAATCCATCGATGACAGGCCTGAGGTAGGTTCATCGGCAAACAATACGGAAGGTTCCCTGATCAGTTCGAGTGCAATATTCAATCGTTTCCGTTGCCCACCGCTAATGAATTTGTTCAACGGATCGCCAACGGTCAGATTTCTGATACCAATCAGGTCAATATCCGACAGAACCCGCATCACTGCTCTGATGTGCTGTTTCTCGGTGAAATCTTTAAAACAAAGCTTGGCATTGTAATAAAGATTCTGGAATACTGTCAACTCTTCAATGAGCAGATCATCCTGTGGCACGAAACCGATGACACCCTCGAGCTTATCCTTCTCCTTCTCGAGGTTATAACCATTGATCAGAATCTCCCCGCTATTCAGGATTAAATTCCCGTTCAGAACGTTAAGCAAGGTTGACTTCCCAACACCGCTTCCTCCCATCACGCCGATGAGTTCTCCCGATTCGGCAGTGAAACTGAAAGGATTGATACCATTTGTGCTGTTTTTAAACCGGTATTCGATCTCTTTAACCGTAAATGCAATACGCACCTTTTCTTTCGAATGTAAAAACTGACCGACTACATCGGTATAGTAAACCGGACTAATTTTAAGATTTTTCAGTATAGAGCCGTTGGTGAATAAAAAAGAGCGGTAAGGAGGTACGTTATGACCGTTCAGATACAGATCATCTTTCCCGACATATCGGCACACAAATGACCGGACGGAGGGTACATACAGTATTAGAATTTTTCCGTCGAGATGTTCACGGAAAATATTTTTAAATCCTTTTTGAATGGGAGCCGGTTGATTGCTGATTACTAAAAGAGCTTCTTTATTCATTTCTTCCCCAAACGGATCAAAGACAAATGCCCTTGAATTATGGTATTCCTGTTCAGGCGGGTTGAAGACCGATTTGAAAACCAGCATACATTTTTCAGCAAGGGTGTTTTCTAATGCCGACTTTCCGGTAGAATCCTGCACCAATTCTTCAAAAAACTCAAGAAATTTGATAAAAACGATCAGCCGGTCTTTTGCATTAAGCTGTTTTTGAATTTTCTGGCAAATGGAACGTATCTTTTCCGGAATCACCTGCTCTTCGCTTTCTCTCAGGGTTTCGCCGGACTGATGAAAGTACACCAGTTCATCAAAAAGTTTCAGGTATTCCTCCAGTTCATGAATATTGAGATGCTGCCTGAGATAGGATTCTAAGATGGTACGGGTATTGACGGAGACTTGCTTTTTAACTGAAGCTGCGACGATGGCAAAAAGCTGCACCAAAGCCATCAGGATAGGTTCCGACATGGATGAAAAATTTGTGGAAGGTAAAAATAAGCAATTTGCACCAATAAAAAAACCGCCTTAAATGAAGGCGGTTCCATTATGGTAAGGTCTTTTTATTTGACAAACGACATCCTGATACTTTCTGTAAGATCAGCAATATCGGCTGCTTTCTGCATTGGCAGTTTCTTGCCGGCGTCCAGACCATAATCGGTAAATATTGGCCTGAGTTTTGCGACGGCTAATCCAACTTCCTTCATATTTTCCTCCGTTTGATATGCTTCAAGGATAGTAAGCAGTTTATCGAGGTTTTCTTTCTGCTTAAATATAACTGCCGAGATCAGTTTATTATCTTTAGCAACCAAGTTAAGGGATGCTGCCAAGTACAGCCCTTCTGCGAAGGTACCACAAGCGATCAACACGGCAACTTCGTTACGGTTATTACTCGACAGGAACGCATTGGTTGCGCTGAACACCTTACTGATCAGCATAACCAGGGAATCTTTGTTATTATTGTACTTCTTGATTTTATCCGGCAAAGTTTTATCGTAAACACCGGCAATACCAAGTTCATCGGCAAGACGAGAAGTGCAGGCCAAAAATTTATTCGTTTCGTCGATACGGTTATAGGTGGCAGAATAGCTGAGGTCGGCGCTATAAATACCCAGGTTAAGTGCCTTGCTTTTTTCAGTCACATATTTTCCAATATTGGCAGGTGGATTTGTGATATCGAAAATAAAACCTGCCTTGGCTTTTTCAAGCATCATCGTAACTTCAAACGGGGTCGGGAACTGGTAGAGAAGATTTTGAGCTTCCGGGCTGAGGGTTATCTCCTTTTTAATGGTATCGGCTGCCTGCTGGTTAGCATTCTTTTTATTTGAAACATTGTTGCAACCTGTCAGTACAATTGCGAAAATCAGGACGATTCCAGCAAAGATGAAATGAATTTTTTTAATTGTCTTCATAAATCTTTTTGAAAATTTGTTAGTACTTAAAATAACAAATACTTATTCCGATAATTATTGTTTTATGCGAAATTAAAGGAATTTTTTCATTCCCCAGACTTTTTTTATGAAAAAAAGGGGTCATCTGAAAACCAGATAACCCCTTATGAGAGTCAGATCTTTATCAAAACCCGACCTGTTGCATCTTTTACTTGTTTGCCTTCTTAAATCGCATATACCAGGTAAGCTGATAATAATCAGGATCTTCCTGCTTAGCCACCTTCTCAGCTTCTGCAGTTGATTTAACATAGGGAACAAGCACATCGTCTCCGGGTTGCCAATTACCAGGGATTAAAACCTGTTGTTTGTCAGCAGTTTGCAAAGCAACCAGCGTTCTTTCAATTTCACCCAGGTTCCTACCGACATTTATTGGATAGTAAAAAATAGCCCGGATCTTATTTTTCGGGTCGACAATAAATACACCCCTGACATCCTTTGTCGTACTTGTACTAGGATGAATCATGCCATATTCCTTGGCAATCACAAGATTTGGATCCGAAACCAATGGAAAATCAATCTTTACCGGGTCCCTGTCTTTATATCTTATCGTTTCCATATTTTTTTCCCATTCAACGTGATTCTCCAATTTATCTACGGAGACGACAACGATATTAGCCCCAAGTTTCTCGAAATCTTTTTGAGAAGCGGCAAGTTCCAGGATTTCCGAAGTACATACGGGAGTAAAATCAGCAGGGTGACTGAAAAGAATCTTCCATTTAAAATTATAATCGTCCGGGAAATTCAAAGTTCCGGTTGTGGATTCTGCGGTAAATGAAGGTGCATCTTCCCCTAACATGGGAAAGTTAACATGGTTCTTTTCCTGAGCCCATATTTGGGTTATAGAAAAAAATAAAGCACTTGCTATCACAATGATTTTTTTCATTTTTTTTTATGTTTGAATTAAAGAATGATTGATAACTATTTACCATAACCAATTCGGTCTAAAACCTTCGAATAGGCAGTCCAAATTAATATTAATTTGGATTAAATAAACGCAAAGGTAAACGGTTAATTTTTCAATGTCAAGGAAAAAAATAAAAAATTAAAATTAATTTAATGCCGGATCAGCACTTTTAGCGTTGAGGGTTGTTGCGAAAAATGAATTGCATTCAGGATCTCATTAAAATCAAATACTTTTGAGATAATGGGCTCTGGATCGACCAGATTCTGTTCGAGAAGACTTAAGGCCGGATCAAACGATCCGCACCGGGAACCTATTATCTCAAATTCATTAATTACAATCTGGTTCAGGTCTATTTTCTCCGGGTTGGCAACGGTGGTTTTCAAAACCAACCTGCCACGGGGGTACAGGTGCAACATCGCTGTTTTTATTCCATCAGGGGCTCCCGTACAATCAACACAAACCTCTGCCATTTCATCACTTTCCAAGGAGCTAAGAAAACGGGCATGAATACCCATGGAATGGGCTTTCTTTACCTTTGCACGGTTTGAATCAAAGGTGGTATATTCACAACCATTTAGCCTGAAAACCTGCGAGATCAGGATACCGAGTTTACCGGCACCGAAAATAAAAACATTCTGGGACGGTTTGATCTGGACCTGCTCAAAAATTTCGATGGCAGCAGCCAGAGGTTCGGTAAACACGGCTCTTTCCAGGGAAAGATAATCGGGAATGACGTGAAGATTTTCAATTGGAAGGGTTGTGAATTCAGAAAATACACCCGGACGTTCAAAAATTCCAAGGATAGAACGATTAGGACAATGCGATTTTCTGCCGGTTTTACAAAGATAACACTGCCCGCAGGAACAGTTGATCTCACCAACCACCCTTTTCGCGAACAGTGGACTTGATTTTGTCATCACTTCCCCGACAAATTCATGACCAAGGATTCCTTTAAATCCCATATATCCTTTGATAATCTCGAGATCGGTGTTACAAACAGCGGAGTAAAGAATTCTGATGAGTACTTCGTCCTCTGTTGGCTTTGGTTTCGGAACATTAAGAACCTTTAACGATCCGTCAAAATAGAGAGCTTTCATTCGATAATATTTGTTTTGAACACAAATAATGAACGGATTTATTCTTCATGAATTGTCTCAATTGCATCAATGATTTAATCAATTCCTTCTAAAGATTCTCAGGGATAGTAATAATAAATTCGGTGTACTCACCTTCTTTCGACTGAACCTCCAATTTCCCCTTGTGAATCTGCGTAATTATGTCATAACTCATCGATAAACCCAGCCCGGTTCCTTTGCCAGTAGGCTTGGTAGTAAAAAACGGATTAAAGATCTTTTCGATGACATGCTGCGGGATACCGGTCCCGTTATCTCGGATCCTGATCTCGACTTTATCGCCCACTTTCCTGGTGCTCGTCACTACTTCAGGTGAATAGCCTTGAATACCTTTCCTGGCTTTTTCATCCACGGCATAACAGGAATTATTCACAATATTAAGGATAACCCTGCTTAACTCCTGTGGAAGAATGCTTGCTTTCCCTACATTCGGATCGAGGTTGGTCTTCAGGCTGGTGTTAAAACTTTTATCTTTTGCCCGCATCCCATGATATGCAAGGTTCATGTACTCAGATACAAGGTTGTTAATATCCACCATTTCAAATTCACCGGTCTTTCCCCGGGAATGTTGCAACATTCCCTTTACAATACTTTCAGCACGTTTTCCATGCTCATGGATTTTTTGAACGTTTCCTTTGATCATCTGAATTACTTCCTTAATGTCGGTATATTTATCCTCTTTGAGCTGGTCTTTGGTCTCTTCAAGGAATTCTTTCAGTTCATCAGCCAGGTCAGAAGACAAGGTGGAAAAATTGTTTACAAAATTTAACGGATTTTGGATTTCGTGTGCAATTCCCGCCGTCAATTGGCCGAGAGATGCCAGCTTTTCCGATTGGATAAGCTGATCCTGGGTCTCTTTCAGGTTCTGCAGCGTTAATTGTAGATCTTCAAGGATCCTGGTCTTGATGAAGGCGGAAATGATATGTTCCTTTGAATTCCGGATAAAAGTTAGATCCTTATTTTCAAAAGCATTTTCCCGGATCATATTTTCAAGGATCAGGAATGCTTCCACTTTATTCTCGACCTTGATGACCAGGACAAGCATTGCTTTTGGAGTTTCAAGCTCATTCAGTATTGGAATATTCTCAATCGACTTGAAGTCTGTTTTCAGGAAAATATCTTCATAGATCTCTTCCGAATCTTTCAGGTATCGTTTTTCTGCCTGAGCAAGGTTCAGGGTGACCGGTTCAAGCGCTTTGACATCCCAACCGAAACTGGCCTTAAAACGGAATGCATTAATGTTTTTATCGTAAACAAGTGCGGTCGATTTATCGACAGACTTGATCATTTTAGTTTTTTCAAGTAAAGACTGAAGCAGGTTCGAGAAATGAATCTCGGAATTAATGGCTTTAACAACAATACTAATCTTCTCCAGTTCGTCGTTTTTGTTGGTGAGTTCCTGCGACTGTTTTTGTATCTCTTCTTTCTGTTGAACCACCTCCGCCGTACGCTCTTCAATTTTTTGTTCAAGAAACCTCTTTTCCTTTAATAGTTGCCGGTTTCTTAGAATCACGATAAGGTAGATCAGAGCTCCTGCCAGGATCGCATACATCACATAGGCCCACCACCTGGTGTACCAGGGCGACAGGATAGAAAAACGCCACAAAGCCTCAGTGCTTATATTTCCGAAGATATTCTTTGCCTTGACATGAAAAATAAAATTTCCCTTGGGAAGGTTGGTATACTCTTTATGGGTCTGGGTCGTCCAGTCGGACCAGGTTTCCTCGAATCCTTCCAATTTATACTGATATTGGTTATCCCCTTCGGCGGAATAAAATGGGGCGGCAAATTCAAAACGGATGGTATTATCGGTATAGCTGAAAATCGCTTCTTTTGAAATATCTCGTTCGGGGGAATGGGTCCCATAATAAATAACAGAATCATTATTAAGGGTGATCTGACGGATGATGGCAGGGTAGGAACCCAGCATCTCTTTTTTTACAGATGGATCATATTTGATCAATCCATCGGGTCCTCCGAACCAGACCATCCCGTTTTCTTCAGGATAGATGGTCCATATCACGTAATTGGCAATTGACAGGAAAGGTGCCTGGAATGGGGTATAACCGCTCCCTTGTTTTCGTAATAACGATACATTGGTTTCGTCGCCATAAGTTACCCATAGATTTTCATTCTTGTCTTCACAAATCGTAGTGTACCATTCATTATCGGAATTGGTGTCGCTTTGAATTAATTTTACCTTGAAAAAAGTTTGTTTTACGTCATCGAAAAGATAGACTCCTTTGCGGGTGGCTACGGTAACTTTACCATCGACCAGGTTAATCGCATTACCGGTAATCTCGGGCAATCCAAAAGATTCACCAAAAATATCAATGGTACCGGTTGACGGGGAATAACGGAAAATCTCTTTCGAAATGGTAGAACCCCAAAGTCTTTCGGAAACATCAATTGTCAGGTCGTTTATTTCTCCCGAAGGACCTTTTATGCGCTGTGATATCCAATGACCGCTCTTTCTGGTCAGTGTTGAAAGCCCATCTAACTCACCGACATAAACTATGGAAGGATCTATCTTTGAGCGAAGCAGGAACAAGGGAAACCCCTCTTTAATCAATTTTGCTTGCCGGTTGGATACAAGAAATATTCCTTGTGAGGTGGCAGCGAGAAGGTCCTTTCCATCGGGGATCACCGACCAGCAAGCCGTAATAATATCGGGACAGGAAACAAAACCGGATTCTTTTTCGTCGTAATAAAATAGACCCTGAGCAGTAGCGACAATCAAACGACCATCAAAGCGGAGAATGTTATTGACACCCCCATTCAAACCCGATTTATCATCAAAATAGGAAAGGGGAGCCGGCAGTTCAATCATAGAGACTCCATTGTTTAACGCAACCCAGAGAATATTATTCTCATCGGCAAACAATGACTGGACATAATTATCCTGTAATAGTGCCTTTTTGTCAATGATCTGCTTCATGGATCCATCGGGATTCATGATCACGATTCCATTCCTGCTCGTTCCGAAAGCATAAGTTCCGTCATTCAAACAGATCGCTGAGGTAACCGTATTCTTTTCAAAATAAGGATCGACCTTTGCAGCAAAATCAGTGACACCATTTTTTCCAATTAAAAAGAGTCCCTGGGTACCGGTGACCACCAATAGCTGATCGTCGGAAAAGGGCAGCAATGCTTTTATTTCGATGGCCCCGGAAAAAATATCACCCTTTTCAACGGGAATGAGTGATTTATCTTTAAAAATCACAATTCCTTTATCTTTTAACTGCAGATAAAGCTTGTTTTGAACAAAAAAACCAGAAATGATTTCATGGTTTGATTTCCAGATATCAAGTTTCTCTTTATACCAGATGAAAATTTCATTTTTAGTAATAAAATAAATTCCCTGTCTGGTGGCATAGGTGTAATTGACTTCAAGAAAAGCAGGAATCTTAGTGCCAGGCTGATCGGGAATGCTGATAAAGGTCAGATCTCCTCTGCTGTCCGGTGCAAGATACCCGATTTCACCTCTTGCCCCGACGAATATTGTTCCACTGCTGTCGACTGCCAGTGAAGAAACTTTTGTCGTATTTGCAGTAGGTATCAATCTCCAGAATTCACCGTCAAACTGAAGGATTCCTGCAAAATTTCCAAAATACACGATACCATTTTTATCCCGTGTAATGGCAAAATTCTGGGCATGGGCTTTATACTGGCTGGCTGTAAAATTTTTCAGGAAAGGATAACCGGTTTCTATTCCTGCATGTGTAAGGTTACAAAAAAGGCCTAAACTCACCAGGAAGATAGAAGGGATAAATAGTTTATGCATAATCCTACTTTTACACATTAATGATTATAGTATATGGAAATAAAACGTTCTGTTAATGTAAGATCACCGGCCATCACCTCAATTAGTTTTTCAAACGGGATCTTCAGATCTTGTGTCTCGCCATGAATGAAAAGATCATCAGAGTTTTGATTGTTGTATTCGTCGATGCTCCTGGCAAGGTCGACCAACGTCATATCCGCCACCGGCGCAAATAATTCAGAGTTCTTCAGTACCAATACTTTTTCAAAAAGAAGACTACCTTCTCCTTTTTCTTTAGCAGAAATTTTCCAGGCGACTTTTACTATTTTCCCTGGTTCTGTTTTTTGAAATTTTCCAATGGTACTTAAATAATAATTTTGATTTAACCTGAAAATCTGCCAGCCTGCCATTTCACTGATCAAAATCTCCGGATTTACAATGTTTGCAGCAAGAAATTCATTTGAATCATCGTCGGGATGCCTGACTGTAAGTCCAAATAATTCAATGGCACAGGCCTTCGTCCAGGCATTGATCTTCGCATAATCTTTATTTACAATATCTTTCATTCTTTCATGAGGGATCAGCTTTTCCTGCGGGAATCTTATAGCAAACCTGTTTATTCGTTCGGAAATGGAAATATCTTCAAACAAGGGTAAAAATAATTCCTTGATCTCTTCTGAGACAGTCATATCACAAACTTCCAGTGCATATATTTTAGCATTTTTATCCGGACTTTCGATGTTCTCCCGGATATGCTGGATGGTTTTCGCATCGTAAAGAAGGGAGAGCAACAAAAAAATATTTTCCTTTTTTTCTTCCATCTCCCGGATCAGTGAATCCTGCAGGTTCATAGATTCTACCGAACCTCCAACATCGGTCAAAGAAGCCATTATCCAGACCATAGTCTCTACCATCTCCTCTATTGTTTGTTTGATAAAGGGAATTTCAGACACCGAAGCGCGATACTCCATGTTGCTTAAGGTAAGCAAAACCTGGTACCGGATATCTTTATCGGGAAAGGATATTTTGCTGCGAAGAAACCGGATAGCCGACTCTCCGCCAATGGCTTCCAGAACCTGTATGATCCGGAGTCGGGCTGCTTTATATTCTCCGATCTTATCAAAGAAGTGGTCAACTTCCTTCAGGATTGGTTCCCCGATCATAATGATTGCAACTTTGGCCGCATTACAGTATTCGGGATAGATCAGATTTTCGATGAGGAAAGGCCATAGTTCATAACGTCTGATCTTTCCGGCTGAGATCAGCGCGGCTTTTTTAACCCTTGGCTCGGGATCGTTTAAAAGATTAAGTAAAAGTTTGTAAGTATTATATCTTCCAGAATACCCAAGTAACCTTGCAACCTTAATTCTTGTTTCGACTTTTTCGGATTTGGCAAACTTTACCAGGAATTCAAAAGGAAAATCCTCTGCCTCAAGTAATACCCTATGTGTCTTTTCCAGCAATCCGGTCAACTCCGGATCGGGATTCTGCGAAAGAATATTTTGGATAAAAGTTAATGCCGGAACGTATTGTTGTGACCTTATCTTGTCGAGAATGACTTTCCTTACTGGAACGGCGGCAGTACGGTAAGCTCCTTCCAGAGCAGATTCAATTTTAACAGGTTCAACCCTTTCAAACAAATCATAAAGCCTGTTAAATTCTTGGGGAGTCGATTCGGAGAGTCTTTTCTCAATAAAAGGAACAACAAAGTCAGCAACTGCTTTTGCTTCCTGCTTCATATCGGAAAGTTTCGATTTGATCTGGTTCCGGTATTCCTGGTACATCTTTATGGCAATCCATATCCAGGCGGTCAGTACAAGGATGAAAAAGTAATCGAAGTGAACCAGATTAAAAAATGGAACACTGGATAGGGCAAGAAGGATACCGCCGGTGATAACGGTTCCAAGAGCTTTGGGAATACCCTCAATCTGATTCTGGAAAGGGAGACGCTGTTCGCTTGGCAGGGGTTGGTAAAGCAATTGAAATGCCGGTTCATAAACTGCACCGCGGACCGATCGTTCAAAAAGCCTGGCAAGGGCAATAAAGGCAAAGAACAAACCAACAGTACCATATACTGTCCCGAAAAAGCCAGCAAGCATACTACTGAAAATTAAGATGATCGGTAATGAAAGAAGGCTGATCTTGATTCCGTATTTATTTAGAAAGCCTCCGGAGAACAACTTAAAGATCAATTCTACAATCGAAACAAAACCAAGAAAGATCCCGAAGAACCTTGCAATGATTTCCGGGTTATTGGCAAACTCCAATTTTGTCTGGGCAAGAAAAAGGAAGTTAACGAAAAGATAACCAAAGATAGGGAGGAGTGCCATCAGGGAGATCATAAGGAAATAGGGCTTTTTAACCAGGTTCCAGTAGTTCCATCCTGATTTAACGACACGGGTTTCAGATTTTTCCTGATGCCTGGATTTTTGTAAATGATTCCGGAATTTTTTCAAAATGATAAAAACTGTTATCAGGCAAAGGAACAATGAGAAAGATGCCAGAAACAGCAGATCCGGAGCTTTCAGGAATTGCAGGAATAGGGGTATGGAAAAATAACCGATGATAATAGAAACTGCCTCCCCGATGCCGATAAGTCCAAAAATTCGTTTACCCTGGCGGATATTGAAAAGATTACCGGCAAGACCCCAGAAAGTGACCAGGATGACATAGGATAGAACCCTGACCCAGGTGAACATGACAAAGGCAAGCCAGGTCGTATCGAATATCCAAACACCCGTACTTATAGTCAATACCGTGACCAGGATGAAAAGCAGCTTTGCCATTACCTGCTGGGGAATGGTAAGTTTTTTATCGATACGTGAAAGGATCCACCAGATAAAATATACCACGACTCCGGAAATAATATAGGAAATGGATATCATAGTGGAAGGAAAGTGCTTCAGGAAAATGGCATTGGATGCTGTGAAATAGAAGGAAACCGTAAGTCCGACGAAAAAGGAAAATAACATGAGGAGAAAAACAGGTTTGCTTTCCTCCCTCCGCACATTGAGAATTTTAAAGATCCGGGCTTTCAGTTTCATGATTTATGACAATTTTGCATCATCCTTGATCGGATCGTTTAATGTTAAAAATTATAAGATAATTGAATTAAAAAATGTCTTCCCCGTTGAAGGATCTTCGTAGGATTTACCTCCCCGTCGGCAGATTTCGGACCTGGATGAAAATAGGTCGTATTTAAAATATTATTACAAACCACCTGCAAAGAAAGCCCGGGAACAATCTTTTTATTAGAATAGCTAACAGCCCCGTTTAAAATGGCGATTGCAGGAAACGTTTCCGGGTTGAGCGGGACAGTCGTTCCATCACCGACTTTCCTGCTTCCTGAAAAATTCAGACGAAGATTAACATCCAGCTGATCAAAGAAAACCTTATCAACCCCGATATTGAACTGATGACAGGCAATATCGCCAACCCTTATATCCACGGGACCGCTTTCAGAATAAGTTTGCTTTGGGGCACAAAAAGTGTAATTAAAATAGGCGGAGAAGGATTCATACTGATAGGTGGCATTGGCTTGTACCCCGGTAATCCGAAATTGACCGATGTTTTGATTTTGGGTCTTTCCGGGATTGCCTTCCACCGGAACCAGAGCTACCACGTTGTTGATAAATTCGTGGTATGCGCTGACATCTGCCTGGAAGTATTTGTTCAGGCGAAATCCCGCACTGATTTCATAATTCGAAATATTTTCCGTTCCCAGTTTTGGATTAGGGATACGATTTCCTGCCGAGGAATATTTTGTCCAGTTGGAAACGTTGAGAATACCTTTGGAATAGATGGCTTTGAAAGTAAATTTTCCCGGGGAATAAACCAGAGCAACTCTTGGACTCAGCTCACTGCCAAAGCCTCCGTTATCTCGGACCCGGTTATAATCGTACCGGAGACCTAGGGTGATCCTGAATTTCTTGAATGCCTGAAAGGTGCCTTGGGCATAGATTCCGACATCCCAGATGCTATAATCATTTCCGCCTTTGGGAGATGGCAGGATCACGGCCGAATCCTGCGGGGGCGGAACCAGGCTCATCAGATAAGCCCCCTGAATGGTGCTGTTACGAACTTCGAGACCCGACACCAAGTCAAATCTGGAAACAGGCCGGTATATAACCTTACATTCATTCCTGAGCTGCTTTGAGATCTCATAGGCATACTGGGTAATCCACTCAGGTGGTTTATTGTTGACTAAATCGGGTATTTTAAGGTTTCCCCTGGCATAATTCGAAACCGATACAAAACGTGATTTATCTGTCAACACATGGATCCGGTAAGTTGTTAGATTTGAAAAAAATACTTTTTCACTTAATTGATTCTCATATCTGACAAAAAACAAGGTCATCTGGGGAACATACGTAAATCCGTTATCCGATCCCGGAACATAATTGTCGGTATATTGGGTGGTTGATCCCCGGTTATATCTCCAGGTCTGGAAACCAAATGAAAAATTCCCGATATTAATTTTCCCATTAACAAACCATTCGTCGCTTTTATTGGAAAATCCGACCTTGGATCCGTTCACCACCTGGTCATACCCTGATTTATCAAGGTTACGGGCCGTTTCTGTACCATATGGCGTAAGAGTCAACTTGCTTGAATCGGCAGAAAGCTGGTAATATGGACTGCTGAAGGGCAATTTGTTTTTAATCAGGTATTGTTTAGCATCCTTACCTATATCCATCAGCTTGTTATAATCAACCCCATCATAAATCGCCGGATCATAATCGAAAAAGGACTGGCTTGAAAGGTTCATCTCATCGGAATGATAATAGCGACCGGAAAGAGTGAAGGAGATATTCCTTCTCTTCCCTGAAATGCTCAGGTCGGCCGTCACCGTATTATAAGTTCCATACTTTACAGCGCCACTGATCCCGATGTTCTTACCCGGTTTGATAGCATCGGCCGAATTCCGTGTGATCACATTGATAACCCCGGTAAACGCAAGCGGGCCATACATCGTAGATGCCGGTCCATATATGATTTCAACTCTTTCAATGTTTGAAAGGGGATATTGGCGATCAATCGATGCTTTGTTTGACCAAAGGTCGTTTTCCTCAATTCCATCGATTAACAATAAGGTCTTGTCGGTACTACTCTGGCGGAATCCCCGCTGATAGATATTGGCATATTCTCCTCCATACCACATGGCAAGATCAAAGCCGGGAACGTCTTTCAGCATTTCGACCAGGTCGTTGTAACCCCGTTTTTCAATCTCCTCCCTGGTAATGACAATTATGGTGGCCGGGGCTTCATAGATTGACTCGGCTTTCTTGGAAACGGAAGTAACTACCTGGGCTCCACCGACAAGTTTCAAGTTGTTCACGAGTTTAATAAAAGCCGGTGGATCGAACAAGTTTGCTTCATAGGTCGGGTTAATTTGTAAAAGAAATCCGGTTTCCAATATTGCCTGGGCTGTCGAATCTATTGCCAGGTATGTCATAGCCAACAACCGGTAGGCTTCCACCTTCTGCTTTTCATTGAATCCTTTCTGGATACAGGGATGCAACATCTGAATAATTTCGTTAAACTTCCCGTTTTCATAATTTTTCCTGGCATCGTTCAAGGTAACATCGCTGCAAGGCTGGGCCACAATGTATACCGGAGTGAAAAGAAGTCCGATTACAATAATTTTGAACATGGTTAAGCGTGAGAGACTAAAGTAATGTTTATGCATAGGAGGTTATACTTTATCTTATTAAAATAAACAAATAACGGTCATTTTCTACCGGAGATAAGGCCTGGTTTTTTCATATGGAATATCGGCACCCACATATTTATTCCATTCTTCCTCAGTCATATTACGTTTAAGTTCTTTTACCAGCTTATCGTTCATGATGGAACATTCGGTTGAAAAGATCCGGATGGTTTTATCGGCACTGCAAGAAATCAAATGTTTTCCATCGGGGGTGTATAAGATATCATACACCCATAGATCATGTTTTTCAATGGAAATAGGCTTCATTCCTGCTGACTTCCAGTTTCCAATTTTTATTGTCCGGTCAAAACTGGAAGAGGCCAGATCACTCCCGTCGTTATTAAATGCTACGGAAGTGACACCGGAAAAATGTCTCCCGATGATTTCCAGGGGGGGATGATCCTGATTTGTCATATCCCAGATCCGGATTGAACCATTAGAAAATCCAGCGGAAAGATAATTTCCATCATGGGTATAAGCCAGTGATAAAATTGGAACATCGGCTGCGAAAATAGTAATGGGTTTCGCATCTTTTTGTCCCATATCGATCTTGTTTAACCTTCCATCGGAACCGCCATATACCAAAAACCGCCCGTCGGGGCTGAATAATACGGCATGGATTTTTGAATTGGAAGAGTCAAGTAAACTTTTTCTAAAATCACCCTTTTCAAAGTTCCAGAGAAAAATTTTGCCTTCAGAACCAGCACTGGCAAATTGTTTTCTTTTTGGATCAAGAGCAAGACTATTTACTACGGAAGTATGGCCGAGTAAAACTTTAAGAAGTCCCAACGTCTCATCTGTCCTCAGAATATAAATTTTTCCGGAAAATGTGCCGGCAACAACAAACTGTTCATCGTTAGTGATTAGAATGGAACGAAAATCCTCTTTTACCGATTTTGGCAATTTAAACATCACCGGGGAGGCTCCGGGATTATCAGGATTCCAACGGAAAATGTTACCATCATCACTACATGAAACCAGGATTTTTCCATCTTTTGACAAGGAAATACCTCTGACCGCATCTTCATGGCCTCTCAGAATTACTTGGTCATCGACAATAGTCGATAAGGCAGCGTAAATGTCGGGATCGTTGGCAATCCCTCCATTTTCTTTGTTAAAAAGATAAGCCTGGACGGCGAGCAAACCAGGAAGATCATCTTTGACTGTTGTAAAGATTTGATTTGCCTGGATTGCCATGGAACGGGCAATCGATAAGAGTCGCAAACGTTGGGTGTTCTTTTCCGATTCCTCCGCTTTCACCCGTTCTTTATCCGCAATTATTTTTTGGGAAACTGCCTCTTTCCTTTGATCGTCGGCTTCATCCTTTGCCATCACCGCCTCCTGCCTTGCTACATCTGCTTTCTGTCTCTGTTCCACCGCAACGACCGTCTGCTCCTGTGCAATGACCTGCTGCTTTACGGCATATTGCCGCTGCTGTTCCGTGATTATTTTCTGCTGTTCAGCAATCTGTTGCTGCTGTTCCGAGATTTTTTTCTGCAGGATTGCCTCCTTACGTTGTTCTTCAGTTTTCTTCCGTTCGAAGACTGCAAGCTTTTCTTTTTCAAGAGCCTCCTTCCTGCTGGCTTCTGCCTTGAAACGAAGATTTAGGGAGATTATCAAAAACAAAATGGATATAACGGAGGCTGCACCAAGAATAATAGCTGATTGTCGTGCTCTTTTAAGATTTCTTTTTTGCTGGTTTTCTTTCTTGGTGATCTCCAATTCATTCTGCTTACGGCTATATTCAAGGAACGTAATGGCCCGGTCGAATGCCGGATCATATCGCATGGCCCATGTGGAGTTTGGTTTATTCTGCTCTTTCCATTGCAGGGCCAGTTGAAGTTCCGGGTTAATCCATAATCCGGATTTGCCTGCCTGGTATAGTTCAGCTGATTTTGACAATCTCAGGTACAACTGGGCAGAGTTACTTTCCTCCTCGACCCATTTTCTCAGTCTTGTCCAAACACGCATGATGCTTTCATGCGAAATATCGATGGTAGAACCAGGTTCCAACGGTATACTGCGTGAAGGCATCAGAAAAGCTCGTCCGGTATCGCGAAAGGCGTCGATGACTTTTATCACATCATCTTCCTTAGCGTCAGCCAGCGTACATATGTCACCAAGCTGAGTCGGTCTGCGGGTTCCCCTGTTTTCCTTGCTTACCTCCGTAAGCGCTTTGAAAAGTTTTTCTGTTATGAATTTATTTTTCTGATCATCCAGCTCCTGGAAAATTTCCTCAAGGTGAACAGAAAGTGCCTCTTTCATTGTCCCGATGGCTTCATAATGCTCTATACCGATCGGCTGATCTCCTATCCGGTTAAGGGTCCAGTAATCCCAGGTGCGCATAAGGGCATGCTGAAGAATAGGCAATTGATCCGGATCATCCCCGACTTCCCTGAGCAACCGCTCCACAAGATCATCGCTTATCTTACTTCCTTTTGTAAAAACGGGACCAGTAATGGCAAGCCTCCGTTCTTCAGTATTCATGCGGGGAACAAGGTAGTAACCCTGGTTTATTATTTCACTCAATCCCCGGAATTCGGTGCAATCGTCAAGAAAATCGGTACGCATGGAGATGACCACATAAACCGGTATTTCCTTCTGCATGATGGCGGCAAGAAGAAGATTAACGAATACAGCGGCTTCTGTAACGGAATGCTGGACAGATCCACTCTTTTTAAACCGGAATAGTTCTTCAAATTGATCAATAATAACCAGAATCGATCTTCCCTTGTTTTCCTTCTCTTCATCGAAAGCTTTGACAAGTCCGTCATCTCCCGACCGGAGAATCGAGGCGATTCTGTCAGCCGGTTGATTTGTTGCCGCAATACAGCTCGCCAGGTTTCCGATGGGATCATCGGCCGGACGGAACACATATAACTTCCAATCGGCTGAAAATTTCTGCGTTTTTTTCTTTACAAGCGCCGGTACCAACCCTGCTTTGACCAGGGAAGATTTACCGCACCCGGAGGATCCTACAATGGCCAGGAATCGCGTGGTCGATAGTTTTTCGATAAGTTCTGTAATCTGGGACTCCCTTCCAAAAAAAAGGTCATCCTCATGGATTTCATAACTTCGGATGCCCGGGAATGGATTAACGTGAAGGCTGGATGCAATCATAGATATTTGCTGACAGTTAATTATTCTTCGAAAATTAATACGAAATTTTCAATTATCTTCGAAAAATATATTCTTACATCAAATTTAAAACTTCTGAGCCATTTTTCTTAATAATTTTATCTGGCCGGAAATCATCCCACTATGGATACAAACTTAGATAAGACCTGCATAGAACTGATGCAGAAATCTGAAAAACTCCAGACTGAACTTGATTCAGTCAACAAACAACTACAACAAATTCAAATCCAGTTACTCGAGAGCGAAAAAATGGCCACGCTTGGGCAACTTACCGCAGGGATAGCTCATGAGATCAAGAATCCACTGAATTTTATAACCAATTTCTCGGAACTCTCTTTGGAACTTATTGATGAATTGATTAAGGAGCTTGCCAATTATCTTAACACATTAGATGAAAAAAATTCCAAATACCTGACCGGAATTCTGATGGACCTTAAGGAGAATCTGAATAAGATCTCTGAACATGGGAAACGGGCGGACAGCATTATACGGGGGATGTTACTCCATTCAAGGGGAACTGCAGCAGAACCCTTACCGACCAACATCAATGCCCTGCTTTCCGAATATGTTAACCTCGCGTTTCATGGCATGAGAGCCACCGATAATTCATTCAATATTAAAATTGAAACGGATTATGATCCTGCAGTCGGATCATTACTGGCCATACCGCAGGATTTAAGCCGTGTTTTTCTGAACCTGCTGAACAATGCTTTTTATTCTACGAATGAAAAGAAAAAAGAATTACAAAATACGTATTCGCCCATTCTTCAGGTATCCACTAAGGACCGGGGTACAGCTGTAGAGATACGGATCCGGGATAATGGAAAGGGAATTCCACAGCCCATCCTGGAAAAGATTTTTAACGCTTTTTTTACTACAAAGCCGGCTGGATTGGGTACAGGTCTTGGATTATCCATAAGCCATGACATCATTGTCAGGGAACATAAAGGCACAATCAATGTCGATTCGAAAGAAGGTGAATTCGCCCAATTTATCATAACCCTCCCCAAAAATAATTGAATACATAAACTGCAAAAAAATATCTCACGATGAACAATAATTTCCTCTCAAGCTTAAAGATTATGGTGGTCGATGATGAGATCGATCTTGAACCCTTAATCCGACAAAAATTCCGGAAACAGATCCGCGATGGTATTTATAATTTCGTTTTTGCCCTTAACGGATTGGAAGCCCTGTCGAAGTTGATAGAGTACCCGGAGATCGGAATCATCTTGTCAGATATCAACATGCCGGAAATGGATGGACTGACTTTACTGATGAAATTAAAAGAATTAAAAAATCCCGGGTTAAAAACGGTGGTTGTTTCCGCTTATGGCGACATGGATAATATCAGGACCGCCATGAACCGCGGAGCTTATGATTTCATTACAAAGCCGGTTAATTTCGAGGATCTTGAGATCACCATCAATAAGACAATGGAAGAGATTTTGCTGGTTCGGCATTCCCTCGAAGAGCATGATCAGCTTGTCTCAATACAGCAGGATCTTCTTACGGCAAGAGAAATCCAACAAGCCATCCTGCCAAAGGTCTTCCCACCCTTTCCACACAGGAAAGACTTTGACATTTTTGCGGCTATGATTGCTGCCAAAGAGGTGGGAGGGGATTTCTACGATTTCTTTATGATCGACAACGATCATCTTGGGTTTGTCATTGGTGATGTTTCCGGGAAGGGAGTTCCTGCCGCCATATTTATGGCTGTCAGCCGAACCCTGATAAGAGCCACCGGGCTCAAAGGTATACCAGTGGATGAATGCATGAACTACGTGAATAACCTTCTTTGCAATGAAAGTGTATCCAGCATGTTCGTTACCGTATTTTATGGGATACTTAACACATTGACCTGGGAGGTCGACTATGTGAATGCAGGTCATAATCCTCCTTATCTTATTTCGAGTTCAGGGATCCGGAAGGTAGAAATGACGGATGGTATCATACTGGGTTGTATGGAGAATTTCACCTATAAATCCGGAAAGATAAAACTCGGCCACGGTGAAAGGCTATTCCTGTACACCGATGGCGTAACCGAGGCCTTCAATAAAAGAGAAGAGGCATATGGGGAGGAGCGTCTTGAAACCTATTTGAATTCACATCTGGACCATCCTGTGGATGATATCGTTAAGAATATGTTCCAGGAGGTAAATAGTTTTTCCGCAGATGTTCCTCAGTCAGATGACATTACCTTACTGACAATCCGGCGTGCCGGTATGTCGTGAACTGAGAATTAAGATTGGCATGAACATCGTCAGGCGAAAAGAAATTTTTTTGGATATCCTTGAGGTCCAGGGACGCATCGATGGCTTGACGGCTGCCGAAATCAAACGTGCCTTTGATCAGGCTATAAATGAAGGACAACGTCATCTTATTGTCGATTTCAGAGGTGTTTCCTATATGAGTAGCGCCGGTTTAAGGATCATTCTTGAAACCCATAAGTCGCTGAAAATCATTGGAGGTGAACTGATCTTGCTTTCCATTCCACCCTCAGTCGCCGAAATCCTGAAAGTAAGCGGCATGGCTCCCTTGCTGAATATTTGCCCTGACCTTGTTTCATTGAAGAAACATCTAAATAAAGACACCGACTATGAAACAGGTATTAAAGTGGAATTTGAAGGTCTGCCGTTTGAAAGACTGCCAGGTTCCGATGAAGCAGGCCATTTTTTCCAGGTTGGTTCTTCGGCAAAGTTGATGGATTCTTCTTATTCCGCGGCAGATATTATAAAGGTCGGCCAATCGGAAATTACTTATGGTGCTGGCCTTTCTGCCCTGGGAGACGACTTTGAAGATTTCAGGGATCTTTTTGGTGAGTCGGTCGTATTAAATCATCACTTCTTTTCATACCCTGCAGTGAGGAAGCCAATCGTTGACTATTCATACTTTACAAAAGATCTTTGTCATAAAATAAATTTTTTTTACGGGTTTGGTATTAATGGAAACCTCTCCGGCATCCTTCAATTTGGATCAACGGTAGAACGCATGACCTTGTCAAGACTGGCTAAAGCAGCCGGAAACATTGCCCAGTCGAATGTTTTCGGCATTGTAGTCCTAGCCTTGAGCGGAGGAATTCTTGGGATGCACCTGAAGAAGTCTCCTATTCTGGAAAACCAACCCGGAGGAAAACAAATTCTTGAAACGGATATTTTCGATGAATGGATGAGTTATCCGCTTGAGGAAGAGGGTATTCATAAAACCGTTGTAGGAACCGGTGTTGTCGTTAAGGAACCGGGGAAACTTAGCCCGGAATGGAAAAGTCAATTCCCGAAAGATACCAACCTGCATGTGCATGCCGCAGTTTTTGAAAATGGATTGTGGAGTAATAAAATTACCGAATTTGAGCAAGAACTGGAACGGGTAATCAAGAAGTTTGAAGTGGAGAAAGTGGTGCACCTGTTACCGGCTTCGGTTCTTTTAAATGGTTTTATCGGTGTAATAAACCTGGATAATAGCTGATGGAACTTTGGCTTGGAGCGGTTAACCTGGGTTTTCTTTATGCCTTTATGGCTATCGGAACCTATATTACCTATAAACTTTATTCTTTTCCCGATATCACCATCGACGGAACTTTCACAACCGGTGCCGCTGTTGCATCCATCCTGATCGTCGACGGTATGAATCCTTTTCTTGTCATTCCAATCGCCTTTTTTGTAGGATTCCTCGCAGGTTTCGTGACCGGGTTTATCCATACCCGGTTTAAAATTGAAGGCTTGCTTGCCGGGATCCTGGTAATGACCGGATTGTATTCGGTAAACCTGCACATCATGGGGAAATCTAATGTACCGTTGATGAATAATCCAACCTTTGTCTCTATCCTGTCATCCATGAATCCAGGGATCAATCAGGAAGTATGGATGTGTATTTTCTTGGCGATGATCATGGTTGTTTTTTGGATGCTGGTGTCGTTGTTCCTGAGTACTGATTTTGGGTTGACCATGAGAGCGACGGGTAATAATCCCGTTATGATTGCAGCACAGGGCGTCTCAGTCAACCGGATGAAGATCTTTGGTATATCCTTATCAAATGGTTTTGTCGGAATATCTGGCGCCATGGTTGCCCAGTACCAGGGCTTCGCCGACATCGGTATGGGCATCGGTTCTATCATTTTCAGCCTTGCCTCCGTCATCATTGGTGAAGCAGTATTACGTCATCGCTCCATGTTCATCAAGATCCTGGGTGTTATCTTGGGGTCCATCATCTTCCGTCTCGCGGTCGCCTTTGCTCTTTACCTTGGGTTGAATCCCAATGACCTGAAAATAATTACAGCAATATTCGTGTTGCTGACAATTATCACAACCAGTGCTTTCAGTTCAAAGGAAGGAGGCACTGTGATACAATTCCTGCGACGGAATAAATGGATTTTACGGTTAATCACAATCATTGCAGTCCTTGGAGTAATAACCTGGATATTCATTCAAATTCATTCTCCTTTTTCCGGAGAAAAAAAGATGACCAAAATAGGGCTTATCCTGGCAAACCAGAGTTCTCTTCTGGTCAACACCCGGAACGGGTTTTATGATGAAATGAAGAAACTGGGATACTTACCGGGGAATAATTGTGAAATTCTTGAATTGAATGCCGAAGGGGATATCCCAACAAACAGGGCCATCGCAGATCATCTGGTCTCAGAAAATGTCGATGTTTTTGTGTCGGTGTCGAGTGCCTCCACACAAGCAATCATAAACAAGGTGAAAGAGAAGCCGGTTGTTTTCGCAACCGTTGCCGATCCTTTTAAGATTGGTGCAGGAAAAAGCGACACAGACCATCTTCCTAATGTGACAGGAGTGTATGGAATAGGTCCGATCATGGAGTTGCTGAAAATATTTACGGTAATGTATCCAGGAAAACATAATATCGGTACCATCTATAACCCGGGCTATCCAAATACGAAAGTCAACCTCGGCGATCTTGTCAGTGCACTGAAATCATTTCCACAGCTAACACTTGAAGAAGTGGCTGTTTCGGGCACCAGTGAAGTCCTGCAGGCGGCACAGTCGCTTGCTTCGAAAGATATAACGGCCTTCATTCTTATCAATGACCTCACGGTATTCGATGCACTTGAATCGGTCGTAAAAATCTCCAGGCAGAAAAAAATTCCGATTTTTTCCAATGATGCCGAGAGATTAAGTGACGGTGTTCTGCTTGTATACGGCTATGAGTATTATGTCAGTGGTATGCAGGCCGCTCACCTGGTCGATCGCATCCTGAAAGGGGAGAACCCGGCGAAGATCCCATTCGAGAGATACAAGATCATCACTTATGGAGTTAATTATGATGTGGCAAAAGAACTTGGAGTAAGGATTCCCGAATCAATCCGTAAAGCCGCAGTCGCATCGGTAAAAAACGGGAAACTGATCAAGCCTCCCCTTATCCTCCCGGAGGATAACAATCCATCAGAAAAAAACAAGATAAAATAATTGTCCGGTGATCATGATAAGAATCAAAGGTCTCAATAAAAAATTTTATGCCGGATCGCAGGATGAAGTGATAGCCCTGAGTAATATCACGCTTGAAGTTCAGGAGCATGAATTTCTGACGGTGATCGGAACCAATGGATCCGGTAAATCGACGTTGCTTAATGCCATAGCGGGAAGTACCCTTCCGGATAGCGGAACCATTGAGATTGATGACGAAGTTGTCAACAGGAATAAGGATTATCAAAGAGCGAAAAATATATCGAGGGTGTTTCAAAATCCTTTTACAGGAACGGCGCCGGAAATGACCCTTGCCGAAAACCTGCTTATGGCCTGGCTTCGGGGAAAACACCGTTATCCAAAGATCAGCCTGAACAAAATGGGTCGCGAATTTTTCCGGAAACAGTTAGCTTCCTTGGAAATGCAGATGGAAGACAGGCTGGATAACATGATGGGAACACTTTCCGGAGGGCAGCGGCAGGCAATCACTTTATTGATGGCCGTCATGCAAAAACCTAAAGTGTTACTGCTGGATGAACATACGGCTGCCCTCGATCCGAAAACCGGTTCCCAGGTTCTCAAGCTAACACAGCGATTTGTAACGGAATCCAACCTGACAACCCTGATGGTGACACATTCTATGAAACAGGCGCTGGAATTGGGAACCCGTATGATCATGATGCATCACGGACAAATCATTGATGATATCCCCGCCGTCGAAAAAAAGAATCTCACCGTGGAAGATCTCCTCAATAAATTTGAAGATATCAGGAAACGGGAGAAACTGACACCGGAGCTGATCGAACAGCTGAAAAACCAATACGTGTAAATGATCTGTAAACTAAAACCGTTTTACAAACATCACTTTCCCGTCGCCTTTCTTGTAAAAGTCATCGATCTTTGCTTCCAGTTTATACCCCATTTGAATGTAGAAATGACGGGTTGGAGTATATTTTTCAATGGTCGATGTTTCGGCAATAATCAGACGGGCCCCCAAATCTTTGACTAGGGCATGCGTTTTTTCCAGGATTATCCTTCCAATCCCTTTACCACGGTAATCGTTATGGGTTATTATCCAGAACAGATCAAAACTCCCTTCCGTTCCGGCGATAGGCCCGTAACAGGTGTATGCAACCGGTTTCCCGTTGATCTCGGCGAAAAGAAAAAGATAATCACTTTTATCTCCATGTTCAAGTTTTTCCTGCACCAACTCGACCGCAACAGGAACTTCAAAATCATAGAAAAAATTAGTCGAAACGACCATTTCCCTAACTAATTCATCGTCGCCCAGCCGGACGTCATGACGAAATGTCAAATTTTCGAGACTCATAATGTACGTATTATATTACCGCATCCTCAAGGATACGTTTTACTACTTCGGGAAATTTTAACCCGGCCATTTTCGTAGCCGCTACATATCCGCTTTCGGGCGCAATACAAGGATTCCCATTGATTTCAAGGACATATGGATGGTTATTCCTATCCACACGGAAATCGACACGGACATATCCTTTCAGATCAAAATCATTCCAACACTTCAGCGCTATAGTTTGCAATTCCTTAACAAGAGACAGGTCTTTCTTTTTGATACGGAATGTCCGCGGTGTATGGGTATACTCAAAAGAATCCTCCGTCCATTTTGCATGATACCCTACCACCTTGGGCTTGTCTTCAGGGTAATCCGTGAAAAGGATCTCGGCAGGGGGCATTACCTGCGGTCCTTTTTTACCTCCCAGTACCGATAAATTAAATTCGCGTCCATCGATAAACTCTTCGATGAAAAAAGTTTTTTTGTCAAGTTTTTCCAGTTTTTTCCGGAACGACTTGTCGCTACCATTAAAAACACAGTTTTCATCCAATCCGAGAGAGCCATCCTCGTTGATGGGTTTTACAATATATCTTGACTTTGGATTTAACTTATCTATTTCATCAAGCATGTACCATTCGGAAGTTGGTATGTTGAGAAGCTTTAATTGTTTTTTAGAGAGAACCTTGTTGGTCGTGATGAACAAGGCATCTAAGGAGACACCGGTAAATGGTATTTTCAGGTAGGTAAGAATTGAGGGAGCAATGTGAAGCAGCTGTCCTGTTCCCAGGGTTGTTTCAACCAGATTGAAGACGACCCAGGGTTTTAGACGTTTTAACTCTTTCATAACCCATTCAAGGTCGATAGAAAATGGAATTTCATCAGTCGAATAACCGAGTTTTAACAAGGCTTTCCGGATGTGTTTCATTTGCCTGATGACATCCAGCTCATCTTCCTTCGGATTCACCGATAATTTTTCATAGAGAAAAACGACCCGCTTATTTTTCATGGGTTTGTTTATTTCACTACTTCGCTACTTTTCTTTTCATTGCCGATTCCATGATCATTCTGATCAGCGAAGTAAATGAAATCCCTTGAAAATTGCAAATTATAGGAAGATCTGAATGTTTGGGATGCAATCCCGCAAGCGGGTTGACCTCCAAAAAACTCGCTTTTCCCGCAGGATCAAAACGAATATCCACTCTGCCTGCATCCCGGCAATTCAGGCATCTCCAGGCGGCAAGGGCAACCTCTTCACATTCCTTTGCAGCTTCATCATCCACTAACCGGTAAATAACATGATCTTCACAGAATTCCTTGTTAACATAAGAGTAAGCATGCGACTCGGCAGAATCTTTTAGAATGACCTCCATCACTCCCAGTGAACGGGCTGCAGTACCTGTACCGGCAATCGCTACGGTAAATTCCCTGCCAGGCAGAAAGGTTTCCACGATCAATCCGTTCACAAATCTCGGAAGTAACGATAAACAGATCGTTCTTAATTCTATGAAGTCATTGACCTTCGACTTTGCATCGATACCTTTTCCGGTCCCTTCCGCATTAGGTTTTACAAATAACGGATAGGGGAGTTCGACCTTATCAATATCCGATTCCTGTTCCACTATTGCAAAGTCGGGAGTGGGAATCCCGGCATCACGAATTACACGCTTGGTCATTCCTTTATGAAGAGTGAGCGTAAGAACCAAAGGATCGGAAAAAGTATAAGGAATATTGAACGCGTCAAGAATAGCTGGAACCTGCGCCTCCCGGCCGATTCCATACATTCCTTCACAAATGTTGAATACCATATCCCACCGGTCGCCTTGCGTTAACCGTTTAACCAGGTTGTGGAAATGGCCAATCCGGTCGGTCTTAAAACCCAGCTCCTGCAAAGTCTGATCGATTGCTTCCACAGTACTTTCCTGGTCGAATTCTGCAGTTTCTTCTTCGCTGAAACCTTCTTTTAAGTAGTCCGACCGTAAATCGTACGTGAGACCTATAATCATAATTTACTGTGAAAAATCCGGGTAAAGGAAGACTTTGTCCTCATAATTCTTCAAAAGTGCATATTCCTCTTCGCGTCCCAGATAATAATCGGGAAGGAGGGGTATTTTCCCACCTCCGCCGGGTGCATCAACAACATAGGTGGGAACTGCATAACCGGATGTATGTCCACGCAATCCCTGTATGATGTTGAGTCCTTTTTCTATGGTTGTCCGGAAATGATGTGTACCTACAACAGGATCGCACTGATACAAGTAGTAAGGTTTTACTCTTATCATCAAAAGTGCATGCATCAGTTTTTTCATCACGCTGACACTGTCGTTGATTCCTTTCAGCAGGACTGTCTGACTGCCTAACGGAATGCCTGCATTCGCAAGCTTCTCGCAGGCTTCTTTTACTTCAGGTGTGATCTCATCGGCATGTGTGAAATGAATACTCAGGAAAAGCGGATGGTATTTTTTCAGCATACTCACCAGGGGTCTGGTTATACGTTGTGGTAGAACCACGGGAACCTTGGTACCGATTCTGATTATCTCAACATGAGGAATACTGCGAAGTCTTGAAAGGAGATACTCCACATGCAGGTCGGGCATGGTCAGTGGATCTCCCCCGGAGATCAGGACATCCCTTACTTCCTGGTGTTTTTCAATATATTCCAAACCGGCTTCCCAGGCTTTGACCCCAATATGACACTTGTCTTTTGCCACCATACGCGTACGGGTACAGTAACGGCAGTAAGTAGAGCAGAATCCTGTTACCAGGAACAGGACACGGTCGGGATACCGGTGAACGACATTCGGTACCGGACTGTCATGCTCTTCCGATAATGGATCTGAAGCTTCACCCTGGTGAACGAGAAATTCATCAAAGACCGGTACTACGCTTTTACGTAACGACTGTTCCTGATTATCTCGGTCAAGTAAGCTAATATAATAAGGAGTGATCCTCAAAGGAAGGGTCTGGCTGTTTTCCGCCTCCGGCCTGACCTCATTTTCAGAAAGACGAATATAGCGTGAGAGTTGTTCAATCGACCTGGCGCTGTTTTTGATCTGCCAGTGCCAGTTATTCCAATCCTTCACTGTAGCTTCCGGAAAGTAAGTCTGGAGAAAGTTTAGTGAACGATCGCTTATAATGGATTTATCACGATCGGTGCGAGATTTCAAAAACTCATCTAAGAGAGATGCTTCGTCTATGAAGGTGGGCTTACTTGGAGGTTCTTCTTCTTCTGATAATTCTGGATGGGGGTTGTTCAGTTTTTCGGTTTGATTTTTTTCCATTTTTCTGTTTATGAATTTGGAAGAATTTACTCAAAAAAATCAGCTGCAAATAGGTAACAATTTTATGTACTTTTGACATCACCGAACGACTTTTTTTCAACAAAATTGTGTTAATAAACTCGACGAATATTTTTAATAAACAATCTCAGGATGAAGTTGTTCTACAGACAGTACGGAAGCGGGAAGCCAATGATTATTTTGCACGGATTATTTGGCATTTCCGATAATTGGGTTTCGTTTGGGCGCAATATCAGTGAACAATACAAGGTGTATATTCCCGATTTACGCAATCATGGCCAATCTCCGCATAGCCCTGTTTTTGATTTCCCGTCAATGGAGGATGATCTGATGGAACTGATCGAGGATTGCAACATCCGGGAGCCGGTTCTGATCGGACATTCACTGGGAGGAAAAATCGCTATGTTCTTTTCTTTGCATCATCCGGAATTGGTAAAAAAACTTATCGTTGTCGACATCAGTCTGAGAAATTATCTTGGCAACCGGGAACATCAGATACTCATAAACGCCATGATGGCCGTGGATTTCACGACAGCAAAATCCAGGTCGGATGTTGACAGGCAATTGGCGCCGGTCGTTTCAAGTATCAAACTTCGTCAATTCCTGTTAAAAAATGTTTACTGGAGAAACCGGCAAACCCTTGACTGGAGGCCTAATCTGAACTACATCAATAGTAACCTACCTGCTGTTTTTGAAGAGGTACAGATCGAAGGATTCTATTCCGGACCCTCTTTATTTATCCGTGGCGCTCACTCCGATTATATGAGCGATGTGGATATTGAGACGATTAAAAAAAAATTTCCCGGGGCTTCTGTGAAAACCATCTCGAATGCTACACATTGGGTCCATGCAGATAATCCCGGGGAATTTTACGCCGTTGTCAGCGAGTTCCTGCGAAAGTGATCAGAATCGCGAGATAGTTATTTTAGATAATGCAGTCTTGACGGTAATGTAAATCTTGTTCTTGCTGGTTGCAAAATTCGGCGTTTCATAATGTCCGTCGCTCTTCTTGTCGAGGCCTTCAAAATTTTTACTTACCATGAACGATTCTGAAATCACCTGACAACCGGATGCCTTAGGTATTTCAACCGTTATTGAAGCGGCTCCGGCATTGAATATCATACGGGTCGTCGGATTCTTCTCACCGATTTTAAAATTGATTGATGAGGCTCCTGCATCAATATTTACCGTATCGACCCGGTACTCGCGAAGGTCGAGGGTAATCTCTGCTGCTCCGATATCAAAATCCAGGTCCCAGGGTAATCTATCGGTAAGCTTGATATCTACATTATTCTCTTTAACCGAATGCCGGATGCGCCTCTTTTCCATCGTAAGATCGATGGTCTTAATACTATTATTGTCGGCAGTCGTGAGTGAATAGTTACCGATATCTCCTTTTTTGCTGAAATCAAGGAAATCAGCAGTGACTCCTTTAACATTAAAATTGCCGGCAGCCGCGATCAGGCGCAACACCCCCTTTTTCGACAATGAATCGAACGGAACGGTCAGGTTCTGATCTTTATAATTATAGCTGATTGTATCCGAATCGCTGTCGTTCCATCCTCTGTCCCAGAAATCTCCGCCATGATCATGGAAAACAAACCAGGGCGTATGCTGTGTGAGCCGGTTAAAATAGGTGATGGTAAATGCCAGTACCAACACCAGCCCCGCAATCTTCATCCAGTCTTTGATAGGCAAAATGGAAATTCCCCAAAAGATGAGAATAAGAGGCCAGAGGCTCCAAAGAACCCTCCAGCCGAAATCTAAAATCCCGAAATTATTCAGGATAAATAAAACTCCGATTGCTATCAGAAGAATAGCCCAAAATACATGTCTGTATTTCATTTGTCTTTAATTTTAAGTTAAAAGTCACTTTTTCGTTCTACCCGTCAGGGCATTAATAAGCAATCCGATACCGATTACAATCAGAATGACAGGCCAGAGATCGCCAAAATCAATATCTGGAATAAATTCATCGGCCAGGAAAAGAGCCCCTAAGGTAATCAGAACCAATCCACCGATCAGGCTTCCTTTTTTCTTGGAGGAAGTAACTGGAAATGGATTTTCTTTTTTCGGGTCATTCGTCGAATATTTTGGTTCTTCCTTTGGTGGTTGTGGGTTTCCAACATCCGGTTGATTTAACGGTTTAGAAAAATCAAAAGGTTTTTCAGGTGTTACGATCCAAAGAACCAGGTAGATAATAACACTGGTACCATAGGCTATTGTCAGGACAACGAAAATCAGCCTGACCAACAATGAATCCATATTAAAATATTCAGCGAGACCACCTGCAACACCGGCTATTTTCCGGTCGGTCATGCTTCTGTATAATCGCTTATTTTCCATAAAATGTAAGTGTTTAAATTTAATGCGTCACTTTGACGAGTACGAAAAAAGAAAGTTACAAAACTATCCGGCAAGGTCGGTTTCAGGTTCCTGCATTTTTTTATACATCCTCGACGAAATGACAACACTTAATTCAAAAAGGGCATAAAGCGGAACAGCGACAACCAGCTGGCTGAAAATATCTGGGCTTGGCGTGATTACTCCGGCCACGATCAGAATGATTATGAGGGTATATTTCCTTGATTTCCTCAATTTTTGTGGCGTCATTATCCCGATTCGTGTAAGGAATACAATAAGAACAGGTAGTTCAAATAAAAGACCCATCAACAAGGTCATCAATGTTATAGAGTTGACATAAGAAGTAAGGGAGATCTGGTTTGAAACCGAAGAACTGACTTCATATCCGCCCAGAAAATTGATCATCAACGGGGCGACAATGAAATAGCTGAAAAAAACCCCGATCAGAAATAAAAAAGAGGTTATGACAACGGCGCCCCTGGAATTCCTAATCTCTTTTTCCGTCAATCCCGGTTTAACAAAACGCCACAATTCCCAAAGAATATAAGGTAAAGCGATAATCAATCCTGCAACAAGCGAAATGTTCATATGCGAGATGAACTGACCTGCAAGATTAATGTTGATCAGGTTGAAACGCGACGGATCAATACATAAAGAAGGCATTGAAAGTATTTGTCCCAGGCGGCAGAAAACCTTGTAAGTGATGAAATTTGGAGATTTTGGAGCGAGCAGGATCTGATCGAAGAGGATCTCCTTAAAGGCAAATGCAATAATGGAAGTTACAAGACATGCGATGATGATCCGCCATAGTGTTCCCCTTAATTCATCGAGATGCTCCCAAAAAGTCATTTCTTTGTTGTCGGAGTGTTCCGGCGAATCTGTCTTTTTCATGGATTCTAGTTCAAGGGAGCAAAGTTATAGATAAATTTATTTTATCCTCTTTGTTGGTAATGACTTTCGGAATTTGTAATTTTGAATAAATAAATCATTCTATTATGGCAGAACGCGAAGAATTACTTGAACAAATACTTAAGGTTCTTAAGGATGTCGAGACCAATACCTGCGATAAGCAGTTTTTTCCCGAGACAAACATTCTTGAAAAGAAAATCGATAAGATCATTGACCTGCATGAAAAGCAAGTTGAATTCCTTAAGATCATTTGCGGTGAATGTTGTTCAGTGAAGAAAAAAGGAAAGAAAAAGAAAAAAGGAAAGGGTGAAAAATAAGCGATCGGGAATATTGCTTCTATTTTTTTACTCCTTGTAGTAATTAATCTCAAAGGGAGCACCCAGAATCGAACACTCGAATATTATCTTAAACAGGGAGTTTTCAATAACCCGGTTCTAAAAGATCTTTCCAACCAGTTCATGGCAAATATGAAATCATCTCCTGTGGATCTATATCAGTTCGGGGAAATAGTCTTTTACTTTAGGATTTTTATCTACGGGTTAACTTCAGGATACGCAACTATTCGCACCCCATGCTGTCTTTCTGGCCATGTCGATAACGATTCTTCATACCTTTTCCCTGCATCTGACAACCGTAAAGATCACGATATAATGCCGATAGAAGCTGCGCCTGTTCTGGTGTACATACCTTCTTTAATTCCAGATATTGTCTGATATTTTCACGTTGAAGATTGCTTTGAAGGAAAGATAATTCCGAGGCAAGTTTGTTCGTTACCGAGGTATCCGATTTTTCTTTATTCAACTCATTCAGGATTTCTATCCGTTTATTTTTGATCTCTATAACGATTGTTGCTGCATTATTTTTATAATTTCTGTTGATCGCTTCAACTTTTTCAGTCTGCGTCGGAGTGAGCTCCAGCTCTTCACAAAATCCGCTGCAGGTCATCGCCGATGGTTTTTCACAGACCGGAGCAACTGCTTTTTTCGAAAAAATAAAGAAACTGGCCAAGGCTGCAATATTAATAACAACCAATACGATAAGAAGCCAGAACAACAGACGGTTTTTATTATATAATTCCATGGTGAATGGTATTATTCATTTGATAATAATGTGTGTTCTTCATCAATAAATTCAGAAATAAAGAAATCCGATTTAAGATTTTCAACCTTTTGTTTATTCTCTGCATTCGAATGGATCTTCATTCCGCCCTGCCGGCCAATCACAAACCCGATAAATAAGGCAAGGATCAAGCTAAATGTAACCAGCGCCGGTTGAAGAAGGCGTAAGTATTTATAATGACGATGATATTTCTGTGACTCCAGTTCCGATTCAAGGGCTTGCAAGATACGGGTTCCGGCGAACGCATTTGGCTCTCTTGCTTTTTCCCGCTCGATCAGCGATTCGAAAGAAATAAATTCTGAAACAATCCCTGAACATGCCTGGCATGACCGGGTATGCTCTTCAAATTCATGCCGGCCATCGGGAGGAAGTCTGTCCTCCGAATACCTGAACAGGTTTTTCTTAATGTCAGTACAAAGCATATTTCATGTTTTTGAATATTCGGAAAAATGACAAATCAACCGTTTCTGGAGATTCATCTTAGCCCTGTGGATCAGGGATTCAATAGAGGATAAACTCATGACCATAATTTCTGAAATTTCTTTATACGACCGTTCTTCAAATTTATGAAGGATAAAAGCAATCCTCTGCTTTTCAGGTAAACTCCCGATGGCTTTGTAAAGTATTGCACACTTTTCCTGTTCTTCATAGGGAAGGCAATCGGTGGAAGGAATACCGGAATGGTTATTTTCTTTTTCCTCTGATGAATGGAATAGCGATTCAAGCCTTAAAATCATTGCTTCTCTTTTATTTTTCCTGACCTTATTTAACGATTTGTTCACCGTGATCCGGTAAACCCATGTTGAAAAGGAAGCCTCTTTTCTGAATGTTCCAATGGATTCCATGATCTCTAAAAAAGTTTCCTGAGAAAGGTCTTCAGCATCCTCCATATTTCCTAAAAAATAATAAGCAGTCTTGATCACTTTTTTCTGGTATGTATTAACAAGTTCACAAATGGCAGTACGGTCATGCCTTTTAATGCCCTCAATCAATTCCTGATCAGTCATCCAAGTTGAGCGTTGAAGAGAAAAAGTCAAAATATACCCGAAAGATAGGTATATTTTGACTTGAGCAAGAAAGGTTATTTTTTGTCAGGATCTGTTTTTTTCTGATCTTTTTTGCAGCAATTGGGATTAGGCTGGCAGTTTTCCTTACTACAGTTTCTATTTCCTTTACAGACTTGCTCACAACAATCTGATTTCGCCTGGCATTTGGCCGATCCCTGATATTTCGGACAGTTGACGGAGCCTTTATTACAGGTGCCCGTGTTGTTTTTGGCCGTAGCACTCTTTGCCTCCCAATTATCGCAAACGCCGTTTTTATTGTTATCAACAAACTTTCCGGATGTCGGGGTGACTGATATTTGATCTTTTTGAATATCAGTTACCGGAGTAAGAGTAGCGGCTTTCTGCGCGACGGTACCGCCGGCGAACATTAAAAAAATTCCTGCTGACAGGATAATTTTACTGAAAGTTTTCATCGGTTTTTTTTTAGTTAAACATTAGGTTTAAAATTTAGACAAGCAAAAACCATAAAACTTGCGTTCAGTAGAAAAAAAATTTATTTCCTTTTTCGTGTGCTTATTCCAGACGGCAGGTATAGCGGACAAAAACCCAATAAACTTGTTATGATAAACATCCCAGCGAGGACAAGAAGAATGATCCCCCAGGCACCTTTAATTTATTTAACATCTTAAAGTTGTTTTCAGGATTAATTTTATTAGTCTATTCCCCACAGGGGATGGGTATACATTAGCTATGGTATTATCCTGATCTCATAGGTAATTGGAACTGCTTTTTTCAGTGTTGCCGAAATACCGCAATATTTTTCCTGGGATAGATCAACCGCTTTTTTCAATTGATCAAAGGGTAGATCCTTCCCTCTGAATTCATAGATGAGATGAAATCTGGAAAATTGTTTTGGATGTTCTTCCGTCACTTCCGCCTCAATTCTGATATTAAAGTAAGAGGGTACAATTTTCATTTTTTTCAGGATGGACACAACATCCATGCCGGTGCAACCGCCAAGCGCAGTCATGAGCAAAGGTTTCGGTCTTGGCCCAAGATTTTGTCCGCCGACATGCTCCGCTACATCCAACATGATTTCATGACCGTCTAAATCTGCTTTGAATGCCAAATTGGATATCCATTGTAAATCAATAATCTGAGTTGCCATAGTTCGTGTATTTAAAATATATTACCCAATAAAGATAGTAAATCGTTTTGCAAAGATAAAAAAATAGTGATATTTATGCGCTTTATTCAAAATTTATTTTTAATTTTGCATTTTGAAATCCAGATAAATTGAAGAACCTCAGTTCTACATCAGGTAATAAATCTTTAAAAAGTTAGCAATATGGAAATGGAAATCTTCTTTGAGGGGGCAAAAAAAGTAAATGCACGTTTTAATGGTCACGTGCACAAAACCGATCAGCCGGTGGTTGCAGGGGGCGAAAATTCCGCTCCTTCACCCTTTGAATTATTTTTAGCCTCGATAGGAACCTGCGCAGGCATATATGTAAAATCGTTCTGTGACCAGCGGGGACTACCGACAGACCAGATTAAATTAATTCAGTCGCTGGAGCATGACCGGGAAACGCGTCAACTCTCAAAAATAAAAATTGATATTAAAGTTCCTCCTGGTTTTCCTGAAAAATACCGTGAGGCTCTGATCAATGTCGCCGGTTTATGTACAGTAAAGAGGACTATTGCCAATCCTCCAAAATTTGAAATCGTAACAACAAATTCTTAAAGAAACTCATCCATGGATTATTATTTTAGCAAAAGGATTATGGCATCATTTGACGAAGCCGTCCAAAAAGCAACCGATAACTTGAAGATTGAAGGTTTTGGTATTATTTCGGATATCGATATCCAGGCCAAGCTGAATGAAAAACTTGGCATTAACTTTAAAAAATACCGAATCCTGGGAGCCTGTAATCCCGGTTATGCCTATAAAGCCTTGCAGACCGAGGAGAAGATTGGAACGATGCTTCCCTGCAACATCACGGTAATTGATCAGGGAAACGGGCAAGTGGAGATTGCCTCCGTTAATCCCGTTGCCTCTATGATGGCCATTCATAATCCCGGGCTTGAACCCATTGCCCTTGAAGTTACGGAGAAGCTGAGGAGGGTGATTGAAGGAATCTAACTTCTCTCCAGTGAATAAAAAATTAAATCCTTATTTACTTTTCTTCTGGTAATTTTTATCCGCGAGAGCTCGTTGTATTTATCTTTATAAAACAATTATAATTGATAAAGCTATGAGTGTCACAACCATCATTATTTTGATTCTCATCGGTCTGATGACCGGAGTGTTTGGAGGGATGTTCGGAGTCGGTGGAGCCGTCATTATGATCCCTGCGTTGGTCTATTTTCTTGCGATGGATCAGCATACTGCCCAGGGAACCAGCGTAGCTGTGATGCTTCCCCCGATCGGCCTTTTTGCAGCATACAATTATTATAAAGCCGGGGCGGTGAATATCTGGTATGCATTGATTATTGCTGCAGCATTTATGATCGGAGGATATCTTGGCTCAAAGATCGCATTACAACTTCCGGAAAATCTAATGCGTAAACTTTTTGCTGTCCTGATGATCCTGCTAGCCATCCGGATGCTGTTCATGAAACAGGGAGGAGCAGTCGAATAAACCTGAGCAGATCAAACTTAATGGATTTCCAGTCAGTCGTAGAGGGAATCCCTTTTATCTTTACACAATCACCAGGTCATACCATATTTTTTATTAAAACATTTCCTGTTAATAAAAAACAATTAATTTTGTTGCTTAATGTTGTTGGTTCCCGTTCCTGATGACCATCGGGCCGGGTGAAAAGGGAATCCGGTGCGAAACCGGAGCTGTTCCCGCAGCTGTAAGCTCCTTGATTGTCTTTCGACCTCTGTTGGTCACTATCTCTTAAACCGGGGATGGGAAGACTTCGAAAGACCGAGTAAGCCAGAAGACCTGCCATCGGCAATAACTTTTGCTTTCGGGTTAAAAGTAATTGTGTAATTGGTATGACCACACAATATTCATCTGGATTATTTCGTCAGGAATTCCCAGGGCGGAAGCACAAGTTTTTCGGTTTGGATTATAATAAACAATAATTAATGTAAAACCTAAAACAATTTTTATGAAAAAGAGAAATTTACCTGTTTTACTGACCATTTGTCTTGGAATTCTGGCGCCGGTTATGTTCAACGGACAAAATCTGTACGTTAAACAGATCATCACGGCCAACGGAGGAAAATTTGAATTTGTGCCACCCTACCAGGATTTTGTGACTTTGCAGTCGTACAATCCCGTGAGTGGAGCGGTGAATATATTTCAATCGGTATTTACTCAATCGGTTCAGGATGTACTTATAAAAGGGAACATCGCGTATGTAGCAGCCCAGGACTCTATCATCAAACTGAATCTTGATACCTATCAAAGGATCGCCGCAGTGGCCGATTCCGGACTAAACAAATTATATCTTATCGGGAACAGACTAGTGGTGTCGAAACAATACCCGGTCACCACCTTTTTTGCCGAAGTTCTTGATACGACTGATCTTTCACTCGTTATCTCCATTCCCGGCATTTCCGGTGATTGCGGAAGTATGGTTAAGGCCGGCGATTCCTTGTATCTTACAGTGAATGGTGGATGGATGGGTACCGAAGGAAAAATTGCCGTAATTGAGACTACCGGATGGACAGTGACCAGGGAGATAAACCTGGGTACTGAGGCAGTTGGGATGCTCAGTATTTTCCTGTACAACAACAAGCTCTTTACCGTAAATAAATCACCCTTTCAGACACCCGAAACAGGGAGCATTTCCTCCTATAACCTGGTAGATTATACTTTTATCAATACGGTTATTAATAAGAATATCGGATTCGGTGCCGGCATTGACGGGCATCTTCTCTACTTTGGCTTGAACTATGGTATAGGATCCTTTAACTTGAATACTCTTCAGATTGAAGATTCTGTTGTTGTCCCTGATCCGGGATCAGCCCTGTTTAAATATATCACATCTGCAACCATCGATACCTTGAATAACCATCTGTATATTAATATCGGGGATTATGTTGCCGCCGGAACCTGCCTGGTGGCAACCCTTACCGGAGACTCGGTTACCTCCTTTGCGACAGGTATCAGCAGCGATGCGGTGACCGTTGATTACAGGGAAGCTCCTGCCGGAATCGAAAATAAGAGGAGCGAATCCATGTTGCTGACCTTATACCCAAATCCAGTATCGGAACGGTTAACGGTGAAACTTTTAAATCAACAGGCCATAAAGGAGATCCTTATCACTGATATGATGGGAAGGGCGATCATGCAAAAATATACTGACGATCAGAAAAATAGTTCAACCATTATGGTGAACAATTTACCAGCAGGCTTATACTCCATAACGGTCAAAACATCTGAAATTTCAGTCAAAGGAAAATTCATGAAAAAATAGAAATTTATCCTCACTTAACCTTCAGAGTAAGCCAATAAATGTTAAAAGCATCCGGTAATCCCAAGACTGGATGTTAAAGGAAAAAAATAACTGTGTTAGATAGTGCTTAATTTCGATATGCAGCGAGTGACATGTCGAAAAAATCTTTTAATATTGTACCGGATTTAAAACCGATTTGTGAAGATATTCATCGGCATCGACGATACCGACAACCTTGATACCCGGGGAACCGGCTTCCAGGCCAGATCACTGGGAATTTCTTTGACAAAATCCGGATTATTCCAGGTACAATCCATCACCCGGCATCAGTTATTGGTGGATTTGAGGATCCCTTATACCTCCCACAACAGTTCTGCCTGTCTTATTGGTGAATCAACAGCGGAATTTTCCATTTTGGTTGATCATTGCATTCAATTCCTGATCCGTGAAAGTGCCTTTGACTCGGATGCGGGTCTTTGTATTGTCACCGAAAGTGAAGTAGATCAAGATATCATGGAATTCGGCCGGCGGGCAAAAAAAGAAGTTTTAAAAATAGAAGATACCATGCCCATAACCCAGCGGCACAACTTCTTCCTGAAAGGCCTCCTCAATACGCGTCTTGGAGTTATTGGTGCCTTGGCTGCAGTCGGATTACGGGCGTGGGGGAATGACGGACGCTTGCTCTGGATAAAAAACCTCCGGGAAACCATAGGGACTCATACGGTGGAAGAGTACCTTAAAAAAGTCGCCGTGGATCGAATCATCGATCGAAACGGAAACGTGTTGCCTCAGGGTACTTTTATCACTATCACTGAATGGTGCCGGCCGGTGATGAAAGATAGCCAAATAACCCTGATAACGGAAAAAATTACAAACGATGACAAATATACATACCGGTCCGCTGCAAAGGAATATATCAAGAGTATTTCCGAATAAAACAGCAGCAACCGCCGTAGAATTGACCTTTTTACTTCTCCTGGGGATGATTGCTATTGCTATTCACAGCAAACTCCGCATTCCCATGCATCTACCGGGGAAACAAGGAATCATTTTCGTTGCATTGATCGTCACCGGGCGTGGACTATCGCGTTTGACCTTTGCAAGCAGCATCACCTGCCTTGGATCGGCCATGCTGCTGTTAACTCCCTGGCTGGGTTTTCATGATCCGTTTATTGCACTTACCTATGTCCTTCTGGGTGGAGTTATGGACCTAGTTTACGGATTTACCTCGAAATTTTCCGGTAAACCATGGATACTCGCTATAGCGAGTGGTTTATCGTGGATGTTTATCCCTCTTTTCCGGCTATTCCTGTCACCTTTTGTTACTATGCCGTTGAACATATTCAGTAGTGGATTTGTCTATCCTTTCAGCACCCATTTGCTTTTCGGATTTATCGGCGGATTATTAGGTGCGGGATTACTTTCCCTTTTGAACATACGTAAATAAAGCGCTGAAATGCAAATTCCGGATGGAGAAATATGAGCGATATGCAAAAACAAACATATCGCATGAAAGCCGAGAGTACTCAGATCCTTTGGGTACTAATCGGCTTGATTTCGCTAAATTTATCCTGCACAAAACAGGTTTTGGACGGTGATCCTCCGCAGATCAAATTTATCAGGGACCCGGGTTTTGTCTATCATGATACGACACTGATGATCGGACAAAAAATCCGGGTTGGACTGGACGCCGAGGGAATAGACAAAAATATCACTTTTTTTCAGATCTCACTTGACAACGGAGTCAGGCAAATTTTACTCGACAGCGGCCTGAATACGCCCGGATTACAATACAGGTTAGACATCATCAAAACTGCCAATCCCATTGAAAAATGGACCTTCCTTGTCATGAACAAGGATCGGAAAAAAGATAGCATTCAGCTTACGCTTCATAAATCAGATTCCAGTCATTATGGTCCGATCCGTTCATTTCAGGATGTTGTACTCGGTGCCCAGAAAAATACTGTTACAGGAAGTTTTTTCTCCTTTACAACGACTTTGATTTATTCGCTGGACCTGGCTTTCCAGAATCAATCGTTCATCGACCTCATTTATTATTTCGGCTCTTACGATGCTACTCTTTCTTCGCCCAATGAAGCAGATGCTCCCTCCTTGTTCCCGGGACCAAACGGAATAGCTTACTGGACGATTAAAAATGAAACACGATACGATACAACCTCATTAACCCCGCAAGCCTTTGATCTGGCTGAAAATGACAGCTTACTGCTTGCCGTCTATGAACCGACAGCAGGCAAAAGGAAAGTAAAATATGTAACACAGGATCAGGTGATCTCCTTTAAAAGTCAGGCAGGTAAAATTGGCCTGATCAAGGTCAACGGACTGGAATCATCATCGAAAGGCATCGTTCTTCTATCCATCAAAATCCAGGAATAACAATCAGATGAGAAAGAGAAGATTAAAAAAATACAATTTTTTTATGGGGAAGCGTTTTGCCATCCTGGGAACTCTGCTGCCAGTTTCACTTCTGGCGCAAGACAGCTTGAAAACCGATACTCTTCACCGACCCTGGACCAAAGATTTACCTGAACTCTTTGTAACCGCTACACGTACACAAAGGAATGCCGGTGAAATTCCTGTCCGGCTTGCCTCCATTTCCCAGGCGACCATCGAAATACAGCCGGTCCTGACAACCGATGCTTTACTCGACCTGGTTCCCGGCGCCAACCTCGACCGTCCCCAGGGGATCTTTTCCAAGAACGCCAGCGTTACTTTGCGGGGACTAAATGGTTCCCCACGGATATTGATCCTTGTCGACGGCGTACCGGTGAGCAAGACCGACGGTGGTGGAGTAAACTGGAACCGGTTCATCCCCGAGAACATTGACCGGATCGAAATCATTAAGGGACCGGTTTCAACAGTTTATGGCGGTAATGCCATGACCGGGGTCATAAATATGATCACCCGGGAACCCAAATCAAAAATGGAAGGTGAATTCAAAGCCTTTTATGGCTCCTATGAAACTTTTGGAGGAATGATCAGGTTGGGAGGACGGCTAAAACCTCAGGCAAACAGTTTTTATTATGGCTTCAGTGGTTTTTACCGCCAGGGTAACGGCTATGTCATCGTCCCGGAAACGACCCGCGATAGCCTGGATGTGCGGACATATCTCTGGGAATTGAGCTTGGGAGCAAAAGTAGGTTACCGATATAGAAACGGAAATTACACAGAGGTCGAGTATAGTTATTATAACGACAAACGGGGCGACGGAACCCAAATTTTTGAACCGGAAGGAGGTTACAACCGCTATCCGACCCATTATCTGCGAGTTACATCCAGCAATAATTTTGGCCGATTCAATTGGATCATCCGCGTTTTTTATCAGAATGAAAATTACCTCCGGCAGAGTGAAACTATGAGTGCAAAAAAGGAGAAAAAATATACCCTTTACAATACCGACGCCTACCGGATTGACCAGGGAATCTGGACCAATCTTACTTACCATGCCAGGAGAAATATAGATATAACCCTGGGTCTCGACCTGAAAAAGGGCACCGTGGATGGTCGTGATATCTACCGCACTTCAACCGATATCCTTGGAAATAAAGGGAAGATGAATTTTCTGGCAATCTTTGCCGAATATGAATGGCAACCCGTTCAAAAAAAGTTGACTATCCTGGCAGGTTTACGATATGACATCGCACGGTTTTTCGATGGAACCTTTACCATTGATGAACCCACAACATTGACTCAATTTATGACGCTATATCCCACGGTTTTTGAAAACGAGACCTGGCAAGCGGTGAGTCCGAAACTTGGTTTGAAATATTTCTTCGGTGAGCATATAAGCCTTTACCTGTCCTATTCTCATGGATTCAGACCGGCCATGCTTGATGATATATGCCGGAATGGAAACATCTCTAAGGGATTCAAACTGGCAAATCCACAATTGAAACCCGAAAATGTCGATAATTTCGAAATCGGGTCAGACTGGCATCCCGTTCCTTCAGTCAGTATTGAGCCTTCAATCTACTATACCATTGGCAATGATTTCCAGTATTTTGTAGGAAACGGCGATAGTATCAACACCGGGGGCGATAATCTGAAACCCGTTTTACAACGTCAGAATGTAAGCCGGGTCAGGGTAATCGGGGGAGAGATTACTCTTTCCTGGCAGATCATAAAACATCTATTCCTTACTGCGAATTATGCGTACAACGATTCACGGATTGTTGCATTTGATACGACCGGCCGGGTCGCCAAGGATCTTAACGGAAAGTACCTTATGGAGGTCCCTAAAAACCAGGTTTTTGCCGGAATTTATTATAACAGCCATATTTTACAGGCTTCACTGGTTTTTAATTATAAGGGACCCCAGTGGACCGACGATGAAAATACCCAGGAAACTGCCGGTTACAGTACTTTCGATTTGAAAATTGGAAAAACATTTTTCAAAGCAATTACTGCAGCCCTTATAGTGCAGGATATATTCGACAACCGTTATCTCGATTCAAAAGGTAATATTTCACCCGGAAGATTCTTTATGCTTAACCTTTCTTACCGGTTCATAAAATCATAAATCGACTAACTAAAACATCAAACAAAATGAAAAAAATTATTACTCTAATGTCAGCGTTTTTCTTTGCAGGCGTTCTCATGCAAGGCCAGGTCCTGATTGCCAAATGGACATTTCCAACTGGAAACCAATCCGACAGCATTGCGGATGGCGGAATACCTGCCAACCTAAACAAAGCCATTCATACCGAAGGGAGCACAAGCACAATTGATTTTTCTAAAAACGGAGCTACGACCAAGAGTGCACAGGCCACCGGTTGGGATAACGGAGCATTTATTAAATGCTGGATTGTGGAAGTTACCACAGCAGGATATGAAAATCTCAAATTGTCATCAAAACAACAATCAGGAGGTAACAATCCCGGACCACAAGATTATACGGTACAGTACCGGATCGGTAAGAACGGCATCTGGATTGATATACCCGGAACTGCTATCGTAACGGCAAATGACTGGACTACAGGAGTTCTTGACAGCGTTGTAGTACCGGTCAATTGTTCAAATAAAGATTCCCTTTTTCTCCGTTGGGTAATGACCACAAACAACAATTCTGCAGGAGGTGTTGTTAATCCAAATGGCATTAACAAGATCGATGACATTTATCTCACCGGCAAGGTGATGAATACGGGGATCCATGATATCCAAATAGCCATTCCCTTTCAGGTATTTCCCAATCCTTCCAATGGAGTGTTCATGGTTCAATCGAAGGAAGCCATCTCCAAAGTTTTTTTATTCAACAGCTTGGGTAAATGTGTATACAGCCAGTTATCGCTCAATAAGAATAACGTAAGTCTGAAACTGGATACCATCACCAAAGGAACCTATTTACTGAAGATCCGTACTACTTCGGGGAAAGAAGGAAGTCAGAAGATAGTGATCATGTAAAGATGATCTGTGTCTGCAAGCCACCACATAGTTCATAGAACTGACCAACGGTCAATACATCCCTGACCCCGTCCCAAAGGTCTTCCTTTTTTAGTTTGAACATGTCCATAGCGAGTTTGCAGGCATAGATCTCTCCGCCGCCTGCTTCGATCATTTCCAGGAACTCCTTCACGGGTGGAATATCCAGTTTTTCCATCTGGTTGCGCATCATAGCCGATACCCCGGCTTCAACACCCGGGATAATGCCCAGTAGGGTGGGGAAGGGTAAACCCCCAGGCATGCGCATAGCCGGATTCCCGACGGTACCGGTATGAAGGCTGTTCATAGTTTTTTTGGTGATGGCATCAAGCCCGAAAAAGGTAAAGAAGATTTTAGTTTCAATGCCTTCCATTACGGCTCCGTTCCCCATTACCAGCGCTGCATAAACATCTTCGATGGTGCCTTTTGCACAGATGATGCAGACTTTCTTTAATGGATGTTCTTCTTTGATCATGATTTTTTGTTTTTTATTATTGGAAATATTGACTTTTATCATCAACCTTCTTCTTGCACTTTAAACACAGGAAGCCGGTTTTTGAATCCCGGCAATTTTAGCCGCTTTTTTCATGGGCGCCCCAGGAAAAAGACTGTAAAAACCCTTGATATCGGTTATTCCCGAATTTCCTACCGAACGGATAGTCAGCATTTCACCTTTGGCGAAGCGATCACGGATAAATTTCAGTACTTCAAGATGTTTGTCGGTAAGTTGAATTCCTTCTTCTTTACCGATTTCAGTTGCAATTTCCTTTGTCCATTGTGCTGGATTTGTTAAGTAACCTTCTTCATTTACATCGACGGCTACACCTGCATAATTTTTCTGTGCCATACTTTTCAATTTAAGAATTACGATTTACGATTAAATTTTATGACCCTGCCTGAAATAGGTTGACTTTTTTCAATCAATTTTCAAGTTAGTTTGTTGTTGTTGACTTTTTTCTTTTTTGGTTCTTTTTTCTTTTTTGTCAACAACATCGGATTTTGTTAATA